>Ga0315911_1000006_pt1 | contig 414563 bp, 396 predicted proteins | sample Edanod1MG_FD_207737 | JGI IMG/M metagenome (GOLD analysis project Ga0315911, IMG submission 207737) | Root nodule microbial communities collected in Santa Monica, California, United States - Edamame nodules 1 | ecosystem: Host-associated > Plants > Roots > Nodule | place: USA: California... | reverse complement strand
GGTTACGGAGATCCAGGGAATAAGGCTTGCCCATCCATGCCGGCCTCCTATCCAGCCAGCATGGTGAATCAGAAACACACTGATTTGGGAATCCCAAATCGATTCAACCTAAACCCATCCCGCTTTAACTCCCGGCCAGATCTACATCGTGCCGAAAGGTGTCGAGCATCGTCCGGTCGCACGGGAGGAGGTCCATCTGCTGCTGATCGAGCCGACCGGGACGCCGAACACAGGTGATGCGGCGACGGCGGCGGCAAGGAAAGTGGTGTGAAACTGGCAGGATGGGTGGAGCGAAGCGATGCCCATCATTTTGACCGCGGCCCCGAGTTGAAGAGCAAGGCTCGGGCGATCCATGTCGCGCGAATGCGAAAGTATGACTCACCGGCAGCGCAATACATGCGGTGTCGTCCCTGCGAGAGCAGGGACCCATAGCCGCCGACGTCAGCTGGCTTGCTGCGCTGGAGCCACAGCCTGTTTCAACAACGCAGCCCTGTGGTTATGGGTCCCTGCTTTCGCAGGGACGACGTGTGGAATGAGCAGCGAGCTCTCATTCTCTTTGGTGTCATCGCCCGCGCATGCGGATGATCCAGTACGCCGCGGCTTCTCGGTTCAAGCACCAGCGTCTCTGGAATACTGGATCGCCCGGTCGAGCCGGGCGATGACAGCGAGATGAGCTGCGCATCAGCGGTGCATCGCATCGCGCGAGAACCATCCTCATCGTCGTCCTGGCGAAGGCCAGGAGCCATTACCCCAAATCTCAATTGTTGCGCGGCGCTGGAACGACGAGTCCCGACGACAACAAAGGCCGCGGCGTATGGGTCCCTGCTTTCGCAGGGACGACGCCGGAGAGTGTTGCGTCTACCCCTCCGCCTCAATCCACTCCGCAGCGCAGCGCCACAGCGCATCGCGGTGTTCGCTGCGGAAGAAGCCGAGATGGCCGATCGCTTTTGCGCCGGCGTCGGCGGGACGGATCGAGATGATCTCGGGCGTGATCGACGTGAAGGCGGAACACAGCAATTCGACCGCTGGCCGCGTTGCCCAGGTGTCGTCGGTCATGACAAGCGCGCGGAGCTTGCCCTTGAACTTCGGAAAATTTTCGCGCGCCGTCAGCGTGGCATCATCGAGCAGATAGCGCTCCCGCATCACCCAGCTCCGCCATTGCTCGAACGCCCCCCTCGGCAGGTCCATGCCGAGGCCGGCCCAGGCGGGGAGGTAGCCGAGCGTGCGCGCCAGCGGCAGGCCGACGCCGTTCAGGAAGGCGACGACGCGGTAGCGCTCGGGCGAGGCCATCAGCTTCCAATAGGCAGCCTGCGAGGCGATCAGGAGCGCGCGCGGGATCTCGGCATTGTTGGCGAGGAGCCCGAGCGCTTGGCCGCCGAAGGAGTGCCCGACATAGGCGAAGGGGAGGTTGCGGTAGCGCTCGCGCATCCAGTTCACCGCCGCGGTGGCGTCGAGCGCGGCCCAGTCCGCCATCGTGGCCTTGAAGCCGGCGAGCGATTTCGGCTTGTTGAGGCCGGTCGCCGCCATCGGGCGGCTATCGCCGGTGCCGCGGTAGTCGTAGGTCAGCACCGCCGCGCCGCGGCGGGCGAGGTAGCCGGCAAAGCCGCGATAGACCTTGCGGGGCACGGCGGTCGCCGAGTTGATCAGGACGGCGTGGCGCCGCGTGCCGCGCGGCAGGAACAGCGTCGCGGCGAGCGGATAGCCATCTGCGGCCGGCACGACGATGTCGTCGCTAAAAACGTCGTCCAGCGCGGCGGAGGCCACGGCGATTTCCCCGGCATTCATGCTATGCTCTACCAAATGCGAATTCGGATTTCCCTGCAAGGGCTTGACCAGATTGCAGGAATCCTTCTAGCGGGAAAGCGGGGGCCTGTGTATAAGCCGGGCTTTCGTCGTGCCGTGATTAAGTTGCGGTTTTTGCTCAGGAGTTGACCTCATGTCCGAGCGGTGGACACCCGATAGCTGGCGCGCCAAGAAGGTGCTGCAGGTGCCCGATTATCCCGATGCCAAGGCATTGGCGGATGTCGAGGCCCAGCTGGCGACCTTTCCGCCGCTGGTGTTTGCGGGCGAGGCGCGCAGCCTGAAGAAGGCGCTGGGGCGGGTCGCCGCCGGCGAGGCCTTCTTGCTGCAGGGCGGCGACTGCGCCGAGAGCTTTGCCGAGCACGGCGCCAACAACATCCGTGACTTCTTCCGCGTCCTGCTGCAGATGGCGGTCGTGCTGACCTATGCCGGCGCGCTGCCGGTGGTGAAGGTCGGCCGCATCGCCGGCCAGTTCGCAAAACCGCGCTCGTCGCCGACCGAGAAGCAGGGCGATGTCGAGCTGCCGAGCTATCGCGGCGACATCGTCAACGACATCGCCTTCACGCCGGAAGCGCGCATTCCCGATCCGCAGCGCCAGCTGATGGCTTATCGCCAATCCGCCGCGACGCTGAACCTGCTGCGCGCGTTTGCGACCGGCGGCTTCGCCAATCTCGGCAGCGTGCATCAGTGGATGCTCGGCTTCCTGAAGGATTCGCCGCAGTCACGCCGCTACAAGGAGCTGGCCGACCGCATCTCGGATGCGCTGAACTTCATGCGCGCCTGCGGCCTCGACCTCGAGAGCCATCCCGAGCTGCGCGCCACCGATTTCTACACCAGCCACGAGGCACTGCTGCTCGGCTACGAGCAGGCGATGACGCGGGTCGATTCCACCACCGGCGACTGGTACGCGACCTCCGGCCACATGATCTGGATCGGCGACCGCACCCGTCAGCTCGATCACGGCCATGTCGAATATTTCCGCGGCATCAAGAATCCGATCGGCCTGAAATGCGGCCCGTCGCTGAAGCCGGACGAGCTGTTGAAGCTGATCGATATCCTCAATCCCGACGATGAGCCGGGGCGCCTGACCCTGATCAACCGGTTCGGCGCCGACAAGGTCGGCGACCATCTGCCGGGCCTGATCCGCGCCGTGCAGCGGGAAGGGCGCAAGGTGGTGTGGTCGTGCGATCCGATGCATGGCAACACCATCACCTCGACCTCGGGCTACAAGACGCGGCCGTTCGACCGCGTGCTGTCGGAGGTGAGGTCGTTCTTCCAGATCCACGCCGCCGAAGGCACCCATGCCGGCGGCGTGCACCTCGAGATGACCGGACAGGACGTCACCGAATGCATCGGCGGCGCGCGCGCCATCACCGATGAGGACCTCAACGACCGCTACCACACGGTCTGCGATCCCCGCCTCAACGCCGAACAGTCGATCGACATGGCCTTCCTGATCGCCGAGCTCTTGAAGCAGGAGCGCGCCGGCAAGGTCAAACCGATGCCGGCCGCTGCGGGGTTGTGATTTGGGGCAGGTGACTTTGGGGGCCGTGACTTGCTGAGGTTCTGGCGAGCCACCATCAACTCGCGCAACGGGCTGGCATTCGCCATTCGCTCGGAGCAGGCGATTCGCGAGGAGGTGGTGGCGTTGGCGCTGTCGCTGCCGCTGGCCTGGCTGGTCGGCGCCACCGTGATGCGCCGGGTCGAATTGGTCGCGACCGTGGTGCTGGTGCTCGTCATCGAGCTGCTCAACACCGCGATCGAGAAGCTCGCCGATCGCCTGACCATGGATCACGATCCGCAGATCGGGCGGGTCAAGGATATGGGCTCGGCCGCGGTTGGCGTCGCGCTCGTCATGGCCGGCCTGTTCTGGCTGTTCGCCCTCGCCGAACGCATGGGCGCGTTCTGATCCCGAGCAGGATCCGGAAAAGTGGGAACCGGTTTTCCGATCAGATCATGCTCAAAAGAAGCTCTCGCCGGTCATGGTGCGATTTCTGCAATCGCACCATGAGCGGAAGGTGATTGAAGTTTGCGGTTGTGCAGGACAACTTAAGCGTATGAGCGAACAACAGATCAAGATTACCCTGGCGCAACTCAATCCGACGGTCGGTGACGTCACCGGCAACGCCGCGAAGGCGCGCGCCGCGCGCGAGACGGCCAAGGCCGACGGCGCCGACCTCGTGGTGCTGTCGGAACTGTTCATCGCCGGCTATCCGCCGGAGGATCTGGTGCTCAAGCCGGCGTTCCAGTCGGCCTGCCGCGCCGCGATCGAGCAACTGGCGCGCGAGACCAGGGATGGCGGCCCGGCGATGCTGATCGGCACGCCCTGGGTCGAGGACGGCAAGCTCTACAATGCCTGCGCGCTGCTCGACGGCGGCCGCATCGCCGCGCTGCGCTTCAAGGCCAATCTGCCGAATTACGGCGTGTTCGACGAGAAGCGGCTGTTCGCGCGCGGCCCGGCGCCGGGCCCGGTGACGGTGCGCGGCGTGCGCATCGGCGTGCCGATCTGCGAGGACATCTGGCTCGAGGAGTCCGAAGAGTACGAGAACGTCGTCGAATGTCTCGCCGAGACCGGCGCCGAGATCCTGGTGGTGCCGAACGGCTCGCCCTATGCCCGCGACAAGGCCGACCTCAGGCTGTCGATCGTGGTCGCACGCGTCACCGAGAGCGGACTGCCGCTGGTCTATCTCAACGAGGTCGGCGGCCAGGACGAGCTGATCTTCGACGGCGCCTCGTTCGCGCTGAATGCCGATCTCTCCGTCGCGGCGCAGCTTCCGGCGTTCGAGGAGAGCATCACGACGCTGACCTGGCGCAAGACCGCCGACGGCTGGCGCTGCTCGGGGCCGATCACGGCGCAGCTCGAGGGCGACAAGGCCGATTACGCGGCCTGCGTGCTCGGCCTGCGCGACTATGTCCGCAAGAACGGTTTTCCCGGCGTGCTGCTCGGCGTCTCCGGCGGCATCGACTCGGCGCTGTGCGCGGCGATCGCGGTCGATGCGCTCGGCGCCGACAAGGTGCGCGGCGTGATGCTGCCGTTCCGCTACACCGCGCAGGTGTCGCTCGACGATGCCGCCAAGCTCGCCGCAGCGCTCGGCATCCGCTACGAGATCCTGCCGATCGCCGATGCCGTGAACGGCTTCGAGACGATTCTGGCGCCGGTGTTCAAGGGGCTGGAACGTGACATCACCGAGGAGAATTTGCAGGCGCGCGCCCGCGGCACGCTGTTGATGGCGATCTCCAACAAGACCGGCGCGATGGTGGTGACCACCGGCAACAAGTCGGAGATGTCGGTCGGCTACGCCACGCTGTATGGCGACATGAATGGCGGCTTCAATCCGATCAAGGACATCTACAAGACCGAGGTGTTCCGCCTGTCGAGCCTGCGCAATGGCTGGAAGCCGGACGGCGCGCTCGGGCCGTCAGGCGAGGTGATCCCGGTCAACATCATCATCCGGCCGCCGACCGCCGAGTTGCGCGAGAACCAGACCGACCAGGATTCGCTGCCGCCCTACGACGTGCTGGACGCGATCCTCGAACGGCTGGTGGAGCGCGAGGAGCCGCTGGCGACCATCATCGAAGCCGGCTTCGACCGCGACGTGGTGGCCCGGGTCGATCGCCTGCTCAACATCGCCGAATACAAGCGGCGGCAGGCGGCGCCGGGGGTGAAGGTGACGCGGAAGAATTTCGGCCGCGACCGCCGCTATCCCATCACCAACCGCTTCCGCGATTTCGGCAAGGCGCTGCCGGCGCCCGACGAGACGCTGGTGGCGCGCACCTCGCGCGCGTCGGCGGAAGCGTTCGAGGGCTGAGCTCTTCTTACCGCTTCGGGATGAAGGTCGGGCCGACGGTGCGGATCTGGCCGTCGCTCGCCGGCGCGGCCGCCGGTGCCGTGGCGTCAGCGGCTGCGGGCGCGCCTTTCTTGCCGGCGGCGGCCTTGGTCTGGGCGCGCTGCTGCATCTTTCGCGCGCTCTCCTCGGTGACGATGATATCGCCCTGCTGCTCGGCGGACGCCTTGTCGTCGACCGCCTTCAGCGCCTCGGCCCAGCTCTGGCCGGCCGGTTTGCAGGAGCAGGACGGATTGAACTCGGTGCGGTACTTGAAGGCGTTCGGCAGCGACGAGTAGGACACACCGCTGATCGAGACCGCCTGGTTGATGTCCTCGCCGGGATTTCGGTAGGTGAACAGGCTGGCATCCGCGGCGGGGCACTGCGCCTTGCAGATCTGCTCGTCGGCGGCGAAGCGCGCCTGCACCGTTGCGAACGAGATCGGGAAATAGGCGCCGTCGCAGGTGCGGACGCAGACGGTGCGGAAGGTGCCGGACTGGGCGCCATACTGCGCATCGGGCGGGGGCAGCGGATTGTTGGGATTGCCGCCGCCACCGCCGCCGAACAGGTTCTCGAGGAAGTTGCCGGGGCCACGCGCGGCCGCGGCATATTGCGGACCGCAATTGTTCTGCGCCAGCGCGGTCAGGACCGAGCGGCGCTGGTTCTCGCGGTCGGCGCCGCCGAGCCCGCCGGAGCGCAGCCGCTCGAGATTGGCGGTGATCTGGTCGAGATTGGCGCGCATCTGCTGGATCTGGGTGTTGACCGGACCGCACTGCGCCGAATTGTTGTTGAAGAGCGAGAAGAACCCGGAGCTGTCGCAGCCCATACGCCGCGCCTGCGCCGTCACGCGATCCAATTCGCCCTGCTGGCGGGTTGCTGCGTCCTGATAGCGGCGGATCTGCTCGTCCTTGGCCGGATCGCCGGAGCCGCCGCCGCGGTCGATCGCCGCCAGCTGGCCTTCGAGCCGGCCGCACATCGGATTGGCCTGCGGATTGGGCTGCGGCGCGGCTTGCGGAGCCGGACCGGGCGGGCCGGGCGGCACTTGCGCCAGGGCATGCGTGGCGGGCAGGGCCATGCCGGCCAGCACGGCGCACGTCAGAAACCAGCAGGAGAAGCGAGAACGGGAGCTATTGGGCATATCCGGCCATTAGAACGACGCCGCGCGGCGATCAACGCCAAAGCGCGCGGGCAAGGCCGCTGCAATAGCCGTTTCTCGGGGCAGCGTCACGTCGTTTCCGGGGCGCCGGTGTGGCAATAACCCCGCCCGACCAGCGGCTTGGCTCAACGCTGGCAGGTGATGGCGACGAATTCGCCGCAGCTGTTGCCGCCGCATTTTTCATTCGCGGCGTGCGGAACCGCGCCGGTGATCTCGTCGGGATCGACGCGGCGGTAGTTGGTGGCCTGCGCAAAATCGCGTGACCGGCAATAGGCGCGGGCGGCGGAGGCTCCGCAGCGATCGCCGCGGGCGAGGCACTGGTCGATGCCGTAGCCGTCGGCCTGGTTGGCGACGATGAAGACGCGGCTGTCGGCCAACGCGGCCGAGGAGACAAGGAGGGACGGAGCAAGGACGAGCGTGCAGGCAATCAATGCTGAAATGGGCCGCATGGTGCACCGATGAAAATGGCGGGGAATCCGCATGCGTCCGGATACGCCCAAATCCTTAATAATGATTAACCATGAGGGCGTCGGCGTGATTTCGGTGCGGGGCGGGGCGGCAAACCGCCCGAAAACAGCCCCTTGACGCGATAAAGGGGCCGTGAGACATGGTGGAACCATGAACGGCCACCTCGCCATCTGCAGCATTTGCCGCGAGATTATGAGCTAGCGATTCGCTGGCTGAGGCCGTCTTTTCTCAACACATGAGAGCATTGGACCGCCCGGCCGCAAGGGAACGGTTTCCATGGATTTGCGCCTCTACGATACGCTGACCCGGGAGAAGCGGCCGTTCGTGCCGCTCGATGCCGACAACGTCCGCATGTATGCCTGCGGACCAACGGTCTATGACTTCGCTCATATCGGCAACGGCCGCGCGGCTATTGTCTTCGACGTGCTGTTTCGCGTGCTGCGCCATCGCTATGGCGCCGATCACGTGACCTATGTCCGCAACATCACCGACGTCGACGACAAGATCAACGTCCGCGCCGCGCGGGATTATCCCGGCGTGCCGCTGAACGAGGCGATCCGCAAGGTCACCGAGCAGACCTACCAGCAGTATCAGGACGATGTCACGGCGCTCGGCTGCTTGCCGCCGACCGTGCAGCCGCGCGCGACCGAGCATATCCCGGAGATGCGCGCGATCATCGAGAAGCTGGTCGCCGGTGGCTTTGCCTATGTGGCCGAGGATCACGTGCTGTTCTCACCGCAGGCGATGAACGCGGCCAACTCGATGTTGCCGCGCTACGGCGCGTTGTCGAAGCGTTCGCTCGACGAGATGATCGCGGGCGCCCGCGTCGACGTCGCGCCCTACAAGCGCGACAACACCGACTTCGTGCTGTGGAAGCCGTCGAAGCCGGGCGAGCCCTCATGGCCGTCACCGGCCGGCATCAAGGTCGAGGGCCGTCCCGGCTGGCACATCGAGTGCTCGGCAATGGCCTGGAAGCATCTCGGCGAGAAGTTCGACATCCATGGCGGCGGCATCGACCTGGTGTTCCCGCACCATGAGAACGAGCTCGCCCAGACCTGCTGCGCGTTCCACTCCGACCGCATGGCCAATGTCTGGATGCATAACGGCTTCCTGCAGATCGAAAGCGAGAAGATGTCGAAGTCGCTCGGCAACTTCTTCACGATCCGTGATCTCTTGGCCGATTGGCCCGGCGAAGTGCTGCGGCTTGCCATGCTGAAGACGCATTATCGTTCGCCGCTCGACTGGACCGTGAAGGCCACAGAGGAGGCCGCGAAGACGCTCGACGACTGGTACGCGGTCGCGGCCGACGCCGAGCCCGGCGCGCCGTCGCCGGCGATGGTCGAGGCGCTCTACGACGACCTCAACACCGCGCAGGCGATGGCGGTGCTGCACGGCCTGCGCAGTGCTGCGTCGAGCAGCGAACAGAGCCGCAAGGAGTTTGCCGGCTCGCTCCGGCTGCTCGGCTTCCTTTCGGAGAGCGCGGCTGCGTGGGAGGCGCGCAAGCAGCAGGCGAGCGGCGTCGATGCCGCAGCTGTCGAGGCGCTGATTGCCGAGCGCACCGCGGCGCGGGCGCGCAAGGATTTCAAGGAGTCCGATCGGATCCGCGATCAGCTCGCCGCGATGGGCGTTGCGATCAAGGACGGAAAGGATGCCGAAGGAAAGCCGATCACCACCTGGGAGGTCGCGCGATGAGCCGTTCCGCACCCGCACTCCGCCCGTATCTGCCCGACGACGCGCCGCTGCTGGCGGCGATCTTCGCTGCCTCGATCATGGACCTGACCGGCGACGACTACAGCGAGGCACAGCAGGAAGCCTGGGCGATGGCCGCCGACGACGAGGCGGCCTTCGGCAAGAAGCTCGCCGGTCAGCTCACGCTGATCGCGACCTTGCAGGGCGCGCCGGTCGGTTTCGCCTCGCTGAAGGGCGCCGATCTCATCGACATGCTCTATGTGCATCCGAGCGCGGTCGGGCAGGGTGTCGGCGGCGCGCTGTGCGATGCGCTGGAGAAGATCGCGAGCGCCCGGGGCACCAAGACCCTGAAGGTCGATGCCAGCGACACCGCGCTGGAATTCTTCCGTAAGCGCGGCTACGTCGCCCAACAGCGCAACTCCGTCACCATCAACGACGAGTGGCTTGCCAACACCACGATGCAGAAGCAGCTCGACGGTGTCGCCACCCCGGGAGGCCACGCGTGAGCCGCGAGCGCCTCTATCTGTTCGACACCACGCTGCGCGACGGCGCGCAGACCAACGGCGTCGACTTCACGCTGCAGGACAAGCAGGTGATATCAGGCATGCTCGACGCGCTCGGCATCGATTATGTCGAGGGCGGCTATCCCGGCGCCAATCCGACCGACAGCGAGTTCTTCAGCAAGAAGCCTGCGTTCGAGCACGCGCGCTTCACCGCCTTCGGCATGACGCGGCGGCCGGGCCGCTCGGCGTCGAACGATCCGGGGCTTGCCGGCATCCTCGAGGCCAAGGCGGATGCGATCTGCTTCGTCGCAAAGTCCTCGGCCTACCAGGTCCGCGTTGCGCTCGAGACCACGAATGAGGAGAACCTCGCCTCGATCCGCGACAGCGTCGCGGCCGCGAAGGCGCTCGGCCGCGAGGTGATGGTCGACTGCGAGCATTTCTTCGACGGCTACAAGGAGAACCGCGACTACGCGCTCGCCTGCGCCAGGGCGGCCTACCAGTCCGGCGCCCGCTGGGTGGTGCTGTGCGACACCAATGGCGGCACCATGCCGCATGAGATCGAGACCATCGTCGGCGACGTCGTCACGCAGGTGCCGGGCGCCCATCTCGGCATCCACGCCCATAACGACACCGAGCAGGCGGTCGCCAATTCGCTCGCCGCGGTGCGGGCCGGCGCGCGGCAGATCCAGGGCACGCTCAACGGCCTCGGCGAGCGCTGCGGCAACGCCAATCTCTGCTCGCTGATCCCGACCTTGAAGCTGAAGCAGGAGTTTTCCGACAAGTTCGAGATCGGCGTCACCACGGAGAAGCTGGCGACGCTGATGAAGGTGTCGCGCACGCTCGACGACATGCTGAACCGCGCGCCCAACCGGCACGCGGCCTATGTCGGCGAGAGCGCGTTCGTCACCAAGACCGGCATCCATGCTTCCGCGGTCATGAAGGATCCGCAGACCTATGAGCATGTGCTGCCGGAACTGGTCGGCAACCACCGCAAGGTGCTGGTGTCGGATCAGGCCGGCCGCTCCAACGTGATGGCCGAGCTCGACCGTGCCGGCATCGCCTATGACAAGAGCGATCCCCGGCTGACGCGGCTGGTCGAGGAGTTGAAGGAGCGCGAGGCGGCGGGCTTTGCCTATGAATCCGCCAACGCCTCGTTTGACCTGCTGGCGCGCCGCACCCTCGGCAAGGTGCCGGAATATTTCAAGGTCGAGCAGTTCGACGTCAATGTCGAGCAGCGCTACAACGCCAACGGCCAGCGCGTCACCGTGGCGCTCGCGGTGGTGAAGGTCGATGTCGACGGCGAGCGGCTGATCTCGGCCGCCGAGGGCAACGGCCCGGTCAACGCGCTCGACGTCGCGCTGCGCAAGGATCTCGGCAAGTACCAGAAATATATCGATGGCCTGAAGCTGATCGATTACCGCGTGCGTATCCTCAATGGCGGCACCGAGGCGGTCACGCGCGTTTTGATCGAAAGCGAAGACGAGACCGGCGAGAGCTGGACCACGGTCGGCGTCTCGCCCAACATCATCGACGCCTCGTTCCAGGCGTTGATGGATTCGGTGTTTTACAAGCTGGTGAAGTCGGGCGCACAGGCTTGAGTGATTGAGCCGTCATTCCGGGGCGATGCGAAGCAGCGAACCCGGAATCTCGAGATTCCGGGTCTGGTCCTTCGGACCATCCCGGAATGACAACGGGGAGGGAGTATCCATGATCGACCACGTCTCCGTCGGTGTCCGCGATCTGGAACGGGCCGCGCGGTTCTATGAGCCGACGCTGGCCGCGCTTGGCCTGAGTCGCCTCGTCACGCGGCCGGCGACGATCGGCTTCGGCAAGGCCTATCCCGAATTCTGGATCAATCTGCGCGCCGCGATGTCGCAGGTCCCGCATGAGAGCGGCACCCATATCTGCCTGCGCGCGAAGACCACCGCCGAGGTCGATGCCTTCCACACTGCGGCGCTGGCGTTAGGCGGCCTCTCCGATGGCCCTCCGGGCCTGCGCCCGCACGACCGCGTGCGCTACTATGCGGCCTTCGTCCTCGATCCCGACGGCAACCGCATCGAGGCCGTGACTTTTCCGAGCGAGTAGTAAAGATCTTAGGCTGGCGCTTATCTCGACCCGTCATCCTGAGGAGCGCGTAGCGCGGCTCGAAGGATGCGCGGCCACCAGCGGGGCCGTCGTGCTTCGAGACGGCCGCTTTGCGGCCTCCTCAGCATGACGGTGATGGAGCCGAAAGTGCGGCGAACAGTTACAGCCGCCGCGCCACTTCGGGCGCCAGCTCCTTCGCGGCCGCCGGTTTGCCGGCCACCGCCGAACGCAGCCGCGGCAAAATCTCGTCAACGCGGTCGGCCATCAGCACGTTGATCGGCAGCGTCGCGCGGATGAATTCGGTCGTGCGCATGTGGCTCAGCAGCGAGAGTAGGGGCTCCCAGAAGCCATCGATGTTGGCGAGCAGGATCGGCTTATGGTGACGGCCAAGCTGCTGCCAGGTCAGTTGCTCGACCAGCTCCTCCAGCGTGCCGATGCCGCCGGGCAGCGCGACGAATGCATCCGAGCGCTCGAACATCAGCCGCTTGCGCTCATGCATGTCGGGCGTGACGATCATCTCCTGAACCGAGGTCAGCGCGTTCTCGCGCGCGCGCAGGAATTCGGGAATGATGCCGGTGACGGAGCCGCCGTGGTCGAGCGTGGATTTCGCGACCGCGCCCATCAGGCCGATCGAGCCGCCGCCATAGACCAGGCGAACGTTGTTTTCGGCAAAGCTCTTGCCGAGCGCGACGGCAGCTTCAACGAAACGGGGATTGTTACCGGGGCCGGAGCCGCAATAAACACAGACAGTCTTGATTTGGTTCATATGATCCTTGTGGCACCGCAGCGTAAATAGGGTCAAGACTCCGATATGGGGATTGAGAGCCAAAAATCCCGTAAATTCCCGCGAATCGCGAACAATTTTCGTCATAAGCCTGTACGCGGCGTTCAAACGATCTATATGACGGGCACAATGGCAAACCGTGGACAAGATGTGGCGGCGGACCGCCGTGCCGCGACCGCGCGGGCGGGCGCCTGATGGTGCCGCCGCAACAGAGTGTGACCGGCGCCGCACAGCCCACGGCCACGCCGCCGGCCGCCGAGAAGGGGACGCTGCTCGGCACCCTCGTTCATCTCTGGCCCTATATCTGGCCCGGCGATCGCGCCGATTTGAAGACGCGCGTGATCTGGTCGGTGGTGTTGCTGCTGTTCGCCAAGCTCGCGACGCTGTCGGTGCCGTTCACGTTCAAATGGGCGATCGACGCGCTGAACGGCACGGGCTCGGCGCCGGTCGCGTCCTCCAACTGGATGGTGTGGCTGATCGCCTCGCCGGTGTTGATGACGATCAGCTACGGCGCGGTGCGCATCATCATGGCGGTGCTGACGCAGTGGCGCGACGGCATCTTCGCGCGCGTCGCGATGCATGCGGTGCGGCGGCTCGCCTACATCACCTTCGTGCACATGCACGAGCTGTCGCTGCGCTTCCATCTCGAGCGCAAGACCGGCGGCCTGACCCGCGTCCTCGAGCGCGGCCGCTCCGGCATCGAGACCATCGTGCGGATGGTGATCCTGCAGCTGATCCCGACCATCGTCGAGGTCGCGCTGCTGGCGGCGGTGCTGCTCTGGCAGTTCGACTGGCGCTACGTGCTCGCGGTGCTGCTCACGGTCGTCGTGTTCATGTACTTCACCTACATCGCGACCGAGTGGCGGATCGAGATCCGCCGCAAGATGAACGATTCCGACACCGAGGCGAACACCAAGGCAATCGACTCGCTGCTCAACTACGAGACGGTGAAATATTTCGGCGCCGAAGAGCGCGAGGCGCGGCGCTACGACCGCTCGATGGAGCGCTACGAGCAGGCCAGCGTGAAGACCTACACCTCGCTTGCGGTGCTCAACACCGGGCAGGCGATCATCTTCACCGCGGGGCTGACCGCGACCATGCTGATGTGTGCGTTCGGCATCCGCAACGGCACCCACACCGTCGGCGATTTCGTGCTGATCAATTCGATGATGATCCAGCTCTACCAGCCGCTGAACTTCATGGGCATGGTGTATCGCGAGATCAAGCAGGCGATCATCGACATCGAGAAGATGTTCGACGTGCTGGCGCGCGATCCCGAGGTGCAGGACATTCCGGGCGCCAAGCCGCTCGCGGTGTCGTCCGGCAGCGTGCGGTTCGAGGATGTCCGCTTCGCCTACGAGGTGGACCGGCCGATCCTCAAGGGCCTGAGCTTCGAGGTGCCGGCCGGCAAGACGGTGGCGATCGTCGGTCCCTCCGGCGCCGGCAAGTCGACGATTTCGCGGCTGTTGTTCCGCCTCTACGACGTCTCGAGCGGCCGCATCCTGATCGACGGCCAGGACATCAAGACCGTGACGCAGGCCTCGCTGCGCTCGGCGATCGGCATGGTGCCGCAGGACACCGTGCTGTTCAACGACACCATCCGCTACAACATCCGCTATGGCCGCTGGGATGCCGGCGACGACGAGGTGGAGGAGGCGGCGCGCCTCGCGCAGATCGACGGCTTCATCCGGATGTCGCCGCAGGGCTATGAGACACAGGTCGGTGAGCGCGGCCTGAAACTCTCTGGCGGCGAGAAGCAGCGCGTTGCGATCGCGCGCACGGTGCTGAAGGCGCCGCCGATCCTGGTGTTGGACGAGGCGACCTCCGCGCTCGACAGCCACACCGAGCACGAGATCCAGGGCGCGCTGGAGCGGGTCTCGCGCAACCGCACATCGCTGGTGATCGCGCACCGGCTGTCGACCATCGTCGGCGCCGACGAGATCATCGTGCTGGACCAGGGCCGGATCGCCGAGCGCGGCACCCACGCGCGGCTTTTGGCCGCCGACGGCCTCTATGCCAGCATGTGGAACCGGCAGCGCGAGGCCGAGGAAGCCCGCGAACGGCTTGCCCAGGTCGATGACGACGGCACCACGCCGAATCGGCTGCCGCCGGCGGTCACTGAATCGTCGGAGGATTCCAGCCCTGACGCGGGTGAGAAGCCCTTGCCGACCGCCGCGGAATAGTCGATTTAGGGCCTCTCCCGCCAAATGGGGCGGGGAAACGCAAGCGAGCTCTGATGTCGATCGCCAATTCCATCCGCGCGCAGATCCCGCCGATCCACCCGGAGGGGTATCCCTTCATTGGCGGCTTTGCTCTGGCGAGCCTGATCCTGTTCTGGATCTGGACCCCGCTGGGCTGGATCGGGACGCTGCTGACCGTCTGGTGCGCGCTGTTCTTCCGCGATCCGGTCCGCGTGACGCCGCTGCGCGACGGCATCGTGGTGTCGCCCGCCGACGGCCGCGTCTCGATGGTGGTGCAGGCGCTGCCGCCGGCCGAACTCGGGCTCGGCGACAAGCCGCTGCCGCGGGTCTCGGTGTTCATGAGCGTGTTCAACTGCCATGTGAACCGCAGCCCGGTGGTCGGCCGCATCGACCGCATCGCCTACCGGCCCGGCGCCTTCATCAATGCCGAGCTCGACAAGGCGAGCGAGGACAATGAGCGCAATTCGCTCGTGATCTCGACCTCCAACGGGCGCATCGGCGTGGTCCAGATCGCGGGCCTCGTGGCGCGGCGCATCGTCTGCTTCGTCAAGGAGGGCCAGTCGATCGGCGCCGGCGAGCGCTTCGGCCTGATCCGCTTCGGCTCGCGGCTCGACGTCTATCTGCCCGAGGGCACCAAGGCGCTGGTCTCCGAGGGGCAGACCGCGGTCGCCGGCGAGACGATCCTCGCGGATTTCCGGGGCGCCGATCCGGGTCGGACCTACCGCGCCGATTGATTGCTCGCACATCTAGCCCCTCATCCTGAGGAGCCCGCAAAGCGGGCGTCTCGAAGGATGCAGGCCGCCGAGAGGGGCCTCATGGTTCGAGACGCGCGTTCCACGCTCCTCACCATGAGGGGGTACGCCTGAGTCAGGCAATTAACTCTGTTTCTCCGGCTCGATCAGCCGGTTCCCGCACCGATGGCGGAGCGGGGCAGCGCTTGCTATATTGCAAAACCATGACGCCATTCGATCCGAATTCCACCGAGTATCGCCGCCGCCGGTTCCGCCCGATCCCGGTGCGGATGCTGGTGCCGAACATGATCACGCTGCTGGCGATCTGCGCCGGGCTAACCGCGATCCGGCTGTCGACGGAAGGGCGGATGGAGCTTGCGGTCGCCGCCATCGTCTTCGCCGCGATCCTCGACGGCATCGACGGCCGCGTCGCCCGCATGATCAAGGGCCAGTCGAAATTCGGCGCGGAGCTCGACAGCCTCGCCGACTTCGTCAATTTCGGCGTCGCGCCGGGCCTGATCCTGTATTTCTGGCAGCTGCATGAGCTGAACAACGGCGGCTGGATCGCCGCGATGGTGTTCGCGATCTCGGGCGGCCTGCGGCTTGCGCGCTTCAATGCCTCGATCGACGATCCGAACAAGCCGGCCTTCGCCGCGAATTACTTCACCGGCGTGCCGGCGCCGGCCGGTGCGATCACTGTGCTGCTGCCGATCTATCTCGCCTTCCTCGGCGTGCCGATGCCGCCGGCGACGCTGACGGCGTTCTACACGCTCTTGATCGCCTTCCTGATGGTGTCGCGGCTGCCGGTGTTCTCCGGCAAGACCGTGAAGATGCGCGTGCCGCCGGAAATGGTGCTGCCGGTGTTCGTTGCGGTGGTGTTCTTCGTCGCGCTGCTGATCGGCTATCCCTGGCACATCCTGTCGGCGGGCTCGGTTGCCTATTTGATCAGCCTGCCCTGGGGCTGGAAGTCCTACCGCGACCAGGAGCGCCAGCTTGCCGCGCAGACGCAAGCTGCGGGCGCACCAGCGCCGGCCGCTGCTGCTCCCTATGCAACGCCGGTCACGGAGAGCGATCGCGACGATCGTCCGACGCATCTGCATTGATGCTTCTCTATGATCCGTCATCCTGAGGAGCGCGTAGCGCGTCTCGAAGGATGCACGGCCACCAGCGGGGCCGTCGACCCTTCGAGACGGCCGCTTGCGCGGCCTCCTCCAGCGACAACGGCTTCGCCGTTGCGCGGGGGTGACGGTGATAGAGCTGGTTGCGCCTTCCCAAATATCAGCCATGAGCGTGCCTCGGTTGGGTTCGCCTGCGATCTCGGCTATAGGCTGAGACGGCCCAGCGAACGCCAAAAATCAGGAGAGAAACGCCGTGACGACATCCGCTTCCGCCCCGCTTCCTGCTTCCGTCCTTGAAGCGTTGGCGCGCTACGACACGCCGACGATCTGCAACGCGATGGAGATCGTCGCGTCGGAGCGCCGTCTGATCGGCTACACCGTGAAGCCGCTGGTCTGCCCGTTCCCGACGCTGCCGCCGATGGTCGGCTATGCCCGCACCACGACGATCCGCTCAGTGCTGAAATCCGGTCTCTCGGCCGAGGAGCAGTCGAAGCGCCGCATCGAATATTACGAATATGTCGGCACCGGCTTCGGCCCGCGCATCTCTGTCATCCAGGACATCGACGGTCCGGACGTCGGCTACGGCGCATTCTGGGGCGAGGTGCAGAGCAATGTGCACAAGGCGCTCGGCTGCCTTGGCGTCATCACCGACGGTTCGATCCGCGATATCCCGCAATGGGCGCCGGGCTTCCAGGCGCTGGCCGGCTCGATCGGTCCGTCGCACGCCTGGGTGCATGCGGAGAGCTTCGGCGGCGAGGTCCGCGTCGCCGGCATGACGGTGCGATCCGACGACCTGATCCACGCCGACAGCCACGGCGCGATCGTGATCCCCTACGAGGTCGCGGCGAAGCTGCCCGAGGCCGCCGAACTCTGCGGCCGCCGCGAGACCCCGATCCTGGACATCGCGCGTTCCAAGGATTTCTCGCTCGAGAAGCTGAAGGACGCGCTGAAGCGTTCGGCGGAAATCCACTGAGCGCGCGTTGTCGATTTGCGGAACGGCGGGCCGAAGGGCCCGCCGTTTTGCTTTCGTCAGGCCGGCGCAACCTTCGCGATCTCGTTCGCCCCGCGAACCGTCATGTCGATGGCGACATAGAGGATCACGGCGAGGCCGACATAGGCGATCCAGCGGTGGTTCTGCAGCAGCCGCGCGATGAAGGAGGCCGCTGCGCCCATCATCGCGATCGAGAGCGCGAGGCCGAACACCAGCACGATCGGCTGCTCGCGCGCCGCGCCCGCGACCGCCAGCACGTTGTCGAGCGACATCGAGACGTCGGCAACGATGATCTGCGTGGTGGCCTGCCACAGCGTCTTGCGCTGGCCCTTTGCGCCATCGGCATGTTCGGCCGTGGTCTCGTGTGCGTCGGCGCGCAGCTCGCGCCACATCTTCCAGCACACCCACAATAGCAGGATGCCGCCGGCCAGCAGCAGGCCGACGATCTGCATCAGCTGCGTGGTGACCAGGGCGAACAATATCCGCAGCAGTGTCGCGGCACCGATGCCGATCAGGATCGCTTTGCCGCGCTGCTTCGCCGGCAGGCCGGCCGCGGCAAGGCCGATCACGACGGCATTGTCGCCGGCCAGCACGAGGTCGATGACGACGACTTGCAGCAATGCGCTGAGGGCGTCGAGTGAAAACAATTCGGGCGAAAATAGTTCGGACATGGTCGCATTCCCCTTGAGGTCGGGGAGCGGACCCTTTCGACGAAACCGGCTCTTGCCGTCATGCGGACGGCAAATCCACCGCGACGCTTATCCGCGTCACGGGTCGAAGCAGGGCCACTCCAACTGAGTTCCAGTCCGACATCGCAGCTTGTGGCTGCCAGAGGGGCCCGGCCTGGGATTACGGTCGTGACACCGGACGCATTGCTGCTTCTTCCTCGAAGAACAGCGCCGCCTGATCCGGTTCGCCGAGGATTGCCGCTGCGCACCCCATGAAGGTGAACGCGCCGGCAAAATCCCACAGCGTGAGGTTCGCCACGCTTGTGCGCACGTGGATCACGCGCGCCGCAATCGCGGTAATGGCTGCCTGGACGAACAACAACAGGCTGAGCACGGGCAGCACGAGTGCGGGCTCAACCAGACGGAGCGTCAGGACGATCGGCAGCGCGGTCAGCGCGCCGAACAACAGCAGCATGCCGAACGGCTCCAGCGAGGGAGTCTTTCGCAAGATCCTGTCTGGAATGGTCGAGGACATTCCGGTCCTTTGCCGATCTTGTGCCGATCCTGGCTTGTCGTTCACGTCGAGGATATCAGAACGCGATCCCCCTGAGGCGCGACGCGGCGCCGCGCGACCGCCGGCCGCGCGACAAGATGTACGTCTGCGGTTCCGGAGAACGGCGCGCCCGGAGCGACTTTCTTGGCGCCGTTTTGGCGCCGCCGGCGCGGTGGCATGCCATGGCAAAGTCCGCGCGGCGCCTTTATCTTTGCTGACAGCGCTGGGCGAACGATCGAAAGGCAATTTCGATGAATATGGCAGGCAAGACGGTGCTGATCACCGGTTCCACCGACGGCGTCGGCCGTTACGTCGCGATGAAGCTGGCGTCGGCCGGCGCCCGGGTCCTGATCCATGGCCGCGATACCAAGCGGGCGCAGACGCTCGCCGACGAGATCAAGCGCCTCAGCGGCCGCGAGCCGATGTTCTACCAGGCCGATCTGTCCTCGCTCGTCGAGGTCCGCGAGTTCGCCCAGCTGGTGCTCGACGACCAGGAGCGCCTCGATGTGTTCGTCAGCAACGCCGGCATCGGTTCGCAAAACGAGGGGCCGGCGCGGCAGACCAGCAAGGACGGCCACGAGCTGCGCTTCGCGGTCAACTATCTCGCCGGCTTCCTGCTCGCGCATCTGTTGCTGCCGCGGCTCAAGGCGAGCACGCCGGCGCGCATCGTCAATGTCGCGTCGCTCGGCCAGCACCCGATCGATTTCGGCGACGTGATGATCACGAAGAACTACAGCGGCGCGCGCGCCTATGCGCAGAGCAAGCTGTCGCAGATCATGTTCACCATCGACCTGGCCGCGGAGCTCGAAGGCTCCGGCGTGACCGTCAACTCGCTGCACCCTGCGACCTATATGAACACCACGATGGTGCGCGCCAGCGGGGCGACGCCGATCTCGACCGTCGAGCAGGGCGGTGATGCCATCCTGCGTCTGGTCCAGGATGAAGATGTGGCAGGCCGGAGCGGGCTGTTCTTCGACGGTAAGCGCGAGGCCCGCGCCCATGCCCAGGCCTACGACGCCGAGGCGCGCAAGCGGCTCAAGGCGTTGAGCCTTACGCTCACCGGGCTGCGGGCTTCCTGATCCGGCGCGGCGCCTGCCCCCCTTGGATGCGACCTTGGGCGCGGATCGCCTCGAACAGGCGGTTGCATGCGGCCGGAACGCCGCGATCCGGCACCGTTGCAATGCCGAGCAAGAGACCCGGCTGCGCGCGCTTCGGTGAAACATACCAGGGCGAGAGCGGGGCGGGCGCCAGCCCGTGCGCGAGCAGTGCCCTGGCGATCTCGACATCGGCGGTCTTGTCCGGCAGCGTCAGCATGACGGCGAGGCCGGCAACCCGCACGTCGTTGCTCCAGCTCCGTAGCGCCGTCGTCAGCGCATCGCGGTTGTCGCAATAGGCCCGCTTGGTTCGCCTGAGATGGCGAATGTAGTGGCCGTCGCTCATGAACTCCGCCGTGGACAGCTGCACCGCCGGGCCGGGAGCAGGGACCAGGCACGTCGCGACATCGGCGAACTGCGCTGCCAATGGCTCCGGAGCAACCAGGAAGCCGAGGCGAAGCGTCGGCGAGATCGTCTTGCTGAAGGAGCCGAGATGGATCACCCGGCCGGCGCGGTCGAGCGAGGCCAGCGCCGGCGCAGCGCGGCCGTCGAGCTGTAACTCGCCGAGATAGTCGTCCTCGATGATGTAGGCTCCGGTTTGCGCGGCCCAGTCGAGCAGCTGCGTGCGACGTTGCGGCGACAGCGGCGGGCCGAGCGGCGCCTGCTGGCCCGGCGTCACGACCGCGAGTGCCGCATTGGGGGCGTGCTTGAGGCCGTGCTCGACATCGACGCCATTGGCATCGACGGGGATCGGGACGACCTCCAGCCGGCCGAGCTCGAGGCCCTTTCGCGTCAATGGAAATCCCGGGTCTTCCATCCACACGCGGCGGCCTTCGAGGCCGAGCACGCGCAGCGCGAGGCCGAGTCCGCCGGTGAAGCCCGAGGTGATGACGATTTGCGCGGGCGAGCATTCGAGCCCGCGCGCGATCGCGAGGTGCGCCGCGATCTCGCGTCTCAATTCGAGCTCGCCGCGCGGATCGATCGTGCGCGTCACCGTGCTCAATTCCGCCCGGACGGCGCGCGCGCGGATTCGCGCCAGCAGCTTGGCGGGGAGGCTATCCTGCGCGGGGACGCCCATCCGAAAGTGTCCCTGACCGCTCAGATCGCGAAGCATCTCCACGACCGATCCGGGAGCGACCGGCGCATCGGGCTTGGCGGCCTTCCTGGGCTGCCTCGCGACGGTGGTGCCGCCCGCCTTCGACGACACGATGTGCTGGGCGTCCGACAGCTTGTCATAGGCCGCCCGCACAGTGCCGCGCGCAACGCCGAGCTGCGCGGCAAGGTCGAGCCACGATGGCAGCCGGGCGCCCGGCACCAGCACGCCATTGTCGATCGCCGCCGCGATCGCCTTGCGGATCTGCTCGGAGAGCGGCGTTCTGGCCGAGCGGTCGAGCGCGATGGGAAGCGGGTTTGGCATGGCTCGTGGTACACCAATTCGGTTCATTCTTGGTGCTTCTTTTTGGCCATGCGTGCCCGCATCTATCCTTTAGCAATGGAGGCACGAGATGAAGACCTTGATGACGACGCTGCTGGCCTGCGCCGCGCTTGCGACCCCGGCGATGGCGCAATCGGTGACGCCGAAATTCGAGCATATGATCACGAACATTCCCGGCAAGTCGCTGATCGCGGTCGAGGTCAACTTCCCGCCGGGCGAGCCGTCCGCACCGCATCATCACGCCAAATCGGCGTTTCTCTATGTCTACGTGCTCCAGGGCGCGATCGAGAGCCAGCTTGAGGGCGAGGCCGCGCACATCTATCGGGCCGGCGACAGCTTCTTCGAGCCGCCCGGCGCGCATCACGTGCTCGGACGCAACGCCAGCGCGACCGAACCGGCGAAGCTGCTTGCGGTGTTCGTCGTCGACAGCAACGACAAGGCGCTGACCGTCTTCGACAAGGAAGGACACAAGCAATGAGCATGCGGATCGATTACAACAAGGTCGCGCCAGCGGGCATCAAGGCGCTCGGCGGCGTCTATGGCTACATCACGCAAAGCGGCCTTTCCGCGCAGCTCGTCGAACTGGTCTATCTGCGGATATCGCAGATCAACGGCTGCGCCTATTGTCTCGACATGCACACGCGCTCACTGCAGAAGATGGGCGTCAAGGTCGAAAAGCTGGCGCTGCTGCAGGTCTGGCGCGAGGCGGAGGCGCTGTTCGACGATCAGGAGCGCGCCGCGCTGGCTTGGGCCGAAACCGTCACCCGCGTGGCGGAGACCGCGATCCCGGATGCCGCGTATGAAGTGGCGCGCGCAGTGTTCAGCGAGAAGCAGCTGGTCGACCTGACCATCGCGATCGGCCTGATGAACACCTATAACCGGATCGCGATCGGCTTCCGCAACCCGCCGCAGGCTGTGGTCGAGCATTCCGCTGCGGCGGCTTGAACTTGGCTGGATGGTCAACTCCTCGACAGGAGCAACTCATTTGTTGCGGGCCGCATGCTCAGCAGCAGGAGTGCGCCGGAGAGCAAGTACAGCGCCATGACGAGGTACATGCCATAGATGTTGTCGCCGGTGTTCCGCACGATGAACCCCGTGATCGACGGGCTTACCGCCGGACCGAGGTTTCCGAGGCTGGTGACGAGGGCAAGGCCGCCGGCCGCCACGCCAGCTGAGAGATACTCGCTGGTCAATGCATAAAAGAGCGGCGGCGCTGACACAAACCCGATGACGGCGAAGGAGAGAGCCAGGATCGAACCAACAAAAGTGCCGTGGAGCAACATGAGAAAGAACAAGCCGCCGGCGGCAATCGTGACGCAGGTCGCATAGTGCCAGCGGCGCTCATGCCGCTTGTCCGAATGACGACCGATCAGGATCATGCAGACGATACCCGCGGCGTTGGCCACTGCGTGATAGACGCCGACCAGTAGCGGATCCTTCACTCCCCAGCTATGGATCAGGGTCGGCATCCAGAATACCATCGTGTAGTTGGCGCCCAGCAGACAAAAACAGGCCAGCGACAACAGGTAGACCTTCGGGTCTCGCAGCAGCTGCCGGAACGTCCCCGAGGTTGCCTTCACGATGTTCTCTTCGTCATGCTGTAAAGCATCGTCCAGCAGCGCCTTCTCTCCCTTCGAGAGCCACGCGGCCTGGAACGGCTTGTCCTTGAGCAGGTAATACACGAGAACGCCGAGGATTGGCGCGGGCAGCCCCTGGATCAGAAACAGCCATTGCCAGCCGTAAAGACCGCTGACGCCGTCGAAATACTTCAGTATCGAACCACACAGCGGACCAGCGATGAACATCACAATGGGGGGCGCCGACGCGAGGATCGCGATGACCTGCCCGCGCCTCACCGATGGGTACCAGTACGTCAAATACAGCAGCACGCCCGGGGCGAAGCCGGCCTCAAAGACACCAAGGAAGAACCTCGCCGCATAGAACTGGAGCGGCGTCGATACGAACATCATGGCGGTCGCCGCCAATCCCCAGAGCACCATGATCCGCAACAGGGTCTTGCGCGCGCCGATCCTTTCCAGAAGAAGATTGCTGGGCACCTCAAACAGGAAATATCCGACGAAGAAGATGCCCGCGCCGAGCCCGTAGACTGCATCATCGAACGGCAGTGTCTGCTTCATCTGAAGTTGTGCAAAGCCGATATTGATGCGGTCGAGAAAGGCGACCATGCTGGCGATCAGCAGCAAAGGTATAAGGCGCCAGTCGACCTTGGCGAACACGGCCTTGTACGCCGGGTTCTCTAATATGGGCGACGACGACTTGCTTGCAGCAGGCAGATGCATTCCTGTTCCTTCCAAAGTATGCTTTTGCCTATGATGTCCTTCGAACCAGTCGCTGCTCCATTGCGCGGGAGTAATGGTCTGACCTCGAAAGCTCAGGCGACCTTTGCCTCGATGACGCTGAGAGGCCCGGCCGGATAGGTCGCGGTGTGAGTAAAGCCGGATTCGCGAAACAGCCAAGCGTACTGCTTTTCCGTTCTTTCGAGACCGCCAGGCCCGCGAAGCATGAGCAGATCGGTCAGCGTCTGTTCCCTGTGCGCATCGCTTACGCTCGGGAATTCCGGCATGATCCGTTCGATAAGCAGGAGCACGCCACCTCCGGGGAGCGCCCTTCGACAGTTTGCGAGGATGACCATGCTGCGCTCATCGCTCCAATCGTGAATGATGTTCTTCATGACGATGGCATCCGCGATCGATGGAATCGTCTGAAAGAAATCGCCGGCCATGAATTCGACGCGGTCACTGAGCCCGCTGCGCCTCAGGTGGCCAGTCGCGGATTCGGCGCAGCGCGGAAGGTCGAAAATGGTCCCTCGGATGTGCGGATGTTGCCCGGCTATGGCGCCAACGAGTTCGCCGGAGCCGCCGCCGACATCCATGAGATGAGCGAACGCACCGAAGTCGTAGGCCCCCAGGATATCCGGAATCGCCAGACGCGTCCCCTCCATCATCGCTGCGTTGAATATGCTGACCATCTCCGGATCGCGCGCCATCAGATCAAAGCTGTTTTCATGGCCAAGCAGTTGCGCGGCGGTCTTGCCCGTCATGATCGAGTCCAGCAACCCGGTCCACGATTCGGTCAGGAACTGGCCTTCAAAGATCGTCCAGTTCTTGAGGGACTGGGTTGCGGCCCCATCAAGGCAAGCCCCCAGTTCGGTCAATGCGTATTGCTCTTCAGCGACCGTGCAAATGCCTATGGTCGAAAGCGCGGTCAGCAGGCGGCGGAGCGCCTGCTTGTTCGCGCCGGTCGCCTCAACGAGTTCGCCAAGGGGCCGCGATCCATCGCGCAGGAGCTCAGCGATCCCCAGCTTCGCGGCGACATAGATGATCGCGGTCACGCGCTGCGACTGAATAAGGTGCAGCAATCTTGCGGATGCGTGGATAGAGGACATCGATCATTCCCTCTCATGCTGCTCGTTGGTGCCGGTCCAGCGCTCCCGGGCAAACCTGCTCAGGCTGCGGCGCGCTGTGCGGCATCGATTGGCCGATCCTGATCTCGGTGTCGGTGACGCCGGGGCCGCATCGCTGGTCCGTCCCCGCAACCGGGGAAGGGTTGAAACCTGAAATACTTAGCGCAGTATGGATGACAGAACTGATCATGGAGGCCTGCCTGGCGCTGACCGCTTTTGGTGGATCGCTGCTCGGGACGGTTTTGCTATCCCGCGCCGCAAGATGATGCTGTACAATTGCCGCCAGGTCCCGAAACCTCGCCGATATTCTGCCGATATTTTCCGAAATGGCCCAACGAGGCGTTCTTGCTTAAGTCATCGCAGCCTTCGATTGTGATCGGCGACCGGACCTTGGACCTGGCCCGCGAATTGCTGCTCGACGGGCGCGGCGACATCGTGCCGTTGCGTCCTCAAGCCTGGGCGGTGCTGCGGCTCCTCGCGCAACGCGTCGGGCGCCTGGTGCATAAGGACGAGATATTGGATGAGGTCTGGTCGGACTGCGAGGTCACGGAAGACTCGCTTGTCCAGGCCATCGGCGACATCAGGCAGGCCCTGGGAGGGGCGGGCCGATTGGCCCTGAGAACCTGCCTCGCCGCGGCTACATGCTGGTCGTGGATGGCGAGCAGGCCGACCGCCCGGCTTCTGCCAGTGTCACGACCCCGTCGATGCCGGACAACGCCGGAAGGCCAGCGGGTTCATCTTCGATCCCACACCTGTCCATTGTTGTTCTACCATTCACAAATATTGGCGGCGATCTGGAGCAGGAATATTTCGTCGATGGCGTGACTCACAGTTTGACCACCGACCTGTCGCGGATCGCCGGCGCGTTCGTCATCGGCCGGGGCACCGCGTTCACCTTCAAGGGCAAGGCGGTGGACGTGAGGGAGATCGGTCGTGAATTGAATGTCCGTTACGCGCTGGAAGGGTCGGTTCAACGCGGCGGCAACCGCTTTCGCCTCAACGTTCAGTTGACTGACACGGAAACCGGAGCCCATGTGTGGGCCGAGCGCTTCGACAAGCCCGCTGCCGACTTGCTGGACATGCAGGATGAGATCGTATCCCGGCTCGCCAATACGTTGAACGCCGAGCTTATCAAGGCCGAAGCACGACGGGCGGAACGGTCGCCCCAACCGGACGCCATGGATCTCTATTTTCAGGGCAGGGCTGTCCTGAACAAAGGAATAGCGCCTGCGGTTATGGCGCGAGCAAGGGATTTCTTCATGCGCGCCCTCGCGCTTGATCCCGACAATATTGAAGCAGCGGTTGCCGCGGCTCAGGTCGATTTTGCGATCGGTTCTTCCTCCATGGCCGATGACGGACCGGCATATTTCAGGGCCGCGGAGAAGGCGCTGAATGGCGTGTTGTTGCGTGCGCCCAACCACCCCAGAGCCCACATGTTGCTCGGCGCGGTTCAAATTCGGACGCACCGCGCTGCAAAGGGTATCGCTGAATGTCGCCAGGCGCTGGCGCTCGATCGGAATTTGGCCGATGCGCATGGGTTTATTGGCCTCGGGAAGCATGCGCTGGGGCGTGGTGAGGAAGTCGAGGGGCATATTCAAGAGGCGTTACGACTGTCCCCTCGCGATACGCGTGCCTTTCTCTGGGTCATGGTTGTCGGGATGGCCAAGTTGATGTCGTGTACCAATGCAGACCTCGAGGCGCTGGACTGGCTTCGCCGGAGCATTGAGGCTAATCCCAATTTTGCGCTCGCTCACTTTCACTTGGCTGGCGCGTTGGCCATGATGGGAGACCTCGAGGAAGCACAATCCAGTGCCAAGGCCGGACTGGCACTTGATCCAAACTTCAGCATTCGTCGATACGACGTCAATGTCGTCTTCCTGTCCGACAATCCGGTATGGCTCGCCAAGCGTAAGCGCTTTTATGAGGGAATGCGCATGGCCGGCGTGCCGGAAAGCTAGTGCCGCGTTCGATCATCTGCGTGAATGGGATAAAGCTGCGACGAGGAGCTGCATTTGAGCTCCAGCAACGGCGCGCCATACACGCGTCTTGGTCAGCGGCGGAGCACCACTCACGAACCCGGCTTCGCCTCGACCGGCTTCTGCGCGAACTGCGGGAATGTCTCCGCCACGACCGGTCCATCCAGCCGCCATGAATAGCAGCCGCCGACGAAGAACGGCGGCTCGGTGACATCGCGCTGATGATCGAGCGCGCCGCGGCCCTGCGGGTCCTTGCCGGAGGTTGCGGTCTGGAACAGCGTCGTCACCGCCGGTCCCAGGAGCTCGGCGAGATGGGTGCAGGTCTCGAGCTTGCCGATCTTGCGACGGACCAGTTCGCGCCAGCCCTTACCGATGCGTTCGCCGACTAGGCGCTGCAAAATGCCCTCGACGTCGAGGCAGGATGGGTAGGGCGTCGAGGCCATCGTGGTGCCGGTCTCGCGGATCGTAAAACTGTCGTCGACCGCGAGCCGCAGGCGGATATCGTGCACGGGATCGTCGGGTTGCTGCAGGCCGCGATGCTTGTCCTGTCGGGCATAGGGTTTGGTGTCGACCAGCCGCGCCTCGACTTCCCACAATCCGTCGTCACGGAGATAGCCGAGACATTCGACGGAGCGGCGGTGCATCAGGCGGCGGGGCTTGCCGTCGGCATTGGTATCGGGTGCGGACATCGGAACTCGCTGGATTGAATCTAGTACTGATCCAATCGGCCGCGTGCGCCGATGTCAACGCTCGCAGCTGAATGGCGTTATGAGACGTCGTCATTCCGAGCTGGCGCGTTGGCGCCAGACCCGGAATCTCGAGATTCCGGGTTCGATGCTTCGCATCGCCCCGGAATGACGGGGTGACGTTGAGAGCTGCCCCTCAGCTCACGCGCCGTTCGCGGTTCTCCCAATATGGCTTGCGCAGCTCGCGTTTCAGAATCTTGCCGGCGCCGGAGAGCGGCAGCGGGGTCGAGGTGATGTCGACGCTGCGTGGGCATTTGTAGCCGGCGATCAGCGCCTTGCAGTGCTCCATCAGCTCCTCCGGCGTGGCGCTGGCGCCGCTCTTCATCACCACGACGGCGTGAACCTGCTCGCCCCAGCGTTCGCTCGGAATGCCGATCACGGCGCATTGCGCCACCGCCGCGTGCTGGGCGAGGGCGTTCTCGACCTCGGCCGAATAGACGTTCTCGCCGCCGGAAATGATCATGTCCTTGACGCGGTCGACGACGTAGACGAAGCCGTCCTCGTCCATGTAGCCGCCGTCGCCGGTGTGCATCCAGCCGTCGATCACGGCGCGCGCGGTCTCCTCCGGCCGCTCCCAATAGCCCATCATCACCATGTCGCCGCGCACCGCGATCTCGCCGACGGTGCCCGTCGGCACGATCTTGTCCTCGGCGTCGACGATCTTGACCTCCGCGCCGAGCGTGGCGCGGCCGGCGCCGCGGTGCCGGCCCTTGGCGCGGCCGTCGCCGATATGCTCCTTCCAGTGCAGCAGGGTCGCGATCGGCGACAGCTCGGTCATGCCGTAGGCTTGCGTGAATTCGACATGCGGCAGCGCCTTCATGGCGCGCATCAGCACGGCGTCGCTGATGACGGAGGCGCCGTAGGAGATCCGCTTCAAGGACGACAGGTCGTAATTGCCGAGCGTCGGATGATCGACGAACATCTGGATCATGGTCGGCACCAGCAGCACGTCGGTGATGCGCTCCTTCTGCACGGCGGCCGCGACGCCGTCAGGCGTAAAGCCCTGGATCACGACATTGGACCCGCCGGACAGCAGCACCGAATACATCGCCGCGCCGTTTGCGAGGTGGAACATCGGCGCCGCGTGCAGGTAGATCGTGCTGCTCGGCCACAGGCCTTCGCCGAGCGCGTTGAGCGCATTGGCCATCAGATTGCCGTGGCTCAGCATCACGCCCTTGGAGCGGCCGGTGGTGCCGCCGGTGTAGAAGATGCCGGCGAGATCGTCGCGGCTGCGCATGGCATCGGCTATCGGCGCGCTGCGCGCGATCAGCGTCTCGTAATTCTCCATGCCGGCCGGCGTCTCGCCCTCGTCGGCATAGACCAGCTTCAGGCCGGGGATGGCGCCTGCCAGCGCCGCGCCGACCGGCGCAAACGCCTTGTCGACGAACAGGATTGTTGCGCGGCAGTCGCGCAGGGCGTCCTCGTTCTCCAGCGGAGACCAGCGGATGTTGAGCGGCACGATCACGGCGCCGGCCCAGCCGACCGCCAAATAGAGTTCGAGATAGCGGTCGGAGTTCAGCGACAGGATCGCGACGCGGTCGCCGTCCTGCGCCCCGAGGCCGCGGATCGCTGCGGCGAGGCGGGCGACGCGTTCGCCGACCTCGCGCCAATTGCGCCGCCGCTCACCGCAGACGACTGCGAGCCCGTTTGGATTGACCTGCAGCGCGCGCCGCAGTCCGTGCGTGATGTTCACTCGTCTCCTCCCTTGATGCGTTTCCCTTGCGAGGCGGTTTGTCCGCCTTCTCTGCAGCCGGAAGGGCTGCTTTGTGCGCTGTTGTCTTGCGCGTTGATGCCATTTGCATTGATGTTTTGGCGATGCCTTCGGTGAGGCGGATCGCGAATTCCTCGGCGACCGCGCGTCCGCTCAGCTCGCCGCCCGGCTGGAACCAGTGGCCGATCCAGTTCAGCGAGCCGGCAATGGCGAAAGCCGCGAGCTTCGGGTCGCACGGTTTCACCGAACCGTCTTCGACGCCCTGTGCGATATAGTCGCGGAAGGCGCGGTCGATCCGCCGCTTCGCGGTCTGCACGATCTTGCGGTTGTCCTCGCTGAGATCGCGGATGTCGAAGCGGACCAGGCTCTTGCCGTAGTCCGCGGTCATCAGCTCGGCATAGCGGACGGTGAGCTTGCGAAGCTTGTCGAGCCCCGAGCCGCCGCCGGCCGACGTCTCGGCAATGCATTCGTCGACCAGCTCATTGCCGATCGACCAGCACTCGAACAGGATCTCGTCCTTGCCGCGGAAGTAGTTGTAGAGCGCGGGCTTGGTGATGTTGAGCCGCTTGGCGACGTCGTTCAGCGTGGCGCGGTGATAGCCCTGTTCGAGGAACAGGGCGACGGCCGTGCGCAGCACCGCCTCGCGCTTCTCGTCGCGGGCGCGGCGCCGGCTTTCGAACGGCAGCCAGGGCGACTCGTTGCTGGAAGAGGGAGAGCTGGCGTCCATCGCGTGGGTGCTGTCGCATTGACTCCGGAAGATCGCCCGTATATTACCCATGGGTAATAAATAGTCCAGTGGGTAATTTCCGGGAGGACACGCGATGACGTCACGCACCTATGTTGCCGGGGTCGGCATGATCCCCTTCGTCAAGCCCGGCGCCAATGCGCCGTATCACGTGATGGGCGCCGAGGCCGCGAAGCTGGCGCTCGCCGACGCCGGGCTCGACTACGGCCGCGTGCAGCAGGCCTATGTCGGCTATGTCTATGGCGACTCCACCTGCGGGCAGCGCGCGCTCTATCCGGTCGGCATGACCGGCATCCCGATCGTCAACGTCAACAACAACTGCTCGACCGGCTCGACCGCGCTGTTCCTGGCGCGGCAGGCGATCGAGTCAGGCGCGGCCGATTGCGTGATGGCGCTCGGCTTCGAGCAGATGAAGCCCGGCGCGCTCGGCGCCGTGTTCACCGACCGCCCGAGCGCGTTCGACGATTTCGACGCCGCGGCCGACAAGCTGGTCGACGCGCCCGGCGTGCCGCTGGCGCTGCGCTATTTCGGCGGCGCCGGCCTGAGCCACATGAAGAAATACGGCACGCCGCTCTCCGCCTTTGCAAAGGTGCGCGCCAAGGCGAGCCGTCATGCCAAGAACAATCCGCTGGCGCTGTTCCGGAAAGAGGTCTCAGCCGACGACGTGATGAACGACCAGGTGATCTGGCCCGGCGTGATGACGCGGCTGATGGCGTGCCCGCCGACCTGCGGCGGCGCCGCCGCGATCCTGGTCTCGGAGAAATTCGCCGACCAGCACGGTCTCAACAAGCAGGTCCGCATCGCCGCGCAGGCGATGACCACGGATACGCCGTCGACCTTCGGTGCGTCAGACATGATGCAGGTGGTCGGCTACGACATGGCGCGCGATGCCGCCAAAAAGGTCTACGAGGCCGCCGGCATCGGGCCTGATGATCTCGACGTTGTCGAGCTGCACGACTGCTTCGCGCACAACGAGCTGATCACCTATGAGGGGCTCGGCCTGTGCGGCGAGGGCGAGGCCGCGAAATTCATCGACGACGGCGACAACTCCTATGGCGGCAGGATCGTCACCAACCCGTCCGGCGGGCTGCTGTCGAAGGGCCATCCGCTCGGCGCCACCGGACTTGCGCAGTGCTATGAGCTGACGCGGCAGCTGCGCGGCACCGCTGCGGCGACGCAGGTGGAGGGCGCGCGGATCGGCTTGCAGCACAATCTCGGCCTCGGCGGCGCCTGCGTCGTGACGCTCTACGAACGCGCCTGAGGCCGCCCATGGTCGATCAATCCGCTGTCGGGCGTACATTCACGCCCGTGACCGCGCGCGTCGAGCCGGGGCGCCTGCGCTTCTTCCTCGATACGCTCGGCGAGACGAATGCCGTCTATCGCGACGAGACGGCCGCGCAGGCGGCCGGCTTCACGGCGGCGCCGGTACCGCCGACCTATCTGTTCTGCCTCGAGATGATGGATGCACCCGACCCGTTCGAGTTCCTCACGGCGCTCGACATCGATCTGGCCCGCGTGCTGCACGGCGAGCAGCGCTTCGACTATCACGCGCCCGTGATCGTCGGCGACACGCTGACGTTCCGCCCGCGCGTCACTGGCGTGACCGACAAGAAGGGCGGAGCGATGACGCTGATCGTGGTCGACACCCCCGTCACCAACCAGAACGGCGTCCATGTTGCCGATGTCTCGCGCACCGTCGTGGTGCGCAATGCGAGGCCGTCATGACCAGCTCTCCCTCTGTCGGCGACCGCATCGTCCACAAGGAGTTTCCGCCGATCACCCGCCATCGCCTCGCGCTGTATTGCGGCGCCTCCGGCGATCACAACCCGATCCATGTCGATATCGACTTCGCGAAGGCGGCCGGCTTCCCCGACGTGTTCGCGCACGGCATGCTGGTGATGGGCTATCTCGGCCAGGCGCTGACCGACGCGGTGGCGCCGTCGCGCGTCCGCTCCTTCTCGACCCGCTTTGCCGCGATCACCCAGCTCGGCGCGAAGCTGACCTGCGAAGGCACGGTGACGGAGCTGATCGAGCAGGGCGGTGAGAAGTGCGCAAAACTCGCGCTGACGACGAAGGATCATAACGGCGAGATCAAGCTCGCCGGGGAAGCCATTATCGCGCTTTAGGAGAGATCATGTCGAAACTGCAAGACAAAGTCGCGCTCGTCTCAGGCTCCGGCCGCGGCATCGGGCGCGCGATCGCGTTGAAGCTCGCCAGCGAGGGCGCGCGGGTCGTGGTCAACGACCTCGATGCCGAGCCGGGCGATGCGATCGTCGCCGAGATCAAGGCCATGGGCGGTGAGGCGATCGCGGTCAACGGCAGCGTGACCGAAGCCGGCTTTGCCGATCGCTTCGTAGGCCGCGCGATCGATCGGTTCGGCGGTCTCGACATCATCGTCAACAATGCCGGCTACACCTGGGACTCGACGATCCAGAAGATGACCGACGAGCAGTTCCAGGCGATGCTCGACGTCCATCTGGTCGCACCGTTCCGCATCATGCGCGCGGCGTCGGAGCCGATCCGGGTGATGGCGAAGAGGGAGGCCGAGGCGGGCCGCGAGGTGTTCCGCAAGGTCGTCAACATCTCCTCGATCGCGGGCCTCTACGGCAATGCCGGGCAGGCGAGCTATTCGTCCGCCAAAGCTTCGCTGATCGGGCTGACGCGCACGATGTGCAAGGAGTGGGGCCGCTACAAGGTCAACGTCAATTGCGTCGCGTTCGGCCTGATCAACACCCGCCTGACCCAGCCGATCGAGAGCCAGCAGAAGACCATCGACGTCGCCGGCCGCGACATCAAGGTCGGCGTCCAGCCGCAGATGCTGGAGGCGATGGGCCGCATGATCCCGCTCGGCCGCGGCGGCACGCCGGAGGAGGCGGCCGATGCGGTCTATCTGTTCTGCGCTCCGGAATCGAACTACATCAGTGGTCAGGTGATCGTCGCCGGCGGCGGTCTGCTGATTTGACGAGAGCGTTTTCAAGCGAAGTGGGTACCGGTTCGCGTCAAGAAAACGCGTCAAAGAAAGAATGCGTAGCGAGGGCAGAATGCACTACCGATCGTCCTGGATGACCGAGGAGCTGGACACCTTCCGTGACCAGTTCCGCAAATTCCTCGCCAAGGATCTGGCGCCGCACGCCGAAAAATGGCGCGAGCAGAAGCTGGTCGACCGCTCGGCCTGGCGCGCGCTCGGCGAAATGGGCGCGTTGCTGCCGAGCGTGCCCGAGGCCTATGGCGGCTTAGGGGCCAGCTTCGCCTATGACGCCGCCGTGCTCGATGACCTCGAGAGCACGGTGCCGGAGCTGACCACCGGCGTCTCCGTGCACAGCGCGATCGTCGCGCATTACATCGTCAACTATGGCTCGGAGGAGCAGAAGAAGCGCTGGCTGCCGAAGATGGCGTCGGGCGAGATGGTCGGCGCCATCGCGATGACCGAGCCCGGCACCGGCTCGGATCTGCAGGCGGTCAAGACCACGGCGAAGAAGCAGGGCAATTCCTACGTCATCAACGGCCAGAAGACATTTATCACCAACGGCCAAGCCGCCGATCTCGTCATCGTGGTGGCGCGGACCGGGGCTCCGGGCGCCAAGGGCATCTCGTTGATTGTCGTCGAAACCGCAGGCGCCGAGGGCTACCGGCGCGGGCGCAACCTCGACAAGATCGGGCTGCACGCATCAGACACGTCGGAGCTGTTCTTCGATAACGTCACGGTGCCGCCGGAAAACCTGCTCGGCGCCGAGGAGGGCAACGGCTTCGTGCAGCTGATGCAGCAATTGCCGCAGGAGCGGCTGTCGCTCGCGATCGGCGCGGTCGCCTCGATGGAGCGCGCGGTCAGGATCACCGCCGAATACACCAAGGAACGCACCGCGTTCGGCAAGCCGCTGCTCGAATTCCAGAACACCGCCTTCAAGCTCGCCGAGCGCAAGACCGAGGCGATGATTGCCCGCGTGTTCGTCGATTGGTGCGTCGAGCGCCTAGTCGCCGGCGACCTCGACACCGTGACGGCGTCGATGGCGAAATGGTGGTGCTCGCAGAAGCAGGTCGAGACCGCCGACGAATGCCTGCAGCTACATGGCGGCTACGGCTACATGCAGGAATATCCGATCTCGCGCATGTTCATCGATTCCCGGATCCAGAAGATCTATGGCGGCACCAACGAGATCATGAAGCTCCTGATCGCGCGCTCGCTTTGAAACTTCTTCGCCGTCATTCCGGGGCATGCGAAGCATGAACCCGGAATCTCGAGCCGCAACTTCGAGATTCCGGGTTCGATGCTCGCGCATCGCCCCGGAATGACGCGGAGAGGTGAGTGCGCGCTCATGTCCTTCGCGCGCCGCTACATCGCGCGCACGTTCTTGAGGAACTTGTCGACCTGAACTTCCAGCTCGGAGGCGTTGCTGGCGAGCTCTCCGGAGGCCGCCAGCACGTTCTCGGCGGCCTTGCTGGCATCGTCGATCGCCTTGGTCGTGCCGTTGATGTTTGCGGTGACCTCCTTGGTGGCCGCGGCCTGTTCCTCGACGGCGCTGGCGATCACGGTCGAGATCTCGCTGATCTGGACGATGACCTGCGAAATCGCCTTCAGCGCCGTGGCGGTGTTGCCGGTCGCGGCCTGCATCTCGTTGATCTGCGCCGAAATGTCTTCCGTGGCCTTGGCGGTCTGGTTGGCCAGCGCCTTCACCTCGGAGGCGACGACGGCGAAGCCGCGTCCGGCCTCGCCGGCGCGCGCGGACTCGATCGTTGCGTTGAGCGCAAGCAGGTTGGTCTGGCCGGCGATCTGGCTGATCAGCGCGACGACGTCGCCGATCTTTTGCGCCATGGTCACGAGGCCCGCGACCAGCTTGTCGGACTTCTCGGCTTCGTCGACCGCCATGCGGGCGATGCGGCTCGCCTCGGCCACCTGGCGGCTGATCTCGTTGACCGAGGACGACAGCTCCTCGGACGCGGACGCCGCGCTCGCCGAGCGCTGATTGACGAATTCGGCGGTCGTCGTCAGCGATCGCGCCGTGCCCTGCATTTGCGTCGAGGCCGACGCCAGCATCCCGGCAAGCCCCTTCACGTCCTTCTCGAAATCGTCGGCCAGCTTCACATTGCCTGTCACGACCGACCAGCTCAGCATCGCGCCGGTGTAGTTGCCGCGCTTGTCGGTCAGCCCGGAGACCCGCAGGTCGAGCGTTTCCGGACCGAGCTTGATCTTGGCCGCATGCGGCAGGTTCTTGGGATCGCCGACGATGCGCCGCTGGTGCGCCGGGTTCTTGTGGAAGATGTCGAACGAGTTGCCGAGGATCTTGTCCGGCGCCACCGGAAGCAGGTGCTTCACGGTGTCGAGCGTCTTGAGGCTGGTCTGGTTGATGTAGGTGATATTGAAATCGGTATCGCACATCATGATGTTGATCGGCATGTTGTCGAGCATCTGCAACAGCCGCTCGGTCTGGGTTTCAAGCCGCGCCTTCTCGGTCGCGAGCTCCCAGGTCAGCATCGGGCCGGTGTAGCGGCCGCGCGAATTGGTCATGGCCGTCACGGTGAGATCGAGCGTCTCGCCGCCGATGGTGATGCGCGCCCTGTGCGGCAGGTTCTTCGGGTCGGACAGCAGCCGGCGCTGATGCTGCGGATTCTTGTGAAAGATATCGATCGATTGCCCGATCAGCGCGTCGACCTTCACCGGCAGGACATGCTCGATCTTCTTCAGGTTCTGTCGCGTCGACTCGTTGATGTAGGTGATTTTGAAATTGTCCAGCTCGCAGAGCATGACACTGATCGGCATGTCGTCGAACAGCCGGTACGAACTGTCCGAGCCGACGACGCTTGCGACGCTCTTCATCCCCAACATGCATTGCCCTCCAGCCTTGATAATGATCTTGGTGAATTGAAACGGTGCACCTGATCGGCAGCGGAATGCCTTCCACCGCGGGCCCCACGCAGGTGCGCTATACGATTTACAATTTCTGACTGCGTGGAACGGTAGGCGATTCGAGTTCCATCAAGAAGGGCGTGCAATGCGCCGCATGCGCTCGCGCAAGATCGAACGCGCGATGCTCGCGATGAGCGTAATCGAAAACGTCGCGCAACACCGCGATTTGCCGTGAAATCCTTGCGATCCTGCGGCGAAGATGCGAAGCGACCGATCGCTGCACCGTAGTCTTACGGAAGCAGACGCGTGCGCTCCGAATGATTGTTATCGTGCACATGACGCGTTGGCTTATGCAGGTTGTGCCACGCCATCGTGCGCAGCGGAGAGCTCTTGACTCAATCGTCTCGACGGCCGCGCGCTGTCGGTCCTGGCGATGTGGCGTGCGAGCATTGTTCCGCCTGCGCTCTGTGACGGTCGGCGCCTCGCGATGATCGCGAGGTAGTCGCATCGTCGATGGGGGTGTTATTGAAAGAAGCGCGCACAGGTTGATCACGCCGCGCGAGACCCGATCGAGGCTGCAGACCGGCGTCGTGACATCGGTCCCGCTTGAGCGCGACGAGATCGCCCTGGACCCGGCCGACGGTGGCCTGCGTTGCTGGCCGGCCGGCGGCTTCAATCCCGCCGGCGATCGTCCGCTCTGCGGAAATCGATGACGAAACAGCGTTGCCCATTGCCTACCGCATGGCTTGGCGCCGCTACGCCCGCGAGACGCAGCTTCGGCCTTGCACCCCATTTCCGTCTATCATACCCCGTGGGACCACGATCCGCGCGAAGCTCAAACGCGCGCCAGTACTTGCAGGGAGCCCTCATGACCAAAAGCAATGCCCGCACCGGAGGCCAGATCCTGATCGACCAGCTGGTCGCGCAAGGCGTGGAGCGCGTCACCTGCGTGCCAGGCGAGAGCTATCTGGCGGCGCTCGACGCCTTGCACGACAGCCCGATCGACGTCGTGATCTGCCGCGCCGAGGGCGGCGCCGCGATGATGGCGGAGGCCTACGGCAAGCTGACGGGACGTCCGGGCATCTGCTTCGTCACCCGCGGCCCGGGCTCGACCAATGCCGCCCATGGCGTGCACATCGCGATGCAGGACTCCACCCCGATGATCCTGTTCGTCGGCCAGGTCGACACCGGCATGCGCGAGCGCGAGGCGTTCCAGGAACTCGACTACAAGGCGGTGTTCGGCACCATGGCGAAATGGGCGGTCGAGATCGATCGTCCGGATCGCATTCCGGAACTGGTCGCGCGTGCCTTCCGCGTCGCGCTGCAGGGCCGGCCCGGTCCGGTGGTGATCTCGCTGCCGGAGAACATGCTTACGGAGACCGCAGCGGTCGCCGACGCGCCGAAGGTCGAGCCTGCGGCGACCTGGCCGGCACCGTCGGATCTCGAACGCCTCGGCACCATGCTCGCCGGCGCCAAGGCGCCGATCGTGGTACTCGGCGGCTCGGCCTGGACCGCGGAGGCCGCCAAGGGCATCGCGCGCTTCGCCGAGCGCTTCGACCTGCCGGTTACAACCTCGTTCCGCCGCGCCTCGCTGTTCGACGCCGATCACTCGCATTATGCCGGCGATCTCGGCATCGGCCCGAGCCCGAAGCTCAGGGATCGCATCACCGGCGCCGATGTCATTCTGTTGATCGGCGGCCGCATGTCGGAAATGCCGTCCTCGTCCTACACGCTGCTCGACATTCCGGTGCCGAGCCAGCAGCTGATCCATGTCCATCCCGGCGCCGAAGAGCTCGGCCGCGTCTACCAGCCGGCATTGGCGATCCAGGCGACGCCCGCAGCCTTCGCCGCCGCGGTCGAGACCATGAAGCCCGCAGCCGCACCCGTCTGGAAGGGTGAGGCGGCCAAGGCGCACGCGGATTACCTCGCCTGGACCGACAGGCCGCGCGAGCTGCCGGGCAGCTTCCAGTATGGCGAGGTCGTGACCTGGCTGCGCGATCGCCTGCCGAAGGATGCCATCGTCTGCAACGGCGCCGGCAATTATGCCGGCTGGATTCACCGCCACCATCGCTTCCACGCTTTCGCCGCGCAGCTTGCGCCGACCTCAGGCTCGATGGGCTACGGCGTGCCGGCGGCTGTGATGGCCAAGCGGCATCATCCGGACCGGGTCGTTGTGGCGTTCGCCGGCGACGGCTGCTTCCTGATGAACGGGCAGGAGTTCGCCACCGCCGTGCAATACGACGCGCCGCTGATCGTCGTCGTCATCGACAACGCGCAATACGGCACCATCCGCATGCATCAGGAGCGCGACTATCCGGGCCGCGTCGTCGGCACCCAGCTCAAGAACCCGGACTTCGCGCTTTATGCCAAGGCGTTCGGCGGCCATGGCGAGCGGGTCGAGCGCACCGAAGACTTCGCGCCCGCGTTCGAGCGCGCGCTGGCCTCCGGCAAGCCCGCGATCCTGCACTGCCTGGTCGATCAGCGCGCGCTGTCGGTCGGTAAAGACTTCGTGCAGGCTGCGAACTGATGCCTGAGTCCACCGGCCGTCGGGTCGCGATCATCGGGGCCGGCGCGGTCGGCGTGATCAGCGCCATCGAGGCGCTGCGCGAGGGCCACAGCGTCACCTTGATCGATCCGGGCGAGCCCGGCGGCACGCAGGCGGCGAGCTACGGCAATGCCGGTTGGCTGTCGTCGCATTCGGTGATCCCGCCGGCCGAGCCGGGCACCTGGAAGAAGGTGCCGGGTTATCTGATGGATCCGCTCGGGCCGCTGGCGATCCGCTGGTCGTACCTGCCGAAGGCCTTGCCCTGGCTGGTCAAGTATCTGCTATCGAGCCGGACCGAGGCGCAGGTCGAGGCCACCGCGCGGGCGATGCGCGATCTGTTGAAGGATGCGCCGCTGCTGCACCGGCAGCTCGCCGAGGAAGCGGGCGTCGGCGAATTGATCGAGCGGCGCGGGGTGATGCATGTGTTTCCCTCACGCGCGCCGTTCGATCGCGATCTCGGCTGGCGCATCCGCAAGCGCGTCGGCATCGAATGGCTGGAGCTCGATGAAGACGAGATGCGCCAGCGCGAGCCCGATCTGCATCCGCGCTACAAATTCGGCGTCGTGGTGGAGGAGGCGGGACGCTGCCGCGATCCCGGCGCCTATGTCGCGGCGCTCGCCGCCCACGCCATCGCGAATGGCGCCGAGCGCGTCGCCGCCAAGGCCACGGGCCTCAGGCTTGCCGGCAACAGGCTGGTCGCCGTGGTCACCGAGAGCGGCGAGATCGCCTGCGACGCGGCTGTCGTCGCCGCGGGCGCGCGCTCCAGGCAACTGACCGCCTCGATCGGCGATCCGCTGCCGCTGGAGACCGAGCGCGGCTATCACGTCATGATCGAGAATCCGGAATCCGGCCCGCGCAATTCAATGATGGCCTCCGATGCCAAGATGGTTGTCAACTGGACCGACAAGGGCCTGCGCGCCGCCGGTACGGTGGAGATCGCGGGGCTTGACGCCGCGCCGAACTGGAAGCGCGCCGAAATCCTGCGCGAGCATCTCTTCAGCATGTTCCCGAAGCTGCCGAGGGATATTCCGCCATCGCGGATCAAGACCTGGTTCGGCCATCGGCCGAGCATGCCCGACGGGCGCCCCTGCATCGGTTATGCCCGTGCGACGCGCGACGTGGTTTACGCCTTCGGCCACGGCCATGTCGGCCTGGTCGGATCGGCCCGCACCGGCCGGCTGGTCGCGCAACTCCTGAGCGGCAAGGTGCCGGAGATTCCGCTCGCCCCGTTTGCGCCCTCACGCTTTCTGTAGGAAGCAACGGCGGCGAAGCCTCAGCTGTCGCCGGCCCAGGCCGTGATCGCGGCCGGCGCGATCACGCGTCTCGGTATGTGCGGATTGATCGTTCCGGCGCTGACGTCCTGCGTCTGGACGAGCAACGTGCGCGCAAACGCCTTGGCATCCTGCTCGGTCGTGAAGGTACGGGTCTGGCGCGCGAAGCGGTGATGTCCGGCGTCAGGATTTCGCATGGCGAACGAGACGTACCAGATGGCCTTGTCGGTCTTCATCGCGCCTCTTTGGTGGTAATCCGCCCGCGCGATCGCGACGTCGTGCTCGATGCTCGATGTGCAAAAAGTGCCAAGACAAAGAATCCTGAAATACAACACATTGCGGCGAATAGGCTCCTCGGCGAACCAGCAATGCTACAGGATCGGCACGTCTACCGATACTAGCGGCATATTACCTGTCAACCGATGGGTGAAATGACAATGCGCCGTTGCGACGTTGGTTCCATCCTGCAAATTGCCACGCCCTCCCAGGACCTGGGCGACGTTCGGAACGTCGATTTTCTGGGAAAGTTGTCTGCGCATTCGTGGCCGCGGTGTGCGGCATCGGGAGGACGAGATGACGTGGGTCGGCAGGTGGAAGAACCAATACGGTTCGATCGTCGAGATCACCAGCGAAGCCAATGGCCGCATCGAGGGGACGTTTCGAACTGCGCTGGCCGATAGCGGCTTCTACGGCCAGACGGTCGCGATCGTCGGCGTCCACCAAGGCAATTGCATCGGATTTTCGTCGGTCGGTTCGTCGGCGACTGGCGATCGTGTGGTCTCCTATACCGGCTTGCTTCGACATCAAAAAATCGAAACGGCGTGGTTTGTCGTGTCGGACAAGGCGCTGGTCGCGGCCCGAGAGGGTGAAGCGGCGGCCCTGAAGTCCGTGAACTGGTGGCGAGCTGTCACGACAAATGTCGATACGTTCGAACGGACGACGTAGGCTTCGCTAGATGACTTGGTCCTCCTTGCGTGCTGCGTTGATGGTCTCCTCCACCTCGGTGGCAAGGGCCGTGAGATGTTCGGCGAGCTTGCTGAACAGCTCGCGCTTGCGCAAGTCAGTCGCCAGATCGCGGATCAACGCACACTCCGCCGCGTCGCGGCGAAGCTTTTCGAGATGCGTGAGCATGTCCTGCATTTTTTCGTCCCCGAATGCCGTATTCCGCAACGCTAAGGCGGCACAGAACCCCGCAACAATAACCTGTGATACTTTTCGCGAACCTTGGCGACGGTCGCGTATCATTCCGATCCTCAAGTCGAGCTTGGCTTGCGAGACCGGCTTCTCCAGGAGGTCGGCGCCCTCCCGCAGCTTGCTGCTCGTCATTCGTTAGTCTGTGGGCTCAATCAATTCGTTCGGCTTTTCAGAATTTAACTTGACAGATGACCCAACTCAGATGTTCAATACATCCGTCTCACCCGATCGAGGGGCGCTTCGCGATCGTCACGAACGCGGCGTGGGATGCGGTGGACGCCGAGCATGTGCGCGACGACATGCATGTGAGGCGGACGGCGAAATCGTGTGGTCCTGACGCCCTAGCGGCAGGTGTCTTTTCGCATTGCGCGGTGCGCGTTGTGAAGACGGTGACAAACAAGCCCAGTCTCACCGGGGAGAGCACGTATAAGCCGTAACCCATCGCGCAGGGAAAGCCGGGTTGTTTCCGGTTACACCTGTGGTCCTACCTCCCGCGTTTTTTATTACGCGGGACCCATGGGTGCGATCGGCACCCGGCTTTCCCTGCGCCCTCTGCTTCCAGAGCGGCGAAACGAAAAGCAAAGCTCGGACGGTTCATGTCGCGAGAATGCGGTTGTTTGACTAACAGACCGCGCCACACATTCAGTGTCGTCCCTGCGAAAGCAGGGACCCATACGCCGCGGCGGATGTCGTGAACAGAGCTCGTCATTCCAGCGAAGCACACCAATCAGCGCTTGTGGTTATGGGTCCCTGCTTTCGCCGGGACGACAGCGAGGATGAGGCGATAGCGCTGCCTCTCTCACGATCCGATCCGCACCACCATCTTGCCGAGCGCGGCGCGGGTCTGCATCGTGGTGAAGGCCGCGCGAAAGTCCTCGAACGCGAACACCTTGCCGACCACGGGCGTCAGCCGGCCATCGTTCAGCCATGCCGACAATTGCGTCATCACGCGCGCCTGCGCTTCGGGCTCGCGGCGCGCGATCTGGGCGGCGTCGACGCCGATCAGGAGGCCGCCCTTCAGGAGCGGCAGATTGAACGGCAAAGCGGGGATGCTGCCGGCCGCGAAGCCGACCACGACATGGCGGCCGTTCCAGGCGATCGAGCGGAACGCCTGCAGCGAGACCTCGCCGCCGACCGGATCGAAGATCACGTCGGGGCCATGGCCGCCGGTCGCGTCCTTCAGCGCGTCGCGCCAGTCGGGCCTCGTGTAGTCGACGACCGCGTCGGCACCGAAGCTTGCGGCGAAGTGGCGCTTCTCCTCCGTCGAGGCCGCAGCGACGACACGCGCGCCGAGCAGCTTGCCGACTTGAATGGCGGCGATGCCGGTGCCGCCGGCGGCGCCGAGCACCAGCAGTTGCTCGCCGGCCTTGAGCGAGCCGCGTTCGCCGAGTGCATAGAGCGCGGTGAGGTAATTGGTGCGAAAGGCCGCGGCGGCCTCCATCGACAGTCCGTCGGGCATGATCTCGACGGCGTCGGGCGGCACCACGATATGCTCGGCCAGCGCGCCCGAGCGCGCCGCGCCCATCACCCGCATGCCCGGCGCGATGTCGGCGACGTCGCCCGCGACCGCATCGACCACACCGGCGAATTCCGCGCCCGGCGTGAAGGGCAGCGCATCCTTGGTCTGATAGCGGCCCCCGACCTTCAGCCCATCGACGAAGCCGATGCTCGCGGCGTGGACCCGGACGCGGATCTGTCCGGGGCCGGGTTCGGGGGTGCCGATCTCCCTCAGCCCGATCTGATCGATGGGTGCGTATTGCTCGACGACGACCGCCTTCATCCTGTCCTGCTCATTGGTTGGTTTCCTCGCGGGCCTTTTCCGTTCCGATTGAATCGGAACGGGGCCCTGGTTTCTTGTGTTGACGCGTTCTCTTCACGCGAGCCGGTAGCCAGCTTGTGCGAAAACGCTTCCGGCAATCCTATCCCATGTCCGTTGTTCTACGGGGAGGGGTTTTGTGCATGCGACGGCAGGCTCGCTTGCGGAAAGCCAGCATCTTCAACGACATCGCGAAAAGACCGGCGTTTACCCGTTGTTATCCCTACCAAATTCGGTAACGCGTCCTTAATCGCGTTAACGTTAGGGTTTTCCACGCGGCCCGCCTTGGGCTGCGCGCCGTCCAGGACGGGCAGGTTGCGTACGCGTTGGAGTCTCCTATGGATATCATGACTGGCGCCGGGCTGTTGGCTGGCATCATCGTCATCGCGGTGATGATGTTCATGGGCGGCGACCTGCACATGTTCATCTCCGAACACGCCATGATCATCATCTTCGGCGGCTCGATCGCAGCGACGATGATCCGTTTTCCGCTCGGCGTGATGCTGCACGGCCTGCCGCTCGGCGCCAAATTCGCCTTCACCATGAGCCGGCTGTCGGCCCGCGACCTCGTCGACGAACTCGCCCGCATCGCCGAGATCGCCCGCAAGCAGGGGCCGGTCGGCCTGGAAAAAGTCGAGACCGATGAGCCGTTCCTCGCCAAGGGCATCCGCTACGTCGCCGACGGTTACGACCTCGAATTCATCCGCGACAACATGGAACGCGACCGCGACAACTTCCTGATGCACCTCGACGAGGGCAGCAAGATCTATCGCGCGATCGGCGACTGCGCGCCGGCGTTCGGCATGATCGGCACGCTGATCGGCATGGTGCAGATGTTCGCCAACATGACCGACCCCTCCAAGCTCGGCCCGTTCATGGCGACCGCGCTGCTCGCGACGCTGTACGGCGCGCTGGTCGCCAATTTGTTCTGCCTGCCGATCGCCGACAAGCTGCATGGCAAGCTGCTCGACGAGGAGACCAACCGCACGCTGATCATCGACGGCATCCTGATGATCCGCGACTCCAAGAGCCCCGCGCTGGTGCGCGAGATGCTGCTGGCCTATCTGCCGGAGAAGCATCGCCAGGAGGAAGGCGAGCCGGTTCCGGCCTGACCGGACCGCGCTTTCGGGAAACGCAGCGATGGCCAAGAAAAAGCGCGGCGACGCCCATACCGGAGGTCACGGCTGGTTCGTGACCTTCGCCGACCTGATGGGCCTGATGATGAGCTTCTTCGTGATGCTCGTCGCGTTCTCCACCATGGACAACAACAAGCTGAAGATCGTCGCCGGCTCGATGCGCGATGCCTTCGGTGTGCAGACCAATGTGCGCTATTCCGGCATCGTCGAATCCGACGGCCTGCCGACCCGGCCGAAGCTGAAGAACGTCGAGCACATTTCGCCGGAGGACTCTTCGGCCAATCCGACGCCGGACGAGAAGGAGCGCAGCCAGATCAACGGCGCGCGGCTGAAGATCGACCGCGAATTCGCGCTCGCCTCGGCCTCGCTCCGCCAGGCGCTGCAGGACATGCCGGAGCTGACCGAGATCTCCAAGAACATCATGTTCGAGGAGACCAAGGAGGGGCTCAACCTCGAGATCGTCGACCAGGACGGCCGCTCGATGTTCGCCGACGGTTCAAGGGAGCCGTATGACCGCACCCGCCGGCTGATCCAGAAGCTGGCCGCGCCGCTGAAGGCGACGCCGCTGCGGGTCGCGATCGTGGGGCATACGGCCGCAGGCTTCGTGCCGGCGCGCAGCGATTATGACGGCTTCGACCTGTCCGCGGACCGCGCCAACGCGGTGCGGCAGATCCTGGAGCGGGAAGGGCTGCCGCCGTCGCATATTTTCGCGGTTTCCGGCAAGGCCGACGGCCAGCCGCTGTTTCCCGACGATCCGACGCTGCCGGCCAACCGTCGCGTGACCATCACCTTGATGCGCGAAAATCCGCCACTGCCGCCGGATCTGAAGCCGTAGCTCTGGGTTACCATACTACCGTCAACTACCATTGTTGCGCGGTTGACACGCGGAGCGGAAGCGTCGATAGCCGCGCGGATCAAATCAACCGATCGGGCGTTCCAACCTCGCCATGGCTGTCAGCGTCTCATCTACCGAAGCTCAGGAAGGGCAACCCACCTCCAGCTTCTGGGCCCTGACACTCGGCAGCATCGGGGTGGTGTTCGGCGACATCGGAACTTCGCCGCTCTACGCATTCCGCGAGGCGGTCGGCGGCGCCGCGCACGGCCAGCCGGTCACCCGCATCATGGTGCTGGGCGTGCTCAGCCTGATCCTGTGGGCGCTGTTCACCGTCGTCACCGCGAAATACGTGCTGCTGCTGCTGCGCGCCGACAACAATGGCGAGGGCGGCACGCTCTCGCTGATGGCGCTCGGCCAGCGCGCGATCGGTCGGCGCAGCTGGCCGCTGCTCGCGCTCGGCGTGGTCGGCGCCTCGATGTTCATCGGCGATTCCATGATCACGCCGGCGATCTCGGTGCTGTCGGCGGTCGAAGGCCTCAAGCTCGCCACCCCGCATCTCGAGCACTATGTGGTGCCGCTGACGATCCTGATCCTGGTCGTGCTGTTCTCGGTGCAGAGTTCTGGTACCGCGCGCGTCGCTTCCGCCTTCGGTCCGGTGATGGTGGTGTGGTTCGCCTCGCTGGCGGTGATGGGGCTCGTCCACATCATGGACGACCCGTCGGTGCTGGCGGCGATCAATCCCTATTACGCGCTCCAGTTCATGCTGACCCACGGCACCATCGGCCTGGTGACGTTGGGCGCGGTGTTCCTCGCGGTGACCGGCGGCGAGGCGCTGTATGCCGATCTCGGGCATTTCGGCCGCAAGCCGATCCAGTCCGGCTGGCTGTTCTTCGTGCTGCCCTCACTGCTGCTGAACTATTTCGGGCAGGGCGCGCTGGTGCTGTCCGATCCCAGCGCGATCGAGAACTCGTTCTACCGCATGGTGCCCGACGTGCTGCTGCTGCCGCTGGTCGGGCTCGCCACCGCCGCGACGGTGATCGCGAGCCAGGCGGTCATCACCGGCGCCTATTCGCTGATCAGCCAGGCGGTGCAGCTCGGGCTCTTGCCGCGCTTCGAGGTCCGCTACACCTCGGAGACTCATGCCGGCCAGATCTATCTGCCGCGGGTCAACCGGCTGCTGTTGATCGGCGTACTGCTGCTGGTGCTGCTGTTCCGCACCTCGAGCGGGCTTGCGTCGGCCTATGGCATCGCCGTCTCCACCACCATGGTCGCCGACGGCATCATGGGCTTCATCGTGATCTGGAAGCTGTGGAACTGGCGCGTGGCGTCGGCGGCGGCGTTGATCCTGCCGTTCGTGATCGTCGACATGACCTTCTTCAGCGCCAATCTCCTGAAGCTGTTCGAGGGCGCCTGGGTGCCGCTGCTGTTCGGCGCCGTCATGGCGACGATGATCTGGACCTGGCGCCGCGGCGCCGCCATCCTGGTCGCCAAGACCCGACGCATCGAGGTGCCGCTGCGCGACCTGATCCACAGTCTGGAGAAGCGGCCGCCGCATATCGTCAAGGGCACCGCGGTGTTCCTGACCAGCGATCCCAGTTTCGTGCCGACCGCGCTGCTGCACAATCTCAAGCACAACAAGGTGCTGCACGAGCACAATGTGATCCTGACCATCGAGACCGCACCGACGCCGCGCGTCGATCTGTCCGAGCGCGTCACCATGGAGAAGGTGAGCGACAAGTTCACCGCGGTGCGCCTGCGCTTCGGCTACATGGAATCGCCGAACGTGCCGAAGGCGCTGGCGGTCGCGCGCAAGCTCGGCTGGCAGTTCGACATCATGGCGACCTCGTTCTTCGTGTCGCGCCGCTCGCTGAAGCCGTCGGCCCAGTCCGGGATGCCGCAATGGCAGGACCATCTGTTCATCGCGATGAGCCGGTCCGCCAATGATGCCACCGACTATTTCCAGATCCCGACCGGCCGGGTGGTTGAAGTGGGTACCCAGGTAACTATCTGATCGGGCGCAGGATTCTGATATCAACCGTGATCCATGCGTGATGTGCATGGCGGAGGCCTGAATCCGGGCTAACCTATGCATTCCTGCCGGGAGTATAGCCCTGCGACCCGGCATTGTGCGGTGCGGCAGAAGACAGAGGCACAGCTTCCCCATGTCATCCGAGAGTGCGATCACCGCGGCGGAAACGCCGGCGGCAAACGGCAATGGCGAGGCGCATTCCACCGCCACCTTCAAGGCCCTGATGCTCGGCAGCATCGGTGTCGTCTATGGCGACATCGGCACCAGCCCGCTCTACGCGCTGCGCGAAGCCGTCGCGGCGGCCGCCGGCGGCGAGGGCGCGGTGACGGCGCATGCGGTGCTCGGCGTGCTCTCGCTGATCCTCTGGGCGCTGATCATCGTCGTCACGCTGAAATACGTCGTGATCCTGCTGCGCGCCGACAACAATGGCGAGGGCGGCACGCTGGCGCTGATGGCGCTGGCGCAGCGCGCGGCGACCAAGGGCGGCGCCGCGATCGTGCTGCTCGGCATCATCAGTGGCGCGCTGTTCTATGGCGACGCCGTCATCACGCCGGCGCTCTCGGTGCTGTCGGCAATCGAAGGCATTAAGCTCGTCACCTCGACATTCGATCCCTATGTCGTCCCGCTCACGGTGGTGATCCTGGTCGTGCTGTTCGCGGTGCAGTCGCGCGGCACCGCGCGCGTCGCGGCCTTCTTCGGGCCGGTGATGTGCGTGTGGTTCGCCCTGATCGCGGTCGCGGCGCTGCCGCAGATCGTGCGGCATCCCGAAGTGCTGTACGCGCTCAATCCGATCCTCGCGGTGTCGTTCATGCTGCATCACGGCGTGATCGGCTTCATCACGCTCGGTGCGGTCTTCCTCGCCGTGACCGGCGCCGAGGCGCTCTATGCCGACCTCGGCCATTTCGGCAAACGCCCGATCCAGACCGCGTGGCTGTTCATCGTGCTGCCGTCGCTGGCGCTGAACTATCTGGGGCAGGGCGCGCTCTTGATCGGCAATCCCAAGGGCATCGAGAACCCGTTCTTCCTGATGTTCCCGGACTGGGCCCTGATCCCCATGGTCGCGCTGGCGACCATGGCGACCGTGATCGCGAGCCAGGCCGTCATCACCGGCGCGTATTCGCTGACGCGGCAGGCGATCCAGCTCGGCCTGTTGCCCCGGTTCGAGATCCGCCACACCTCGGAAGCGCATTCCGGGCAGATCTACATGCCGCGTATCAACCGCTTCCTGTTCATCGCGGTCATCGTGCTGGTGCTGATGTTCCGCTCGTCGAGCGCGCTGGCCTCGGCCTACGGCATCTCGGTGACCGGCACCATGGTGGTGACGGCGATGATGGGTTTTGTCGTGATCTGGAAGGTCTGGCGCTGGTCGCCGATTGCGGCCGCCGCGCTGGTCGCGCCGTTCCTGTTCCTGGACATCACCTTCCTTGCCGCCAACCTGCTCAAGGTGTTCGAGGGCGGCTGGGTGCCGCTCGCGCTTGGCGGCGCGATGATCGTGGTGATGTACACTTGGCGGCGCGGCAGCCGGCTGTTGTTCGAGAAGTCGCGCAAGCTGGAATTCCCGCTCGCCGATCTCGTCGCGATGCTGGAGAAGCGGCCGCCGCAGCGCGTCACCGGCACCGCGGTGTTCCTGACCAGCGACCCCGTCAGCGCGCCGACCGCGCTGATGCACAGCCTCAAGCACTACAAGGTGCTGCACGAGAAGAACGTCATCCTGACCATCGAGACGGCGCCGACGCCGCGCATCGATCCGTCCGAGCGGGTGCGGATGGAGCAGCTGAGCGAGACCTTCTCCAAGGTGACGCTGAAGTTCGGCTTCATGGAGCAACCTAACGTGCCGAAGACGCTGGCGATCGCCCGCAAGCTCGGTTGGCAGTTCGACATCATGTCGACCTCGTTCTTCCTGTCCCGCCGTGCGCTGAAGCCGGCGGCGCATTCGGGCATGCCGAGCTGGCAGGACCATCTGTTCATCGCGCTGAGCCGCTCCTCGAACGACGCCACCGACTATTTCCAGATCCCGACAGGGCGGGTGGTCGAGGTCGGCACGCAGGTCACGATTTAGGGTCTGCGAACCAGCGTTTCGGCGTGGCATCTAACCCGTTTCGGACGCTTGATTTTCTCCGCGCAAGAGGCGACTTTGCGGCCCGGAACGGCGGGCCGCGCGACGCTCGCCAAGCTGATATCGGGAGGATATTTCCGTGGCGGACCACAAGGTGGAAGATTTGTTTCCGGACGAGGTGTCGAAGGGCATAGCGGAAGGCCGCTATCTGCTGGTCGACGTCCGTGAGCCGAACGAGGTCGCCGTCGAGGCCTATCCCGATGGCGTCGTGGTGCCGCTGTCGACGTTCGACCCGGCGGCGATTCCCGATCCGCAGGGCAAGCAGGTGGTGTTCGCCTGCCGCTCCGGCAAGCGCTCCGTGACGGCCTCGCTGGCCGCCCAGGCCGCGGGCCTGCCCTATGACAAGCACCTGGCGGGCGGCATCATCGGCTGGAAGGCGGCGGGACTGCCGACCAAGACCGGCGGCTGATCCCCTGACATGACCTCCATGAACAAGGTCTTCGCGGACCTTCCCGTCACCATCTTCGAGGCGATGTCGCAGGCCGCGCGCGACAACAACGCCATCAATCTCGGCCAGGGCTTTCCCGACGATCCCGGTCCGGAGGACATCCGCCGCGCCGCCGCGGACGCCTCGATCAACGGCTATAATCAATATCCGTCGATGATGGGCATCCCGGAGCTCCGTCAGGCGATCGCATCGCATTACGGCCACTGGCACGGGCTCAAGCTCGATCCGATGACCGAGGTGATGGTCACCTCCGGCGGCACCGAGGCGCTGACCTCCTCGATCCTCTCCGTGGTCGAGCCCGGTGACGAGGTGGTGTGCTTCCAGCCGGTCTATGATTCCTATCTGCCGATCATCCGCCAGGCCGGCGGCATTCCGCGGCTGCTGCGGCTCGAACCGCCGGAGTGGCGGCTGAGCGAGGAGATGCTGCGCAGCGTCTTCAACCACAAGACCAAGGCGGTGCTGTTCAACAATCCGCTCAATCCGGCGGCGGTGGTCTATCCGCGCGAGGACCTCGAACTGCTGGCGCGGTTCTGCCAGGAATTCGACGTGGTCGCGATCTGCGACGAGGTCTGGGAACACGTGGTGTTCGACGGCCGCGAGCACATCCCGCTGATCACGATCCCGGGCATGCGCGACCGCACCATCAAGGTCGGCAGCGCCGGCAAGATCTTCTCGCTGACCGGATGGAAGATCGGCTTCGTCTGCGCCGCGCCGCCGCTGCTGCGCGTCGCTGCGAAGGTGCACCAGTTCCTCACCTTCACGACGGCCCCCAATTTGCAGGCGGCGGTGGCATATGGCCTCGGCAAGCCCGACGACTATTTCCTCGACATGCGCAAGGACATGGCGCGGAGCCGTGACCGCCTGACCAAGGGATTGGAGAGCATCGGCTTTCCGGTGCTGAAGTCGCAGGGGACCTACTTCCTCACCGTGGACCTGTCGCCGCTCGGGCTCAACGAGACCGATGCCGAGTTCTGCTGGCGGATCGTGCAGGACTACAAGGTTGCGGCGATCCCGGTCTCGGCGTTCTACGAGCAGGATGCGGTGACGTCGGTCGTGCGTTTTTGCTTCGCCAAGAAAGACGCGACGCTCGATGCCGCGTTGGAGCGGTTGTCGGACGCCGTCCACCGCCGCAAGAGGTAGGCCAGAATGCGAGAGCAGAACCGTCGTCTCGTCAGCTTCGTCGGCGTGGTCGCGACGGTCCTGCTGCTCTCGGCCTCCGCCGACGCCGAGGAGCGCACGGTCAACTTCTACAACTGGTCGAACTACATGGCGCCGGGAGTCCTCGAGGACTTCACCAAGGAAACCGGCATCAAGGTCGTCTACGATACGTTCGACGCCAACGAGACGCTGGAGACGCGGCTGCTCGCCGGCAAGTCGGGCTATGACGTCGTGGTGCCGACCGGCTACTTCCTGCAGCGCCAGATCACCGCGAAGGTGTTCCTCAAGCTCGACAAGTCGAAGCTGCCGAACCTCGCCAATGCATGGCCCGTGGTGACGGAGCAGCTTGCGACTTACGATCCCGGCAATAGCTACGGCGCCAACTACATGTGGGGCACCACCGGCATCGGCTACAACGTCAAGATCGCGGAGAAGATTCTCGGTCCCGACGCGAAGATCGACAGCTGGGACATGGTGTTCAAGCCGGAGAACCTCGCCAAGTTCAAGGATTGCGGCATCCACATGCTGGATTCCGCGGACGACATCCTGCCGGCGGCGCTGAGCTATCTCGGCCTCGATCCGAACTCGACCAAGCAGGCTGACCTCGAGAAGGCCGCCGATCTCGTCATCAAGATCCGGCCCTATGTGCGCAAATTCCACTCGTCCGAATATCTCAGCGCGCTGGCCTCGGGCGAAATCTGCTTCGTGGTCGGATGGTCGGGCGACATCATGCAGGCGCGCAGCCGGGCGGCGGAAGCCAACACCGGCGTCGAGATCGGTTACACGATCCCGAAGGAGGGCGCGCAGATGTTCTTCGACAATCTGGCGATTCCGTCGGATGCGAAGAACGTCGCCGAGGCCTATGAGCTGATCAACTACTTGTACCGTCCCGAGGTCGCGGCGAAGAACTCGAACTTCCTGTCCTACGCCAACGGCAATCTGGCGAGCCAGAAGCTGATCGATCCGAAGATCTTCGCCGACAAGAACATCTATCCCGACGAAGCGATGCAGAAGAAGCTGTTCGTGATCACCGCGCGCGATCCGGCGACGCAGCGGATCATCAACCGGCTGTGGACGAGGGTGAAGACCGGGAAATAGGTTTATCAGTCATTGCGAGCCAACGGGTCGCGCGAACGCGCGCCCGACGACAGGCTCCGCGAAGCAATCCATCGCGTCGCACCTGCTGAAGCATGGATTGCTTCGTCGCTTCGCTCCTCGCAATGACGAGGTAGGGCTGCCAGCCTACCGCCAGCGCCGGTGCAGCCAGAGCCACTGATCCGGATATTCGCGGACCCAGCCCTCGACGACGTCGGTGATCGCCTGCATCGTGCCCTGGATATCGATCTGGCCGGATGCGTCGAACACCGGCTTGATTTCCTCGGTGACCTCGCCGCGGAAGCGGCCGTCGGGCAGGCGGATGATCCGCGTGCCGTGGATCGGGCAATCGATCTGCCGGCGCAGGCGCGCCAGCAGCGGATTCGCCGTGGTCTTGCGGCCGAAGAAGGTGACGGGAACGCCGTTGGTCAAATACTGATCGACCAGCATCGCGACGTGCTGGCCGTTCTTCAGCGCCTGCGCCAGCTTGAGCGGCGCGTCGCGGCCGGCCGGGACCAATGTGCCCAGGTTGACTGCGCGGATGCGCTCGATGGCGCGGTCGGCGGCTTCGATGTTCGGCCGCCGAAACAGGATGGTGGCGTCGAGCCCATGCGCTGCGGCGGCAATTGGAGAGAGCTCCCAGTTGCCGAGATGTGCGGCGAAGAACAGTGCCGGCTTGCCGTCGTCGCGCAACTGGTCGAACAGCTGCTTGCTGCGCGCCGAGAATTCGACGCGACCCGGCTTGTCGGGATTCTGGGGATCGTGGTCCCAGATGCGGTCGATGTGCGCGAATTCAGCGCCGATGCGTCCGAGGTTGTGCCAGACGCCCGTCAGGATCTCCTCGATCTCCTCCGGTGACTTTTCCGGGAAGGCGGCCTTGAGGTTCTCGCGGCCGATGCGATCCTCGCGCAGCCGGCGGCCGATGAAATGGGCGGCGCGGCCGAAGAACCTTGCGGTCTTCTCGGGATCGAAATAGCGCGTTGTACGCAGCAGGCCGATCGTCAGCCCGCCGATCGCCGCGTCGGTCACGGGCTTCGCGGCGTCACGCAGGTGCGCCCTGGTGCGAAGGAGCAGGCGTTTCATCTGATGACGCGAGGGCGCTAGGCCGGCTCGCGCGTCAGGATCAGTGAGGCGTTCTGCCCGCCGAACCCGAACGAGTTCGACATCACGGCGGTCACCTTGGCATCGCGCGCCTTGTTGCCGACTACGTCGAACGGGATCGCGGGATCAGGCACCTCGTAGTTGATCGTCGGCGGAATCCGCTGATGCTCGAGCGTGAGCAGCGAGAAGATCGCCTCGACTGCACCGGCGGCCGAGATGGTGTGGCCGACCATCGACTTGTTCGACGACACCGGAATGTTTTTGGTGTGTTCGCCAAACACGGCCGACGTCGCAAGATACTCCATCTTGTCGTTTTCCGGCGTCGAGGTCCCGTGCGCGTTGATGTGATCGATTTGCTCGGGCTCCATTCCAGCATCGGCGAGTGTCTTGCGCACGCAGCCGATCGCCGGCTTGCCGTCCGGGGCCGAGCGGGTGCGATGGAAGGAATCGGTGAGCTCGCCGCAGCCGGCGACGACGCCGAGGATGCGCGCGCCGCGGGCCATCGCGGCCTCGTAGCTCTCGAGCACCAGCGCGCCGGCGCCTTCGGCCATCACGAAGCCGTCGCGGTTCTTCGAGAACGGTTTCGAGGCGGCCTGCGGCGGATCGTTCTGGGTGGAGAGAGCCGACAGCAGCGAGAAGCGCACCATGGCTTCCGGGTTCACCGAGCCGTCGGTTGCGACGCACAGCGTCGCATCGGTTTCGCCGCGGCGGATCGCCTCGACGCCAAGCTGGATCGCGGTCGCACCGGACGCGCAAGCCGTCGACAGCGAAATCGGGGACCCTTTGGTGCCGAAGGTCTCGGCGAGGTTGAGCGCGACGGAGCCGAAGGTGAAGCGCCGGTGAAAGTGCGCGAACTTCCCGCCGCTGCAGGTCGCCAGGTATTCGATGATTCCAAAGTCCTTGGTTGGAACCTCGCGCGCGACTTCGAGCCGCTGCGGCCACTCGGTCTCGATCGGGGCGACTGCCAGAAACAGCGGGCCGGGAAAGTCGCCCTTGCTGCCGATGCCGGCTTGCTCGAGCGCTTCCTCGGTCGCGATCTCTGCCAGACGCTGCGACAGGCTGGTCGAGGAGAACGGGTCGACGGTGACGAAATCGACGGCGCCGGCCATCGTCGTCTTCATACTGTCGAGCGGGAAGCGTGTCACGGTCTTGATGCCGGACTCACCCGCGGTGAGGCGCTTCCAATTGTCGGTCTTGCCGCCGCCGAGCGACGTCACGATTCCCATGCCGGTCACGACGACGATCGGTCGGCCGAATTTATCGCGTGGTGCTGTCATGGTGTCCCCGTCGGTGCTTGCGCCGAATTACTTGACGGCCTCGACCAGTGCCATGCCTTCGCCCTGCCAGTGGCCGACCCCCAATACGACAATCTGGGTTGGCGCTTCGGTCTTTTCAACCTCCAGCCCGGTCGGGTCGTTGGCCGGATAGAGCGCGCCGCGCGAGATCGACAGCGCGGCCAGCGCGAGCCCGAGCGGGAACTGCGCCTCCATGGTGTGGCCAAAGGTCGTTCCGGTGGCGCGGACGGCAAAGCCGGCATGCTGGCTGAGGAATGCGCGCTCTTCGGCGGTCGCAGGCTCGGCGCCGGTCGCACCCGTGATCAGGATACCGCTGTCGCCGCTGACGCCGAGTTGCGGCCACAATGCTTGCAGCGATTTCGTCACGGCGCCCGGCTCCTTGCGTCGGGCAAGGTCGGCGACCACCTTGGTCAGCTTGGCGTACGGCTTTGCGCCGCGGGCCTCGGCATGTTCGCGCGATTCCATCACGAGGAAGGCGCCGGCGGAGCCAATGGCAAAGCCCGGGTTGTTCCTGCGGGCCCAGACCGAGCTATGCTGGTCCTTGAGGGCGAGATCGCCGAATGCATAAAGCATCAAGAGGTCGCCGCGATCGCCGTTATGAGCGGCACCGACCAAGGCGATGTCACTCTGGCCGGCTCCAATGCGCGCGACCGCGATCCGTGCCGCGTCGATGCTCGAGGCTTCCTCGCCCATGAAGGTGCGGGAGGTCCCGCACACGCCGTGAACGATCGCGATGTTGCCGGCGAGCAGGTTGGAGAGCTGCGCCAGGAACAGCGTCGGGCGCAGCTCGTTCATCAGCTTCTCGTTGAGCAGGGCGGGCGGCAGCTTGCCCTGCGCATCGGCGTTCATGATCGCCAGGTCGACATTGAGGTCACGCTCGCCGCCACCGGCTGCGATGATCATGTCCATCCGCGACAGGATTTCCTGATTGCCTTTGACGCCAGCGGAATCGAGCGCCAGCCCGGCGGCATAGGTACCGATCCGCTGCCACGTCTCCATCTGACGCTGATCGCCCTTCTTCGGGATCTGGGCGTCGAAGCTGACGGGGGCGATCGGATGGATCACGTATGGCGCGAGCCGCTTCTCGTCGGCATTGACGCGCCGGGCGCCGAGCGCCTCCCAATGCGCATCCAGCCCTTCGCCAAGCGAGGAGAGCAGGCCTACGCCGGTGATCCAGACTTCCTTCTCAGCCATGACTCATTGCCTGCTGCGGAAACCCGATCTTGGTGGCCATGGCATCCATGTGCACGCGCAAGTCCGGGCTGGGGAAGGGGATGTGACGGAAGGTCAGCTCGGCATTGCACTTGAGCTCCTTGCCGACGCGAACCTTCGCCGAGGTCACGGCGAAGCCTGAACCTTCGTGCTCGATCTTGGCCTCGATGGTCAGGAGCGAACCGGGGCTGACGAAGCCGCGCATCTTGGCTTCCTTGACCATGGCGAGGAAGGGCATGCGCTCGAACTTGGTCAGACCGAGGATCAGCCAGCCTGAGCTCTGGGCCATTGCTTCGGTCAGCAGCACGCCGGGCATGATCGGATAGCCCGGGAAGTGCCCCGCGAACACCGAATGGCTGTCGGGCGGGACATCCGCCTCGACGACAATGGTCCTTGCGTCGAGGTTGAGGTCGACGATCCGATCGATCAGCTGAAAGATCTCGAGCTGCATGATGGGCGATTACGAGCCCGTGCCCGTGCCCGCGTTCTTGGCTGCAACCAGCTCGTCGATGCGGTCGGCGAGATTCTTCAACACGAAATACTGCTCCGTCGTGGCCTTGCCGTCGTTGACCTCCTGGGTCCACTTTTCGAGCGGCATCTTGATCCCAAAGGCCTTGTCGATGGCAAACGCGATGTCGAGGAAGTCGAGGCTGTCGATCCCCAGATCGTCGATCGCGTGGCTCTCCGGCTTGATCGTGTCGCGCGGGATGTCGCAGGTCTCCGCGATAATGTTGGCGATCTGCTCGAATGTGGAGGACATCATTAAGCCTTTGATATATTGAAGGTAATTCCGGGTCGGCTCAGAGGAGGCGGGCGCGTTGCCCCGGAATGCCCGATTGCTGGTGCCGGAGTCGTGTGCCCGTATATCGGAGCAGGGCCGTTAGTTCAATGGAGCTTGGCCGGCCTCGCAAGGACGGTTTTTGGGTAGGGTTCCGGCCAGCCTAGCTGCGCGGCATCACCGTAATCTTCGCGCAATCCCGGCGGCCCATCAGCACGCAATCCTGGGTCTTGCGCAAATCGGCGATGCTCATGGCAAGCCAGATGCCGATCGCGGTGAGCGCCACCGTGAAGGCGAAGGCGGCGATGTTGGCGAGCATGCGCTGGCGGAAATCGTCCGGCTCCTCGCGCGGCTTCTCATAGCGAGAGAGATCGTTGGCAACGGAAGCCGGGCGAGTCGATCGGAGCGGCTCCTCGCGCTTGCCGGGCGGCTGCGCCGAGGTACGCGGCCGGAATTTGAGCACCACGTGCTCCGCATCCGAGGAAATTGGCCGCTGCGTCTTCACTGTTGTCAGTCCGGTCGCGTCGCCGGTTATGTTTAGCATGTTCGCTGCACTTCACACCTAAAATCTTGGTGCGCGCAGAGGTGGTATTCATGCTTCGATCACCTCCAGGAACTGGCTTGCCGTCGAGGTGACTGCTGCGGTGCGCGGGATGCTCGGCATTGCGATGACGAGGCCGATGTCGACACACGCGTTCGACCTTCGCGCACGCACAGTTTGCGCTGCAACGCCGTCATTGAGGTTGAGGCTGCGCGCCCCGGCATTGGCATCCTACGCATTGACGGCCGGGGGCATCGACAGCCCCGAGGCCGGACCATCCGGCCGTCGGCCCCACCGCTTCGTGAAGCCATTCCGGCACACCGGACTCTTTCACCCGCCTGCGGGCTCATGACATAGTGGAACCCGTTCCGGAGTGCCGGTCAAAAGGGAGCATAAATCATGGCCCACACGCGCGAGCCTTACGTCAAACCGGTCCCGATCATGTCGCTGCGGCCGACCCAGATGACGGTCGGCATGCAGGAGGTGACGGAGAAGCGGAAGCGCTGGCGCGAGCACAAGTCGGACAAGAAGCGCGCCGAACTGCTGGGCAAGCACATGATCCCGGTCGTCCATGGTCCCGACGATCGCTACTACGTGGTCGATCACCATCACATGGCGCGGGCGCTGCACGAGGAGGGCGTCAAGGACATCCTGGTCACGGTAATCGGCGATCTCACGATGGTCGAGCGTGACGTGTTCTGGGGCGTGATGGACAACAAGCGCTGGGTCTATCCCTACGATTCCAAGGGCGAGCGCCGCCACTTCAAGGACATTCCGAAATCGATCAAGGATCTCAGGGACGATCCTTTCCGCAGCCTCGCCGGCGAGATGCGCCGGGCGGGCGGTTTCGCCAAGGACACGACGCCGTTCAGCGAATTCCTGTGGGCCGATTTCCTGCGCCGCCACATCCCGCGCAAGACGGTGGAGAACAATTTCGCCAAGGCGCTGGAGAAGGGACTGGCGCTCGGTCGCAGCAAGGACGCGGTCTATTTGCCCGGCTGGTGCGGGCCGGCATCCGACGACTGATCTGCCGCGGCCTCCGGCCTGTGCTGATCCTCCTTGCCACCGAGCGCGTGGTGCAGCCACCGCTCGGTCCGCTTGCCGAAGGTCAACAGCAGGAACGCCAGCGCGACGGCGGTGACGACGATCGGCCAATGTCCGGCGCCGCAGACGATGCCGACGCAAGCGGCGAAGAATGCGCATGCGGCGCTGGTCAGGCCGCGGACCTGGAAGCGGTCGCCCTGCCGCACGATCACGCCGGCGCCGAGAAATCCGATGCCGGTCAGCACGCCCTGGATCACGCGGCTCACCGCGTCGGTGAACTTGCCGGGCTCGACGGCCTGCAATGCCAACAGCACGACCATGGCCGTCGAAAGGCTGACGAGACCCAGCGTCTTCAGGCCGATCGGCTTGCCGCGCAGGTCGCGGTCGAGCCCGATCGCGCAGCCGGCAAGGGTGGCCGCGCCGAGACGCAGGATGATCTCGCTCCAGTCCGCCAAGGCGTCCTCTATTTCGGCTGCCGGCCGAGCATGTAGAACTCGCCGTTCGGCCGCATGCCGGTGACGTTGGCGAGCCGGTTCGACAGCGCGAAGAACGCCGCAACCGCCGCGATGTCCCAGACGTCGTCGTCGCTGAAGCCGTGGGCGGCAAGCGCGGCGAAGTCCGCCTCCGAGACTTCCTCGGCCGCGCGGCTCACCTTCATGGCGAAGTCGAGCATCGCGCGCTGCCGTGGCGTGATATCGGCCTTGCGGTAGTTGACCGCGATCTGGTCGGCGATCTCGGGATTCTTGGCGCGGATGCGCAGGATCGCGCCGTGGGCGATCACGCAATACTGGCACTGATTGGCGGCGCTGGTCGCCACCACGATCATCTCGCGCTCGGCCTTCGAGAGGCCGGAGTCCTTTTCCATCAGCGCGTCGTGATAGGCGAAGAAGGCGCGAAACTCGTCCGGGCGGTAGGCCAAGGTGAGGAAGACGTTCGGCACGAAGCCGGATTTCTCCTGCACGGTCAGGATGCGGGCGCGAATGTCCTGGGGGAGCTTGTCGAGAGCGGGCGTCGGGAAGCGTTTTGCGGTCGGCTGCGTCATGAGATGGTTCCGGCGTGCCGCCTGGATGCGGCGTCACGCGAGACCATAGTGGATGACGCCTCGGGCGCAAGGCGCATCGGCACCCTGCGGCACTGACGTCAGCGCAGCGGCTTCTTCAGCAGCGAGAAACGGTCCGGATCGAGGCCGAGCGAGGGCTGCAGCATCGGCGCCTCGGCCGGCGCCATGGTGCGCGCCGGCGCCGGAGAGTTGAAGTTGGCGTCGCCGCTCGGGCTGTCGCGATGCGAGGTGGCGCCGCGCCAGCGCTCCAGCACGGCGCTGACGAAATGCATGTCATGGCCGGCGGCGACCGACGGCACCGTGGCGATGGTGGCCTCGCCGCGCGGCAGCTGGTGCGGCGGCACCTCCTTGAAGCGCAGCCGGGTCGGCAGCGCCACGCCTTCGCCGAACGCCAGCACCTCGCGGGTGCCGAGCGAGGGCACGAAGGACAGCAGGTTGGCAGCGGCGTCCGAGACGGCGGAGCGCAGCAGCGCCTGGTCGCGGTCGTTGGCGAGGCGCATCGTGAACAGCGTGTTGCACTGGGAGATGATGGTCGCGTCGAGCTCGGCCGGACGCTGGGTGATCAGACCGAGATAGACGCCGTATTTGCGGCCTTCCTTGGCAATGCGCGACACCGCCTTGCGGGTCGGCCCGAAGCCGATATTGCGGTCGGCGGACGCGTAGCGGTGCGCTTCCTCGCAGACGAACAGCATCGGCGAGACGCCGTCGCTCCACAGCCCGAAATCGAACGCCATGCGGCACAGCACCGACACCACGGAATCGACGACTTCGGCGGGGAAGCCGGCGAGCTGCATGATGGTCATCGGCTTGCCGTTGGCCGGCAGGCGGAACAGATGGCTGATCACCTCGGCCATGGTATCGCCGCCGACATTGGCATTGTCGAACATGAAGGCGTAGCGCGGATCGTTGCGCACCGCGTCGATGCGCGAGATCAGTTTGTGATAGATGATGCGCGAGGAGCGGTTCTCCAGCTTGCCCATGCGCTCGTCGATCAGCGAGATCAGGTCGACGAGGCGATAGGGCACCGGCGTATCGACGGTGTAGCCGACCTGCTTGGGGTCGATGCGCTTCAGCCCGAGACCGACCCGGTCGGAGTTCTGGTACTGGGTGTAGATGCCCTTCGCCATCGGAATCACTTCGGCGAGGATGTCGAGCTCCTCGGGCACGCCGGGCCGGCCGCCGAACAGCACGTCGACGATCTCTTCGAAGTTGAACAGCCAGAACGGCAGCTTCAGGTTTCGCGGGTTGAGCACCTGCGCGCGCTCGCCGAAGCAGCGGCCATATTCGTTGTGCACGTCGAGCAGGAAGATGCGCAGGTTCGGCCGCGACTTCAGGATCTCGTTGAGCAGCAGCGACACGCCGGTGGATTTGCCGACGCCGGTCGAGCCGAGCACCGCGAAGTGCTTGGAGAGCATCTCCTCGACGTCGACATAGGCGATCACAGAACGATCCTGCTGCAGCGTGCCGACATTGATCTGATCCGAGCCGCTCGGCGCATAGACCGTGCGCAGCTCCTGGTTCGTGATCAGATCGGTGCTGTCGCCGATGGTCGGATAATGGGTGACGCCGCGCTGGAATTTCGGGCGGTCGCCGCCCAGGATCTCGCCGAGCAGGTCGACCGAGGCGGTCGCCATGTATTCGTCGGATGCCGGCAGGTTCTCGCACGTCACTTCGGTGATCATGGCGACGATGACCGAACTCGCGCAGCGGATACTGACGAACCGGCCGACCGTTGCTCGCATCTCTGAAAGTTGCATCTGGCCGCCCGCCAGCAGCCCAACCCGGGCCTGCGAGCCGCGCACAGAGATCACACGTCCGAAGGGTGTCACAGTTCCAGCCTGGCTCGTTCTCAAAATCTAAATGTCCGGACCAATATGCCCGCCCGGGATTGGAAAAACCGTTAAATCGCCGGGGTTCTGCATCGGCTAAATCTACACCTTCCCGGTGACGATTTGTTTCTATCGTGCCGCGAGATGACGCCCCGTCATGTGCATCGGCGGCGGATTCGTCGCTTTCCGGCACAGCCGCGTTTGTTTCCCGGTTTTTCCGTTAACGCGGGATTCACCATCTCCGAGGAGTGCATCGGCAGCTCCGTAGGTTTGCGGGGAATTGGGCTCGATTTGTCATGCGCTGTGGCCCGGTATCGCGTAACCGATTGCTAACTGCGAGTTGTAACGACCTTTCCATTTGTGCTGCGTAACGATGCCGCGCCCGGGAGAGATCAGCGTGCGCATCGAACATCGCAATTCAGGAAATGCCGATGCTGGCTCGACCAAGGGGCTGGCGTTCTGTGCCGGCCTGTTGGTCGGCAGCCTGCTCGGAAGCGCCACCGCGCAATGGAGCGAGCGCGAAGGCCTGCTGATGGCGGCATTCGCGATCATGGCCGTGATCGTCTTCCTGTTGCTCAAGCGGCACGAAATCTCCGACGAGCGGCTCGCCACCGAACGTCGCAATCTCATGACCGCCGTGAACAACATTCCGCAGGGCCTCGTGCTCTACGACGCGTCGGCGCGCATCATCATCTGCAACCGTCCCTACATCGAGATGTTCGGGCTTTCGCCCGACGTCGCCAAGCCCGGCTGCACCATGCACCGGCTGATCGCGCACAGGCAGGAGACCGGCTCGTTCGACGGCGATGTCGACGACTTCTGCGACGCCATCATGGGCAACGTGAAGCTTGGCCGCGCCACGCGTCAGCTGACGCAGGCGCCGGGCGGGCGCGCGATCGAGATCGTCAACAAGCCGCTGCCGGAAGGCGGCTGGGTGGCGACCATCCAGGATATCACGGAGCGCACGCGCACCGAGAACAGGATCGCCCACATGGCGCACTATGATGCGCTGACCGACCTGCCGAACCGCGTGCTGTTCCGCGAGCGCCTGGAGCGGGCGCTGAAGGCGATCCGGCCGGATCAGCAGCTCGCGGTCATGTATATCGACATCGACGAGTTCAAGGCCGTCAACGACGCGCTCGGCCATCAGATCGGCGACGAATTGCTCAGGGCGATCGCCGACCGCCTGCGCACCTGCGTTGGGGACACCGACGTCGCGGCGCGGCTCGGCGGTGACGAGTTTGCCGTGATCCAGACCGTCGTCCGCGATCAGACCGAGACCATGCAGCTCCTTGCTGCGATCTATCAGGCGATCCGCCGGCCGATCGAGTGCAGCGGGCATTTGATCACCACCGACGCCAGCATCGGCATCGCCGTTGCGCCCGCCGACGGCCTCGACATCGATCAATTGCTGCGCAATGCCGACCTCGCGCTCTACGGAGCCAAGAGCGACGGCCGCCGCACCTACCGGTTCTTCGAGACCGGCATGGACGCACGTGCCAAGGCGCGGCGCAGCCTCGAGCTCGAGCTGCGCCAGGCGATCGCCGACGGCAGCTTCGAGCTGCATTATCAGCCGCTGCTCCATCTCGAGGAGGGCCAGGTCAGTTGCTGCGAGGCGCTGGTGCGCTGGCGTCATCCGGAACGCGGCACCATCTCGCCGGCGGATTTCATCCCGATCGCCGAGGACACCGGCCTGATCAACGATCTCGGTCACTGGGTGCTCAACACCGCGTGCCGCGAGGCGATGAACTGGCCGGAGCATGTTCATGTCGCGGTCAACGTGTCTCCGATCCAGTTCAAGAGCCAGACACTGGCACTCAACGTCGCCGCCGCGCTCGCCGCGACAGGTCTTGCACCTTCGCGACTTGAGCTCGAGATCACCGAGGCGGTGCTGATCCGCGACGACGAGGCTGCGCTCGATATCCTGCATCAGCTGCGCGAACTCGGCGTCCGTATCGCGCTCGACGATTTCGGCACCGGCTATTCCTCGCTGAGCTACCTGCAGCGCTTCCCGTTCGACAAGATCAAGATCGATCGCGCCTTCATCAAGGATCTCGCCGGGACCGGCGCGTCGTCCACGATCGTCCAGGCCGTCGTCAACATCGCCGCTGCCAGCGACATGACCACGACCGCGGAGGGCGTCGAGACCGAGCAGCAGCGCAACCTGCTGCGCATCCTCGGCTGCACCGAGATGCAGGGCTATCTGTTCAGCCGGCCGGTGTCATCGGCTGAAATCCGCAAGCTGCTCTCGTCGCATCGCGAGACCGCCGTCTCGGTCGCCTGACCGCCTGCCTCGACCGCTTTCACGAGGTGATTCCGGCGACGGAATGCCGTGCGAGCGCAATTGCCGTTGCCAGTAATTTTGTTGACGGGACCTAATCATTTGTACACTAGTACAAATCGACGCGCCGCTCACCTGTCCAACCGCAAGTCGTCGATCCGGCGTCGTCGCGGAGGGAGACCGCCCATGCAGCCGGAACCGATCTTCGATCTCGCGCATCTCGGGCACATGGAGCTTTTGACGCCGAAGCCGGACGAGAGCCTGAAATTCTTCGTCGACGTCATGGGCATGACCGTCAGCGGCCGCAAGGGCGAGTCGGTATATCTGCGCGGCTGGGACGATTACGAGCGCTATTCGCTGAAGCTGACGGCCTCGAAGACTTCAGGGATGGAGCACATGGCGCTGCGGGCGCGCAGCCCGCAGGCGCTCGAACGTCGCGTCGCCGCGCTGAAGGGCTCGGGCTTCGATATCGGCTGGATCGACGATGACATGGGGCAGGGGCCGGCATTCCGCTGCCGCGATCCCGATGGCCATGTCATCGAGCTCTATTACGAGACCGAGTGGTACGAGGCGCCGTCCGAGCTGAAGCCCGCGCTGAAAAATCAGGCGCAGCGCTTTCCGGCGCGCGGCGTCAATGTCCGCCGGCTCGACCATCTCAATTGCCTCGCGGTCGACATCAAGGCCAACCGTCTGTTCTTCGAAGACTACCTCGGCTGCCGCACCACCGAGCAGATCGTGCTCAACGACGGCACGGAAGCCGCGATGTGGATGACGATGTCGAACAAGAGCTACGACTTCGCCTATACGCGCGACCATTACGGCAAGCGCGGCCGGTTTCACCATGTCACCTACGCGCTCGACAGCCGTGAGGAGATCCTGCGGGCCGCGGATATTTTTCTCGAGCACGGGGTGCATATCGAGACCGGGCCGCACAAGCACGCGATCCAGCAGACCTTCTTCCTCTATGTCTATGAACCCGGCGGCAACCGCGTCGAGGTCGCCAACGCCGGCGCACGTCTGATCCTTGCGCCGGACTGGAAGCCGATCGTGTGGACCGAGGAAGAGCGCAAGAGGGGACAGGCGTGGGGGTTGAAGACGATCGAGTCGTTCCACACCCACGGTACGCCACCCGTGATCGACTAGATGCCGGATCGCCACACGAAAGCCGCCCGAGCGCGTCGATACGCCGCCGCGAACACGCGCGCTCGCTGACGACAACACCGACGCGCAGCCGATATGATCCGGCTCGCGAGGACGGACGCTGCGCAGCGCTGCGCGCGAGACGTGAACGGGTGAGAACGAGCACAAAGGCTGGCAAGACGCCAAAGACGTCGGCGAAGGGTGCGAAAAAGAGCGCCGTGAAGCGTGACACTGCAAAGCCGCGTCTGCTCGCAGGCGGCAATCCGCAGATCGCCAAGGGATATGGTGACGCTCCGGTGCAAGCCTATATCGCCGCGATGCCGGGGTGGAAGCGCGACGTCGGACGCAAGCTTGACGCGCTCATCGTGCGTACCGTCCCCGGCGTGCAGAAGGCGGTGAAGTGGAACTCGCCGCTCTACGGCATGGAAGGGGAAGGCTGGTTCCTCGGCATCCATGTCTTCACGCGCTACGTCAAGGTGGCGTTCTTTCGCGGCGCGTCGCTGCATCCGGTGCCGCCGGGCGAGTCCAGGCAGCAGCACACGCGCTATCTCGACATTCACGAGAACGACGAGCTCGACGAAGCCCAGCTCACCGCGTGGGTGAAGCAAGCCAGTCTATTGCCCGGCGAACGGATGTGAACGCAAGCAAAGACTGTCGAACAACGGCCATCACGCGCTGTCGATGCAGCTCTGCGCGATGAAGCATTGCCTCGCCTCAGCTGTTTGGTGTTAGGCTGCACCAGAGCACGATGAATCGTCATCGCGCTTTAGATTGTTGTCCTGGCATGATCTCTTCGGAAAACCGCTTCGCACTTTTCCGGATCATGCCCCGGTAACGTCAGAGGAAAACGTCGATGATCGAACACACGACGGACAAGCGCGTGCGAGAGGCGTCTCGCAGGCGATTCCTTCAGGCCGGTGCAGCACTGGCCGGTGGCACCGCGATATCGGGAGTTGCCGGTTCTACCGCGCTTGCCGAACAGGGGAATAATCTTCCGCCCAATGTGCCGGAATGGATGAAAGCGCCCGGTGACCCGATGGGTAGCCAGCCCTATGGCACGCCGTCGGCTCACGAGAAGGCCGTCGTCAAGAACATCTCGAAGACACTGCCGCAGTATATTTCCGCTTCGGGCCGCACGCCGTTGCAGGAGCTCGACGGCATCATCACGCCGAACGGTTTGTTCTACGAACGCCACCACGGCGGCGTGCCGACCATCGACCCGGCCGAGCACCGGCTGGTGCTGCATGGCATGGTCGATCGCCCGCTGGTGTTCACGATGGAGGACATCCGCCGCTTTCCGTCGCAGTCGCGCATCCACTTCCTCGAGTGCTCCGGCAATCCGGTCTACACCAAGCCCTACGGCAAGACGGCCTCCGACCTCGTCGGCCTCCTGAGCTGCGCGGAATGGACCGGCGTGCCGCTCAAGACGGTGCTGGACGAGGCGGGCCTGCAGGCGGGTGCCAAATGGATCGTGGCCGAAGGCGCCGACGCCGCTGCGTTGACGCGCTCGATCCCGATCGAGAAATGCCTCGACGACGCCATGCTGGTCTACAGCCAGAATGGCGAGCGGCTGCGCCCGCAGCAGGGCTATCCGCTACGCCTGTTGCTGCCCGGCTTCGAGGGCAACATGAATGTGAAGTGGCTGCGCCGGCTCAAGGTCGTCGCCGAGCCGGCCTATTCGCGCGAGGAGACCTCGAAATACACCGACCCGATGCCCGACGGCACGTCGCGCGAATTCACCTTCTATATGGAAGCCAAGTCGATCATCACGCGGCCGTCCGGCGGGCAGAAGCTGACGACGCAGGGCTTTCACGAGATTACCGGCATCGCCTGGAGCGGTCACGGCAAGGTCAAGAGCGTCGAGGTCTCGCTCGACGAGGGCAAAAGCTGGCAGCAGGCCGAATTGCAGGAGCCGGTGTTGACGCGCGCGCTCACGCGCTTCCGCTTGCCCTGGCATTGGGACGGCAAGCCCGCCGTGATTCAGAGCCGTGCCATCGACGAGACCGGCTACGTCCAGCCGACGCTGGCGGAATTGGTCAAGGTGCGCGGTCTCAACTCGTTCTACCACAACAACGCGATCTGGCCCTGGCGCATCGATGCGAATGGTGAGGTGACCAATGGCCAGGCGTGAGCTCAAGGCGGCGTTCCTTGCGAGTATGGTCGCGATGCTCGCCACTGCCGGGCAGGCCGAGGATCGCTTTGGCATCGGGCGTGCGGCAACGCCTGCCGAGATCGCCGGCTGGAACATCGATATCGGCCGTGACGGCTCCAACCTGCCGCCGGGCAGCGGCAGCGTCGAGCGCGGCCGCACGGTGTTCAGCGAGCAATGCGCGGCGTGCCATGGCGACAGCGGGCAGGGCGGCGTCGGCGACCGCCTGGTCGGCGGACAGGGCACGCTGGCGAGTCCCAAACCGATCCGCACCGTCGGCAGCTATTGGCCCTATGCGCCGACGCTGTTCGACTACATCCGCCGCGCGATGCCGCAGAACGCGCCGCAGTCGCTGAGCAATGAGGACGTCTACGCGGTGTCCGCCTACATCCTCAGCCTGAACGGCATCGTGCCGGCCAATGCGGTGCTCGACGCCAGGTCGCTCGCCACGATCAAGATGCCGAACCGCGACGGGTTCGTCTCCGACCCGCGGCCGGACGTGCATAACCATTGAGCGGCGGGCCACGGCCGGCTTGCTCGCAGCATCGTGAGGCCGTGGCCCCTGTGCCCGGAGGATTGCCGTCCCTATCTCCGCTTGGGGGCGGCTCGGCCGTCATCCGGCACACGTTTATTGATCGATAGGAGAGGCCGCATGACCAGGTCATGGGCAGTCGCAGCCGCCATGCTGCTCGTGGGAATGACGTTCACGCCGGTCGCGGCCCAGATGTCGGAGCCGGCATATTTCGACGCGCAAAATCCCGGGCGCAGCGCGATCAACGGCGGCGCCCTGACGCCATGGGGTGAGGCCCAGGAGGCCGCGCAGCGCGGGCGCAATCCGGCGAACGCCTACGGTGCCATGTCCGCGGCGGAGCCATCTTCCGCCTGCGCGCGTTACCGTTCATTCGATCCGGCGTCCGGCACCTTCCTTGGCCGCGACGGCCGCCGCCATCCCTGCCGATAAGGCCCTGCACCGCGCTTGGCGGTGGATAACGGCGCCGGCATTCGCCCGGCGCGCGAACGACTGGACGTTAGCCGCGTTATAGTCTGCCGATCGTGTTGGGTCCCGCCGGACCCGAGCGGCGGAGGACACCCGGCGTGACAGACGCTCTGGCCGGTTTCTGGGACCGAAAGTCGACCTCGGACCTGTTGCGGGAGGCGGCGCGGGCCGACGGCGACGCGGAGACGCCGGTCTTCAGGCGGTCGCTGTCGGCGTTGCAACTGGTCACGCTCGGCATCGGCGGCATCATCGGCGCCGGCATCTTCGTGCTGACGGGCCACGCGGCCGCCGCCAATGCCGGTCCCGCGGTCACGCTCTCCTTCATGATTGGTGCGGTGGCCTGCGCCTTCGCCGGCCTGTGCTACGCCGAGATGTCGTCGACGGTGCCGATCTGCGGCAGCGCCTACACCTATGCCTATGCCACGCTCGGCGAACTGATCGCCTGGATCATCGGCTGGGACCTGATCCTCGAATACGCGGTCGGCGCGATCGCGGTCTCGGTCGGGTGGTCCGGCTATTTCGTCAGTCTGATGCGCGATTTCGGCGTCAACCTGCCGCAGCAATTCACCTCGGCGCCGCTCGCCTACGACGTCAACACCGGCGCATGGTCGTCGACCGGTGCGGTCATCAACATCCCGGCGATGGCGATCATCGCCTTCGTGACCACGCTGCTGGTGGTCGGCATTCGCGAGTCCGCGCGCTTCACCAGCTTCGTCGTTGTGGTCAAGCTCGTCGTGATCGCGCTGTTTCTCGCCACCGCGGCTTCCTCGGTGACGCTGGCGAACTGGGTGACGGCGAGCAACCCGGAGGGCGCGCTGATCCCGCCGAATGCTGGTCCTGGCGTGTTCGGCTGGTCCGGCGTGGTCCGCGGCGCGGCGGTGGTGTTCTTCGCCTATATCGGCTTCGATGCGATCTCGACCGCGGCGCAGGAGGCGAAGACGCCGGAGCGCGACATGCCGATCGGTATTCTCGGCTCGCTCATGATCTGCGCCGCGCTCTATGTCGCGGTCGGATTCGTGCTGACCGGCATCGTGCCCTATGACCGGCTCAGCGTGCCCGATCCGATCGCCGTCGGCATCGATGCGGTCGGCATCGGCGGGCTCGGTCCGTTCATCAAGCTCGGCATCCTGTTCGGATTGACATCGGTGATCCTCATCATGCTGCTGGCGCAACCGCGGATCTTTCGCGCCATGGCGCATGACGGATTGCTGCCGGGCTTTGCCGCCAAAATCCACCCGCGCTTCCAGACACCCTATGTCTCGACCATCTTCGCCGGCACCATCGCCGCTGTTCTCGGCGGGCTGTTGCCGATCGGGCTGGTCGGCGAATTGGTCTCGATCGGCACGCTGTTCGCATTCACGGTGGTCTCGATCGGCACGCTGGTGCTGCGCGTGCGCGATCCGGAATTGCCGCGTCCGTTCAAGGCGCCGGCGATCTGGCTGGTGGCCCCGGCTGCCGCTGCAACCTCGCTGTTCCTGATGTTCGGCCTGCCGCTCGACACCTGGATCAGGCTCGCGGTGTGGCTACTGATCGGGCTTGTGATCTATGCGGCCTATGGCAGACGGCATAGCCGGCTGCGGGCGAGCGGTGGAGACCGCGCGGGCCTATAGTGCGCGCGCGTGCGGCCTGCTAGATGTACGCGTTGAGATAGCGCTGCAAGCCGCGACAGTCGGCGCAGGTCCCGGGAGGCTTCATGAAAAATCCAAATGCATGCGCGCGATGGATGGTCGCCGCGCTCGTCTCGGTCGGCATCGTGTCGGCAGCTCCCGGCCATGCGGCGTCGGTTGCGCCGGTCGCGGCCGAGAACGGCATGGTGGTTTCCGCGCAACATCTTGCCACGCAGGTCGGCGTCGAGGTGTTGAAGCGGGGCGGCAATGCGGTCGATGCGGCGGTCGCCGTCGGTTATGCGCTTGCAGTGGCCTATCCCGCCGCCGGCAATCTCGGTGGAGGCGGATTCATGACCATCCAGTTCGCCGACGGCCGCAAGACCTTCCTGGATTTCCGGGAGACCGCGCCGAAGGGCGCCACCGCCGACATGTATCTCGACAAGGAAGGCAAGATTGTCGCCGGCCTCTCCACCAAGGGCCATCTCGCCGTCGGCGTGCCCGGTTCGGTCGCGGGCATGGAATATGCGCGCGAGAAGTACGGCACCATGAAGCGCGCCGACGTGATCGCGCCGGCGCTGCAACTCGCAGAGGACGGTTTCGTGCTCGACCGCGGCGACATTCAGATGTTGGATTCTGCGGTCGACGATCTTCGCCAGGATCCGCCCTCGGCCGCGATCTTTCTCAACAACGGCAAGCCGTTCCAGGTCGGCGAACGGCTGGTGCAACACGAACTTGCCGAGACGCTGCGCGAGATCAGCAAGCGCGGCACGGACGGCTTCTACAAGGGCTGGGTCGGTGCGGCGATCGTCGCCGCGAGCCAGGCCGGCAAGGGCCTGCTGACGCAGGAGGATCTGGACAACTACAGGGTTCGCGAGCTGGCGCCGGTCGAATGTGACTATCGCGGTTACCACGTGGTCTCGGCGCCGCCGCCTAGTTCGGGCGGTGTGGTGATCTGCGAGATGCTCAACATCCTCGAAGGCTATCCGCTGAAGGAGCTCGGCTACCATTCGGCGCAGGCGGTGCACTACCAGATCGAGGCGATGCGCCACGCCTATGTCGATCGCAACAGCTACCTCGGCGATCCGGACTTCGTGAAGAATCCGCTCGAGCGGCTGCTCGACAAGACCTACGCCGCGAAGATCCGTGCCGCGATCGACCCGGCAAAGGCCGGCGTCTCCAGGGACATCAGGCCCGGCGTTCCGCCGCATGAGGGCAGCAACACCACGCATTATTCGATCGCCGACAAGGACGGCAATGCGGTGTCGGTCACCTACACGCTGAACGACTGGTTCGGCGCCAAGGTGACGGCGGCCAAGACCGGCGTGCTGCTCAATGACGAGATGGACGACTTCACCGCCAAGGTCGGCGTGCCGAACCTGTATGGGCTGGTGCAGGGGGAGGCCAACGCGATCGTCCCCGGCAAGCGTCCGCTGTCCTCGATGAGCCCGACCATCGTCTCCAAGGACGGCAAGCCGGTCATCGTGATGGGCACCCCGGGCGGCAGCCGCATCATCACTGCCGTGCTGCTGACGATGATCAATGCCATCGACTACGGCATGAACGCGCAGGAAGCCGTGGACATGCCGCGCTTCCACCAGCAATGGCTGCCGGAGGCGACCAACCTCGAGGACTTCACGCTGTCGCCGGACACGCGGAAGATCCTGGAGGGCATGGGCCACAAATTCGGGCCGCCGCAGCCGGCCAATCACCTCGCGGTCATCATCATCGGGGCGCCATCGCTGGACGGCAAGCCGGTCGGCAACAACCGCTTCTATGGCGCGAACGATCCGCGCCGCAATTCGGGGCTCGCTGCGGGGTATTGAGCGTGACGCCCAACGACAACCCGTAGCCCGGATGAGCGAAGCGATATCCGGGTCTTGTTGAGCTCCCGCATGTCGCTCCGCTCATGCGGGCTACCGCTCCAATTGATCCGCGCTGCGGTCAGGCGACGGCGGTCGACCTGCCGTCGTCGTGCCCGCTGGTCAGCAGCAGGCGCCGGCGGATCGCGTCTTCGACCAGGGCCAGGGATTGTTTGGCTTCGCGCGCCTCGGCTTCGGCGGCCTGGGCCCGGAATTCGGCCGCATCGAGCTGCTCCTGTTGGGACTCGATGCGCCGTCGGGCTTCCTCAAGCGCCCGCGACGCATCCCTCAATTTGCGCTCGGTGGCGGCGATGATTTCGAGCTGCGCCTGTTCGGCGGCCTCGGCGCGGGCCTCGCCGGCGCGGGCCCTGTCCTCGATGCTGCGGAACAAATCCGCCGCCTGATAGACGAGGTCCAAGGCTTCTGTGCCCATCGCCGATGTGGGTGGTCTTGGAAATCCAAGGACATTCGGATCGGCCGTAAAAGGCCGTCTAAATCCGCGCAGTGCCATCCAAATCAGCCCGTCGCGAGTCGGTGTATGCCAACAACTTGCGGTAGTTATAGTTAACAAATCCTTAATGTGGCCGGCGCGCCGGCGCTGTCCACCGGTTTCTGATGTCGCAGCACCCAAATCGGCGGGCGGATAGGGGAATCGATCCGTCCGGCCCGCGCTTTTCTTTCGTAACGTGCTCTCCGCGCAAGCGTAGCGAGACCGCAGCGCTATCAGGCGCGGCGCGCGAATCGCGCAGCGCTGCAGCGGAGATCGATGCAGCCTCCACGGGCACCGCCAGTCGGCGAGGTCTGCCGATTTGGCTGCGGGTGCGAACCGGGCTCTATGGCATAAGTTTGACGCCTGGCTTGCTTTAATTCTCCGGTGTTGAATTGCAGGTCCATGGAGCGACCGATATACCGGGCGGCCTAAGTGGCACGCAGCGCGCTCAGAACGAGCGACGTATTCGCCACGGAAATCTGGTCGATGAAATTTCTGTTGCGGTTCTTCGGGTTCCTGTTCACCGCAGGCACCATCCTGTTCCTGGCTGGTCTGGCCGCAGTCGCAGGGCTGTTCTGGCATTTCTCCAAGGACCTGCCCGACTATTCGCAGCTCCAGAACTACGAGCCGCCGGTGATGACCCGCGTGCATGCGGCCGACGGCTCGCTGCTCGGCGAATACGCCAAGGAGCGCAGGCTCTATCTGCCGATCCAGGCGGTGCCGAAGCTCGTGATCAACGCGTTCCTCGCCGCCGAGGACAAGAATTTCTACGAGCATGGCGGCATCGACTATACCGGCATGGCGCGCGCCGGCGTCTCCTACATCCAGAACTTCGGTTCCAACCGGCGGCCGCAGGGCGCCTCGACCATCACCCAGCAGGTCGCCAAGAACTTCCTTTTGACCAACGAGGTCTCGTTCACCCGCAAGATCAAGGAAGCCTTGCTGGCGATGCGAATCGAGCGGGCTTACTCCAAGGACAAGATCCTCGAGCTCTATCTCAACGAAATCTATCTCGGCCTTGGCGCCTACGGCATCGCGGCGGCCTCGCTGGTGTATTTCGACAAGTCCGTCAATGAACTGACGGTCGCGGAAGCGGCCTATCTGGCGGCGCTGCCGAAAATGCCGGCGAGCCTGCATCCGGTGCGCAACCGCGCGCGCGCGGTCGAACGCCGCAACTACGTGATCGACCGCCTGCAGGAGAACGGCTGGATCACCGCGGCCGACGCCGACAAGGCGCGCAAGGAGCCGCTGACCGTCACCAACCGCAGCAATGGCGCGCACACCTTCGCCGGCGAATATTTCTCGGAAGAAGTCCGCCGCGACATCTTCGAGCGCTATGGCGAGAAGAAGCTCTATGAAGGCGGCCTTTCGGTGCGCACCACGCTCGACCCCAAGGTCCAGGTGATGGCGCGCAAGGCCATGGTGGCTGGGCTCGTCAACTATGACGAGCAGCAGGGCTATCGCGGCGCGATCCAGAAGCTCGACCTGACCAGCGACTGGGGCGTGCCGCTCGCCGAGATCAAGTCGCTGTCCGACATCTCGCCGTGGCGGATGGCGGTGGTGCTGGAGAGCAACGATCAGTCGGCACGGATCGGTTTCCAGCCGGGCCGCGAACTCGGCGGCGCCATCAGCAAGCAGCGCGAGACCGGCATCGTCACGATGGACGGCGTGCGCTGGGCCAAGAGCAGGGGCAAGACGCCGACATCGGTGGCGCAGGTGCTGCAGCCCGGCGACGTGATCTACGCCGACCCGCTCTTCAGCAAGGACGGCCAGCGCGTCGAAGGCCAGTACCGGCTGCGTCAGATCCCCGAATTGTCGGGTGCGATGGTGGCGATGGATCCGCACACCGGCCGCGTGCTGGCGATGGTCGGCGGCTTCTCGTTCGACCAGAGCCAGTTTAACCGCGCGACCCAGGCCTATCGGCAGCCCGGCTCGACCTTCAAGCCGATCGTCTATTCGTCGGCGCTCGACAATGGTTACACCGGATCGACCATGATGATCGACGCCCCGATCGAGATCGACCAGGGGCAGGGCAACATCTGGCGGCCCGAAAACTTCTCCACCGGCAAGTATCAGGGCCAGGTGACGCTGCGCAACGCGCTGCGGCTGTCGCTCAACACGGTGACCGTCCGGCTGGCGCAGGAAATCGGCATGCCGCTGATCGGCGAGTATGCAAAGCGCTTCGGCGTCTATGACGAGTTGCCGAACTATCTTGCCTATGCGCTCGGCGCCGGCGAAACCACGGTGATGCGGATGGCCACGGCCTATTCGATGATCGCCAATGGCGGCGTCCGCGTGAAGCCGACCTTGATCGACCGCATCCAGGACCGCTACGGCCACACCATCTTCAAGCACGATCAGCGCGAATGCCGCGGCTGCGACGCGCCGGAGGGCTGGAAGAGCCAGCCGGAGCCGCAGCTCGTCGACCGCCGCGAGCGGGTGCTCGACGCGATGTCCGCCTACCAGATCACCTCGCTGATGGAGGGCGTGATTCAGGCCGGTACCGGCACCGCGCTGAAAGACGTCGGCAAGCCGCTCGCCGGCAAGACCGGCACCTCGAACGAGGCGAAGGATCTCTGGTTCGTCGGCTTCTCGCCGGACCTCGTGGTCGGTCTCTATGTCGGCTACGACAAGCCGCGCTCGCTCGGCCGCAACGCGCAGGCCGGCCACACCGCAGCGCCGATCGCGCGCGACTTCCTGAAGCTCGCGCTGGCCGACAAGCCCGCCACCCCGTTCAAGCAGCCGGTCGGCATCCGGCTGGTCCTGGTCGATGCCAAGACCGGCCAGCGCGCTGCGCCTGGCCAGAACAGGGGCGTGGTGCTCGAAGCCTTCAAGCCGGGTCAGGCGCCGCCGTTCAATGATCCCGGGATGGTCGCTGGCACCGATGTGATCGACGGCACCCAGCAGGGCATTTCGCCGGACGCCGATCGAGCCGTGATGCGGTCAGGGACGGGCGGGCTTTACTGAGGCTTGGTGGGCAAGGCCTTCTGGCCGCGATTTTCACGCCCATTCCCCGCCAACAATGCTTGCCAAGCGTGGGACCAAGCGGGTAGAAGGTCGCACTCGCGCGGGCGCTGATTTGGCAGGCGAACCCGCTGCACCGAGATGTCCAGTCATCCAGCTAAGCTGTTGATACCACGGGCAATTCTTGGGGAATGGTGTAACGGTAGCACAACAGACTCTGACTCTGTTTGTCTTGGTTCGAATCCAGGTTCCCCAGCCAATCTGCCTCGGTGGCGCGGTCATCCTTTGAAATCCCGACGAGATTGCCGGCGCGGCCCGCGCCTGATGCAGGACGCGGTGTGTGCCATCACGGCATGAGGGTGGATCAGTCCAGCGTAATCGCCCATGGTCCCGCACGTGTGGTCCGGCTCGTTGCGACAGAGGTTTAAGGTGATGGACGAAATTCTCTATGCCCGCGAAGCGTCGATCGGCGTCGACGAGTTCATCGAGGTGCTGCGCCAGTCGGGCCTCGGCGAGCGGCGACCGCTGGCGGATACCGACCGGATGGAGCGCATGATCGCCAATGCGAATCTGATCGTGACGGCGCGGAAGGCGGGCAAGTTGGTCGGCGTGTCGCGCGCGCTGACCGATTTCGCCTATTGCTGCTATTTGTCGGACCTTGCAGTCGATCGCCAGTACCAGGGACATGGCATCGGCAAGCGCCTGATCGCGGAAACGCGGCGTCTCGCCGGACCTGAATCGATGTGCCTGCTGTTGTCGGCGCCTGACTCGATCGGGTTCTACAAGACCATAGGCATGCCGCAGCCGGACAACGCGTTCCTCTACAAGCGGGAGCGATAACTGCGCGGGCCTACTTGATCTTGTCGTAGACCGTCGCGAAGTCGGCGAGCGGCATCGGGATAGAGATGGTTTCCTTGCCGAGATTCTGGAACGACACCTTGAGCTGCTTGCCCGATTTCAGCTGGGTCAGGACATCGGCGGCGATCGGCGTGTTGATGTAGCAGCCGCGCGCTTCGCAGGTCTGGATCGGCACGTCGACGGCCTTGCCGTCGTCGACCTGCAGCTTGGCGCCGACAGGCAGGTTCAGTCCGAGCGGAAGCTGGATCAGCGCAACCGGCGTGCGGGTGTCGCCGGGCACGCGGATATTGACCAGCACGATCAGCTGGCCGGTCTTGGTGAGCACCGCGGTCTGTTCCATCGCGCATTCGAGCGGGGCGTCGCGGCTCGCACTGGTGCAGCGCGCGACCCAGCCGGAATTGTTGGGGGCTGCTGCATCACCCTGAGGCGCGGCGGGAGCAGCTGCCGGAGCGGGCGCGTTCTTGTTCTTGGCCGTCTGGGCATGGCCAGCGTGGCCCATGCCGAACAAGGTCAACAGGACGAAGAGCGACTTTGCGACAATCTTCACGATACCGGCTCCGAAATGGACATCTTTCGGATGTGCCGGGATGCCGGCAAAGTCAAGTCACTCGGCGGCCTCCTTGACCGATCCATGCTCGCCGTCGTCAGCGTCGTGGTCGGCGGGCGGCGAGCGGCCCCAGTTTGCAAACGCGTTGGAGAGCTTGTCGAGATAGAGATAGACGACCGGCGTCGTGAACAGGGTCAGCGCCTGGCTGACGATCAGGCCGCCGACCATGGCATAGCCGAGCGGCTGGCGGATTTCCGAGCCGGTGCCGGTCCCGAGCATCAGCGGCACGCCGCCGAGCAAGGCGGCCATCGTCGTCATCATGATCGGGCGGAAACGGAGCAGGGCGGCCTGGCGGATCGCCGCCACCGGCTCCATGTGCTGGTCGCGCTCGGCCGCGATCGCGAAGTCGACCATCATGATGCCGTTCTTCTTCACGATGCCGATCAACAGGATGATGCCGATCAGCGCGATCAGCGAGAAGTCGAAGCCGGCCGCCATCAGGATCGCGAGCGCGCCGACGCCGGCCGACGGCAGCGTCGACAGAATCGTGATCGGGTGGATGTAGCTTTCGTAGAGAATGCCGAGGATCAGGTAGACGACCACGAGCGCCGCGAGGATCAACAGCGGCACGGTCGACAGCGATTGCTGGAACGCCTGCGCCGTGCCCTGGAAGCTCGAGCTCAGGGTCGGCGGCGCGCCAAGGTCGACCATCGCCTTCTGTACAGCTTCCGTCGCCTGGCCGAGCGCAACACCCTGCGCCAGGTTGAACGAGATGGTGATCGCCGGGAACTGGCCCTGGTGGCTGATCGAGAGCGGCCGGACCGGCACGCTGGTCCAGGTCGCGAATGTCGAGATCGGCACCTGTTCGCCGGTCAGCGGTGACTTGATGTAGATATTGTTCAGCGTGTCGATCGCGCCCTGCAGCTCCGGCAGCACCTCGAGGATCACGTGGTAGCTGTTGAGCTGGGTGAAGTACTGCGTCACCTGGCGCTGGCCGAACGCATCATAGAGCGTGTCGTCGATCAGCTGCGGCTGGATGCCGTAGCGCGAGGCGGTGTCGCGGTTGATCTTCAATTCGAGCGTGGTGCCGTTGGTCTGCTGGTCGGTGGCGACGTCGCGCAGCTGCGGCAGCGTCTGCATCTTGCCGAGAATCTTCGGCGCCCATTCGTTCAATTCGGCGAGGTTGGCATCCTGCAGCGTGAATTCGAACTGGGTGCGGGTCGGGCGGCCGCCGAGGCGGACGTCCTGCGCCGCCTGCATGAACAGCCGGGCACCCTCAACCTTCTCCAGCTTCGGCCGCAGCCGGGCGATGACCTGCTGTGCGTTGGCGTCGCGATCCTTCAGCGCCTTCAGCGTGATGTACATCGCGCCGTTATTGCCGGCACGGCCACTACCGCCGATCGCCATCGCCACCGTCGCCACTGCGGGATCCTGCATGACGATCTTGCCGAGCTCCTCCTGCTTGCGCTTCATGTCGGCAAAGGAGATGTCCTGGTTGGCTTCCGAGGTCGCGGTGATCAGGCCGACGTCCTGCTGCGGGAAGAAGCCCTTCGGGATGATGACGAACAGGTAGACCGACAGCGCCAGCGTCCCGAAGAAGATCATCAGCGTCGTGAACTTCCAGCGCAAGGCGAGGTCGAGCACGCTCTGATAGCCGCGCAGCATGGCGTCGAAGCCGCGCTCGCTGAGCTGGTAGAACCGACCGTGCTTCTCGTCATTGTGGGCGCGCAGGAAGCGCGAGGCCATCATCGGGGTCAGCGTCAGCGATACGAACATCGAGACGAAGATCGTCATCGCGAGCACGACCGCGAATTCGCGGAACAGGCGGCCGATGATGCCGCCCATCAGGAGCAGCGGGATCAGCACCGCGACCAGCGAGATGCTGATCGAAACGATGGTGAAGCCGATTTCCTGCGAGCCCTTGAAGGCGGCCGCCATCGGCTTCTCGCCCTCTTCGATGTAGCGGCTGATGTTCTCCAGCATCACGATGGCGTCGTCGACCACGAAACCGACCGCGATCGTCAGCGCCATCAGCGACAGATTGTCGAGCGTGTAGCCAAACACCCACATCAGCGCGCAGGCGCCGAGCAGCGCCAATGGCACCGTGACCGTCGGGATCACGGTCGCCCAGAAACTGCGCAGGAAGACGAAGATCACCATCACGACCAGGAAGATGGTCAGGAGCAGGGTGAACTGGACGTCCTCGACCGCCGCGCGGATCGTGGTGGTGCGGTCGCTGATCACGTCGATCTTGATCGCCGGCGGGATCGCAGCGACCAGCCGGGGCAGCGTCGCCTTGATCTTGTCGACGGTGTCGATGACGTTGGCGCCGGGCTGCTTGAAGATGACGAGGAACACGCCGCGCTTGCCGTTGGCCCAGGCGGCCTGCTTGGCGTCCTCAGGCCCGGTGACGGCCTGGCCGATGTCACGGATCCGCAGCGGCCCGCCATTGCGGTAGGCGATGATGACGTCGTTCCACGGGCTCGCCGTGAGCAACTGGTCGTTGGCGTAGATGGTATAGGCGCGGGTGGCGCCGTCGATATTGCCCTTCGGACTGTCGACGGTGGCGATGTTGATCGCGGCTCGGACGTCCTCCAGCGACAGGCCCTTGGCGACGAGCTTGGCAGGGTCGATCTGGACGCGAACCGACGGCTTCTGCTGGCCGCCGATGATGACCTGCGCAACGCCCGAGATCTGACTGATCTGCTGCGCCAGCTGGGCGTCGACGGCGTCGCTGACCGTCGTCAGCGGCAGCGTGTCCGATGTCGCCGACAGCAGCATGATCGGCGAGTCGGCCGGGTTGACTTTGCGATAGGTCGGCGGCGAGGGAAGGGTTTTCGGCAACTGGCCGCTGGCCGCGTTGATGGCGGCCTGCACGTCATTGGCGGCGCCGTCGATGCTGCGGTTGAGGTCGAACTGAATGGTGACCGCCGCCGTGCCGAGATAGCTTGTCGAGGTCATCTGCGCGATGCCGGGGATCTGCGCGAACTGGCGCTCCAGCGGCTGGGCGACCGAGGTCGCCATCGTTTCGGGGCTGGCGCCGGGCAGGGTCGCGGTGATCTGGATGGTGGGGAAGTCGACCTGCGGCAGCGGCGCGACCGGCAGCAGCGGATAGGCGACGAGGCCGACGAAGAGGATGCCCGCCATCAGCAGCGAGGTGCCGATGGGGAAGCGAATGAATGGTGCGGAAATTCCGGCGCTCATTCCTGCGTAACCTTCGACTGGGACGGATCCGAGCTCGCCACCGCCGTCGTCACCAGGGTTCCCGGCGAGACCTTGTACTGGCCCGCGGTGATCACCTGCTGTCCGGGCGACAGGCCCTCGTCGATCACCGACTTGCCGTCGATCGACTGGCTGACCTTGATCTTGCGAAGCTCGGCCTTGTTCTCCTGATTGACTGAATACGCGTAGAGGCCTTCGGTGCCATGCTGCACCGCGTCATCCGGGACGATGGTGGCATCCTTCAAGGTTCTGACCAGAAGCCGGGTCGAGACCGACTGGCCCGGCCACAGCGCGTGGTCCTTGTTATCAAACACCGCCTTCAGCCGGACAGTCCCGCTGGTGGTGTCGACCTGATTGTTGATCAGCGCCAGGGTTCCGGTGGACAGCACCCGCTTGCCGTCGGTGGTCAGGGCAATGGTCTTGGGCGGCGCCACGGCCAGCGCCGCCTTGATATCCGGCAGCTGGTCTTCCGGCGCGGTGAAGATCACGGTGATCGGCTCGATCTGGGTGATCGTGACAATGCCGGTCTGCGCCGAGGCATTGACGATGTTGCCGATATCGACCAGTCGCAGGCCGACAATCCCGTCGATCGGGGACTTGACGGTGGTGTAGTCCACCTGGGTCTGGGCGTTGAAGATGGCGGCCTCGTCAGCGGAGATCTGGGCGGTCAGCTGGGCCACCGTGGAGCGCTGGGTGTCGAGCTGCTGGCGCGTCGCGAACTCGCCGAGCTTGGTGTAACGCTGCAGGTCGAGATTGGCGTTGGCGAGATTGGCTTCGTCCTGGGCCTTCTTGGCCTTGGCCTGGTCGAGCGTCGCCTGATAGGGCCGCGGATCGATCTCGACCAGCGTGTCACCCGCCTTGACGAACTGGCCTTCCTTGAAGGCGATCCTGGTGATCTGGCCGTCGACCCGGGTGCGGACCTGGACGGTGTTGAATGCCTGCACGGTGCCGAGGCCGGTGAGATAGACCGGGAAGTCGGCCTTCTCGACCGGCGAAATCTTGACTGGAACGGCCGGGCGTTGAGCGGAGCGCTTCTGCGCGGCTTCGGCAGCCTGCTGGTTGCTCGTGTGTTTCTGCCAGCCGAAATAACCGGCGGCGCCGACCGCAGCGATCACTAAAACCCAACCGATGGTGCGTGACTTCGACATGCGGACTCTTGGGTTCGACGTAACAATAAAGGGTGATCGAAACGGTTCACAGAGCTTGCGGATATAATATGCGTGCACTTAATGTGTAAACACACCAAGGCTTGAGAATCCTAAACATTTGGAAAGGTTTAGGTCAGAAACGAGCAGAAACATTTCGTCTGGGAAACGCACCGAGGACCCCTATGTCGCTCGATCTCAAACGCCAGTTTATTGCGCAGCTCGTCGAGAGTTCCCGGCTGCTGCGCAATTATATCGATCATCGCGCCAAGGCGCGAGGCACCACGCGCGCGCAATGGATCGTGCTCTTCCGCCTGCGCGAGCAGGAGGGACTGTCTCAGGTCGATCTCGCCGACGTCCTCGAATTGCAGCCGATCTCGCTGGTGCGGCTGCTCGACCGCCTCGTCGAGCATGGCCTGCTCGAACGCCGTCCCGATCCCAGGGATCGCCGTGCCAATCGCCTGTTCCTGACCAGGAGCGGGCGCCGCCTCGTCGACGATCTCGACAGTCTGCGCGACGCGATCGCCGGCGACGTGTTGCGCGACGTCTCGGACAAGCATGTCGAAAGTGGCCTCGCCACGCTGCGCGAGGTCAAGGATCGCATCAAGGCGCTCGGCGAGGAGGCGGAGCGCATCGCCGCGAAATAGCGCGCCTCATCGCGCGCAGATCCTGCTCTCCATCGGTTCATCTGTTGCAGCTTGCGCGAGCCGGTTGAAACGTCGCGGGATGTCGTTCATATCGCGCAGCGACGATGCGAGAGGATGAGGGCCGCGATGGATGAGTTGAACGGGCGCATGATGGCATGCCAGATCCTGGTCACCGGATTGATCGCGCGCGTCGCCAACGAGCAGCGGGACCCGCTGCGTTTTCTCACCGACTTCCGCGACGAGATCAAAGCGGTCGTCAACGGCGTCAATATAGCCGGCCTCGAAAACAGCGACCGCGTGCGGCAGGTCGCGCAGCGGACGATCGACGAGCTGTTTTCGCTGATGAAGCCACCAAGCGCCGAGTGATCGGGCAGACGCAAGGACAGCGCCCCGCAAGCGGCCGCCAATGACGGGCAGTACCGATTTAGAACGATTATTAGAACGCTTAAAAACTACAGTTTAGAACGATTTCAAACCGTAGATTAGAATCGCTTTGAATTGGGGCGATTCAAGCCAACTGTTGCGCTCGTCGCATTGATAAAAAAAGTCACGCTCGATAACCGAAAGAGACAGTTCGTCGCAGCTTCATTTCGCGAGCGGGCTGACTTTTCTGGGGCGAGCAAGACATGAGCAATATGAAGGCGCCGAGATCGCTGCGCTTTGATGCAGCGATCGGTACGGCTGATGACACCGGTTATTCCGCCACGAAGGTCTCCGCAGTCGCGAGCCTGATCGCGGTGGCGTCGTTTTCGGGGGCCGAGGCGCAGCAATCCAACCTGCCGCCGGTGAATGTCGATGCGCCGGTCGCTCGCCCGCGGCCCGTGACGTCAAAGCCCACGTCGGACCAGGTCCGCGCCCGCAACGCGCTGCGCCGCGCCGCGCGCCGCAACAACCAGCAGGCACAGCAGGCGCCGGTGCCGTTTCCCAACGCCGGCGGTCTTCCCGCCGACCGCGATCCCTATGCGGATCCGGCCGCGCCGTACAAGGGCGACCGTCTGCAGTCGTCCGGGAAATATCCCGAGCCGATCCTGAACACGCCGAAATCGGTCACGGTGCTGACCAAGGACGTGCTCGAAGACAAGAACGCCACATCGCTGAAGTCGGCGATCCTGTCGACCGCCGGCGTCACGCTCGGCACGGGCGAGGGCGGCAATGCCTTCGGCGACCGTTTCTTCATCCGCGGCTTCGACGCGCGCAACGACATCTTCATCGACGGCGTGCGCGACTCCGGCGTCAGCGTCCGCGAGAACTTCTTCACCGAGCAGGTCGAGATCCTGCGCGGCCCGGGCTCGTCCTTTGCAGGCCGCGGCACCACCGGCGGCGCGATCAACATCGTCACCAAGCAGGCGACGACGCAGAACAGCTTCTACAACATGGACACCACGTTCGGCACCGATCGCACCAAGCGCGTGACGCTCGACGTCAACCAGGTGATCAGCCCGACGCTGGCGATCCGCGCCGGCGGCCTGTTCCAGGATGCCGGCGTCGCCGGCCGCAGCTATGTCACCGACGACCGCAACGGCGCGTTCGTCGCCGGCACGTGGAAGCCAGTCGACGCGGTGAAGATCACCGGCAACTACATCCACACCGAGCTCACCGGCATCCCGGATTTCGGCGTGCCGTACTACCGGCCGAGCACCGCGAGCACGGCCGGCGGTCCGTTCCCGGATTTCGGCGTCAACCGCAACAATTTCTACGGCTTCGTCAACCGCGACTTCTTCAGGACCGGGCAGGACATCGGCACCATCAACGCCGAGGTGCAGATCACGCCGGACCTCGTGGTCAGCAACAAGATCCGGGAATCTCGCTCGACCCAGAACTACATCGGCACGCTGCCGGAAGCGCCGACGCTGGCCGCCGGCGCCCCGTTCACGGCGTATACGCTGAGCGCCAATCCGCAAAGCCGCTACCAGGTCACCGACGTGTTCGCCAACCAGACCGAGGCGACCTACAAGTCGGTCGACGGCCTCGGCTTCAAGCACACGACGACGGCCGGCGTCGAATACGACAACGAGCGGTCCTCGATCGACAGATATCTCGGCCTGAGCTCGGAAATAACGACCGGCACATCGGCTTTCACGGGAAGCGGATCGCTCTCCGGCGTCAGCGTGTTCAATCCGCAATACACCAACATTCCGTTCCCGATTCCGTCGGGGCTGTCCGGGATGCCGACCAAGATCGGGATCGACACCACCAGCGGCTACATCATGGATACCGCGAACTATAATGACTTCGTGATCCTCAATGGCGGCATCCGCTATGACGACTACAAGATCAACACGTCCGGATATCTGACGTCGGGCAACAGGACGACGTTCGGCAGTCAGTCGGCCGACTTCGGGATGCCGAACTTCAATCTCGGCCTCACCTTGAAGCCGTTGCCAAACGGCAGCGTCTATGCGGCCTATGCGACCTCGTCCAACCCTGTCGGCGCCGAGTTCGACGGCACCAGCACTGCGTATGGCGGCTTGTCTCCCGTGCTGAACGGCGGCAATACCCAGATCTTCGGACCGGAAAAGAACAAGGCGATCGAAGTCGGCACCAAGTGGGAATTGTTCGATCGTCATCTGCTGGTGACGGCGGCGCTGTTCCAGACCGAGAAGGAAAATGCGCGCGAATCGCAGAACGTGAACAACGCAACCGCGGCCGCAGCGCTCGGCTGCTCCTATCCGACCGGGACGACCGGCAACATCTCCTGCATCACCGCGGGCGCGGCTTACCGCATCCGCGGCATCGATCTCGGCGTCGGCGGCAAGATCACCGACAAATGGAGCGTGTTCGGCGGTCTCGTGCTGATGCAGTCGGCAGTGACGAGGTCGCTCGCGCCGCCGGCCAACACCATCCTGTATTCCAGCAATGTCGGACTGCCGCTCGCCAACGTCGCGCACCAGTCGTTCAGCATGCTGACCAAGTACCAGCTCACCGACATGTGGGAGCTTGGCGGGCAGGCGGTGTACCGCTCGAAGGTCTATGGCGGCACGCTGCTCGCGGCCAACCAGGGCACCTCGATCCCGAGCTACTGGCGCTTCGACGCCTTTGCCGAAGCAAAGATCGACAAGCACTGGACGATGAAGCTGTTCGTCAACAACATCTTCGACAAGCGCTACTACGACGCGCTGTACCAGAGCGCAGCGCCATTCGTGCTCGAAGCGCCGGGACGCGCCGCGTATCTGGTTGTTTCTGCGCGTTACTGACGGAGGCTTCGCGGCGACAGATGCTGGTCTGTGTTCCCAACGTATTGAGCAAAGCTGATGTGGCGGACTTCCGCCGCATCATGGCGCAAGCCGAATGGGAGGACGGCCGCTCGACCGCCGGCGCCGCGTCCGCGATGGTCAAGCGCAACGAGCAGCTGCCGCCCGACAGCGAGGTCGCGCGGCAGCTCGGCAACCGCATCCTGTCGGCGCTGTCGGCGAGCCCGCGCTTCATCTCGGCGGCGATCCCGCTTAGAATCTTTCCACCCTTGTTCAACCGCTATGCCGCCAGCGACGGGCACCATTTCGGCCTGCACGTCGACAATGCGGTGCGCGGCGACAGGCTGACCGGGATGAGGATCCGCACCGACCTCTCGGTCACGCTGTTTTTATCGGAGCCGGAGGACTACGACGGCGGCGAGCTCGTCATCGAAGACCTCTACGGATCCCATGAAATCAAGCTGCCGGCAGGGGATCTCGTAGTTTATCCTGCTTCCAGTTTGCATCTGGTCACGCCGGTTACGCGGGGGACGCGGGTAGCGTCTTTTTTCTGGCTGCAGAGCATGGTACGGGATGCACACGCGCGCAGCCTGATCTTTGATCTCGATACAGCGATCCAGGCTCTGGTGGAGCGGCTGGGGCGCGATGACCCCGAAACGGTCAAATTGACCGGGATTTATCACAACCTGATCCGTCACTGGGCTGAAGTGTAACTGATGATGACATTCAAGTTCCCCGCTGCATCCGCCATGATCGCCTCGCTGGCGATGCTGATGCTGGCCGCGCCGTCTTCGGCGCAGCAGCAAACGGCGCCTGTAGCGCAGCCCGCGCCCGTGACCCGGCCTCAGCCCGCACCCGCGGCCCAGCCGGCGGCAGCCCAGCCTGCGGCGGCTGCCCAAGCCGCACCGGTGGCCGCCCAGCCGGCACAAGCGACGCCGCAGGCTCAGGCCGCGCCGGCCCCTGCCGCGGCGGCTCCGACGGCGAACGAGGCCTCCCTGGCTGCGCCCGCGAGCGGCGACGGCAAGTCGCTGAAGTCGACCTCGACCGGCCTGCACGAATTGTCGCCGTGGAATATGTTCTTGAACGCCGACATCATCGTGAAGGCGGTGATGCTCGGTCTCGCTTTCGCCTCGCTCGTGACCTGGACCGTGTTCATCGCCAAGATGGTCGAGCTGACGGTCGCGCAGCGCAAGCTGCGTGGCGCGCTGGCCAAGATCGCTGAATCGCGGTCGCTGGCCGAAGCGCAGTTCGCGCTCGGCGCCAAGGGCAGCGTGCTGTCGTCGTTCATCGCGGCTGCGATGCGCGAGGGGCGCCTGTCGGCGGGCATCTCGAGCGACAGCGGCATCAAGGAGCGCGCGGCGTCGAGCTTCGCCGAGATCGTACGCGCCGAAGCCCGCAAGATCCGCATCGGCATGGGCCTGCTCGCGACCATCGGCGCGACGTCGCCTTTCGTCGGTCTGTTCGGCACGGTCTGGGGCATCATGAACAGCTTCATCGGCATTTCGAAGTCGCAGACCACGAACCTTGCCGTGGTGGCGCCGGGCATCGCGGAAGCGCTGCTCGCGACCGCGATCGGCCTCGTCGCGGCGATCCCGGCCGTGATCATCTACAACCACTTCTCGCGGGTCACGAAGGTCTATCTCGAGCTCGTCAACCGCGCCTCGGGCGCCGCGGGACGGCTGTTGTCGCGCGACCTCGACCGCACCCATGGCGACGTTCCGCGCAGCGCGCATGCGCGCGCCGCGGCGGCGGAGTAGGCGATGGCGGTCTCGATCTCCGAAAACGATGGCGACGACGATTTCGCGGAATCCCACGAGATCAACGTCACGCCGTTCATCGACGTCATGCTGGTGCTGCTGATCATCTTCATGGTGGCGGCACCGCTTTCGACCGTCGATCTTCCGATCGATCTGCCGACCTCCAGCGCGACGCCGCAGAAGAAGCCGGACAAGCCGACCTATCTCAGCATCAAGCCGGATCTCACGCTGGCGATCGGGGAGAACGCGGTGAAGCGCGTCGACCTGGTCAATTCGCTGGATGCCATACCCGACATGAGCCGGGACAAATACGTGTTCCTGCGGGCCGATCGGATGGTACCCTATGGCGAGCTGATGGGCGTGATGGAGCTGCTGCGCGCCGGCGGCTACACGCATGTGAAGCTGGTCGCGCTCGAGGGCGTTCCGGGAGCGCCTGCGGCCGCGCAGGCCGATCCGGCCAAACCCTGACGGCGAACGCGATGTCCACCAACCCCGATCTCGACCTGCGGACCTCGAAGCGGCTCTGGGTGATCGCTGCCGTGACGGCGGTCGGGCTTCATCTGGGCGGTGCCGCACTGGCGCTGACCAATTTGCGCGGCGACGACGGCGACGAGGGGCTTGGCGCGGCCGGCGCGGAGTACGCCGTCGAGCTGGCTTCCGCGGATGCGACCGAAGAGGCCTTACCGCCCGGACCGCTGGCTGACGAGCAGCAGGCTGTGCAGGAAATGGCGCAGCAGAAGGCCGAGGTGAAGGACACCGACCTGCCTCAGGAAAAGCCGGTGGAGTCCGACGACCCCGATCGCATCGTGACGGAAGACACCGCCAAGAAGCAGAAGGAGGAGGAGGCCAAGGTCGCCAAGGTCGAGACCAACGCGCAGGAAGCGCAGCAGGCTTCGGAGGCGGCCGCGCCGACCAAGCTGGAGGACGCACGACAGTCGGAGACCACCAAGGCGCCCAACCCAGGCATCGGCAAGGACAAGCTGCTGCTGACCGCCAAGTGGGGCAAGAAGATCAGCGCTTATCTCGACCTGCACAAGAAATTCCCGGAGAAGGGCAAGGCCAAGGAGGCCAAGGTGAAGGTCGCCCTGGTGCTGAATCGCCTGGGCAAGGTGCTGTCGGTTGCCGTGCTGGAATCGTCCGGAGATGCCGCCTTTGACGATGCGGCGATCTCGATGGTCCACCGGTCCGATCCGGTCCCGGCGCCGCCGGCCGACCTGACCGACGATCAGTTCTCCTTCAGCCTCGACGTCAACTACAACAAGCCGAAGAAGTAGTTGTTGTCCCTCCGGGGCGCGACGAAGTCGCGAGCCCCGGAATGACGCTGTCTCAGCTCTTCTTCACCAGCGGGCAAACGCTCTTCTCGAGCGGCAGCCAGGCCTCATCCGCGGGGATGGTGGCGACCAGCTTGTAATAGTCCCACGGATATTTCGAGTCCGACGGCTTCTTCACCTCGAACAGATAGGCCGGGTGAATCTTGCGGCCGTCGACGCGGATCGAGCCCTTGCCGAACAGGGGATCGTCGGTTGGCAGCTCCTTCATCTTGGCGACCACGGCGCGGCCGTCATGCGGATTGCCGCCGAGCGCTTCCAGCGCCTTGAAATAGTGGATCAGCGACGAATAGACGCCGGCCTGCACCATGGTCGGCGGGTTCTTCTTGAAGCGCTCCATGAAGCGCTTGGTGAAGGCGCGGGTCTGGTCGTTCATGTCCCAGTAGAATGTCTCGGTGAAGTTTAGCCCCTGCGCGACGTTGAGGCCGAGCGCGTTGATGTCGGTGATGAACAGCAGCATGCCGGCGAGCCGCTGGCCGCCCGAGACGATACCGAATTCGGCCGCCTGCTTGATCGCGTTGGTGGTGTCGCCGCCGGCATTGGCGAGACCGACGATCTTGGCCTTCGAGCTCTGCGCCTGCAGCAGGAAGGACGAGAAGTCGGCATTGTTCAGCGGATGCTTGACGCTGCCGAGCACCTTGCCGCCATTCGCAGTGACCACCGCCGAGGTGTCGCGCTCGAGCGCCTGGCCGAATGCATAGTCCGCGGTGAGGAAGAACCAGGTGTCGCCGCCGGATTTCACCAGCGCCTTGCCGGTGCCGTTGGCGAGCATGTAGGTGTCATAGACCCAGTGCACCGTGTTCGGCGAGCACTGCGCGCCCGTGAGGTCGGACGAGGCGGAGCCCGAGTTCAGGTTGACGACGTTCTTCTCCTTCGAGAGGTTGGCAATCGCGAGCCCGACATTGGAGGCCGCGAGATCGACGAACACGTCGACCTTCTCGACATCGATCCACTGCTTGCCGATGTTGACCGCGACATCGGGCTTGTTCTGGTGATCAGCCGAGATCAGATCGATCTTCCAGCCCTTCGCCAGCAGCCCGGAATCCTCGATCGCCATCTGCGCCGCCACCGTCGAGCCGGGACCGCCGATATCCTGATAGAGGCCGGACTGATCGCCGAGCGCGCCGACCTTGGCGACCTTGTCCATCGTCTGCGCCGACGCACCGCCGCAGAACGCAAGACTCGTGGTCATGACCAAGGCCGTCGTGACCGAGGCTGCAATGGAACGCTTCATCTTCCCTCCAGTATGATTTTGTTTTTTTGAGTTCCGCATTATGCCCGGCATCGGGCGCATCGCCTAGAGCGCCGGCGCGATCGCTCGTGCGCGATATTCCACGCCACGGCGATTGCGCAACCGGTGACGCGCGACGGGATGCCGCGGTGTGCGGAGGTCGATCATCCAACGCGGATAGGGTGAAGCGCGGACGGCGCTATTTCCAGTAGTACCGGATCGCGACGTAGACCACGACGAGGCAGGCGAAGATCAGCGCCACCGGCATCGGGCGCCTGGCGTTCGGGTCGGAGGCGCTCGTCTTCTTGGCGGGCAGGCGGCGGAACGCCGTGACATTGCCGCTGTCAGCCACCGGCTCACGCGCGCGCGCCGGAACCTCCGGCGCTTTGCCCGCGCCGCCCATCTCGACATAGTAGGTGCGATACATTTGCTGGATGGTCGCCTCGCCGGCGTCGGCTTCGCTCATCTGTCCCAGCAGCTTGTTGTAAATGGCCAGGAAATTCTGCGCTTCGGGCGGCAAGGCGGAGGCGCCGTTCAGCTTGGCCATCATCTTCCAGGTCGCAAAGTCGGCCCGCGCGCGGGTGTCGGCGCGTCGTGCAATCAGCATATCGGCAGCTTTGATCACCATGGCCTCGAAGCGTTCCCGTCCTCAACGCACGACCCGGAAGAAAGGCTACCGGTTTTCCGGTCGGATCATACGCAGATCAAGGCTATGTGTTTCCGGTAATGAGGAGAAGGGCGTTGATTACATAGCCGGTCAGAGTTCGCAGTATCGTTGAAATAACATCAAGATTTAGGCCGACTTGCTGGCCGATCACCGGCAGCAGGATCAACAGCCCGATCAGGATCAGCATGCCGTAGGGCTCCAGCCGGGCGAGCGGGATCGCCAGCGGCCTTGGCAGCAGCCCGACCGCGACCCGGCCGCCGTCCAGCGGCGGGATCGGCATCATGTTGAAGATCGCGAGCACGATGTTGATCAGGAAGGCGTTTTTCAGGTTGTCCGCGGTCCATTTTGCGGCATCGGCCGGCACCAATGGCAGCGCGTGGAATGCCAGCGCCGCGGCGATCGCCAGGATGATGTTGGTGGCCGGACCGGCGAGCGCCACCCACACCATGTCGAGCTTGGGATGTTTGAGCTTGCGGAAGTTCACCGGCACCGGCTTGGCATAGCCGAACAGGAACGGCGAATGCGCGAACAGCAGCACCGCAGGCAGGATCAGCGTGCCGAATGGATCGATGTGCTTCAGCGGGTTGAAGCTGACGCGGCCGAGCTGCCAGGCGGTGTCGTCGCCGAGCCGATGCGCGACGAAGCCGTGCGCGGCTTCGTGAAACGTGATCGCAATGACCACCGGCAATACCCAGACGGAGATGTCATAGAGGGAAATGTTCAATGGCGTGCCGCCTCGGGTTCGCTGGGACCGGACCTCAGGCTAGCACGGATTCGCTGAAGGCCTTGCGGGCGAGCGTTGCCGCAGTCAGCGCATGTCGGGAGCGACCGCGTGCGCCAGGGGCGGCTGGGTGGTCGCGATCCAGATGCCAACGAAAACGGTGACGATGCCGGCCACCAGATTCCAGCTCAGCGGCTCGCCGAGCAGCGCTGCGCCGACCAGCGATGCCGCGATCGGATTGACGGTGACCGAGATCGCCACCCGGGTCGGCGTCGTCCGCTCCAGCGCGAGAGCCCAGAGATAGAAGGTGAGTGCGGCGCCGAACGCGCCAAGATAGATCGCGCCGAACCATTGCGGCGCGCCGAAATCGGCGACCGGCGCAAAACTGCCGCGCAGCAGCGACGCTGTCATGAGGACAACAGCCCCGGCGGCCATCGCGAGCGTGGTGAAGGGGATCGGGCCGGAGCGGCGGATATAGGGTTTTGACCAGATGCTGTAGAGCGCCATGCACAGCGCGGCCGCGACCATCAAGAGGTCGCCGCGCCAGGCGCCAGGTGGCGCCGTGGCGAGGCCGGAGAGCAGCGCCATCGAGACGCCAAGGATGGTGATCAGCACGCCTGCGGTTTTGCGCGCGGTGAGCGCTTCGGCGCCCAGCACCGCGCCGACCAGCATGGTCAGCAGCGGCAGCGTCGACAGCGCGAGTGCGCCGCGCGCGGCGGTGGTGAAGATCAGCGAGGCGTTGAACAGGACCGGAAATGCCGCAAAGAACAGCAGGCCGAGGCCGGCAACGCCGGGCCAGTCGTGCCGTGGCGGCCAGCTCCGGCGTTGCAGCAGTGCCAGCGGCAGCAGCAGCAAGACGCCGATGCCGAAGCGGAACGCGCCGATCGCCAGGGGATCGATGGCGCCGACCAGAAACCGCGTCGCCCCGATCGAAGTGCCGCCCAGCGCGCTCGATGCCACCGCCGCCAACACGCCCCAGATCTCGCCCATTCCGTTCGCCCCTTGGTTTTGCTTGCGCAATCTAGGGATGAGGACATAATCAGGGAATGGAATAGATTTGATCGACTAAATCACAGATCGTTATGAGTGCGCCCATCCTGGACCCGGATCTCCTGCAGGCCTTCGTCGCGGTGGCGGAGCATCGCTCCTTCACCCGCGCGGCCTCGGCGCTGAACCGGACCCAATCGGCCGTCAGCATGCAGGTGAAGCGGCTGGAAGAGCGGCTGCAGGCCGAACTGTTTCACCGCAGCACGTCAAGCGTCGATCTCAGTGCGGCAGGCGAGGGATTGCTCGGCTATGCCCGCCGCATTCTGAGCCTCAACGCGGAGGCGGTTGGCCGGGTGCGCGCGCATGGCACGGATGGACGGGTTCGCCTTGGCGTGATGGACGACTATGGGACGATGATCGTCCCGCCGCTGCTCAAGGAGTTCATCGCCAGCTATCCGCTGATCCATGTCGAGATGGAGACGGGGCTGACGTCGACGATGACCGATCGGCTCGGCGAACCCTATGACCTCGTGATCGCGATGCACCCCGAGGGACGCGGCGAGGGCGAGTTGCTGCGTACCGAGCAGGCGGTGTGGGCTGCGAGCGCCGCGCATCGCATCGAGGAGCTCGATCCGCTGCCGGTCGCGCTCTATCCGCAGGGCTGCCTGTTCCGGAGCTGGGCGATGCAGGCGCTGGACGAGGCGAACCGGCCGTGGCGGCTCGCCTTTGTCAGCCACAGCCTGTCCGCGGTCGAGGCGATCGCGGCGCAGGGCCTCGCCGTGACCGTGGTTAAGTCGGGGACGTTTCCGCAGACTCTGCGTCGGCTGACCGCGCGCGACGGCATGCCGAGGTTGCCGCGGGCCGAGATACGGCTGCATCGCGCGCAAAACCTGTCGCACGCGGCGTCACTCCTGGCCGATCATCTCGTCGCGGCGCTGCGGCAGCCGGCGAGGCGAGCGGCGATTTAATAGGTCGCGCGTCCGCCGGAGATGTCGAACACCGCGCCGGTGGAGAACGCGCAGTCCTCTGATGCCAGCCACGCCACCATCGAGGCGAGCTCCTCGACCTGCACGAAGCGGGCTTTCGGGATCTTCGACAGCATGAAGTCGATGTGCTGCTGGGTCATCTGGTCGAAGATCGCGGTCTTCGCCGCGGCCGGCGTCACCGCATTGACCAGGATGTCGTGCTGCGCGAGCTCCTTGCCGAGCGATTTGGTGAGCGCGATCAGGCCCGCCTTGGACGACGAATAATGCGCGGCGTTCGGATTGCCTTCCTTGCCGGCGATCGAGGCGATGTTGACGATGCGGCCGTATTTCTGGCCGATCATGGTCGGCACGATCGCCTTGCAGCAGATGAAGGGACCCTCGAGATTGATCCGCATCACCCTGCGCCAGTCGTCGAGATCGGTTTCCCATACCGGCTTGTTGGCTCCGGTGATACCGGCATTGTTGACGAGAATGTCGATCTTGCCGAACGCCCGCAGCGTTTGATCGCGCGCGGCGTCGACCGCGTCGGGATCGGTGACGTCGGTCTTGATCGCGATCACGTTCTCGCCGATCGCCCGCGCGGTCTTTTCGGCCAGCGGCTGGTCGAAATCCCAGATCGCGACCTTGGCGCCCGACGCGACAAAGCGCTCGGTGATGGCGCGGCCAAATCCCTGCGCGCCGCCGGTGACGACGGCGCAGCGGCCGTTGAGATCGATCTTGTTCATTGCTTTGTCCTTTGACGTTTCCTCAGATGCTGCCGCGGCGGAAGTCGGCTCCCTCGCGCCGCTCTTGCGGGGAGAGGTTAGAGCTAAAGCGTCCAGCCGCCGTCGATGACATGCGCGACACCTGTGGTGAACGAGCTTTCGTCGCTGGCAAGATAGACGGCGAGCGCGGCGATTTCCTCGGCGGTGCCGAGCCGGCCCATCGGCTGGCGCGCAACGAACATCTCGCGTCCCTGCGGGCCGGCAGCCGCCGCACGCTCAAGCATCGAAGGCGTCTCGATGGTGCCGGGGCAGATGCAGTTGCAGCGGATGCCCTTGGTGATGAAGTCGGCCGCGACCGAGCGCGTCAGTGCTGCGACCGCGGCCTTGGTGGCACTATAGACGTAGCGGTTCGGCGCCGCCTTCACCGCGCCGGCGGCGGAGGCGATGTTGACGATGGCGGCGCCGCCCTGCGCCAGCATGCCGGGCAGGAAAGCGCGCGTGGTGCGGTGCATCGACTTGACGTTGAGGTCGAAGGAGAAGTCCCAATCGTCGTCCGAGCATTCCAGCACCGTGCCGTGATGCACGAAGCCCGCGGCATTGAGCAGGATGTCGGTCTTGCCGGCGCGTTTTGCGATTGCCTCGACCGCTGCGGTGTCGCGCACGTCGAGCTTCGCAACCTCGGCGACGCCTTCCTGCTTGAGCAGCGCAAGCTTGCCTTCGTCGATATCGGTCGCGAACACGCTCGCGCCCTCGCGGGCAAAAGCCAGCGCGCAGGCGCGGCCGATGCCGACGGCCGCTGCGGTTACGAATGCGCGTTTGCCCTTCAGGCGGTCTGACATGCGTTTCTTCCTTCTTTGGCGATTTGCAGTGTCATGCGCGGGCTTGACCCGCGCATCCATCTTTCGAAGAACGATGGATTGCCGGGTCGAGCCCGGCAATGACGGTTTGCGTCCTAGTGATTGTCGCGCGCCACGCCGACCTTGCCGGCGATATCGTGGTAGCGCGTCGCGAGCTCGAGGCAGGCGCCGGTCGCGTGCTGGCCGACGGTCTGCCGGTAGAGCTCCTGCCACGGCGTCTGGTTGGCCGGATGCGGGAAGCCGCCCTTGGCCTTCAGCTCGGCGCGGCGGGTGCGCAGCTCATCCTCCGAGATCATGATGTTGGCGCTGCCCTTGTTGAGGTCGATGCGCACCTTGTCGCCGGTCCTCAGGATCGCGAGCCCGCCATCGGCGGCAGCCTCGGGCGAAGCGTTGAGGATCGAGGGCGAGCCCGAGGTGCCGGACTGCCTTCCGTCGCCGATGCAGGGCAGGGACAGGATGCCGCGTTTGATCAGCGCTGCCGGCGGCTGCATGTTCACGACCTCGGCGCCGCCGGGATAGCCGATCGGGCCGGTGCCGCGGACGAACAGGACGCAGTGCTCGTCGATGTCGAGCGCGGGATCCTCGATCCGCGCGTGATAATCCTCCGGCCCCTCGAACACGATGGCGCGGCCCTCGAAGGCATTGAGGTCCTTCGGGTTGGACAGATAGCGGTCGCGGAATTCCTTCGAGATCACGCTGGTCTTCATGATCGCGGAATCGAACAGATTGCCGCGCAGCACGATGAAGCCGGCGTCCTTCACCAGTGGCTTGTCGTAGCCCCAGATCACGTCGCCGTCGGGCTGCGGCGCTTCCTTGCAGTTCTCGCCCATGGTGCGGCCGTTGACGGTGAGGGCGCCTTCGTGGATGCGCTTGTGCTTGATCAGCTCGCGCACCACCGAGGGCACGCCGCCGGCGCGGTGATATTCCTCGCCGAGATAGAAGCCGGCCGGCTGCATGTTCACCAGCAGCGGAACGTCATGGCCGTATTTCTGCCAGTCGTCGATCGACAGCTCGACGCCGACATGGCGCGCCAGCGCGTTGATATGGATCGGTGCATTGGTCGAGCCGCCGATCGCGGAGTTGACCACGATGCAGTTCTCGAACGCCTCGCGCGTCAGGAAGTCCGACGGCTTGAGGTCCTCCCAGACCATGTCGACGATGCGTTTTCCCGTCTCGTAGGCGATCTGGCCGCGCTCGCGATACGGCGCCGGGATCGCCGCGCAGCCCGGCAGCGAGAAGCCGAGCGCTTCCGCGAGCGAATTCATGGTGGAGGCGGTGCCCATCGTGTTGCAGTGACCGACCGAGGGGGCCGAGGAGGCCACGATCTCGATGAATTGCTCATAGTCGATCTCGCCGGCGGCGAGCCGCTCGCGCGCCTTCCACACCACGGTGCCGGAGCCGGTGCGCTGGCCTTCGTGCCAGCCGTTCAGCATCGGGCCGCCCGATAGCACGATCGCCGGCAGGTTGACGGTCGCCGCCGCCATCATGCAGGCCGGCGTGGTCTTGTCGCAACCGGTGGTCAGCACCACGCCGTCGAGTGGATAGCCGAACAGCACCTCGACCAGGCCGAGATAGGCGAGGTTGCGGTCGAGCGCCGCGGTCGGGCGCTTGCCGGTCTCCTGGATCGGATGGGTGGGAAACTCCATGGCGATGCCGCCGGCGGCGCGGATGCCCTCGCGGACGCGGTGTGCGAGTTCGAGGTGATGCCGATTGCAGGGCGACAGGTCGTTGCCGGTCTGCGCGATGCCGATGATCGGCTTGCCCGACTGCAATTCCTCGCGCGTCAGGCCGTAATTGAGATAGCGCTCGAGATAGAGCGCGGTCATGCCCGGATTGTGCGGGTTGTCGAACCATTCCTGGGAGCGGAGCCTGCGGCCCTTGCCCTTGCTGGTCGCGCCTGCGGCGTCGTGCCCGTTGGTGGGGGGTTTTGTCATTGGTTTCTCCCGCAATGCAAACTCTGGTGGGCCCATTCAAGGGCTCTGGTTCAACGTCGTTGCTACCTTGCGCAAATCGTCGTGCATTACAAACCCGACCGATCACGCACAGGTGTTTCGTGTGATGGATTGGACCTTAGTTGAAGGGTCTTGGTTGCGCTATCATTTTATCATTTTTCGCGTCCGTTGTGACGGGCAGGTAGCGAGCGAAGTCAATTGCGTCGCGCCGAGCTTTGCCGTTCCATGACACTGTAGCCGAGATCGACGACGGGTTCGGCGGGTCGGTGCCCTTCCAGCGTTTCGATCACCATCACGGCAGCGTTTCTGCCCATTTCGTAGCGATTGGTGCGCACGCTGCTCAGCGTCGGCTCGCTCGACGCCATGAATTCGAGGTCGTTGAAGCCGACGATCGCCATCTGCTCCGGCACCGCCATGTGCCGGCGCTTGCATTCGAACAGCGCGCCGAGCGCAAGGTCGTCATTGACGCAGAACACGGCGTCGATGTCCGGGGCTTTGGCGAGCAGGTCGGCAAACAGCGTGCCGCCAAGCGTGACCGAGGTCGGGATCGCCGTTGTCACAATAAGCTGTGGATCGAACAGCGCGGCTTCCGTCATTGCGAAGCGATAGCCGTCGAGCCGCCGCTGCACCCGCGGGTCCATCCGCGCGCCGAGGAAGCCGATCCGCCGGTAGCCCTGCGCGAGCAGGTGGGCGATGGCCGCTTTTGCGGCGTCAAAATGCGAGAATCCGATCATCATGTCGATCGGGGAGGGACCGACCTCCATGATCTGGACGATCGGACAATCGACCGTCTCCATGATGCGGCGGGAATCGGCGGTCTGGTTGATGCCGGTAATGATCAGCCCGGCGGGCTTCTGTGCCAAAAACAGACGCAGCAGGCGCTCTTCCTGCAGGATGCTGTAGCGGGTGTTGGCGAGCTGAATGCTGTAGCGACTGCCGTCGAGCGCGTCATAGATGCCGCGCAGCACGTCGGAGAACACGTTGTTGGTCAGCGACGGGATCAGGACACCGATCACCTCGGTGCGCTGCGACGCAAGCGCGCGTGCCGCGAGATTGGGCACGTAACCGAGTTCTTTTGCCGCACTTTCGACCCGCGCGCGCTTGCCGGCCGAAAGTGCTTCCGGATTCCTGAAGAAACGTGAGGCCGTGATCGGACTGACACCGGCGAGCTTCGCGACTTCGGCGAGCCGGATCTTGCCTGGCGTGATGCGCTTTCGGGCCATTTGCCGCTCATATCACGACGTTCGTCGCAGACAAACTGATATTGACAGCGCTACCAAGCGGTTGCTAATCGAACGATTGCCAAAACCGGATAAACTGCGGACAATAACGCCAGTCCAACAGCGCCGCGCACCCAGCGCGGCCGGAACAAAACAGAGCGGTGGCGGCACTCGTCGTACGTCGTCGGGAACTTGAGGGAGGGAAGTGGATGTCGTCGGTCCAGATTCGCGACGTGCGGAAATCGTTCGGCAATTTCGAGGTCCTGCACGGCGTGTCGATCCCGATCGAGGACGGCGAGTTCGTCGTTCTGGTCGGCCCTTCCGGCTGCGGCAAGTCGACCCTGCTTCGCATGCTGGCGGGGCTTGAGAACATCACTTCGGGAACGATCTCGATCGGCGACCGCGTCGTCAACAATGTCCAGCCAAAAGAGCGCGACATTGCGATGGTGTTCCAGAACTACGCGCTCTACCCGCACATGACGGTCGCCGACAACATGGGCTTCTCGCTCAAGCTGCGCGGCGCCAAGCCCGAGGAGATCTCGACCGGCGTCAAGCGCGCTGCGGAAATCCTTGCGCTGACGCCGCTGCTCGAGCGCTATCCCCGCCAGCTCTCCGGCGGCCAGCGCCAGCGCGTCGCCATGGGCCGTGCCATCGTGCGCGATCCCCAGGTGTTCCTGTTCGACGAGCCGCTGTCGAACCTCGACGCCAAGCTGCGTGTTGCGATGCGCACCGAGATCAAGGAGCTGCACCAGCGGCTGAAGACCACGACCGTCTACGTCACCCACGACCAGATCGAGGCCATGACCATGGCCGACAAGATCGTCGTGATGCATGACGGCATCGTCGAGCAGATGGGCTCGCCGCTCGAGCTCTACGACACGCCGGCGAACCAGTTCGTGGCCGGTTTCATCGGCTCGCCGGCGATGAATTTCCTCAAGGGCAATGTGAAGGTGAACGGCGCCGCCTATTTCGAGGGACCGAACGGCGTCAAGCTGCCGCTGAAATCGGCGCCGGCCAATTCCGACGGCCAACCCGCGGTCTACGGCGTGCGGCCCGAGCATTTCACCATCGCCGATGACGGCGCCGAGGCCGAGATCGTGGTGGTCGAGCCGACCGGCTCGGAGACCCAGGTGTTCGCCAAGCTCGGCGGCGAGCAGGTCGTCGCCGTGTTCCGCGAGCGCCATCTGTTCAACCCGGGCGACAAGGTTCGGCTCAAGCCGGATCCGTCGCTGGTCCATCTGTTCGACGATTCGACGGGGAAACGACTGAACAGCTGACGGAGCGATCGATCTCAATGGCCGACCAACAGGCCAGATCAAAAACAACAAAAACACAATCATAGGGAGAAGGACGATGCACGATTTTACTCGCCGCTCGCTGCTTCAGGGCGGCACGGCGCTGGCTGCAACCGGCATGCTCACCGGGCCGGCGCTGTTCGACTTCGCCAAGGCCTGGGCGCAGAGCGCGCCCTGGAAGGCGGAGCCCGGCGCCAAGCTCACCGTGATGCGCTGGAAGCGCTTCGTGCCCGCGGAAGACGATGCATTCAACGCCATGGTCGCGGCCTTCAAGTCGGCAACCGGCACCGAGATGAACGTATTCAGCGAGTCCTTCGAGGACGTGCAGCCGAAGGCCTCGGTCGCCGCCAACACCGGCTCGGGTCTCGACCTCGCCTGGGGCCTGCACACGCTGCCGCAGCTGTTCCCGACCAAGGTTCTCAAGATGAACGACGTTGCCGACTATCTCGGCAACAAATATGGCGGCTGGACCGAAGCCGCGGCCAAGACCTGCAAGCAGGGCAATGACTGGCTCGGCATTCCCGTCGCGACCATCGGCGGCTATTTGACCTATCGCAAGTCGGCGGTCGAGAAGGCCGGCTTCAAGCAGGTGCCGTCCGATTTCCCGGCCTATCTCGAACTGTGCAAGGCGCTGAAGAAGAACAACACGCCGGCCGGCTTCGCGCTCGGCCACGCCACCGGCGACGCCAATGCCTGGGTGCACAACATCCTCTGGGGCCACAACGCCTGGACCGTCGACAAGGACGACAAGGTCATCATCAACTCGCCGGAGACGATGAAGGCGCTGGAATATGCCAAGGCGCTGTCGGAGACCTTCATTCCGGGTGTCGCGTCCTGGAACGACTCCTCCAACAACAAGGCCTTCCTGTCCGGCGAGCTGTTCCTGACCTCGAACGGCATCTCGATCTACGTCGCCGCCAAGGACGATCCGAGCAAGAAGGAGCTCGCCGAGGACATCGACCACGCATTGTGGCCGGTCGGCTCGATCGGCAAGCCGACCGAGTTGCAGCTCGCGGTTCCGATCCTCGCCTTCAACTTCTGCAAATATCCGAACGCGGCGAAGGCCTTCATCGCCTTCATGCTGGAGAAGGAGAATTTCGAGAAGTGGCTGTCGGGCGCGCGGGGTTATCTCACCCACACGCTCAATGCCTACGACTCGGCTCCGGTGTGGACCGCCGATCCGAAGAACGCGGTGTTCGGCCAGGCCTCGAAGCGCGCGCTGCCGGCCTCCGGCATCGGCACGCCCGGCGAGAAGGCCGCGACCGCGATCGCCGACTTCATCGTGGTCGACATGTTCGCGAACTACTGCACCGGTGCCAAGGACGGCAAGGCCGCGATGGCGGAAGCCGAACGGCAGCTGAAGCGCATCTATCGCTGATGTGATGGACGCGGGCGGTGGAGCGCCGCCGCCCGCGCCATCATTGGAATGCCATCATTGGAATATTGCGTAGTCATGCTCAATCCGTTGAGCAATCGGGACATCGCCTATGGCTGACATCGCCCTTGCGCCGCGACGTGCGAAGACCGAAATCCGCGAAGCGACCGCGTGGGATCAGCTCCGCCACAACAAGAACTGGCTCGGCTTCTGGTTCATGTTGCCGGCGATGGCGTTCCTGATCTTCTTCCTGGCCTATCCGCTGGGGCTCGGCATCTGGCTGTCCTTCACCGACACCCGCATCGGCCGCGTCGGTCATTTCATCGGCACCGAGAACTATGAATGGTTGTGGGACGACGCCATCTTCTGGCTGTCGGTATTCAACACGCTGCTCTACACCTTCATCGCGAGCGCCGTGAAGTTCGCGGTCGGGCTCTATCTGGCGCTGCTGCTCAACGAGCGCATGCCGTTCAAGGCGCTGTTGCGTGCCGCGGTGCTGATCCCCTTCATCGTGCCGACCGTGCTGTCGGCGCTGGCGTTCTGGTGGATCTTCGATTCCCAGTTCTCGATCATCTCCTGGTCGCTGAAGCATCTCGGCCTGATCACCCAGAACATCAATTTCCTCGGCGACACCACCTGGGCCCGGATCTGCGTGATCTTCGCCAATATCTGGCGCGGCGTGCCGTTCGTCGCGATCACGCTGCTGGCGGGCCTGCAGACCGTGCAGCCGTCGCTGTATGAGGCGGCGACGTTGGATGGCGCCTCGCGCTGGCAGATGTTCCGCTACATCACCTATCCCTTGCTGACGCCGATCATCGCCGTCGTGATGACGTTCTCGGTGCTGTTCACCTTCACCGACTTCCAGCTGATCTGGGCGATGACCCGCGGCGGCCCGGTCAACGCCACTCATTTGATGGCGACGCTGTCGTATCAGCGCGCGATCATCGCGGGGCAGCTGGGCGAGGGCGCCGCGATCTCGAGCGCGATGATCCCGTTCCTGCTCGCCGCGATCATGGTGTCATGGTTCGGCCTGCAACGCAGGAAGTGGCAGCAGGGAGAGAGCAATGACTGATCTTCCCGCCTCCAAGGTCGACCTCAAGAGCATCCTGTCGACGCCTTCGCGCGTCGACAACAGCGAGGGCATGAGCTACCTGCAGTCGGTGCCGCGGCGGATCGTGACGCTCTACATCCCGCTGTCGATCATCGTGATCATCCTGCTGTTCCCGTTCTATTGGATGGGGCTGACGGCGATCAAGCCGGATGAGCAGCTGCTCGATCTCGACAAGTACAATCCGTTCTGGACCTGGAATCCGACCTTCAAGCACATCCACAAGCTGCTGTTCGAGAGCTACTATCCGCACTGGCTCTGGAACACGATGTATGTGGCGGTGGGCGCCACCGTGCTGTCGATCATCGCGAGCGTGCTCGCGGCCTATGCGATCGTGCGACTGCGCTACAAGGGTGCCAACGTCGTCGGCGGCCTGATCTTCCTGGCCTATCTGGTGCCGCCGTCGATCCTGTTCATCCCGCTCGCGACCGTCGTGTTTCAGTACGGCCTGTTCGACTCGCCCCTGGCGCTGATCCTGACCTATCCGACGATCCTGATCCCGTTCTCGACCTGGCTGTTGATGGGCTATTTCAAGACCATCCCATTCGAGCTCGAGGAATGCGCGTTGATCGACGGTGCCAGCCGCTGGCAGATCCTGATCAAGATCGTGCTGCCGCTCGCCGTCCCCGGACTGATCTCGGCCTTCATCTTCTGCTTCACGCTGTGCTGGAACGAGTTCATTTATGCGCTGACGTTTCTGCAATCGACCCCCAACAAGACCGTGCCGGTCGCCATCGTCAACGAATTCGTTGACGGTGACATCTATCGCTGGGGGTCCCTGATGGCAGGGGCGCTATGCGGCTCGCTGCCGCTGGTTATTCTTTACGCGTTCTTCGTAGAGCATTATGTCTCGGCGATGACGGGTGCCGTGAAGGAATGAGCGCGCAAGGCCCGCAGCTGAATTCGAACAACAAGACAAGAAAAGGAGCAGGGTCGTGCACATTCTGATTCTGGGCGCCGCCGGCATGGTCGGCCGCAAGCTGACCGAGCGTCTCTTGCGCGAGGGCCGCCTCGGCAAGCAGGAGATCACCCGGATGACGCTGCAGGACGTGGTCGCTCCGGCCAAGCCCGCGAATGCCTCGATCCCGGTCAATGTGGTCGCATCCGATTTCGCCGACGCCGGCGCCGCGGCGCCCTTGATCGCCGAGCGTCCCGAGGTGATCTTCCATCTCGCCGCGATCGTCTCGGGCGAGGCCGAGGCCGAGTTCGACAAGGGCTACCGGATCAACCTCGACGGCACTCGCTATCTGATCGACGCGATCCGTGCCGTCGGCGGCGGCTACAAGCCGCGGCTGGTGTTCACGTCCTCGATCGCGGTGTTTGGCGCGCCGTTCCCCGAGAAGATCGGCGACGAATTCTTCCATACGCCGCTGACGAGCTACGGTACCCAGAAGTCGATTTGCGAGCTCCTGATCAACGATTACACCCGCAAGGGTCTGCTCGACGGGATCTCGATCCGCCTGCCGACAATTTGCGTGCGTCCGGGCAAGCCGAACAAGGCGGCGTCCGGCTTCTTCTCGAACATCATCCGCGAGCCGCTGGCGGGCGAGGAGGCGGTGCTGCCGGTCTCCGAGGACGTCCGGCACTGGCACGCCTCGCCGAAATCGGCGGTCGGCTTTCTGATCCACGCCGGCACGATGGATCTCAATGCGATGGGGCCGCGGCGCAATCTCAGCATGCCCGGGATGTCCGTCACCGTCGGCGAGCAGATCGCGTCGCTGGAGCGCGTCGCCGGCAAGAACGTCACCGCGCGGATCAAGCGGGTGCCCGATCCGACCATCATCAGCATCGTCTCGGGCTGGCCGCGCGATTTCGCCACCGACCGCGCGCTGAAGCTCGGCTTCACCACGGCCGAGAAGACGTTCGACGACATCATCCGGATCCATATCGAGGACGAACTCGGCGGCAAGTTCGCCGCCTGAGCGGCGTCCGGGCTAAAGCATGATCCGGAGAAGTGCGAAGCGGTTTTCCGAGAAGATCATGCTCAGACAAGGGGCTAAGGCGCGATGATGATGCAACCATGCTTCATCGCGCTTTAGCGCGGCGCTTGAGATGACCAGAGTTGCCAGCATCGGCGAATGCATGATCGAGCTGCGCCAGGCCCCTGGCGGCCAGCTCGGCGGGTTGTATTCGCGCTCCTTTGGCGGCGACACGCTCAACACCGCGGTCTATCTGTCCCGGCTCGGCATCCACGTCGATTACTTCACGGCGCTCGGCGATGATGCGCTGAGCGATGAGATGATCGCGGGCTGGGCGAGTGAAGGCATCGGCACCAAGCATGTCGCGCGATCGGCGGGCAAGCTGCCCGGCCTCTATCTGATCCAGACCGACGACAAGGGCGAGCGGCGCTTCTTCCACTGGCGTGACAGCGCCGCCGCCCGCGACCTGATGGATCTGCCCGAAACGGAAGACATCCTGAACTCGCTCGCGACCTATGACGTCGTCTATCTCTCGGCGATCACGCTCTCGATCCTGCGCGAGGATGGGCGGGAGCGATTGCTGGCGGCGCTGAAGCGGGCGCGGCTGCTGGGGACGCGGTTTGCGTTCGACACCAATTTCCGCGCCCGCGGCTGGCCGGACCTGAACGTCGCGCGGAAGGTCTTCAGCAGCGCGTTTGAGACGGCCGATATCGTGCTTGCCTCGACCGAGGATCTGGCGCCGCTTTACCCCGGCGAGAGCAACACGGCGCTGCTGGCGGGCATCTCGAGCCCCGAGGTGGTGCTGAAGCTCGCCGAGCCGGCCTGCATCGTGCGCTCGGCCGGCGGAACGCGCGAGGTGAAGGCGGAGCAGCTCACCAAGCCGGTGGTCGATACCACCGCGGCCGGCGACAGCTTTGCCGCCGCCTATCTTGCCGCGCGGCTCGGCGGCGCCGAGCCGGAGGAGGCCGCGCGTGCCGGCCATCGGCTGGCCGGTGTCGTGGTGTGCTATCCCGGCGCGATCATTCCGCGCTACGCCATGCCGCCGAAAAAGGCGCTTCGTCTCCCATCATCCCGCAAGGCCTCGCAATGACAACGACATCGAAGCAGGACCAGATCGCCGAGCTGATCCGCCAGGCCACCGTGATCCCGGTGCTGACCATCGAGCGGCTCGAGGACGCGGTGCCGCTGGCGAAGGCGCTGGTCGCCGGCGGCGTGCGGACGCTCGAGGTGACGCTGCGGACGGCGGTCGCCGTCGATGCGGCCAAGGCCATCATCGCCGGTGTGCCGGAGGCGATCGTCGGGATCGGCACGATCCTTAGTGGTGACGACCTGGCGCGCGCCGAGGCGCTGGGCGCCAAATTCGGCATCAGCCCGGGTGCGACACCCGAGCTGTTGACGGCGGCAGCCGTCAGCCGGCTGCCCTTCGCGCCGGGGATCGCGACCGCCTCCGAGCTGATGCAGGCGCTGGCCCACGGCTTCGACGTCGTCAAATTCTTTCCGGCCGAGCAGGCGGGCGGTATCAAGGCACTGCGGGCTCTGGCCGGGCCATTTCCGCAGGTCAGGGTGTGCCCGACCGGCGGGGTCAGTGCGGCCAATGCGGCGACCTGGCTGGCCGAGCCCAATGTGCTGGCGGTCGGCGGTTCCTGGCTGTGCCCGGCGGCCGATATCCGCGCCGGCAATTGGGCCGGCATAACCGCCATGTGCGCGACGGCGATGAAAACGCTGAAAGCCGGCTAGAACTCCGCTCCGATAGAAACGGGGTTCTAGATTCTGGTTTTGACGCGTTTTCTTCACGCGAACCGGTGTCCACTTCGCTCGAAAACGCTCTCGAGATACGCTACATAACTCCCCGAACAGGAACAGGGAGATACAGCCATGACCGCCAGCATCGTGGGTTGGGCGCACACGCCATTCGGAAAGTTCGACGCGGAGACCGTCGAGGGTCTCGTGGTCAAGGTTGCCAACGAGGCGCTGGCTGACGCCGGCATCGCCGCGTCCGATGTCGACGAGATCATGCTCGGCCATTTCAACGCCGGCTTCTCGCCCCAGGATTTCACGGCCTCGCTGGTGCTGCAGGCCAATCCGGCGCTGCGCTTCAAGCCGACCACCCGCGTCGAGAATGCCTGCGCCACCGGATCGGCCGCCGTGCATCAGGGCATCCGCGCCATCGAAGCCGGCGCCGCGAAGATCGTGCTGGTGGTCGGCGTCGAGCAGATGACGAAGACGCCGGGCCCGGAGATCGGCAAGAACCTGCTCAAGGCGTCATATCTGCCCGAGGACGGCGACACGGTCGGCGGCTTCGCCGGCGTGTTCGGCAAGATCGCGCAGGCCTACTTCCAGAAATACGGCGACCAGTCGGATGCGCTCGCGATGATCGCCGCCAAGAACCACAAGAACGGCGTCGCCAATCCCTATGCGCAGATGCGCAAGGATTTCGGCTTCGAGTTCTGCCGCGCCGAGAGCGACAAGAACCCGTTCGTCGCCGGACCCTTGAAGCGTACCGACTGCTCGCTGGTCTCGGACGGCGCCGCAGCGCTGGTGCTGACCGACGCCGAGACGGCCAGGACCATGGGCAAGGCGGTGAACATTCGCGCCACCGCGCATGCGCAGGATTTCCTGCCGATGTCCAAGCGCGACATCCTGCAGTTCGAAGGCTGCACCACCGCCTGGCAGCGCGCGCTGCAGAAGGCCGGCCTGCAGCTCTCCGACCTGTCCTTCGTCGAGACCCATGACTGCTTCACCGTCGCCGAGCTGATCGAATATGAAGCGATGGGCCTGACGCCGAAGGGACAGGGCGCGCGCGCGATCATGGAAGGCTGGACCCAGAAGGACGGCAAGCTGCCGGTCAATCCGTCCGGCGGCCTCAAGGCCAAGGGCCACCCGATCGGCGCGACCGGCGTCTCCATGCATGTGATGAGCGCGATGCAGCTCACGGGGCAAGCGCCCGAGGGCATGCAGCTCAAGAACCCGCAGATCGGCGGCATCTTCAACATGGGCGGCGCCGCGGTCGCCAACTACGTCTCGATCCTCGAGCCGGCGAAGTAGCTTGAACATCGCCGAATGGCTGGCGGCGACGGCACGGGCGCGTCCCGACGCGCCGGCGCTGCTGACCGGCTTCGATCTCGACGCCGACTACGCCACCTTTGCCCGCCGCGCCGCCTCGATCGGGGCGGCGCTGGCGCGTGATCACGGCATTGCCGCCGACGACCGCGTCGCGCTGTTTGCGTCGAACTGCACGCAATATCTCGAATGCCTCTACGGCATCTGGTGGATCGGCGCGGCCGCGATCCCGATCAACGCCAAGCTGCACGGCCGCGAGGCGGCGTGGATCTGCGGCAATGGCGGCGCCAAGCTCGCCTTCGTCTCCGACGACACGATGGGCGCGTTGAACGAGGCGAAGGACGACTGCCCCGCCGGCATGACCACGCTTTCGGTCGACAGCGACGCCTACAAGGCGATGCGAAGCGGCGAGGGGCCACCCGCGCCGCTGCCGCGCGAAAACAACGATCTCGCCTGGCTGTTCTACACATCGGGCACCACCGGTCGCCCGAAGGGCGTGATGCTCAGCCACGGCAATCTGGTCGCGATGTCGCTGTGCTATCTCGCCGACGTCGATCCGGCGACGCCGCACGATGCCTCGCTCTATGCCGCGCCGATTTCGCATGGCGCCGGCCTCTACAATTTCCCGCACGTCCGGATGGGCGGCCGCCACGTCGTGCCGGAGTCCGGCGGCTTCGATCCGGACGAGGTGCTCAACCTCGGCCGCCAGCTCGACAATGTCGTGATGTTCGCGGCCCCCACGATGGTGCGCCGCCTGGTCGATGCCGCCAAGAAGCGCGGCGAGAACGGCGCGGGGCTGCGCACCATCATCTATGGCGGCGGTCCGATGTACACGGCCGACATCATCGATGCGATCGCGACGATGGGCCAGCGCTTCGTGCAGATCTACGGCCAGGGCGAGTCGCCGATGACCATCACGGCGCTGTCGCGCGACTGGCACCGCGCGAGCGACCATCCGCGCTATCTCGAACGGCTGGCTTCGGTCGGGCTGGCGCAGAGCGTCGTCACCGTGCGCATCACCGACAAGGACGGCAACCCGCTGCAAGCCGGGGAGACCGGCGAGATCGAGGTCAAGGGCGCGACCGTGATGCTCGGCTACTGGAACAATCCGAAGGCCAATGCCGAGACGCTGAAGGACGGCTGGCTGCGCACCGGCGATGTCGGCCGGCTCGACGCCGACGGTTTCCTCACGCTGTCGGACCGCTCCAAGGACGTGATCATCTCCGGCGGCACCAACATCTATCCGCGTGAGGTCGAGGAAGCCCTGCTGACCCATCCCGATATCCGCGAGGTCTCGGCCGTCGGCGTGCCGGATCCGGAGTGGGGCGAGATCGTCGTCGCCTGCGTCGTGCTGGCGGACGGCGCTACCGCCGACGACGGCACGCTCGACGCGCATTGCCTTGCCTCGATCGCCCGCTTCAAGCGGCCGAAGCGTTATGTCTATCTCGATGCACTGCCGAAGAACAATTATGGCAAGGTGCTGAAGACCGCGCTGCGGGAGATGCTGGCCAAAGGCATGGGCTAAATCGCGGCGAGGCTGGGTTGAATCGAAAATATCGAAAACAACCCCATGCACAGTAGGGATTGGGTCACTAGAGCGGTTAAGGGATAGGCCGGGACCTCCCGCCGCGCTAAGCTGCCCGTGCTTGTCACCGGGAGAACGGACCATGGGAATCGAGACGTCTCTGTCGCTGTCGGAAGTGAACGATCGTATCGCGATCCTCCGGGACAATATCAGGCAGCTGATCGAGCAGGCCGCGGGCGCAGCCGGCGCCGAAGTCGAGGAGCGCATCGCCGAGCGGCTCGAGCAGCAGAATGCGGAACTGGAAAGGCTCCTGAAGGCGCGCGAGGTGATGACGGGGCAGTCGCCGGCATAAGGGCGGCGGCGAATACGCTTCGTTTAGCCCATCCGCGTTCCGCCGTACGGAAGCGTTCCGGCCGCCGCCATGCATACGCCCATACGCCCGGCGCAGCTTGATCTCTTTGAAAAGCTCCCGTTACTAGCTCCATAACCACGACATCCGGGAGCGAACAGGACGATGGGACCACTGCAGGGTATCAAGGTCGTCGACATGACGACCGTGCTGATGGGACCCTACGCCACGCAGATGCTTGGCGATTACGGCGCCGACGTCATCAAGGTGGAATCGCCCGATGGCGACGTGACGCGGCAGATCGGTCCGACGCGGCATCCCGGCATGGGACCGGTGTTCCTCAACACCAACCGCAGCAAGCGCTCGGTTTGCCTCGATCTGAAGAAGCCGGCGGGGCGCGAAGCGGTGCTGCGGCTGATCGCGCAGGCCGACGTGCTGGTCTACAATGTGCGCCCGCAGGCGATGGCGCGGCTGCAGCTCGGCTATGACGTCGTTTCCAAGGTCAATCCGCGGCTGATCTATGCCGGCGTGTTCGGCTTTGGCCAGGAGGGACCTTATGCCGCCAAGCCCGCCTATGACGACCTGATCCAGGGCGCGACCGCGCTGCCGGCGCTGATGGCGCAAACCTCGGACGGCGTGCCGCGCTATGTGCCAAACGCGCTGGTCGATCGCATCGTCGGCCTCACTGCGGTCGGCGCGATCTGCGCGAGCCTCGTGCATCGCGACCGCACCGGGCAGGGCCAGCGCGTCGACATTCCGATGTTCGAGACCATGGCCGGCTTCGTCATGGGCGACCACATGGGCGGCTTGACCTACGACCCACCGCTCGACAAGGGCGGCTATGCGCGCCATCTGTCGCCGGACCGGCGGCCGTACAAGACGCTCGACGGCTATATCTGCGTCATCGTCTACAACGACAAGCAGTGGGAGAATTTCTTCAAGGCGACCGGCCGCGACGATCTGCGCAGCGATCCGAAATTCGCGACCTTCGCCGGCCGTGCCACCAATATCGATGTCGTCTACGCCGAGCTCGCGCGTATTCTCCAGACCAAGACCACAGCCGAGTGGAACGAAATCCTCGAAAAGGCCGACGTGCCCGTGATGCCGATGCACGATCTCGAGAGCCTGCTCGAGGACCCGCATATGGTCGCGACCGGCGTCTTCCCCGTGGTCGATCACCCGACCGAGGGCCGGATCCGCAGCATGACGCCGTCGGCGCGCTGGTCGGAGACCAGGGTTGAGCCAAGCCGGCTGGCGCCGCGGCTCGGCGAGCACAGTGCGGAGATTTTGCAGGAGGCAGGTTTCTCCACCGAGGAGATCGCGGCGATGGTGCGCGACGGCGCGGCCAAAGCGGTGCAGGCATAGGAGCACGACAGATGGATTTCGCACTCTCCGCCAACCAGGAATCGATCCGCGATGCCGTCGCCAAGATCTGCTCGCGCTTTGACGAGGCCTACTGGCTGAAGAAGGACAAGGAGGGCGGCTATCCGGCCGACTTCCACCGCGCGCTGGCCGATGCCGGCTGGCTCGGCATCTGCATTCCCGAGGAGTATGGCGGCTCCGGGCTCGGCATCACCGATGCCGCGATCATGATGCGCACGATCTCCGAATCCGGCGCCGGCATGTCCGGCGCGTCCGCGGTGCATATGAACGTGTTCGGGCTCAATCCGGTGGTGGTGTTCGGCACCAAGGAACAGTGCCAGCGCATGCTGCCGCCGATCATCGACGGCCGCGACAAGTCCTGCTTCGCGGTGACCGAGCCCAATACCGGCCTCAACACCACGCAGCTCAAGACCCGCGCGGTGCGCCAGGGCGACAAATACATCGTCAACGGCCAGAAGGTGTGGATCTCGACCGCGCAGGTCGCCAACAAGATCCTGCTGCTCGCGCGCACCACGCCGCTGGAGGAGGTGCGCAGCCCGACCCATGGCCTCAGCCTGTTCTACACCGATTTCGACCGCAAGCGCGTCACCGTGCACGAGATCGAGAAGATGGGCCGCAAGCCGGTCGATTCCAACGAGCTGTTCTTCGAGAATTTCGAGATCCCGGTCGAGGACCGCATCGGCGAGGAGGGCCGCGGCTTCGAATACATCCTGCACGGCATGAATCCCGAACGCATCCTGATCGCGGCCGAAGCGGTCGGTCTCGGCCAGATCGCGCTGAAGCGGGCGTCGGAATATGCCAAGGGCCGCATCGTGTTCAACCGGCCGATCGGCATGAACCAGGCGATCCAGCACCCGCTGGCGAAGTGCTGGATGGAGCTGGAGGCTGCCTGGCTGATGGTGTTGCGCGCCGGCTGGCAGTATGACCAGAACCTGCCCTGCGGCCCCGCGGCGAACTCCGCAAAGTATCTCGCGGCGGAAGCCGGCTTCCATGCCTGCGAACAGGCGGTGATGACCCATGGCGGCTTCGGCTACGCCAAGGAGTATCACGTCGAGCGCTACTTGCGGGAATCGCTGATCCCGCGCATCGCGCCGATCAGCCCGCAGCTGATCCTCAGCTTCATCGGCGAGAAGGTGCTCGGCCTTCCGAAGTCGTATTGATGTTAACCCGTCATTCCGGGGCGCATCAAAGATGCGAACCCGGAATCTCGAGATTCCGGGTCTGGTCCTTCGGACCATCCCGGAATGACGCTCTGAAAGAGGTACGCTGACATGAGCTTCGTCACCGGCGTCGGCCTCACGTCCTACGGCAAGCATCAGGGCCTGTCCTCGCTCGACCTGATGAGCAACGCTGCCGAGCTTGCGATCTCGGATGCCGGGCTGAAGCGCTCCGACATCGACGGCATCCTGTGCGGCTACTCCACGGTCTCGCCGCACATCATGCTGGCCACGGTATTCGCCGAGCACTTCGGCATTCGCCCGTCTTACGCGCACGCCGTGCAGGTCGGCGGCGCCACCGGGCTTGCGATGACCATGCTGGCGCATCACCTGGTCGACGCCGGCGTCGCAAAGCACGTGCTGGTGGTCGGCGGCGAGAACCGGCTGACCGGGCAGAGCCGCGACGCCTCAATCCAGGCGCTGGCGCAGGTCGGGCATCCCGATTACGAGGTGACGCTGGGGCCGACGATCCCGGCCTATTACGGCCTGGTCGCGACGCGCTACATGCATGAATACGCCCTCACGCAGGAAGACCTTGCCGAGTTCGCGGTGCTGATGCGCAAGCACGCGCTGACGCATCCCGGCGCGCAATTCCACGACCCAATCACGGTTGCCGACGTGATGGCCTCCAAGCCGGTGGCGATGCCGCTCAAGCTGCTCGATTGCTGTCCGGTGTCGGACGGCGGCGCGGCGTGCGTGATCAGCCGCGAGCCGACCGGCGAGCGGCGGGTCCGCGTCCGCGGCTGTGCGCAGGCGCATACCCATCAGCATATCACCGCCGCGCCCGCGCTCAGCGAGCTCGGCGCCGAGATTTCGATCGCGAAGGCGAAAGACGTGTCGGGCATCGCGATCTCGGACGTGCGCTACGCTGCGGTCTATGACAGCTTCACGATCACGCTCGCGATGCTGCTGGAGGATCTCGGCCTCGCCGGACGCGGCGAGGCGGCGGCGCGGGTGCGCGCCGGCTACTTCAATCAGGATGGCGAAATGCCGCTCAACACCCATGGTGGCCTGCTCAGCTATGGCCATTGCGGCGTCGGCGGCGCGATGGCGCATCTGGTCGAAACCCATCTGCAGATGACCGGCAGGGCCGAAAATCGTCAGGTGCGCGACGCCTCGGTGGCGCTGCTGCACGGCGATGGCGGGGTGCTGTCGTCGCATGTCAGCATGTTCCTGGAGCGCGTGCGATGAACGGACTGATCGCGGACTGGACCCAGGGCACTGAAGCCATCGTCTACCAGACCTGCAACGCTTGCGCCGCGCGGCAATATTTCCGCCGCAGCTTTTGCGCCGCCTGCGGTTCGCCCGATCTTGCCGAGCATCGCGCGAGCGGGGCAGGGATCGTGTATGCGACCTCGCTGGTCTGCCGCGCCGCGACGCCGGAGACGCGGGCGCATGTGCCGTACAACATCGTGCTTGTCGATGCCGACGAGGGCTTTCGCATGATGGCCCATGGCGACAACGACCTCGCCATCGGCGACAAGGTCGCGGCGCGCTTCACGCAATTCGCGGGACGGCTGGTTCCGTATTTCGCAAAGGCGAAATGAGGGGCTGAACGATCCAGTCAGAACGCAAGACCAAGCTGAACTGGTTCGCTCTTGCCCCTCATAGTTTGCGGATAACTTGTTTGGGCATGATCTTTCGGAAAACCGCTACACACTTTTCCGGATCATGCCTCAGTGCCAATAAAAGATGAAGCTGGCGATGACGAGCATCGCCGTCACCGCCAGCATTTGCGCAAGCGCTTCCGAGGCCGCCCTCTTGGTGGCTTCCTTCATGCGTTTGCCCTAGACTTGGGCGTGACTCATCGTTGCGCGAATTGCGCGCAAGACGGCCAGATTTTTTACTCGGAACACCCCGCGTCGAGCATTCGCTTTTGACGAGTCCCCACTCAGCGAATATCGACTGTGACAAGGTTGTCTGGGAATGCGGCGGCAATTTGACTCGCGCGTGTTGCTCCTGCGACAGCAGCCCGTACAGAGCGTTTTCGAGCGAAGTGGATACCGGTTCGCGTGAAGAAAACGCGTCAAAACAGGGATCTAGAGCCCCGTTCCGATTTCATCGGAACGGAAAAGGCTCTAGTGTTTCGGAACCCGACAGAAACGACAGCAAGATCAAGGTTAGGAAATGGCCCGTATCGATTACTCCGATCCCGCGAAGGCAAGCCCGCGTACCCGCGAGATCCTCGACAAGAACCGCAACGCCAACATCTTTCGCATGATGGCGCATTCGCCAAGCTACTTTGAACAGTACTGCCGGCTCGGCGGCGCGATCCGCCACAAGGGCGAACTCGATCCCGTCGTCCGCGAGCTTGCGATCACGCGCACCGGCATTCTCTGCGAGGCGCCCTACGAGATCGTCGCGCACAAGCGCATCGGCAAGAATGTCGGCGTCACCGACGAGCAGAACGCTGCGCTCGAGGACTGGCAGTCCGCGACCTGCTTCAACGAGGTGCAGCGCACGGCGCTCGCCTTCACCGACGAGATCGTCAAGCTGAAGAAGCCGACCGACGCGACCTTCAAGACGATCGCGGCGAAGCTGACGCCGGCCGCGCTGATCGAGCTGCAGCTCTCGGTCGGATTCTACATCATGACGTCGAAATTTCTCGAAACCTTCGAGATCGACATGCAGCCGGTGACGGAAGTGGTGAGCTAGGCGCGAGCACTCGAGCCTGTCTCCACTTGCATTGTTGCCAGCTTTGCTGGACTAGGGCTTACCATACGTCATGGCCGGGCTTGACCCGGCCATCCACGTCTTTCGTCAATGGGAGACCAAGACGTGGATGCCCGGGTCAAGCCCGGGCATGACGGGTTGCGAGAGCGAGACGAGCTCACAACCTCCGACGACAAGACCTACCCCGACGTCAGCAGATCGACCTTGGCATTCGCGAGAATCAGCCGTTCGGCGAGGATTTGCGCGAGGTTGCGCATGATCCGCTCGCCGGCGCGCGGATGTTGCTCGCGGAAGCGCTCGAAATCCTCGATCGTCACTTCGTAGGTGGTCGCCGACATGTCGGCGACCACGTCCGCGATCCGCTTCGGCTCCAACAGCGCCATCTCGCCGAACGCCATGCCGGCTGTCAGCGTCGCGAGCCGGATGCCGTCGGGCAGGGTGACGTGGACCACTCCGCTGCGCAAAAAGTACAGTGAGGTCGCCTCACTGCCCGCGGCGATGATCTGCTCATTGGGCTGGTAGGTCCTGACAGTGCAGAGCGGGGTGAGGTCGGCGATCTCCTGTTCGCTCAATCCGGCGAGCAGCGGCTGCTCGGAAAGTTCTGTCGTCTCGAGGAAGTCGATCGAGCCGCCATAGCGGTAGACGATCTGGTCCTCGGCCCACTCGATCGCAGTGTCGAGCAGGTAGAAATCCCTGATATTGCCGAGCCGCCTGGTCCACTCGCTGATCGTCGCCCATGCGCGCGAGGTCCGCTTGATGCCGGACAGGATCACGGTGACGCCGAGTTCGGCGAGCTCCTGGAACGCTTCGGCCACCAGCCTTGCGCCCGCGCGGGTCGTCGCGGTGACGCGGCGCAAATCGAAGATCACGAATTCCGGCCGCGGGCTGCCGGCGAGGCGGCGCGAGACATAGTCGACATTGGAGAGCGACAGCGTGCCGACCAGCTCGATCACGCGCACCTCCTGGAAGTGCTTTGCCAGGATCTCCTGCTCCTGCGGCCGGCGCACCCGCCGCGACGGGTTCTTGCCGATATTGTAGTCGGCGATGATGCTGTGGCGCGCGTCGTCGCTGCGGTTCAGCATATGCAGGTCGTAATGCGCCGACAGTGTCTCGCACACCTTGATGCCGCGCACGCTGTTGCCGTGCTTGTCGAGTTTTGGCGAATAGCTGCCGAGCCCGAGCCGCGCGGGCAGCGCCGCCAGAATGCCGCCGCCGACGCCGCTCTTGGCGGGGATGCCGACGCGGTAGATCCATTCGCCGGCGTAGTCGTACATGCCCGACGAGGTCATCACCGACAGCGTGCGCGCGATGGCGTAGGGCGTCACCACCTGCTCCTCGGTCAACGGGTTGATGCCGCGATTGGCGAGCGTCGCCGCCATCACGGCGGTGTCGCGCGCGGTGACCAGGATGGAGCATTGCCGGAAATAGACGTCGAGCACCGCTGGTACGTTCTCGGTGATCACGCTGTTGGTGCGCAGGAGATAACCGATCGCCCGGTTGCGGTCGCCGGTGGCGCTCTCGGAGGCGTAGACCGCCTCGTCGACGTCGAGCTCACGGCCGGCGAAGCGGCCGAGCGCATGGCGGATATAGTCGAACGCGCCGTCGCCCTTGTCGGCGTGGAGCAGGCCGGAGCAGGCGATCGCGCCGGCATTGACCATCGCATTGAAGGGATGGTTCTCGGCATTGAGCCGGATCGAATTGAAGGGGTCGCCGGACGGCTCGACGCCAATCACGCTTTCCACCCGCTCGGCACCCAGCGTGTCCAGCGCCAGCGCGAACACGAACGGCTTCGACATCGACTGGATGGTGAACGGCACCCTGGTGTCGCCGACCTCGTAGACGTGGCCGTCGAGCGTCGCCAGGCTGATGCCAAAATGGGCAGGGTCGGCCTTGCCGAGCTCGGGGATGTAGTCGGCAACCGCGCCGGCGGCCTCCGGCAGGAAGTCTGCGTAACACGTGTGCAGAAACCGCAGCAGCGGCGGCTTCGAGCTGGACCAGGCCGTGGTGGTGGCGGTGACGGGAGGAGGCGATCGTTTCATCGCCTCCTGTTGTGCAACGCAATCAGGGCGCGCGCAACTGGTTCGGAACCAGCGCCTGACGGCGGACCAGCAGCAAGGCGACCAGCACCGTCGGGGCGAGGATCGCGAGCCCTAACAGCGACACCTGCAGCTGCGACAGCGGGTTGATGCCGCCGCCGGGCGTCGCGAGCACGAAGCCGCCGATCACCAGCAGCACCCGGAGCGGCCATTCCAGGGCACCGGCGCCGCGGAGGTCGCCGACGAAGGCCTGGTAGCCCTGGATGCCGCCGCAGATGAACAGGGTGCCGCACGCCGCGAGCGCCATCAGGCCGAGGCCAGCGAGATAGGGGCTCGGCCCCTGCATCACCAGCGCCGGGTTCAGCACGAAGAAGAACGGGATGAAATAGATGATGCTGCCGACCCACATCGATTCCCACCCGGTCTTCATCGCGGGTGAGCCGGCAATGCCGGCCGCGGCGAAGGAGGCGATCGCGACCGGCGGCGTGATCGACGACAGCATGCCCCAATAGAAGATGAACATGTGCACCGCCATCCGGTTGAGCTCGAGCTTCTCCAGCGCGGGCGCGACCAGGATGGCGAGGAAGATGTAGCAGGCGGTGGTGGTCAGCCCGAGGCCGAGGATCAGGCTGGTGAAGGCGCACATCGCGAGCAGCAGGAACGCGTTGTCGCCGGCAAGCGTCAACAGATCGTTGGCAAGGCTCGAGACCACGCCGGTCATCGAGAACGCCCCGATCAGGAGACCGCAACCGGCGAGGATGCCGACCAGCTCGACGAAGGTGCGGCCGTTGACCTCGAGGAATTTTCCGATCGTCCCGAGCGTCCAGCGGGTCTCCTTGGAGAAGATCTGATTCAGCACCAGCAGCAGCGCGGTGGCGTAGAACGGCGCGTGGCTTTCGCGCTTGAAATACAGCAGCATCACGATCAATAGCGCGATCACGAAGACGTAATACCAGCCGTTCTTGATCGTATCCATCACGCGCGGCAGCTCGGCGCGCGGAATGCCCTTCAGCCCGTGGCGCGCGGCGTAGGAGTCCACCTGCATGAACAGGCCGACATAGTAGAGCGCCGCAGGGATGATCGCGGCCACCGCGACCTCCGCGTAGCTGATATTGAGGAACTGCGCGATCACGAACGCGGTGGCTCCCATGACCGGCGGCGCCAGCACGGCGCCGGTGGAGGCGCAGGCCTCGATCGCGCCGGCATAGGAGGCGCGGAAGCCGCTCTTCTTCATGACCGGGATCGTCATGGTGCCGGCGGTCAGCACGTTGGAGACGATCGAGCCCGACATCATGCCGAGCAGGCCGGAGGCGAAGATGCAGACCTTGGCGGCGCCGCCGCGGAACGTGCCGCACAGCGCGAAGGCGAGGTTGATGAAGAATTTTCCGGCGCCGGTCATCATCAGCGCGGTGCCGAACACCAAAAAGCCGATCACGGTGTCGGCGAAGGCCTGGATCGGAATGCCGAGCAGGCTCTCGCCCGACAGCACGTGGTAGGCCGTGGTCTGGTCGAGCGTGAGCTGCGAGCCGCGGAACGGCCCGAGCCAGCTGGCCTCGGCGAACAGCGGATAGACAGTGAAGGGCAGCACGCTGAGCAAGAGGCTCCAGCCGCCGGTTCGGCGCAGCGCCTCCATCAGCATCACCCACATCACGAGGCCGGCGATGATGACGTTCCGCGGGGCGCCGTCGGACTCCCAGCCATATTGCGCCGCCTTGCGCACGTTCAGCATCAGCCAGATCGAGGCGGCGAAGGTCGCGACGGCAAGCGCGAGATCATACCAGGGAATGCGGTTCAGCGGCGCGCGCTCCGATCCGGGGAAGATCAGGAACGTGAAGGGCAGCATCAGCGCGATCAGGAGATAGAAATACTCGGTATTGAGCTGGGTGTAGTCGATGAAGAAGCGCAGCGAGAATTGCTGGTTGATGCAGAGCAGGATGGTCGCGGCAGTTGCGACCACCAGCGCCCAGCGCCACACGCCGCGCAAGGTGCGCACGCGCGTGACCTCGGCCTCCTGCAGATTGTCGAGGCCGGCATGCGGATCTTCAAACTCGATTCTTTTCGCAGGCGCAGCCGCGGCGTTCTCGGGCATTACGCATCCCCCAAATGTTGTCCGTTTTTGCCCGTAGCCTAGAGCATGATCCGCAAAAGTGCGAAGCGGTTTTGCTCAAACGAGCTGAAGCGCGATGACGACTAACCCGATCTCATCGCGCGTTGGCGGGTCTCACTCAAAGCCGTTGGGCATATTGGCTTTCGCAAGCGCGGCCGCGCGTGCCTTCATCCAACCATCGAGGAAGGCCTTGTCATCCGACGGCGGATTCGACTTGCCGTAATCCGTCCATGCGGCGGCGAGCACCTCCTGGCGCTTGTAGAGCGCGTTGTTGTGCGCCTCCTGATCGTCGCTCCAGTGGCCGGCTTCCTTGAGCGCCTTCACCGCGCCGGGATGCACGGGGACGACCCAGTTCTTGGTCTGCCGGTCGGCGCCGAGCCCGGCGGCGCCGGGCGCCGAATCCTTATAGGCGTCGTAGTTGACGATCATCGCCTTGGTGATCGCATAGATCTGGTCGGCCGGCTGCGCGGCATAGGCGACGAAGATCGGATAGGGGTAATTGCCGAGCTGGATCGGCTTGTCCGGCGAGATGCCGGCGCCGCATGTTGCAGTTTGCGGGAAGAAGAACGAGCCGACCTTTTTCACCCGTGCCCAGCCTTCCTTGTCGTCGGCGGGCAGCGGCGGCCACATCAGGCCGCGCGGCGAGGTCTCGGCTTCCTTGGCCGGGCCGGTGATCGTGGTGCCGAAGGCGGCATCGGTGTCGTTGTTGATCAGGCCTTTCCACATCGCGCCGTAGCTTGCGAACTCGACGATCTTGACGTCCTTCTGGGTGAGGCCGCCGAACGCGAGCATCGCGAGCGAGTTCTGGTTCAGCGCCGGCGAGCCGACCACGAAGCCGACGCGCTTGCCGCGAAGGTCCTTCATTTCCTTGACGCCGGCATCGGCTGCCACGCCGAGCGCGCCGCAATTGCAGTCCACCGACGACAGCATGAGCTGCAGCGGCTGCGGGCCCCATTCCTTGGCGCCGAACTCGAACACGCCTTCCTGCGCGAAATAGGTACCCGATCCCATCGCCGAGGAGACCGCGCGCTTGGCGCGCAACGGCGCGAGCCGCGCGACGTCGTTGCCGGCCGGCAGCACGCGGACGTCGGTGCCGTATTTGTCCTTCATCATCTTGCCGACGCCGACCGCGATGTTGAAGCCGGCGGTGCCGGTGTCGTAGGCGGTCACCGCCATGGTCGGCGGCAGCTTGATGTCCTCGGCCGAGGCGGGCAGGGCAGCGAAGATCGAAATGCCGGCAAGAGCGGCAGGCGCGAGCGCCATCAGCCGATGGATCATAATTCCTCCCTTTGTTTCGCTGTGCGAAACTTTTCCGGGCGGGATGATTGCATCGTGATCCGGCGATGGCAACGCTACCTCCGGCGCAAGCCGGCGATTTCGGCCGCTGCATCACCGGACAGATTGTCGCGGCCGGACGGCAAGGACGGGATCTCAGGTCTCGACGATCGCGACCGCCTGGCCTTCGGCGATAACATCGTCGACCTTGACCAGAATCGACTTGATTTTGCCTGCTGCCGTCGACGTGACCGGTATTTCCATCTTCATCGCTTCGACGAACGCAATCTCGTCGCCATTGCCGATGCTGCTGCCGGTCTCGACAGGAAGCGCGCAAACGCGCCCGGCAACTTCGGTCACAACCTTGATCTCTGGCATTCCACTCTCCGATACCGTCTTGCGGAAATTTCATCCGGCGAACGGCTTTTTGTTGTGGCGGCAGATTGCCTGAGGTAGCTTCTTCTGCAAGTGGAATTTTATTCCGCAGGACGGAATGGAGCCAAACAGATGGGAAGGCGCTCGGAACGGCTTAGCAGGCAGGGAATGCTCGCCAGCGAGACAGGCGATGGCGATGTCATCCAGGTGGTGTCGCGCGCCTTTGACGTGTTGCGGTGCTTCGAGGGACACGAGGCCCGGCTCGGCAATCTCGAGATCTCGAACCGCTGCGGCCTGCCGCGTTCGACGGTGTCGCGATTGACGCACACGCTGACGCGGATGGGACAGCTGGTCTATCTGCCGCGCGACCAGAAGTACCGCATCGGCCCGAGCGCGGTCGCGATGAGCACCACGATGATGAAGGGGCTACAGCTGCGCAATCTGATCCGGCTGCGCCTGCAGGATGTCGCCGATCAGTTGCCCGGCACGGTGGGCTTCGTCATCCCCGACCGCTTTCATCTGGTCTATCTGGAGTTCGCCCGCGCGGCCAACGCGCTCGGCCTGCATGAGGCCACCGGCAGCCGGATCTCGATGGCGACCACCGCGGCCGGCCACGCCTACACGGCCGCGCTCGATCCCGCGATCGGCGACGCGCTGATCGCGGAGATGGAAGGCGAATTGCCCGAAAGCGCCAAGATGCTGACGCCGCGCATCGAGGCCAACCGCCGGCATTTGCAGGAGCATGGCTACGTCGTCGCCTGCGGCCTGTGGAGCCCGCACATCAACGGCGTCGCGGTGCCGCTGTGGTCGCCGCAGTATCAGACCTATGTGGTCACCACGATCGGCCTGCTCTCGGCGATGTATGACGAGGCGCGGCTGCACCGCGAGGTCGCGCCGCAAATGGTCGAACTCGCCGCCGCGCTCGGCAGCCTGCTCGAAGGCGCCGACGGCGACATCTTCAGCAATCGGATCGAGCGCAAGACGCTTCCGGTGACCGCCCATAACAACAACAAAATCCTCAAGACGGGAGCAGTGAATGAACTGGAAGCCGGAACTCGACGACCTCGCCCGCCGCGAAGCGTTCGCGCGGGAGATGGGAGGCGTTGACAAGGTCAAGCGGCAACGCGACCAGGGCCGGCTCACGGTTCGTGAGCGTATCGACAAGCTCGTCGACCAGAACAGCTTCCACGAGGTCGGTGCCATCTCCGGCATCGCCGAATATGACGAGAGCAACGAACTCAAGCATCTGACGCCGGCGAACTGCGTGTTCGGCCGCGCCAGGGTCGACAGCCGCACCGTGGTCGTGGTCGGCGACGACTTCACCGTGCGCGGCGGCTCGGCGGATGCATCGATTTCCGCCAAGCCGTTGATGGCGGAGGAGATGGCGCACGACTTCCGCCTGCCGATCGTTCGCGTGATCGAGGGCTCCGGCGGCGGCGGCTCGGTGAAGACGATCGAGACCAGGGGCGCGGCCAATCTGCCCGGCGGCGTCGGCGGTACGCGCTGGTACTGGTACACGACCGCCAATTTGGCACGCGTGCCGGTGGTCGGTCTCGGGCTCGGCTCGGTCGCGGGCCTTGGTGCCGCGCGGCTCGCCGCCACGCATTACTCTGTCATGACCAAGAGCTCCGCGATGTTCGTCGCCGGCCCGCCGGTGGTGAAGCGCCTGGGGCAGGATCTGACCAAGCAAGAGCTCGGCGGCGCCGACATCCAGACTCGCGCCGGCGCGATCGATCAGGCCGTCGAGACCGAAGAGGAGGCGTTCGACTACGCACGGCGCTTCCTGTCCTATCTGCCGTCGTCGGTCTACGACCTGCCGCCGACCGTTCCCTGCACCGACGATCCGGAGCGTGCCGAGGAGTCGCTGCTCACCGCCGTGCCGCGCAACCGCCGGCAGGTCTACAAGATGCGGCCGATCATCGATGCCGTCGTCGACAAGGGCTCGTTCTTCGAGGTCGCCAGCAATTTCGGCCGCCCGATCATCACCGGATTGGCGCGGATCGAGGGCCGGGCGGTGCTGCTGCTCGCCAGCGATCCCTTCCACTATGGCGGCTCGTGGACCGCGGACGCCTGCCAGAAGGTGGTGCGCTGGGTCGACTTCGCCGAGACCTTCCATCTGCCGGTGGTCTATCTGATGGACTGCCCCGGCTTCATGATCGGGCTCGAGGCGGAGAAGACGGCGACCATCCGCCACGGCGTGCGGGCGATGGCGGCGGTCAACCAGAGCACGGTGCCGTGGTGCACCATCATCATCCGCAACGCCTTTGGCGTCGCCGGCGTGGTGCATCAGCCGGCCAACCGCTTCTCGATGCGCTATGCGTGGCCGTCGGCCTATTGGGGCTCGCTGCCGCTCGAGGGCGGCATCGAGGCGGCCTATCGCGCCGAGATCGATGCGGCCGCTGATCCCGCCGCCAAGCTGCGCGAGATCGAGGATCGCCTCAACAAGCTGCGCTCACCGTTCCGCTCGGCGGAGAAGTTCTGGGTCGAGGAGGTGATCGACCCGCGCAAGACGCGCTCGCTGCTCTGCGAGTTCGCGCGCCTCGCCGAACCGATCCGCAAGGCCGGGCCGCCGAGCAACATGTCGACGCGGCCGTAAGGGCTCTCCAGCCGTCATTGCGAGGAGCGTAGCGACGAAGCAATCCACACCTCCGCAAGCGGTGACATGGATTGCTTCGCTTCGCTCGCAATGACGGTGAAGGAGCGACCGCGCCTCTACTCGGCTTCCCGATGCACGTCGTGGATCACGATGCCCATGCCGCTCTCGGGCATCTTGATCCATTCGCGCCGCTTCAGCGAGCGCTTGGTGTCCTCGTGCCCGCTTACCCAGTGCTCGCGCATCGAGGTGCCGGAGAATTCGTGGTCCTTGGCGTCGCCTTCATAGGCCTTCTGCTGATAGATCAGCTGCAATAGCGTGATGCCGGGCAGCCGGGCGTTTGCCTTCTTGAGCTGGCGCTCCTCGTCCGAGAGCTGATCGTCGGGGATTTTTCCCAGCGCGTTGTGCAGGGCGGTGCGCAGATTGTAGGTCTTGCGATAGACGTCGGTGTTGTAGCGGGTACGCGACGAATACATGATGTCCTTGTGCCGGGCCATCACGTCCTGGATGTCGCGCGGCAGCGCGCCGCGCGCCGAGAACAGGTCGACCTGGAACACCAGCGAGTTCATGTTGTCTTCCTGGTCGAGCAGATGCTGCAGCGGCGTGTTGGAGACGATGCCGCCGTCCCAGAAATGATCGGTGCCGACCTTCACCATCGGCAGCGCCGGCGGCAACGCGCCGCTCGCCATGATGTGCTCGGGAATGATCTCGTCATGGGCATTGTCGAAATAGATGAAGTTGCCGGACAGCACGTTCACCGCACCGACCGCGAAGCGCATTGTCTTGGAATTGATGCGGTCGAAATCGACCAGCTCGAGCAGGGACTCGCGCAGCGGCGTGGTGTCGTAGTAGCTGGTGGCGGTACGCGCGCCGGCCAGGCTGAACCACGGATTGGTCTGATGCGGGGTGAAGAAGCCGGGCTGCCCGAGCGTCGTCGTCAGCCATGAGCTGGTGAGATTGCGTGCCTTGCGGAAGATGTCGCCGTCCGGCGTGTAGTGCCAGATCTTGCGGCTGGTGATGCGGTCCCAGAATGTGTGCAGCCGCTCCAGCCGCTTTTCGGGCGGATTGCCGGCGATGATCGCCGAGTTGATTGCGCCGATCGAGACGCCGCACACCCAGTCGGGCTCGATGTTGGATTCATGCAGCGCCTGATAGACGCCGGCCTGATAGGCGCCGAGTGCGCCGCCGCCCTGCAGAACCAGGGCCACACGATCGCAGCCTTCGGGACGCCAGCCCGGCGTCGCGTGATCGATATCGTCGAAATGCGGGGTTCGCGCGTCCATATCAGACACTCCAAAAATTCGCGGCGAGAATTCAGCGCGCCGATGACGCGGTGATGACAATTGCGGCGCCCACGCTCGGCGCATCCGGCATGCCTGCCTGCATGGTTAGCATTGGCCTCGGCAGCGCGACGCGGGTCACGCAAGCGCAACCGCGGTCACGCACCTGACGGAAATCCCTCACATCGCTGTCAATCTCGGCCGTTAGCTTCCGGCCAAATTTTTCAAACGGGGGGTTATTGCGATGCGCAGGGAAGATCTGCTCAAGCTTCCGTCCATGCCGGCCGCCGGCCCGAGCTATCCTGCCGGTCCTTATCGCTTCATCGATCGCGAATTCCTCGTCATCACTTATGAGACCGATCCGGAGTTGATCCGCGCCGGTCTGCCCGAGCCGCTGGAGCCGATCGAGCAGGCGATCGTGCACTACGAATGGATCAAGATGCCCGACAGCTCCGGCTTCGGCAGCTACACCGAGTCCGGCCTCGTGATCCCCGCGCGCCTGCGTGGCGAAGAGGTCAACTTCGTCTGTCAGATGTATCTCGACGATGATCCGCCGATCGCGGCCGGCCGCGAGATCTGGGGCTTTCCGAAGAAATACGCCCATCCCAAGCTCGAGATCGTCAAGGACACGCTGACCGGTACGCTGGAATATGCCGGCCAGCTCGTCGCGATGGGCACGATGGGCTACAAGCACGAGAGCATGGCGGGCAATGGCGACGTCACGCGCGCCACGCTTTCGAAGACGCAAGTTAATCTGAAGATGATCCCCGGCGTCGACGGCCATCTCGAGGTCTGCCAGCTGGTCGCGATCAACCTGACCGACATCGTCGTCAAGGGCTCCTGGATCGGACCGGGCCGGCTGCATTTGGTGCCGCATGTCAATGCACCGGTCGCCGATTTCCCGGTCAAGCGTGTCGTCGGCGCGCATCACTTCCTCGCCGATCTGACGCTGCCGTTCGGCCGCGTCGTGCACGACTACAACAAGGAGGCCTCGGAGTTGGCGGCGCCGACAGGCCTGGCCGCGGAGTAGGGCGGTCGCTGACATAAAACTGTAACAGGCGCGTCCTCCTATGTTGCGACGAAGGGACGCGCTTGCTCGGCGTTGCGCGTGGGCGAGGTCTTGAACATGTCATTTCGCGCGGTTGCGTTATCGATTGCCTTGGGGGCCGGCCATGCTGGCTGATCCACCTCCCGCTCCGGTCGGGTCGCTGCTGACCCGCGAGGCGGTCCCCGGTCTGGTCTGGGCGTTTCGCCTGCATCACGACGGCCGCGCCGAGTCGCTTCCGATCGATGCGCCGATCGAGCCGAGCCACGACGGAAGGCTGTGGCTGCACTTCAACCTGACCGACGTCCGGACCCGGGCATGGCTCGCCAACATGCACATCCCGCAGCTCGCGCGGGACCTCTTGCTGTCGAACGACAATTTCCAGCAGATCCACGTCGTCGACAATTGCGTCTACGGCGTCTTTTCCGACCTGGTGCGGGATGTCGAAGCCGCCACCCGCGAGACCGGCTTCCTGCGCTTTGCGATGACCGAGCGTCTCCTGATCAGCGGCCGCCATCAGGCGCTGTGTTCCGCCGATGCGACGCGCCGCGTGCTCGAGGGCGGCCATCGCGTCGGCAGCGTCGCGGCGCTGCTGGAGAAGATCGTTGACGAGATCGCCGACACCATGGACCGCATGGCGGACAAGATCGGCACCGATATCGATGCGATCGAGGAGCGGGTGCTGGCCGAGGATACCGGATCGGAGCTGCGCAAGAATCTGAGCCGGATGCGCCGCACCTGCGTGCGCCTGCATCGCCAGCTCGCGGGCCTGCGTGTGCTGTTCCACCGGCTCGAGCAGAAGAACACCGACGATCTCAGCCCGGCGCTGCGGCTGCAGGCCGGCAAGCTCGCGCAGCGGCTCGACGGTCTCGACCACGACATCGTCGAACTGCACGAGCGCAGCCGCCTGCTGGAGGAGGAGCTGCGCTTCAAGCTCGAGGAGGAGAGCAACAAGCATCTCCACGCGTTGTCCGTCGTCACCATGATGCTGCTGCCGCCGACGCTCGTCACCGGCATCTTCGGCATGAACACCAAGGGATTGCCGCTGACCGATGTCGATAGCGGATTTTTGGTGGCCGCAGGCCTGCTGGTCGGGTCGGCGCTGCTGGCCTATCTGCTGATGCGGCGGCTCGGCATCGTCAAATAGCGCGAGCGCACCGCGGCATTCCCGATGTGCAGAGTTCTTTCCCGCGCGATGTTGGTGGCCGCGGCCCTCGCGCTCGGCGCGCCGGCGCATGCGGAAGACAAGGCCGTGGCCGATCGGATCGCGGATACCCGCGCTGCGCTCGAGGAGGCCGGCTACCAGTTCAGCCTGACCTATATCGGTGAGGGGTTTTCCAACGTCTCCGGCGGTGTCAGCAACGGCGCGGCCTATACCGGCCGTCTCGATCTCGGCACCACCATCGACCTCGAGAAGGCGATGGGCTGGAACGGCGCGACCTTCCACGCCAACATGTACCAGATCCACGGCGACGGGCTGTCGCGGAGCTATGTCGGCAACCTGTTCCTGGTGTCCGGCGTCGAGTCGCTGCCGGCGACGCGGCTCTATGAATTCTGGATCGAGCAGAAGCTGCTCGGCGGCAAACTTTCGGTGCGCGTCGGCCAGCAGGGCTCGGACGTCGAGTTCATCGACAGCCAGTACGACGACATCTTCATCAATTCGGCGCTGGGCTGGCCCGGCATTGTCGGCACCATTCTGCCGGCCGGCGGACCGTCGCCGCCACTTGCCGTGCCCGGCATCCGGTTCAAGGCCAATCTGTCCGACCGCATCACCGCCTATCTCGCACTGTTCGACGGTTCGGCTTCGCCGCCGCAGGGGACGGACGATCCGCAGATCTTGAACGCCCACGGGTTGAATTTCCGCGTCAACGATCCGCCGTGGTGGATCGGCCAGCTGAAATACAAGTTCGAGATCGGCGAGAGCAGGCTGCCGGCGACCATCACCGGCGGCACCTGGTATCACATGGGCTCGTTCGCCGACCAGCGCTTCTCGGCTGACGGGCTGTCGCTCGCCGATCCCGACAGCTCCGGCGACACGCGATGGCTGCGGCGGGACAACGGCATCTTCATGGTCTATGAGCAGCTGCTTGCGCGCGCCAGGCCGGACGCGGACAAGGGCGTCGCGTTCTTCATGCGCGCCTCGGTCAGCCCGTCGGACCGCAACCTGATCAGCACCTATGTCGACGGCGGCTTCCTGTTCACCGGCTTCAGCGAGACGTATCCGGACGATCGGTTCGGCATCGCCGCGATCTATGCCAGGATTTCGGACGCCGCGCGCGCGCTCGACCGCGACACCCAGATCTTCACGGGCACGCCGTATCCGATCCGCGACTACGAGGCGATCCTCGAGATCACCTACCAGCACGTGGTGAACCCGAATTTCACCATGCAGCCGATGTTTCAATACATCGCCCATCCCAGCGGCGGCGCCGTCGATCCCAACGATCCGACGCAAACGCATCGGATCAAGGACAGCGTGGTGTTCGGGATGCGCACCATCCTGTCGTACTGACCATCGCGCGGGAAGCGGCCTCAGGCCGCGACCGGCTTCGGCTCCGCCACCGATTTCGGCTGCGGCCGCGCGATCGCGAGCGCGATCAGTGCGGCAAAGATGCACAGCGCACCGGCAATGAAGAACGCCGGCAGGTAGCTCTGATAGATCGTGCGCGACAGTCCGGCGCCGAACGCGGCGGCACCTGCGCCGAGCTGGTGGCCGGCAAAGATCCATCCGAACACCAGATTGGCGCGCTCGGCGCCGAAGCGCTGCGCGGTGAGGCGCACCGTCGGCGGCACCGTCGCGATCCAGTCGAGGCCATAGAACATCGCGAACAGCGACAACCCGTAGAACGTGAAGTCGGAGAACGGCAGGAACAGCAGCGACAGCCCGCGCAGGCCGTAATACCAGAACAGCAGATAGCGGTTGTCGTAGCGGTCCGACAGCCAGCCCGAGACGATGGTGCCGAAGAAATCGAAGATCCCCATCGCGGCAAGCAGGCTTGCCGCCTGCACCTGCGGGATGCCGTAGTCGAGGCACATCGGGATCAAATGAACCTGGACCAGGCCGTTGGTCGAGGCGCCGCAGACGAAGAAGGTCGCGAACAAGATCCAGAACACCGACGACTTCGCTGAGTCGCGCAGCGTGCCGAGCGCTGCGGCCACGATCGGCGCATTGGCCGGCGGCGGCGCGGGAAGCGGCGCGGTGCCCTCGTCGCCGAACGGACGCAGGCCGACGTCGCTCGGCCGGTCGCGCATCACCATCAGCACGGCAAAGGCGGCGACGCCGAGCATGACGCAGACCAGCCCAAGCGCGACACGCCAGCCGTAGCGCTCGGTCAGCGTCGCGAGCAGGGGCAGGAAGGCGAGCTGTCCCGTCGCGACGCTTGCGGTGAGGATACCGACCACGAGGCCGCGTCGCGCCACGAACCAGCGCGCCGCGATGGTTGCGCCGAGCACCAGCGCGGTCATCCCGGTGCCGATGCCGATCACGACACCCCACAGCAGGATGAGCTGCCAGACCTGGGTCATGGCGAGCGAGGCCAATAGCCCGGAGACCACGATCAGCTGCGCCGCCAGCGTCACGTTGCGCAGGCCGTAGCGGTTCATCAGCGCGGCGGCGAACGGCGCCATCAGCCCGAACAGGATGAAGCGGATCGACAGCGCCAAGGAAATCTCGGCGGTGGACCAGCCGAATTCCTTCTGCAGCGGCACGATGAACACGCCGGGCGCGCCGACGGTGCCGGCCGAGATCAGCGCGGCCAGGAAGGTGACGGCGACCATCACCCAGCCGTAATGGATGTTGCGGCGGGCGAGGGTGGAAGCAAGCCAGTTCGAGATCATTGTGTTCCAGATCGATTGCGGTGAAAGCTTTGCGTGATGCGCAATATGGCACGGGGGCGCCATGGCTAAAATGCCATAGTTCCCTCGTTTTCGGACTCTGTATAACCTCATCCTGAGGAGCCCGCAGAGCGGGCGTCTCGAAGGATGCAGGCCGGGAACCGGGCCTCATGGTTCGAGACGTGCTTCGCACTCCTCACCATGAGGGCAGGCAGTGGATCAGCGCGCGACCCGCTCCACGGCGATCGCGGTGGCTTCGCCGCCGCCGATGCACAGCGCGGCAACGCCGCGCTTCAGGTTCTGCGCCTCCAGCGCGTGCAGCAGCGTCACGATCAGCCGTGCGCCGGTGGCGCCGATCGGATGGCCGAGCGCGCAGGCGCCGCCGTTGATGTTCAGCCTGTCCCTGGGAATGCCGAGGTCGCGCTGCGCCGCCATCGCGACTACCGCAAACGCCTCGTTGATCTCGAACAGGTCGACATCGCCGACGCTCCAGCCGACCTTGTCGAGCAGTTTTCTGATCGCCGGGATCGGCGCTGTCGTGAACCACTGCGGCTCCTGGCTGTGGGTGGCGTGGCCCTTGATCTCGGCCAGAACCGGCAGTCCATCGCGATCGGCGAGCGAGCGCCGGCTGAGGATCAGCGCCGCGGCGCCGTCGGCATTGGCGGAGGAGGCGGCCGGCGTGATGGTGCCGCCCGCTCGGAACGCCGGCTTCAGGCCGGGGATTTTCGCCGGATCGACCTTCAGCGGGTGCTCGTCATTGGCGACGATGCGCGGGCCGGCCTTCTCGGCGAGCGTGATCGGCGCGATCTCGGCCTTGAAGGCGCCGCCCTCGACCGCCTTGCGGGCACGGCTCAGCGTCTCTATCGCGAACGCGTCCTGGTCGGCGCGGGTGAACTGATAGGCCTCCGCGGTTGCCTCGCCGAAATCGCCCATCGAGCGGCCGGTCTCGTAGGCGTCCTCGAGCCCGTCCATCATCATGTGGTCGATGATGCGATCGTGGCCGGCGCGATAGCCGCCGCGCGCCTTCTGCAACAGATACGGCGCATTGCTCATGCTCTCCATGCCGCCGGACAGCACGATCTCGGCCGAGCCGGCCTTGATTATGTCGTGGGCCAGCATGGTCGCCTTCATGCCGGAACCGCAGACCTTGTTGACGGTCGTGGCGCCGGTGGCATCCGGCAGTTTGGCGCCGCGCGCGGCCTGGCGGGCAGGGGCCTGGCCCTGGCCGGCGGGCAGCACATTGCCCATGAACACCTCGTCGATGCGCTCGGGCGCGAGTTTTGCGCGCTCCAGCGCAGCCCCGATCACATGCGAGCCGAGCTTGTGTGCCGGCAGCGGCGAGAGCTCGCCCATGAAGCGGCCGAGCGGGGTGCGGGCGGCGGAGAGGATGACGACGGGATCGGTGCTGGTTGCCATGGCAAAAGTCCCTTTTTATGTCGGGGATTTGATTGAATTATCGTCATCATATGATGCGATGCAAAAAATGCAACTGCGGCTCTCATGACAAAATGTCGTGTTCGCATGAGTTGGGGGCTGGAATCGTTCCGCAATCACGAATGTCGTCCTGGCGAAAGCCAGGACCCATACCCACCGCATTCAGTGATGAACCGGATCGTGGCCCCAAGGTCGCGCAACAATGGAGATTGGGGCAATGGGTGCTGGCTTTCGCCAGGATGACGGCGATGGATGGCCCTCGATTCATGATGACTCCGGGGAGAATGGGAGCACGCGAGTCTCCACCGGTGTCGTCGCTGCGAAAGCAGGGACCCATACGCCGCGGCGGAGGTCGTTGAAGGGACTCGTCGTTCCAACATCGCGCAACGATCAACATCGGTGGTTATGGGTCCCTGCTTTCGCAGGGACGACACCGAGTGTTTGGCGCCCCTTGTGAGTCACACGTCCGCATTCTCGCGGCATGAATCGCCCGAACGTACACCGAGTTTCTCTTCTCGCGAGGCCTTGCGCCGTCGGGCAAATCAATGATTGAGAATTTCGCCGGGCGGCGGCGCGTCCGAGCTTGTCTGCGACCTGATCTAATCCGACCGCCAGGCGCCGAGCAGAAATCGTCGCTTCGGCGCGGAGCCCGCTTGTTTCTGCACGTCCGGCAGGTCGACGGCATGGCGCTTCATCAGCAGCCGGATTGCGATCGCGATGATCACAAAGGGCGTGAGGTAGATCGCGAAAACTTCGAAGGCGTTCATGTCGTCCTCCGCGGCTTCGGAACAGGCATGCTAGCACGATCATCGCGCGCGCGGGCAGCTAAAACTGTACCGGCGCCGCTGAGTTGGCGTTAACCGAATTCCGAACGCCGATCAATTCAAGGTTGCGGAATACGGGTCTGTTTACCGATCCGGCGCTAGGGCTGGCGGATCGTGCAATGGAAAGTCCCGCCGCAATGTCCGTGATCGCCGTCGAGCAGCCGTCCGTCCGCATTCCGCTCTCCGTCAAGATCGGCTTCAGCGCCTTCATGGCCGTCCTGGTGCCGGTGTACACCTACTGCTACGGGCCGACCAACTTCCTGTATTTCTGCGACGTCTGCCTGATCCTCACCTTGATCGGGGTCTGGACCGAGAGCGCGCTGTTGATTTCGATGTGCGCCGTCGGACTCCTTGTGCCGCAAACATTTTGGGTGATCGATTTTCTCGCCCATGTCGCCGGCTACTCGCTCACCGGAATGACCGACTACATGTTCGACCAGAATCTCTCGCTGTTCCTGCGGTTCCTGTCGGGCTTCCACGGCTGGCTGCCGTTCCTGCTCCTGTTCCTGATCTGGCGGCTCGGCTATGACCAGCGCGCGCTGATCGCCTGGAGCGTGCTGGCGTGGGCGGTGCTGCTGATCTGCTACTTTGTGATGCCGGGACCGCGGCCGGACCCGGGCATGACTCCGGTCAACATCAACTACGTCTTCGGCACCAGCGACAGGGCGGCGCAAGGCTTCGTGCCGCCGCTGGTATGGCTGGCTGGCCTGATGATCGGCCTGCCGCTGCTCGCTTTCATACCCACCCATTTCATGCTGCGGCGCGCCGTGCCGCCGGTGTAGGGCCTGCGACTCGCGAGGCTGCGCCATCCCGTCGCTGCGGATACCATCGCGCATGGCCGCATGCGGCGGCTTCGATTGACACCCATCGCCTCGGCGCTACGCTGCCGGAACAGGGCATTTTCCCAAGCGACTCAAGACAGATTCAAAGCGCCGCAAGCACGACCAAGAACCAAGACCCAGAAGAACAACGAAAAAGGGCAGGACACGCCGTGACACGCGTCATCGCGTCTTGAGCGGGACCCCGCGGACCTCCGCGCTCGCGCCATTTCGCATCCGCAGCTATCGCTTTCAATGGCCGTCCGATCTGCTCACCTCCTGGGCGTTCGAGGTCGAGACGCTGGTGCTCGGCTGGTACATCATGGTCGAGACCGGCTCGGTGCTGCTGCTGACCGTGCTGGCGTCGCTGCAATATGTCGGCACGCTGGTCGCGCCGGTCGTCGGTATGATCGGCGACCGCATGGGGCACCGCGATCTCCTCGCCGTGATGCGCTTTGCCTATACGGCGCTCGCCGGCACCATCATGACGCTGGCGCTGACCGAGCATCTCGCCCCGCTGAACGTCATGATCATCGTCGCGATCATGGGCGTGATCCGCCCGTCGGATCTCGGCGTGCGCGGCGCGCTGCTCGCCGACATCATGCCGCCGGAGCAGCTGGTCGGCGCTATCAGCCTGGCGCGCACCACGCAGGACTCGGCGCGTATCGCAGGAGCCCTGACCGGGGCCGGATTGTTCGCGGCGCTCGGCATCGGCTATGTCTATGTCGGGATCGCCGGCTTCTATTTCGTCGCCGCCATCCTGATGCTCTGCATGAGCCGCCCGAAGTCGCATGGCGCGACCGATCTCGCGGCCGACGCGCCGGGTTCAAAGCTGCTGCGCGACCTCAAGGAGGGCATTGTCTATGCCTGGAGCGGCCCGGGCATGCGCGCCGCGCTCTGCGTCGCGTTCCTCGCCAACCTCACCGCGTTTCCGCTCACCAACGGGCTCTTGCCCTATGTCGCGCGCGACATCTTCCATACCGACCAGACCGGGCTCGGCTATCTCTCGGCAAGCTTTGCGGTGGGCTCGCTGATCGGCTCGATCACGCTTAGCATGGCCGGCGGGGTACGCATCGCACGGCTTCTGATCGGCGCGACGCTCGCCTGGTACGCCATGCTCCTGGTGTTCGTCGAGCTCCGGACCATGCCGGTCGCGATGGCCTGCCTGCTGCTCGCCGGCATCGCGCAGAGCATGTCGATGATCTCGGCCGCCGTGATGCTGATGCGCAATGCCAGCGCGCATCTGCGCGGCCGCGTCATGGGCGTGCGCATGATGGTGATCTACGGCCTGCCGCTCGGGCTGCTCGCCGCCGGCAGCCTGATCGACCTGATCGGCTACACCGCGACCGGCACGCTGCTCGCCGCAGCCGGATTCATCGCCATGCTGGCGATCGCGCTGCACTGGCGCGCCGACCTCTGGCCGACCCACGCCCCGGCGAACGCGCGGTGAGGGGCGCGGCGCGATGCCGCGCCGCGGTCGGCGATGCGCCAAAAGGACGCGACAGCGCAGGCAAGCTGTCGTAGATCATTTTCCACGCTCCCATTCCAGCACCAAGACCTTTCATACTTTAGTACCGTAATGCTCCGTCTTTTGACCCGCCTTGGACTGCGCTTCGACGACACCGTCGAGGAGCGCCGATTTGTCGACCAGTACGTGAGGGGCAATATCGGCTGGACCCAGGTCGCGATGCTGCTCGGCGCCTTCACCTATGCCGGATATGCGTTCTGGGATTGGGTGCTCTATCCCGACGTCGTGGCGACCACGCTGGCGATCCGCGGCGGGGTCGCCGTGCTGGTCTTGCTGCCGCTCACCGCCTTGCTCTCGGTGCCCGCGATGAAGCCGTGGGCCGAGACGATCTTTCTGGTCTATTGCGTCGTTCCAGGCTGCGTGCTGCCGAGCGTCTACCTCGTGCTGCCCTCGGGATTCACCTATGCGGCGCCCGGCGTGATGATGGTGATCCTGTTCGTCTCGACCATGCTGCCGCTGCGGATCGGGCCGCTGGCGGTGTTCTGTCTCACGACATGGATTGCCCTGTGCATCGCTGAATCGCTCGGGCCCGCGCTGCCGCCGGGCTTGCGCTTCATCAATCATTCCCTTGTCATCAACGCCTATGCGTTGTCGCTTTACGCCGTCGCCGCCCGCGAGTTCCGGGCGCGCCAGCAATTTCGAACGGCGCAGGCGCTGAAGCAGGAGAAGGAGCGCTCGGAAGCCTCGTTGCGCGATTTGCACGCGACGCAATCGCACCTCGTGCAGGCCGAGAAGCTGGCCTCGCTCGGGCAGCTCGTCGCCGGTGTCGCGCATGAGGTCAGCACGCCGCTTGGCCTCGCGCTGACCACGTCAACGACCATGGAGGCGGACCTTCGCGCGATGAGCGAGGTGCTGAACGGCACCGCCGTCCGCCGCTCCGACCTGACAAGGGGCATTGCACGGATCGAGAACGGGCTTCGACTGACCTCGGAAAACCTGCATCGTGCATCCGAGATGGTGCACAGCTTCAAGCAGGTCGCCATCCATCAAGCCGACGAGGAGCGTCACACGTTCGAGCTCGGCGGATGGCTCTCTGATCTGATCTCAAAGCTCGGGCCGCTGCTGTCCCGTCAGGGATTGGTCGTCGAAGTCACGTGCCCGCAGGGCATCATCCTCAACAGCTATCCCGGCGCGCTGGCGCAGGTGATCAGCAACCTGGCGTTCAACGCGGCGGCGCATGCCTATCCTGATGGCCGCGGCGGATGCTTCACCATGACGGTGACGCAGCCGGATCAGGCGCTCGCCCGGATCGCTTGCGCCGACCAAGGCGTCGGCATCCGCGAGGATTTGCAGGCAAGGGTGTTCGATCCGTTTTTCACCACCGGGCGGGAGCGGGGCAATATCGGGCTCGGTTTGCACATCGCCTTCAATACCGTGGTGTCGTCGCTCAGCGGCCGGATCGCGCTGGAGAGCGAGCCGGGCCGCGGCACGCTGGTCCTGATCGAGATCCCCGTCTCGAGCTGAGCGCGGCGGCCTACCGCTTGCGGTCCAAAAATCCCTGCAGCAGCCGCTGCGGCTCGCCGGTCAGGAACGATTTTCCGAACACGCCGACGCTGAGGTTGACCGACTCGGTCAGCGGCAGCTCTTCCCACTGCCGCAGCAGGTCCTTCTGGATCCGTAGCGCCTCGGGGCCGCATTCCAGCAGCGCCTTGACGGTGTGCTCGACGGCGTCGTCGAGGCCGCCGGGCTTTGCCACGGTGTCGACCAGACCCCAGGCGAGCGCGGTTTGAGCGTCGATGTTCTCCGCGGTCATCATCAGCCAGCGGGCGCGGCCCCAGCCGATCAGGCGCGGCAGCAGCGCGGCGTGGATCACCGAGGGGATGCCGACGCGCACCTCGGGCATGCCGAACATCGCGTCATGTGCGGCGACGCGGACGTCGCAGGCGGCAGCGACCTCGAGGCCGCCGCCGAGGCACCAGCCGGGCAGGCGGGCGATCACCGGCGCCGGGAATTTGCGCACGGCCTCGCAGAGGTCGCGCAGCCGGCTGATGAATGCTTCGGCGGATGTCTGGTCGAGCGTCGCCATTTCCTTGATGTCGGCGCCGCCGATCATGCTGCGCTCGCTTTCGCCGGCGAGGATCACGACGCGGATGCCGCGGTCGGCGGCCAGCTGCTCAAAGCCCTCGCGCACGCCGTTGGTGACGGCTGAACTCACGATGTTCAGCTTGCCGGCGTTGCAGATCGTGAGGCGGACGACGCCTCTGGAGTCGCGGTCGATGCCGCAGTGGGGATTGAGCATGTCCATGGAAAAAGTCCCGGCGTAGGAATGGATCGACAAGTCATTCCGGGAAGGTGCGCAAGCACCAGACCCGAAATCTCGAGATTCCACAATTCGCAATTGCGAATTGGGGTTCGACGCTTGCGTCGCCCCGGAATGACTTGGGCCATGTCCCGGACAAAGCGTGGCTCTGTCAAGGGACCGGCGCGGCGGTTGCGCCGAGGGATGCGGATCTATAGAATTATATTAATCATATAAATGGAGCCGTTATGACCGCCGCCGAGAGCATCGATCTTCATTCGCCCGATCTGCTGCGAGCCCGCGTGGTGGAATGGCAGGCGCCCGGACCGGTGGCGAAGGCGGCGGCGCCGATGTCCGGAATCGAGGCGATGCGCGCGATCCGCGACGGCCGGTTGCCGCCGCCGCCGATGGCCAAGCTGATCGGCTTCCGCATGGCGGTGGTCGACGAGGGCCGTATCGTGATGGATCTCGAGCCGCATGAGAGCCTCGAGAACACCATCGGCCTGCTGCACGGCGCGACCGCCGCGGCGCTGCTCGATACCGCGATGGGCTGCGCGATCTCGACCATGCTGCCGGCGGGGCAGACCTCGGTGACCCTCGACCTCAAGCTGACCTATCTGCGGCCGCTGTCGGCACGTTCGGGCACCATCAGCGCCGAAGGCAAGGTGATCAAGCTCGGCCGCCAGACCAGCTACACCGAGGGCTTCGTCCGCGACGGCAGGGGCAATCTTGCGGTGCACGCGACCGCGACATTTTCGATGCTCGGCGGGGAACCCAAAATGGCTGACAAGGCGAAATAACTGCAGCATTCCGGCCGCAAATCTGCTATTATATGATTAGAAACATTCCATGAGACCGGCATGCGCTACTCGAAAGAACACAAGCAGGAGACCCACGCGCGGATCGTGAAGAAGGCCGCGACGCGGCTGCGCGAGCGGGGCGCCCACGGCATCGGCGTCGCCGACCTGATGAAGGACGCCGGCCTGACCCATGGTGGCTTCTACGCGCATTTCGACTCGCGCGAGGCGCTGGTGATCGAGGCCTTCAGCTACGCGATGGACCGCGCCATCGAGCGCTGGCGCAAGGTGGCCGCGGACACGCCGCCGGAGAAGCGGCTTTCAACCATCATCGACGGCTATCTTTCGGCGGTGCACCGCGACGATCCCGGCCAGGGCTGCGCGATCCCGGCGCTCGGCGCCGAGATCGCCCGCGAGAGCCCAAAGACCCGCAAGGCGTTTGCCCTCAAGCTCGACCAGATGATCGACATGATGGCCGACCAGATCATCGACGTGCCGCGCAAGGCCGCCCGCAAGCAGGCGATGGCAACGCTGGCGACCATGATGGGCACCATCGTGATGTCGCGCATCGCCGGAAGCGGCGAAATGTCCGACGAGATCCTGGGCGCGGGCCGCGAGGCGGTGCTGGGGCGCGCCGCCGCGGCCAGGGCGCCGGCGAAGAAAGCCAAGGTGAATTAGCCGCGATCTTTCCCCATCGTCGTCCCGGCGAAGGCCGGGACCCCATTACCCCAAATGGTCGTGGTGGCGCGGCGCTGGGGCCGCAGCGCGGTTCAACAACGCAATGCTGTGGTTATGGGTCCCGGCCTTCGCCGGGACGACGGAGAGATTACACCCCGCTGAACAGCGCGCGCTCGGCTTCCACCGTCTCGTAGATGTAATCCGCCACGGCGCGGATGCGGGCGAGGTCCTTGCTGTCGGCGTGCATCAAAAGCCAGAAGGTGCGGGAGATCCGCACCTCGTCCGGCAGCACCGGCTGCAACTCGGGGTGGGCGGTCGCCATGAAGTGCGGCAGCACGGCGATGCCGAAGCCGGCGATGGTGGCGTTGAGCTGGGCGATCAGATTGGCGCTGCGGAATTTCGCGGAGATCTTTGGCGAGACCTGCGGCAGATAGTCGAGCTCCGGCGTGAACAGGAGCTCCTCGATGTAGCCGACGAAACGATGTCGCGGCAGGTCGGCGCGTGCGGCGATGGTCGGCGCCTGGGCGAGATAGGCGGGTGCGGCATAAAGCCCGAGCGTGTAGTCCAGGAGCTTGCGGCCGACGATGCGGCCTTCCTTCGGCATCGTCAGGCTGATCGCGATGTCGGCCTCGCGCTTGGAGAGCGAGAACAGCCGCGCGGTGGCGACGAGCTGCAGATCGAGATCGGGATACCGCTCGGTGAACTTGACCAGCCGCGAGGCCAGAAAGTGACTGCCGAAGCCGTCGGGCGCGCCGATCCGCACCGTGCCGGTGAGATGGGCGCGCGAGCCGCCGACCGCCTCCTGATTGGCGACGATGGTGGATTCCATCGCTTCCGCGCTGTCGGCGACGCGCTGGCCGGCCTCGGTGAGGAGATAGCCGGTCTTGCGCCGATCAAACAGTTTTGCGGAAAGGTGGCGCTCCAGCCGGTCGACACGGCGGATCACTGTGGCATGATCGACGCCGAGCTGCTTGGCGGCAGCCGAAACCGACCCGCCGCGCACGATAGCGAGCACGAAACGGAAGTCGTCCCAGTCGATTGTGCCGCCGCCTTGATCCAGCATTTCCGCACATCTATGGTGCAATTTATCGGACTTGAATCCCATAAAATGCAGGGTCAATAGGGTTTGTAAAGCGATCCCGCCGCGAGGAGCGGCGATTCAGGTGCTTCAGGGAGGTTTTTCCATGCGCTCAATCGGACATTTCATCGGTGGCAAGGAGGTCAAGGGCACGTCGGGCCGCACGGCTGACGTCTTCGAGCCGATGACCGGCGAGGTCCAGGCCAAGGTGGCGCTGGCCTCCAAGGCCGAGCTCCGCGCCGCGGTCGAGAACGCCAAGGCCGCGCAGCCGGAATGGGCCGCCACCAACCCGCAGCGCCGCGCCCGCGTCATGATGCGGTTCCTCGAGTTGGTGCAGCGCGACTACGACAAGCTCGCGGAGCTATTGGCGCGCGAGCACGGCAAGACCGTTCCCGACGCCAAGGGCGACATCCAGCGCGGCCTCGAGGTCGCCGAGTTCGCCTGCGGCATCCCGCATTTGATGAAAGGCGAATACACCGAGGGCGCCGGCCCCGGCATCGACATCTATTCGATGCGCCAGCCGCTCGGCGTGGTCGCCGGCATCACGCCGTTCAATTTCCCGGCGATGATCCCGATGTGGAAGTTCGCGCCGGCGATCGCCTGCGGCAACGCGTTCATCCTCAAGCCGTCGGAGCGCGATCCTGGCGTGCCGATGGCGCTGGCCCAGCTGATGATCGAAGCCGGGCTGCCGGCCGGCATCCTCAACGTCGTCAACGGCGACAAGGAGGCGGTCGACGCCATCCTCGACGATCCCGATATCAAGGCGATCGGCTTCGTCGGCTCGACCCCGATCGCGCAATACATCTACGAGCGCGCCGCGCAGACCGGCAAGCGCTGCCAGTGCTTCGGCGGCGCCAAGAACCACGCCATCATCATGCCTGACGCCGACATGGACCAGACCGTCGATGCGCTGATCGGCGCCGGCTACGGCTCCGCCGGCGAGCGCTGCATGGCCGTGTCGGTCGCGGTGCCGGTCGGCAAGACCGCCGCCGACCGCCTGATGGAGAAGCTGATCCCGCGCGTCGAGTCGCTCAAGATCGGCACCTCGGTCGATCCGTCGGCCGATTACGGCCCGCTGGTGACCCGCGAGGCGGTCGAGAAGGTCAAGAGCTACATCGACATCGGCATCAAGGAAGGCGCGACGCTCGCGGTCGACGGCCGCGGCTTCAAGATGCAGGGCTACGAAAAGGGCTTCTATCTCGGCGGTTCGCTGTTCGACAACGTCACCAAGGACATGCGGATCTACAAGGAAGAGATCTTCGGCCCGGTGCTCTCGGTGGTGCGCGCCCACGACTATCACGAGGCGCTGGCGCTGCCGTCCGACCATGACTACGGCAACGGTGTCGCGATCTTCACCCGCGACGGCGACGCCGCGCGCGACTTCGCCGCCAAGGTCAATGTCGGCATGGTCGGCATCAACGTGCCGATCCCGGTGCCGATCGCCTACTACACCTTCGGCGGCTGGAAGAAGTCCGGCTTCGGCGACCTCAACCAGCACGGTCCGGACTCGATCCGCTTCTACACCAAGACCAAGACGGTGACCTCGCGTTGGCCGTCCGGCGTCAAGGAAGGCGCGGAGTTCTCGATCCCGACGATGAAGTAAACTCGTCCCGAGAGGCGAAGCATGCAGTTCGCTCTCAACGAGGACCAGATCGCGGTTCGCGACATGGCGCGGGCGTTTGCGGCGGAGAAGATCGCGCCGCACGCGCTCGAATGGGACGAGAAGAAGCACTTTCCGGTCGACGTGATGCGCGAGGCGGCAGGCCTCGGCATCGGCGGCATCTATATCAAGGACGATGTCGGCGGCTCGGCGATGACGCGGTTCGACGCCGCGCTGATCTTCGAGGCGCTGGCGACGGGCTGCCCGACCACGTCGGCCTTCATCTCGATCCACAACATGGCGTCCTGGATGATCGATGCCTACGGCAACGACACCCAGCGCCACACATGGCTGCCGAAGCTCTGCACCATGGAGCTGATCGCCAGCTACTGCCTGACCGAGCCGGGCGCCGGCTCCGACGCCGCTGCGCTGCGCACCCGCGCGGTGCTCGACGGCGATCACTATGTGCTCAATGGCCAGAAGCAGTTCATCTCCGGTGCCGGCAGCACCGACCTGCTGGTGGCGATGGTGCGCACCGGCGGCGACGGTCCCGGCGGCGTCTCGACGCTTGTCGTCGACGGCAACACGCCGGGCGTGTCGTTCGGCAACAATGAGCGCAAGATGGGCTGGAATGCGCAGCCGACCCGCGCTGTCATGTTCGAGAATGCGCGCGTGCCGGTCGCGAACCGGCTCGGCGAGGAGGGCATTGGCTTCAAGATCGCGATGGCCGGGCTCGACGGCGGCCGGCTCAACATCGCGGCGTGCTCGCTCGGCGGCGCGCAGGCGGCGCTCGACAAGGCGCTGGCCTACATGAAGGACCGCAAGGCGTTTGGCAAACGGCTCGACGAATTCCAGGCGCTGCAGTTCAAGATCGCCGACATGGCGACCGAGCTCGAGGCCGCGCGCACCTTCCTGTGGCGCGCGGCCGCCGCGCTCGACCGCAAGGATTCTGACGCTTCCATGCTGTGCGCGATGGCAAAACGGTTCGGCACCGATGTCGGCTTCGAGGTCGCCAACCAGGCGCTGCAGCTGCACGGCGGCTACGGCTATCTCAGCGAGTACGGCGTCGAGAAGATCGTGCGCGATCTGCGTGTCCACCAGATCCTCGAAGGCACCAATGAAATCATGCGGCTGATCGTGTCGCGCAAGTTGATCGAGGGCGCGCGATGAACGATGCGGCGGCAGCCGAGGGCGATCTGATCGCGCGCAAGGAAGGTTCTGCCGGCATCATCCGGCTCAACCGGCCGAAGGCGATCAATGCCGTGACGCTGGAGATGTTCCATGACATCGACAGGGCGCTCGACCTGTTCGAAGCCGATCGCGATGTCGCTGTCGTCGTGCTGGAGGGCGCCGGCGACCGCGGCCTGTGCGCCGGCGGCGATATCCGCGCGCTCTGGGAAAGCTCCAAGGCCAAGGGCGATCTCGGCAAGATCCTGTGGCGCGACGAATACATCCTCAACGCGCGGATCAAGAAATTCCCAAAACCTTATGTCGCCTTCATGGACGGCATCGTGATGGGCGGCGGCGTCGGGCTGTCGGCGCATGGCCGCCACCGCGTGGTGACGGAGCGGACCAAGCTCGCGATGCCCGAGGTCGGGCTCGGCTTTTTCCCTGACGTCGGCGGCACCTATCTGCTGTCGCGTTCGCCCGGCGAGATCGGCACATATTTCGGGCTCACCGGCACCACGATGAACGGTCCCGATGCGATCTACGCCAAATTCGCCGACGCCGTGGTGCCGAGCGCGAATCTGCCGGCGTTGCGCGAGGCGCTGACCAAGGTTCCGCCGGGCACGAATTCGGCCGAGATCGACCGGCTGATCGGAGGCTTCGCCACCGGCGAGACGGCTGGCCCTGTCGCCGCGATGCAGGCCAGGATCGACGGCTGGTTCGCACGCGGCCGGATGGAGGACGTCGTCGCCGCGCTGACGGCCGACGGATCCGACATGGCACAGGACACGCTGAAGATGCTCGGCGAGAAGTCGCCGCGCGGCATGGTGGTGACGCTGAAACTGCTGCGGCTGGCGCGCGCGACCGCGACGCTGGAAGAGTGCCTGGTGCGCGAATATCGCGCGGCGCTCGAAGTGTTCGCCAGCGACGATTTCCGCGAGGGCGTGCGTGCCGCCGTGATCGACAAGGATCGCAATCCGACATGGTCGCCGACCCGGATCGAACAGGTGACGCCGGAGATGCTCGCGCCTTACTTCGCCGAGATCGGCGCCGACGAACTGAAATTTCCCGACAGCAAATAGAAACGTCGCAAGCGGAGGACTTCCCATGGCAAACGTAGCATTCATCGGGCTCGGCAATATGGGCGGGCCGATGGCGGCCAATCTGGTCAAGGCCGGCCACAAGGTGACCGCGTTCGATCTGGTCGCGGCATCCCGCGATCAGGCCAAGAGCGACGGTGCCGCGATCGCCGAGAGCGGCGTCGGCGCGGTGAAGGGCGCCGATGTCGTCATCACCATGCTGCCGGCCGGCAAGCATGTGCTCGGCGTCTGGAACGAGGTGCTTCCGGCGATGGCCAAGGGCGCGCTGATCATCGACTGCTCGACCATCGACGTCGAAAGCGCCAAGCAGGCGCATGCGCTGGCCGCCAAGCACGGCATGGCCTCGGTCGATGCCCCGGTCTCCGGCGGCACCGGCGGCGCCAAGGGCGCGACGCTGACCTTCATGTGCGGCGGTGAGGACAAAGCCTTCGCGGCGGCCCAGCCGATGCTCGCCAACATGGGCAAGAAGATCGTGCATTGCGGCGCGGGCGGTGCGGGGCAGGCGGCCAAGATCTGCAACAACATGATCCTCGGCATTTCCATGATCGCGGTCGGCGAGGCCTTCGTGCTCGCTGAGAAGCTCGGCCTGTCGCACCAGGCGCTGTTCGACGTCGCCTCGACCTCGTCGGGGCAGTGCTGGTCGCTGACCACCTATTGCCCGGTTCCCGGCCCGGTGCCGACGTCGCCGGCCAACAACGACTACAAGCCGGGCTTTGCTTCCAACCTGATGGTCAAGGACCTGACCTTGGCGCAGGACGCCGCCAATGCGGCCGGCGCGGTTACGCCGCTCGGCAAGCACGCGCAGGAGATCTATAAAACCTTCGACGCGTCGGGCCACGGCGGGGTCGACTTTTCCGGAATTATCCAGCACGTTAGGGCCCTTGCCCCGAAGTAAATCGCCGTCATCCTGAGGTGCGAGCGGAGCGAGCCTCGAAGGATGGAAAGACGGTGTCTATGGCCATCCTTCGAGACGCCGCGCTTCGCGCGGCTCCTCAGGATGACGTCAGGTGAAGCCGGATGACCACATTTCAGGACGCACGCGCCTTTCTGCTCGAGCACCGCACCGACTACGATGCCGCGGTGAAGGGATTTCGCTGGCCCGATCCGGTGCCGTTCAACTGGGCACTCGACTGGTTCGACGCCGAACTGGCTGATAATGCCGACAGCCGCGACCGGCCGGCGCTGTGGATCGTCGATGCCGCCAGCGGCAACGAGACCAAGCTTTCCTTCGCCGAGCTGTCGCGCCGCTCAAACCAGGTTGCAAATTTCCTGCGCGCGCAGGGGCTGAAGCGTGGCGATCATCTGTTGCTGCTGCTCGGCAATGTGGTGCCGCTGTGGGAGACCATGCTGGCGGCGATGAAGCTCGGCGTGGTCGTGATCCCCGCGACCACGCTCTTGACTGCGGATGAACTGCGCGACCGGCTCGACCGCGGCAAGGCGAGGGCGGTGGTTGCCACGCAGGATCAGGTCGCGAAGTTCGCAGGCCTCGGCAGCGACAAGCTCGTCCGCATCGTGGTCGGCGCGACGCAGGTGCAGGACGGCTGGCTGCCGTTCGAGGATGCCGCCAAGCAGTCCGACGCATTCGCGCCCGATGGCCCGACCAAGGCCGACGACCCGATGCTACTCTATTTCACCTCGGGCACCACGGCAAAGCCGAAGCTGGTGCGGCACAGCCAGCGCAGCTATCCGGTCGGCCATCTCTCGACCATGTACTGGATCGGCCTGCAGCCCGGCGACATCCATCTCAACATCTCCTCGCCCGGCTGGGCCAAGCATGCCTGGAGCTGCTTCTTCGCGCCGTGGAATGCCGGCGCAACGATCTTTATCGCGAACCAGCCACGCTTCGAGGCGAAAGGATTGCTCTCGATCATCGGCCGCTGCGGCGTCACCACGCTGTGTGCGCCGCCGACGGTGTGGCGGATGTTCATTCAGGAAGATCTCGCGAGCTTCAAGGTCTCGCTGCGCGAGGTGTGCGGCGCCGGCGAGCCGCTCAATCCCGAGATCATCGACCAGGTCAAATCGGCCTGGGGGCTGACTATCCGCGACGGCTACGGCCAGACCGAAACCACCGCGCTGGCCGGCAACTCGCCGGGACAGAAGGTGAAGGTCGGCTCGATGGGCCGGCCGCTGCCGGGCTATCGCGTGCAGGTCACCGACAATGACGGCCACGCCGCGAAGGAAGGCGAGGTGACCTTGCTGCTCGGTGCTGCCCGGCCGGCGGGCCTGATGCAGGGCTATCAGGGCGACGACGGCAAGCTCATCGGCACCGACGGCAAGATCTATCGCAGCGGCGACGTCGTGTTCACCGATGACGAGGGCTATCTCACCTTCGTCGGCCGCACCGACGACGTGTTCAAATCCTCCGACTACCGCATCTCGCCGTTCGAGCTGGAAAGCGTGCTGCTGGAACATGATGCGGTGGCCGAGGCCGCGGTGGTGCCGAGCCCGGACCCGATCCGGCTCGCGGTCCCCAAGGCCTATGTGCTGCTGGTGTCGGGTGTCGAGCGCACGCCGGAGACCGCGCTGTCGATCTTCCAACATTTGCACACGCGGCTCGCACCGTTTAAACGCATCCGCAAGATCGAGCTGGTCACCGAATTGCCCAAGACGATTTCTGGAAAAATCCGTCGCGTGCAGTTGCGCCGGCTCGAACATGAAGATGTCAGAAGCGATGCGTTGCGCGGGGTCGAGTTCCGCGAGGAAGAATTTCCGGAGCTGCAGAAGGTGCGGACCTCCGGTTAGCAGAGGTTAGTTAATGAACGAAGTCTGGAAGAAGCCGCCGGTGTCGCTGGAAACCTACCAGGGCATGGTCGGCAAGGAGATCGGCGTGTCCTCGTGGCACCTGCTGGATCAGGGCCGCATCGACACCTATGCCGACGTGATCGAGGATCACCAGTTCATCCATGTCGATCCTGAGCGCGCCAGGAAGGAGACCGCCTTCGGCACCACGATCGCCCATGGCTTCCTCACGATGTCGCTGATGTCGATCATGTCCTACGAGGTGATGCCGGTGCTCGAGGGCACCGCGATGGGCGTCAATTACGGCTTCGACAAGCTGCGCTTCATCTCGCCGGTGCGCTCCGGAAAACGCGTTCGCGGCCGCTTCGTGCTGGCCGAAGCCACGCTACGCAAGCCGAAGGAGTTGTTGTCGCGCACCAACGTCACGGTCGAGATCGAAGGCGAGGAAAAGCCCGCGCTGGTCGCCGACTGGCTCGGCCTGATCTATTTCAGCTAACGGTCACGAGACGCGGTTGTGTTGCAACCGCGAAGGGTTGCGCCACCTCTCCCGCAAGCAAGCGGGGGGGGGAGGTGGAGCGAGCCACCCCGATCGGTTTTTTATGCGATGCGCTGCTCTGGCCTATGTAGCGCATTGACGGCTGTGTTCCCTGGTGTCCATGATGCCCGCTTTAGGCGGTGCGGTCCCGGGAGTGGCAGCCATGGTGCAAAACATCGTCGCCGGAATTGTCGTAGTCGCCTTGATTGTGATTGGCGCGATTAGCTACGCTCAAGAGCATCACGAGTGCTGGAGCGGGCATCTGCTCAAAAGCCTGAAACCCTGCGGGTCGATGACCCCTTCGGTCTAGCGCGCCCGCTGGCCGTGCCTGGCTGCCCGGCCGGGCTTGACCCGGCCATTCATCGCTGCTCAAAAGTCCCCAACCTTTTCATGCCGCTCGGGCATGTACCCTCTCCCCTTGTGGGAGAGGGTGGCGAAATCGAGCGGAGCGAGATGAAGCCGGGTGAGGGGTCTCTCTCCGCGTGCTCATCCGTGGAGAGAACCCCTCATCCGGCGCGCTCGCGCGCGCCACCTTCTCCCACAAGGGCAGAAGGGAAGTCAGAGCAGGAATGACAAGCATGGCAATCAGGTTTGACGGACGCGTCGCTATCGTCACCGGCGCGGGCAATGGTCTCGGACGGGCGCATGCGCTGGGGCTCGCCAGCCGCGGCGCCAAGGTGGTGGTCAACGATTTCGGCGGCGCGCGCGACGGCACCGGTGGGTCGCTGTCGCCGGCCGAGACCGTGGTCGAGGAGATCCGGAAAGCCGGCGGCACCGCGATGGCCGACGGCGCCGACGTCTCGAACTTCGAGCAGGTCACCGCGATGGTCGAGCGCGCCACCAAGGAATGGGGCAGCGTCGATCTCTTGTGCGCCAATGCCGGCATCCTGCGCGACAAGTCGTTCACCAAGCTCGAGGTTGCCGACTGGGCCAAGGTGCTCGACGTGCATCTCACCGGCACATTCTACTGCTGCAAGGCGGTGTGGGCCGGCATGCGCGAGCGCAATTACGGCCGCATCGTGCTGACGACCTCGTCGTCCGGCCTGTTCGGCAATTTCGGCCAGGCCAATTACGGCGCGGCGAAGGCCGGCATGGTCGGCCTGATGAACGTGCTCGCCGAAGAGGGCCGCAAGAATAACATCAAGGTCAACACCATCTCGCCGACGGCTGCGACCCGCATGACCGAGGAATTGCTGCCGCCGCAGGCGCTGGCGCTGATGAAGCCGGAAGCGATCACGCCTGCGGTCGAATTCCTCCTCTCGGAGGACGCGCCGACCCGCACCATCATGGGCGCCGGCGCCGGCTCGTTTGCCGTGATCCGCGTGCTGGAGACCGAAGGCGTCAACCTGCCGCAGTCCGAATGGACGCCGGACGGCGTCGCGGCGCACTTCAATGCGATCAGCGACATGTCGACCGCGAAGGCGCTGCAGGGCGCGTTCGAGCAGACCCAGAAGTATGTCGCCCAGGCCGCCGCGCGGGCCGGGATCAAGCTCTGAGCATGACCGTCGCCGTCGTCGGAGCCGGACCTGCCGGCCTGATGGCGGCGGAGGTGCTCGCGCAAGGTGGCGCACAGGTCACTGTCTACGACGCGATGCCGTCGGCCGGCCGCAAATTCCTGATGGCCGGCCGTGGCGGGCTCAATCTCACCCACTCCGAACCGCTGCCGGATTTCCTTGCGCGCTATCGCGAGGCGCTGCCGCGTCTGAAGGCTGCGGTCGAGGCATTTCCGCCCGACGCATTACGGGCCTGGAGCGAGGCGCTGGGGCAGCCGACATTTGTCGGCAGCAGCGGCCGGGTGTTTCCCGTGGCGTTCAAGGCATCGCCCCTGCTGCGCGCCTGGCTGCGGCGGCTCGATGCCGCGGGCGTGCAATTTGCATTCCGGCATCGCTGGGTTGGATGGGACGCGCGCGGCGCACTGCTGTTCGAGACGCCGGACGGCCCGCGCGTGGTCAAGGCCGATGCGACCGTGCTGGCACTCGGCGGCGCGAGCTGGCCGCGGCTCGGCTCCGACGGCGCGTGGGCGGATATCCTTGCCGCAAAGGGCGTTGCCGTGGCGCCGATCAAGCCAGCCAATTCCGGCTTCACGGTTGCCTGGTCGGATATCTTCCGCGACAGGTTCGAGGGCCAGCCGCTCAAGGGCGTCGCGCTCACGATTGGTCCGCATACGGTGCGCGGCGAGGCGATCGTCACCCGCGCCGGCATCGAGGGCGGCGCCATCTATGCGCTGTCGGCGGAATTGCGCGAGGCGGTGCTCGCGAAGGGAACGGCGACACTGACGGTGGCGTTGCGGCCCGATGCCGCGCGCGACGAACTGGTCGAGCGTCTGTCGGCGCCGAAGGGCAAGCAATCCTTGTCCAATTTCCTGCGCAAGGCCGCGCAGCTCTCGCCGGTCGGCATCGGGCTGTTGCAGGAGGCGGCCGTCGCCGCCGGCCGTTCGCTGGCCGCGGTGCCACCGGCCGAATTGGCCGAGCTGATCAATGCGGTGCCGATCAAGGTGTCAGGCGTGGCGCCGATCGTACGCGCGATCTCGAGCGCCGGCGGCATCAGGTTGGACGAACTCGACGCGCATTTCATGCTGCGGCGGCTGCCCGGCGTTTTCGCCGCCGGTGAGATGCTCGATTGGGAAGCGCCGACCGGCGGCTATCTGTTGCAGGCGTCGTTTGCAACGGGCGTGGCAGCTGGGAAGGGAGTGTTGAATTGGCTCAATTCGTAGGATGGGTAGAGCGCAGCGAAACCCATCGACTTTCTACCGCGCGGAGACATGATGGGTTTCGCGGAGTTTATCATCGGGCCGCGCTTTGCGCGGACCCGTTGGCTCTACCCATCCTACGCGATGCCACTCACTCCGATCCCGTCTTCGTCGCAATGTCCGTGATTAGGCCGAGCACGCCGAACACCGCAGCCACCGCACACACCGCGGTCCATCCACCAAAGCTCCACGCCGCGGATGCCGCGGCCGCGCCGACCGCGCCGCCGATGAAGAACAGCGCCACGAACAGGCCGTTGATCCGGCCGCGCGCCTCGGGGCGCAGCAGGTTGACGGCGCGGCGGCCGAGCGTCTGGTCGGTGGTGATGCCGAGATCGAGCAGGATGGTGCCGAGGCTCAGCACGACGAGTGCTGCGATCCGCGACTCCAGCACACCGGCCCAAGCGCAGAGCGCGAGCGATGCCGATATCAGGAGGTGCGAGCCGATCAGCATCGGCCGTGCCAGGCCACGGTCGCCCCAGCGACCGGCCAGCGGTGTCGCGACAGCGCCGGCAACGCCGATCAGCGCGAACAGCGCGATCCCCCTGGCGTCGAGCTTGAACGGCGCATCCGGCAGGCGCAGCGCCACGGCGGCCCAGAACGCAGTGAACGAGGCCATCACCAGCGCCGCGGTCCAGGAGCGAACGCGCAGTACCGGCTCCTCGCGCAGCAGTGTCGGGAACGAACGCAGCAGCGCGCCGTAGCTGACCTTCGCCGCTGGCTGCAGCGTCGGCAGGGTGCGCGCCAGTGCTGCGGCGAGCACCGTCATCAGCACGGCTGAGGTGACATAGTAGCCGCGCCAGTTCCAGCTGTCCGCGATCAGGCTCGCCATCGGCCGCGACAGCAGGATGCCGATCATCAGGCCGCTCATGACGTCGCCGATCGCCTGTCCCCGGCGCTCCGGCGGCACCATCGACGCCACCAGCGGCACCACCATCTGGATCGCGGCGCAGGAGGCGCCGAGGATGAAGGTGGCGGCGAGCAGGATCAGCGGCGTCGGCGCCATCGCGGTGCCGATCGCCGCCACGATGGCGCAGGCCAGCGTCCGCAGGATAAGCCGCTTGTTCTCGACGAGGTCGACCAGCGGCACCAGCAGCAGCAGCCCGAGCGCGTAGCCGAGCAGGGTCAGCGTCGAGATTAGGCCGGCCTGCAGCGCAGTCATGCCGAGCGAGCGGCCCATCAGGCCGACGAGGATCTGTGGCGCAAAGAGATTGGTGACGACGGTGCCGGTCGTGATGGCGCCGATCCAGATCAGGGGACGCACGGCGACGGTGCGCGCCGGGGAGAGTTTGGTGGCTTCGGAGATTGTCATGGAGCCTCGCGATGGAGTGGCGAGGCCCTCCTTTAAGGGATCGGTCTAATATGCTACAATTCAAATAAGATGATGAAGAATATGCGAGATTGTTATGAACACCCATGACCTCGTGGCGTTCGTCGCCGTGGTCGAGACCGGATCGATCGTCGCGGCCTCGGCGCGGCTGAACCTGACCCAGCCCGGCGTGACGCGGCGGATCCAGAATCTCGAGGACATGCTCGGCGCGCAGCTGCTCGACCGGCTCTCCAAGCCGCTGAAGCCGACGGCGGCGGGAATCGAGGCCTATGAGCAAGGCCGCCGGCTGCTGCGCATGCTCGACGACCTCAAGTCAGGCGTCGCCAATGACGGTGTGGTGCGCGGCGAGTTCAGGCTCGGCCTGACGCCGTTCTTGTCGGAGGCGGGGCTCACCGGTCCGCTCGACGCAGTGCGCGGCGAATTTCCGGCGCTGGCGGTGCGCGTCGTCTCGGGCTGGTCGCCCAACCACATGGAGCGGGTCAGCCGCAACGAGCTCGATGCCGCGGCGATCTGCCTGCCGGACGGCACCGCGCCGCCCGACGATCTCGAGGCCTCCGATCTCGGCGCGCAGCCGGTGGTGTTCGTCGTCGCGCGCGACATGAAGACGCCGAAGTCGGTCGATCTCGAATGGCTGTCGCGGACCGGATGGGTGATCAACCAGGACGGCTGCGGCTTCCGCCAGACGCTGAAGCGCCATTTCGATGCGGCGCATCTGCCGTTCAACATCGCGGTCGAGGCGCTCGACAGCGAGCTGCGCCTGTCGCTGGTGGCGCGCGGGCTCGGCATCGGCCTCGTGACGCCGGTGGCGCTGAAGCGAAGCCCGATCCGCAGCCGGCTCAAGGCCGTGAAGATCGCGGATTTCAATCCGGCAGTCCGCGCCTGGATCGTGCATCGCCCGCCCGCCGGCCGCCTGGCCGGGCCGATCGAGGTGTTTCGCTCGGCGCTGGATCGCGAGCTGCAGGCGCTGATGCGGGGGTAATGCGTAGGATGGGTAGAGCGAAGCGAAACCCATCACCTTTCTGCGCGGAAGCATGATGGGTTTCGCTGCGCTCTACCCATCCTACGAGGTCGCGGGATGCGGCTAGCGCAGCTTGCCCCGGGCGGTCACCGGCAACGCACCGATGATCTCGTCACCGCGCACCATCACGACCTCGTCCATCATGTTGACGACGACACAAACATGATTGGGCACGATCCGCACCACGTCGCCGACATTGGGCCGGGTGTTGCTGCGGGAGAGATCGAGGAAGCCGTGCTCCTCGGCGAAGCGCGCGATCCTGGCCTCGGGATGTTCGAGGATCAGGCCGTGGCCTTCGAGGCCGCCGGTGTCAGAGGTCAGCGTCTTGGAGCCGGCGTCGAGGATGCCGCGCTCGGGGCCGGCGCGGCTGACGACGGTGGAGTAGATGTGCAGCGCGCAATCGTCCCAGGTGGCGACGCCGGCCGCGACCTGCATGCGGTCGTTGTAGATGTAGGTGCCGAAGCGATGCTCGGTGCCGCCCCTCAGCTTGCCGAGATTCTTCAGGTTCGGCGTGCCGCCGGTGGAGACGATTGTCGCGTCGAGGCCGTGGGCGCGCACGCCGGCCAGCGCCTCGTCGTAGAATTTCTGCGCATCGGCCCAGCCGGTCTCGGTCGGGTACAGCATGAAGCCCGCGAAGGTGAGGCCCTTGGAGGCCGCGATCTCGCGCGCCAGCGCGATCGCCTCGGCCGGGGTCTCGACGCCGGCGCGCTTGCGGCCGGTGTCGCATTCGACCACGACCGAGAGCGGGCGGCCGGAGGCGGCGGCGGCCTTCGGCAGATCGCCGACGACGACGGAATTGTCGGCGGCGACGGTGACGTTGGCCCTTGCTTGCAGCGCGCCGAGCCGTGCCATCTTCTCGTCACCGAGCAGATTGTAGCTGATCAGGATGTTGTCGATGCCAGCGTCCGCCATGATCTCGGCCTCGCCGAGCTTCTGGCACGTGATACCTTTGGCGCCGGCCTTGATCTGCAGCTGCGCCAGCATCGGGTTCTTGTGGGTCTTGATGTGCGGACGGTTGGCGACGCCGGCCTCGTCGCAGGCCTTCTGGATGCGCGCGATGTTGCGCTCGACCCGGTCCATGTCGATCACGGCGCAGGGCGTGCCGTATTCCTTGGCGATCTTGGCGGCGAGGGGCGTGGTCATCGGGGTGGCTCCAGTTTGACGTTCTCGTCATTGCGAGCGAAGCGAAGCAATCCATTTCACCGCCTATGCGGCACCATGGATTGCTTCGTCGCTCCGCTCCTCGCAATGACGGCAAGAATCACTGTGTTCATGCCTGTTCGATCTCTTCGCGCAGCACTTCGAGTTCGAGCCAGCGGTCCTCGGCGGCGGCGAGTTCTTGCTGCGCCTTTGCGATCGCGGCCGAGGCGGCGTCGAATGTCTTGCGATCCCTTGTATAGAGATCGGGATCGTCGAGCAGCTTCTGCTGCTTGGCGATCTCGGTGTGCAGCTTGTCGATGGTCTTCGGCAAGGTTTCCAGCGCGTGCTTCTCGTTGAAGCTCAGCCGGCGCCTCGGTGCCGCTTCGGGCGCCGCGGCCCTGGCTTCCTTCTTCTCGTCGGTCGCGGCATCCGCCTTCACCGTCTCGCGCTTCACGTCGGCGCGACGCTGCGCCAGCATGTCGGAATAGCCGCCGGCATATTCGATCCAGCGCCCCTGGCCTTCGGGCACGATCACCGACGTTACCACGCGGTCGAGGAAATCACGGTCGTGGCTGATCAGGATCACCGTGCCCTCGTAATCGCCGAGCATGTCCTCGAGCACGTCGAGGGTTTCGAGATCGAGGTCGTTGGTCGGCTCGTCCAGGATCAAGAGGTTGGACGGCTTGGCCAGCGCGCGCGCCAGCATCAGGCGGCCGCGCTCGCCGCCGGAGAGCGCCTCCAGCGGCGTGCCGCGCTGCTCCTGCGCGAACAGGAAGTCCTTCATGTAGCCGATGACGTGCTTCGACTTGTCGCCGACCATGACGTGATCGCCGCGGCCGCCGGTCAGCGCCTCGGCCAGCGTCAGCTTCGGGTCGAGGCTTTCGCGATGCTGGTCGAGCGTCGCCATTTCGATATTGGCCCCGAGCCGCACCGAACCGGAGTCGGGCGGATCGTTGCCGATCAGCAGATGCACCAGCGTGGTCTTGCCGGCGCCGTTGGGACCTACGATGCCGAGCCGGTCGCCGCGCTGGATCCGGGTCGAGAAGCCGTCGACGATCCTGCGCTCGCCGAACGCCTTCGCGATGTTCTTGGCCTCGATCACCAGCCGGCCGGACTTTTCGGCCTCGGTGGCGGCGAGCGTGGCATTGCCGGTGGCGCCGCGATAGTTGCGGCGCTGGTCGCGCAGCGCGAAGAGATTGCCGAGCCGCTTGACGTTGCGCTTGCGGCGTCCGGAGACGCCGTAGCGCAGCCAGTGCTCCTCGTTGACGATCTTGCGGTCGAGCTTGTGCTGCTCGCGCTCTTCCTCCGCCAGCACCTCGTCACGCCACGCCTCGAAGGCGCCGAAGCCGCGGTCGATCTGCCTGATCTGGCCGCGGTCGAGCCAGGCCGTGGTGCGCGACAAATTGGTGAGGAAGCGGCGGTCATGGCTGATCAGCACCAGCGCGCAGCGCCGGCTTTCCAGTTCGCCCTCGAGCCATTCGATGGTCGGCAGGTCGAGATGGTTGGTCGGCTCGTCCAGCAGCAGGATATCGGGCGAGGGCGCCAGCACGCGGGCCAGCGCCGCACGGCGCGCCTCACCGCCGGAGACATGCGCCGGATCTTCCTCGCCGCTGAGGCCGAGCTGTTCGAGCAGATAGCGCGCCTGGTAGTGGTCGTCGCCGGGGCCGAGGCCGGCCTCGACATAGGCGAGCGTCGTCTTGTGGTCGCCGAAGTCCGGCTCCTGCGGAAGATAGCGGATGGTCGCGCCGGGCTGCACGAAGCGGCTGCCCGCGTCCGGCTCGACCAGGCCGGCCGCGATCCGCAGCAGCGTCGACTTGCCGGAGCCGTTGCGGCCGATCAGGCAGACGCGCTCGCCGGCGGAGACCGAGAGCTCGACGCCGGTGAGCAGCGGCGTGCCGCCGAAGGTCAGGCTGATGTCCTTGAGCTGGATGAGAGGAGGCGGAGCCATCGCGCTAACCCTGCTGGCTCGCCTGCGCCTGCTCGGCGCGGCGGCGCAGGATGCGGCGGATGGTCTGGTCGAGCGTCGACAGGAAGGTCGAGCGGTCGCGCGGCGAGTATGATTTCGGCCCGCCGGTGATCTCGCCCGACGAGCGCAGATCGGTCATCAGATTGCGCACCGCGAGCGTCATGCCGATCGACTGTTCGGTGAACGGCTTGCCGTTCGGCGCGATCACATCGGCGCCGGCTTTGACGCAGCGGCTCGCCAGCGGAATGTCCGCAGTGATCACGATGTCGCCCTCACGCGCGCGTTCCGCGATCCAGTCGTCGGCCGCATCCATGCCGGAACCTGCGGCGATGCGCTCGATCAGCGGATCCTGCGGCACGCGGATGAAATTGCCCGCGACCATGCTGACGGGCACGCCGTGCCGGATCGCGACGCGATAGATCTCGTCCTTCACCGGGCAGGCGTCGGCGTCGACATAGATGCGGGTGGGGGCAGGGGTTTCAGTCATCGATTCCTGGGTTGGCAGGCGCAGCCTGCGTGTACTCCATCGGGCGGAAAATTGCGAGCAAAACGAGAGGCTTGTCACGCTGACCGGTTCGACTACGATTGCCTGAGAAAAACAACGGAAATAAGGGGAAACCCCATGGATTCGAAGACGGCTTCGCTGACCTACCGCGTCTCGGCGTACAACACCTCGAAACTGTCGGAGAACAAGATCCACGACGACACGGTGGCGCGGAAGTTCGGCTTTTCCGGCGGGCTGGTCCCCGGCGTCGATGTGATGGCCTACATGATGCACCTGCCGGTCGAGAAATGGGGCCGCGATTTCCTCGAACGCGGTCTGATCGAGGCCCGCTTCGTGAAGCCGGTCTATGACGGCGAGATCGCGGAATTGACCGGACAGGAGACCGGCAATGGGCTCACGATCGAGCTCCACAGCCGCGGCGAGCTCTGCGCCACCGGCACCGCATCGCTGCCGGCATCCGCGCCGAAATTTGTGCTCGACGACTACAAGCAGGTCGCCGCGGTCGCCGAGCGCAAGCCGGTCAGCGCGTCGTCCTATGAAGAGGGCAAGTGGCTCGGCACCATCCCGCGCGACTGGTCGGGCGATGCCGCGAAGGAATATCTCGCCGATATCAGGGAGACCGACCCGATCTATCTACGCGAAGGTCTCGGCCATCCCGGCCTGCTGCCGCGGGTGATGAACAAGGTCCTGGTCGACAATGCGGTCCTCGGGCCCTGGATCCATGTCGGCACCCGCATGCAGCTGCTGTCGGCCGGCAAGATCGGCGACGAGCTGACCGCGCGCGCCAAGGTGACCGGCAATTACGACAAGAAGGGCCACCGCTTCGTCGAGCTCGATGCGCTGGTGCTCGGCAACGGTGTGCCGCTCGCACATTGCTGGCACATCGCGATCACCCAGCCGCGCGAGCAGGCTGCGGCCTAGGGAAGGGGCACGTCGTCTCCACGCCACAGGTGTCATACCCCGCGCATGCGGGGTATCCAGTACGCCGCGGCCCCTCGGCTCTATCGCTGGCGTCTCTGGAATACTGGATCACCCGCTTTCGCGGGTGATGACAGTGATGTGGTGGTGGCAGGTTGCCTTACGCCGCCTTCGCCTTGGCATCCTGGATCGCGCGCCAGACGCGTTCCGGCGTCAGCGGCATGTTGATGTGCCTGATGCCGTACTCCGACAGCGCGTCGACCACGGCGTTGACGATGCAAACGAGGCTGCCGGCGCAGCCGGCCTCGCCGCAGCCCTTGGTGCCGAGCGGGTTGGATTTCGCCGGCGAGGGATGATCGCCGACCAGCATCGACGGCACGTCGCCGGCACGTGGCAGCGCGTAGTCCATGAACGAGCCGGTGATCGGCTGGCCGGAGGCGTCGTAGCTGACTTCCTCCATCAGCGCCTGGCCGATGCCCTGCGCGACGCCGCCGTGGAGCTGGCCCGCGACGATCATCGGATTGACCACGACGCCGAAATCGTTGACCGCGGAGTAGCGCACGATCCGCGTCACGCCGGTGTCGGGATCGATCTCGACCTCGGCGACGTGGCAGCCGTTCGGGAAGGTCGACGCCGTCTCCTTGGTGGCGTGATCGACGTCGAGCGTCTCCGGCGTGCCCTCGGGCATCTTGCCCGCACGCATCCGCTCGGCGAGCTCCATGATGCCGATCGAGCGGTCGGTGCCGGCGATGGTGAAGCGGCCGGCGCCGAATTCGATGTCGGCCTCGGAAGCCTCCAGCATATGCGCGGCCGCCTTCTTGCCCTTCTCGACCACCAGCGCGGAAGCCTCGACGATCGCCTGGCCAGTCGCGGTAATCGAGCGCGAGCCGCCGGTGCCGTTGCCGAAGCGGACGAGGTCGCTGTCGCCCTGTTCGAGCGTGATCTTCTCGAAGGGTACCCCGAGCTGGTCGGACAGCACCTGCGCGAACGGGGTGGCGTGGCCCTGGCCGTAATCCAGCGTGCCGGTGGTGAGCTTCACCGAGCCGTCGGGCTCGAAGCTGATCTTGCCGAGCTCGCCGCTCGGCGGCGCGGTGACCTCGAGATAGGAGCCGACGGCGATGCCGCGCAGCTTGCCGCTCTTCTTGCTCTCCTTCTTGCGCTTGGCGAAGTTCTCGTAATCGGAGATCTCGAGCGCCTTCTGGAACACGCCGGCGAAATCGCCGCTGTCATAGGTGACGCCGGAGGCCGCCGGGAAGGGCAGCTGCGACGGCTTGATGAAGTTGCGCTTGCGCAGCGTGAAGCGGTTGATGCCCATCTCGTCGGCGGCGGCATCGATCAGCCGTTCCATGTAGTAATTGGCCTCGGGCCGGCCGGCGCCGCGATAGGCGCCCATCAGCGTGGTGTTGGTCAGGACCGTCTTGATGTCGACGCCGAGCAGCGGCGTGCGATAGACGCTGGCGAGATTCTTGCCGGTGTTGAGCGACAGCGGCCCCGGCGCGACGCCGGTGATGTAGGCGCCGAGATTGCCGTAGCCGGACAGCCGCACCGCGAGGAACTTGCCGTCGGCATCGAGCGCGAGCTCGGCATGGATCAGCTGCGCGCGGCCCTGGCTGTCGGAGAGGAAGCTGGTCGAGCGCTCGTCCAGCCACTTCACCGGGCGGCCGAGCTCGCGCGCCGCATGCGCGATGCAGGTGTATTCGGGATAGTTGAGGTTCTTCATCCCGAACGAGCCGCCGACATTGCCGGTGAGGATGCGGACCTTGTCGGCGGGCACGTTGAGCAGGCGCGCCAGGATCGCCTTGTTGCCCGAGACGCCCTGGGTCGGTACCTGCAGCGTGAAGCGTTCGGTTTTCTTGTCGTAGTGGGCGAGGGCGACGCGCGGCTCCATCGAGACCACGGCGACGCGGGTGTTGACGATGTCGAGCTTGGTGACGTGCGCCGCGCCGGCGAACGCCGCCTCGATCTTGGCGGTGTCGCCATAGTGATAGTCGAGCGCGACGTTATCGGGGATGTCGTCATAGAGCTGCGGCGCGCCGGGTTTGGCGGCTTCAGCCGCGTCGGTCACCGCCGGCAGCGGTTCGATATCGACCTCCACGGCCTCGGCCGCGTCGCGCGCCTGCGCCGCGGTCTCCGCGACCACGAAGGCTACGGGATCGCCGACGAAGCGCACCTTGTCGGTCACGAGCGCGGGGCGGTTGGTCTGCTTGAGCGGCGAGCCGTCGCGGTTCTTCAGCGGCAGGCCGCAGGTGAAGGGGTTGTAGCCGGCGGCCGCAAGGTCGGCGCCGGTCCAAACCCCGAGCACGCCCGGCATCGCCTTGGCGGCCGCCGTATCGATGCCCTTGATGAGTCCATGGGCATGGGAGGAGCGAACCATCCAGCAATACGCCTGGCCCGGCAGGGAGAAATCGTCGGTGTATTTGCCCTTGCCACGCACCAGGGTGTCGTCCTCCTTTCGTCGAACAGGCTGTCCGACACCGTATTTTTGCAGTGCGATAGCGTTTTCGAGAGAGGCAGGCGGCGTGTGATCTTGCATCGAAAATGACCTGAAATGCCCGGATTTGCTGGAGTTTGGGGGCGTTGAGGAGATAACGTACGCCCCCCTTAACGACAACGCCCGATTGGGCATGGACCCAATGTGAACGGAGTTGCGTAGGGCTTTGACGCTGCTAAAGTTTCCGTGAACGACAATTATTCGGCGGGCCCAAGGATCCTCCTGGATCCACCTCGGGGTCCTGCGGAAAGACAGTTTTGATGAACGACCATGTGCGGCTTTGCGACGGCCCCCCGGCCAGCGAAGCCCCGCCAGGGTTGGTTGCGGCAGCGGCGGAAAGTGGCGTCTACGCCGCGCTCGACCTTGGCACCAACAATTGCCGGCTGTTGATCGCCTGTCCCACCGGCGACGGGTTCCGCGTGGTCGATTCCTTCTCGCGGATCATCCGGCTAGGCGAGGGCATCGCCGCCACCGGCTCGATCAGCGAGGCCGCGATCGAGCGTGCGATCGCCGCGCTTGCCATCTGCAGCGACAAGATCCGCTATCGCAAGGCGCGCCGGCTGCGACTGATCGCAACCGAGGCCTGCCGCGCCGCCGGCAACGCCGAGAGCTTTCGCGCGCGTGTCGCGGCCGAGACCGGCATCAAGCTCGAGGTGATCGATCGTGAGACCGAGGCGACGCTCGCCGTGATCGGCTGCTCGCCGCTGCTCGATCCGAAGGGGCGGGGCGCCATCCTGTTCGATATCGGCGGCGGCTCGACCGAGCTGGTGCGGATCGAGCGCGAGCCCAACGCGCCCGACGCGCCGCCACGCATCAAGGCGTGGATGTCGATCCCGCTCGGCGTCGTCACGCTGGCCGAACATTTCGGCGGCAGGAACGTCACCCGGGATCTGTATGCGCAGATGATCGACGAGGTCGCGCGGCACGTCGCGCCGTTCGCGGCCGAGCACGGCAAGGATCTGCGCGACATGCACATGCTCGGCACATCGGGTACCGTGACCACGCTCGCCGGCGTGTTCCTCAATCTGTCGCGCTATGACCGCCGCCGCATCGACGGCATCTGGATGAACGATTGCGACGTCACCGCGACGATCCAGAGGCTGCTCGGCATGAGCTATGAGGCGCGCGTCAACAACAACTGCATCAGCGTCGAGCGCGCCGATCTGGTGCTCGCCGGCTGCGCGATCCTCGATGCGATCCGCAATGCGTTCCCGATGCCGCGGCTCCGCGTCGCCGATCGCGGCCTGCGCGAGGGCATGCTGGTCGAGATGATGCGCGAGGACGGCGCGCTGCGGGCGTGCTAGAGCTTCTCTTGCCTCGCCCCGCTTGCGGGGAGAGGCCGGATTGCATGTCAATGCAATCCGGGTGAGGGGACTCTCCACGAGCGCATCTCTCACCTTCATTGCGGAACCAGCCCCTCACCCCAACCCTCTCCCCGCAAGAGCGGGGCGAGGGAGTAGAGAAGCAGTATGGCGAAAGACACCACCGGGCGGCTGCACGTCACGGTCAAGAGCGGCGGCAAGCGCAAGCTGTCGTCAAAACTCTGGCTCGAGCGCCAGCTCAACGATCCCTATGTCGCCAAGGCCAAGGCGATGGGCTACCGCTCTCGCGCGGCGTTCAAGCTCACCGAGATCGACGACAAATATCGCCTGCTCAAGCCGGGCATGACGGTGGTCGACCTTGGTGCGGCGCCCGGCGGCTGGAGCCAGATCGCGGCCAAGCGCACCGGTGCCGCCGACGGCAAGGGCAAGGTGGTCGCGATCGATCTGCTGGAAATGGGCGAGATCCCCGGCGTCACCTTCGCGCAGCTCGACTTCCTCGACCATGACGCGCCGGAAAAACTGATCGCGATGATGGGCGGCCGCGCCGACATCGTGATGTCCGACATGGCCGCCAACACCACCGGCCATCGCAAGACCGATCAGCTCCGCATCATCGGCCTGGTCGAGACCGCCGCGCATTTCGCCGGCGAGGTGCTCAATCCCGGCGGCACGTTCCTGGCAAAGGTGTTCCAGAGCGGCGCCGACGCCGAGCTGGTGGCGCAGCTGAAGCGCGATTTCGCCACCGTCCGCCACGTCAAGCCGGCCGCCAGCCGGCAGGATTCGTCGGAGCGTTATGTCCTGGCGACGGGATTCCGCGGACAGCAACAGCCGTCATCGCGCGGGGAGTAGCAACGACGCGTTCGCCGAAGCCTCCGCGAAGGCGATCCATGATTAGCGGCCGGCGGGAGCGCCGCCACGGTACGCGAGCGCGTCGCGGTCTGACCTGAATCCATTGGAACTCTTCTCGTTACGGCGTATTCTACCTTTCCGGCGCGGTCAGTTCGTTGCGTATTTCGGCCTGGCGCCACGGCAGGTTTGTGCAGCGAGCCGCGCCTCCGTCTTGCGGAGCCTTCCGTGATGGAACGCAGGTCGAGCATGGGTAATCGCCTTTTGGCGGCCTTGCCGCCCGCCGATCTTGATTTGCTTGCGCCTCATCTCCGCAAGGTATCGCTCGAACGCGACGCCGTGCTGGTGCGGTCAGGCGACCTCGTCGAACAGATCTATTTTCCCTGCACGGCACTGATCGCGTTCGTCATGGACATGCCGAACGGACAGGCCGTTGCGACGACAATGATCGGCAACGAGGGCGCCGTCGGCATCCTGTCGACACTCAGGTCGATTGGCTCGCCGATGACCGCGGTGGTTCGCGTCGCGGGCACGACGTGGCAGATTTCGCCGGCACGATTTCACGCCGCACTCGCGCACAGTCACGCGCTTGCCAGTGCGGTGCAGCTCCATATGCGGTCGTTGCTGGTCCAGTTCCAGCATATCGCGGCGTGCAATGCGCTCCATTCCGTGGAGGCCCGCCTGGCCCGGTGGTTGTTGCAGGTTCACGATCAGATCGGTGACGACACGCTGCCGCTGACGCAGGAGACGCTGTCGGAATTGCTGGGTGTGCGACGAACGACTGTGACCCATGTCGTGCACAAGCTTCGCGCCTCGGGCGCAATCCGCTCCAACCGGCGGAGCTCGATCGAGGTCGACAGGCCGCGGCTCGAAACTGCGGCCTGCGAGTGCTACGAGATCATGCGCGGCAGGATCGACCGCATCGTGTCCGCGGAGGGGATCAAGTCGTCCGGTCGCGGCGCGCCGCCACATGGACCTCCGCGTTCGCACGCCCGGCCGTGGACCAATGGCGACAAGGTTCATGCACATGCGCGCGGCGCGGGTGCTGAGCGATCACGAAGCCATTGAATGCGGTTGCAACGCGGACGCAGGTGTCAGGACGCCTTGCGCAATTCCTGCTCGGGTTCGTGCACCCACGCCTCCCTGGCGAACCATTCGTGATTGGTCCGACAGCTCGTGCAATAGCTGCGCGAAAAGAACACGGTGCTGCGCCGGAACGTCTCGCGGTCGGATTTCATGCCGGTATTGATCGCACGTCCCGTCCGCGGGCATTTGATCATGATGACGCCCACCTCGGTCCTCCTCCAATGTCAGGGATTGCTGGTCCCGCGCACCGTCGGCTGGACCGCGGCCCTTCTGATCGGAGACGCTTGGTCCAGCCGGCCTGGGAGCGGGGGGGGGGGCGGCTCCTCAGGAAGGTGTTTTCAGGGCCTTTGCAAAGCTTTTCTTGATCGGCTCGGAGGTCTCGGTCGCGACTTTCTTCGCGATCTCCCAGAGCTCCTTGTTCTGCGCGGTCGTCACTTCGAAAGCCTTGCGGCCGTGATCGGCCGAAAGCTGGATGGCTTCCGACAGCGACCTGGTGCCGGCGAGCTCGGATATGAAAGCGAGGGCCGAACTGGTGTTGATATGCGAGATATCGATCACCTTGGCTGCGTAGTCCGCGGCGCCCTTGGCGTTGACCGCGTATGCTTCCTTGAGCAGGACAGAGATTTCCTCCGAAGCTTCCTTGGCCTTCTCGAACTGTTCTCGGGCACGCCTCGCATTTTGTTCGGCGATACCCTGAAAGGCCTGAGGCAACGCGAACAGGGGCAGGCCAAAGCCGCCGGCTTTCGGATTATCGCTCACTTCATTCGTATGGACGTCACTCACTGGCTCTGATCCTTTCAAGCGAAACCAGATCAAGGAAAATCCGCGCCTCGCGGTGCACGGACGCTGGGGAAGCGCACCTGGAGCGCTTCCTTCCACATGGCTTTTTGCTGAATGCCGGGTCACCGCGTGCCCGCTTGAGCCGACTATGCAGGATCGGCAGCGTAGCTTCCGTTCGCTTTCTGACTCTCGCGGAGATTTTTTTCCGGGACGAAGCGGCGGCGATTCATCGAACACATCTCGACCGCTTGCGCCAGGAGAGCCTGGCCGGCGCGGTCCCGGTCGCGACACGCGCACGAAGGCAATTCAGCGCAACCGGTTGGAACCTCGGCGCGCGGCCGGAGTCGATTCCGTTGCTCCCGGCCAATGCCCCCCAAGCCCACCGGGAGAAAACCCCCACTGGGTTGGCGGCCTTGGTGTAGCGTCAGTTTCGCGCACCGGGGCCGTTTCGTGCCGGACTGGAAAATTGGATACCGCGGGCGCATATTTCTGACATGGCGACCATTGTTCAATGCAATTGCGGCGCCGAGTACAGACGCACCGAAGAGAAGTTCTTGGTGCCGCATACGGGTGATGCGATCTGCACGGTCTGCGGAGCAGCGTTGGAATCGTGGCTGGAAGCGACCCACGTTCCCACATACGAACTTATCGAACGTCCGGATCGAGGACAGCCAGGCGGAATGACCGGCCACCCCTGATGGCCTGGTCGTGACCTGACGACGGCTCGCGGTGTCCGTGCCTCGGGAACGGCTCGTTCGATCGACTAGCCGAGCCGCTGATCGCGCGCGTTCTGGGTGTCCTCGGTGGCGACCTTGACGGCTTCGGTCGCGGCGCGCTTCTCGGCGCCCTTGCGGCTCGAGATGTCGATCGCCTTGCGGCCGGCGATCTCGTTGCCGGCCTCAGCCGGCATCTGCCAGAAGAACCAGGCCGAAGCCGCCGAGATCAGCGAGACCACGATGAAGGCCGGCGCAAACACGTCGGCCGAGAGCTCGGTCTGGTGATGCAGCGCCAGCGTGGTTTCAACCGAGAACGCGCCGACTGCGACGCCGGCGGACACCGCGAGCTGCTGGTTGACGCTGACGAGGGTGGTGGCCCGGCTCATCTGCGGCGCCTCGACCTCGGCATAGGCCACGGTGTTGATCGCGGTGAACTGCAGCGAGCGGAAGAAGCCGCCGACCACCAGGATGGTGAAGATCAGCATCAGCGGCGTCGAGATCGTGAACAGGGCGCAGGCGGCGAGGAAGGCCGAACTGACCACCGCGTTGACGGTCATCATGTTGCGGAAGCCGAAGGCGCGGATGATGCGCGCCGCCAGCGTCTTCATGCCCATGGCGCCGACCGCCGACGCAAAGGTGACGAGACCGGACTGGAACGGCGACAGGCCGAAGCCGACCTGCATCAACAGCGGCAGCAGGAACGGCAGCGCGCCGATGCCGAGCCGGAACATGAAGCCGCCGACGATCGACGCGCGCATGGTCGGCAGCCGCAGCAAGCCGAAATCGAGCACCGGCGAACCGGTCCGCCGCGCGTGGATGACGTAAAGCGTCATCGATACCGTGCCGACCCCGACCAGCGCGGCGACGATCGGCCACGGCAGCAAATTAAGCCCGGCCACCGACAGCCCGAAGGCGATGCCGGCGAGGCCGATCCCGGCCAGCACCAGTCCCACGAGATCGAAGCGCTCGGGATCCTCGCTCTTGATCGGGTCGATGTATTTCAGCGCCAGGAAGATGCCGAGCAGCCCGATCGGGATGTTGATCAGGAAGATCCAGTGCCAGGAGAAATAGGTGGTGATGAAGCCGCCGAGCGGCGGCCCGATCACCGGGCCGATCAGCGCCGGGACCGTCACCCAGGCCATCGCGTTGACCAGCGCGCTCTTGTCGACCGAGCGCAGCAGCACCAGCCGCCCGACCGGGGTCATCATCGCCCCGCCGAGGCCCTGCAGGATGCGGGCGAACACGAAATCGGTCACCGAGGACGACAGCGCGCAGCCGATCGAGCCCAGCATGAACACGCCGACGGCGCCGGCAAACACGATGCGGGCGCCGAAGCGGTCCGCGGTCCAGCCGCTCGCCGGGATGAACACCGCGAGCGACAGCAGGTAGGAGGTGATCGCCAGTTTCAGCGTCAGCGGGCTGGTGCCGATATCGGCGGCGATCGCGGGCAGCGAGGTCGCGATCACCGTGGAGTCCATGTTCTCCATAAACAGGGCGGTGGCCACGATGAGCGGGATCAGGCGTTGCTTGTTCATCAAAATAGGACAGCTGTGCTGAAAAGGCGGGCGAGCGGGCCATATCATCCTGCTCTCGGCCACGCTATTGCGGAACCGGCCAAACGCCCTAAATCCTGCGTGACGCTGGTATGCATCCGCCCGTGTCCAAAGGTTCGCCGTGATCTACGTCCTTGCCGCTCTCCTGCCGCCGATCGGACTGCTCCTGAACGGACAGCCGTTTTCGGCCATCTTTAATCTGGTCCTGATCGTGTTTTGCGCGGTTTTCGGGCTGTTTTTCCACGTGTTGCTGCTGGCGCCGTCGGCCCATGCCGTGATCGCGGTCCACATGAAGCGCGAGGACCGGCGCCATCGCGAAATGGTCGAGGCGATCCGCCGCCATGGGCCGCCGCCGGGTTACCGGGCGCCCTGAACCGGCCCCTAAAAAGGCCTGTGCATGGCTGGCAAACACTTTGATTCGTCATCCCGCCATGCTATCGACCAGCGTCAACCCCACCGATGGGCGCCGATTCGACGGTGACGCAGCGAGCGTCGCCGCAGGCGGCGTTCATCCGTAAGACCATCGCGGCTGGGCCGCAGATAAAGGAGTTGGCAATGGCCACGGGATTTCCGGCTATCCGCGAAGCCTTCACGTTCGACGATGTGCTGCTGAAGCCCGGTTTGTCCGACGTGCTTCCCTCGGAAGTCGATATTCGCTCGCGCGTCACCCGCGCAATCTCGCTCAACATCCCGATCATGGCGTCCGCGATGGACACCGTCACCGAGGCGCGGATGGCGATCGCGATGGCGCAGGCCGGCGGTCTCGGCGTCATCCACCGCAACTTCGATCCGGAAGGCCAGGCCGCGCAGGTGCGGCAGGTCAAGAAGTTCGAGTCCGGCATGGTGGTCAATCCGCTGACCATCGGCCCCGACGCCACGCTGGCCGACGCGCTGACCTTGATGAAGGAGAACGGCATCTCGGGCATTCCGGTCGTCACCGGTGCCGCCAAGAACGTGCCGGGCAAGCTGGTCGGCATCCTGACCAACCGCGACGTGCGCTTCGCCAGCGATCCCCGGCAGAAGGTCTCGGAGCTGATGACGCACGAGAACCTCGTCACGGTGCGCGAGGGCGTCGGCCAGGACGAGGCGAAGCGGATGCTGCACAAGCATCGCATCGAGAAGCTGCTCGTCGTCGACGACCAGTATCGCTGTGTCGGCCTGATCACCGTGAAGGACATCGAGAAGGCGGTTGCCCATCCGCTCGCCTGCAAGGACGAGCACGGCCGCCTGCGGGTCGCCGCCGCCACCACGGTCGGCGAGACCGGCTATGAACGCACCGAGCGGCTGATCGATGCCGGCGTCGACGTCGTCGTGGTCGACACCGCGCACGGGCACTCGCGCCATGTGCTCAACGCCGTCAACCGCATCAAGCGGCTCTCCAACGCCGTGCAGGTGGTGGCCGGCAACGTCGCGACCGAGGGCGGCGCGCAGGCGCTGATCGATGCCGGCGCCGACTGCATCAAGGTCGGCATCGGCCCGGGCTCGATCTGCACCACGCGCATCGTCGCCGGCGTCGGCGTGCCGCAGCTCACCGCGATCATGGACGCGGTGGCCGCGGCGAAGAAGGCCGACGTGCCCGTGATCGCCGACGGCGGCATCAAATATTCCGGCGACCTCGCCAAGGCGCTCGCTGCCGGTGCCGACATCGCCATGGTCGGCTCGCTGCTCGCTGGCACCGACGAGACGCCGGGCGAAGTCTTCCTGTGGCAGGGCCGCTCCTACAAGGCCTATCGCGGCATGGGCTCGGTCGGCGCGATGGCGCGCGGCTCGGCCGACCGCTACTTCCAGCAGGACATCAAGGACACGCTGAAGCTGGTCCCTGAAGGCATCGAGGGCCAGGTGCCGTACAAGGGTCCGGTCGGCAATGTGATGCACCAGCTCGCCGGCGGCCTGCGCGCCGCGATGGGCTATGTCGGCGCCAAGGACATCAAGGATTTCCACGACAAGGCCGAATTCGTCCGCATCACCGGCGCCGGCCTGCGCGAGAGCCACGTCCACGACGTCACCATCACGCGCGAAGCCCCGAACTATCCGGGCGGGGTGTAAGCCCAAGCACCGTCACTCCGGGGCGGTCCGACGGACCGAACCCGGAGGCTCGGGATTCCGGGATGCCATTATCTGCTAGAGCGTTTTCGAGCGAAGTGGACACCGGTTCGCGTGAAGAAAACGCGTCAAAACAAGAATCTAGAGCTTCGGTTCTGATTCAATCAGAACCGAAAATGCTCTAGGCGAGCCAGCGCTTGCGTCGCTTGTAGTGCTTCACATCGCGGTATGATTTTCGCTTCTCTCCGGCGACGCCAAGATAGAACTCCTTGACGTCCTCATTTGCGGCGAGCGCGTGCGCTTCGCCGTCCATCACCACGCGGCCGTTTTCGAGGATGTAGCCGTGGCTCGCATATCTGAGCGCCATATTGGTGTTCTGCTCGGCGAGAAGAAACGATACGCCTTCCCTGGCGTGGAGATCCTTCACGATCTCGAAGATCTCTTCGACGATCTGCGGCGCGAGGCCCATCGATGGTTCGTCGAGCAGGATCAACTTCGGGCGCGACATCAGCGCGCGGCCAATCACGCACATCTGCTGTTCGCCGCCCGACGTATAGCCGGCGGTGGAATTGCGTCGCTCTTTGAGGCGGGGGAAATAAGCGTAGACACGTTCAAGGTCCTGCGCGATCGCGAGCTTGCCGTCCGTCCGCGTAAAGGCGCCGGTCAGGATGTTCTCCTCGACCGTCAGATGAGGGAAGGCACGCCGACCCTCCATCACCTGGATACAGCCGCGTCGCACCACCTCGTTTGGCGACAGGGACTTCACCTCGACGCCGTTGAACAGGATCGAGCCCTTGGTGACCTCGCCGCGCTCTGCGTGCAGCAGATTGGAGACCGCCTTCAGCGTCGTCGTCTTGCCGGCGCCGTTGGCGCCGAGAAGCGCAACAATGCCGCCTCGCGGGACCTCCAGCGAGACGCCCTTCAGCACGAGAATGACGTGATCGTAGACAACCTCGATATTGTTGACCGACAGGATCAGAGCTGCCGCGTCCGTCGCAGCGGTGACGACCTTGGCGATTGACATGCGCAGACCTCCAAACCGAGCAGGGGCTGGGATCCGGGGGCAGGCGATCCTGCCTCCCGGATCACTCGCACGGGGTCAGGTTTCTTTCGCGCAGTCGCGCGGCTTGATCTTCTTCTCCGCGGCATACTTCGCGGACACATCGGCGACGAGCGGCTCGATGAGCGATTCGTCAGCCGTGTACCAGTCGGAGATCACTTTCCAACCCTTGCCATCCCATTGCTGGACGCGCCCGTAGCGCGCGCCTTCGTGGTCGGAGCAGGAAATGCTGACCGGCTTCAACATTCCCTCAAAGCCGAGCTCCTTGATTCGTGCATCTGTGAGTATCAGGTTCTCAAGCCCCCAACGGACCTGCTCGCCCGTCAGCGGTTGCTTGCCGAATTTTTCTTGCGCCTTGCGGATCGCCTCTACGCCGAGCATGGCATTCGTGATGCCGCGGTTGTAGAGGACTTCGCCGATCTTGCCAGGTTCTGTCGAACCCTTTCCCTTGGCGTAGACGTACTTCTCTATGTCGGCGTGCGCGGGGAATTTCCCTGCACCATGCTGAAGCATCAACGATTTGTAACCGCTGGCTTGGTCGCCGGCCGGCGTCACATCCGGCTCCGCGCCTGACCACCAAACACCGATCATCTTGTCGCGCGGATAGGCGACGGCGGCCGCCTCCTTGATTGCCGTGCTGTTCATGACGCCCCAGCCCCAGACCAGGACATAGTCCGGCCGATGCTGGCGGATCGCCAGCCACTGCGACTTCTGTTCGACGCCGGGATGCGTGACGGGAATCGGCGTGAACTCAAAGCCGTACTTCTGCGCCAGCACCTGCAGCATCGGAATTGGTTCTTTGCCATAGGGGCTGTCATGGTACAGCAGCGAAATCTTCTTGCCCTTCAGCTTGTCGAAGCCGCCGAGTTCCTTGGCGACGTGCTGGATGGCGATATCGGCCGCGGACCAATAAGTGCCGAGCAATGGAAAATTATATGCGAACACCGCGCCGTTCTTGGAATCGGCACGGCCATACCCCATCGTAATGATCGGGATCTTGTCAGCCGCGGTCTTTTCGGTGAGTGCGAAGGTGATCCCGGTCGACAGCGGATTGATGAAGGCCGCGCCGGTTGGTCCTTTGCTCTTGAGACGCTCGTAACACTCGACTCCCTTGTCGGTCGCGTAACCCGTCTCGCATTCCTCGATCATGATCTTGACGCCGTTGATGCCGCCGTCACGTTCATTGATCAGGTTGTAATAGTCTACCACGCCGTTTGCGTAGGGCGCGCCGTTCACAGCGTACGGTCCGGTCCGGTAAGACAGAATTGGGATGAACTGTTCGTTTTGCGCTGCGGCCGGTGCGCTAAGCGCCGCGCCGGCCAAGGCGGTCGCGAGTATCAGTAACCTGCGTGCAATACTTGCCATATTGATGTCCTCCTTCATAAAGCGCTGTTTCCCGTCTTCCTTCCTCTTCGTTGTCGGCGGCCGCCATCCGCATTGCGATCAAGGCACGATCGCTCCCTCAATACGGAAACGGCCAAAGTCTGAGCTTCTCCTTGCCGATCGAGATCAGCCGGGCGAAGCCATGGGGTTCCTTGATGAGCAGATAGCAGATCAAGGACCCGAAGATGATGAACTGGAGATGAGTGATCGTTTGCGTCGACAGTGGCAGGCCAAGCTTGGTCGGAATCACATTCAGCATGATCGGCACGATGAGGATGAAAGCTGCTCCGATGAACGAACCCATGATCGAGCCGAGCCCGCCGATGATGACCATGAACAGAAGCTCAAGCGAGCGGTCGATCGAGAACGCAAGCGGCTCCCATGAACCGAGGTAGACGAACGCCCAGAGCGCACCCGCCACCCCGATGATGAACGAAGAGACCGCGAAAGCCGTTAGTTTGGCATAGAGCGGCCTGATGCCGATCAGCTCGGCGGCGATATCCATGTCGCGGATCGCCATCCACTGCCTGCCGAGATTGCCGCGCACGAGATTTTTCGCCAACACCGCCATCACGGTCACGAAGAGCAGGCACAGCAGGTAACGCTCGACCGGCGAGCGAACGACCATACCGAAGAAATCCAGTTCCGGCGCATTCACTGATCCCGACGGGGCGTAGTTGGTGAACCACGGGATCCGCAGGAACGCCCAATCGAAGAAGAATTGCGCGGCGAGCGTTGCGACCGCCAGGTAGAGACCCTTGATCCGCAGACTGGGAATGCCGAACAGGATTCCGGCACCCGCCGCCATGAACCCGCCAAGCAGAATGGATGCCAGCACGGGCAACGGTGGGATCGCGATCGCGAAGCCAAGCCAGGCAAGCGGGATATGAACGCCGGTCGCCAGCTTGTAGGCGGAATAGGCGCCGATGGCCATGAACGCGCCGCTGCCGAGCGAGATCTGGCCGCAATAGCCGACGAGAATGTTTGTCCCGATGGCGGCGAGCGCCAGGATGAGGAAGGGAAGCAGGATGGCCCACAACAGATAGTCGGTGCCGAACGGCCAGATCCGGAAGGTGGCCAGCAGCGGCACGCCAATGAAAGCAATTCCGAGCAAGACAGCGAGGGCAATACGATCCTGCCGGATCGGGAAGATCGCCATATCCTCCGCATAGGTCGCCTTGAACTGGCCGGCTTCGCGATAGAGCACGATGACCTCCTTGCCTCAGACGCGTTCGATGATGCGTTCGCCGAACAGGCCCTGCGGCCGCAAGAGCAGCACCGCCAACGCCAGCACGTAGGCAAACCAATATTCGATGCCGCCGCCGATGGATGGCCCGAGGTATACCTCTGCGAGCTTCTCACCCGCCCCGACAATGAGCCCGCCGACGATCGCTCCGGGAATCGAGGTGAGGCCGCCGATGATCAGGACCGGCAAAGCCTTCAGCGCGAGAAACGTGATGGAGAACTGCACGCCAAGCTTGGTCCCCCACACGGTCGCCGCGACGAGCGCAACGAGGCCGGCAACGAGCCAGACCACGAACCAAATCCAACTGATTGGAATCCCGATCGAGTGCGCGGCTAAATGGTCGTCGGCCACGGCTCTGAGCGCGCGACCGGTCTTGGTACGCTGAAAGAAGACCGCGAGGCCGGCGACCAGGACGCCCGCGATCAATGCGCCCCAGACATCCAGCTTGTTGACCAGAATCCCGCCCGGGAACAGGCCGTCAAACAAGAACCAGGCGTCGGTCGGAAACAGCCGCAACGGGTAGACATCCGATCCGAAGATCATCTCCGCGGCGCCCTCGATGACGAATGTCACGCCGATCGTCGACATGAACAGCGTCAAGCCGTCCTGATTGACCAGAGGTCCGATCACGAACCGCTCGATCAGCCAGGCGGTTGCCGCCATGATCACGGCGGCAAAGCCGATAGCGAGGATGACCGCGACCCAAAGGGGAAGGCCGTTGGCGACCAGGAGGTCGAGGGCGCGAACCAGCGCCAATCCCGCGAGCAACACCATTGCTCCCTGCGCGTAGTTGAATACGCCGGATGCCTTGAAGATCAGCACGAAGCCGAGCGCGACCAGCGAATAGAGCACGCCGGACATCAATCCGCCGATAAGGACCTCGAGAAACTGACCCAGTGCGATCATGGACGCACCTCAATGCGCGACGCCAAGATATGCGTCGATCACGGCTTGACTTCTCTTCACTTCATCAGGCGTGCCGTCGGCGATCTTCACGCCGTGATCAAGCACCGCTACGCGGTCCGACAGATCCATGACCACGGCCATGTCGTGCTCGATCAGGGCAATGGTCGTGCCGTAATGGTTGTTCACATCGATGATGAACCGCGACATGTCTTCCTTCTCCTCCAGGTTCATGCCTGCCATCGGCTCGTCGAGGAGCAGAAGGTCGGGCTCCATCGCCAGGGCGCGACCGCGTTCGACACGCTTCTGCAAGCCGTATGGCAGACGCCCGACCGGTACCTTGCGGATTGTCTCGATCTCCAGGAAGTCGATGATCTCCTCGACCTTGCGCCGATGCTCGATCTCCTCTGTGAGGGCAGGGCCATAGCGCAGCAGCTGCCACAACAGCCCCCGGCGCACCTTCAAGGTGCGGCCTGCCATGATGTTGTCGAGCGCGCTCATCCCCTTGAACAGGGCGACATTCTGAAAGGTGCGCGCGATGCCGCCGCGCGCCGCCTCGAAGGGCTGCATTTTGGACCGGGTGCTTCCCTTGAAGGTGATGGCGCCATGGTTGGGATGATAGAAACCGTTGACGACGTTCAGCATTGAGGTTTTGCCGGCGCCGTTGGGGCCGATGATGGCGCGAATTTCGCCTTTTTTGACGTTGAACGAGACGTCCCGCAGCGCCTTGACGCCGCCGAAGGCCAGTGCCACGCCCTCGACCTGCAGCAGGATTTCGTTGGCGTTTGGCGCTCTCATGCTGCTCTTCCCAGCGATTCTGCCGGACCGATGATTTGCATGTCGCGAATCTTGACCCGTGCCGCGATCGTGCCCTTCCGGCCATCCTCAAACGTCACTTCCGTGGAAATGTCGGCGTCATGCGCTCCGTTGTAGAGTGCCGTGACCAACGACGCATAGCGTTCGGCAATGAAGCGACGGCGCACTTTCTGCGTGCGGGTCAGCTCGCCGTCATCCGCGTCGAGCTCCTTGTGCAGAATGAGGAAGCGGCGAATCTGGGCGCCCGCAAGCACCGTTTCCCCGGCCAGGGAGCGGTTCACCGCAGCAACGTCCTTGGCGACCATGTCGTAGACCAGCGGATGCCCGGCAAGCTCCTGATAGGACCCGTAGGCGACGTTGTTGCGTTCCGCCCAATTCGCGACCGCGACCGGGTCGATGTTGAGCATGGCGCATACGAACTCTCTCGAGTCACCGAACGTGATCGCTTCCTTAATATTGGGATAGAACTTCAGCTTGTTCTCAAGGTACTTGGGAGCAAACATCGTGCCGTCAGCCAATCGACCGACGTCCTTCGCACGATCGATGATCTTCAGATGCCCGGTCTTCTCGTCGAAAAAGCCCGCATCGCCGGTCCTGACATATCCATCGGACGTCATCGCTTCCGCGGTCTTTGCCTGATCCTTGAAATATCCGAGGAACATGCCGGGCGAGCGAAACTGCACTTCGCCCGATTCCGCGATGCGGATGTCGACGTTGGGCGCCGGCGGACCAACCGTATCCGAATAGATCTCGCCATCGGGCTGACACGTTACATAGAGGAACGCTTCGGTTTGGCCGTAGAGCTGTTTCAGGTTCAGTCCGATCGCGCGGTAGAACGCGAACAGATCCGGACCGATAGCTTCACCTCCGGTGTATGCAACGCGTACCTGAGACAGGCCAAGAACGTTCTTGAGAGGCTCGTAGACCAGCCAGCGCCCGAGCGCATAGAGCAATCGGCCTGACAGCGGCACCGGACGTCCCGTCAAGACTTGCTCGCCATACCGCCGCGCGACGTCCAGAAAGTAGCTGAACAATCGCCGCTTGATCGGCGCTGCGTCCTCCATCCGGACCATCAGCCGCGTCAGCATGGCCTCGAAACCGCGTGGCGGGGCCAGGTAGAAGGTTGGTCCTATCTCATGACGATCCTGCTCGATTGTGTTGCTGCTCTCCGGGCACGCCATGCAGAATCCGGCCACCATGCCTTGGGCATAGCTGACGTAATGATCGCCCGCCCAAGCCAGCGGCAGATAGGCCAGCACCACGTCCTTGTCGGTCAACTTGTCGAACCGCGTCGTGTCGGTTGCAGCATCGATGCAGCCTCGCGCCGACAGCATGACGCCCTTGGGCGCGCCGGTCGTTCCCGAGGTATAGAGGATGACCGCGATGTCCGAACCGTTGCCGGCCCGAATGGAATCATCGATCCGTTCGCCAAGCGCGGGATCGGCTGCAAGCGCGGCGCGGCCGTCATTGATGATATCGCCGATTGCGATCAGTCGACCGTGGTCGTAGCCGTCGATTCCGCGCGGTTCGTCGTAGATAATCCTGTTCAGTTGCGGCAGTCGGTCGGACACCGACAGGACCTTGTCGACCTGCTCCTGGTCCTGCGCAGCGACCAGCGTCGCCTCGGCGTGAGCGAGAACAAAAGCAAGCTCATCAGCCACTGCATCGGAGTAGACTGGAACGGGGATTGCGCGCAGCGTCTGCGCTGCCATCATGGTCCAGTAAAGCTTGGGCCGATTGGAGCCGACGACCGCGATTGTCTCGCCTGGTCGCAAGCCAAGCCGATGCAAGCCGGCAGCGTAGCTACGTATGATTTCGGCAACCTCAGCCCAGGTCCAGCTCTGCCAGATACCAAGATCCTTGTGCCGGAACGCTGGCCGCGTGCCAAATTGTGCCGTGTTTCGCAGCAGCAATTTGGGAAACGTGTCATACGATCCGCCGCCGGCCATGTCGGTCTCGATCCAAAAACCGAAGCGTTGGTTCGCTCCTGTTATGGTGATGCCTGCTCCATTTTTGGGTAGCAGACATGCGAGTGCCGCATGAGCCGAGATTACAGCGAATCGCAAGTCCGACAAGGGCCAGATTGATGGATCGCGTTTTTGCCGCGGGCGCGCGCGGCAGAGATAGGTCTACCGGCTGCCAATTCGCCGAAGGTGAATCCGGTCGCCACCAGACGGACATTGCGGCGCGAAGACGCTGGTCGGTTCTCAAGAGGTAACCCCAATGCTTCCGGGAGCCTCACGTCCGTCGGGCGGTCCCGGGAAGCGGACCGGAGTCCTGCGCCACCCAGGTGTCGAGGGCGACCGGAAACCGATTGCCGATTTGCTGCGCGGCCGCCCTCGTTGCGACCCATGGAGGGCCGCCTGACCGCTTTGCCGGATGGCGAGGTCGGATGAGGCGACTTGACTATGGTCGCTTCGTTTGCCGGTGGCGCGCCGTGACAAACTGCCGCCACAAGGGGGCCCTGCGAACCGCCCCCGACATGACAGTATCGCGTTGGCGCTAATGTGCCTGGCATGACAGCCGTCATTTCAAACAACATTTCAAACAGTGCTGCGCGAAAGAGCAAATCCATCTCCCTTGCGGGGAGCTGAATTGCATGACTACGTGTCCGCCACGAACCAATCACCTCAAGAGGAAATCAACATGTCCCAAGGAAAGCGCATCGTCCTGGCTTCGCGCCCGCACGGCGAGCCCACGTCGGCCAATTTCAGGCTCGAGGACTACACGCCGCCGACGCCGGGCGCGGGCGAGGTGCTGCTGCGCACCATCTGGCTGTCGCTCGATCCCTATATGCGCGGCCGCATGGCCGACGGTCCGTCCTATGCCGCACCGGTGCCGGTCGGCGGCGTGATGGAAGGCGGCACGGTGAGCGAGGTGATCGCCTCCAACAATCCCAGCTTTGCCAAGGGCGATATCGTGCTGTCGCGCGCGGGCTGGCAGACGCATGTGCTGTCCGACGGCAAGGGCCTCGCCAAGATCGATCCGAAGATCGCGCCGATCTCGACCGCGGTCGGCGTGCTCGGCATGCCCGGCATGACCGCCTATACGGGACTGCTCGAAATCGGCAAGCCGCAGGCGGGCGAGACGGTGGTGGTCGCGGCCGCGTCCGGCGCGGTCGGCTCGGCGGTCGGCCAGATCGCCAAGATCAAGGGCGCGCGGGCGATCGGCATTGCCGGCGGCAAGGACAAGTGCGCCTACGTCAAGAACGAGCTCGGCTTCGACGAGTGCCTCGACCATCGCGATCCCAATCTCGCGGCCAAGCTGAAGGAAGCCTGCCCGAAAGGCATCGACGTCTATTTCGAGAATGTCGGCGGCGCGGTGTTCGACGCGGTGTTTCCGCTGCTCAACGCGTTCGCGCGGATCCCGGTCTGCGGCCTGATCGCGCATTACAACGACACCGAAGCGCACGCCCCGAAATGGGCCGGCGCGATGATGCGCAACATCCTGACCAAGCGGCTGACCTTCCGCGGCTTCATCGTCAGCGACTTCGCCGCCATGCATGGCGACTTCCTCCGCGACATGTCGCAGTGGGTGCGCGAGGGCAAGGTCAAGTACAAGGAGTTCGTGACCGAGGGCCTGGACAGCGCGCCGGATGCCTTCATGGGCCTGCTCAAGGGCGCCAATTTCGGCAAGCAGTTGGTCCGGGTCGGGCCGGACAAGGCCTGAGTTACAAGCCCCGGAAGCTCCTATTCCGCGCAACAAAGTATCAAAAGCGCCACAATGGCGGGGATTTGGGGGCCTTATGGCCCCCATTTGCTTGACGGAGACCCGCAGCAGTTGATTCAATATGGCTATATTTCAGGTGTAGCCATGATTTTTGAACTTATTGTTTTCGGGGTCATTCTCCTCGCCGTCGGCTATTGGGCGACGATGTTCGTCATGGGCCGCCGCGACGACGTCTTGCATGGAAGATTCGTCGAGGAGCAGCCGGACACGACACCGGTCCGCATCATGCCGCACGTACCTGGCGTACGGCCCGCGCCGGCGGCACCACCGCCCGACAAGGACTCGCTGCAGGCGCTGCTCACCGTGATCAAGCAGGACCTGCACGACGCGGCGCGGAGCTGACGCGGCTCAGGCCGCCGGCTCCTTGCCGAGCAGCATCTCCAGGTCGACATCGACCTGGCCCTTCGCCCTGACGTGGCGGACCTCGAAACTGTCGGGCTGGAAGCGGTACTCGACGAGACCAACTTCCTTGATGCCGATCACCTCCTGCCGCGCGTCGGAGATGACGAAGCCGGCCGAGGGCGCCCAGATGTGTCTGACATGCTCGAACGTGTAGTCGCGACGCTGGTGCACATGGCCGCTGCCGACCAGACGCCAATCGACCTTGCCGAACATCTCGATCAGGCGGCGGCGCGCCGGCTGCGGGACGAAGCGGATCGCGGTCTCGGCGCGCTCGGCATCGTAGGGCAGGTCGAGGTAGAGCGGCTTGTGCAGGAACAGCGCGACCGGCCTGCCGACGGCCTTGTCGAGCGCGCCTGCGAGCCAGTCGAACTGCTCGGCCTCGCTGTCGAGGCCGGTGTTCATGATCAGCGAATTCAGCCCGATGAAGCACCAGCCGGCGGCGTCGAAATGCCAGCGGTCCTCGCCGAGCACCGAGGTGAAGGCGCCGCGCGTCTCCTCGGTCGGCGGTTGCGTCGGCGGCGCGCCGACCGCGGTCGGATTGTCGCCGATGTCGTGATTGCCCGGCAGATAGAGGCAATCGACCGGCAGCGCGTTGTGCAGCTCCTTGGCGAACGCCAAGTCGTCGCGGCTGGTCGGCCCGTCGAACGAGACGTCGCCGGAGTTGAGCACGAGATCGGGACGTGTCGCGTCGATGTGCTCGCTGACGCGATGAAAGTTGTCGATGAGCGGCCTGAAGCGGCGCGCGAGATGGGTGTCGGAGATTTGTGTCAGGCGAAATTGGGGCATGCATCGCTCCTTTGGGCCGGAGCATAGGTCGGCGCGAAGTCGGAACGATGACGATTTTGCCGTCTTGTTCGATGCCTCGTTTGAAGCCCTGTTTGATGTGTTGTTTGGTCTTGCACCTTGGCGGTCGCTGGATCGCCAGTTGCCGCACCGACGCCGGCGAGCCCCGCCGTCACCATGCCGAGCACGCCGCTGCCCGGGGCCGCGCTGTCGAGGATCGGGGTGATGATGCTGATCGCGTCACACATGAGGGGCTGAAACCGCCATTGGTCCTGGGAGTTGGTCATCCGGGCTCGGGTGATGTTTCAACGGGTTACCGCGCACGCTTCATTGTCTTGGGGGCGAGTGGCGGCTAAGAGGGCGGCCGGGCGCCCGCGGCTGAGGGAGATTTTTGATGTCGGTTCAAATGGTTCTGTTGCCGGTCTTCATCCAGATCGGGCTCGCCTTCGCGCTGTTGTTCGCCATGGCGACGACGCGTACAAGGGCGCTGACGAGCGGCGAGACCAAGATCGCCGACATCGCGCTGCGCGAGCCGAATTGGCCGGCCCAGGCCACCAAGTTCGGCAACTGCTTCGCCAACCAGTTCGAGCTGCCGATCCTGTTCTATGTCCTGATCGCTATTGCGCTGCCGCTGCGCCGTGCCGATCTGTTCATCGTGCTGATGTCCTGGGTGTTCGTGGTGACGCGGTTTGCCCATGCCAGCGTGTTCGTCACCTCCAACGACGTGCGGCCGCGCTCGCTCGCCTGGTTCGCCGGCGCGCTGGTGCTGGCGGCCATGTGGCTGTACTTCGCGCTCAGACTGCTGCTGCTGATCTGATGCGCCCAACCGAAAGAGATCAATGACCCCCGCTGCCCGGCTTTCCGCCGCGATCGAGCTGATCGCCACCATCGACGCACAGCGCATTCCCGCGGCGAAAGCGCTGAAGGAATGGGGCACCGCGCACCGTTATGCCGGCTCCGGCGATCGCGCCGCGATCTCCGGCCTGATCTGGGACGTGCTGCGCCGGCAATCCTCCGCGGCCTATTTGATGGATGACGCCAGCGCCCGGTCGCGCCTGCTCGGCATGCTCAAGCTCGAACGCGGCATGGACATTGCCACGATCCAGGCGCTGTGCGACGGCGGCCGGTTCGCGCCGGATCCGCTGACCGCGACCGAGGAGGCGGCGCTAGCCTCGCGCTCGCTCGAGGAGGCGCCGGCGCATGTCGCGGGCGACTATCCGGACTGGCTCGATCCGCATCTGGCAAAGGTGTTCGGCGACGACCGCGCGGCGGAAGCGACCGCGATGGCGAGCCGCGCGCCGCTCGATCTGCGCGTCAACACGCTGCGCGGCAAGCGCGAGAAGGTGCTGCCGCGGCTGTCGCATCTCGGCGCCAGGGAAACGCCGTGGTCGCCGCTCGGCCTGCGCATCGAGCTCGGCGCCGACGCGCGCAATCCCGGCATCCATGCAGAGGAGGATTTCATCAAGGGCGCCATCGAGGTCCAGGACGAGGGCTCGCAGCTCGCCGCGCTGTTCTCGGCAGCCAAGCCGGGCGAGCAGGTGATCGACCTCTGCGCCGGCGCCGGCGGCAAGACGCTGGCGGTGGCGGCGATGATGCAAGGCAAGGGCCGGCTGATCGCGACCGACAGCGACAAGCGGCAGCTCGCGCCGATCCATGAGCGGCTGTCGCGCGCCGGCGTGCACAATTGCGATGTGCGCACACCGCGCGGCGAGGAGGAGGTGCTGTCCGACATCAAGGCGTCCGCCGACCTCGTGCTGATCGACGCGCCGTGCACCGGCACCGGGACCTGGCGCCGCAATCCCGACGCCAAATGGCGCATGCGCCCCGGCGCGCTGGAGGTGCGGCTGAAGGATCAGGCCGAGGTGCTGGAGCGCGCCGCCCCGCTGGTGAAGGGCGGCGGCCGGATCGCCTACATCACCTGCTCGGTGCTCACGGAAGAGAACGGCGAGCAGGTCAGGGCCTTCATCGCGCGGCATCCGGAGTTTTCCGTGCAGCCGCCGGAGCAGACCGCAGCGGCGCTGTGGGACAAGGCCGAAGCCTTTGCCGAGGCCGCGCTGCTGTCGGCGGAGGGCCTGCTGATGACGCCGCGTCGCAGCGGCACGGATGGGTTCTTCGTCTCGGTGTTGAAGAAGGCGTGAGGCAATGTCGCTTCCTCCGCCGTCATTGCGAGGAGCGTAGCGACGAAGCAATCCATGGCTCCGCACGTGCGGCACGATGGATTGCTTCGCTTCGCTCGCAATGACGGGTTGAGTACCTACGCTTCGGAGCACACGCCGACCGGTACTGGCGTCTTGCTCACCACGATCACCCAGTACAGCAGCGCGCAGGCGCTGATCGCGGCACCCAGCACGCAGACGCCGGGCCAGCCGGCGGCCGCATAGGCCATCGTCGAGGTAATTGCGCCAAATCCTGTTCCGATCGAATAGAACACCATGTAGCCGCCGACCAGCCGGCTCGCCGCGTCGGGGCGCGCGGCGACGATCAGGCTCTGGTTGGTGACATGGATCGCCTGCACCGCGAAGTCGATCATCAGGACGCCGGCCACGACCAGCCACAGCGAGGTATTGAGGCAGGCGATCGGCACCCAGCCGGCGAGCATCAGCAGCAGCGACAAGCCGGTGGTGCGCTGCCCCCAGCCGCGGTCGGCGAGCTGGCCGGAATTGCGCGCCGCCAGCGCACCGGCGAGGCCGGCGATCCCGAGCATCCCGATCGTGGTGTGCGACAATGAGAACGGGGGTGCCGCGAGCGGCAGCACGACCGAGCTCCAGAACACGCTGAAGCTTGCGAAGATCAGAAGCGCGAACACCGCGCGTTCGCGCAGGACCTGCTCCTCGACGAACAGCGCGACCGTCGAGCGCAGCAGCTTTGCGTAGGACGATCCGGCCATCGGCTGCGGCGCGTGCCGCGGCAGCGCGCGTGCCAATAGCGCCGCCAGCACCAGTGTCAGCGCGGCCGAGGTGAGGTAGACCACGCGCCAGCCGCCGAGATCGGCCAGTGCGCCGGCGGCAAAACGTGCCAGCAGAATGCCCGAAACCACGCCGCTGGTGACGGTGCCGATGGTGCGGCCGCGGTCGGCCGGTGCGGCCAGCGTCGCGGCGTAGGCGACCAGGACCTGGATCACGACGGCAAGCAGCCCGACCAGCACCATGCCGACAAGCAGCACCGCGGCGTTCGGCGCGGTGCCGACGATGGTGAGCGCGAGCGCCGACAGCACGGTCTGGCCGACGATCAGCCTGCGGCGGTCCCAGAGGTCGCCGAGCGGCACGATCAGCATCAGGCCGAAGGCGTAGCCGACCTGGGTCAGCGTCACGACGCCGCCGATCACCGCCGGCGTGATGGAGAGATCCTGCGCCATGGTGTCCAGCAGGGGTTGCGCAAAATAGATGTTGGCGACGCTGAGGCCGCAGGCGACGGCGAACAGCAGCACGACGGCGGGCGACAGAGCGCGAGCCGTGGTGTCGCCGGGCTTGTCGTTTGTCTTGTGATGGTCCTCGGCCGGCCGGGCCTCAGCCATGGTCTGGTTCGTCATCTTGCCTCCGCTGCAATTCGCAATCTGGTCTTATCATGAGACCAGTTGCGCCGGACGCTGTCTAGTCCTATTTTAAGACCAGTTCAGAATCGTGATCGAGGGAGGCGGAGCGCGATGAAACGGACCGCATTTGCAAAAGCGGAATGCCCGGTGGCGCGCGCGCTGGATGCGATCGGCGACTGGTGGTCGCTGTTGATCGTGCGCGACGCGTTCGACGGCCTGCGCCGGTTCGGCGACTTCCAGAAGAATCTCGGCATCGCCAAGGGCATGCTGACGACGCGGCTGCGCACGCTGGTTGCAACAGGCGTACTCGAGCAGGTCGCGGCCTCCGACGGCAGCGCCTATCAGGAATATGTGCTGACCAAGCGAGGCCACGACCTGTTCCCGATCGTGGTTGGTCTCAGGCAATGGGGCGAGGCGCATCTCTACGCGCGCGGCGAGCCACATTCGGTGCTGCTCGACCAGGCCGGGCAGGGGGTCGGGCAGCTCGTGCTGCCGTCGAAGAGCGGCCAGCCGCTGGGCTGGGCGGATACCAAGGTGAGGAAGGTCGCGGCGCGGAGGCGGTGAGCGTGGATGCTTTTGCTAACTTCGCCCCCCAAATTCCGGCGTCATCCTGAGGTGCGCGCGGAGCGGTGCGCGAGCAGCGCTCGGCGAGCCTCGAAGGATGGGGATGGAGCCGGGCTGTCGCCCTTCGAGACGGTCGCTTCGCGACCTCCTCAGGGTGACGGGACGGAACAGGGCTACCGCGCGCAGGCCCTCGCCGTTCAATCCACAATGAACAGCGTCGCGCCCGTCGTTGTCGACGAACGGTGCGCGGCGTCGCCGAAGTCGGAGACCTGGTAGCTCATGCCCGGCTTCAGCGTGAATCTGCGGCCGTCGCGCAGCTCGGTGTCGAGCTCGCCCGTGACGACAAAGAGTACATGGCCGCGATCGCACCAGTGATCGGCGAGATAATCAGGCGAATACTCGACCATTCGCACCCGCAGCTCGCCGATGTTGAGCGTGCGCCACAGCGCCTGTCCGGTCTCGCCGGGATGCACTGAAGGCTCGACGTTGCTCCAGTCGGTGACGGTGAAGGGCAGGGTGGGAATTTTCATGGGCTGGATCCTGATGTCGCGTCTTCCGCCTCTGCATCCTATACACCGGCGTCATCCTGAGGTGCGCGTCGAGCGGTGCGGCAGCAACGCTCGGCGAGCCTCGAAGGATGGGATGGAGCCGGGCCGTCGCCCTTCGAGACGGTCGCTTCGCGACCTCCTCAGGGTGACGGATTACTGCATGCCGCAACCTCAACCCACCGGATGGTTCGCCGAGCCCTGCCGGATCTTCCCCTCGGCATCCAGCCGCAGATACTCGCAGATCTTCTTGCCGCGTTCGTTCTGGTAGAACACGACGACGCTGTCGGGCGAGACGTAGAGGTCGATCAGCTCGAAATGCAGCTCGGGCAATTTCGCCAGCGCCGCGCTCCAATAGGCCCGCAAGCTCGCCTTGCCGCGCACCGTGCCTGTTGGGCCGAAGCCGAGCGCCGGGATGCGGTCCGAGGTCATCTCGGCATCCTCGGCATACATCGCCAGCACCCGCTCGAGGTCGCGCGCGTTCCAGGCGGCGATCCAGTCGCGACCGAGCGCTGTGAGGCGCGACGGGTCGTGAAAATCCGACATTGGTTTCCTCCATGTGGCTTATGGCCAAATTAGGTCAATAATACTGACCTACATCGATTTGTCCATGCCCAAAGAAGAATGTGGGCGCCCCTTCGAGCGCGGTTGCGGGGGCGGGCGCCGTCGCGTATCTGCTTGCCATGACAGCCCAGCACACAGCCCAAGACACAGCTCAAGCGCCGTCGACGCCCTCCGTGGCCTCGGCGCATGACAAGATTCTGATTGTCGATTTCGGCAGCCAGGTGACGCAACTGATTGCCCGCCGCGTCCGCGAGATGGGCGTCTATTCCGAGATCGTGCCGTTCCAGAAGGCGGAGGCCGCCTTCAAGGAGATGAAGCCGAAGGCGGTGATCCTCTCCGGCGGTCCGGAGTCGGTCCACGAGACCGGCTCGCCGCGCGCGCCGCAGCTGATCTTCGAGTCGGGCGTTCCCGTGCTCGGCATCTGCTACGGCCAGATGACGCTCGCGGCCCAGCTCGGCGGCGAGGTCGAGGGCGGGCACCATCGCGAGTTCGGCCGCGCCGATGTCGAGGTGAAGACCGACAGCCAGCTGTTCGACGGCATCTGGGGCCACGGCGAAAAGCACCAGGTGTGGATGAGCCATGGCGACCGCATCACAAAAATGCCGCCCGGCTTCTCGGTGGCCGGCACCTCGCCGAATGCGCCGTTCGCGATCATCCAGGACGAGACGCGCAAATATTACGGCCTGATGTTCCATCCCGAGGTGGTGCACACGCCCGATGGCGCCAAGCTGTTGCGCAACTTCGTGCGCAAGGTCGCAGGGCTCACCGGCGACTGGACCATGCGCGCGTTCCGCGAGGAGGCGATCGAGAAGATCCGCGCCCAGGTCGGCACGGGCAAGGTGATCTGCGGCCTCTCGGGCGGCGTCGATTCCGCCGTGGCGGCGGTCTTGATCCATGAGGCGATCGGCGATCAGCTGACCTGCGTGTTCGTCGATCATGGCCTGCTGCGGCTCGACGAGGCCAAGACCGTCGTCGACCTGTTCCGCAACCACTACAACATCCCGCTGGTCCATGTGGACGCGTCGAAGGAGTTTCTGGGCGAGCTCGGGGGCGTCATCGACCCCGAGGTGAAGCGCAAAACCATCGGGCGGCTCTTCATCGACGTGTTCGAGGCCGAGGCGAAGAAGATCGGCGGCGCCGCATTCCTGGCGCAGGGCACGCTCTATCCCGATGTGATCGAGAGCGTCTCGTTCACCGGCGGCCCGTCGGTCACCATCAAGTCGCACCACAATGTCGGCGGCCTTCCGGCGCGCATGAACATGAAGCTCGTCGAGCCGCTGCGCGAATTGTTCAAGGACGAGGTGCGCGTGCTCGGCCGCGAGCTCGGCCTGCCCGAAGTGTTCGTCGGCCGCCACCCGTTCCCGGGCCCCGGCCTCGCCATCCGCTGCCCCGGCGACATCACCAGGGAAAAGCTCGACATCCTGCGCAATGCCGACGCCGTCTATATCGACCAGATCCGCAAGCACGGGCTCTATGATGCGATCTGGCAGGCCTTCGCCGTGCTGCTGCCGGTGAAGACCGTCGGCGTGATGGGCGACGGCCGCACCTACGAATACGTCGTCGGCCTCCGCGCCGTCACCTCGACCGACGGCATGACCGCGGACTTCTATCAGTTCGACATGAAGTTCTTAGGCGAGACCGCGACGCGCATCATCAACGAGGTGAAGGGCGTGAACCGGGTGGTGTACGACGTGACGTCGAAGCCGCCGGGGACGATTGAGTGGGAATGATTCAGGCCCGTCCGGGACTATCCCGCTCTGTCCAATTGCACGAATTAACAGACTGATTTTACGATTGAATTCGTCGTCGACATTCGAGAACTATCGGCACGCATAAATCCGGCCCGACGGAGCGCCTGACGGTGTCGCCGTCCATTGAAACTATCGATCCTGATCAATACCGTCACACGCGATGCTGCGTCTGACGGTATTTTTCTTTGTCTAAGCATCTGAAAAACAAGGAAATCTCCGGTCAAACGCGGCTCAAAAATCGCTGACGGTATTTTGCCCGGAGGGGAAGTCCTTGCTGACAGACGCTGCGCTTAAGGCACTGAGACCAAAGGAAAAATCGTACAAGGTCACCGACCGTGACGGCATGTACGTGGTTGTATCGCCCGCGGGGACGCTGTCCTTCCGGCTCGACTACCGTCTGCATGGTCGACGCGAGACTGTAGTTCTCGGAAAGTACGGCCCGACAGGGTTGTCGCTCGCACGCGCTCGCGAGAAGTGCATCGATGCGAGGCGCGCAGTAAACGAGGGGCGGTCACCTGCTATCGAGAAGCAGCGCGAGAAACGGCGTCTTCTTGAAGCAAGGAGTTTCGGCGAACTCGGAGAGAAGTGGCTCGTCGCGGCACCGATGGCCGATAGCACCCGGGCAATGCGGCGATCGATCTTCGAACGCGAACTGCTTCCAGTTTGGCGCAAGCGCCTTCTGAATGAGATCGCACCTGGCGATCTCCGCGCTCATTGCGCTGCCATCGTGGAGCGCGGCGCCCCCGCAACGGCGATCCACGTCCGCGATATCGTGAAGCAGATCTACGGGTTCGCGATCCTCCATGGGGAGAAGATCACCAATCCGGCGGACGAGGTTGGGCCCGCCTCGATTGCGAACTTCGTCCCGCGAGACCGTTCGCTTTCGCCGACTGAAATTCGCATCATGCTCAAGCAACTGGAGCGTATCGCGACGTTGCCCACCATCAGGCTGGGACTACGTCTGTATCTGCTCACCATGGTCCGCAAGAGTGAGCTCCTCGATGCCACATGGGATGAAATCGATTTCGAGAATGCAGTCTGGACGATCCCTAAGGAACGCATGAAGCGTTCGAAGGCGCACAATGTCTATCTCTCAAGCCAGGTGCTCGACATCTTTATTGCGTTCAAGACCTGCGCGGGAAATTCCAAGTATGTCCTGCCGTCGCGGTATGACGCAGACGCCCCGATGTCACGGGCAACGTTCAACCGGGTCACATATTCGGTCGTTGAGCAGGCACGTAAGGAAGGACTTCCGCTGGAGCCGTTCACGGTTCATGACCTGCGAAGAACCGCTTCAACTCTTCTGAATGAACTCGGTTTCAACAGCGACTGGATCGAAAAGTGCCTCGCACACGAGGACGGACGATCATCGAGGGGAGTTTACAACAAGGCCGAATACGAGGTGCAGCGTCGTCACATGATGCAGGAGTGGTCCAACATCGTTGATGCCTGGGTTGGTGGCCAGAAATACATCCCCATCCTCATTCCGCCTTCAATGCCGCTTCTGCAGCCCGACCCGGCGCTTTGATGCTTTGGTTCAGCGGAGTGGGCTTATTCGTGGGGCGGACCTCGCTGACGACGAACCTATTTCCGAACTCCGGCCTTTACAGGCCGCGTTCGCCGTCGCGCAACATCTGGATGAGGTGCGCGAGCCACAGGCTTGTTTCGGCGCGCGTCAAGCCAAGCTTCTATTTCCGCGAGATCCCAAACGACACACCGTGGGGACAATGCGAAGCGTCGTGGAAATTCTCCGCGCTGCTCCATTTCATAGACGGTGCTGTCGGCAAGAGGGACCATTTCGCGAAGCTGATGGCGCCGGATCGTACGCCGGAGGGGCTGGGTATCGCGAGAAGCCATGGCGCTTTCCTTTCCTGCGGCTGGAAAGGCAATTGAAATCGATAGTTGGTGCTGAAATCGAGTGCGCGCCTTGAACCCTCTAAAAAAGGGTGGCTCCGGCGCGCAAAAAGAAATGTCCGGTAATGCGGTGAGGGGATACCCTCTCAATTTCACTGGCCACGCACTGCGTCGCGCCAAGTACGTTGTGCCAGCAAGAGCCCGTCGCTCCCGCTTCCAGCTGCGCTGCCTGTCCTGTTGGTCTGCCGCCAGACAACCTGGTCGAAAGTAGCAGATAAGGCTTTGGAATAGCGAGAGAAAGTCGTGAATTAAAGCGGCTCCGCTGGAGAGGGCCTTCCCTGAAGAGCGGCTTCGGTGCAACTTACGCGCGTCCATACTGAGGACGGGGGGAATGCAGTACATCTCAAATCCGCCGGACGCGGCGTCGTTGATGACGTCTGCCAGAAGCTTCGGTAACTACGATTTGCCGAGTGCCTTGGCGGATCTTATCGACAACAGCATAAAAGCGCGCGCGCGAAACATCCGCATAACCTGTCTTTACCAATCCGGCTCAGGTGGAGACAGCTCTCCCCCTGATGCTGCACGAGGTGGAGGGAGATTTTGCCCGACTGTCGGATCTTCTGCGACACACTGAGCCATACTCAAGCAACTGGGCTGCGGTCGAAGAGATTTTGAAAGAGAAGGGATGGACCAGTGCGCGCGCTTGATAGCGAAATTGCCTATTTCAGAATTCGCATTGCCCAGCAGTTCGCGGACCAGCTCAATTCTTCCGCGCCGATACCGGAAGGAGCGATCCGCAACGAGGTCGTAAACGGCCCCTTCAAGCTGTCGCACGAAGAATCGGAAGAAATTATAAGAGAGCTCGAGAGTAACTTTACGACCAGCCAGAAACGCGGGGCTGCCGTCACAAGCGACTATAAGCCCTGGCTTTCGTCGAGACGAAGCGGCATTGATTTCTATTATTGGAACCGGTTGCGGCGATATTATCTTGAAGGCGGCGTTCTGGCGCCTCAAGTTGTAGCGACGCTTGATGCGGTAACAGACGAAGTTCTCGACTATCTCGGCGATCCCGTAAATCAGGGAGCATGGTCCCGTCGCGGAATGGTGATGGGGCACGTTCAGTCGGGAAAGACCACGAACTATTCCGCGCTAATCTGCAAAGCTGCAGACGCTGGATACAAGGTAATCATCTTGCTGGCCGGCATAACCAACTCGTTGAGATCGCAAACTCAGGAGCGTCTGGACGAAACGTTCATCGGTAAAAAATCGGTTTTTCAGGCGACCGCGCAGACGGCTTTGCCGCTGCTGACATACGCGACTCTCAAGCGATTTCCTGCTTACGGAACCTCCCGTGATCAGGACTTCAACAAGCGTTCCGCCGGTGTGATCTTCTCCCTCGAGGCGCACAGCGAACCGATGATTTTCATCACTAAGAAGAATCGTGGGCCACTTGAAAGCCTTCAAAGCGCGAGCTTTCTTCTCACGATGCTGCGCTAATGAGCTTCGAGCTGGGACTGGCTGAAGCCGGTTATACCACGCGCCCGGAATATGACGTAAGCAGATACATGCTTGTACGCAGAGTACCTTACGTGGTCGGGGACGGCTTTCCCAGGATCACGCCGGCGATGCTCATGCCTGGCGTCGAGAAGGTGAGATATCAAATCAGCATCGAAGCATGCCGCAGTTTCGAGATCGGCATGGAAAAGGCAATGGAGCTCCTCATTGGACACCGAACCTGATCTCGTACAGGCTTATGATGAGTTCTGGGAGGACCTGTTCGTAGAGGCTGACCTGTCCGGCAGCCCGCAGCAGGAGGCATTCTTTCGGCTCTATGCGCGAATGGCGGGCGAGGCCGGTGAGTGCACCGACCTCATCTACACGCCCGCAAGGAAGGACGGGCGCGGAGCAAACCAGATCGATGGGTATGCTCTGGAGAAAGAAACGGAAGAGCTGTACGTCGCGGTGTCAGATTTCAGGGAGGGGCGCGACCAATCCCTCAACGTGAGCCAGATTGAGGCGTTACTGCAGCGCGCCAAGAATTTTCTGGAGCTCTCCGTATCTGCCGAATTCATTACGGCTCTCGAAGAGACCAGCCCGGCTTTTGAGGCTGCATATCTCGCCCGAAACCGTGGGATCGATGCCGGAAGGATAGTTGGGTGGATGTCGACAAGATCGGAATGGGCAGAAGCGGCGAAGGCCGCCCTGCACGATCCGGTGCACTTTAAGAAGACCGTCGACGAGATGGCTGACGCGATAGCGGCGCCGCGTTAGACGGCGGGAATTGCGTCGCCTTTAAGATTCGCGATTTCGGCAGCGATCGGGTATCGCTGCCGTGCCAGTCGGGCGATAGGGCGCCAAATGCAAATCCACAGTGTAGTCGTCGATGGGCCTTTAGCGCTGAGAATGCGGCGCCTCGATGCGGCTCGTGAAGGGGCCACGGGTCGGCAGGTCCTGACGCTGCCCCTTCTCGCCGCACGCCTTGCCGGCGGCTTTGTGTTGCCAGCCTCGCACGAGGTCTTGTATCTGGCTATCAGGCAGGCGCTCGAGGCGGGCGGATACGAGGACATTGGCAAGGTTTCCGAACTGCCGGGGATGCCCGCGGCTGTGCTATCGGCGCTCCGAGACTGGTGGGACATGGAGGCCCCGGCTTCTTTGCCCGACAATGCCCGCCTTAGGGACTTTGTGTTGCTCGAACGCCGCGTCCGAGAGGAACTGCCGTCTGGAATGCTGACGCCGCCCGATTTGGTCAAAGCTGCCTTGGCGCGACTTCGTTTCGCTCCAAAAGTACTCGGCGCCGTCACTATTCAAGATGTCGCCAATGTCCAAGCCGTTTGGTATCCGCTCATTCAGGCTCTCTGCGATGTCGTGCCGGTGCGATGGATTGCATCGCAGTATAGCCGGCGCGACTGGTTCTCTGGGGACACCCAAACGCGTCCATCCGGCAGAGCATTGCTTGGCTCCGCAGATCTCTGTGTCGATCCGCGAAACGAAGTGCGGGAAGCCCTGCGTTGGGCGCGCGCGCTTGTGGCGGACGGAAAAGCAGCGCCCCACGAGGTCGCCATCTCGGCCGCCTTGCCGTCGGCTTGGGACGATGCGTTTCTGGTTCTCTCGCGCGAGGCAGGGATGCCCGTGCATTTCACACACGGCATTCCGGCGCTAGCCACCCGTGAAGGGCAGGCCTGCGCCGCACTCGCGGACATCCTGCTACGCGGGCTGTCTCAGGAACGCGTGAGGCTCCTATTCGCCCGGCTGCCGCGCAGCCCAGCCAAGGATAACTTGCCCAGCGACTGGGCTAAAGGCTTGCGGCGAAGCGCGGCGCTGACCAGTCCGACGCTTTGGCGGCATGCTCTGGAGCAAACTCGAGACGAGCGGGCAAATGGTGAACTTGCGGAGCGGGCATTGTTGCCGATTCTCGAAGACTTGGCCGGCGGGATTCCGTCGGCAGACAGAGTAGGGCGCCGTCTTTTGAAGGGGCCGGCGCTGAGCCTGTGGCGGGATGCTTTGCGTATGGCGCCCCCGCAGGCAATCGAGCTCTCCTTGCAGGTTCTGCGCGTTGCCGACGGACGCGAGCCGGGAAATTCTATCGCGTGGGGACCCGCCCGTCACGTGGCGGCGGCCCCGCGCGCATACGTTCGCCTCATCGGGCTGGATGCGAACGCGTGGCCGAGACGGTCGAACGAGAACCCGTTGCTACCGCAACATCTACTTGGGCAATTACGGCTTCCGTCCGCTGAAGCAGCAGAAATCGACCGGATGATGCATGACATCATCGTAGGCCAGTCGACCAACTACACGCTGTCACGCGCCTACAGGAGTGCGACTGGATCGCTGCAAGCAGCCAGCACATTGTGGCCGAGAAAAGCAGAGCGCGTCGTCGGGCGGAGCGCGATACCCCCGCACGCTTTCAGCGAAAGCGATCGTCTCTACGCCCGGCCCGTCGACGCGGGCAAACAGCCCCAAGTGCGTGCAAGTCGTGCCTGTTGGCGCGCATGGTGGGATGGTGAGCAACACACGGCTCATGACGGCAAGGTTCGTGCCAACCACCCGCTCGTTGTCAATGCCCTTGCCGAAGTCCAATCCACCACTTCTCTCCATCGCCTTCTGTGCGATCCGTTGGGGTTCGTCTGGGAGTACGCCCTTCACTGGCGCGAGCCGAGCCTAGATCCTCAGCCCCTCGCTCTCAATCATCGCGCTTTCGGCGAGCTCGTTCACGCTCTTATTGCGGGCGTGTTGCGGAATGGCGCGCCAAAAAATATCGATGAGATTGAGATTGCCCTAGATCGAGAGGCGGCCCGTCTTACAGAAAGCTGGCTAATCACCAGAGCCGTTCCACCGGGGCTTCTCTGGCGTCATACAGTGCAGATGGCACGCGAGAGAGCGCTGCGAGGACTCAAAGATGCAATCGATGAACCGCGCGGCAGGAGCTGGACCGAGCTTTCGTTTGGCGAGCCCGATGACGGAGCTCATCCGTGGACCACACTCTCACCGGTCCAGATCGGAAAGACCGGAATTGTCTTCCGTGGACGAATTGATCGCCTTGACGAAGACGCGGCGCGCGGCGCGGCAGTCGTAACGGATTATAAAGTTGGGACGGCGCCCGAGCGGAAGAAGCCAGTTGTGTTTGATCGTGGCGCGGAACTCCAACGTGTCTTTTACGGCCTCGCCGTGCGGTCTCTCCTTGCTGATGTTCGGAGCTTGAGCTCGCAGTTAACTTACCTAAAGCACGACCCCGCGCGAACGTTAAGCCTTACGAACGAGGAACTTGAGAAGGCGATTGACCAGGCGGTCGCATTCACGGCGGCCGGCGTTCAGCTGCAACGCAATGGCCAGATTGCGCCAGGACCTGCGCCTGTATTCTTTGATCCGCTTGCTATCGCGTTGCCAGCCGAGCTCGATTCTTACCGTAGCGTAAAGCGTCGTCTATTTGCTGGAGTGAACAGCGCGCTAGACAAGCTTTGGAGTAGCCCGTGAGCGTGCCTGACCTCGATGCCCGCAGACGCGCGCTTACTGATTTTGAGACCAACATGCTGGTCGAGGCCGCGGCTGGCACTGGCAAGACGTCATTGATGGCCGCGCGCGTCGCGATGATGATCGCGAGCGGGATTGCCCCTTCAAAGATTGCAGCGATCACCTTCACCGAACCGGCGGCGAGCGAGCTGGAGGTGCGGATACGCTGGACGGTCGAGGAGCTTCGCCACGGAAGGACGCCGCCCGCACTCGCCGGAATTCTCTCACTGCCGCTAGACCCAGCAGAGCGCGCGCATCTTGATGAGGCAGCACCACGCATCGGAGAAATCACTGCCACGACCATCCACGGGTTTTGCCAAGGCATTCTTCGCTCGCACGGCATAGACGTGGGCCTCGATCCTGGTTCGCGAGTTGTGGACGCGATCATTGCCAATGCACTCTTTGACGAAGTGCTCGCGAATTGGCTGAAGGAGATGCTGGTCCTTGACGAAACAGACGGCGGTCCCATCGGTGTCCTTGCCAAGGACGACCCGTTGGGGGTGGTCGAGCGGGTCCGCGAACTTGCCATCCTCCGGCGAGAGCATCGCAGCGCGACCGTGCCGGCGCCGGATTTCTCAACTCGCCCGGACAAAACGTTCGCAGAAGCCGTCTCTGCATTTGCCCGTTGGCATGTCGCTGGACCTGGAGAGCCGTGGACGGCCGATCTCATCGCGGATCTTGAACGCCTTTCTTCGTTCTTCGCGGGCGATCACGCCACCGCGGGGTTTTCTGCGTTGTGGCGCCTGACCCAGCCGCCCCGTATCGGAATGATGCGGCAAAGAAGCATCGACTTGCTGCCTTACGACAGGATGCGCGCTTGGAAGCAAAGTCTTGGCGAGACGGATGGACGGCGTCGCGCAAATGAAGCGGTCGGACACTTCGAGACGGTTCGCGCCGCATATCGAACGTTGATTGGCTGCATTGCGCAAGGTCTGGCGCATGAATTGGCTGCGCATCTGACCGGGGTGATCGAGGCCTACGACCGGCGCAAGCGGGAGGCGGCTGTTCTCGATTTCGACGACTTGTTACGACAGGCGCGGGCGCTTGTTTGCGAGAACCCCGATATTCGCGCTTGGCTCGCCGGCCGGTATGCCTACCTGCTGGTCGATGAATTCCAGGATACCGATCCCGTGCAGGCGGAAATCGTTTTCTGCCTCGCTGCGCGTTCGCAGCCGGCGACTTGGAGCAGCGCTATCTTGCGCCCTGGAGCGCTCTTTTTGGTAGGAGACCCCAAACAGGCGATCTATCGATTTCGCGGTGCTGACATTGAGTCTTACGCCCTCGCGAAGTCCGTACTTGGAAAGACCGGGAACGGCTGCGTACTTTCTATCACCGCGAATTTCAGATCTCGGCCGGACGTCATCACACACGTCAACCACGTGTTCAGCGACGTTCTTGGAAAGGCGGGACAACCGGGTTTCGTCCCGCTCGCACCGACCCTTACGCTGCCGCCACTGCCGATCAGTGCGGCGGCGAAGCTGACGATCGATGTGCCGCGTGACGCCAACGCGGAGGAACGGCGCGAAGCGGAGGCGGAAGCTGTTGCCAGGCTGTGCGCGCGCCTGATCGGCGCCCTGAAAATCCATCATCCGGATGGAACTGAGCGATACTTGCGCGCAGGCGACATAGCGCTGCTTGCTCCTACACACACCGATCTCTGGCGTTACGAACGCGCCCTCGAAGCGCAACGCATCGCGGTCGCCTCCCAGGCAGGTCACGCGCTCTTCCGGCGCCAAGAGCTTCAGGACATGCTCGTCCTGGTTCGTGCGTTGTCGGACCCGCTCGACACTCTGGCTTTCGGCGCGCTCATGCGAGGTCCCGTTGTCGGACTCACCGATGAAGACCTTCTTGATATTACGGCGGCTCTCTCTCCCGACCAAGATGGGCGCCGGCGCTTCCAGTTGCGGACCTCAGCGGACGAGGTAGTCAACCCCCTCGCAAAGGATGTTCTGTTGAAGCTGCAGGCGCTGCATCGCCTTGCCGCCGAACTCACGCCGATGCAGCTCGTTGCTTTCGCAATCGAGCGCCTGAACCTGAGAGTGATCATGGCGGCTCGGCATGGCCAGCGCAACGCGCGCGCGCTCGCAAACCTTGATGCCATCGTCGAACTCGCCAGACCCTACAGTGTTGCCGGGCTGCGCGCGTTCGCGCTCGATCTCCAGCGCGGATGGCAGAGCAAGCGCCGGCATCCGGAAGGGAGAGTCGACGCGTCCGAGGACTCGGTGGAGATCGTCACCATGCACAGCGCCAAGGGGCTGGAATGGCCCGTGGTCATCACCGTGAACTCGTCGACGCAGTTCAAGCCCCAGGATCAGTTCGTCTATAGGCAGTCAGACGATACAATTCACTGGATCGTCGGAGGGATCGAGCCGCCCGAACTGGCTACCGCCCGTGAAGAGGAGGAAATTCGCGAGGCGCGGCAGCGCGAGCGGCTCTGGTATGTCGCAACGACGCGTGCCCGAGATCTCTTGGTGATCCCTGATCTGCCTGGCGCTCCCTCGCGATCGTGGTCGCGGGTGATGGATCTCGGGCAGAAGCGACTTTCCGAGGTCCGAGCTGACGCGTTGCCCGAACCAGTTATGAGCGCTTCGCAACCCATGGCCAACGATCAGACAGTGGCGGTATTTGCTGCAGAAGGCCAGCGGCTGGCGGCCGCTTCACCGGCGATCGTATGGGAGCATCCGAGCGATCGCGATGCTGATCGCAGCGCCGACCTTGTTGATGCATTCGTAGTCGATGCGGCGACCGACGTGACGGCGCGGATTGTAGGAGCGGGCGCCCTCCGAGGTACGATCCTGCACAAGCTTATGGAAGAGCTACTCACGGGGGAACTTGAGCAATCTCGTGAAGAGGCAACCCTTCGCTCGACCGAGCTGCTTGCTCAACTGCAATCCGATGATGCGACGGATGCCGCAAGGCCCGACGCGATCGAGATGGCCGAGACGGCGCTGAGCACATTAGCCCTGCCGGAGCTCGCGCCCTTCATCGCGAAACTGGTGCCCGAGGTCCCGCTCTGGACGGCAAATCCGCCGCGTTTTCTTGCGGGTCGTGCGGATGCAGCCGCAGTCGAGGGAGAGCGCATCACACTCGTCGTCGACTGGAAGTCAGACGCGAATCCCGCGGCGACGACACACAGTGCGCATGTGGCGCAACTGCGCGACTATCTGCGTGCCACGGGGGCCGAGCGGGGCGCGATCGTCTACATGTCGGCGGCGCAAGTGTCTTGGGTCGAACCGCCGTAGCCCCGATTTACCAGGGCGGGTTGAGGATTGGCGACGGCGAGCACACCATGACCCGGCGCGATCCACGGGTCATCGCGACGTAGAGATTGCGCGCGTTGAGAGCGCTGGCGTTGAGAACGACAGAGATGTCTGCTTCAAGACCTTTCAGGAGTAAGGTGCTTCCGACCGAACGCTTCGCAAGCGGCCGTCCGATGAGCCGCGAGTACTCTCGGATCGTCACAGTCGCCTCTCGAAAGGATGGCCCCTCCGGTGAGATTGCAAGTTGAAGAGCGCGCTGTGCGGCTGCCAGAACTGCAGGGCGGTAGCAGCGAACTCCACCGGCGCGGTTGATGGTGGTGAGTAGATCCGCGACATCTGCAAGTGACCGCGAATTGTCAAATCTTACGGCCACTTGCTCGATGGCCGTGAGAGCCCGCCTGAGTTTACCGGCGTGTGCGGCCGCGACAGACTTGACCAGGTCGCTTGCTGAAAAAGCGCTCATCAAATTTTCTGCAAAGCCGGTCACGACCGAGAGCGCGTCTGGTCTGGCAAGGTCGAGGGCACTGCCAAACTCCGTGAGGTCGCGCAGGTCCACCGCCTCGACGGTGACGGCTCCTTCGACTTGCCGCGCGAAACGACGTTGTCCCCGAGGGTCAGTGCTGTCGCCGATGATCAAAACCTTCGTGTCGCCCGGCGCGGCGACCGAAGCCGCAGCCTGCCGCAAGGCATCGTCCTGGCGGCCATCGAGTTGAATCCATTGCACACTGCCCGGTGCTGTCCGAAGATCGATAGGGTTCCCTGCTGCAAGGTCGGGTCGTATCGATAGCAACCACTGACCCAGATCATGCGCGCCTGCGTTGTTCCACCTCCACGGCGTGGTAAGTTCTCCCGATTTCGGGAAGAATGCTAGTACGTCCGTCTGCCAATCCGCCAACGGATCGGCGCCGAACCCAAAGATGGCCTGAAAAGGATCCCCGACGATGGCTGTGGGCAGACTCTGAGCTAGCCAAGTGACAAGGGCGTGCTGGCGGATCGAACAGTCCTGATACTCATCTACATATAGTTGCGCGAAACTGGCGGCGAGAATGTCATCGAGGTGGCCGGCGGCGACGAGGCGCGTTGCCGTGTCGCGGATCGCCTCATAGTTCGGCTTGGCGCCGGTGACGATACGCGGATCATGCCCCGCTCGCTGAGGAAATGTCGAAATAAGTCTGATGGCGAAGCCATCTAGTGTTACCGCGCGGTAAGCGCTCGGCTTTACGCGCGCTTTTTCAAGACGGCCGCGAAGTGCGGCGACGCCAGCGTTGGTGTGAGTCAACACCAAGATGGGCTTTGACCCGTCATGTCTCGCGAGAGCATCCGTGATCAGTTGGGTCTTGCCGCAGCCGGCTGGTGCTATCACCAATCCACGCCCAATCGCGCGCAGGTCGATGTCAGCGGCCGCCATCTTCGACCCAGTCCAGAACACCGTCCATCACGTCGGTGAGACTGTCATCAGTCTCGCTATAGGCGGGGCCGACGATAGTCCGGCCCGCCGTCTCCATCGTGCTGATGGTCTTTAGCCATCCAAAGCGCGCCGCTGCATTTCCGAGAAGCGTTCGCGTATCGAGGCCAAAGCCATCCATCAATGCCTCGTTTTCCAGATCCGTGAGGCTCGCCGCGTTGTTCGAAATCGTTTGGATATGCGCTTCAATCAATGCGCGATCCTTCACCTCGATGGCTAGATCCAGAAGATCAGCAGCGGGGCCGTCCGGAAGTGCGAGGAACAATTCCTGTTCCAGTGCTCGCCCGCCGCCCCATGCAAACACGCTGCCGCCCCTCGCAATGAATGTAGCTTCCTGCTCCGCTGGGGCGGGCTTGTCGCTGTCTCGCAGGATAGCCGTCCGGTAACCCAGAGACTGCAGAGCGATCGCTCGACTGAAGGTTTCGTCGCCGTTTCCGTTGACCAGGGTTGCGCCGTTTGCTGCGAGCGATTTTTCGCCAAGGCTAGTGAAATGCTGATCTAGGCCGCGCAACAGGCCGATTTCGCTGCCACCCTCGCACACCACGATGGACGAGGCGAGCAATGCATGGGCGTGGGCTCGGATCGTGCCCTGTACATCTCCGGCGTCGCTCGCGCGGCGGACCGTATGCTGCTCGTCATTCTTGCGGACGATATGAAGCTGTTGTGCGCTCAGCTCGGTGACGGCAATTGGTGAATGGCTCGTTGCAAAGACCTGCAGCGGCGGAACGTCTTCCTTGGCACCCAGTGCGCCGAGCAGGCGGATGATCCGGTGCGGCTCAAGCCCATATTCCAGCTCGTCGATCAAAAACGTCGTCGCCTTTTCGGCGGCCTTCCGCTGCAGGGCAGCAATCAGCAGCCGCGAAGAACCAAGTCCGAGAGCGCGCAGCGGCACTCCTTCGTCGTCATGCAGCGAGATCGTGCCGCCGGTGAACGTGACCGAACCGGCATCGATCAACGCCTGTACAGCCGCTCCGACTGGTACGCCCATATTATCTGCAGCGGCGGTAACAATCTTGAGCGGTTCCGCAAGCTCTTCGAGCTCTTTCTTGTCGAACGCGTCGCGCATCTCGCGAGCTGCCCGCGTCAGCTCTTTTGATGCGTTTGCCTTGCCGTCGCTGAGCTTTGTCAGCACGGATCCTCGTCGCCAAGTCAGATGCATGTCCCCGGTGACGCCAAGCCTCGCCGGAGCGATACGTGTGCGGTCGGCCCAATTGAGATTACGTGTCCGACCTGCAGCCTGGGCGCGAGACGAGACGAGCGTCCATTCTGGTTCGAGGTCGTCCTGCACCGTGAGCTGGAGCGTCAGGGCGGTTTCGAGTCCGGCAGCGGGTTCCGGCTCTACTACCCCGGTGTCCGCATCGAAGCCTACGAGGAAGTCACCATAGGCATCGATGTTCTTCAGAGGGTCATCGAGGTCACCAAGCGTCAGCGCAATGCGGATCGGTCGGCCGAAATCAATAGCGTGGAAGTCCGCGTCAGTGAACGAAAGCGATCGGCGTGCACCGAGGCAAAGATCGATTGCATCAAGGATCGTCGACTTTCCGCTGTCGCCCGGTCCGACCAGGCAATTGATGCCCGGACCAGGCAGCCATCGAAGGGACTTCACCGCCCGAAAGTTCTCAATTTCAACCACACGGATAAGAGCCATGCAGCGTTCTCCTTCCGCTCGTGCGTCGCCGGAAGCATCCACCGAACGGGGAGAATTCCGCAGCTCTTGTTCAATCCAGCGCCAGCCCAACGACTTGGCTGGACTTGACTTACAATGCAAATGCATTACATCGGAAGGTGTGATGATGCAAGGAGTCTGTTATGGCCAAAACGGCTGAAATCCTCGAAATCCCCGCCACCATCACCGAGCGCGGCCAGACGACTGTGCCGGCCGCTATCCGTAAGATGTTGGCTCTCGGCAAGCGTGACAAGGTCGTGTTCCGTGGCCTCGCCGACGGCACTGTCGTCATCGCGAAGAAGCAGAGGCGTGAAACTGACGCTGACCCTGTGATCGGCACGTTCCTCGAATTCCTGGCACGTGACATGGCTCACGAGCCAGCCCGAATTCGATCGGTGCCGAAGTCGCTGGTTGCGCGCGGCAAGGGGTTGGTCCGGGGTGTCAAGGTCGATCTCGACGCAGCGCTCCCGGATGACGAAGGGTGAGCGAAGAAACCATCGAAATCAATGGTTGGAAAATCTATGCGCACCCACTCTTCCTCGATCAACTTGAGGCGATGATCGAAAAGGTCGAGCAAGCGCGCAAAAAGGATCCGAAGAACTATAAAAAGAAGCGCGCCACGAAGCTCCTTGCGGCGGTGCTGAAGGTCGCATTCGAGGATATTCCCAGCGATCCGACTCGGGACACCTACCGTCAGGGTTCGACGTTGGGCGGTGAATACAAACACTGGTTCCGTGCAAAGTTTTTGCAGCAATTCCGCCTGTTTTTTCGCTACCAACAATCAGCCGGTGGCAACGTCATCATCCTGGCGTGGGTCAACGATGACTCGACGTTGCGCGCCTACGAGAGCGCCAACGACGCCTACGCCGTATTTCGGAAGATGCTGAAGCGCGGCAACCCTCCGGACGATTGGACGAAACTTAGCGAATCCGCCCGATCGCCCGATGCAATGCGACGTTTTCGGAACGCAACAGAGCCGAAGAAATAGCAGCTTCGGATTCGCGACTGCGACGAAGCCAATGAACGATAAGTCGCGTACAAAGATGCCGCACTGCAATTGGTGGCGACGTCATGGATCCGTTGGCTGCATTGTCCAAAATTGGCCATGCCTTCTTCGCCTGCGATGGCGGGAGGCTTGCATTTGGCAAGCGCTGATAATCGCACTCGGGCGCGGCCGCTGCGATCGCGCGGCACCTGCTCGAGGCGCTCGCCGATCTCAGGGAGGCACTCGCCTGCTATGACGAAGCGCTATCACTCGATCCCGAGGTCGGCGTGAAACGCAGGGCCGCCGCTTTGCGCAAGCTCGTTTAGCAAAAGCCCGGCTTAGATCCGTTCAGTGTCGATTGCAGTCGGGCTCGGCCACACGGCGTGATTATGTTGCCGGCCCGATCGGGTCTTCCTTGACACCGCGGGCAACGACTCGGAGGCTGCTGTCCGGAAGCGGCCGCTGGAGCTTTAGGGCCTCGTCCGGAGGAGCCGTCATCCAGGTCTCCACTTCTTCGGGCGTGGTGAGAATTACCGGCATCGCCTTGGGATGGATGGCGCCGACCTCGGCGTTCGGCTCGGTCGTGAGGAACGCGTAGAGGTCATTGGTCGTCTCGCCTTCCTTGACCTTTCGCACCGACGTCCACTTGGTCCAGATGCCGGCGAAGCAGGCGAGGGGACGGGTCTCGTCGAGCGCGAACCAGATGTCGCCGCCTTCGGCCTTGTTGAACTCGCTGAAGGAGTTGAACGGCACTAAGCAACGGCTTTCGGTCCCCAGCCATCGCGTCCAGTGCTTGCTCTTCACATTGCGGATGTTTGTCGTGCCGCCGTCCGGCTCCATCCGTAGCAGTTCCTTGAAATCGACCGTCTTGCCTCTAGCCTCCAGCTTTTCGGCTCGTTTCTTCGTGGCGTCCATCAGCGCCTTTGATGACGATGGCATTCCCCATCGTGCCGTAGCGAGTGCGCGGCCCTCGGCCCCGTTGCGCACGATCGGTGCCTTGTAATCGGGAAACACGCCGGGCATCGGCGGCAGATTGCCGACGTACCGGTTCACGACGCGGAACAGCGCGCTGATGGCGGCTTGATTGGTCGTGATCGAATAAAGATTGCACATCAGTCAGGATTCGGTTCGAGGGTGGCGCGGCTGCCACGTCAACTGTAGCAGAGTCGCGGATGGACGCCGGCCCGCCTTGGCGCATTTGCGGCAGCGCAGCCGGCTGGCGAGATCGTGCACGAAAGTAGTCGGCGGGTGCTTCATCGCCGCGAGGTCCACGTCGCTTGGCGTCTTGCAGCGTGCGCAGCTGATCTCCAGCCAAGGGAAGCCTCCGTTCACAGCTTGATCGATGGTCGGCGACGGATCGATTCGCCGTCGCTCCACATCCGCTCGTTCCAGCTTTCGCAAAGCAGCCTGTCGGCTTGCTGGATCATCGCCTCGCTCTTGGCCCGCATCTCTGCCGATTGGGTGGCTAGGATGTTAGCCATCGCGCGGGCCTTGCCGAGCTCTTTCGCCAGAGCCTTGCGATCGCCGCCCGACAGCGGCGTAGGGTGATACTTCGGGGCCATCCGGACATCCAAGGCGCAAAGAGATCGGATCGGCAAATCCAGAGCGACTACGGCGTCTCGAACGCTGGCCAGCACCCGTCTTCTTCATGTCTGCCGGTGCGCTGCTGGCAGGTGTTGTCGAGCAACCGCTGCGCCACGTCCTTCCAGATTGCGTTGGCGCCATACAAGCGGACGGCATCGGCCGTCTGGATTTCCAAGGTCCGCTCGCAGCGGCGGCAGGAGACGCGCAGCACGTGGCCCTTGATTTCCGAAAGGCGTCGCTGTCGGGCCTGGACCACGGTCGCGCCCGCGCGAGGGTCTTTGAGGACCGATTCCCAATATGCGGCCGGGAAGGGGGCATCTGGACCCGCAGCGGACGGCGCTCGTCTACGGTCGGCTTCAGCGGCCAATTTTTCAATCTGTTTCGGGGTCGGCATGCGCCAGCTCGCGGGTCGGTCGGTCATGCCCGAATTAGAACACAACAAGAACAAATGTCGAGTCCGACCAAGCAGCCTTTGAAGAAAAAACCTTCTTTGGGACGGGTCGCGATGTCGGAACCAAGCCGGGTCGTTCGTCTTAAATCCGATATAAGTATCGGAGTTCCCATGGCCCCCCGCGCTAACTGGAAAGGCTTCCTGCGTCTTTCCCTCGTCACCTGTCCGGTCGCGCTCTATCCGGCCACCTCGGAATCCGAAAAGGTCTCTTTCAACCAGCTGAACCGAAAGACCGGCCATCGGATCAAATACGCCAAGGTCGACGCCGACACGGGCGAAGAGGTCGACAACGAGGACATCGTCAAGGGCTACAAGGTTGATACCGACACCTTCATCGAGGTGACCAAGGAGGAGCTTGAGAACGTCGCGTTGGAGTCGACTCGAACCATTGAGATCGACGAGTTCGTCGACCGCAGCGAGATCGATCCGCGATATCTCATTCGTCCCTACTACCTGCGTCCTGACGGTAAAGTCGGGCACGATGCCTTTGCCGTCATTCGGGAAACCATCCGCGAGATGAACAAGGTCGCAATCGGCCGTGTGGTGCTGACCAATCGCGAGCACATCATTGCGTTGGAGCCGCTCGACAAAGGCCTGATGGGGACGCTGTTGCGCTATCCCTACGAAGTCCGCTCAGCTGATGAGTATTTCGACGATATCCAGGACGTAAAAGTCACCAAGGACATGCTCGATCTTGCCAAACACATCGTCAATCAGAAGGCGGGCCATTTCGAGCCGGACAAGTTCGAAGACCAGTACGAAACGGCTCTCATCGATCTCATCAATCAGAAGCGGGCCGGCAAACCCATCACCGCCAAAGCGCGTCCTCGGGGTGAGAACGTCGTGGACCTGATGGACGCGCTGCGCAAGAGCATCGGACGAGACGCGGCGGACCTGACAGAGGCGCCGAAGAAGACAGCCAGGAAGCCGCGCAAGGCGGCCGCTGGGCAGAAGGAAATGCTGATGCCGATCACCGGCAAGAAAACGCCGAAGGAGGCGGCGAAAAAGCCTGCCGCAAAGCCGCAGCGAAAGTCGGCCTAGCCCGTTGTGGAGCATCCGGTGACGCCGGGACGGTCCCTACTTATATCCGGACCGGCCGCGGTGTGCGCTCGCCTCGATGAACCTCCGCTCGCGAGGTAGACTGAACGAAGGATCAGATGATTGCGTCGGCAGGGGAAGCGCGTCATGGCGAGAAAACTCAAGACCTACCAGACTTCGCTGGGCTTTTTCGATCTGGCGATCGCCGCTCCCTCCATGAAAGCGGCCCTCGAAGCCTGGGGCGCCGACAGCAATCTCTTCCACCAGGGCGCGGCGAAGGAAAGCGACAATCCGGACGTCATTGCTGCGGCTATGAAGAAGCCTGGCGTCGTTCTCAGGCGCCCGGTCGGATCCGACGGATCCTTCAACGAGCATGCCGAACTGCCCACCGATCTTGGCGGCGGCAGAAGATCGACAAAGGCCGAGCGCAAATCGAAGGGCCCTGTGGCGAAGAAGCGTTCCGCGCGTCCCGTTGACAAGGCGGCAGAGCGAAAGGCCGCACTTGCCTACGAACGGGAGGAGCGGCGTCGCGCCGATGAACGGCGAAGGGAAGAGGCCGCCAGGCAGAAAGAGCGTGAGCGCCGTCAGCAGGCGGTCGACAAGGCGCAGGCTGCGTTGGACAAGGGGGAGCAGGAGCACGCGAAGCGGGCCGCTGCCATCCAGGCCGAGGTTGAGTCTCTCGCGAAGAGATCGCAAACCGAAGACGCCCGCTGGAATAAGGAGAAGGAGCGATTGGAAACCGCGCTTCGGCGTGCGCGGGGTTAGTTTCCCGGTTCTTCGAATTGTTCCGGAACCCGCGAATCCCTGTCGCGTTGCTTCGATGTCACAACGGGAGGCACCGATGGCAGCAGCGAAGAAGAGCAAAACGGCGCGCGGACGAAAACAGGACCGGGCGCGGGTGGCAGGCGGGCAGGACTATGAAGTGCAGTACGAGGCGAAGAAGACTGGAAAGTCGGCGCCAGCGGTGAAAAAGGCTGTCAAAAAAGTCGGCAACGCGCGGAAGCGGGTGGAGAAACAGCTAGGTCGATGAGTTGGAGACGGGTTGGAGTGGATGCTAGCGCCGGTCCTCCTCAGGGGGGCATTCCGGGCAGGTATCACCAATCGATTCCAGCACGTCGCGAACCGCGGCCTCCGCTGCTTGACGGGATACACCTTCCGGCCGGTCTCGACGGGCGATATCGAAGGAGCGCTGTCGTGCATGCGGGTCGGCTCGGTCCTGCATCCAACCGTGCTCCTCGCACTCGCGAATGGCGCCGGCCTCGTTCAGCACGTTGATCGCCCAACCGCCCAAGGTGCGTATCGCCGGCCGTCTCTGCCTGGTCATCAGCATTGAAAGGTTCTCCCACGCTGAGACGAATCGTTTAGTCCCGCAGACGTTCCCCATTGCTAACACACGACTGGGATTCCGGATCGTGAGATCTCGTGGCTTTTCGAAGGCCGAATTTTCCAGTCGGCGAAGTGGTAGGGTGGGCGAGAACAAACTGAAGAAACCGTCTTCCGATACTTCAGAGTCTTATCCGCTTTGCGCGTGCGGCATCGATCCCTCGCGCACGAGCAGGCCACGTCCCTCGCGGGGCAGAAACGAAAAACCGGACCTTTATGCAGCAGCCACCTGCACAAAGGTCTGGCCTTATCTAGCGTGCCGCGATACGAAACGGCTGCAAAGGACGCTTCATATCCTTTGGAAGGTCTCGCTTTTCATCCGGGTTTCGACCCGGAGGCCGCAATATCGTCGCCGATACGACTACTTCTTTTTCTTTGAAGTCTTCTTTGCCACCTTCTTGGTAGCTGCCTTCGCGGTCTTCTTTGCCTTCTTCGCTTTCTTGGCCATGTCGTCCTCTGTAAGAATTGGCTCTCAGTGAACATGCCCACGCCGTGCATGGACATGCGCACGAGTGAGACGTTATCATAAAAGCAAAATTGATACCAATGAGATGCGAATCCGCATTGAGTCGCTCGCCGGAGGCACTCGCCCTCGGGCCCGCCGTCATTGCACGCCGGCGTCGCTATCACTGCCCTTCGGGTCGGGTGCCTTCTTAACCGGTCTCGCGACTGCACTCGGTCCCGGGTCCCGCCGCTACGCGTCGGCGCTATGCTGACCCTCCTGCGGGTGCCTCTTTTGATTCTCTCACTCTTTCCTTGATATCAGCTCTGCCGGGCTACCCGGCGTTCTCACGGTTGAGATCTAAGTCCGTATGTCCTTTAGCGCCAGCATAGCGGCGCCACCGGTCTCCGTCACAGTCGAGCCGCCGCCGCGCATGAAGGCGCGGCGGCTCGACATCGGAGAGCGCAGATGCAGAAAGTTCTTTACGTGGGGCTCGACGTTCACAAAGTCAGCATTTCGGTAACCGTGGCGGAAGACGGGCGCGAAGGAGCGATCAGCTTCATCGGAGCTGTGCCAAACACGCCGGCGGCGTTGTCTAAGCTGAGCAAGCGATTGTCCAAGGACGGCCATCGACTGGACTTTTGTTACGAAGCCGGTTTCTCCGGCTACGGCATCTACCGGCAGCTGACCAGCCTAGGGCATGGCTGCACTGTTGCCGCTACGTCCTTGATTCCGCGCAAGCCAGGGGAGCGGATCAAGACGGATCGCCGTGACTCCCAGAAGCTGGCAATTTTGCATCGTTCCGGCAATCTCACGCGGGTATGGGTCCCAGACGAGGGACATGAGGCAATGCGTGATCTCACCCGGGCTCGGATGGACGCGTCCATGCACCTCATGCGGGCGCGACAGCAATTGCTGGCATTTCTGCTGCGTCACGGCCGTACCTACGATACCGGCAAACATTGGACACAACGGCATCGCTCGTGGCTTGCAGGCCAGACGTTCGATCAGCCGGCGCACCAGATTGTCTTCCAGGACTATCTAGAAGCAGTTTGGACCACCCAGGAACGGCGTGATCAGCTTGTTGGCCGCATCAGCACCATGGCTGCCGATTGGACGATGGGACCTCTCGTGGAAGCGCTGCGCGGATTACGAGGGCTTGATCTCATTTCAGCCGCAACATTTGTCGCTGCGATCGGCGATCTGGCTCGCTTCGAGAGTGCTCGCCATTTGATGGCGTATCTCGGCCTGGTGCCTTCGGAGCAGTCGAGTGGTGAGCGGATCCGGCGTGGTGGCATTACCAAGACCGGCAACGGCGAAGCTCGGCGCATGCTCATCGAGGCCGCCTGGAGTTATCGCTATCCACCTCGCGTCGCGAAAGAGAAGGCTGAAGTGATCGTCCGTCTTCCAAAGGCAGTCCGGGATATTGCCTGGAAGGCACAGCTGCGGCTCTGCAAACGATATCGGACGCTGAGTGCCGCTGGAAAGAAGCCAACCATCGTTGTGGCCGCAATTGCGCGAGAACTTTGCGGCTTTGTATGGGCGATCGGCCGGGAGGTGAAGCCGGTGACAACGTAGTCAAGCGCGCACCGGCCTGTTTGGCCGGGAGCAGGACACTCGGTCAAGGCAACCCTCGCGAGCCCCATCGGGCCGGCATTCAATCCGACGCCCGCGCTAAGTCCGAGGTAGGCCTGCGACGAAAAACGCTCATGCGGTCTCGACCCGCGAATGGAAGATTGATCGACCGTCGCCATCGTCGTTCTGCTCCCGACCTGACAGCATCACCTTGCGATCGTGCTCAACGCCGCACCTCCGGTGCGGTGATGGGCGCTTCGCGTCTTTTTCCTTGCAAAAGGACATGGAAGGGGCGCTGCCCCTCGCGCGCGCCAGGGTAAAGCGCCGGCTTACGCCGGCGCCGCGCCGAGCGGTCTCCCCGGTCTTCCGCGCGTTCTTTGATTCCTCATTCTTACGGACGGCCCGCATGCGCGTGTGCAGACCCGCTCTGCGAGCGGCCCTTTCGGGCGGGTGATCCCCCTCCGCTCAGGTCGCCCCAACGCCGGGAAGGCCCTTCACGAGCCAGACTTCGATCACTCTGATCTACACTATCGGCGATACTCGAAGGTCACCGCACTGTCGTGCTCGTCAGTCAGGAACAAGCGACGAGGGCGGCAGCTCTAGTCGTGTGTTGACCGAGTATCGAGTTCGCTGTCCGAAGCATCATTCCAACGACATCTTCGCCCCCGTACGCGGGAGTGCGATCAGGGTCGCTAGCGTTTGCCGGGATGCGACCTTCTTGCCGTTGATGCGCTGGTGTCAGCAGGTGCCCGATTGATCCGGCTGTGTCCTTGTGCTGCGTTGATGTCGGTCGCCATGGTGGTCTCCGTCAGTTCGTTCATGGCGTCCAACGCAGCCTCGAATGGGCTGATCAGGCCCGAGGGCCGGCAAGAGCCTCGATCGCCTTCCCGCAACGGCTGCGCCTGCTTTTTTCCCCTGCCGCGAAGCGGCGGCATTCCTCGCGGAAGACAAAAAAGCAGGCTATCGCCGTCCTTCGCTGCCGCTGCGGGCCTGAAGGCTGCGGGCCGATCGCTCCCCGGGCCAAGGATCGCCATCGAGGCCGCGATGGGCGCGGCCCGAGCAACAAACGGAGACTACCATGGCTACCATCGGCACCTTCACCGCTTCTGACAACGGCTACATCGGTTCGATCAAGACGCTGACCCTGAGCATCAAGGCTCGGTTCGCCCCATCAGATAAGGATAACGACAAGGCGCCCGATTACCGCATCTTCGCGGGTACGACTGAGCTCGGTGCCGCCTGGAAGAAGACCGCCCGAGAGACCGATCGCGAATACCTCTCGGTCAAGCTCGACGATCCTACCTTTCCGGCTCCGATCTACGCCTCGCTGGTAAAGGTCGAAGGCGATGAGGACTTCGCCCTGATCTGGTCCCGCCGCAACGGGGAGTGATCCCGAGGGACCGTCAGCCCCGCCTCCTCGGAGGCGGGGCTCTTTTCGCATTTCTTGTGCCGCTTTGCGGGAAGAAGACCATTTTTTCTTTGACGAGATTGCTAAGGGCTCCGCCCTCGCGCGGGCAAGGGTGAAGCACACTTCGCGTGCCGGCCGGAGCGGTATCCCCGGTCTTCCGCGCAAAGGATCTTCATGACGACGGTATCGTCAGGCGCGTGCAGACGCGGGTGATCCCCCTCCGCTCTGGCAGCCCTTGCCCTTGCTACCCCAGGTCTCGCCGACGGGCAGGGTTGCAGCGCAGCGCTGCGCTTCAACCTCAGCCCATAGGAGAACGACCATGAACATGATGACCTTGTCCCAGAGCGAACAGCCTGTTTCCGGCGGTTTCCGCGTGGATGTATCCCGCGGCCAGCGGATTGGCCGCGTGTCGTCCGAGTGGTTTGCGCGACCGGATGACGAGCGGTACCTGAACCTGCCGGACCTCTTTGAAGCGGTACGAGGCCGAGCCGCACGCGCACAGGCGCGGACGGTGGAAAGCCGGACCATCCGGGTGGAGGCGAGCCGGGATAATGCCGAGCGGCTGGCCCTGACAGTGCCGGGACGTGACGAGCCGGTGGCGCCGACCCATTGGAGTTTCGGCCAGTTGTGCACACTCGTCGGTGCGCCGACATCCTATCTGCGGCAGCTTCCCGCGGGCCTGTCCGCCATAAACCTGCAACACGGCCTGCTGTCACATCGCGCCGAGCTCGTGAAAACTCTGGAGACCGACAATGGACGCGTCGAGCTTCGTGCTGTCACCGGGCCGGACTATGGCCGCATCTGGGATCACGAGTTGGTCGCCGCGGTTATGAAGATCGCGGGCAATGGCACAGGTGACACGCGGTGGAAGGTCCCGGGCGTGATGGATTGGGCAACCATGACCCATAATCCGTTTGTGGACGTGACCAAGGACACGACCACGCTCTATGCCAGTGACCGGGATGTGTTCCTGTTTCTGGTCGACGACACTAACCCGATCGAAGCGGGACGTCTGGCAGATGGATCGCCGGATTTGTATTTCCGGGGCTTCTACTGCTGGAACAGCGAAGTCGGCAGCAAGACGCTTGGGATTGCGAGCTTTTATCTTCGCGCCGTCTGCATGAACCGCAATCTTTGGGGCGTGGAGAATTTCGAAGAGATCTCGATCCGGCATTCGAAGTTCGCAGCCCAACGTTTCGCCCATGAAGCCGCCCCGGCATTGACCAGCTTTGCCAATTCCTCGCCCGCGCCATTCGTCGCGGGGATCAAGGCGGCTCGGGAGCGGATCGTTGCCCGCACCGACGAGGAACGGGAGACGTTCCTGCGCAAAGGCGGATTTTCCAAATCCGAGAGCTCGAAGATCATCGAGACCGTCTTGGGCGAGGAAAACCGCAAGCCGGAAAGCATCTTTGATTTCGTGCAAGGCATTACCGCGTTTGCCCGCGGCAAGGCTCATCAGGACACACGCCTTGAACTGGAAGGAAAAGCGAAGCGCTTGATGGAGCGCGCTATCTGAAGACATAGGCCGCGTAACCTGGCCTCCCCAAGTCCCGTGCGCCGCTGCCGATCCGGCAAGCCGGATCGGCAGCGAACGACGCGTATCCGCGTTCCGGCGCTCGCTGGGCCTTCGGCCCGGCTCTTGCAGAGGTCGCGCCTATTTGGCGCGACCCTTCTTTGCCATCCGTTTTAGGAACTCATCAGGTTCGACGTCGAGCTTATCGGCAAGGCGGCCAATGACCTTTATGCTGACGTAGTATACGCCCTTCTCCAGTTGGCTCAGATAGCTCCTGCTTATCTCAGCCTCTAGAGCAAGTTCGTCTTGAGACCATCCCCTCGCATTGCGTAGACGACGCAAGTTGGTGGCGAATGTCTCCCGCAAATCCATGCGGGCAAAGATGCCGCTTGTTCAGTATATTGCACCTCGATATACTTAACAAAGTGCGGCCCCGTGAACCGCTGGATAGTAGATTCCGCGACCGTAAGATCATGCAGACCCCACCGCTCGATCCTAACGTGGCTGACTTGGCTCCCAGCGGGTCTGTGCTGACGCCTTACGATGAGCGGCACGTTGTAACGTACATTCGCCTTCTACAAGCAGAGGGTGAGGGCGCGAACTGGCGGGAAGTCGCTCGAATAGTCCTGCATATCGATCCTGAGCATGAGCCGGACCGTGCGCGCAATGCATATGAGAGCCATTTGGCGCGGGCTAAGTGGATGACCGAGCAGGGACGTCTTTTGCGCGGATCGAGGTCAAGTTAGTAGAAGCTTGGCAGCTAAAGCATCTTTCTGGAAATAATCTTCTCCGGCCAGAGCGTGGTCATCCAGAAGCACCACGTGGTGCCAAACTAGGGGCTTCCTACAACCGCGTCGTTCATACCTATTGCGCCGCAATCCTTGTTAGTTGCGTGCAACGGGGCGGAAGCAATGCCTGAATTCGACTGGCGGTCGCCGGAATCCTACAAGAGCCTACAAGACGCGGACGTCACCGACATCGCCTGGGAATGTCTCCGCCGCAACGCCGACTATCGGCGTGAGTACGAGGTGATGATTGCAAGCAGCCCAGATGGCGTAGTGACTGAGGAATTCAGGAGGAAATGGGGTCTCTGCTTTCGCCCATGACCCGCAGAGGTCCTTCGACGAGCAGACGATCTTTTGGGCGCCCGAAGTTCTAGCGACGGTCGTTCCGGTCAAGGTTGCTGCCTCGACGGCCGACCTCTCGTCGACGTCTCAGCCACTGCTTGACCTTACAGCTGGCCAGGTGCGCCGCGCCGTTGACGGCTGGCATGCCGTGCTCCGCATCGGTGCGGTAGATCACCGTATTTGGTCCAAACAGCCGCCGGTCCTCGGCGCGTCATACGCAGCCGAACTGCCGCTTGACGGTGATTTCGGCGCACGTGCCTATGCAGCCCGCCGGCTGTGGCGCGCGATGAATGGACGCTCGCCGGGGCCTACATTTCATCGGTTATCTAAACAGCGGCGCGAACGTCTGAGCGCCGCGATCCGCGCGCTCGATGCGCATGGCGCCGGCGGCAGTTATCGAGTTATCGCCGAAGCGCTGTTCAGCAAAAAGAGCATCCCCGATCGTGCCTGGAAGACGCATGATCTGCGCAATCGAACAATCCGCCGGGTGCAAGGCGGCCTCGCGTTGATGCGCGGTGGTTACCGCAAACTTCTGCGGCCCGGGCGCAAGGACGAGTAGCGCGGTCCCCGAGGGGTGCCGAAAATCGTACCCCCAACATTCGGCATCCCCCTCCGAGATCCTGCTTCTCCATGGTGACCGCACACACGCTGGCTTAGCCAGGCGTAGTGCGATGTCCTCCTGGAGTCCTCAAATGCCCGATCCAATGGCCGGTCTTCCCCCGCGATTCCTGCGTACACCTGAGGCCGCGCGCTACCTTGGCCTCTCCGGCCGCACGCTGGAGAAGCACCGCACGTACGGTACTGGACCGACGTATCGGAAGATCGGCGGACGTGTCGTTTACGCAGTCGATGACCTCAAAGCGTGGGCTGATCTCGGCGCCAAAACGTCAACGTCAGATCCCGGGAAGGGCACTGTGCTGCCGGCCAGGAAACATCCGGTTTTGCGCCCGTATGCGGGCCAGGAACGTCGCTAATCGCCGCGTGAGAGCAATGACCATGCGGCGCAAATACCATTCGGAGCGCGAGCAGCTTGACCTCTTTCGGGCGCTGCCCGGCGATCTCGCTCCCCGAGATGCGCAGGATCTGATGGCTTATCCGTTTTTCTCGCTCGCAAAAACGAAACGGATCGTGCCGATCGATTTCCGTGCCGGCGCGATCGCAATTCGTGTCGAAGCCGTGCCGGAACACGGCATGGCGACCATCTGGGATGCGGACGTTCTGATCTGGGCTGCGTCCCAGATCGTCGAAGCCCGTGACGCAGGCTTGAAGACCTCGCGCCTGATGGCTGCAACGCCTTACGAGATTCTGACGTTCGTCGGCCGCGGCACCAGCGCACGCGACTATGATCGGCTGAAGGCTGGTCTCGACAGGTTGCAGTCAACAACAGTGCTGACGTCGATCCGCCAGCCTGCAGAGCGACGACGGCACCGTTTCTCCTGGATCAACGAGTGGAAGGAAACGGCCGACGCCAGCGGGCGACCGTACGGACTCGAGCTGATCCTGCCGGACTGGTTCTATGCAGGTGTCGTTGATGATGCGCTCGTGCTCACGATCGATCGCGCATATTTCGATCTGACCGGGGGGCTCGAGCGCTGGCTCTATCGTCTCGTTCGAAAACATGGCGGGCGTCAGAACGGCGGCTGGAGTTTCGATCTTGTGCACCTCCATGCCAAGTCCGGCAGCCTCTCGCCGCTCAAGCATTTTGCTTACGACGTACGTCAGATCGTCCAGCGCCAGACATTGCCAGGCTATCAGCTCGTGCTCGCGCACGATCCGAACGGCATCGAGCGACTGAACTTCACGCCAACGTCTGTTGATCCCTTAACGGCACGCCTGCGCAGGCGCGGTCTCATTCCCAATTCGGAGGACAGCCTGTGAATCAGCTCGTGCTATCGGGGACCGCAACCCTCGTGCCATCGGGGACCCGATCCTCGTGCTATCGGGGACCGGAATCGAGCTTAAGAGCTTGTTTCTCCGCGCTTTCCAGCCGCTCTAACTTTACTAACCAGAAATCCTGCGGATTTCTTCTAACGGACCAGACCGCAACTTGCATGACGCGTGACCGGCAACGCCGGGCCGCGGCTCATGCTTACCTTCACAGACCGCTCACGCACTTCACCGCTCCCAAAGCGCGGGGCTTCCAGCTCGAGCGTTGGGGAGCGGCGGCATGAGCGAACTCACGGAAGTGGAAGTGTTGTGGCTCGTGAAACGGATTGAAAACCGCATTCGGTTCGGTCGCGTCGTCAACGAACGCAAGCTCGATCGTCACCGGCGTGTCTTGTCGTTTGCACCGGGCAGCATCTTTGCGTTCGCCCGTTGGACGTCAAACGACTTTGGCACGATCATTTCGCGGATCGATATTTTGCGCGCGGTCGCTCCGGGACAGCGCTGCTCGACCATCCCTTATGTGACACCCGGCGGAGAGATCCTGCTGCGTCTGTCCGGCTGGCCGAAGGTCGAACGGGTGCTGCAGATGATCGATGCCATTGAGGCGCTCGGCATCGATCCGGCTGACGTCGCGCCTGATCATTGGCATCACGTTCATAACCGTCTGTCCGTCAACGAAAATCCGCGTCCGTATACGAAGGCCCGCCACCAGGCATGGCTTCACCGGCAGAGGATAATGCGATGACGGGCCGCATGAAGACGCTGACCGCGACGTTTGGGGCGGCCGCCGCGCTCGTCACGACGCTCGCTCTGGAGCCGCTTCCGCTCTACATCTGGAATGTATCGGCGAGTGTGCCAATCGGTCTCTATCGTTTACGACCGACAGTGAGCTTCCATGTCACCGAGCTGGTCGCCGTTCAGCCGCCCGAGCCGCTTGCGACCTTCCTCGATCTGAACGGCTATCTGCCGGTCGGCGTTCCTATGTTGAAACGGATCCTGGCGCTGTCAGGGCAGACGGTCTGCAGAATCGGACTCACAATTTCGGTCGACGACGTCGCGGTGGGCGAGGCGAGGGATCGCGACGGACGCGGGCGGCCATTACCGAAATGGCAGGGCTGCCGCGTCGTCGGCGGCGGCGAGCTGTTCCTAATGAACTGGCAGTCCGACGACTCTCTGGATGGTCGATATTTTGGATGCTTGCCTGCGTCGGCGGTGATCGGCCGTGCGTTGCCCGTGTGGACGCGGGAGGAGTGATCGTGCGTGTTCCATGTTCTTACCCCGCCATTCCTCTGTTCGATCGATCGCGGGGCCATTCCTCCGTCCCGACCAACGCTTGCAGGGCCGACGCGCGCCGCGGCAGTCCAGGGCGGCCGCATGGCTGGCGCGAAGCGGCTTTACCCTGGACGGGCGCGAGCGCGACGGCATGCCTGGCTCGGTCGGGCGTGCGTGTTGGGGCTGTCGTGTCGCTGCTGCTTATGTTCGTGGCGTCGGACACTGCTGCTTTGGCCGAGAGTGGATCGGCGTCAGCTCACGCGGTTGCTCAGGTAAGCAACCCGTTTGCTGCTTTCATCGACGAAGCATCGAAGCGTTTTGCGATTCCGGTGAACTGGATCGGTTCAGTCGTCAACGTCGAAAGCGCTGGCGACTTGCACGCCAGATCGCCCAAAGGAGCAATGGGCCTGATGCAGATGATGCCGACGACCTGGGCGGAACTTCGCGAGCGCTACAATCTCGGGAACGACCCCTACGACCCGCACGACAACATTCTGGCAGGCACGGCTTACTTGCGCGAACTGCTCGATCGGTATGGCTCACCTGGCGTGTTTGCCGCGTACAACGCGGGACCAACTCGCTATGAAGAGCATCTCGCGGGCGGCCCTCTGCCAGACGAGACGAGAGCGTACGTCGCAAAGCTTGCAAATCTGCTTGCCATCAAACTGCCGCCGAGGTGGACGTCCAGCGGACAGTCATCAGCAGCTGCGACGCTATTCGTCAGGCGATCTGATCTCATGAAAACGCGTGATCGGTTGCTGGCGCTCACGCCGTCGAGCGGTGTCACGACTGCAGTTATGGGGCCCGATGTTTCGCACATGGTTCCCCGGCCAATTGGCATGTTCGTCCCTCGATCGGATTCGGGAGCATCGCAATGACCAGGTATGCGGGTTCGCAAGCTGATGGCGTATGGGCGATGCCTTCGGCCCGCGCTCTACTCGTCGCTTCGCTCCTCACCGAGCCACCCTGCGGATGTCTCGGCCCTTCGGGTAACGATCGCTATCGCAAGCGCCCGGAAGCAGTGGGGGCTTCGCGAGTTGGCTGCCAGGTCGCGGCGGTTCTTTCGGGAACCGGCGACCGGGAGACCACGACGGCAGGACGGCGAGATAAAAGGGGCTCGCCGGTCGAACCGCAAGCCATTGGCATGGCTTGGGTTCTGGCGTGCCGGTCGGTCGGGGCGCGTGCCGCGCATTGCATTTTGACGAATGTAATCAAAGGCGTTTTCAACACCGTACGGGCTTTTGATCGTTTGGAGGCCCTGCCGTGAGTGTGGGCGACAGCGATCTGAGTATTCGGCCCGGGCGCATCCGCAGTACCCGTGCGCCCAAGCCCAGGAGCTTCATCAACCAGGTGCTGCGCGCCGCAAAGAAAGCAGGACACGCCTCGGGTCAGGCCGTGGCCGGCAGGCGTTCGGTGGCCTATGGGCGCTCGACGTTTGGCCGCGGCCGGCTGTCCTTTAGCCGCGCCAGATTGTTCAGCCCGACGCGGCGGGTTGTAGTGAAAGCGCGCGTGGTTCGCCACAAAGGGCGCTCCTTCCGCTCAGCACCGCTGACGGCCCATCTCTCGTACCTGAAGCGCGATGGCGTGACACGGAGTGGCGAGCGGGCCGGGATGTTCGATGCCGGCAGCGACCGCGCCGATAGCGCGGCTTTCGCGGAGCGGTGCCAGGACGACCGGCATCATTTCAGGTTCATCGTCTCGCCCGAGGATGCGGCGGACATGACTGACCTGAAAGCCTTCACACGTGATCTCGCCAGGCAGATGGAGAGTGATCTCGGCACGCAGCTCGATTGGGTGGCTGTCGATCACTGGAATACCGACAACCCTCACGTCCATCTTCTCGTCCGGGGAGTAGATCAGGAAGGGGCGGATCTCGTGATCTCCCGCGACTACATCAGCCGAGGCCTGCGCGCGCGCGCCGAGGAACTGGTCGCCATTGAACTCGGTCCAAAGCCGCAGCGTGAGATCCGCAATTCGCTGGAGAGGGAAGTCACAGCGGAACGATGGACGCGGCTCGATCGGGAGATCCGGCTGGCGGCAGATGAGACTGGCTCGATCGATCTTCGCCCGGAGAATCCCGGCAAGTCTGATCCCGAGATCCGGCGCCTGATGGTCGGTCGCCTTCAACACCTGGAGAAGATGGGCCTTGCGGCCTCCGCCGCGCCGGGGGAGTGGATGGTCGGGCTCGAGGCCGAGCGGAGCTTGCGCGAACTTGGCATGCGCGGCGACATCATCAAGACCATGCACCGGGCCTTCACCGACCGTGGGGAATCGCGCGGCGTTGCCGACTACGTCATCGAGAGTGGACAGCCGACGTCCCGGATTATCGGACGGCTGGTCGATCGCGGCTTGCATGACGAACTGACAGGCGAGGCCTACGCCCTGATCGACGGAACGGACGGACGCGCGCACCATGTGCGCTTCCGAGGGCTGGAGGCGTTTGAGTGTGCGCCGCCAGTCGGCGGCATCGTCGAAGTCCGGAGTTTCGGTCCACCCGACGATCCGCGGCCGACCATGGTTCTCGCGACTCGTTCCGATCTCGATCTCGGTGCGCAGGTCACTGCAAAAGGGGCCACCTGGCTCGACCATAGACTCGTCGAACGCGATCCCGTGCCGCTCGCCATGGGCGGATTCGGCCGCGAGACCCGCGACGCCATGGAAGCCCGTACCGAGCATCTGATCCGGGAGGGCCTGGCGCGGCGGCAGGGCCGACGCATCATCCTGCAGCGCGACCTCCTGGACACGCTACGCCGACGTGAACTGGACGAGGTGGCCGCAAAAGTTTCGGCCGATACTCGCCTGCCTCACGTGAAGGCCGCGTCCGGGGAACATGTAGCGGGCACCTACCGCCAGCGACTGACGCTCGCCTCGGGACGCTTCGCCATGATCGACAATGGGCTTGGCTTCCAGCTCGTGCCCTGGTCGCGCGACCTCGAAAAGAGGTTCGGCAAACACGTCACCGGGGTCGTGAAGGACGGCGGCGGCATTGAATGGGGCTTTGGTCGGAAGCGCGACCTCGGCCTCTAGCAGTCTCCAATCCAGTTGCGGAAAGGGCGTTCGCGATGTCCGGAACCAAAATCCTCTGGGGACAGGTGATCGTTGTTGGCCTGATCGTCTTGCTCGCAATCTGGGGAGCCACCGAGTGGACGGCCTGGCGGCTTGCCTGGCAACCTGAGCTTGGGCGGCCGTGGTTCGAACTGCTGGGCTTCAAGGTCTACTATCCGCCCATCTTCTTCTGGTGGTGGTTCGTCTTTGATGCCTATGCCCCGCGGGTCTTTGTCGAGGGAGCCTTCATCGTCGCATCTGGCACACTCGTTTCGATCGCGGTGGCGATCGGCATGTCGGTCTGGCGAGCCCGCGAGGCCAGGAATGTCGAGACCTATGGTTCGGCGCGCTGGGCTGGTATGGAGGAGGTGAGGGCGGCCGGGCTGCTCGGTCTGGATGGTGTGGTGCTCGGCAAACTCGACCGTGACTACCTTCGCCATGACGGGCCGGAGCACGTCTTGTGTTTTGCACCTACCCGGTCCGGCAAGGGTGTCGGCCTCGTCGTCCCTTCGCTGCTGGCCTGGCCCGGCTCGGCCATCGTTCACGACATCAAGGGCGAGAACTGGCAACTGACTGCCGGCTTCCGCTCGCGGCACGGCCGCGTCCTGTTGTTTGACCCGACCAACCCAAAGTCCTCAGCCTACAATCCGCTGATCGAGGTCCGGCGCGGCGAGTGGGAGGTTCGCGACGTCCAGAACGTCGCCGATGTCCTGGTCGACCCCGAAGGCTCGCTCGACAAGCGGAACCATTGGGAGAAGACCAGTCATTCGCTCCTGGTCGGGGCAATCCTCCACGTCCTCTATGCCGAGGCAGACAAGACGCTGGCCGGCGTCGCCGCCTTTCTGTCCGACCCGAAGCGGCCCATCGAGGCGACGCTGAAGGCGATGATGACCACGCCGCACCTTGGCGAGCAAGGTGCGCATTCCGTGGTCGCCTCGACCGCACGCGAACTCCTCAACAAATCCGAGAACGAGCGCTCCGGCGTCCTTTCCACCGCGATGTCGTTCCTCGGGCTCTACCGCGATCCCGTCGTGGCGCAGGTGACCTGCCGCTGCGACTGGCGGATTGCCGATCTGATCGCAGATAGACGGCCAGCGACGCTTTACCTGGTGGTTCCACCGTCAGATATTTCTCGGACCAAGCCGCTGATCCGCCTGGTGCTGAACCAGATCGGCCGGCGCCTGACCGAGGACTTGCACGCCCGTGACCGCCGGCATCGCGTTCTGATGATGCTCGACGAGTTCCCGGCCCTGGGGCGGCTCGATTTCTTCGAGTCCGCGCTCGCCTTCATGGCGGGGTACGGCATCAAGAGTTTCTTGATCGCGCAGTCGCTCAATCAAATTGAGAAGGCCTACGGGCCTAACAACGCGATCCTCGATAACTGCCATGTCCGGGTCAGCTTCGCGACCAACGATGAGCGGACCGCCAAGCGGGTCTCTGACGCGCTGGGCACGGCGACCGAGATGCGCGCAATGAAGAACTATGCCGGGCACAGGTTGAACCCCTGGCTCGGGCATCTGATGGTCTCCCGCCAGGAGACGGCAAGGCCGCTGCTGACCCCGGGCGAAATCATGCAGCTTCCGGCGATGGACGAGATCGTCATGGTGGCGGGCACGCCGCCGATCCGGGCGAAGAAGGTCCGCTACTACGAGGATCGGCGGTTCATCGAGCGGATTCTGCCGCCACCAGATCCGGCGACGGCTGGTCGATCATTGCGAACGGACGGATGGTCAGCGTTCGGAACGCCAATGCAGACCGGAGGTCCAACTGACAGAGCCGCGCAGGTCGAGGAAGACACGGCGAACAGCGGGCTCCGTCGTGAGCCCGAACTTCCCGATCACGTCGCGATCGCGAAGGAGACGACCGAACCGACACCGGCAGAAGAATTTGCGGCCGTTCTGGATGATGACGAGGATGCAGTTCGTCGGTCTCGGCTTCTACGCCAGGAGATGCGCGGTGTTGCCCGTCAAGTCGCCCTGGACCCGAATGACGGTATGGAGCTCTGAGGCAGTATGCGCGACCGGATGAACGTCTACTTCCCACCAGAGCTTCTGAAACAGATCTCGGATCTGGCCGATCGCAAGAAGCTTTCCCGGTCTGCGATCGTGGAGGCGGCTGTCGCTTCGTTTCTATCGCCGGACGGAGCGGACAGGCGGGAGGCAGCGTTCACCCGGCGCTTGGATCGGCTGTCGCGTCAGATGCAGAGGCTTGAGCGTGACGTTGGTTTGACTGCCGAGACTCTGGCCCTCTTCATCCGATTCTGGCTGACGATCACGCCTCCGCTTCCCAACGACGCGCAGGCTGCCGCGCAGGTAAAGGGCAGGGAGCGCTTTGAAGGATTTGTCGAGGCGCTCGGGCGGCGCTTGCAAAAGGGACAAAGCTTTCTGCGAGAAATTCCGGAAGATGTCCGCCACCAGGAATCGAGGGACAAAATCCAGGGGATCTAGCGCCTGGCCCATCCGAGCGAACCCAATATTCGCTCGCTCGTCCGCTGCCAGCTGTTAACGACAACAGGCAAGGTCGACGCAACTCATCCGATTCGCACCCTCGTATCTTTTGTCAGTCTGTTGGCTTCGGTTAGAAGATCATTGGAAACAAGAAAGCTGATCTTCCGTCACGACACGCTCGATCTTCTCCGACTTGCACTTGATGCGGTATCTAACCCGTCCATCGGACTCGATCGGCATATGTTGGATGATGGTGTAGATCACTGGTGGTTCAATGGTGGCCCGTCCTTGCGGGCCTTGGGGTTGGTGGCGAACGTCTTCATTCAGCTTATAGACATAGGGCATGCGTTACCTCAGCGTACGGGGTTGCATTAGCGTCGAGTGTGGGATTACGCCTGTTATCGTCTGCGGCTCTGGCTCGTAAAATCAAACACAAGGTACTTCAATCCTCTAGAATGGATTTTGTAGCCTCGAATATCTGTTCCGCTGTCCCCTTGATCGTGCCCTTGGCCCAGGCCTGAAACACGGTCACATAGGCGTTCTTGTAAGCCTCTTCGTCTGTAGAGAAGTAGACCTCATCCGTGACGGTATCCAGGACAAGCGCTCCTTCATCGATGCAAATTTCCTCGATTAGAACCAGGCGCTCTTCCTGCTCGGCGAGATGCCGCTTTACAATGCTCATTGAATCTCCTGCGTTGCGCTGACACGTTCTTCGGATGCACCGCCGCCCAATGCACTCGCGAATCAAACCGCTGAAAGGGGTGAGCGATATCACCAAAGGAATGACGCGCCTGCCGGCGGGACCAGTATGGCTCAGCAGGCTGCAGCGTCACATGTCGAGAGCGCCAGCGGCCGGTGCACTACTCTGGCAGTCTGTAAATATCCCCCTGCCCAAGTTTTAGATCTTCGAACAACCTTTGCTGTTGTTGTGTGAGGGGGTGGGCCAGAAGTTCAGCTGTCCAGCCTTCAGGGACGGCTGCGAGTACCAAAGTCAGGGCCTGGCTTGGCTTGGCGAACGCAATCCAAAGCTGCTTTATCGGCTCCGTCGATATATCGTCCGACCTCACTTCAACGATTGTAAAGGAGTTGCCAAATGACTCTGCCATGAACGGCTAATGCGATCGCCGGCTTCTGGTTCATTTGCCCGTTAAATCATCCTTCAGACGGGGAATGCCGAACGGGGCCGACAATCAACCTGTAGGTGGGCACACAAGCAGTGTTCCACGATTCCAGGGTCGCGCCGCAAACCGAGCATTCGAAGCTGGCGATCTGCCTACCGGGGGCTATTGCCTCAGTTCGGCTATAGACGGCGCCGCACCGACAGGATCGGTGATGAGATTCGAGCATGCACGCTTATGCGCCCGAAAGACAAATTAAGCCACTTCGAAATTCGATCTAGCCCATTGAGGTCCGAGACAGAGTCGCCTCGTGGTCTCACCTTTTCAATCTGTTCGTCTACTAGCCAGGCGGTCACAGGGGCCGACGATCGAAAAGAAGCCACGACAAGTCCGCTTACAGACGCTTGAAGGCTTGAAGCAAAAACCCCGCTCCTGATGACTCAGGCGCGGGGCAGGACCACAAGCTCAGCCAGTACATCCGTGGCTAGAGCGACAGGTCTGTCGTGCGCTTAACTAAGCAGCACGAAGATTTTCGGCAGCAGACTTGCCAGTGCGACGGTCTGCGACGACGTCGTAAGACAGCGTCTGACCTTCGTTCAGAGTGCCCATACCCGCGCGTTCGACCGCGCTGATATGAACAAAAACGTCGTTGCTGCCGTTTTCCGGTTGGATAAAGCCGAAGCCTTTTTGGCTGTTAAACCACTTCACTGTACCTGTATTCATCTGGTTTTCCTTTCGCACACGCGCAGGAGCTGGCGCGCGGACTTGCGGCCAGCGTTCCGGTTAGTCGATGTTTGGAGAATGTCTGAAACGTGCGCGCCGTCAGGAACTGAGGCGAAAGCGGAACAGTTGTTCGGCCAGTATCGATGCTTGAGATCCTACATCAGCAGTTAAGAGACTTCAAGAAGAAGCTGCCGGTTCTTCTCATCATGGTTGGTGTATTTGTTCGGTACGATAGAACGCTAACTGCCCGCCGTGGCTGCAAGTTGCTTGAATTGCTTCCACGAGGTTCCCTTTTCGCGCACTTTCCTGCATAGTTCGGCATGGCAAAAGTAAAAGTGAGCTTCAAGCCGGTGCGTAACGCAGAGGGCGACTGGACTATTATTGCTGAGTACCCAGGATCAGAACCCCGAGAAATCACCGGCTTCACGAGCAAAGCCGAAATCGACGAATGGATAAATGGCGAGCGTCGGATCGCGTGGCTCCGATCACAGGGTTACGCGAAGTGACATGAAACTCCTTCCTCCAATTATCGCTTCCGGTTTGCAAGGCGATACGGCCCCGACCAACGGGGTTGGGAGTTAGTAATGACCGAACGGAAACGCTCCGCGCAGCAGCAGGTCGCCGACGAGGCGGGCCGCAAGGCCCAAAACCCGAATGGCGCTCGGCAAACGATTGCGGACAGCCAGGCCGATCCAGAGTTTCAGGAAAACTACAGACGTCTCAGGGCGGAACGGTTAGCGCGTGAGGTCGAGGGCAAGGCTGCCAAGTAAGGCGTCTTGTTTTCCGAGTGGGCCAGGAGCTTCTGCCATGGCTAGCCAAGCACTAGCGTAAGTGCCGGTTCTCGCTGCCGTTCCCAAAGGCTAGACAGCGACTGTTGTGCCGGCAGTTCTCACTGAAAATCAGCAAAAGATGTTCGAGGAACTCAAGCTCAAACCCGGCGACGTTTACAGGATCCATCAGGAGTAGGACGGCGTCGGACCTGATGAATTTATGAGTTAACGCTCAGGTACAGCACGCGTCGGCCATACTTTTTATACGCCAGCCTGCGATAGCAGCAATTTAGCCGAACTGAAAAAAGCTGGACGCGCTATCGGCTCGAGAGAGCCGAAAGCAAAGGACCAGCATGCAAGTATCAGGGGCCTGGCGTCTCAGCGTACGCGTCTTTCTCCCGTTTGCTGCCGGGTACTATCTGTCGTATCTGTTCCGAACGATCAACGCGTTGATCTCTAACCGTCTCATTTCGGATACCGGCGTCGGGACTGCTGACCTCGGATTAATCACGTCAGTCTATTTCCTGGTGTTCGCGGCGGCCCAGATTCCCGTCGGAATATTACTCGATCGCTTTGGTCCTCGTCGCGTCCAGAGTGTTCTTCTCTTGCTCGCTGCAGTCGGCGCCGGACTGTTCGCGGTATCGACCGACTTCCTTTCACTCTTGATCGCGCGCGCGATGATCGGGCTTGGTGTGGCGGCGGCGCTGACAGCAGGTCTGAAATCCATCATCCTTTGGTTTCCCCGGGAACGAGCCGCCTTGCTCAATGGCTACATGATCATGCTGGGATCGCTGGGAGCAGTGACCGCCACGGCTCCCGTCGAACACCTGCTCGCCTGGATGGGCTGGCGGCAGCTCTTTGAGATCCTGGCAGGCGCGACCGGTGCGACGGCCATTCTCATTTATCTCGTCGTGCCTGAACGAGGCGTGGTCCCATCAACAGCGTCCACAACCCTGGCCTCTGTTTTTAGCGATCGGCGCTTTTGGCGCATGGCCCCGCTGTCGGCGACTTGCGTTGGATCAGCCTGGTCCTTGCAGGGATTATGGGCATCGCCGTGGCTGACCGACGTGGAGGGGCTTGATCGCGCGAGCCTCGTCAACCAGCTTTTTATCATGTCGATCGTCTTGAGCTGCGGTGCCTGGCTATTCGGTATGACGGTCCACCACATCAAGCGAAGAGGAATTGGGGCGGAAACGATATTAGCAGCAGTTGCAGTGCTGTTTATCGCAGCCGAGCTGGCCTTGATCCTGCGAGCGCCTCTGCCGTCCATCTTGCCCTGGTCCGTTGTCGCAATTGTCGGAACGGCAACCGTGGTCAGCTTTGCAGTGATAGCGGATTACTTTCCGCCGGAGCTTGCCGGTCGTGCCAATGGCGCCCTGAACGTCTTGCACTTTGGTTGGGCGTTTCTGGCGCAATACGCGACAGGCCTGATCCTGGAGCAATGGTCAACCAACGATGGCCATAGGTCCGTCGAAGCCTATCTGGTCGCGTTCGGTCTAAACGTGGCACTGCAGATTGCGGCGTTGGTCTGGTTCGCGCTGCCCTGGCAGCGATCCGTGACTTCATGGATGAGCTCAATCCCTTTCTTCATGCCGGCTGATGTCTCCGACGCTGTCGCGTCAGTCGGGCTGTATGAGAATTCGGTCATCCTCATACCCGCGGATGACGATGCTGAGTGGTGAGCAGTAGCTCACCGAGTACGATACGATTGAGGGCCTCAAACAACAGTTCTCAGACTTTCTTTTTCTACGCCAGCCTACGATCACTGAAGCCGCTTGTTGCGTCAGGTCCATCGGTGCCGTTTGTAATCCCCATATGAGGACGCTCGTTGGACGTCCTCATTCGGTGGGGACGGACGTTGGGAATCCATTCCATTCAATCGGAAGCGAGTTCGCGCGGTGCGCGAATGCTGCGCAGCGCGCTTGGCTCGGCAATCGCCGGCTACCTCGAAGACGAAGCGATCATCGAGGTGATGCTCAACCCGGATGGGCGGTTGTGGATCGACCGGTTGTCGAGTGGCCTGATCGATACAGGTGAAACCCTGTCCGCAGCCGATGGCGAGCGCATTGTTCGCCTGGTCGCGCATCACGTAGGCGCCGAGGTGCATGCCGGCGCGCCACGGGTTTCGGCCGAATTGCCTGGGACCGGCGAGCGCTTCGAAGGTCTGTTGCCTCCGGTCGTAGCGGCACCGGCCTTTGCTATCCGCAAACCGGCCCTGGCCGTGTTTACGCTCGACGACTACGTCGCCAGGGGGATCATGACCTCGGAGCAGGCGAGGATCCTGCAGAACGCGGTCGTCGCACGGAAGAACATTCTGGTCGCCGGTGGGACATCGACCGGCAAAACAACATTGACGAATGCGCTCCTGGCCGAAGTGGCAAAGGGCTCCGATCGGGTCGTGCTGATCGAGGATACGCGCGAGCTTCAGTGCAAGGCGCCCAATCTCGTGGCTTTGCGGACCAAAGATGGCGTGGCCACGCTATCGGACCTCGTTCGCTCATCGCTGCGGCTGCGTCCTGACCGCATTCCGGTCGGCGAAGTTCGCGGTGCCGAAGCACTCGATCTGCTCAAGGCCTGGGGCACAGGTCATCCCGGCGGAATCGGCACCATTCATGCGGGCACCGCGCTCGGTGCGTTGCGGCGGCTCGAGCAGCTTATCCAGGAAGCCGTGATCACGGTTCCGCGTGCCCTGATCGCCGAGACGATCAATCTCGTCGCCGTCCTTGCGGGTCGTGGCGCTGACCGCCGCCTCGCTGAACTCGCCCTCGTCACGGGGCTTGGTCCCGCCGGCGACTACAGCCTTTCATCAGCAGGAGACTGACATGCGTCCGCAATTGCGTTCTCGTCGAGATGCCATCTCACTGACGACGTCCGGGCTGGTTCTTTTGGCGTCAGCACCGGCATGGGCTGCCGGCTCGAACATGCCGTGGGAACAGCCACTCAATCAGATCCTGCAATCGGTTGAAGGTCCGGTCGCCAAGATCATCGCTGTCATCATCATCGTCGTGACCGGATTGACGCTCGCGTTCGGGGACTCCTCGGGCGGCTTCCGCAGGCTGATCCAGATCGTGTTTGGTCTGTCGATCGCGTTTGCCGCCTCGAGCTTCTTCCTGTCGTTCTTCTCGTTCGGCGGCGGCGTGGTGATCTGATGGATGAACCGGTCACAGGGTTTGTCGTGCCCGTTCACCGCGCGCTCACCGAGCCGATCCTGATGGGCGGCGCGCCGCGATCGGTTGCGATCGTGAACGGCACGGTGGCGGCAGCGCTGGGGCTTGGACTGCGGCTCTGGGTCGCTGGTCTCGTTCTCTGGTTCATCGGCCACATGGCCGCCGTCTGGGCCGCTAAACGCGATCCCGCCTTTGTCGATGTGGTGCGCCGACATCTGCGCATTCCCGGTCATCTCAACGTCTGAGTCCTCGGTCATGATGAACCTTGCCGAATATCGCCATTCAAGCGCGCGTCTCGCCGACTTTCTCCCGTGGGCAGCCCTGGTCGACGAGGGAGTCATCCTGAACAAGGACGGCTCGTTCCAGCGGACAGCAAAGTTCCGCGGGCCTGATCTCGATAGTGCAGTGCCGGCTGAACTCGTGGCCGTCGCCGGTCGTTTGAACAATGCCTTGCGTCGCCTGGGATCCGGTTGGGCCGTCTTTGTTGAGGCACAGCGTCACTTTGCGGGGGCTTACCCGCCGAACAGTTTTCCGGATGTCGCGTCTGCACTTGTCGACGCGGAGCGCAGGGCACAGTTCGAGGAGGCAGGCGCTCACTATGAGTCGAGTTATTTCCTGACCTTCCTTTATCTGCCACCGGAGGAGGGAGCCGCCAGGGCAGAGCGACTGCTCTACGAGGGCCGCGATCGGACTGTGGGAGCCGACGCTCGCGAAGTACTCCGCGGATTTGTCGATCAAACCAGTCGCGTGCTTCAGCTGGTTGAAGGGTTCATGCCGGAATGCGGCTGGCTCGACGATCAGGATACGCTGACCTACCTGCATTCGACGATCTCGACCAGGCGTCATCGCGTTCGGGTGCCCGAAATCCCCATGTACATCGACGCGCTGTTGGCCGACCAGCCGCTGACCGGCGGGCTAGAGCCGATGTTGGGCTCGGCCAACCTGCGGGTTCTGACGATCGTGGGCTTTCCGGGCGCGACGACCCCGGGGATCCTGGACGATCTGAATCGCCTGCCATTCTCGTATCGTTGGTCGACCCGGGCAATCATGCTCGACAAGACCGACGCCATCCGGCTGCTGACCAAAATCCGTCGCCAGTGGTTCGCCAAGAGAAAATCCATAGGCGCCATTCTCAAGGAGGTCATGACTAACGAAGCGTCCACGCTGCTCGATACCGACGCTCACAACAAGGCGATCGACGCCGACGCGGCTTTACAGGAGCTGGGCTCGGACCAGATCGGACAGGCCTTTGTCACGGTGACCATCACGGTCTGGGACGGCGATCCCAGTGCCGCCGATGAAAAGCTGCGCCTGGTCGAGAAGGTCATTCAGGGTCGCGATTTCACCTGCATGATCGAGACGGTGAACGCCGTTGAAGCGTGGCTCGGAAGTTTGCCCGGGCATGTCTACGCCAATGTGCGGCAGCCGCCGGTGTCGACCCTCAATCTCGCACATATGATTCCAATGTCAGCCGTGTGGGCGGGCGAGGCGAGGGACCTGCACTTCAAAGGTCCACCGCTCCTGTTCGGCAAGACTGAAGGATCGACCCCATTCCGGTTCTCGCTGCACGTCGGCGACGTCGGCCATACCCTCGTGGTGGGGCCAACAGGTGCTGGCAAGTCGGTCCTGCTTGCTTTGATGGCGTTGCAATTCAGGCGCTATCCGAACTCGCAGGTCTTTGCGTTCGACTTCGGTGGTTCGATCCGGGCGGCCGCGCTCGCCATGGGCGGCGACTGGCATGATCTCGGTGGTGCATTGTCGGACGGCGACGAAAACCCCGTTGCCCTGCAACCGCTGGCCTGGATTGACGATGCTTCCGAGCGAGGATGGGCCACGGAATGGATCGGGGCGATCCTAGCGCGGGAAAAGGTCGAGATCACCCCTGAGGTCAAGGATCATCTGTGGTCGGCGCTGACATCTCTCGCCTCGGCGCCGAGGGAGGAACGCACCCTCACGGGGCTGTCAGTCCTGCTGCAATTGAATTCCCTGAAACGCGCCCTGCAACCCTATTGCCTGGGCGGTCCCTCAGGGCGCCTGCTCGACGCCGAATTCGAGCGCCTCGGCGAGGCCCCGGTCCAGGCCTTCGAGACCGAAGGGTTGATCGGGACAAGCGCGGCTCCGGCCGTGCTGGCGTACCTCTTCCATCGCATCGCGGATCGTCTGGATGGCCGGCCGACACTTCTGATTGTCGATGAGGGCTGGCTTGCGCTCGATGATGACGATTTTGCAGGGCAGCTTCGGGAATGGCTGAAGACGCTTCGGAAGAAGAATGCCTCCGTTATCTTCGCGACCCAGTCACTTTCGGACATTGATGGCTCTGCGATTGCGCCGGCGATCATCGAAAGTTGCCCAACGCGCCTGTTGCTGCCGAACGAACGGGCGATCGAACCGCAGATCGCTGCCATCTACCGCCGCTTCGGCCTCAACGACCGCCAGATCGAGCTACTGAGCCGGGCAACGCCAAAGCGAGACTACTACTGTCAGTCCCGTCGCGGCAACCGGATGTTTGAGCTCGGGCTTGGTGAGGTGGCACTCGCCTTCACCGCAGCTTCTTCGAAGATCCACCAGGCGGCCATCTCGCAACTCCTGGCCGAGCATGGACCTGACGGCTTCGTGCCGGCCTGGCTTCAGCACCGTGGCGTCGGCTGGGCCACCGACCTGATCCCCAATCTCGTCAATCTGGAGAAATCCCTATGAGGCGTCCTGGCCTGTTGGCGGCGGCTGGCATCGTCGCGCTGATACTCGGCATCGCCGTGCCCGCGCGGTCGCAGTGGATCGTCTTCGATCCCGACAATTACGTCCAGAACGTTATGACGGCTGCGCGGGAACTCCAGCAGATCAACAATCAGATCACCTCGTTGCAGAACGAGGCGCAGATGTTGATCAATCAGGCGAAGAATCTGGCAAACCTGCCGTATTCTTCGCTGCAGCAACTGCAATCGTCGATCCAGCGCACTCAGCAGTTGTTGGCCCAGGCCCAGCGGGTTGCCTACGACGTCCAGCAGATCGATCGCGCCTTTTCGACCAGCTATGCGCCAGCGACCGGCAGCCAGTCGAACCAGTTGCTGATCTCCAACGCTCAATCGAGGTGGCAGAATTCCTATGCCGCGACGCAAGATGCGCTCCGGGTCCAGGCCGGCATCGTTGGCAACCTCGACACCAACCGCATCCAGACGTCCGCACTCGTAACGTCGAGCCAGAGTGCCAGTGGCGCCCTGCAGGCAACTCAGGCCGGCAACCAGATCCTGGCGCTTCAAGCGCAACAACTGGCCGATCTCACGGCGGCCGCGGCAGCGCAGGGCAGGGCGCAGAGCCTTGAAGCGGCTCAGCGCGCCTCGGCCCAGGATCAAGGCCGAGAGCAGCTCAGGCGTTTCCTGACGCCAGGACAGGGCTATCAATCCTCCACTGTGCAGATGTTCCACTGATGACCGACGTAAAGGCATTCAAGGCACTGTCGCTGCTTGCGACAATCGGCGTGTTCGTTGTCACTGCATGCACGATTCAGCTTCGTGGCGGAGACGAACCTCCGCCGGCACCGAAGGCGGAGCAGACGACCGATGCAACCGGCTCCGACCTTGCGCGCTGCCGCGGCGTCACTCCAGAGGAAACAGCAGATTATCGGCACTGTAAGCGCGTCTGGGGCGAAAACCGGCGCCGCTTCTTTGGCAAGAAGGACAGCGCCGCAGCTTCCGGCCACGACGACTCAACCGGCTCGATACCTGTCCCAAAGGATCAAAGCCGGCTTCCGCAGGGATATCCGAACCTGGCGACACCCGGGGCGAGCAAGCCATGACCGGTACGGGGATCATTGACCAGTTCCTGGAAACGTTCACGCGTTATATCGACAACGGTTTTGGGCTGCTCGGCAGCGATGTAGGATATCTCGCAACGACCCTTGCTGCGATCGACATCACGCTTGCTGCTTTGTTCTGGAGCTGGGGGCCGGACGAGGACATCATCGCGCGCCTCGTCAAGAAGACGCTCTTCGTCGGGGTCTTCGCCTGGCTCATCGGCAACTGGAACAGCCTGGCGCGGATCGTCTTCGAGAGTTTTGCCGGTCTTGGGCTGAAAGCATCTGGCGCGAGCCTGTCTGCATCGGATTTCCTGCGACCGGGAAAAATCGCCCAGGTTGGGCTCGACGCCGGTCGACCGCTGCTCGACTCGATCTCCAATCTGATGGGTTACATCAGCTTCTTCGAGAATTTCGTCCAGATCGTCGTTCTCCTGTTCGCGTGGGTTGTGGTGCTGCTCGCCTTCTTCATTCTGGCGATCCAGCTCTTCGTCACCCTGATCGAGTTCAAGCTCACGACGCTTGCCGGCTTCGTGCTCATTCCCTTTGGCTTGTTTGGCAAGACCGCCTTCGCGGCAGAGCGGGTCCTGGGCAACGTCATATCTTCAGGGATCAAGGTTTTGGTCCTGGCTGTCATCGTCGGCATCGGCTCGAGCCTGTTCTCGCAGTTCACCTCTGGTTTCGGTGGCGCAGAGCCGACCATCGAAGACGCGATGACACTGGTCCTTGCTGCGCTCTCCTTGCTGGGCCTCGGCATCTTCGGTCCGGGGATCGCAAACGGCCTGGTGTCCGGCGGGCCGCAACTCGGCGCCGGTGCTGCGATAGGAACTGGTCTTGCCGCCGGCGGCATTGTCGCAGCGGGCGCGGGGCTCGCCGCCGGCGGTGCCGGTCTCGCTGGCGGTGCGATTGCAGGCGCCGCGCGCGGTGGGGGTGCCGTCTTGAGTGGAGCGTCCGCCGCCTATCGGAGCGGTGGCCTTTCCGGCGTCGCGGAGGCGGGCGCTTCGGCTGTCATGAGTCCTTTGCGTCGAGCAGCGGCTGCCTTCGGGGGTGGGCAAGCGGGCGAGCGGGCCGCGAGCAGCCCGGGCGAAGCGCAGCCTGATTGGGCGCGCCGCATGAAGCGTGCCGAGGCCGTTCGGCATGGTGCCTCGACTGCGAGCCACGCGGTCCGCTCGGGGGATCCTGGTGGTAGCGGCTCCTCTGTCGATTTGTCTGAAGGAGAGCGCTGACACGAGGCCACTGCGCTTTCGCAACCCGCGGCGCCTCGATCGCCGACAGCACGACTTGAAACCGTTCACTGGATCTCAGGGGCAACCATCGATGTTCAAACGACCATCCGTTCATTACGGGCGCATGCCCGAACCGGTCACACCGTATCAAAAAGCAGCGCAGGTCTGGGACGAACGCATTGGATCAGCGCGCGTGCAGGCCAAAAACTGGCGCCTGATGGCCTTTGGCTGCCTGATGCTGTCAGCCGGCCTCGCAGGTGGCCTTGTCTGGGAATCGAGCCAGGGCTCGATCACGCCCTGGGTTGTCGAGGTCGACCATCTTGGCCAAGCCCAAAGGGTCGCGCCAGCCAGCTTCGACTATCAACCCACTGATGCGCAGATCGCCTGGCATCTGGCGCGCTTCATCGAGGATGTCAGAGGCCTGCCGGCCGACGGCATTGTCCTGCGCCAGAACTGGCTCCGGGCCTATGATTTTACGACCGATCGCGGCGCCGCCGCGCTCAACGACTATGCGCGCAACAATGACCCCTTTGCCAGGCTGGGCAAGGCGCAAATCTCCGTCGACGTATCGAGCGTCATACGCGCGTCTTCAGAGAGCTTCCGGGTCGCGTGGACCCAGCGAACCTACGACAACGGCTCGCTCGGTTCGACCGAGCGCTGGACTGCCATTCTCACCATCGTGATCGAAACGCCGCGCGATGCCGAACGGCTGCGCAAGAATCCCCTTGGCGTCTACGTCCGCGCCATCAACTGGTCGAAGGAGTTGAGCCAGTGACCAAGACGCCGTCTCACGTTCACTCGAAGCTTCCCTTCGCGCAAGGCCGACTCAATTCTGTGACCGCGAAGCGAGCATGTCTGCACGCTCTCCTGCTTTGTTCGTCAGTGCTTGGCGGGTGCGCGACCTACATTCCGCCGGAGATCAGCTATGACGCTGATGTTCCTCCTTTGCCGGCGCCTCCAGTCGCGCTCGACGACAGCCAGCGGCCGCTTCACGTTCCTCCGCTCTGGAAGCCGGCTCTGGGCGGCAAGACGGGAGGAAAGGAAGACGCCGAACCCGTGAGCCGGGTTGAGACCGCAAACAGCGCTGCGCGAGTTGAGCCGCGCAAGAGGGGATATTTTAACGCTGCGCAGATCTACGCCTACAGTCCCGGCGCGCTCTATCAGGTTTATGCCGCACCGGGGCAGATCACCGATATTGCGCTCGAGGAGGGAGAGCAGTTGACGGGGGCAGGGCCCATCGCGGCCGGAGATACCGTACGCTGGGTCGTGGGCGATACCGAGAGCGGCAGCGGCGATACGCGACGCGTCCATGTCCTGGTCAAGCCGACCCGCGCATCGATCGAGACCAATCTTGTAGTCAACACCGATCGGCGTACGTACCTGATCGAGCTCCGCTCCCGCGAGCGGCCATACATGCCATCGGTTGCCTGGTACTATCCGGAAACAGCACGTGAGCGATCCCGTCCAGTCGCTCTGAAGCCCGTTCTTCCTGAACCGGCGCAGCGCATCTCCCGCTATGCCATCGAAGGGGACAGTCCTCCCTGGCGGCCGCTTGCGGTATATGACGATGGCCGCAAGGTCTATGTCGAATTCCCGCAAGGCATCGTGCAAGGCGAGATGCCACCGCTCTTTGTCATCGGCCCGGACGGCAAGACCGAACTCGTCAACTATCGCGCCTGGGGAAACGTGTTGATCGTGGATCGACTGTTTGCAGCCGCCGAACTCCGGCTCGGAGGTGAGCATCAGCAGAAGGTCAGGATTGTCAGGACCGACGGGAGGCCGTCGTCATGAACAGCGGGAATAGAAATGATCACGAGCAATCTGTCCCGCCGGCGACACAAGAGGACAGTTCCGGGAGCTTCCGCCTGAGAGCAGAGCGTCCGCGCGTAACGCGGTTGTCCCGGAAAGTCCTGGCCGGAGGGAGTGCCGTTGCATTGCTCATCATCGGTGGGACTGTGTTGTGGTCGCTGCACAACAATCGCCCGCCAAACCAGGCGGCCGATGAGCTTTACAGTACCGATCATCACAATGTTGCCGACGGCATTACTGCGCTGCCGAAGGATTACGCTGGCGTTCCACACCAGGCAGTCCCGCAGCTTGGTCCGCCGCTCCCCGGGGACCTCGGTCGACCGATCCTTGCGGCTCAGGGGCAGTTGCCTGCGATAGGCGCTGATCCGGATCAGCAGCGCCGGGACCAGGAGACGGAGGCAGCCCGTATCAGCCATTTGTTCGCTGCGACCAACGGAAGAGGAGTGCAGCCGTCCCCCGCCGGGGCTGCTGGAAGCGAGCGCGTCACGTCACCGAACGCGGCGAGCACTGGTGAAGACGGATTTGCGCAGAACGGGCAGGACCGGAAGCTTGCCTTCGTGAACGCATCCGTGGACCGTCGTACGGTCGGCTCTGACCGCATCACGAGGCCGCCTTCACCCTATATCGTACAGGCCGGGACGGTCATTCCGGGAGCCCTGATCACCGGCATACGATCGGACCTTCCAGGCCAAATCACCGCGCAGGTGACCGAGAATGTCTTTGATACGCCGACCGGCCGCTTTCTCCTTGTGCCTCAGGGAGCGCGTCTGATCGGCACCTACGATAGCCAGGTCACCTTCGGCCAGTCGCGCGTCCTGCTCGTCTGGATCCGGCTGATCATGCCGAATGGACGTTCAATCGTTCTCGAGCGGCAGCCTGGCGCGGATGCGGCGGGGTACGCAGGCCTTGAGGACGAAGTCGATAATCATTGGGGCGAACTGTTGAAGGCCGCTGCGTTGTCGACGCTGCTGGCTGTCGGGACAGAGCTTGGTGCCGGCTCCGACACGAACAGCAACGACAGCGCGATCATTCAGGCGCTGCGGCACGGGGCGGGGGACTCGTTGAACCAAACCGGGCAGCAAGTCGTTCGTCGAAGCCTCAATATCCAGCCGACGCTGACGATCCGGCCGGGATTCCCGATCCGCGTCATCGTCAATCGCGATCTCGTTCTCGAGTCGTACAGGGGGTGACGTCAGTTATGGCCAGGCTCAAGATTGGAACGTTGTCCGACGACAAACCTGTCAAGATGACTCTTGAATTGCCGGCTTCCGTACATCGAGATCTGGTTGCTTACGCGAAAGCCGTTGCAAGCGAATCCGGTCAATCCATCAGCGATCCGGGTAAGCTTATTGCGCCCATGCTGGCGCGATTCATGGCGACCGACAGGGGGTTCGCTCGGCTGAGGCGCAGCCTTCACTCACCAGCAACGGGCGGTGATGGATAGCGCTCGGCCAGAAGCGCCAGGAAGCGTTGAAGAGCAGGATTTTCGTTGTCCTCCCGCCAATGAGCATGGAAGCTGATGTGGCTTGGACCGGTACCGTCCTGTATTTCGCGGTAAGTCAAACCTGCGAAGGTGGCACCGACATCCGATTCCATCACAAGACTGATTCCGAGCCCCATGCTGATGAGGCTCTTTATGATGCCGCGGCTCACGTCATGACGTTCGATCCTGGGACGCTTGTCGTCAGCGACCAGGTTGGATATCAGCAGGTCCTCTATATCTGTTCCTGGATCGTACTGGCTCAAGAGGACCGTTTCGTTACGAAGATCAGTCCAATAGATGTCCTTGTGCGCGGCAAGCGGATGATCTCTCGGGAGCAAGATCAGGATGCGCTCGCTCCAGACCGGGAGACGCTTGCTATCCAACAATGGGCGTTGGCCCGGAACAATGGCTATGTCGATCGTGCCATTTCGAAGTGCGTTCACGAGGCGGGTGCGTGATCGCTCGACGGTTGCCAGGTCGACCTGCGGCGCGCGTTGTCTAAACTCAACCAGGCTTGCTCTCAGGTTTCCGGCCGAAATTGACGTGCAGAAGCCGATCGAGAGGCGACCGGAATCGCCACGGCCGCTGGACCGACCCGTTACGACCAACGTGTCGACCTGTTCGAGAATCATTCGCGATATTCGCAGAATGCTTCGCCCGGCAAGGGTCGGAACGGCTCCCCCGCGTGATCGCTTGAAGAGTGTAACTCCGACATTGTGCTCAAGCTGACTAATCGAGCGGCTCAGTAACGAATGACGAATGCCAAGCATCGCGGCTGCTTGCCGAAAGCTTCCGCAGTCAGCCGCGGCTACCGCTGACCGGAGGTGATGCAGTCCGATATTGGTTGATCCGGCAATGGGCATTTTTCTGCAGGTACGCGAGGTCCGGACCCGGGAAGCCGCGATCCAGGTGCTCCACCGCTTGCTCCCTGGCAGTTCAGGATTGAGACGAAAGCAGCGTAGCCGTCGCCGGCAGCGTCTGCCGACGACGTCGCCCCTGTTCCATTCGCTGGTGGCTCCGTCCGTCGGTCGCGACTATGCCTGGCATTCTCTACGCTGCTGAAAGCGCGACCGGCGCCCAGAGCACCGGACCCTGAAGACGACCGGCGGCACGGACACGCGTAAGGCTTTCGCTTGAAACTTCGAGACATCCGGCCACCGCGAGCGTGCTGCCCAGTGCGCGAGGTTTGCCGAGCCGGCGCAAGGGCCATCCGGCACGGCGCAAAATCCGCTCCATCCGGGCATCGGTGACCGTCACAATTTCGGTGAGCTGCCGCGACAGGCCGAACTCGATCATGCCCGCGAACAGTTCGTAGGTGCCGGTAGCCAGGCCGTGAATGATCTCTGGTGTGCCATGCTGAGGGTCGAGCGCAAAGCGGCTGCTCTCCCAGATGGTGAGGCTGGACGGAGCTGGAGCTCCGTCCAGCAGAATGGGAAATGTGTCGCGCAGCATGGTTGGTCCGGTCGACGGGAGCAGCCGAACGCAACCTCGGACGCGGCCGTCGCTTGCTCGTTGGATCAGGTAGGTGGGATGCAGGGCATCGAATTTATCGATCTCCAGCTCACCACTAACCTCTACCTCCCATTCAAGACGCTCCTTAAAGACACGATACCGCAGCCGGTGCATCTCGGCGAGATCGTCGACGAACTCACCGTAATAGTCCGGCTTGATGAGCTGGATCATCATTGCCTCCCTGCTTTGAGCTAGCAGTGAAAGCAGACAACTCGGCACAGTGCACCCTGTGCAGATGCACAGCGTGCTTATGTGAGATTGCCGACTATCTTCGGGATTTTGCTTCAGCCAGGCAGACAACTGCTTGACGAATGGTGCGAACGCCAAGCTTCGCCCGGGCATTATCCAGATGAAAAGCGGCAGTTCGTCGAGAGATTCCGAGAATGCTTCCGATCTCCCAGGCAGACTTCCCGCGAGAAGACCATTCGAGACATTCGAATTCACGAGGCGACAACGTTATACCGCCAATTCGATTTTCATGCGTAAGCTTATGACGAACATGTGCATGGAAATAAATGGCCATCAACTGCAGGACCCGGACATTTGAGGCGACGCAGTTTTCGAATGGAGCGTTTCGCTGGTCGCAAGCGAAAGTCAAGGCGGCAACAGGACCGTGACCATCGTGTATGGGAACTGTGAACCCGAACCGGATCCCGAATTGGGAAGCTTCGTCGAACAACTGCTGCTGTGCCGAAGAAAGGTGTGTCGATGAGAACTCGAGCCCCCACCGGAATGGCTCGGGATTCTGCAAGGCCTGCGTGATCACTGGATCAAGGCGCTGATACTGATTGTGCACGTAATGTGTGACCCAGTTGGCAGGGTACGTCGAAATGACAAGTGGTTTCCTGCGCAGCCGGGATGGCAACGCGAGATAGGCGAAGCAAGACAAGTCCAGCGCGGTCGCAATCGCGGCCATGGCTTCTGTAAAAGCTGCAGCATCCTCAGCGTACGATAGCTGATCGATAAAATTCTGGAAGACGCGATGCATCTTGCGCCCTGGAAGCTTTTTGGAATCCGGGCTTCGCCGGGAGTTTGAACCGCTTGGATACGATCATGGTCAAAGCTGGTAACGAGGCTCATCACCCGAAGAGGGGCAGGGTTCTATTGAAGCCCGAGCCTGTCGGCGACGCCATGAACGCCTGCTGATGCACTCGTCCGCCGACGAAATGCCGTTGGGTAACTTTCTGAACGAACTGAGCCATATTCCGAATGACCCGCATCTACGGCCGCGAGGGTATCGTCGGAACCGGCGCAATCAGGGGAGGGGCCCCGGAACCACCGCGCAGGCCGTTGACAAAGTGACTAGGTGACCTAGTATTAGGTTCATGAACTTTGAGTCAACCCGGCCGACTGGGGAACATCAGATGAGCGAACGCGCGAAGCCTTTCATCGCCGTGATCGAAGGTTCTTTTGCAACCGGGGGCTGGCCTGGGCTAGGACTGGCTGCGCTCCGGATTATGTCAGGCATGCTGTTTGCGGAGCATGGCACCCAAAAACTGATAGGCTTTCCCGAGCCTGCTCATGGCATCTCGCCGGTTCTTTCACTAATGGGTCTGGCAGGATGCCTCGAGGTCTTTGGCGGCTTCTTGTTAGTGCTCGGGATCCAGACTCGCCTTGTGGCATTCATCCTCTCCGGGGAAATGGCGATTGCGTATTTTATGGCGCATGCTCCCCGCAATTTCTTTCCGGTGCTCAATGGAGGTGATGCTGCGATCCTTTTCTGTTTCGTCTTCCTGCTTTTCGCGTTGGCCGGATCCGGTCCATTCGGTGTCGATTCGTTCATGCAGCGGCGCAAGACAACCAGGCCTGGTTGACTCGTGTGCCTCGGATGGCTGCGGCACTATGTAGATGCGTTCGAAAAAGTCGCCACGCCGTCTGGTTACGTCGGCCCAATGCGGGTCATCATTGAGGAGAGCAGCTGACCGAATTTCGGGTCTGTCAATCGAACTTCTTTTGCTCTTGGTAGCGAGATAATGAGACTGTGCGCTTTCGCATTAAATTCGCGAGCTGCACGGGTCGCAGTCTCAGTGTCTCGCTTGATGATGGCCTCAACCAGCGTCGCGCGCAGAGGTCTTAGCTTGGCGAATAGCTTTCGCCACAGGTCGGGTGAGTTTCCGATGAATTCGCGCCCAAGCTCGGTCTGCACGTCCGTCAGAAAACCGCAGAGCGCGATCAGCAAGGGATTATGTGCAGCGACAGCAATTGTCTTGTGATAATTTCGGACGGCTTCTGCCGCACTCTCTCCAGAGCTTGCTTCATCGAGGGTAACGAGCGCGGCGCGCAGCCGATTGTGATCTTCCCGAGTGGCAGAGGATGCTGCCAGCGTCGCGGCATATTCATTCAGCACGCCTGACACTCCCAGGACGTCGGCCACCCCGGGCTTGCCCATCTGTATCGCTGCACCGAGCGAAGTCGCGATCAGGAAGTCGATGTCGGCCGTGACATAGGCGCCGCTTCCATGTCGCACATCAGCAAGACCCAACAAGGTAAGTCCCCGGATCGCCTCACGGACCGTTGGGCCGCTGACTTCATAGCGTTGGGCCAATTCCCGCTCGGAGGGCAGCTTCGTTCCCCTCGGAATCGTTCCCTGCAAGATGCCGTCTCTTAGCTCCCTGAAGATTTGCTCGGCCACCCGGCTTCGATCGATCGTCTTTGGAACGGCTGCTCTCAGGTTATCCATTTTCCTCGCTCCAAAGTCGGGGGCTAGCTTGCTAATTGACCAAGTCACTAGCACGCGCCTGGCAAGGCGGCAATCTTGGCCGGAGCCGCCCAGCGTGACGATGGACTCGCCGCTTTGGCGGGGCCATTCCAGAATCAACTTGACACAAGGTCACTAGGTGACATTGTGCAGGGTCTGGATAATCTAAAGGGGCGACGGCCGATTAACGGCAGGGCCCCAACAGGGAGCGAACGATGGAAACGGCGAGGGGCCTTCAGGGCAAGTCGATAATCGACACTATCCCCCTGGGCAGTTATCAAATCGCGGTTATCACGCTTTGCTCGCTGGTTGCCATGATCGACGGGTTCGACACGCAGGTTATTGCGTTGGCCGCTCCAGAGATCGCCAGGGCTCTGGATATTCCCATCGCGTCGTTTGGTGTTGTTTTCGGGGCCGGCCTCCTGGGGTCGATGATTGGCGCCCTGATCGCCGGAAGCATGTCCGACCGAACCGGCAGGAAGCCCAGCCTTCTCGTCTCGATGCTAATCTTTGGAGGCGCCTCGTTGGTGCTCCCCCTGGCTACCTCGGTAAATGAACTGATCTTGCTGCGGCTGATCGCAGGCCTGGGACTTGGGGGGGCGATGCCGGGTATCGTTGCTCTAACGTCGGAATATACGCCGCAGCGCATTCGGGCCACGCTTACATCTGCAATGTTTTGCGGCTATCCGCTTGGTGCATCTATAGGAGCAGCCGCAAGCGCATGGATCCTGACCCACTATGGTTGGCAGACGATCTTTGTCATTGGAGGCCTGGTGCCTCTGGCCTTGCTGCCGATCGTTGGCTTCTGGGTCCCTGAATCGCTTCGGTTTCTTCACGGACGGGGTAGGGATAAAGCAATTGCCCGCATCATGCGCCGGCTCGGTATTGCCGGAGCGAAGCCGGTTTTCGATCGCGACGAGCCGGATCAGACGTCGCACAAGTTCCTGCTTGGAGAATTGTTCGCCCGAGGACGTGCAATCGGAACGCTGTTGCTGTGGGCGACGTTCTTTGTCAGCTTGTTGCTAAGCTATTTTCTGATCAACTGGATTCCTTCCATCACCAGACAGGCAGGATTGTTGACTGAAGGAGCGGTAGGAGCTGTAGCCCTGCTTAACATCGGCGGTATCGTTGGCAGTTTTGCTCTCAGCTGGTTCGTTGAGAGGATCGGTCCTTATCGTGTTATCGCATTTGGCTACACTGTCGGTGCGATCGCAATCGCGACAATCGGGTTTGCCGGATCGTCGCTATTTGCTGCCTTTATCAGCGTCTTCATCGCAGGCTTTTTCACTATCGGCGCCCAATTATGTGTCGTCGCGCTGGCCGCGGTCTATTATCCCCTGGAGATCCGGGCTACCGGCGTAGGCTGGACTATGACCATCGGTCGTCTTGGGGCTGTGGTGGGGCCGGTGGCGGGGGGCATCCTCATAGGTGCAGGGGTCAATGCTCAGGGTTTGTTCGCCCTTGCTGCAGTTGCCTCCTTCCTGGCCGGTAGCTCTGTCTGGCTGATGGGAAGACTTCACCGCGCAGACAACCGGCTTTCAGTCATAGATATCGATTCGCTGGATGAAGCTTTTCGATAGAGACCGGCATCGTAAACACGAAGTTCGCGTCGATTGGGCTGCATCGAAGAAACCAGCGAGATCCAGTGACCGGATCAGGCACTTCCGCGCGTTGGTTAGTGCGTTCCGACAGGATGCTGCCATCGTGGCCGCCGAAACTGCGTTCGCAAGCCGGAAGAAGGCTTCTGAACCCGCGCGTGCCGCAGCCCGCTGGCGAATGGCCCCTGTGATCGAGGCCAACAGGGGCGCGCCGCCGATGACGACACATCTGGCTGGAAACAAAAGGGACAGGAATTTGCAGCGGAGTCGCGGGCAGGGACGTCGGGTTGCATCGCAGTGCGCGTATGCCCGGTCGCTCCTAAAGATTTAACTGATAGCTGTGTGGGATCCAGCGATAACCGGCGTGCGCCCGTTCCACAAACCCGATGCCGGGAAATGGCATGTGATAGCCGATCACGAACAACTCATCGGTTACGGCCATATCGAGCATGCGCTTGCGCGTGGCCGCGGCCATTTCCTTGTCGTCATCTACGTCCAGGTAGATATCGGGCCGCTGCACTGACACTACATAGTGACTGCAGGTATCGGCCCAGTTGAGCAGACGCGTGCCCTCGCTCTCGATCAGATAGGCCATCATTCCCGGAGAGTGCCCGGCTGCATCAACGGCCAGGATGCCGGATACGACTTCGTCGCCGGGATCGAGGAAGCTGGCCCGGTCGGCTAGTGGCGCCGCGAGTTGCATGAACAGCGAACGATTGAACTTCCTTGCCTCACGGACGTCACCTCGCTTCCAGAAATCGAATTCAGCGGCGCCGAAGATATACCGCGCATTTGGGAAGACTGGCTTGCCGCCCTCCATCAGACCGCCAATGTGGTCCGGATGACCGTGCGTGATGACAACGATGTCGACATCCTGCGGCTGATAGCCGGCTTGCCGCATGCGCTCGGCCAGACGTCCATCGGGCAGCCCACCGCGAAGCCTCTCGTGTTCGCTCCGCAACGCGCCCGTACCCGTGTCAAACAAGACCAACTCCTTTCCGGTGTGGACCATGGTCGGGATGAACGGGTGCTCATATCGGTCTGGATCGATGCGGTTCGCGTGCGCGAGCGTCTTTACGTCAGCTGCCAGCGCCTGGCCGCCGTGACCTGGGCTCAGCCCGTCCCGAACGATTTTGCTATCCATGATCGCCGTGACTTCGAATCTACCGAGTCTGAAGCGGTAGAGTGTTGGCTGCAATTCTTCGAAGAATCTGGACATCTGATTTCCTGGATCCAGGCCGTCCCAAACGGAACTGTATGATTCGTCAATTTGTCGATTTGCCTGCCTTCGAGACACTACTCGGGGCGGATGTCAGCCAGAAATGCATCGACGCGCTGGCGCAGATCATCGGATTGCGCGGTCACTGCCTTTACGGCCTCGAGTACCCGCCTGGCGGCGTTGCCGGCCTGGTCGGCAGCTTCGCCGACGCCTGCGACGTTGGCAGCAACCTCATTCGTGCTCGCCGCTGCAGCCTGCGCATTTCGGGCGATCTCTTGCGTTGCGGCCCTCTGCTGTTCAATAGCGGCTGCAATCAGGGAACTGAACTGATCAACTGCGACGATTACGGTCCCGATCTCCTCAATTGCACTTACCGCCTCACGAGTGGATGTCTGGATTGCGCCGATCTGCACCGAGATCTCGTCTGTGGCTTTGGCAGTCTGGTCGGCAAGAGCCTTTACTTCGCTGGCGACCACAGCGAAGCCCTTTCCGGCGTCGCCGGCACGCGCGGCTTCTATCGTGGCGTTAAGGGCGAGCAAATTGGTTTGACCAGCGATATCGCTGATCAGGCCAATGACGTCACCGATCTTCCGGGCGATGGCCGCGAGCTCCTGGATTGAAGTGTTGGCTAGCCTGACGCGACCGGCGGCGTCAGCAGCAACGCGAGCAGCCTCAACTGTACGGCCCTCAATTTCCGTCACTGAAACGTTGAGTTCCTCTGCAGCAGAGGCCAGAGCGTTCACGCTCTGTGAAGCGGCCGCGGTTGCGGTGACCACCGTACCAGATTGCCTGGCTGTTCGCACCGCGGTGGCCACCATCTCGTTAGCTGACATGTTCAGGACGACGCTGCTCGCGTTAACGGTGTCGAGTATTGCGCAGATTGACTGGTCGAAGCTCTGGCAATGGGTGTGGAGCACACCGGCTCGCTTGAGTTCCGCGTCCTTGGCTGCGATCTGGTCGACGATCAGTTGCCGGGCTTCGATGCCGCTCAGGCGCAGCGCTTCGAGCGCCCTTGCCATTTTGGCAAACTCATCCTCGTGACCATTCGGCACAACGGGCCGGGAATAATCGCGCGTCGCTAAACGCTCGATCGTGGCGGTAAGCAGACTGACGGGCCGGCTGATGCGACGCCGGACAAGCCACAAGGCTGCGACACAGGAGGCCAGAGACACCACGAAACACAATCCGCTCAGGAGAAGTCTCAGGCGTCCCCGGCCCGCCATGATCTCTGCGCGTTCAGAAATCATGTCGGTTGACAGTTCGATCATTGAATGCACCGCAGTCACCGGCTGGGAGCAGAAATTGTACCACTCCGCCGCGGACATCAGTTCGACACCTCCGCCGCCCAGACGTTGATAAGCTGCATCGCGCTCGGGGCGCGCCTTGCGGAGCGCATCCCTGGCTTCGACATAGGCGTCACGCAACGCTGGCTCGATCCCGGGCGCGCCATCGTGTCGCCGAGTGCGTTGAGCGCAGCATCGGCCGCTCCGCGGAGGTGGTCTATGGCAGCACGTTGCTCCATAGAGAGCGGCTCCGAGGTCACGATGGATGGTCGTGATGCCACGCATTCCAGCCCTGACGAGTCCTGCGCTATCCACCCAAGCTGGGCGACGGAGACCAGCTCTGCAACGGCCGGATCCTTGATACGGGCCTCGTTGTTGATGGCCAGTGACATCCGACCGAGACTGACCGCAAAATTCGATGCGTCACGGCTCCATTGCAGGACGCTCGCCGCGTCGCGTGCGCTTCTTGGCTTGTGAGCCAGCGCCTCCATCGCCGTCCATTCGCCGTCAAGCGCAGGCCAGCTGGCCTCGACTGAGGCAATCGACGGATCAACACCGGGCGCGAGGCTGCGATGCGCGGCCGCGATTGCGTCACCGAGAATGGCGGATATCCGGACGTGCGCATCCGTCATCGTAGCGATGGCATCATCGGCATTTTGAAGAGCAGCCAAAGCCCCGCTGTTCCTGGCGCGCATGTCCTGCATTGCATGACCAATTGTGCGGTTCGCTTCCGCCAGAGTCGCAAGACGGCCGGCCAGCTCAACCGACTGCAAAGCGTTGTGGAGATTGACCGCAAGCGTTCCGCAAAGAGCAACGGAAAGCGTCAGGAATGTCAGATCGAGGATGGCGCGGGCCGTCAGCCGGAAGAATATTTTGACCGAAGACCCCCGACGGAGTTCACAGCCGGCGACGCTCTCCGCAGTGGTGTCCACGCGCCCGGCATCAACGGTCATTTGAAGCAACCGCTGGTGCATTGCAATTTTGAGTCGCGTTGAAGACACGACGTGACCTGGTCATCGGCGTCAATCCTCGCCTGTACGGGTCCAATAATTATCTGGACCAAAGACACTAGGTGACCTAGTGTTGTCAAGCCGCGCGACAATTTCGTCGTTGAGGCGCCCGTTGCCGTCGAGCTCCCTCATGCCCGATCGGCCTCACGAAACATCTACAGCAACGTAACGCCGTTGCCGCAGGGAGGCAGAAATGCACAAGAAGAACCGGTTACTCGCGCTTGTCGAACAGAAGCTGGTGCCACTGGGAATCCAGGTATTCACTGGAAGCCCGGCTCTCATCGAAGTCCTCGGGCAAACCGGCTTTGATTTCGTGATGATCGACACGGAGCATTCGACGACGAACGCTCGAGCGCTGGAAGATCTGATCCGCACGGCCGAACTTGCCGGTCTTATTCCCTACGTTCGGATACCGGACCTTCACAGCGAAGTGGACGCCAGACGTGCCGTAGAGGCCGGTGCCGAAGGACTCTTCTTGCCGCTCGTCCAGTCCGTCGACGACATCAAGCGGGTTGCCGACTTTGTCTTTATTCCCCCGAAGGGCCGTCGCGGGATATGCCCGGCGACACGGGCTGCGCGGTACAACATCTCTCAGTTCAACCAGTACATCGAGTGGAACAACGCGGAAATCGCGCTGGTGCCGATGATCGAAAACGCCGGGGGCGTCGAGCACGTCGAGGAGATCTGCGCGCACCCCGATGTCAAAATGCTGGTATTCGCGCCCGGTGACCTTTCCGTTCAACTTGGAGAAGGGTTGCAGGGAATGCGAAGCCCGAAAGTTCAGTCGGCCTACCGCAAGGTGCTCGATGCCGCAGCGAGGCACAACGTGACAATGATCGGCGGACCCGTCGACAATCCCACTCCGGAAGCCTGCAGGAAGGCGTTCGAAGACGGGGTCAGAATTTTCACCCTCGGTCTCGATATGCTCGGTTTTCGCCGCTTCTGCGAGCAGACCGTGGCGGCTCTCGATGCCGGTGTCGCGGGCACCGGTTTCAAGCGGGCGCCGTCGCCGCAAAGCGGTTTCAGAGACTGACCAATTCAACGCAAGGCAAAGCAGCTTCCTGATCCAGAGAAGGAAAACAGATGGAATACCGGTACAAGCGAGTCGTTGTTGGAAAGAATGGCGAGGGAAAATCAGCCGTCCTCTCGGCCACGGGCACGAATGTTCAGCATGAAGCGGGCCACTATTACCGCGCTACCTTGTGGAGCACTGACGAAATTCCGGTCGATAATTCCATTGAGGGGGATAGAGCGAATATCGGCGTCAAGCGCGAGCCGCCTTTCGGGGGATCGCTCGTCCGGGTTCTCGAGCTCCAGCCTGACGAGCCGGATAGAGAGAAAGCCATTGCGAGGATGAAGGCGACTAACGAGAGGTTCGCCCAGAAATACCCGCCAACAGCTGAAGACCTGGCGCGGCATCCATCCATGCACAGGACCGACACACTCGATATCATTTTCGTGTTCCGCGGCGAGATATATCTGATTACCGACGTCGAGGAGATCCTGTGCTCTCCCGGGGACTGCATCATTATCCGCGGTACGAATCATGGCTGGAGCGTGCGCGGAACAGAACCCTGCATGTGCATGGGAGTGATGCTTAGCGCCCATCCGTTGGGCTGAAGCGCAACGGGTTGCGGGAGAATAAGGTTCGAGCGCAGGTTGCGATCGGCTTCGGCCTTTCCAGCGCCTTACAGCGATCGACGTGGTTGCAGTCATTTTCGCAACCACGTCCCGGTGATCCCTGGACCTCGCTCGTGTGCGCAAAGGGTCTGCAGCGACCTTCCCGGCTCGCACGGAAGGCCTGCTCATCAACAATTGGTCATGCACACAAGGATCCTTTCTGCCGCCAGGTTTCTCCCTGTTTTGCAAGATGGTCCTAGCGCCCGGTCGACCTCACGAGATGCAGGAGTCTCACGATAGCGTCGTCACTGACGCGACTTATGGCAGGGATGGCGTCAATGATGAGACCGAGCTCGGATCCGGCAGTAAAAGGAGGCCAGCGTTCGCCGTTCATGCCGAGCGGAGCGCCCGTACGCGCGAAGGAGATCCAGGCATCTTGCATGAATGTCGTCAAGTTCGCGTCGATGTCGTCATATCCATCGGGCGGCTGCAAATTCCCGAACGCGTATTTGATATCGGCAGTGTGCTTGGCCAGTTCGTTCGATCTCTGCATCCCGGGCGACACGCGGTCGAAGCGATAGACAAAGAGTCGAGGATTGTCACGAGCAACGATTCGCGCCGTAGCAATTGCCGGCTCGGCCCAGATACTACTCGTGAATATCCTGTCCAGGCGATCGTAAATTCCACCGTCCAGCCCATTGAGCGCAGCCAGAAGCGAACCAGCCTGCTCTCGCCCCATCACGCGCGTCATGGCTTCAAGCACTTTCTCGTCGTGTGCCTGTCCCGGTTTGATGAAATAGCGCGCTTCGTTCTTCGTGAAGCCCATCAAAACGGGCAGGGCGGTCATTGCACCCAGCCGGTCTTCTGCGGTCAGCACGTCACCATCTTCTACGGGCACCCAGACAAGATTCGCCGGAGTATGAACCTGGCCGGGTCGCGGAAATACGCCGCACAGCTCATGCGAAACCTGCTTGAGGACTTCGGTGGGCACCGCGCGAAGTTCGGCCTGGCGCCCGCCGCCGAGCCGCTGGATTAGTGCATTTGAGGCTGCTGCCGTTCGTTCATAGGTCCATGCAACGTTAAAAGCGGGCGGTTCAAACCCGCCGCTCTGAAGGATGGCGCGGTGAAACAGACCGCGAGCCAGTCTGGTGGCCAGCAGCTTGCGGACGGAATGGGCGCCGGCCGACTGCCCAAAGATGGTAATGCAGTCGGGGTTTCCGCCGAAGGCGGCAATATTCTCTTTCACCCAGCCGAGTGCCGCGATCTGGTCCAGTACGCCGAAATTGGCGCCGAAGTCAGCGTGGGCCAGATAGCCGAATGCGCCCAGACGGTAGTTGAAGCTGACGACCGTGACCCCCTTGTCTGCCAGATGCGTACCATCCGTCGCGTCTTCCGAACCGGCGCCGCCGAGAAAGCCGCCGCCATGGATCCAGACCATAACGGGCTGCTTCTCCTCCGGGTCCAGTGTCCTGGTCCATACGTTCAGGTACAGGCAATCCTCGCTCTGGCGGTCAACCTGAAGATTGAACACAGCCCCTGTGGTTTGCGGGCACGCCGGACCATAGGACTTCGCACTCCGCACGCCAGTCCAGGTGGTCGGCGGTTGTGGCACTTGCCAGCGCAACGGTCCGACCGGAGCTTGCGCATATGGTATCCCGAGAAATTTGTGGATGCCGCTGCCGAGAAAACCCTCGATTTCTCCCTGACCAATCGTCACGCGCGATGACATGCAGCAGTCCTCCTGAGATTCGTTATTGCATCTTCCCGGTCATCAGACACGCGCACGACAGGTGAGGCGGTTCTGTTCTTTTCGCCGGGACCGGGCCTCGCCCCGAGAGCAAGCAGCTGCCCGGCCTTTCTCTCAACATTGGCCAAAACCGGACTTGACCAAAGTGACTAGGTGACTTAGTATCGAGGTAATAACAAATAATAAAAACGTGAGACGGGCGGAAACCAAGTGCGCGGTGATTGCCCGGCAACGAGACGCGTCACAGGGACAAGGGGGTAATAATGGCTAAACGAAAGATTGCAGGCCTGGCGATTGCATTGGCGGCGGGCGCTGCAATGTCGGTCACGTCGGTACAGGCATATGAGTTCGGGGGGCCGGCCCAGACGGTACAACCAGGTGTCAATCTGGGAAACAACTCAGCGGCCGCGCCGCCGCCGGGCATTTACATGATCGATCAGTTCATCAGCTATCAGTCGAGGCTTGTTGGTCCAGGGGCGCCTAATGTGAACAACTCGGCGACCACAGTTGATGCAAACATAATAACCGGCGTGCTCCTTTTTGTTCCCGGATGGACGTTCCTGGGAGCAAGCTACGATGCCGTTCTGGTTCAGCCATACGGTGTCGGCGCCGCCGGTGCGCCAATCAACTTGCCGAAGGCAGGCCTTCACAACTCATACATCATTCCAGCCGAATTGAGCTGGAAGCTCGGCGACAGCGGGTTTTACGTCAAGGCCGGTCTCGGCGTGAGTATCCCGGACGGCACGATCCAGGGCGCTACGGGTCTGAACAGCATCGGAAATCCGTGGTGGAGCTTCGTTCCACAACTTTCGTTTTCTTACCTCAAGGACGGCTGGAATCTGAGCCTGATCAGCCAGTACGAAACGAACACGAAAAATACGATCACAAATTACAAGAGCGGCGATGTGCTGGACGTCGCATTCATCGCAACCAAGGCGATCGGAAAATGGACCCTCGGCCCGGTCGGATACTACGTTGGGCAAGTGACCAACGACAGGTCGAGCGCGTTTTATCATAACGCCATCAACGTCAACAGATACAACGTGTGGGCCGCCGGCGGCCTCGTCGGTTACAATTTTGGACCTGCTCAATTGAACGTCTGGATGGTTGATGAATTTTCGGCAAACGCGTCGGGGCCGGCGGGCTCGGTCACGCAAGGCGTCAAATTCTTCGCCAGCCTGAACTACCGGATCTGGGCACCCGACGAGCCGGTTACACCAAAACGGCCGCAGTTTTACAGCAAGTAGGTCCACAACATCCCGAGCAGCTTCCTCCCCTGGGGCGCACTATGTGCGCCCCTTTTTTTGGACATTTCGATTTTTGAAGGATCGCGACTCGCGGGCCCCTGCTGCCATTGATGTCGCACGTGTGGAAACAGCTTCTCGCCGTCATCGCGTTCGCCTCAATCCAGGGGGACCCGTCGGGCCAGGCGAAACTGTCGGGATCCAGTTGAGAGGTCAGGATGAAGGTAGTCTCACGAGCGGATCCTGGATTGGCAAGTCGAGCTGGGGTTTGGTTCCGGTCTGCAGCGAAGAGAGCGAGACCCCGAGCAGTCGAACGGATTTGGGTAGCGGCATCTCTGCCTGCAGCAGCTCAACGGCAAGCCGCTCCAGATCATCGCGGTTAGCGACCGGCGCAGAGACTGAACGGGCCCGTGTGATGATCTCGAAGTCTGAGAACTTCACCTTCAGCGTGACCGTCCGGCCGCGGTTGCCGGTTGCCTCGCAATGACGCCAGACCTTGTCGACAAGTGGTTGAAGCTCCGCAACCATCGCATCGAATTCGGTGAGGTCGCTGGAAAATGTGTTCTCGGCGCCTGCAGACTTCCTGATCCGGTTGGCCCGCACTGGACGGTCGTCAACGCCACGCGAGATCCAGTAGTAGTAAGCGCCGGACTTTCCAAAATGATGTTGCAGGAAGTCAAGAGACTGATTCCGGATGTCGAGACCGTTGTAGATGCCCAGCGCGTTGAACTTCGCGCTCGTCGCCGGGCCGATCCCATGGAATTTGCCGACTGGCAGCGCCTCCACGAAAGCAGCCCCCATCTCCGGAGGGATGACGTATTGCCCGTTGGGTTTTCTGTGATCAGACGCGAGTTTGGCCAGGAACTTGTTGTAGCTGATGCCTGCCGAAGCGTTCAGCCCGGTCTCGATCTTGATCCTCTCGCGAATCCGAAGCGCGACGTCGCGGGCGAGCGCAATGCCCTGCAGGTTCTCGGTCACGTCGAGATAGGCCTCGTCAAGGGAAAGCGGCTCGATGATCGGCGTGTGCTCGGCGAAGATGTCCCGGATCTGCCGGCTGATGGCCTTGTAGACTTCGAAGCGCGGTTTCACGAAAATCAGGTGCGGACACTGACGCCTGGCGGTGACCGATGGCATTGCCGAGCGAACGCCAAATTTCCGGGCTTCGTAGCTCGCTGCCGCAACGACGCCGCGCTCTGCGGAACCGCCAACCGCGACCGGCTTGCCGCGAAGGTCAGGATTGTCCCGTTGTTCGACCGACGCGTAGAAGGCATCCATGTCTATATGGATGATCTTTCGCGTGGTCGCCCCGGCGGCGATTTGGTCCTGCGCCGATGCGTTCATCGAATAAAGCCAAAAAAGGCCGCGTCGCAAGTCTGCATGTCATGGCCCCGGGGAGTGTCGGAAGTGTATCTAGGCGGCCTCTGCGCTCTGAGCCAATTCCTCGTGACGTTTCCGGTTGATCAGGTTCAGCAGGTGAACGGAAGCGCGCGCGTCGCAGAGCGCCCGATGATGATTGTCCAGCTCGATTCCGTAGACTTCGCAGAGTTTCCCGAGCCCGTAGGATTTATGACCGGGATAGCGCCGCCGCATTCCCGCGCAGGTGCAGAGCTTGGGAAACCGGAAGCGACGCTCCAGCCGTTCGTACTCATACGCGATGAAGCCATAGTCGAAGTTGACGTTGTGGGCGACGAAGATGCCGTCACCCATGAATTCCATGAAGCTGTCTGCCACCTCCGCGAACACGGGCGCGTCCCTCACCATCTCGTTGGTGATACCGGTCAATTGAACGATTTTGGCCGGGATCGGACGCTGCGGATTGAGCAAGGTGTGCCATTCGTCGACAACCTCGTGATTGCGAACCTTCACGGCACCGATCTCCGTGATGCGGTCGCCGTTCGACCAGGCGCCGGTGGTCTCGATGTCGACCACGACGTAGTCCTGTTTGGGGTCGAAGCGATAGTCGACCCGGCCGATTTCGGCGACGATCCCGGCGGCGCCGAGCTGGCGCAGGCGGGTCAGCTGATTGCGCCGGATGACGTCGCCTTCCGCCTTGATCTCCATGAATGAGGCTTTGCCCTCGCGCACGACCATCAGATCGGGGAAGCCATCCCTCATGCTTCGGAAGTCGTCGCACATCGAGCGGACGATACGGCTGATGCCGGCCGGATCGGCACCTTCGAGCAGGGCTCGCAGCGCTTCCACCTGCACGTGGTCCCAGGCGAAGATTCCGTTCGGCCGTCCCCATCTCGCAGCGATGGTCCGGAGAACAATCGCCAGCGCCTTGCCGGATTCAATGGCCTCCAGCTTTGCATCGATCGACAAGGCGAACAGCTGGCGGAAGCTGCGATCCTTCAGGCAATGTGGCACCCAGTCGAAGCCGCTGGCCAGTTGGGTGGTCTCGAAGAGCTCGTCCCAGAACAGAAGGCCGAACAGGGTGTGCCAAAGCACGTTCTCGGCATGGAACACACAGGCGCCCTCGCGCCGCAGGACGCCAGCCACGCCCGTTTCGGGATTTCCACGATACGTGTCATCGACCGTAATGGCGCGGCCCGACCGCAGCAGCTCGGTGTAGAGGCCCGTACGTCGTCCCCCGAACTTGCGCGCATAGAAGTCCGTGGCAAAGAGGTGCTCGCCATCACTCGCGGGATCGTCGATCATACGCTGCAACAGTTCCTCGGCTTCGACGCGTCCTCCCTCGCTGTAGAGCAGGCGCGCAAGGCGTTCGTTGCAGTCGGGCGAGGAGCCTGCGCGATAGAGCTGGCGGGCGAGGGCGCTTTCGTTGTTCTTCTCGAAAAACAGACCTGCCTGATGTGCCGCACGGCTGCGCAGATCACTGGCGTAGTCCGTCCCGCAGGCGGGTCCCCCGAGTATGTCAACGGCGGCTTGCCGATATACAGCTTCAGACCTTACATCGAGACGATCAAGAACCTGACTGTAGTAGAACGATGCCGTCGCTTCATCGCCATCGGTGAAACGTGCGTTGAAAGACGTTACACGGTTGGTTCGGAGGATGCCGAGATCGCGCAGTGCAAAGTTCTTGAGGTCGACCTCGGTCTTGCCGAAGTAGAGGTAGAGAAGAAACTCGATGGGGCGCGTTCCGTCGAGCGCAATGAATTTATGCCCGCCGCAGTGCTGCGCAGCAACGGAAAAGGGAATTTGCGCGAGGTAGTACTCGACGAATTTCGGTTTCGACCACGATTTGCGGACGTCTCCGCGTCCGGCCGCTTGCGCTCCGGTCATCAGGATATCCCTGGGTAGGCAGGTGACGAACGCCGGGTAGTCGGCTTCCCTCAGCGCGCGAGCGTGACCGGCCGCCGTCAATTCTGCGGCCGCAAGTTCCAGATCGGTGATCTCCGGATAACTGAAGAGCAATCGGTTGAAGATCGCCCCGCGCCTGTTCACCATTCGAATGAGCAGGCATTGCGCATCTCGCGAAAGGCTGCCGAAGCGCGCGATGAAAGCGCTGTGCTCGTCGCCGAGAATCGAACCATAGGTCTTTTGCACGAACTCGAGCATCTCGACGAAGTGGTCGAGATAGTAGTACGCAGGCAGCACCGGCAGCTTCATCCGCGGTCGCTCCGCCGGAAGCGATCATGTCTCTGCAGGTTTTCGCGAGCCGCATGATATCCGGGCACGGCGGAAGGTCCCGGAGACGCTGACGTCGCGGTTTTGGCAAGTCGACTCATGTTCCAGTTTTGTTCTCGGTGTCGCGATTTGTCAATACCGCCGGCGAAGGGCGGGCGTGTGCGCTTCGTGACCGCGCTAACGACCTGCGATAATGACGGAAATCGGGGACCAAAAGAGAGCCATGGATGCGCCTCAGCTCAGCGGCGGTGGTTCCGCCTCGGCCGTCTCGTCTTTCGCGGGAGTGTCTTCGCTTGCAGGTAAAAGTCCAGCATGGATCGCCCACTCCAGCATGCCCGTTGAGGTCGCGAGCTCATTCTCCTCGTCGATCGACCAGAGTTGCAGGCGAGGGGCGGACGAGTACGCGTAGTATCCGCTTGCGTATTCACTGCCGGGATCTTTTGGTGGTTCGACGAAACCAAGCTTTGCCGATCGCGCCGAGAGATCGAGAAACTCCGGGCTCGTGAGGGCATCGATCTGCCGGATGCGCCGTCGAATCCATGCCGAAAGGCTCTCTGTACGATTCGTTCCCTCCGTGGCGGTCTGCTCCAGATGCGCAAGCACGATGGTGAGCTTTGATCGCTCAAGAAGTTGCTCATGAATTGCATCGACAAATTCGAGGCGTCGCTTTGAAGGCTTCCTCGCGTCTGCGGCGGGCCTCTGCTTCTTGTCTCTGGCGCTCACTCTCTTCGGCAGCTCGCCGGCGTTCCCTGAGCAGCGCTCCGTGTTCGGTAAAGCCGGCGACAATCTCGGGCAGCATGGCTTCGACTTTTTGCGTCTTGCCGTCTGACCAGGTGCGACGAAGTCCTGACCATAAATTGGCTTGAACGACGATGGCTAGTCGACCCGATGGGGAATAGTCGTATTTTGGCCAGGGGTCTCTCGAATTGCCCCAGCGCAGATTATTCTCCTTCCGCCGGATGATTTCGAGGTGCAATCATCTCGAGACTGGCGGCGTCCAAAGTCTTTTGATCGGCAGCCACACCAGCGAAGAACGACGCGGGTGTCTACGTCGGTGCCGGAAGCTCTTAGGCTGATGCAACGTGCGTACGGGGCAGCGGCTCAATCGGATTGGTCGGTGTCGAAACCGAATAGCCGTCCTTTTCGAGTTTGACGCCAGGGGCCTGCGTAAGCGTCGGCGGCGTCACCGTAGCGTTGGGCACTGCGTTCTTGAGAACCTCCGCAGTCTTCTTTGTCTGTTCGACCGGATTCAAATCTTTCAGGACGAAGGCATGGGCGCCAACGGCAAAAAGCGAGAGAGCACCAACAATCAGTCCATAAGCAATCGGATGTTTGAGCATTGGCTTTGCGGGATGACCCGCCCCTGGTTGAATGCAGGGTATGTAGTTCGGGCAGGCTGTCGGGTTTATGAATGGCCATACAGACAGTGCGTGTGCAACCGCAGGATGTCTTGGCGCCGCCTCGGGAATCCGGCCGGAGATTAAGTTTTCGAAATCAACTTTGGGGCAGGCCGTAAATTTGTAACAGTCGCGGAAAACCCTAGCGAAATCAGGGACGGTATCTGCGGCGCGTCCTACGTCGAATGGGAGGTGGGCTGTCCGACCGTCTAATGGTGATTCACCTAAGGAGGTCCCGTGCTGACTTCCCGTGACGAAATCGAGGGAGGGTCAAAAGAGGAAATGGTCAGAGGTCAATAGTCTTCGCCAGTTAGTTCCTTCCACCTTCCGATACTGACGTCCACGTATCCAACCGGGTAGCTTTGGCCCATGTTGGTGAAGCTTTGCTCGCCTTCAGTGTGAATTTGGAGGAGCACTTGCGGCGGCAGGGGCTTGAAAGCGTAGAGGTCGAATGCGTGCTTGTCTGGAATACAGCCGCGCGAACGGCCGAAAGTCGCAATGACCGCCTTGCCGGCCGCATAGCAGTGGTTGGTAGCAGACAACGGCACTGCCAGTTCGAGAATGCGCGCCGTCCCGATACTCGCTAATTGGGTGAGTAAGTCGGGGTCGCGCATCCACATGGATGACACTTCGCCTCCCCAACGAGACATCAGTGGTTTAACGCCGGTGTCGTCGATCGCGATCGGATGCGACGCCATCCAGAACTTGTTGGGCCGCGATTCAAGTGGGTCGCGATGAAAAGGACTGGCGTTATACAGGATGTCGGCCGCAGATGCGGAAAGGCTGCCTTCGGCGACAAGGGCACCGAGGCGGGCACGTAACGTCGCAAGTGTGCAAAGATGAATGCCCTGACGGCGCAGGATGGCGATCTCCGCGTCCGTCATGCGCGTGTAGTGGAATGCCCGGACGATACGGGACTTCATCTCTTCGCCCATCGCCTCCTGCAAAGCGTGAAAAGGTGTCGCGTAGGGGTTATCGGGCCGAAGTAGGGGACGATCAGGGCCATTGTAATTGTCGTATGCGACGAAGATGTCGTGGTCTGCTCTCATGTATCCCTGGATGACGTGAGCTTTTGCCTCCAGGAGCCTGATCAGCGGAGCATCGAACGTTTCTATATTCCAGACGTCGATCGGTTGCGCCTTCATCCGTGGCTCGCTACTAATCCGCATCGGGGAGTGACTGGGCTCCCACTTGCGTCCTTAGCCTTTCGAGCTCCGCTTTATTACCCGCGATCCAGCGGCGTGAGCGGGCCGCGCTCTCGGCGTTGAGATTCTCAACCTCATGAGCTGCCGCAGCCGCAGAAATGATGTTCGGCTTTGGACTGTCGGAAGCGGTAAGATAGAGCGCGGTAGCGCGAGATAGTGGAGCGGACAGGCTCTCGATTTCCCCCTTTTCGTAGAGCACGCCTGTGTCGCCCAAGATGAAGTGGCCGGACGGGTCCGTTTTCAGGGTCCAGTCAAAGGACAACAGCCTATCGCGGACAGTTTTCCGGGCGTCAGGACAGCGCACCGCATCGGTGAACGGAAGCTCCGGCAGTCCCTCCGTTGTGTCGAGCCCGGTTATGATCTTGTCCAGCGCATCCTCGGCGCCGCGCAGCCCTAGGGACTTGATGTATTTGAATTCGGCCTCGGTAATGGAAGCACCGTGAAAACGGGTCTGCCAAGCCTGACTGAACGTATTGAAATCAGGAGCCTCGAAGGCTTCAAGGAGACTTAGCGTCAGTTCTTGCGCTCTGGGATTATAGGACGTCACGACATCCGGATCGCGAAGGACTTGCGCCGCGAGAAAGGAGGCGAGCTCTTCCTTCGCAGCCTGACTGTGGTCGCCACTCAGGACGCGGTCGAATGTAACGCTGCCTTGGGAGTCGATCTTGTTGAGATCGACGGTCTCGAGGGTTGTGTCGTCCGCTCCTGATGGTTCAATCGTGTAGAGATTGAAGATTTGCATCAGTTGCTTGGGCGAGTGCTCGCGAATTCGATCAGCACGGTGATCATATGCCCAGAGTTTGCCGTCAGGCTCGGCAAATTTTCGGATCCAGAATTGCGGAACGAAGTGATGTATGCGTGGCTTGCCGGTCAAGGGTGCTCCTTGGCTAACTGGTGGCATGACTTTGCCGCGCTTCCGGATCTCTGTCGTCAACGCGGCGTCGAGCGGGCCTCTTATTCCTCGGTTCTGAAGCGCTCAGGATCAAAGTGTGTGAGGATTTCTGTGATTTGGGCTTCTGTAATTCGAGGCAATGCGAAGAGGCTCCGGACCCGATTGTAGGCGTTTGTCAAATATGTAATTTGGGCAGCGCTATTCCAATCATGGCCTTGTCGAATTTCAATTGCTTCATTCCGGCGGGATTGTATTCGGTCCATCTCCCATTCGGCAAACCAGCGCACGTCGCGGACATTGACGAGGCCGGCCTCGACGCGACGAATGGCGAGCGCGCCGAAGCGATCCATCACGGCCATTGAGCGCCGCAAAAACTGCGACCACTGTCCGAGCATCGGCTGGTCCTTCAAAAGCGAATAGCCGTTGTGTGGGACGATGACACTACCATGGAGCATCCAGAATTCGCCGGTTTCGTCAAAGAACATGGTGACGTTGCTCGAGGAAATCGCTTCGCCGTGCCCACTCGTGATCCAATATCTTACGAAGCCTTCTTCGGTTGCGCCGTAGTTGCCTTCAACAGCCGTGTCGCTCGGCGCTTCGACGGCCAGTGCCTGCTTCAGGCTTGCGATATCTGCAACCGATGGTGGATGCGTCTTCCAGCCCGCCGGCGTGACGCGGATGTAGGCGCGCGGGACGTCGGGAAGTCGGATTTCGATCCGCCCGGGCCTACCGAACGCTTCGTTATGGACGAGCGTGCCCTTTGCTGACGCCCATATGGAGGGGTTCTGCGCATTGGCTGGTACACCTGTGAAGGTTGCAGTCGCGGCGATGTCGTCGGCCCGGTCGGCGAGATTGATCTCGAGCGCGCCCTTCAACTCCTTGACCAGCTTCTTCCTCACGCTCTTGCGTGTAGCCGGGTCGGCGTCGCCGGACAGGTGATAGGTGATCACTCGTCTCTGCCGAATATCGAATGGCAGGTCCTCAATCTCGGCCCCAGTTGCTGTGTTGAGGACACCGATTACCCGCTCCCAGCCAGGCTTTTGCATCGCCCAACCCAATTCGATCATAACGTTCGGATTCGGGAGCCATTTCTGACCCGGGGCCGACGTGCGTGCGATCGGCGTCAGGTCGGCAACAAAGACGGCCGCATTCGCAATCTTTGTGAGGATTGCGGAGGCGATATCGACCATACCGCGTTCACCCTTGGTATCGTGATCGACCTCCGGTCTTTCAGCGTCGTTGACGCCCATCTCGCTGTTGACCAGGTCGACGGCCTCCACCAATGACGCGCGCACGAAGTAGCGACAGGTCTCGGGCGAATAGTCACTCTGCCATGACCAGAATATCTTTGGGGGGCCGTCGGCCGTCACGATTGCACCTCTGTTTTTCTCTCGCGCGTTTGCTCGCTGCGACGCAGGTTGAGCCGGAGCACGATACGATGATCGCCGGTCGGCGCTCGGCCGCAGAGATCGAAGTTTACAAGCTCGCCGCTCCAAACGTGATAGAGATGTGGGCCAATCCAATTGGAAGCCCGTCCATCGTCTAATTTGCACTTTGCGCGCCGGGCGGGTTCTCTTTGAGCCTGTCGATGGTAAGAGGACCGAATCGTGCGACCACGAAGACTGTTCCTCCTTGACGGTATCACAGGCGCGTTCGGTAGCTATCTCAGCTAAGCAGGTGCGACGATCCGTCGATTGACTTCGATAGCTTGCGAAGCATCCGTTATTGCGACTCGCGCAAATTTTTCTGTGAATTCAAGAGCGTAATATTTTGACGGATCAACTATCGGCAGTTGACCGTTGGCGAGGACAATTTGCGGCTGCAAAACAATGCGATAGGATCGCTCGAAATGATTGAGTGGGTAGTGCAACCTGCTGGCATCGCGTAGTTTAGCGTGGTCTGGTCGAGTTGTTCTCGCTTCCTTCGCGTTGAGAATTCTGCCCGAGGCTTATCCTAGCAGAGGGCCGAAATCCATTGCCTCTCCACGGATGGAGTACTGCAGCGCGCTCCATCGTACGGAAGGTTCGAGCGCCTGAAGCCTGGCTAGGTGCACCGACAGGTTTTGGCGCTAAAAGGACCAACTATTATCCGCCTCGATCGCGTTGGCGAGAGCTATAGCTCGAATTAGCCCATGATGAATTGGAGCGAAAGCTGGAATTGTCCAATGGCTAGGAGGCGGCGTGTGCACCGGCACAGCAGGCTTGTGGCGCATCTGCAGGTCTGATTCCGACGGCAGGAGGCCGGGGAGTGTTGACGAGTAGTGTCGGTTGTTCGAAGTGAGAGGATCGAGAATCGTGGGTTTGACTCCCACGCGCTCCGCCATTTGTACGATTTTGTGCGACAATCCACTCTTTCGAACGATTTTGCGCGATTGCGCTCGCACGGTGCACTGACGTTTGCGCGGGGGACCAATAAGCCGAACTGGTAACTTCAGGGCAATCGATCAAGCCAGCGTCTTATCGAGGTCGTCTCCGCGTGCGATCGGTCGGGCGAGCGCGGTGTATTAGCTGCCATCCGTGATGAATGCTCTGTCGATGTGGGCGGCGGGTCGTTCTCAATCCTGGCAGCTCGATGGGGCGTTTCCGGTGGACCGCAGGGGTGTCTTACCGAGCATCCGCTCCGCAGGGGTAACGTAGTTTCGCCTGATGCGTTACGGTAAGCTCAACCTAGGGCAAGTATCCAGGTGGGCTATGAAGAAGACGGATGTGACATGCTCCAATTGTGGAGCTGGCTTTCGGCGGATCGAGCTTTGGTCAAAGCCCGGTGACAAGGGCGAATACCACTGCCCGGTCTGCGACACCGCGCTGGAGATTTTCGACGGAGCTAAGCTGATTGCCTACCGGCTGACAATCCAACCTTCTACGCAAGCCCTGGGGAACCAGCGGGAGCACCCGGGCCGGGTCAACGACCGGCAGACACCCGCTTAGTAAGCGACCAGGAGGGCCAAGCCAATGATTGAATGGTTCGACGACCTCACGATTGGGATGAAGTTCAAGACTGGTGAGGCCCAGATCACTACGCCAGAAATCAAGCGCTTCGCTGCGGAGTTTGACCCGCAGCCGATGCATCTGGACGAAGCCACTGCTGCCGAGACGCTTTTCAAAGGTCTTGCAGCATCGGGATGGCATACCGCCGGAATCGCGATGCGGCTCCTCGTTGAGGCGCGCCCGTTCGGTCCCCATCCCATCATCGGTCTTGGCGGTCGGGTGCGTTGGATGGCTCCGGTCCGCCCGGGCGACGTCTTGCGCATGGAGGGCGAGGTCACGGACCTGACGCCCTCGAAGACCAAGCCCCAAGGCACCGTGGTCATGAAATGGACGATGTCCAATCAACACGGTCAGGCCGTTTACGAGTTCACGCCCATCAGCATCGTTCCGCGCCGCCCGGAGACCTGATCGTGTTCACGAGAAGTGTAGCGAATGCGAAAGCAGCGCCTATCATCTGCCTCGTGTTGACCCAATCATACTTCGGAGCCGCGGTGGTGAGACGCGCAGCGCATCGATAATATGTGCCGCGAAAACACCGGCGCTCACCAAGGCCAGAAATGTCGCCAGCAAGCTCATAGGTCTATCCTCGCGCTATCTCGCGTGATCCTTTTTGTTGAGCGAACCGAGAGTCGTCGTGTGGAGCGTCAACCGCAGGATTGCGAGGACCGGAGCACGGTTGGTGCTGACCGGCACGCCAAGCGCTGTGATGCGCCTGGCCGATCCTGCGCCACCCGCCCGGTACCGCTCGGCGGCGACGCCAGCACCTCGACCGTAGCGGTCGCCCCGGCAACGAGTTCGTCGCGTTCGTCGGCGCGGACGAGCACGATCCGGACCGGGACCCTTTGGGCCAGTCGCACCCAGTTGAAGGTCGGATTGACGTTGGCAAGAAGGGTCGAGCCATTGCTGCGATCGCGATCTTCTATACCGGCCGCAACGCTCTCCACCTTGCCCTGCAGCACATGGCTGCTTCCCATCAGTCGCACGTTGACGGGATCGCCGACGCGGATCCGCTGCAGCTTGGTTTCCTCGAAGTAGCCCTGGACGTGGAGCGTGTCGGTATCGAGCAGTGCCATCACGCCTTTGCCGGGGGTGAGGTAGGCCCCTGGCCGCAGCTCGTTGTTGGTGACAATACCGCTAACTGAGGCGCGCACCTCGCTGCGCTCGAGATTGAGCTGCGCGAGCGCGCGGTCGGCGGCGGCTTGATCGTAGCTGGCCTTTGCGGTGGCTTGCGTGGCGACGACCTGATCCATCCGCTGTCTGGACACAACGACATCGGTTGTCAGCGCGCTATATCGTTTCAGGTCGGCATTGGCATTGTCGAGTGTGGCACGTCTGGCGTCCAACATAGCCTCGGCTTGCTCCAGTGCGATGGCGTAACGCGCCCGATCGATCCGGAACAGTACGTCGCCGCGCTGGACATGCTGGTTGTCCCTGACGAGCACGTCAGTGACGAAGCCCGATACGTCGGGCGCAACCGGCACCACGTCGGCCCGAACGTGGCCGTCGCGGGTCCAGGGCGCCTCAAAATAATAGTCCCACAGCTTGTAGCCGGCCCAGAGTGCGAGCAGCACCATCAGACCAGTCACGGCGAAGCGGCGCAGCGAATTCAGAATGGCTTTCATGATACCAACTCCTTGGAGACAAGGTTCGGCCGGTGCGCGACAGCATCGCGGGCTTCGCGGCGTCGCCTGGCGGCGGCTTCGAAGCCGTGCATGCCGGTCTGCCATTGCAGGCCGACGATCGTCCCCTTCACCGGCTGCAGCAAAAAGACTGCCGCGAGCCCGGTAACGGGTATCCAGATCAGCAATTGAAGCCAGGCGGGGGGTGAATAGGCGATCTCGACGGCAAGAAGCGCCGGTACGACAAGGTGACCAACGATCGCGATCACAAGATAGGCCGGCAGGTCGTCTGCGCGTTGCGGCGTGTAATCTTCGCCGCAGACAGCACAGTTGTCGACCACCTTGAGGAAGTGGCCGAACAGGTGACCTTGACCACAGTTCGGGCATTTCATCGTGAAGCCGCGCCATAAGGCTTTCGCGAACGAAACATGGGTTTTCATGAGAAGAACTCCGTGGAAGCGAAGATCAGGCCGGTAACCAGGCAGATGAAAAGCGCGAAATCGAACAGGGCGGGATGCCAGATCCGGCGATACAGGCCGGCACGCGCGATCAGCTTGCTGATAATGCGCGCAAGCACAAAGGCGATCACGCTCCACAGCAACAGGCTCGGAACGAGCACGCCGAACAAATCGAGCTCGTATCTCATGCGGCTATTTCCCGTCGTTCAGGCGGAGTTGGTTGATAGGCCGGTGCATCCGGGAAAAGACCGGAACGGATTCCGGCGAGAGCGATGAGTGCATTGTCACGAGTCTCGCTCGCCGGCTCCCGCAACGTGAACGGGATCGTACTATCAAGTTGCCCGAGCATGTCGTCCGGGAGCAGGCCGGTATCCGGGGTTGCCAATATCGCGGCAAGACGCGCGAGCAGCGCTTCAATCGCGGCTCTTGTGGGCGGCGACAGGCCAAGGCTTGCCTGCCTGACATCAATGATGTTCAGCGCTGTCCGCAGAAGACGAAGAGTGACGGCGTCGCCACGCGCCTCCGCGGGAACCGCGGCAATCCTCTGAGCAAGCAGGGCGAGACGATGCTGCATCAGGCTGGCCAGTGCGACACGGTCACGCCATGACTTGCGTGCGGCGACCGCGGCCAGGGTCGCGCGGTTGCTGAGAAGCAACCTTCTTGCGATCCAGGCGGTCCCGAAAAAGCGCACGATGCCGCATATGACGCCTGTGAGCCCGACGCCCAGCATCAGGGCGACGCTGGAATTGGCAAACGAAGCGAAATCCGCCGTGTAGGACGGCTGCAGCGCCAGCTGCACGGAGATGAAATTGGCGAGCAGGGCGCCAATCGGGGCCGTTGCGGGACGTGCAGCCATCCATCCGAACAGAAGGAACATCGGCATGAGCGCGGCCATAAGCATTTCGATGGCGGTTACCCTTGGCAAGATGCCAAATATGTAGATTCCGTTCAGTGCAACGACGACAACGACCACTTTATAGAGATTGCGAAATGCTGGCAGAGGTTCGTCCGTGCCGGCGATCAATGTGCCAAGGATGGCGGAAAACAGCGCTGCCGTTGTGCCATCCGACCAGCCGGTGCCGATCCAGAACGCAAAGCATGCCAGCATGGAGAGCGCCGCTGCTGCGGCAGACCAGATCGCCACCCCGCGATCGCGATGCGCAGTGGTTTGCCCCGAAGCATCGAGAGTGAAGGCGAGCGCAACCTGCTCTGGATCGCGGTCGTCAGCGATCGCCAGGCGCAGAGCGTGGCAATCCTGCATGATGTCGACGAGGTTGCGGAGCTGGATCATGAGACTCGCCGCCGTCATCTCGGTCCAGCTGGCATCCGCGTCCAGCGTGGGCCGCATTTCGGCAAGCGCCGCACGCATCAAATTCGCTTCCTCGCGATCCCGGCAACCCTCAGCCATCCAATGCGCGATTCTTGCGCAGATCATCCTGAGATTGGCCGACATCGGGCCCTTGGTGTCGAGCGCCTCCATGCGGTCCTCAATCGACGCGAACATCGGGAGTAGCGTCAGCATGTGCCGGCGCAGGCGCTGCAGGCCGCGCACGATGGATGCCGAAGTGGTGGCATCATAGTCGAGATGATTACAGAGCTCGTCGATCGCGGACGCCGCAGCGGCAAGGCGCATGCGTTCGCCGTCGCGCTCTGGATCGCTGCGGCCGCCGGTCAGGAGATTTGCGCAAAGCCGGCTTGCATTCGCGAGCCAGGCGTCGGCCTGACCCGCAACGGCGGAGGCGACGCTCCGTGGCATCACAAGCATCGAGACTAAGGTTGCGCAGATGATTCCCAGTGCGATTTCCTGCACGCGGGAGACTGCGACGTCGAACGTCAATTCGGGTGTCGAGAGAACCGGAAGTCCGATAATTGCGATGGTGTAGCCGGCCAACATGAAAACGTAGCCACGCGGTGTGCCGTCGAGCAGCGCGAGATACAGGAAAGCGCCGACCCACAGCGCGATCGCTAGGCTGAGCAGCTCAGGAGCATCCACGAGATTGGGAACCAGAACGATTGCTCCTGCCGCTCCGATCAACGTTCCCAGGATGCGATAGACCGCCTTCGAGGAGGTGGCCCCGGTCAGCACGTTGGAGGTAACGTACACACTCGTCATCGCCCAATAGGGACGCGGCATATCCAGCAGCAGCGCGATGTAGAACGCCAGCATTGCTGCCGCGAACGTCTTCAGCGCGAAAATGATTGCGGCATGTCGGTCCCAGAATGAGGAAGTTTGGGTCATGGCAATCGCGGCATTCGCTTATGCGGTTTCGGTGGTGCATGCCGAGCGGAGATGCAATGTAGCGGCCTATCGTTGGCTTGCGAAACGGACGGGAAGGACGCTGGCCCACATGCCTGCGTTTCCGGACACCTTGATGCAGCCGGTCGGATCCGTCGTCGTCCGGACGGCGCCAATGCAGCCATCCGGCTTCAGGACGGATACGAACACGAAGAGGCAGAGCACTTTGGCGGCGAACACGGTGAGGGTAAAAACGTCTTTCATGTCTGCACCTAATCAGTGGGATTCGATCGCGCTAATCATAAGAGGTCGGAGCGGTCACGAGCTTTGCTCGGGTTGCCGATGCTTTGTCATTTGTTGCTGTCGGCGCGATCGCCTCCATCGCTGCGAACGCGTCACGTGGATTGCGGTGCCTGGCCTGCACGACATCTCGGTTTGGAGCGGCGTTCCGCTCAAGCTCGGAATCGGTGGCTACCGGCATCCCTGGATGTGCGGTGTCGAACACGATCCGTTCCGGCCATTTGTGGTCCGAACGGATGCGCAGGCTAATCCTCTCGGTGGGAGCAGGGGCCGAATGCAAATGCGCAGGGGAATATGGAAGCCACCAATCGCACAAAAACAGCGAAAAGAGCAGGGCACTTCCGACCCAAGCAAAGTACTGACGTATCGGCATGGCAAGAACTCTTTCAGCGGCGTGCCATGGCGAAGTTAGTCGAGTGATAGCCTATGGGCTTTGCATCACGTGCTCTTGTCTTGTCATTCGTTGCTGCAGGCCGTGCGCGCCAGTGACATGAGATCTCAGGCGAGGGCCAGACGCGATTGCCTGTTACGCGTCGGCGATGACTCGATCGGCTGCAATCCAGCCGCTTGGCGAAAATGACCGGGCGCCTCGCCCGTTGCTTCCTTGAAAGCGCGCGTGAAATTGGCTTGGCTGGAAAAGCCGAGTGCAAGCGCTATGTCCACCAAGGGGCGATCGCCATGAATCAACAAGGCTTTTGCGCGCACAAGGCGTTTGGCGCTGACGTAGCGATGCGGAGAGTTCCCAACGGCTTGTCGTAAGGCTCGTGCAAAATGGTATCTGCTCAGGCATGCAATCGTTGCCATGCGCTCCAGGCTGAGATCGCCTTCCAGGTTGGCATCAATAAAATCCAGCACACGAACGAGCCTGCGCTGATCGAGCCCCTGGTGGGAGCGACGAGGGAAAAACCGAGTGCGCGATGCTCCGGGTGGCCTTTGGAGCAGCCGCATTGCCAGACTGGATGCAAGGGCTTCGACGAGCAGACCGCCGGCGGAAGTTTCAGTCTTTAGCTCGGAGACGACCGCAAATCCGATCTCGGCCAACAGCGGGTCTTCGATCGAGCTGTCGAAGCTTAGTACGTCGACTGAGGGTTCATCGGTGTCGTTGTCAAAGTGGCTTGACGAGAATTGGCTGAGCGGAAGGTGGATGTGCAAGAATTCCGGCATTCCCCGAGCGAAATCGACCTGGCCCTCCTGAAAGTCAGGCGGGGAGAGCCAGACCGTACCCTGCCTGGCGTCGATCCGACCTTTCGATGCCTGGTGCCTGCCGAGTGACAATCGCTTGATTGCTACGGACAGCGACGCAAATTCTGATATCGGATTGAGGTGTCCTCCACGGCACCACGCCTCTTCCAACAGTACACAATTCGGCCGACAGGCCCGACCAGCACCGATCCGCCGAAGATGCCAGAAGCCTCCCGGGACAATCCCGCCCCCAAACACCGCCGTGTGGCCACGGTTCATAGTGGACCGCGGCGGCTGGTTGTTGAGACTGCATCTCCATGCGGCGCTCCGCGATCGCTTTCATTATTGCTGCAAAGCCAACTTGGGCGGTTCACACGAGATAACCGGCGACTCCGTCCCACAATAATTTCAGCGCCGTCACAACCAGCAATCCGTAGCAGACCCGATAGATCTGGCGCTGATCCAGGCTCCCGTGGAGCCGCCAACCCGCCCACACGCCCGCGGGAATGGCGAGCAGGCAGATCGCCATCAAGGTCCAGACGTTGCCTGTCGGCTTCACCAGCAGCAGCCATGGCACCGCCTTGGTCGCGTTGCCGACGGTGAAGAACAGGCTGGTCGTACCGGCGTAGACATCCTTGCTGAGGCCGAGCGGCAGCAGATACATCGCAAGCGGCGGTCCGCCGGAGTGCGCCACCATGGTCGTGACTCCCGAAGCGAGGCCGGCCGTGATCGCCTTCGGCGTCGAACGCGGACGAACCGTCACCTCCGCGCCGGCAACAAGCCACAGCGCGACGAAGATCAGTGTGGTCGCAGCCATCGCGATCGCGATGGCGCGGTGGTCGAGGAAGCGGAAGAGCAGGTAGCCTAGGCCGATGCCGGTCACGAGCCCGGGCAACAGCAGGCGAAGGTCAGGCTTCGACCAGGTCGAAGGCTTCCAGTAACGCAACGCGAACAGATCCATCGCGATGAACAAAGGAGCGAGAAGCCCACCGGCGGTGACCGGATCCATCACGAGCGACAACAGCGGAATGCCGACGATCGAGAATCCGCCGCCAAACGCGCCCTTCATGAAGCAGATCAGGAACACGCCGGCAAAGGTGACCAGGATCGTGGCGACGGTCAACTCCATGGCGCCGCCTCCATGGTTGGCGCGTGCTGGCGTTTGCGCGAGCTCGTCGCGGGGGCGACGCTAATCATCGCTTCGTCCGCTCGGCCCGGAGACGAGATGCGTCGATCTGAAAACCGGACGAGGCCAATGTCCCGCAATGCCCGGTCATCAAGACCATGAAGGCATGCAATGGCGGTCCGACGGCTGAGATAGCCCGCGATCCCTTCGCAAGCGCCCACGAGCAGCCCAGACGCTATGCCGGGTCCCTTAATGACAGCAGGAAGGATGATCGTTGAAAGGATGGCAGGCATTCTTCGTCTCCAATGCTCCGATGTGTGTCATCAATGCCCCGAGGTCCGGACGGCCTACGAATGGCGCTGGAATGGCTCGAAGCACGTCCAATCGCTTCATTTCGCGACTTCATGCTCTTCGGTCAGTAGAATGATCCGATACAATTCTCGGTTCAATCGAAACATTGCACCGAGAGCAATGTCGTGAGTTGGTGGATTTTCGAAGCATGCTGACGTGAAGACAGCGGGCAACCATCTTCCGGCCTGCACTCAGCGATCCGCCGGATCCGGAATCATCCACGTCGAAATCGTCTGCCAGTTGCCGTCGCTCGACTTGCGTTGATACGTGACGAAGTCGGCGTCATCGCCGTGAAGAATCTCGTACCGATAGGATTCCGTAGGTCTCGTCATCGAACTCTCCTTGCGTTTGAAGACGGTTTTTTTCGCCGTCACCCGAGGAGATCGATTGGACAGCCAGCCTTGAAAAGAGCCGTCCGTGGAAACGCTCCTTCCGAGGATCGGAAGGTCGACGGAATGAATCCGGTTCAACCCGCAAGCAACGTCGTCTTCCGAAATTCGGGGAGATATGACAAAATCGGAAGGTATGCTTCCAAATTATGGAAGGGGCTTCGAATGGATCGCCTGGAAGCGATGTCGACCTTTCTGACAGTGGTTGAGCAGGGCAGCCTGTCCGCAGCGGCGCGGCGATTGAAAACCCCGCTCACGACAGTCAGCCGCAACGTATCAGAGCTTGAGGCTCACCTGCGGACCAAGCTGTTCAACCGATCGAGCCGGCAGCTGGTGCTCACGGATGCAGGCACGTCCTACGTTGAAGCCTGCAAGCGCATTCTCACTGATGTCACCGAGGCGGAGCGCATCGCGTCCGGTGAGTATAGTACGCCCACAGGCGAACTGGCTGTGACGACGCCATTGGGCCTTGGGCGTATCGTCCTCATGCCGATCATCGCGGACTTCCTCAAGACCTATCCGGACATCAAGGTCAGGATGATCCCCACCGATCAAAAGCTGAGCCTGGCTCAGGAGCAAATCGACGTCGCGGTCCGCATCGGCGAGCTGCCGGATTCGAGCCTGGTTGCGTTGCGCCTCGGCAGGACGCGCCGAGTCCTGTGCGCCAGTCCCGCCTATCTGGCGGCGCGCGGGACGCCGCGCACCCCGGATGATCTGGCCGGGCATGATTGCATCAGCTATCCCGGCTTCTCGCTGCCCGATGCCTGGACATTCGTCAAAGGCAGGTCGACGATAGCATCGCCGGTGCACACGCGGCTCATCGTCGGCAGCGCTGAGGCGGCCTGTACCGCGGCCCGCGCGGGCATAGGAATTTCCATCGCCTTTGCTTATCAGATCGAGGCCGCACGGGAGGAAGGAGCATTGACGACTGTGCTGGACGAATTCCAGCCACCCTCAATGCCGGTGAATCTCGTGTACACGGCCAACCGGTTTCTGCCGATCAAAGTACGCGCGTTCCTGGACTTTGCAGCGCCACGGCTGAAGCGCGTGTTCGCGGAGTAGGCTGCGACAGCGAGAGCTCCTCCGTTGAAATGATGCGATCGCCTTAGGCGCAAAGCGGCGGAAACGTGATCTCCGTACCAGTTGGCTCGTGCGTGCCGACAGAAATAATCGGCGCCGGGTTCGAGCTTCCAAAATCCGGAAGGGTGACTCCCGTTTTCCCCGCCTGTTGACCCCGGCCCTTGGCCCCACCTCCCAGTCATGACCCGCCGGAAAACGGCATGACGAGTTGGAGGCGAAGATGGGTGAAGTTATCCAGTTTGTTTCGAAGGCCGAGCGCGAACGGCTCCGCCTGATCCGAGAAGCCCGCGCGATGTACGACAGCGTCTTCCCGCCGGCCGATTCCGTCAACGAGCAGTCCGGCAACGGGCCAATCGTCGTCAACGGAACCTGGATTCACCGGGGCGACGAACCGTTGTCCTAATCGACGACGCGCCAATTCACGATCGTCAACCAACAGGAGCAATCGCTATGTCAATCCGCAGCATGATTTTCGCCGTTGCATTCGGCGTCGCATCTCTGACGGCCGCTCGTGCCGATGGCCTGCGTCCAATTGAGGGCAAGAGCATCGACCTCGGGGGAATATCGGGGATCGCGTACTACACCGTTGAACGTGATGGATTTCACGTCGTCACTACTCTCGCGCAGGGCGAGGCCGGGACGCCGTTCCGCGTCGTATCCGTTCTGGCACCCGGTCAGCGCGTGGTTCTCTCGACACCGCAACAAGCTGATGCGATCGAGATCAGCCGGAAGGGCGACAGCGTTTTCGTTCGCAACGCGCACACCGCCTCGAACTGAATTTCGAGTTGAACGGGTGCGCTAGTTGAGCGGAATGCAGCAAGGAAACTGCACATGTCTACCATACACCTTCAGCGGACGACCACGGCAACGCCCGAACAGTACGTTGCCGGCCTCACCGATTTCGGGCCTGGTCGCTCGAAGCTCTTTGGCAACAGCGACGATGCCTATCTCAAGGTGCATCACCGCGGCGACACATTTGCCGATGTCACGGAAGGTTCGGGAGGGATCTGGGAGCGTCTGCATTATGATTGGTCTGATCCCAACCGTGTCGTCCTCACGACGACCGACTCCAATGTGTGGGGTGGCGCATCTGGCCACATCTACACCTTCAATCGTCAACCCGATGGCACGACCGACATTGGTGTGGTCGTCATCCGCGACGGCAAAAACCTGATGGGTCGGCTGCTCGGCTTCGTGCTCGGGACCATCGGCAAGGGAGTTCTGGAAAAGGCGTTTGAAAACTCCGTCAAGGCCATCGAGGCCCGGAACACACGCCCAGACTTAGGCATTTCCCACCTCGCCGCTTAATCAGTGGGATAGCCCCCCGATGCCCTCATCGCCGGCGCATGGTAGGATGTTGCCCAGAGCTCTGGTTGAGACATCAACCCAACGGACTGCCCCGGGCTTTGATATGGCGAAACGGCTGAAAAAAACCGCGCCACCGCAGCGAAATCAGCGTGCGCGCGCCCCGCGATCGACGGGGCCGTCCTTGCTTGGGCGAGACACCGAGATTGCTCTGATCGAGCAGCTTCTCGACCGGATCGATCACGGTGGAACCACTCTCTTTATCAGCGGGGCGCCGGGAATTGGAAAATCGGCGCTCCTTGAGGAGGCCAAGAACCGGGCGCGCGAACGGGGCATTGTCGTATTGGGCATGACAGGCGTGCTCGCTGAGGTTCGTTTGGCCTTCGCTGGGCTTCAACAGGCATTGCGTCCGCTCATGAAGCAGGCAAAGTCGTTGCCTCCTCGCCAGCAGTCTGCCTTGCTGAGTGCGTTCGGCCTTAGCGAAGACGCCGCTGGATCGCCGGATGTCTGGCTTGTCGCGCTTGCGACACTGACGCTGCTCACTGAAGGCGCAAGCCACAAACCGATCCTGCTGGTCGTTGACGACGCCCAATGGCTGGACGAGGCGACGCGCGAGGTGTTGTCTTTTGTTTCCCGGCGCTTGAGTTCGGATTCCATCGTTCTGTTGCTCGCTTTACGCGAGGGTTTCTCACTTCCGTTTGACGCCGCCGACACGTTGCTGCATGTCATTCCACCGCTCAGCGATGCCGATGCGGCCCGCTTGCTCGACATCCAGGCCTCCGGCCTGCCGGGAAATCTACGCACCCGATTTTTAAGCGAAGCCGCCGGCAATCCATTGGCGTTGGTGGAGCTGCCGCGCAGCTTGCGAACCGAGAATGATGGGGAGGCTCCATGGCTTCCATTGACAGAGCGGCTTGAACGCACCTTCTCCAGCCGCTTGTCCGGCCTTCCTGATGTCACTCAGACGTTGTTGAACATTGCTGCTGAAAACGACGCAACATCCCTCCACGAAATCCTGCTGGCTGGCGAAGTGCTGCTGACCCAGACTATCGGAGTTGACGCTCTTGCGCCCGCCGTCTCCGCCCAGCTGATCGATCTCGATGCAATGCAGGTGCGGTTTCGACACCCGCTTGTGCGATCCGCCATCCATCAGGCCGCCGACGTTGCAATGCGCCAAAAGGTTCACTCTGCGCTCGCGGCGATTATCGAAGATCAAGATCGACGACTTTGGCATCGCGCTGCGGCGACAGTTGGGCACGACGATGGCCTGGCTGCCGAACTCGATCTCATGGCGAACCGCGCGCAGCGTCGCGGTGCCAACACCATGGCCATCGAGGTTCTGCAGATCGCGGCAAAGCTGAGCAGCACAACGAAGGCCAGGAGAGAACGCTTCTTGCAGGCCGCGGAAATTGCCACCGACCTTGGGCGGCCGGGATTGCTGGAGCACCTGTTGCGGGGCGCCGAGGTGGAACCTTCGGACAAGCTGGGCGTCGTCCGGGTCGGATGGTGCCGCGAGATGAGTCAGCCGCTCATGGTCAATGATGCCGGCAAGATTTCCGCGCTGGTAAACCTGGCTGACCAGGCGCGCGCGACCGGCGCGAAGGAGTTGGCGAGCAATCTGCTCTGGCGAGCGGCGCAACGCTGTTGGTGGAGCAATGCGAGTTGCGGCGTGTACGAGAGCGTCCTCAGCAGCGCGAGGTCACTCGAGCTCTCGGCCCTGAACCCACGTGGACTCGCCATATCCGCCTATTCCGAACCACTTCGACGAGGCGCCGAGGTGTACGCAGGGTTGCAAGCGCGCTCTCAAAAAAGCAGCGGCGATCCACACGTTGCGCGGATCCTGGGAAGCACTGCGAACGTCATCGGCGCGTTTGATCTAGGGGTAAGCTTTCTGGCGGAGGCGACCGCGGACCTGCGGAAGCAGGCTCGAATCGGGAATTTGGCGCGTACACTATTCGCCCAGGCATGGGCTGAAATGGAAGTCGGCGACTGGATAGGGGCCAGCAGAGAGGCTGGAGAAGCAGCCCGATTTGCCGAGGAGACCGGATCAGTCGTATGGACGGCAGCGGCCACGATCGTGAAAGCGCAGCTTGCGGGCATGCAGGGCAGGCTTGAGCAGGCTGAGGCATACGCGACGGAAGCGGAGCGCCTTGTCTTGGCGACTGGTGCCAGTTTTCTGCTCGCGATGCTGCAATTGGGCCGCGGTATAACGGCCATCGGTGCAGGCCGGCATTTGGAGGCCTTCGAGCATCTGCGGCGCCTGTTTTCGCCTGCCGATCCAGCCTTCAACTCCGGCCTTCAGTTTTTTGCGCTGGCCGACTTTGTCGAAGCAGCCGTCTATTCCGATCATTCGGCTGATGCGCGTCACTTTATCGATGAGGTGGAACGCATCTCGGCTCCGGACCCGGTACCGTGGGTCGTAACGATGCTGTGCTACGGCAAGGCGCTCATCGCGACGAATGAAGAGGCGGAGCAGTACTTCCTGAAGGGGCTTGGCCCGGCTGCGAAGAATTGGCCTTTCCTGCGGGGACGCCTGCTCCTCGGTTACGGCGCGTGGCTGCGCCGACAGCGTCGTTCTTCCGATGCGCGGGCGCCACTGCGTCAGGCCCGCGATATCTTCGACGCGCTCGGCGCTTCACCCTGGAGCGATCGGGCGCGAGAGGAGTTGCGCGCAGCCGGCGAGGCCAGTCTTCGCCGGACAGCACAGGTCTGGGAAAGCTTGACCCCACAGGAACTGCACATCGCACAGCTCGCGGCCCAGGGACATTCGAACAAGATTATCGGAGCGAGACTCTATCTGTCTCACCGGACCGTCGGCTACCACCTGCAACGGGTCTTTTCCAAGATCGGGATTACCTCGCGATCCGGCCTGTCGTCCGTTCTGGCTACAGCCGGTAACACGGCCCATTGAGCGGGTCTGTCATCGGACTGGTCATTTGACGGATGCCGCCCGCGCCCTTGGGCATCTACCTTCCTTGCGTGGAAACCTGCGAGGAATTGGTAGGAGGCCGCCTTGAACGCCAGCTTGGAAAACCCGCCTGCTGTGACCCGAAATGAACCGCAGCCTTGTTGCGACTCCTGGACGGCTGGTGGCCAGATCAAACCAGTATTGTCTTCGAACAATCGTGGCTGGTCGTGCTTGTCGGCCGAAATGCGGTACGTTGGAAAGGGTGTGATGCCCTGGCGCGGTGCGTTGTCCGACATCGAAGTTTGCGTCGACGTGTGCGGCAATGGGTCGCTCGTCACACGCTGCGCCTCCGCGATCCAGGACTCGACTGTCGCCCTCCGGGACACTGTTTGGCTCACTCCTCCCAGCTGGAATGAGGGTTCCATCGCTATCGCTGGCGATCTGCCCGAGATCATGCATATTCATCTTCCCCCGAGCCAGTTCACCGCGGGCAGGCTCGGCCTCGACGTCGACAAGTCCGTGATCGGCGCGCTGAAATATGACAACGCGTTCCGGGATCCGCTGCTGGGCGAGATCGCCCGCGCGGTTGCGTCGGAGCTGCAGGATGAGACCTCGGCCGGCAGGCTCCTGGTTGAATCCTTGGCCAACAGCATGGCGGCCAGGCTCGTTCAAACGCAGTCCGGTGCACCGACAAGCCAGCCCACCGTCTCGGCTTCAAAGGAAGGCCTTGATCGTCGCAGGCTGGCCCGTGTGCTGGATTACATCGAGGCAAACCTGGAAGGCGATCTCACCCTTGATCTCATGGCATCCATTGCCTGTCTGAGCCGATATCACTTTGCCCGTGCCTTCAGGCAAGCCGTCGGACAAACTCCTCATCGCTACGTCAGCGTCAGGCGCCTTGATCGCGCGAAAGCCTTGTTGATGCAAGGCGATCGATCGTTGGTGGATATTGCGCTGGCGCTCAGCTTTTCCGACCAGGCCAGTTTCACACGCGCATTCAGGCAAGCAACAGGACGGGCGCCCGGCCAATATCGCCGCGAGTTTGGATCGCGACAACACGATGCGTCATCGGCTGCCATCAGGCAGGCTCTTCCGATGCTCGCGTGAATCCTCAGGTCGCAACCGCTTCAACGCTGATGGCCTCAATTTAAAAGGAAGTCCGTGATGAGAATCATAGATGCAAGCGCATTCTCTGGTCTTCTTCGCAAGACGGCTAACGCGGCATCCGACTTCGCCAGCGTCGTTCACAACCTGATTATGGACGTGCGCGACAGCTACCGGCCCGAACTGCATTACATGCGCGGTCCCGGCCCAAAATGGCGGACCAAGCACGGTTCTGAAGCCGTACCGTCGGCCGGACACTATCAGCCGTCGCCGGCGCATGTACGGCGTCGCGGCACGGCAACCCCCACCCGTTAGCCGGTCGAGGTTACACAATCATGTTCGTGATACCAGTGTATCTGCTTGCCGTTTTGCTCTTGATCAACCTGGCGACAATCTCGAGGGTCGAACCCTCCGAGCGCATCCGCTTCTCCAGTAGAACCTCCAATCGCGCACGTTGGGCGGAAGTCCGGGGGTGGATGCTGCTCGTTGGCGCTGGCCTTTGCATTGCATTGATGGCTGTGCTGAGCGGTTCGGCCCATGCCGGCGTCGCCCTCGAAGAACGCAAATTGCCGATGAAGTTCACTTGGGTCGATTGCCAGCCGAATTGCCGAGGCTGGGTCAGCGCGACCGGGATCGTGATTGCCGACAGTCCAAGGGATTTTGATGAATTCGCCCGTGGGCGACAGCTCGGCGGCGCGACCATTGTGCTGGATTCAAGCGGCGGTTCGGTCAATGCCTCCATCGCGCTTGGACGGCGTTTTCGCGAGCTTGGAGCACTGACTACCGTCGGCGTCAGCGTCCAGACCAATACCGCCCAGAGTGCTCCTGCCAATATGGCACCCGTAGCCTATTGCGAGTCGATGTGCGTATTCCTTCTGCTGTCTGGCAAGACGCGTTACGTGCCCGAGACAGCCCATGTCCGGGTGCATCAGATCTGGCTCGGCGACCGCGCCAATGACGCCAAGGCTGCAACTTACAGCGCGGATGATCTGGTGATCGTGGAACGCGATATTGGGCGTCTCGCCAAATACACCTTCGATATGGGCGGCGCAGGCGATCTGTTGTCGCTGTCGCTGAACGTGCCGCCGTGGGAAGATCTGCATGAACTGTCTCGGGACGAATTGCGACTGACCAATCTCGTCACCTCCGATATGTCTGCTCAGGCGAGCAGTCCCAATGCGGGGATGGTCGAGATGACGCCCAAACCGGTGCATGGTCGCTTCGCAAGCAGCGTGGTTGCGACCTCTCCGGAGCCGCCAAAGCCTGTCAAGTCGGCTGAAGCTATGAGCCGCACGGCGATGACCCCGCGTGGGCAAGATTAGCAGGTAGCAGCCCTATCTGAGGAACTGCCAAAGGCTTCCTGTACTGCGCCATACGCGCGTCGTTGGTCGCGTTGTTCGGGAGATCGCATAATCCCACCTGCTCGCGGTTCGACCTGCGCTGGGCGCTCAAGCGTGCTTGCCCCCGTCGGCCTCGTCATCCGGTGCCAGAGCTTCGTCAGCGTGACGGGGCTTAAACACCTGCGCTGCTTGCTCTAGGCAGCACGCGCGACTTCGGCATCTTGCAACCCCCATCATCTCAGACAGTCTTGAGCAGGGCGTGGTCATTATCCCGCATCTGCATCTGCAGCCTCGCTCGCCAGCAACAAATGACAAAATGACAGCACTCGATGCAAAGCCCCCTGCCGGCCGCTTCACTATGTTCGATGCATTGATACGAGATGCCTGCTGCAGTCGCAGGCCCGCATCGAAACGGAGATCGAAATGGCCACAGCTACTGCACTCAAGCCGGCGGCATCGAAACAGCTTCCGCCGCCGAATGCCGACTTCTTTCAATTCGCCGACATGCTCTCGGACGAGGAGCGGGCAGTCGTCAAAAAGGTGCGCGACTACATGGAGACAAAGGTCGCCCCCATCATCAACAAGCACTGGGTCGAGGACTCATTTCCGTTCGAATTGCTGCCGTCCTACAAGGAGCTGAACATCGCCGGTCTCGGCATCAATGGTTACGGTTGTCCGGGCGGAAGTCCTGTCCTGTTCGCTCTGGTCGCCCTTGAGATCGCGCGGACCGACGTTTCGTTCTGTACCTTCCATGGTGTCCACACCGGTCTCGCGATGAATTCCATCTATCTCGCGGGCACCGAGGAGCAGAAGCAGAAGTGGCTGCCGCCGATGGCGCGCATGGAAAAGGTCGGTTGCTTCGCGCTGACCGAGCCGCTGGTAGGTTCGGGGACCGGTGCCGGTCTGACGACCACGGCGAAGCGCGAGGGCGACACCTGGATCCTCAACGGCCAGAAACGCTGGATCGGCAATGCGCCGTGGTGCGATATCTCGATCGTCTGGGCACGCGACGTCGCCGACGACCAGGTGAAGGGCTTCATCGTCGAGAACAAGACGACGCCCGGGTTCAGCGTCGAGAAGATGCAGAACAAGATTGCGCTGAAGGTCGTGCAGAACGGTCAGATCACGTTGACCGACTGCCGCGTATCAGATGCGAACCGTCTCCAGGGAGGCAAGGGAACGTTTCGCGACCCGGCGCTGGTGCTGCGCGGCACCCGGCATGGCGTTGGCTGGGAAATTACGGGCGCGCAGATGGGCGCCTACGAAAATGCCCTCAAATACGCCCAGGAGCGTTTGCAGTTTGGCAAACCGATCGGCTCGTTCCAGCTGGTGCAGGATCTTCTGGCCAAGATGCTGGCCAACATCGTGGCCTGCCAATGCATGCTGTTCCGCTCGGTGCAGCTGGAAGCTGAAGGCAAGCTGACGGATGCGCAGGCCGCGATCGTCAAGGCGTTCTGCACGAGCAAGGCGCGGGAGACGGTCGCCTGGGCCCGCGAGCTGATGGGCGGCAACGGGATCCTGGTCGACTACAACGTGGCGCGCTTCTTTGCCGACGCGGAGGCGATCTACTCCTACGAAGGTACCTATCAGATGCAGAACCTGATCGTCGGCAAGGCGATCACAGGCTTCAGCGCCTTCGTCTGACGTCGCTAACGGGCCGGCATTCGGCTGCCGGCCCATGCCTCAACCAGGACCAATCAACATGTCAACATCAGCAATCTCGCCGTCACCGGCCGCGCCTTCCGACGTTTCATCAGCGCCAGCATTGACGCTTGCGAATGTTCTCTACGAGAAGCGTGGCGCGATCGCCTATGTCACGGTCAACCGTCCGAAGGTGCTCAACGCCCTGAACGTGCCGACCTGGCAGGACCTGCGGACCGCATTCGAGGCGGCCCAAAACGACGCGGCCGTGCGAGGCGTCATCCTCAGGGGCGCGGGTGACAAGGCCTTCATCGCTGGCGCTGACATCAGCGGCCTGGCGCAAGCCACCGCGATCGACGCCGAGCGGTCCAGCCGCTTCGGACAACAGGTCCTCGATCTCATCGAGAATCTCGGCAAGCCAGTGGTTGCCGCGATCAATGGCTTTGCACTCGGCGGCGGTTGCGAGACCGCGATGGCCTGCACCATCCGTATCGCCGTGGAGCACGCGAAGTTCGGCCAGCCGGAGGTCAAGCTCGGATTGATTCCCGGCGGCGGCGGCACGCAGCGGCTGCCCCGGCTCATCGGCAAGGGTCGCGCGCTTCAGCTCATCCTGTCGGGCGGCATCATCAGCGCCCAGGAGGCGCACCGTATCGGCCTCGTCAACGAGATAGTCCCGGCGTCCGACCTGATCCCGCGCGCCGAAGCGATCCTGAACGAGATCGCCGTTAACGCACCGCTCGCCATCAAGTTCGCCCTCGACGCCACCAACAAGGGAATGGAGACGAGCCAGAGCGAAGGCCTCGCCCTCGAAGCCTCCTATTTCGGGCTGTGTGCGGGCACGGAAGACAAGAAGGAGGGCACCTCGGCCTTCCTCGAGAAACGCGCAGCACAGTTTCAGGGTCGCTGAGCAACCAACCGATCCAACCCAGGAGCCATCAATGGCAAACGAAAACATCTTCTCCGGCTTGAAGGTCGTCGACTTGTCCAGCTTCGTCGCGGCACCAGGCGCCGCGGTGATCCTTTCCGACTTCGGCGCCGACGTCATTAAGGTCGAGCCGCCGCAGGGCGACATGTGGCGGCAGGGGCATCACACCCCTGTCCAACCGCAATCCGAGGATGCCTATCAATGGCATCTCGCCAACCGCAACAAGCGCAGCATCGTGCTGGATCTCAAGTCTCCGGGCGCGCAGCAGGTTGTTTTCGAGCTCGCTAACTGGGCCGATGTGTTCATCGTCAACACGCCGCACCATGCCCGGAAGAAGCTGAAGCTCGAATATGAAGACGTCGCAGGCTGGAACCCGCGGTTGATCTACGCGGATCTGACCGGGTTCGGCGAGTGCGGTCCTGACGCCGATTTACCTGGCTTCGATGTCACGGCCTACTGGGCGCGCAGCGGTCTTCTGTCGATGACGCGCGATGCCGGCGTACCGCCGACCTGGCCCGTTGGCGGCAGCGGCGACAATGCCACGGCGGTCGGTCTTTATTCGGCGATCGTCACGGCGCTCTACCGGCGCGAGCGCACCGGCAAGGGCTCGCATGTCACGACGTCGCTGCTTGCCCAGGGTGTTTGGTCCGCGAGCGTTTCCATTCAGGCTGCACTCGCCGGCGCCAAGTTTCCTCCGCGGCACGACCGCACACATCCCGCCAACGCGGCGATGAACGTCTATCGGTCCTCCGACGGAACCTGGTTCGTTCTCATCATCACACCCGACAAGTTCGTGACTGTCGTAAAGGCGATCGGCCGGGCGGATTTGCTGACCGATCCGCGCTTCTCCAGTCCAGCGCAGATCCTGGCGAACATGACGCCGCTCACGGTCATCTTCGACGAGCTTTTCAGCGCTCAGCCCATGTCGCATTGGCATTCGGTCTTCGCCGGCCTGAACGTCACCTTTGGAGAAGTCCGCGGACCGCAGGAAGTGATCAACGATCCGCAACTGACGGAGAACGAGATCATCGTTCCGCTCAACGGCGCCGGCGGCAAGCTCACCTCGACCATCTCGAGCCCGATCCAGGTGCATGGCGTCGCCAAGGAGCCGGCCCGGCGCGCGGCCGACCTCGGTGAGCACACGGTGGAGATTCTCGGCGAGCTCGGCTTCGACGCAAAGGACATCGAGAGCCTGCGCGCAAGCGGCGCCGTGCCGAAAGCGAAAGAGCACGCGATCTAACTGCTCAATCCGACGGAAAAGGAAGCACACAATGAGTGACATCATCACGGAAATGTCCGGCGGTATCCTCCGGGTCGAGCTCAATCGGCCGGCCCAGAAGAACGCAATGACGGCCGGCATGTACACCAGCCTCGCCGATACCTTTAAGGCAGCCGCCAAGGACGAGGCAGTCCGTGTCGTGCTCTTGCAGGGCGCCGGCGATGCGTTCTGCGCGGGCAACGACATCGGGGATTTCCTCAAGAATCCGCCCGGGCCGGGCGAATCCCCGCAGTCCGCCTTGATGAGTACGCTCATCGCGTTCGAAAAGCCGATCATCGCGGCCGTGCAAGGCGCTGCAATCGGAGGCGGCACCACGATGCTGACGCATTGCGATTTCGTCTACGCGGGCGAGAGCGCGAAGTTCAAGCTGCCCTTCATCGACCTTGCACTCGTGCCCGAGTTCGGATCCAGCTACTCGATTCCGGCGCGTCTCGGCCATCTCCGGGCGGCAGAATTGTTCCTGTTGGGGGAGCCCTTTGGTGCCGTGCGGGCAGCGGAACTGGGACTGGTGACCCGCATGGTACCTGACGAGCAGTTGTTCGCGACAGCAATGCAAATCGCGAAGAAGCTCGCAGCAAAACCCGCCGGTGCATTGCAGGCCAGCAAGCGACTCCTCAAGCAGGGTTTCATCGACCAGGTCAAAGCGGCCGCCAAAGTGGAAGGGCGGGAGTTCAGTGAGCGGCTCCGCTCCAGCGAGGCCAAGGAAGCGTTCTCGGCGTTTCTCGAGAAGCGGGCGCCCAATTTCACCAACCTGCCGAAGCCGAGCGCGGCCGAATAACCCGACGCCAGCGAAACGACACGAAAGGACAGACCATGACCGTACTCCATGCCACGCAGACAAGGCCCGCACCGGGCGCGACGCGCTCTGGCCGGTTGTTTCTTCTCGACCTGAGCGGCGGGCGCGTCCTGTCGATGGATCCGGACGGCTCGCATCCTCAGCTGATCGCAGCCGACTGTCCCCATCCCGACGGGATCGTCGTCGACGTCAAAGCGGGGCACGTCTACTGGACCAATATGGGCGCGGTTCCAGCCCGGAACGATGGCTCCATCGAACGCGCCGATCTCGACGGCAAGAATCGCAAGTTCATCGTTGCGCCCGGCGGCACGTTCACGCCGAAGCAGCTTCATCTCGATAAGGCGAACGGCAAACTCTACTGGTGCGATCGCGAGGGGATGCGAGTCATGCGGTCGAACCTCGACGGCTCGAAAATCGAGACGCTCGTCCAGACAGGGCAGGGCGACAATGACCGGCGCGATCAGAGCAGATGGTGTGTTGGGATCACCGTCGATCCCGAACGTGGACAGATCTACTGGACGCAGAAGGGCGGGGACAACGCCGAAGTCGGACGCATCCTGCGGGCCGGGATCAATATCCCGAAGGGCGAGACAGCAGCGGATCGCAGCGACATCGAAATCTTCTTCAACGGCCTTCCTGAGCCGATCGATCTCGAGCTCGATCACGAGCATCGCGTGCTCTACTGGACCGATCGCGGCAATCCTCCACGCGGCAATACGGTGAACCGCGCGCCGGTCGATGCCAAGCCCGCGCAAAACGTGCCGCAGATCGTGGTCTCGGACCTGATGGAAGGCATCGGCATCGCGCTGGATGTTCCGGGCGACCGCATGTTCGTCACCGATTTCGCTGGCTCCCTTTATGCGGCGAAGCTCGATGGGACCGAGAAGCGGATGCTGCTCGGTGCCCAGGGAAATCTCACCGGCGTCACATACGTCGAACTGCCCTGACAGGAGAATGACATGTCCAACACCAAGCCAATTCGGAAGATCGCGATCATCGGCACCGGCGTGATCGGCGCGAGCTGGGCCGCGCAGTTCCTCGCCAAGGGTCTGGACGTCGTTGCGACCGACGTCGCGCCGGATGCGGAGGCGTCGCTGCGCCGCTTCGTGAAGGCGGCCTGGCCGGCGCTCGAACGATTGGGTCTTGCGCCCGGCGCCTCGCAGTCGCGTCTTATGTTCTGCCGCGACCTGGCGACCGCGGTGGCGGGCGTGGACCTGGTCCAGGAGAACGGTCCCGAACGTCTGGACTTCAAGCAGCAGCTTTACAGGCAGCTCGACGAGCTGCTGCACCCCGACGTGATCATCGCGTCGAGCTCGTCCGGCATCAAGATGAGCGACATTCAATCGGGCGCTGCATTGCATCCGGAGCGTTGCGTTATCGGCCATCCCTTCAATCCACCGCACCTGATCCCCCTGGTTGAGGTCGTCGGCGGGAGCAGGACTTCGGAACAGACGGTCCAGCGCGCGATCGCGTTCTACAAGTCGATCGGGAAGAAGGCCGTACGGCTCAACAAGGAAATGCCGGGCCATGTCGCCAACCGCCTGCAGGGCGCACTGGCGCGCGAGGTCTACTACCTCGTCGCCGAGGATGTGCTGAGCGCCGCCGACGTCGATGACGCCCTGTCGTGGGGTCCGGGTCTGCGTTGGGGCATCATGGGCAACATGATGCTCAATCATCTCGGTGGCGGCCCGGGCGGCATCGAGCATTTCCTTCATCAGTTCGTCGGTCCCCTTAGCGCGTCGTGGAAGACACTCGGTTCGCCCGAGCTTACGCCCGAGATCCAGAAGAAGCTGATCGACGGCGTCCATGCCGAGGTCGGATCGCGCACCATCGAGGAGCTTGAGGCGGAGCGGGACGAGATACTGCTCGGTCTCCTGGAACTTCGCCGTAAAGGTTCGGGAGCCCCGCACGATGACGGCAAAGTCTAGCAATGAGGCGCCACGTCGCCGCGACGGCAAAATCGAAAAACCAGACGAGCGACTGTGGCTTGGGGGATCGATCACCATGAGCACTCCTGCGATTCCGTTACCGCGCTTTCGGCCGAGTTCACGATCCAGTTGGTTAGAGCGCCTGCCGCATTTCATCAGCCTGACCAAGCCGCGCGTCATGGTGCTCGCACTGTTCACCGCGTTCGTTGGATTGATGGTCGCACCGGTACGCCTGGAACCACTTCCAGGCATGATCGCAATTCTGGCAATTGCCGCTGGCGCCGGAGCCGCCGGCGCACTGAACATGTGGTACGACGCCGATATCGACGCGATCATGGCTCGCACGGCGATGCGGCCAATTCCCCGCGGCAAGGTCTCGAAGATTGAGGCGCTTGTTTTCGGAACCGTCCTCGGCACCGTCGCCGTCGCGACCCTCGCACTGGTGACGAATCTCGCGGCGGCCACGCTGCTGGCCGGCACGATCCTCTTCTATGTCGTCGTTTACACCGCGTGGCTGAAGCGGGCGACGCAACAGAACATCGTGATCGGCGGCGCCGCCGGCGCGCTGCCGCCCGTGATCGGATGGGCCGCGGCGACCGGACAAGTTGGGCTCGAATCGCTCGCGCTTTTCCTCATCATCTTTCTCTGGACGCCGCCCCATTTCTGGGCTCTCGCGCTCAATCGCACCGATGACTATGCCCGTGCCGGCGTTCCCATGCTGCCGGTTGTTGCCGGACAGGCCGCAACAACCCGGCAGATCCTGATCTACAGCGGCCTGCTTGTGATCGCGTCCGCGCTGCCCTGGGCACTCGGGTTTGCCGGCGCGATCTATGGTGTGGTCGTCGCGCTCTGCGGCGCGGTCTTCTTCCTACTCGCTGTTCAGCTGAACAGGAGCACTGAAGTCGGTCGTCGCGCCGCTCATAGGCTGTTCGCTTTCTCGATCGCCTATCTGTTCCTGCTGTTTGCAGCCCTTCTCGTCGATCACAACGGCGGTTCATTCGCGCCGCGGCATTTGTCGCATGATGACCGCGCGACCACGTCTCCGTCGGCCGCGCGACAGCCAAGCGCCGCGCACGACGCGCGCACCATCAAGGTTCGGGAGGCCTGAGATGCGGTACGGTTCGCTCATTGTGCTCCTGCTGGCGGCTGCAACACTCGGTGGCTGCGACGGCGTGCTCGATCCCAAAGGACCCATCGCCCTTGCCGAGCGGCAAATTCTGTTCAATGCGACCGGCATCATGCTGGCGATCGTGATCCCGGTGGCGGTTGCGACCCTTGGCGTTGCCTTCTGGTTCCGTGCATCGAATGACCGGGCGCGCTACCGGCCGGATTTCGTCTATTCCGGCCGCATCGAGATGCTGGTCTGGTCGATCCCGCTGATGACCGTGCTCCTCGTCGGTACAGTGGCGTGGATCGGTGCTTACGATCTCGATCCGCCCAAGCCGATTGCCTCCTCCACAAGACCTCTCAAGGTCCAGGTCGTCTCGCTCGATTGGAAATGGCTGTTCATCTACCCGGAGCAGGGTGTCGCGAGCGTCAATCATCTGACGATTCCGGCCGGCACCCCGGTCAGCTTTGAACTGACATCCGCCGGCGTCATGAACAGCTTCTTCGTGCCGCAGCTTGCCGGGCAGATCTACACCATGGCCGGAATGGTGACGCGCCTGAACCTCGTGGCGGACCATCCAGGGACCTATCGCGGGATGTCGGCGAACTACAGCGGCGCAGGTTTTTCGGACATGGTCTTCAAGGTCGACGCAGTGGCGCCCGACAGCTTTGCGCGATGGGCCGCTGCAACGGGCCGCGTCGGCCCCGTACTCGACGCACAAGCTTATTCCGCGCTGGTCAAGCCGAGCAGAGCGGTGGCGCCCTTTACTTATCGATCGGTCGCCGACGGCCTGTTTACCAACGTCATGAGTGCCGCAACGCAGCCGACCCCGGGTCTCTGTGTCGCTTATCCCAAATCCTTGAGGGCAGAACGATGAACCTGCTGGGCAAACTCGACTGGACTGCCATTCCCTTTTATGAACCCATCATCATGGGCACGGTGGCGAACGTCGGCGCCGTTGTGGTGGCGGCTCTCGCATGGGTCACCGTCAAGGGGTACTGGCCGTATCTCTGGCGTGAGTGGATCACATCGGTCGATCACAAGCGCATCGGCGTAATGTATCTCATGCTTGCGCTGCTCATGCTTGTGCGCGGCTTTGCCGACGGAATCATGATGCGCACGCAGCAGGCGGTCGCCGCCGGCGGTGCGCAGGGATATCTCCCGCCCGAGCATTTCGACCAGATCTTCTCGGCGCACGGAACGATCATGATCTTCTTCGTGGCCATGCCGTTCGTGATCGGACTGATGAATTTTGCAGTGCCGCTGCAGCTCGGCGTCCGCGACGTGGCGTTCCCCACGATGAATTCCGCGAGCCTCTGGTTGACGGCGACGGGTATCCTGCTGATCAACGTCTCGCTCTTCGTCGGTGAATTCGCCAAGACCGGCTGGGTCGCTTATCCGCCGCTCAGCGAGCTGCAGTTCTCGCCTGGCGTCGGCGTCGATTATTACCTCTGGTCTCTGCAAATCTCGGGCATCGGGACCTTGCTGAGCGGCGTCAATTTCGTCACCACGATCCTGAAGATGCGGGCGCCTGGTATGAGCTACATGCGCATGCCGGTGTTCTGCTGGACTGCGCTCGCCTCGAATCTCCTGATCGTGGCTGCATTTCCGGTGCTCACCGCACTATTCGCAATGCTGTTGCTCGACCGTTACCTCGGCTTTCATTTCTTTACGCTGGATGCCGGCGGCAACGCGATGATGTACGTGAACCTGTTCTGGGTCTGGGGGCACCCCGAAGTCTACATCCTGGTTCTGCCGGCGTTCGGCATCTATTCAGAGGTGAGCGCGACATTTTCCGGCAAGCCGCTGTTCGGTTACCGGTCGATGGTCGGCGCGACCCTAGCGATCTGCGTGCTCTCCTACACCGTGTGGCTGCACCATTTCTTCACCATGGGCGCAAGCGCGAGCGTGAACGCCTTCTTCGGCATCACCAGCATGATCATCGGGGTGCCGACGGGCGTCAAAGTCTTCAACTGGCTGTTCACGATGTACGGCGGTCGCGTCCGGTTCACGGTGCCGGTGCTCTGGACGATCGGCTTCATGGTGACGTTCGTGTTCGGTGGCCTGACCGGAGTCCTGCTGGCGTTACCGGCGGTCGACTGGCAGGTGCACAACAGCGTCTTCCTTGTCGCCCATTTCCATCACGTCATCGTGCCGGGCGTGCTGTTCGGGGCGATCGCCGGGTACAATTACTGGTTTCCCAAGGCATTCGGTTTCAGACTCGATGAGCGGTGGGGCAAAGCCGCGTTCTGGTGCTGGTTCATCGGCTTCCATCTCGCCTTCATGCCGCTCTACGTGACCGGCCTGATGGGCATGACCCGCCGGCTGCAGCACTACGATGTCCTCGCCTGGCAGCCCTGGCTGCTGGTCGCGGAGGCGGGCGCGGTGATCGTGATGGCCGGAATTGTCTGTCAGGTCGTCCAGCTCGTCGTCTCCATTCGTCACCGCGAACAGCTCTGCGACACCACGGGCGATCCCTGGAACGGCCGCACCCTGGAATGGGCCACCGCATCGCCGCCGCCAGCCTGGAATTTTGCGATCCTGCCGCGTGTCGATGAGATCGATGCCTTCTGGGCCAAAAAGCAGCGCGTGCGCGCAAAGCAGGACACGCCTCGGCGGCAGCGCGGGTATCAGCCAATCGAGGTGCCGAAGAACAGTCCAGCCGGATTCGCGACTGCGTTCTTTGCAGCGATCACCGGCTTTGCCCTGATCTGGCACATCTGGTGGATGGCGGGCGTCGGACTTCTCGGCGCGTCCGTGACGTGGCTCGCCTTCATGTTCCGCACCGAGGACGAAGTCGAGATCCCGGCAGAACAGCTTGGTCGGTTCGACCGAAAGCACTCGGTGGAGGTATCGCTATGAACGTCCTCGTTGATGCAGATTCTGTCCGCCAAGCTGAACTGCTTGATGTCAGTGAGGCGGGGCCCGCACCCAAGCGGATCATCGCAGGCTTTGGGTTCTGGATCTTCCTGCTCAGCGACATCGTGATGTTCTCGGCGCTCTTTGCGAGCTATGCCGTGCTCGCGAAGGCGACTGCGGGCGGCCCGACCGGCGCTCAGTTGTTCGATCTGCGCAACGCCGCGATGGAGACCGCCTTTCTTCTGCTCTCCAGCTACAGCTGTGGACTGATGTCGCTCGCCATCAATTCGCGGCACCAGCGGGGCACAGTCTTTGGCGCCGTGGTGACGTTCCTGCTGGGCGCGGCATTCCTCAATCTCGAGCTCCGCGAATTCCAGGACATGATTGCGGTGGGAGCGTCCCCGCAACGCAGCGCGTTTCTGTCCGCCTTCTTCACGCTGGTCGCCTGCCACGGGCTGCACGTGGCGGTTGGACTGGCCTGGCTCGTTCTCATGATGGTGCAGCTGTCGATGAGAGGCTTCCAGCAGGTCGTGGTGCGCCGCTTGCACTGCTTCTCCCTGTTCTGGCACGCGCTCGACATCATCTGGGTCCTGATCTTCACGATTGTCTATCTGATGGGAGTCCTGCCATGACCGAAGCGCGCCGGGATGTTGCACCGGGAGACAGGCCGGCGATTCCGGCTGCGGAGCGAAGCGCGTCTGCCGGCTTGCTCGTGTACACGATCGGGTTGCTGCTGGCAGGGATCCTGACAGCCACATCCTTCTGGGTGGCCAACACCACCGCGATCTGGGCTCCGGGCGTCCCGGCCGGCCTCGCCGTGCTGGCCATCGCCCAGATGGGTGTGCACCTGGTCTTCTTCCTGCACATCACGACGGGGCCGGACAGCACCCACAATGTCCTGGCGCTCGCATTCGGCGTCCTCATCGTATTCCTGGTCCTCGCGGGCTCCCTCGTGATCATGGCCAATCTGAACGAGAACACGATGGCGCATACCGAGATGATGAATCTGCAAATGCAGCGCTGAATCATATGGACGCCTCCATCATCTCCGCGTTTGCCGCCCTTACCGGCGCAACCATTGGCGGCCTGACGAGCGGGGTCGCCAATTGGCTGAACCATCGAAGCCAGGTTCGCGCGCAATGGCATCTCCATGAGAGGAAGCGGCGGCAGATCCTCTACAGGGATTTCATTGAGGAAGCCTCGAGATGTTACATCGATGCGCTTCAACACCATGACGTAGGCGAGGGCACCGCGGGCCTCGTCGCGCTGTATGCAAAGCTCAACCGAATGCGCGTGCTGTCCTCCACGCCGGTCGTGCGCAGCGCCGAGCACATCGCCAAGACAATCATGGATACCTATCTGGAGCCTGACAAAAGCTTCGGCGAGCTGCGTGACATGGCGAAGTGCGGATCCATCGATCTGTTGCGCGAGTTCAGCGAGGTATGCCGAGAGGAATTCGACGAGATGCACGACCGACAGCTTTGACTGCGGTCGCCGAGCATCAGGGCGGCATCTCTCTTTCCACGCAAGCATGTCTGCCCCTCGAGAGACCCCGCCGCATTGGCGGTATGCCCAGACCTCCATCGACAGCAACTTATGACAACGCCGCGGCAACCAGAGCAAAGCCACGGCCGGGAAAACTCCGCATAACAGCAGTCAAGCCGACGCGATCTCGTTCATCGGCTGCCGACGGAGGGTTCCATGACGTTGCAAATCTCACGACGGGGCAGGGAATATCTGAAAACGGCGCAGACCTTGCTCTATTCCGCCAGCACGATGACCGATCGAGCAGTTGCGGCTCAGCTGAAGGCCCTCGCCGACACCTACGAGCGGCGAGCCGAGGAAGCTTCGCATGTCGACGCGGCCAAGGCGCTGGCCCGGGCGGCCGCTGCTGCCGAAAGCGGGGTACTGTTCGAAGGAGGTCGGACATGACCCAGGTGTATTTCCACTGCTCCACCACGAAGAAGGTTTTCCTCGATCACCACGGGGTCGTGGTGAACGATCTCGCTGAGGCGCGCGATCATGCAACCCGGCTCGTGCGATCCCGCACCAGCGAGTGCAGCCTGGAGGATTGGCGCGACTGGGTGCTGCATGTCAGCGACGACCAAGGCGATGAACTGTTCGTCGTTCCTTTCGTCTTCGTCCTCGGCAAGCCGAATTGAGACCAGCATGCGCGCGAGACGATCGCCGACTGTGACGCTTCGCCGAAGATTGAACGAAATCGCGAGACAAGTGAGCAGGCTCATCTCGATGGCTCACGATCCGTACCGGCCCGAGCGTCACTACATGCGCGGGCCGGGTCCCAAATGGTTCGCCAAACATGGTGCCACCGCATCTGTCACGATTTGCTGAAAGGCAGCTTGGATCCCCGGCGCGTGTCTCCCCCCGTGTCCCTCGCCGGGCTTCCCGCGGCCGGTCCTTCCCTCCCGAGGACCGGCCGCCCCTTCAGGGCTCGTTCCGACAAACGACATTGAGACACGAAATGAACAACGCGAGTGACCAAGATACCTGGAGGGCACAATGAAAAAGTTTCTCACATATGCGATCGCCGCGGGTTGCCTGGTGACCCCTGTATCAGTCGCACAAGCCCACTCGGTCTATGACGGGTCATGGGACCTCCTGTTCGTGACGCAAAGAGGTGCGTGCGATCCGTCCTACAATTTCTCAGTTAACATCACGGACGGCGTCGTCACGCATCCCAATCTCGTCAAGTTCACGGGCCATGTGGCGCGCTCGGGCGCCGTCCGCGCCTCGGTGACCGTTCCTGACAAGTATGCGTCCGGCTCCGGTCTGCTCTCGAGTAATTCCGGTCATGGGACATGGAGCGGGCATTCGGGAGGCGCGGGCTGCTCGGGGTATTGGACCGCGCGGCGGAACTGACGGATTTGTCGTCCGATTGCTTGCTATCCTGAGCCCGACCGAACTCTAGCTGCGGGCCCGTATCGCACGGTAGATCAATAACAATCGGCACACCCGACACGATTTGAACGTGTGACCTTTGCCTTCGGAAGGCCACGGTTACCGGAGCGAAAGCTATTAGCTCGAAGCGGACGATCTTTGATGTCACTGCTTTTGAAATGCTCTAGCTAGCTCAAATTGGCCCATGATGAATTGGAGAGAAAGCGTAAGCTTTTCAATTGCTTAGAAGGCGGCATGTATGCACCGGGACGGTGAGAGAATAATCCCATCAGAGCTGTAGGAACGCGGCGTTATGATCTGGAGCAGGCGCCTCTGGTTGGCGTCTGCACCTCCGATTCGAGGGCGGGGTACGAGAGAGTGCTGAGGAGCAACACCAGCTGTTTTGAACTTGAAAGCGTCACACCTTTACCGCGTGGTTGCAAAGCACCGGCGCTTCGAACCGCGTCGCAGAAACGGCCTCGGCAGGTCTTGGCGCAAAGCGGACCTGCTTCGATACACGCGCAGTGGTGGGGGTGAGCGGTGCAGGAAACCATCGGACGCAAACCAGCGGCTTCCTGGTCTCTGACGGTATATGAAGCCGCCGTGCCAGTACGAGCAGTGGCGTTTTCCGCTACGTATGCAGAGCAATTCAGTCGATTGACTCCGATAGGTAGTGGAATCGCCAGCATTTCGAGCGGCACAAATTATTCTGTGAATTCAAGACCGATAAAATACGGCGGGTATACCGTCGGGATTTGTCCGTCAAACTTAAAGATTTGTGCTTGTAGATCAACGACGAAACGTCGTCCTAAATGATTGAGTGGGAGTAGGGGGCCGGCTGCCATCGCGTAGTTTAGCGTAGTTTGGTCGAATCGTTGTCGCTCCCGCCGCATTGAGAATTCGAAGTAGCGAGCTTGGCTTATCCCAGCAGAGGTCCGACATCCATTGCGACTTCACTGATGGAGTATTACAGCGCGCTCGATCGTACAGAAGGGTCGGGCGCCTGAAGCCTGGCTAAGAGCACCGACAAGTTTTGGCGCAAAGCTGAACCGCGCTCGAAATCGTCAAGCCGGAAGACGAAAATCAGGAGTCCAACCCAGCTGCAGGCGTGCCTTTTCGGTTGCCGCGTATTTGTTGGACTGCGCAATGTTATAGATGCCCGGGTCGCCGCGGTCGATGGCGAGCAGGGCGGCATAGGCCGCCGCATCCACATGAACCGGCGCAGAATTCGACGGTCGGTCCGAAGCGGTTCCGGGACCATAAAGCCGGCCATAGCGAAGGACGACGCCCTCGAGCGGCGGCGATTTCAAAATGAGATCCTCCAAGGCAATCACCCCTTGCAGGTTGATAGCGCTCTCTCCCTCGGCCCCAGCATCGAGCGCGTCTGTCTCCGCGTGCGGCTGGAGCCCAGGCGCGTAGGCCCACGCGATACTTTGTGCCACCATCCGGCGGGCGCCCGCCGCGATTGCCGCCCTGACGAGATTGCGCGTACCTTCACTACGGATGCGTGCGGTACGAACGATCGCTGCTCCCATCTCACGTGGATTGAGGCCCTTCGGGAGGTCGGTGAGCTGATGGATCACGACATCCGGGCGTGCCGATGCAACGACGCGTGATAGAGCTGATGCGTCGAAGACGTCGACCACGATCGGATCCGCCCCGAGCGACCGCAGTGTGTTGACATTCGCTTCTGACCTGGTGCTACCGCAGACGTAATGGCCAGCGCTGCGCAGGAGCGGCGTCAGGCGTCTACCGATGGCCCCTGACGCACCCGCGAGGAATATGCTATAACCCATCATTCTTACTCCTGAACCAGAATGCGCCTTAACAGCGACTACCCCGCTGTGCGCTTTCTCTCCGATGCATTCGGCGATGAGAACGCAATCGCTCCATTCCTATGATCCGGGGTGAATTTCCGCCATAGGTCAGAACAGTCGTTCCCGCGATGCCGGACATTCCTCTTTTGAGACGCGCACAACTCTTCGCACGTCAGGCGGATGCCCGAGCGCTACTTCGCCATATTGATGATCTTGGCTTGAGTGTACGCCTCGAGGCCTTCGCGTCCCAATTCTTCGCCGACGCCTGATTGCTTGGCGCCACCAAAGGGAATATCGGGCGACACGTCGAGAAACTTGTTGATCCAGACAGTCCCGGTTTCGATTTTAGCTGCTACGTAGAACGCCCGATCGAGATCCTTGCCCCAAACCGTTCCGGCGAGCCCATACTCTGAGTTGTTGGCACGAGCGATCGCGTCATCAACGTCAGAGTAGCGCAGCACCGGGACGACCGGGCCGAACTGCTCTTCAGTGACCAGTCGCGCATCGTCGGCGATGTCCCGGACGATGGTCGGTTGAATGAAATAGCCCTTGCGTCCGAGTACTTCGCCGCCCGCAACGATCTTGCCGTTCCGTTCAGCATCCTCCAGGAAGCCCTTCACCTTCTCAAACTGCGCCTTGTTCTGCAGCGGGCCCATCTGCGTCCCCTGCTTCAATCCGTCATCGACCACCCATTCGCGCGCGAGGCGAGCGAGTTCTTCGCAGATCCGATCATACTGTGAATCATGGACGTAGATACGCTTAGCTCCGAGGCAGAGCTGCCCAGCGTTCATCATGGCGGCGACAAACAATTTGGGCGCTACTGCGACCGGGTCAACGTCATCAAGCACGATCGCAGCGTCGTTGCCACCCAGCTCCAGGGTCAGCCGCTTCAGAGTGCTTGTTGCGCCACTCATCACCTTCTTGCCGGTCGTAGTCGAGCCAGTGAAGGCAACTTTCGCCACATCGGGATGACTCGATAACGCCCCGCCCAGATCATTGTTGTCCACGATGATGTTGAGGGTACCCCGCGGCAGAATCTGCTTGCAGATTTCGCCGAACAGAAGTGTCGTGAGTGGTGTGGTCGGAGCCGGCTTAGCGACAACCGTGTTGCCGGCGAGCAACGCCGGCGCGAGTTTGAGGGCCAGCAGGATAACCGGGAAGTTCCACGGCACGATCGCTGCGACCACGCCAAGCGGCATACGCTGACGCACGACCTTTTGCGTCGCATTGTCCTTCAACACTTCATACGGCAGATCGAGCTCCGCGTGATAACGGATGATGTCTGTGGAGAAGGTGATCTCCCATGCCGCTTCGGAGAGTGGCTTGCCCTGCTCCAGGGTCAGCAATCGTGTGAACTCGTCTTTTCGCGCTTCGAGCGCGTCGGCCACTCTCCCAAGAAGAGCGCCGCGCTCTCGAACCGGCTTGGCTGACCATGCGGGGAGCGCCGCTTTCGCAGCAGCAATCGCTGCTTCGAGCTGTGCGATATCAGCCCGTGGAGCAACCGCAAGCAGTTCCTCGTTGGCCGGGTTGATGATGTCGAGCGTTGCTGCACCAGCCACCAACTTGCCGTCGATCAGCAGTTTGAATTCATTCATCGTTCTCTCCCGGTCCAATCGCAAGATCGACCGCGGTCTGAACCGCGGTATGTGGAGAATTGCGCGCTTCAACGCATCGCACCTGCGCGCGACCATCCGGACGACGCGTTAGTCGTTCCGACCGCGCGGGGTGCTTATCGAGCGGGCACAACTCATCAGCCACAATTGGTCGCACACATGCTCCGCCTCAATCAGACCAAGGTGTCGCCGATACCTTGGGATCGAGTCATCGCGACTGTTGGCGCTTTCTTGGTTTCACTGGGCCCTCTTCGATGGGGCGCGCCGCCGCCTCGTTGCCGCGGCCCTCATGCGCGAGGTGCCCGCGCAGAATGGCCGACGACACCATGGTGCAATTGAGCCAGGCGGCGGGTCCTCCTAGCTACACATAAACGTCGGTCACTTAGAGGGTATAGCCATGACCATCATCAAAGCAGCAGCTGTACAGATCAGCCCGGTTCTCTACAGTCGTGAAGACACGACGGCGAAGATTGTCCAGAAGATCGTCAAGCTCGGTCGAGAGGGCGTGCAGTTCGCAACCTTTCCTGAAACCATTCTGCCCTACTATCCCTATTTCTCGTTCGTACAGCGTCCATTTGAAGCAATCGGTCAGAACCTCGTTCTGTTCGAGCAGTCTGTGACGGTGCCGTCACCCACGACCGTAGCGATCGGTGAGGCTTGCCGGCAAGCCAATATCGTGTTGTCCATCGGCATCAACGAACGCGATGGTGGAACGCTATACAACACTCAGCTGCTTTTTGATGCGGATGGCACCCTTATCCAGCGTCGTCGCAAGATATCGCCGACCCATCACGAACGTATGATCTGGGGGCAGGGCGACGCTTCGGGACTCAGGGCCGTCGACAGCGCGGTGGGACGAGTGGGGCAGCTGGCATGCTGGGAGCACTACAATCCATTGGCTCGATATGCGCTGATGGCGGACGGCGAGCAGATTCATGCAGCGATGTATCCAGGCTCATTCGGCGGCGACCTTTTCGCCGAACAGACCGAAATCAACATCAGGCAGCACGCACTTGAGTCTGCTTGCTTCGTCGTCAATGCGTGCGCCTGGCTCGACGCAGATCAGCAAGCCCGGATCATGCAAGACACCGGTTGTCCGATCGCTCCGATTTCCGGCGGTTGCTTCACGGCAATCGTCACGCCACAGGGACAATTCCTGGGACAGCCGTTGCGCTGCGATGAGGGGGCGGTGATTGCCGACCTCGACTTTTCATTGATCGACAAGCGCAAGCGCCTGATGGATTCGCGTGGTCACTATAGTCGCCCGGAATTGCTCAGCCTTCTGATCAATCGCGCACCGGCTGCGCACGTCCACGAGGTTCAGGCGCAGATGTCGTCAGTTGCTCTTGAGACCGCCGATGATTGGCCTTCCGCCCCGAAGTGACGGATCGTCGTGCCCGGCGTGAATCGATTGCATATCCGAAGGCGGTAGCAAGCCTGGGCCGAATACTGGCGCTGAGTGCAGACAAGGAAGCAAATCGATGGCTACTTACGAACCCGCGATCACCGCGCTGCTGTGCATCGACTTCTACAACGACTTCCTGAGCGTCGGCGGAAAGCTCTGGCCGTGGGTTAAGGAAGGCGCCGAGGAGGCCAACCTGCTGGAAAACCTTCGCACGATCGTTCGAGCCGCCCGTGAGGCAGGTATCGCGATCTATCACGTTCCACATCATCGCTGGGAACCCGGAGACTACGTGGATTGGAAGTATCCCTCGCCCTATCAGCTTGGCGCGGCGGAACGGCAAGCCTTTGCGAAGAATAGTTGGGGCGGGACGTTTCACAAAGACTTCCAGGTCGAGGTGAGCGATATAGTTGCAACCGAGCACTGGGCGTCGAGCGGCTTTCCCAACACGGATCTAGAACACCAGCTCAAGCGATACGGCAAGGAGAAGATCATCTGCACGGGCTTGTTGGCGAACACCTGCGTCGAAGCGACGGCCCGCATTGGAATGGAACTCGGCTTCCACGTTACGTTGGTACGTGATGGGACGGCAGCGCGCTCACATGAAGCCCTGCATGCTATGCTGGACATCGACGGTCCGACCTTTGCTCACGAGATCCTGACGACCGCCGAGTTGGTTTCCGCTATCCGGGCTTCCGCGTCCGCTGGCGAAATGTCTGCAGGACAGGCGAGTTCAAAGCCGCTCTAGCCGATCATACTACGCTGGGTAAGGAATTTCGCAGGCCCGTGGCGCTGACGTCCGTCCCGCGCTTCCCACGCCTGCCCCATTGAGGACGGCGACGCAACGTGTCCATCGGAACGGGACTGGTCCACCTGCGAGCAGATACGCCTCAGGCTATTCTTGTGGGTGAAGCCGAGCGCACGATGGAGAAAAGTGCTCTCGTAGCCGCTGACTAGGCAAGTTCACGTACCGCCGGCCACGGGGGGCGGATCACAAACGGCCGTCGGCTCTCGCCTTTTGGGAAGCGGCCACAGACCCAGAGGCAACCGAAGAACTTTGAAGAAGGGCCTCGTCGCCGTTGAAAAGCACAGATCCGTACTAAGTAGACCTGTCCTGACCAAGACGGAGCTTGGCGGCCATCGTTGCTAGATCAACAAGGGAGCAAGCCTGCATCTTCCTCATGACCCGACCTCGATGCGCCTTCACCGTGATTTCGCTGATACCAAGATCGAAGGCAACCTGCTTATTCAGCCGGCCAGTCGTCACCAACGACATGACCTCTCGTTCGCGCCGACTGAGCATCCGGTATCGGTCGGCGATGACCTGAATTTCAACTTCCCGATCAAGTAAGGCGCGGCTATGCTCAATGGCGTTGCGAATGGCCTCGAGCAGAGCATCGTCGGAGAATGGCTTGGTCAAGAATTCGACCGCACCCGCTTTCATTGCCCGCACGGACGTCGGCACGTCCCCGTATCCGGTAATAAAAATGATTGGCATGTCCGTGCGATCACCTGCCAGGCGAACTTGAAGTTCGAGACCATTCAGATCGGGCAAATTCACATCAAGGATAAGACAGCTGGGAGCCTGCACTCGTGGATGAGAAAGGAACCCCTGAGCTGATGAGAAGGTCTCCGGTCGCCAACCGGCCGAACTGATCATCAATTCCAATGACTCGCGCACTGAAATATCGTCGTCGACAACAAACACGATCGGCAGGGTGTGCGACATGAATGACATCCAGGACAAGCGCTCTGTTAATTTACCGTACCTTCCCGCATTCGATGGTACTACGCGGCATTCTGCCCACACGAAGCGCAAGATCGATGGCATCGCGCAGCGAGGCGTCACTGAACGGCTTGAGCAGACATTCCACCGCGCCTTCTGCCATTGCGCGTGGCCGGACCGTCTCGTCACCGTGACCAGTAATGAAGACGATCGGAACGTCTTGCCGGCGTAACCGGAGTTCTCGCTGTAGGTCCGGTCCTGACATTCCCGGCATGGCCATGTCCAAAATCAAGCAGCTCGTGAGATCGATATGGTCGGAAGCAAGAAACTCCTCGGCTGACGAAAACGCTTCAGCAACGAAACCGAATTCCCTCAGCAGGTCTGGTAGCGATTCACGTACCGATTCGTCGTCATCGACAATCGAAACGAGCAAACGGCTCGTCATTAAAGGCTCCTCATCACTTGGTCCCGCGTGGCAGGGCCCCAATTAACGCTTAGATCGTGGTTCTCTGCACTCGCAAGCCCAAGTGGGATGGAAAAGGAAACAGAAGCGCCATGGGTATTATTCGGTTGCGCCCACAGCCGACCATGATGATTTTCGATAATGGACCGGCTGACCCACAAGCCGATCCCCATGCCGGCTTCCTTGGTCGTGAAGAAGGCATCAAAGATCCTGTGCAGGTCATGCGGGGCGAAGCCAACTCCTTCGTCTTTCACGGTAAGGCGCACGCTCTCATCCGTATCGCGTTCGGTTTTGACGATGAGCCGCTTGGGGCGATTGTCGATACCGCCCATCGCATCCGACGCATTGCGAACCAGGTTCAGGATAACCTGCTGAAGCTGGACGCGATCGCCCATGACGGTCGGAAGGTCATCGTCAAAATCCATCTCGATATTGATCCGATCCCTCTTGAGCTCGTTCAGCAGCAGCGCGATGACCTCTTGCGTCGCTTCATTGAGGTGAACTCGCTCCATCGAAAACCGGCGTTTGCCGAAGAGCGCCCGTAGTCGAACGATCACGTCGGAAGCACGGTTCCCGTCCCGTATGGTGCGCCGCGCGGTCTCGCGTGCTCCGTCAACATTGGGTGGATCCGCGGCCAGCATCCGCAGACAGGTGCTGGCATTGGTGAGAATGCCCGACAAGGGCTGGTTGACTTCATGGGCGATCGAGGCCGTCAACGCTCCAAGGCTCGCGATTCTCGATACCCGGGCAAGCTCTGATCTGACATCCTCAAGTGCCTCTTCCGAGACCCGGCGCTTGGTGACGTCCTGTACGGCGCCGATGTATTCGAGCTGACCTCTACGGTTCCGGGTCGCATGCGCGACCAGATGAAGATATTTGACCGATTGATCGGGCATAAGCAGCCGGTGCTCGTACTCGAAATCCTCTGCCTCCGCGCTCACCCGGGCGATCATGTCCTTCATCAGCGAGATGTCGTCGGGATGAACTCGCGATCCGATGAGCTCAAGCGTCACCGGGATCGCTTGGTCAAACTCGAAAATGCGATAAACCTGCTCTGACCAAATGATCTCTCCGGTCGCGACGCACCATGAGAAGCTGCCGGTCTTGCTTAGGTGCTGGGCTTCGGTGAGAAACGCTCCACTTCGTTGCAATGCCTCCTCCGACCGCCTGCGTTCCGTTATGTCGCGCAGGTAGCAAGTAAACGATGGTGGTCCTTCCAGAGGAATACGAGAGATCGCGAGCTCGACGGGGAATTCGCTGCCGTCCGCACGTACGGCCGTCATCTCAACCCGTTTGCCGATCAATCGTGTTTCACCCGTTCGCAGATATCGAGCCATGCCTTGCCGATGCTTCTTCCGCAGAGCCGGGGGGATGATGGCGTCCGCCAACTCCCTACCGACAATCTCGCCACGGGGATAGCCGAAGGTGCGTTCCGCAGCCGGGTTGAACTCGATTACGCGCCCTTCGTGATCCATCGTGATGATGCAATCCAGCGCCGCGTCCAAGATCGCGGCCTTGCGCGCTTCACTTTGCTTCAACGCGGTGTCGCTCAGGGCGCGTTCGATGGCTATGCTGGCGACGTGCGAAAATTGAGCGATGAGATCCTGTTGTTCTCGGGTGGGCGTGCGAGGCTTGTCGTAGTAGATCGCGAAAGCGCCGACGACCTTGCCCATCGTCGACGTGATCGGTGTTGACCAGCACGCTTGGAGCCCATGCGCCATCGCCATTGGGCACCAGGCATGGGCCGCCCATCGTGTTTCCAGCATGAGATCGGCGGCGATGACCTGCTCGTTCAGATGCGCGGCCATCGCGCAGGGGCCTGAATCGACATTCACCGGGCGGCCAATGATTGAGTTGATGAAGGTGGCCGGAAGGCTAGGCGCGGCGCCGTGTTCAAGCCGCGTGCCGGTTGGGTCGACCAGCACCACGCTGCAATAGCAGCCCTCGCTCGTAGTCTCAACGAGGCGGCACAGTGCCACGAGAATGTCCGACATTGAACTGCCGGCGGCCGCCATTTCCAGCAGTTGCTTTTCGCACAAGAGTAGCGACTCAGCACGTCTCCGGTCATCGATATCGCTCTCGATCATGTACCATCGTACGATTTGTCCGCGCGCGTCTCTGCGGGGCATCCCACGCACGTGAAACCATCGATAAACGCCGTCAGCGCGTCGCATACGCTGCTCGACATCGTACGGCTCCCCCGTGGCTATCGATCGGTCCCAAGCCACTCTTACCGAAGGGAGATCGTCGGGGTGAACCAGACTTCCTGTCCTCCAGCCCTTTAGATCCTCGAGCGTCGTCCCGACATAGTCGAGGACATGCTGATTGACGCTCTCGAGTTCCCCCGTCGGCGTCATGAAGAATACCATCGCAGGAATGGTGTCGGAAATGGAGCGATGAAGGCTCTCGCTCGCCCGACCAAGCCTCCCTCGGTCCTCGATATCAATATTCAGTCCAATCCATTTGACGATTTTTTGGGGCCCGTCGACTAATGGTCGAACTCGGATAGTGAACCAGTGGTATTCTCCATCGCGGCGACGCAGGCGCGCTTCCATCGCGCTTTCCGCGCCGGCTATCAGAATCGACCGCCAGCGCTCTAGCAGACCGGGTAGATCTTCCGGATGGACGGCACGCCGCCAACCGGCCCCCACTAGCTGGCCAGCATCAAGACCGGTGTACTCACACCAGCGACGGCTGACGTGATCTACATTTCCGTCAGGTAACGCCGTCCAAACCAATCCTGGAAGCGCATCGAGTACAGGACTGAGGTCGTTCTCCATGGGGCTCGTTCCTGACGGTCACCGTGAAAGAATAATGCGCCGGGGAGCCACGCGGGGTCGATGATACCTTGGTGTCGGTTCAAGGATCGCCGCTCCGGCTTTGACCAGAAGCCTACTCCCTGGCCTGCTCGATCGACAATCGATTTTGTCCGCGATCTTCGGCATTTACTGGCATCGGCGAAGGCTCGTGCTTGGGCCGACGACTGACGATCGCGCGACTTGTCGACTTAAACGTCAGACGGCTGGCGACACCTTCGTGCAATGGATTCATTGCCGATACCCGTTAGATCGAACGTCAGCCGATGAAACGTCGCTTCCTTGTTTTTCGCAATCGGCGCCGAAGTAAAGCTCTCTGCCGGAGTGCGTCATGGACAAACGTGAATTCGACTACGTCATCGTCGGGGCAGGTTCTGCGGGATGCGTGCTCGCCTCGCGTCTCACGGGGGATCCGAGCGTCTCGGTCTGTCTGCTCGAAGCTGGCGGCCGAGACACGAGCGTTCTGATACAGGCCCCCGCTGCCTTCGTCGCAATGGTACCGACAAAGCTCAACAACTACGCGTTCCAGACTGTACCGCAGCCTGGCCTGAACGGCCGCCGTGGATATCAACCGCGTGGCAAGGTGCTTGGAGGCTCAAGTTCGATCAATGCGATGTTCTATGTGCGCGGAAACAAATGGGATTACGACCACTGGGCCGCGCTCGGCAATCCTGGCTGGTCCTATGACGGCGTGTTGCCGCTGTTCCAGCGGGCTGAACACAATGAAGAGTTCAAGGATGATTACCACGGTCAGGGCGGACCTCTGAACGTTACCTATCAGCGATACGAGAGCCCGCTCACCAAGCTGTTCCTTGAGGCCGCGGCGCTGCGGCAAATCCGGTCAAATCCCGATTACAATGGAGCGGAGCAAGAAGGTGCCTTCGCGTATCAGGTCACCCATAAGGATGGCGAGCGGTGCAGCACGGCGAAGGCCTACCTCACTCCGAACCTGTCGCGCAAGAACCTCGCAGTTTTGACACACGCCATCTCTGCCAAGATACTGATGAGGGATCGTCGAGCGTACGGCGTGTCATATTACCAGGGCGGGCAGGTGAAGGAGGCGCACGCCCGGCGAGAAGTGATACTTTCCGGCGGCGCCTTTGGTTCGCCGCAACTTCTGCAACTCTCCGGAATAGGACCTGGCGAGGCGCTGACGCAGCTTGGCATTCCGATCCTGAACGACCTACCCGGTGTTGGTGCGAATTTACAAGATCATATCGATTACATCCAGTCGTGGCGCGTGCTGGACAACGTCGGGACGGTTGGCATTTCGTTCAGAGGCGCAGCGAGAATGCTGCGTGCAATCCTTGAGTGGAATTGCAGCCGTACCGGCTTAGTGACAACGACCTATGGCACGGCGGGCGCGTTCATTCGATCATCGCCAGAAGTCCCGGCCCCCGATTTGCAATTGATCTTTGTCATTGCAATCGTCGACGATCACGCACGCAAGCTCCACCTTGGCCATGGCATGTCCTGCCACGTTGATGTCTTGCGACCCCATAGTCGAGGTGTCGTAGGACTTACCAGCAACGACCCGCGCGATCCGCCCCGGATCGATCCCAACTTCCTTTCCGACGAGCGCGATCTAAGGCTGTTAGTCAAGGGAGCCCAGATCCAGCAAGGAATTATCGAATCCCGCCCATTCCATCAACTCCGCGGGGAAATGCTGTACCCGACGCGAGCCGACGATGTTGCCGGTCTTGAGAGCGATATTCGCAGTCGAGCCGATACGCAGTATCACCCGGTTGGCACCTGCAAGATGGGCCCGGATGACGATCCGATGGCGGTGGTGGACGCCCGGCTGCGTGTACGCGGCGTTGACGCGTTGCGCGTGGTTGACGCGTCCGTGATGCCAACCATCGTCGGCGGCAACACCAACGCTCCCACAATCATGATTGCCGAAAAGGCTGCGGATTTAATCCGAGAGGACGTCTGAACATTCGTTTCACACAGGGACTAAAGGGATGGAGGCCGAACACATGCAAACGAACCACTCCAGCAGCAACGCACAGAACGTCGTCGATTTGCGCCTCGAGCCTACATCGGTCGACCATTTGCTCATCCAAGAGCTTTCCCATCGTGTTAAAAATGAGCTCACGTCAGTGATTGGACTCGCTGTATCGATCGCGCGCCGCTCTACATCTCACGAAGTTAAGTCTGCCCTCGCCAAGGTGAGCAATACGTTACATTGCTATGCGGTGGCGCATCGGGCGTTACAGATGCCGGTACATTGCACCGAAATTGACGCATCTGAATACGCTGCCGCGCTCTGTAATTCGCTCTCGTGCGCTCGGCTTGATCCTCAAGGAATTGAGCTGATACTCATCTTGCGACCATTCAAGTTGCGTTCAGAGCGGTGTTGGAAGCTTGGTCTCATCCTTTCGGAACTGATCACAAACAGCGCACGTCACGCCTTCGGAAATCGCGGCGGGACCATTGAGGTCACCCTGCGTACCTCGGGCTTGCTGGTTGAATGTTGCGTTAAAGACAACGGCTCAGCCCAGAGCCCATACGGGATCGGCCAAGGGCTGAAAATCGTAGCTGCTCTAGCAAAGGAACTGGGCGGCACGATCAGCCATGAATTTGGATTGGAAGGCGCCACATCGACCCTGACGTTTCCGATCGAAGCCAAGTCGCGACTTGTCGACGTCGTTGCTGCCAAGCCAGGTCAGAAATGAAGCAATCGGCGGCGCATGCCGATCGTTGTCTCTAAGAGCCCTCACCAACAGGAAAGGATCTTCCATGAACGGCCGTATTGACTACATCAAGGCGTCGCCGGCGGGCTACAAGGCGTTCGCAGAGGTTTACGCGCTCCTTCAGGAGAGCAGTCTCGCGAAAGAATTGATCTATCTCGTCTATTTGCGGGCATCGCAGATAAACGGTTGCGCGTATTGCATTGATATGCATTCACGCGATTTGCTCAAGTTCGGAGTCGCGGTCGAAAAGCTCGTGCTTGTACCGGTCTGGCGAGATGCGGGCGCGCTATTCAGCGTCCGCGAACGCGCTGCACTCGCCTGGGCGGAGACCGTAACTCGCGTAGCCGAGACCAACGTTCCTGCCGCTGACTATGAATCTGCTGTCGCCGAGTTCAACGGCACGGAGCTCGCAGACCTAACCTATGCGGTCAGCTTGATGAATGTGTTCAATCGCCTGTCGATCGCATTCCGCACGCCGCCCGCGGCCTCGCTCAAAGTCGCGAATGCGGCATCGGCCGTCGGCCGGCGCGACGAGTAGGGCATCGACCAAGTCCTGGCACCTCCTCCCGCTGCCAGGGAAAACTGGAGCCGTCGGAACAACCGACGGCTCCTTCTTCAATGATCGTCCTATGCTCGCGGACAGGCAGACAATGGCGACCAAGCGTTATGAACAAACGGGAGCTCAAATGCCGAGCCGACATCCGAACTCTTAAATCGCATCGACGCTCGGCCCTTAGATGGAGGTGACAGATAAGCGTGTCTCAAGGGGCTCACGCCAACCGAGTTTGCAACCCTCCCCAACGGGGCCAAACCCAGAACGGAGTCTACTTATAAACGGGGCGAATTGGGGAACAGGTCACAATACGCATCCGGCAGAACCGGCACCCACTATAACGTAGTCAAATTCACCATGAACCATCGAGTGCTCCCGGTGAGAGGGGTTGTGCCTTCCGATGTGAGACGAAAACGTCGTGTGTCGAATGGAGCGTCTCAGCTGCACCCTTCTGGTTGCGCAGATCTGGAAGTGAATCCATTGCACCAAGGTGTCGCAGGGATTGCATCTGTGGGTTTGGATGTGCCGTGGTCTCAATCAGACGTCCGCGACGAGCATTCGCTCGTGACGAAAGAGACAGAACATCGTGGGCGAAATCGATTGTCGGCAGGCCGCTATAAAGAAAGGTGCCTCGTGGTGAGCGGAAGGCTTAGCGATGAAGCCTCAGCACCAGGTTATGATTGACCGCTGTCTTGGCGGTCGCGGGCAGGGCGGCGTACCGATAGGTCACAAGGTATCGACGACACCATGGTGCAATAGATTCGCCTCCAGCTCAGAGGCAAGAGTCCATGGCAGGCACGGCAGCCGCGTCGAGGAGCCGCTGTCAATGAGGTTCAACGTTGCTTGTCGACTGCGATGGTTGGACGAGACGCGATTCCGTTAGGCTCGTAAGGCGAGAGCCTTCGCCATTAAGGCGGTACTGCAGGAATGAGCGCCGGCATGAGAAGGGAAACGAGAGTAGGTGGATGATGAAAATCCTGCATGTTTGCTGTAGTCCTCGCGGCCAGTTCTCCGAGAGTTACAGGATATCTCGTAAGATTGTCGAATTGTTGCGCGCGAAGGAGCCATCTTCGGTGCTCACAAATCGAGTCATCGGTGGCGGAGCGATCGCGCATATAGATGCGAGCTATGCATCCGCGCTTGGTACAACCGAATCGTCATTCGCGGAAGCGTTCCCAATGGGCTCCATGTCCCGATCCGAAGAGCTCATTCAGGAGCTGGAGCGCTCCGACTATGTTGTCATCGGGACCCCTATGCATAACTTCACTGTGCCGTCTGGACTAAAGGCGTGGATTGATCACGTCGTTCGCGTCCGCCGAACGTTCGATTCGACCAAGGAGGGCTATGTGGGCAGGTTGCGCGACCGCCCAGTCTTTGTCGCCGTGTCTTCGGGCGGGAAATACTCCGGTGAGCGCGCGCGTCAGCCGGATTTTCTTACTCCGTATCTAAGAGCCATCCTGGGCGTTATCGGACTGAATGATCTGACCGTCTTCTCCATCGAAGGTACTGCCTTCGGCCGGGAAGCTGTCGTTGAGGCGAGGATCAAGACAGATCAGGCGCTGGAAGAGTACTTTCGCCATTTGCCGGTACGGCCGCATTGCAGCGGCGACGTCTTTCCGTGATCGGGAGCGTGGCCGTCCTCTATAGCGGCAAAACGTCTCAGACATGAAAGGAGAAGTCGGTATGTCAATCCGCAACAACATATTCTCTGTTGCGTTCGGTATCGCGTCGATGACGGCTGCCAATGCAGAAGGCCTTCGTCCCCTCGGAGGCACGAGCATCGATCTTGGAGGCATATCTGGGATCGCTTACTACACTGTCGAGCGCGATGGGTTCCGCGTCGTTGCCACTCTTGCGCAGGGCGTGGCGGGAACGCCGATTCGTGTCATTTCTGTACTCGCACCTGGCCAGCGCGTGGTTCTCTCAACACCGCGACAATCGGATGCGGTCGAGATTACTCGGAAAGGCGACAGCGTTGTGGTTCGCAAGGCGAAAGCGACAGCGAACTGACTTCGAAACGAGCCGGTGCGGTTAGTCAAGCAATGTGAAGATACGGATCGCTAATGTGGCCGAGCATTAGCGACGGTTGCGCTTCAGAGGGTCGAGATAGGCTTGCACCGCGGTTCGTTGATAGGAAGCGTAGATATGTCCACCGGATACACTGATCCATGGATGATGGCTTCTTCGAAGTTTCAGCTGCCATACGAGAATGCGCATCCCGGCTGTATGCCACGCCTATTGGCGCCGACCTATCAGCGCGGGCTGCAGCGTATGCAGCCCCATTAGCAGGAGCGAAGCCGGGTACTTGTGCGCGCGAGTTGCGCAATTTGATTACTCTTCGTGCGCCCGCGGCGGGCTGGCGGCTCATAGCTTTAAAGGAACACACCGAGGGCGTTTGGTCGCTCACAGATCGGATCGGGTGATGCCCGCGGCGAAGTTGCAAATTCAGCCTATTGATCCAGCTGCCGCCGCGCCGCTTTACCAACAGATTTGCGATCGCATTCGGGACGCTATAACCAATGGTGTGCTGAAACCAGGAGACCGCATTCCCTCGGCACGGGCGCTGGCTAACGAGTTGGGGCTGGCCAGGGGGACGATCGAAGCGGCCTATTCTCTGTTGGCCGCCGAGGGGTATATCGAGGCGCGCAGACAGGCAGGCACTATTGTCAGCCCGGTCCTTGACCCGCAAGGGCCCATTGCCAGATCAGCAGCGCTACCGGCTCCCCGCGTGGACGTCGTCAGCTTTCGCCCAGAATCGATCCTGCCGTTCCAAATGGGTTTGCCTGCCCTAGATGCCTTTCCGCGAAAGATCTGGGCGCGTCTCGGCGCGCGCAGTGTGCGGGCCATGCAGCCATCTGACATGATCCATCCTCCTGTGTGCGGCTTGGCTTCGCTGCGCATGGAAATCGTCAAGTATCTGCAGATTGCACGCGGGATTAGCTGTTCTCCCTCCCAGGTGTTCCTTACCTCAGGGTACCGCCAAAGCGTGGAATTGATCGGTTATGCCTTGCTGAAGGCGGGTGATGGCGTCTGGCTTGAAGATCCGGGATATCCGCCCACGCGCAAAATACTCAAGTACATGAACATCGAAGGCGTGTCGGTTCCGGTCGATGAGGAGGGCATAATTGTTTCCGATGCAACCAAACTGGCGCCCCGCGCTCGCGCGGCGGTCGTCACGCCTGCACACCAGAGCCCGCTTTGCATGTCGTTGTCGTTGCCTCGGCGCCTAGCATTGTTGGACTGGGCCGCGCGAAGCAAGGCATGGATCGTTGAAGACGACTACGATGGTGAATATCGGTATGTCAGCCGCCCCCTTCCTGCGCTGAAGAGCCTCGATCGGGATGGGCGAGTTCTTTATGCCGGCACGTTTAGCAAGGTGCTCTTTCCGGGCATAAGGCTGGCCTATCTCGTGGTGCCGTTGGTGCAAGTCGAGAGGTTTACGCAAGTCATCGAAAGTCTTTCCGCGGGCAGTCCTGGACTTACTCAAACCATCGTTGCTGCATTCCTTTCAGGGGGCCATTTTGCGCGCCATATCCAGCGTATGCGGAAGCTCTACGCCGTGCGCCGCGAGGCGACTGCCGCAGGTTTGGAAAGCGTGCTGGGAAAGCACGTGCGAATAGACCGACAACCGGGCGGTATGCACCTCATCTTGCGTCTGCGAGGCGACCGTTCAGACCGCCGGCTTGTCGCAAGCATGCGGGCAGGGGGCTTGTACGCGGAAGCCCTCACCGACTGGACCAGGGGCCGATACGGGGTATCCGGCCTTCTCTTGAACTTCACAAATATCGATTCGCAGCGCACGGCCGAGAATCTCGGACGGCGCATCTTGGATTCGATGTAACTCAAGCTTGAGAACCGGCCGGTGCAAAATCATGGCCCATCTATAGACCTCCGTCATGGTCCTTTTTGAAGTGGCGAAGAGGCGAGACACTGAAGGTCTGAAGCTGGAGCACCCCTCGGAGAAAGTGACCTTGACCAGCAACTGGTTGATCTCGCGTTTCCGCGAATGCGGTCGAAGCTCGGCAAATAACAGATGGATCTAACGCATATGACATGGATCATCCTGGTCTCCGCCGGTCTTCTTGAAATCGGATTTGCCTTGAGCATGAAGTGGTCAGTGGGTTTCACGCGGCTAACGCCGTCGCTGTTTGCCGCCGCCGCCGGCTTGTCGAGCGTCCTTCTTCTATCCCTCTCGCTCCGCACGCTTCCCGTGGGAACGGGCTACGCCGTCTGGACCGGTATCGGCGCGGCAGGTACCGCTATTTTCGGTATGGTATTGCTGGGCGATTCAGCCTCGCTCGCGCGCGTGCTTTGCATCGTCTTCATTGTGGGAGGCGTGATTGGGCTAAAACTCGTCTCAGCGAACTGAGGCTTAAAGGTACGATCTCGCTGACCAGATGTCCCGATGTGCCGGAGCGGCTCGGAGTTGTCTGGCTTCTCACAGAACGGGGCCGTCAAGGACAGACTGTTGGACCAGTCGCAAAGCAATTTCATGGCCCTTGGATGCAAGTCGCGAATACGTATCGTTGGCGATCAAGGTTGAGGCAGGCGTCGGACTGCGACGGTTGCTGTGGGCTTGTTCGAAGCGTCGCTCCTAACGGCTGATGCGATGGGCCATCATCATCCCGATCCTTTGCGGGAAGGTCCTCATAATCTCGCGGCATCAGGTGTCAAAGCGACTAACATGTTCCACCAAGCGCGCTCACACCCCTTCCTCGCAATTGTCCTGGCGATATGCATCTTCCTTGTCGATACGCTTTCATCTCTTCACTTTACTGTGGCCTCCCTGTACGTGGCCGCAATTCTGATTGGCGCGCACGATCTTGAGTGCACGGGCATCATTTTCAGTGGAATTTCATGCGTCGCGCTAACCGCGCTCAGCTATCTTCTAACGCACGGAATCACCTTTGTCGGCGCGGCTCCCTTGAGGTCTATTGTCAGCTTCGCGACAATCGCAATAACGACCGCGCTGGTGCTGAAAAATCGGTCAGCAAATGCGAGTCTTGCTGAGGTCAAACGAGAGCGTAGGAACTTGGCGCGTTTTTTCTCGCCGGAAATCGTGAAACGGCTCGTTCAGATCGATGTGCCCTTTTCCGCAGCTCGTCGCGAGAAAGCAGCGGTCTTGTTCGCCGATGTTGTTGGATTCACCGCCTTCACGTCTGAAAAGACACCTGACGAAGTGATCGGATTTTTGCGCGAGTTGCTGGCAATGCTCGGCGAAGCCGTATTTGCGCACGGTGGTTCGATAGACAAGTTCCTTGGGGACGGTCTCATGGCCGTGTTCGGCCCACCACTTGCCAGTGACCGGGACGCAACAAACGCGGCGCTTTGTGCCATGCGAATCCGTGATTGCCTTGCCCAATGGAATGCCCGACATCCCAACGACCCAGGCAAGCTCATTCGCATTGCCGTCGGCATTCACTGGGGGGAGGTTGTGCAGGGCGACATCGGCACCGATAAGCGGCTTGAGTTCACAGTGGTTGGCGATACCGTAAACATCGCAAGTCGTGTGGAAGCTTACTGCCGAACACTCAACGCGACAGTACTGGTCACCGGAGATTTCATTCAATCGCTGATTGCGGAAGGCAGCGTCGACGTCGCCAACGCCTTCACAAGTGAAGGAGAACATCTTCTCAGAGGCTGCCGAAAGCCGCTTCATCTCTACAGCCTAAAAGTACGCTGAGGGGTGTTTCACTCAGGACGAAGTACGCAAGCGTTGAAGGTCGCGGCGATGGGAGATGGCTTGCTCAGCAGCGTGGCGAGCCTTCTGTCACCGTTGATGTCCGAGTTCGATCTTTGAACCTACGCCTTCTGATGCGCCCGGTGTGCGCTTGGTCATCGCGGCTGAAGTCGCTGACAGCTGGGCTCTCATGGTGCCCCTGATCACATGTACGCGCCAGCCCTATTCGGGCAAAGAATCGCCCGATCCACCCACTTCGCCCGGAAAATCCTTCAATTTCGGCAAGCCGTCTCGCATGGGCAGAACCGTCTCAGCGTAATTTACGTGCAGCGATGGCTTGAACACGAGCGTCGGAAGCGTCGTTGCGAATACGTTTACCCGATTCAACGTCGGAATGGCAATCATCAATTGGCTCCCGCACCGTCTGCAAAACTTACGCTTGCTGCGTTCGGTTTTCTCAAAAGTTTGGACATGCTCCTCACCAGCTGTGATCGTGACGGCCTCCGCCTTCCAGATAGTGAAGGCAACGACCGGCCCGCTGGCCCAGGTACGGCAGGTGGTGCAATGACAGTATCCCATGGCCTCAGGTGCTCCCGTGGTCCGCAGCTCAACGGCGCCGCAAAGGCAGTGCCCTGTATGGTTCATTCGATACCTCACAATCCCTCAGATGAAGTCGGCAGGACTCCGCACGCTCGGTCCTTCCAGACCGTCAAACGGCGCTATTTATCTTGATGGCCGACAAGTACGGTCGGCGGCACGCCTCTACCTTTCAGATAGAAGACAATGAGTTTCGCAGGCTTTGTCGCGCTGGCGTTGCGGCTCACAACGTGTACGTCCGTGGGCCCTTCATAAAAGACCTCGCCGGCATTGACGGTCTTGGAGGCTTCACCTCCGACCTGCGTGACAATGCTCCCCTCCAAAACGTAGACGAAGAGATCCGCATTATGCCGGTGCGGTTGCGAGACCTCGCCGGGGGCGAAGTCGACAAGTTCGACCATACCTTCCTTCCCTGGAAAGTCGGGTAGCCCTTTGGTCATCAAAGTCGTTGCCGTTCCCGTGCCTGCATGGGCGGAGGCAAATGGAGATGTCGCGCCAAGCACGAGGGAAATAGAAAGCGCCAGTCTTTTCATTGTTCGATCTTTCCTTTTAGTTGTGCCAAACTGTCAGTTGGTCGCTAGCATCGCGCTTCTTGAACTATTTGGTTAGCTCCATGATCTGACTCGTGAACTATGCCAAGTCCGTCCATCCCTGATGAGCTATTCGTAGAAGGATACCCATGGTCTCGACAGGGATCGTTGCCCCGGATCAATCGAGAAAGGTCGCTGAGGAATTGCCTCAACCGTGAGGCACCGAAGGCGGCCGCGACTTCGATGCCAGTCACACTTCGGTGCCTAGGGTGACTATCGACGAGTTCTGGCGTCATCCAAGGAATGAAGTTGCTGCGCGTCGTCGCGCCAACTGGGTCCAGAAGGATGGGGAAGACCGCTAGGCGGACTTCTTTGTCGTCTGAGCGAGAGCGGCGTGCGTGTGCTACGCAGTTTCGGCTTAGGTTGTTCGCCACGTGAACCTTGTCGGCCCGAATTGCGACCTCAAGAGCGCGGGCTTTAGGACATTCTTCCAGAATGGGCGCCGTCGCCCGTCCGCCTTGGGGTCACGCTTTCTCGCACTCCACCTTTTCCAGCGTTTTCGACCGCCGGCTTTGCTGCAGGTCGGAAGTGCAGGAAAAGCGCGGGCGTCCGAGCAGCCCTGCATTCCGCTCGACACCCACTCCAAAGGGTGGAGAGCCCAGTTGTTAGGAGTGGCCGCTGTCGGCGCAAACGCGACCTTAAGGGTCTGCCCTGCAGAGCGGTGACGGTATTTGCTGAAACTCGCGGAAAGCTCAAGAGGAGGCCATTCCGAGCTAGAGTCCGTCTAGTGCCTCGATTGATTCCGATACTTGGTGAAGGCACCATTCCTCAGAGCCACAGAAATTTTCCTGTGAATTCAAGACCAAATAAATGGGGCGGGTATACCGTCGGAATTAGACCGTCAGCTCTAAGGATTTGTGCTTGGAAATCAACGCGGAGGCATCTTCCTAAACAATTGAGTGGGAGTAGTGCAGTGGGCTGATATCGCGCGGTCTGGCGTAGTCTGGAGAAGGTTGTCGATCTCGTCGCATCGAGGACGCTGGTCGAAGTAGTGCTTGGACTTATCGCGCTCGAGATCTGCAATCCACAACGACTATGCTAACGGAATACTACAGCGGGCTTCAGCGCACAGAAGGGCAGGGCCCCAATCTCGAGAACAGGAAAGTTTTGGCGCAAAGCGCACCCGTCCGCTTCGACGCGGCGAACCGCTCATTCAGCCGACTTGGGTCGCCGGTGATGCTCCAGCTTTCGCCGTCGAAAACGGCGATCCGGAGGGTCTTGAACGCTCCGTAGTCATCGGGCTTGGTACTGATCGAGATGCCTGGCAGCATCATCGGCAATCGTTTTCCGTGCAGCGACGCGGCCTGGCGGATCGGGTCTCCCGCGTCGGTCGTCGCCGCACTTCTTCAGCGCAAGTTGGACGTCGTGGACGTTCATATAGGCGACGAGGACTAAATAATCGTCTGGACTGACTGACACGGCGTACTTTTCAGCCTTGTAGGCCTTGACCTCGACGAGCTTGCGCGGCTGCTCGATCACCTTTGGGGGCGCTGTAGGTCGGATTGCCGGTCCCGCCAGATTTTCCGTTGTTGCTGGGCTGTTTTCGAGTCTCGGCGATGCTCCAGTCTTGGAGCCCGCCTGTCTAGTCCTCAGGCTGATCGCTTTCGCTGTTTGACATAAGTCCGGCGCGAGTAGCCCATCGCAGCGCGCTTACCGATGTCGCGAGCTCCTTTTGCGGGAAATCCGGCAGGTTCATGGACCAGCTCGAACCGTCCGCTGAAAAGCGAACGAATGACTTACGCGACATCGTAGATAACGAGCGTCAGGCGCGGATCTTCGTTCGCTTGAAAGGTCGCATAGTTGGCTGTGATCGCTCCAAGTGTCGGGTGACGTATGGCCTTCTTACCGGAAGTTCGCTTCCGCACTCCGTGGTCCTTCCACCATCGCCGAAAATCGGAGCTAAGTCGCTTCAGATCCTCAACCAACTCCAAGAACTCCGGCGCGTCGGACCAAAAATCGAAGTTCGTTCGAAAGTTCTCAAGCATGCCCCGTGCTTCCAAAGCCCAGTCCGGGTAGCGGTCCTTGATCTCAGGCGAGGTGAACATCTGATAGAGCGTGTTGCGCTCTTTTTCCGGTATGATCGAATAGTCGCGAAGTAGTTTGGCCGCGTGTCGATTCCAGCAAAGCATATCGAACCGAGTTCCAATGATATAGGCCGGCGATTTCAGATGCTTGACCAACTGGACGAGATGCGCGGGAACACTCTCCTTTTTGAAAGAGCGGCGAGGAGGGCCAAAAGCGAGGCTGAGGAGGTGAGCGTGATCCGCCGGCGTGAGGCGCAGCGCCTTGGCGAGCGCGTCGATGGTTCGGCGGGAGGGAAGCGAACCCCGTCCTTGCTCCAGCCTCACATACCAGTCGGCAGAAATGCCGGCGAGTTCAGCGACTTCCTCGCGCCGCAGACCAGGTGTCCGGCGTCGCGCCGTACCGGTTGTCCCAAAATCCGCAGGGCTTAGTCGCTCCCGTCGCTGCCGTAGGAGTTCTCCAATCTGCCTGCTACCCGACGGCATCTACGATCCTCCAAGTGTGGCACTATCCAAGGATAGTGCGGCCCCTGAATGAGCCCCTCGATATGTAATAGGTGTTTCCCGTGAGCGGCAACCCGCAGCAGGAGCAAAGATGCAAGCATGGCAGATTGAGCGTCTTGGTGGAGCCTCGGCCTTTAACGATGTGCCCATCCCCGAGGTCCGGGCCGGCAGTGTGCTTGTCAGGGTGGAGGCATCGGCCTTGATGTCCTATCTAAAAGATTATGCGGAGGGAAAGCTCCCGGTCTATGACCCGCCTGAAGGGTGGTTTACGCCCGGCGGCAACGCCGTTGGCACGGTCGAGGCAGTCGGGCAGGATGTATGGCACGTCAAGCCCGGCGTACGCGTCTTCATCTCTTCGCACATTGTAGCGGATGAGCGGGTCGACGAGCCAGGTCAAATGCTGCTCGGCGTCACCGCGCCGGGTCCGCTCGCAAAGCCAATTCAGAACGATTGGCGCGATGGCACGCTGGCTGAGTACGTTCTTGTTCCGAAGTCGATCGTCACTCCCGTTCATGACTTATGTTCATACACTCCTGTACAGCTTGCAACGTTAGCGCGTTTTGCGGTTCCTTATGGTGGTCTGTTACGCGGCAGGCTCGCTGCTGGGGAGAGTTTGATTGTGACGGGCGCAACGGGCGCTTATGGGGGAGCAGCCGTTTTGCTGGCGCTCGCGCTCGGGGCCGGTCGGGTAGTCGCCGCGGGACGAAATCCAGCGAAGCTCGCTGAGATCACTAAAGTTGCCGGATCGCGCGTCGTGCCGATCGTGCTTTCTGGTGATGTGGAGACGGATGCAGCGAATTTGCGCACGGTAGCCAATGGCGGCGCTCACATGGCCTTCGATATGGTCGGCAACGCGCGAGATCCGAACGCCACGCTGGCTGCGCTACGCGCATTACGGCGTCAAGGAAGAATGGTTCTGATGGGCAGCATGGCCTCGCCCTTACCCATCTCCTACATGGAGGTAATGATGAAGGGTCTTGAGATCATCGGTCAATTTATGTACCCGCCTGACGTTTTCCTCAAGCTCCTGACTCTCGTTCGGAATGGACAACTCGACATCCGTGCCATTCGCACGAGAGCATTCCCCTTCATGCGGCTTCATGATGCGGCTGGGGCCGCGGCGACAGCCGGTCCCCTTGAATGCATCGTCGTGACGCCGTCCTCATAGCACAAGCCAAGGAGCTCCCCACGATGCGTATTCTTCAGCAGGCCTTCAGGCTCTATGTCGATCCCGGCGCGTTCGAAACGACAATAGCGTTCTATGAACAGGCCCAAGGCATCAAATGCGAGCGGCGCGTGAAAATTGCGGAGACCGGGATCGAGGCCGCGAAAATTGGTGGATTCCTTATTTTTGCGGGGACACGAGAGAAGCTCTCGCCGGTTCAGCATGTGGACGGAATCTTCTATGTCGATTCCCTCGACGAGTTCACTTCCTGGCTCCGCGACTGTGGAGCAGAGATTGTGACCGGCCCCCATTCCGTGACTGGCGGCAAGAATCTGACCGCGAGACACCCGGATGGCCTCGTCGTCGAGTACTTCGAGGCAGCCAATCGGGCGCCATAATTCGAAAGTCCGATTACCAATCCTCACTCAGGACCCTTTCAGGAGGCCAAGCCGTACCAGGCTTTCGGCTGCCGCAAGGATCGCATCCTCTCTTGAGCGGGGAGCCCAACCGAGCAACTGTCTCGCTTTTTCGGCCGTTGCATTCATGTTCACACCGAGGTGAGGCACGATCTGTCTCATGGCTGGGTTTCCGATCGCAATCAGACGTATGAACCAGTTGGGTAGAACCTGCGTCGAGACCTTGCTGGCGGCCGCTCCCATGCATTGCCGAAGCGCCTTCGCAATTTCGACCAACCACATGCTCTCGCCCGCAGCCGCGAGAAAACGTTCGCCGCTGGCGGCGCTGCTAGTCATGGTGCGCAAGTGCAGATCAGCGACGTCCCGGACATCGACCACGCAGGTATTGACCTTCGGGCATCCCGGCTGGCCATCCATCATGTTCTTGATCAGCCGTATGGAGTGCGAGTAGTCGGAGCCGATTGCAGGCCCCAGAACCGTAGTCGGGTTGACGGCCGAGAGTTCGAGTCCGCCGCCCTCGCGGGCCACGAAATCCCACGCGGCTTGTTCGGCCAGGGTTTTCGATCGCTGGTAAGGCGCCACGTTGCCGCTCAAGTTGCTCCAATCCGTCTCGTTGAATGGCCGGTTCAACGGCTTGTGTCCGACGCCGATTGCGCCGAAAGCGGAGGTCAGCACAACGCGCTTCACGCCTGCATCTCTCGCCGCGCGCAAGACCCGCAGATTGCCTTCGACAGCGGGCTTGATCCAATCCTCCTCACGAACCTGGTTTCCCGATGGCGTTGGCGAAGCTCCATGCTGCACATAGGTACAACCTTCGGCCGCCTTCGCCCAACCTCGATCGGCGGTAAGGTCAACGGCTACAAACGAGAGGCGATCTCCCGCCTCAACGCCGCCGACCTTGAGATTCGCACGCACTTCCGCTTCTCGCGCCAAAGATCGAACCGTTGTCCGAACGAGATAACCGGCATCGAGCAGCGCCAAAATGCAGTGCTGAGCGATGAATCCCGTTCCGCCGCTGACAAGTACCATCTCCTCGTTCATATCATTCTCCTGATCGCCGCTCAGCGGGCTTCGTTATCAACGACTTGAGTTACGTGCCGATCGGACCGCGCCCGCGCCTGGCCGGCTCGGCCGTTGTCTGGATGGACAATGAGATCGTGCCGTCGGATTGTGAATGCTTGAAAGTCCGCATTATTTGCGTGATAGTTCGAAAATGTTCGGCGATCCGTTCTCAGACATCCTCAGGTTCACGCGGGCTGAAACGCTGATGACCGGCGGTTTCACGGCCGGAGGCCCATGGGCCATCCGGTTTCCGGTGCCGAAAACCATCAAGTTTTTCGCGGTCGTTAAGGGCAGCTGCTGGGTCAGCATCGATGGCGAGCCGGATCCCATTCGATTTGAAACCGGCGATGTCGGGCTCCTGGCGGCGCCTCGTTCCTTCGTTCTGGCCGACAAAATGGATGTGGCGCCGATGGAGGCCATGGATCTGTTCTCCGGCGCCGGTGAGACGATGGTCCAGCTTGGCGATGGCCGCGACTTCGCCCAGGTCGGCGGCCACGTGCTGCTTGATCCGGTGAGCGGCAGGTTGTTGGCGGACGGGTTGCCGCCCTGGATTCACATACAGGCGGCCTCACCCCAGGCGATAAATTTCCGCTGGCTTCTGGAGCGGCTCGTCGAGGAGCGCGCCTCGGCACTGCCCGGCGCGCAGCTCGCCATGGCGCAACTGGCTCAGCTCCTCTTCATCCAGATCCTTCGGGCCCACCTGAAGACGGCGACTCATATGCCAGTCGGCTGGTTGCGGGCGCTGGGCGACGCGCGCCTCGCGCCGGCGTTGCGTCTGATGCACGGCGAGCCGGCCCGCTCCTGGCACCTGGAAGAGCTGGCAAGCGCGTGTGCCATGTCCCGGACCACATTCGCTTCCCACTTCAAAACAGTCGCCGGAGTTGCGCCACTGACCTATCTCACTGAATGGCGCATGCATCTTGCCGAACGTGCCTTGCGGGAGGAGGCGACCCCGGTCGCAATTATCGCTCGGTCGCTCGGTTATACGTCCGAAAGCGCCTTCAGCAACGCCTTCAAGCGCGTGACCGGCAAATCGCCCAGAGCGTGCCGGACTGCAAGAGACCTTTCCGATGCGCATGTCGCGGGCAGGACGACCAACCGCCGTCATTCCCTTGCGAAGACAGCGATAAGCATCGAAGCGCGGGACCGAGGCGCTCACACCAGCGCGGGTTGACCTGGATTACCTGGCCGGAAGCAGTCCCAAGCGCGAACCGCCTTCAGCGGCTGGCGTCGTCGCCCGCCCCGTCGAGCATGCAACCCAAGTCGGGCTGCCACTGATCTCATCCGTGAGAAATCACGTGATCTGACGAGGCGTCACCGTGTTCAGCAGGGCATTTCTGCGCGTGCAAATGGCCGCAGCCTTCCGATGCCGCTAACGCGGACTTGCATTGGTCCAATCATTTGAGTATTACATGGGGCATGAATTTCACCACCGTCAAATCGGCCCGATTGTTCGAGGAGGTCTCGCGGCAGATCGGCGAGCAAATTCAGTCGGGACGGTTCTCGCCCGGCGCGAAACTGCCAAACGAGAGGGACCTCGCCTCGACCTTCGCTGTCAGCCGCCATGTCGTGCGGGAGGCGTTGCGTTCTCTGGAGTCGCTTGGGCAGATCGAGCTCCGTAAGGGGGCTGCGGGAGGTGCATTTGTCGCAACCAGCGGTCCGCAGCCGCTCACCAAGATCATGCGAGGCATGGTGGCTGTTGGTGGCATCGATCTCGCGCAACTTACTGAAGCGAGGCTGGCCATCGAATCGGCAGTGATTAAAGCCGCTCTCGAAAGGACGGACGAAGCGGGGTTTGCAGCGCTCGACGCGAATATCGATCAGGCCGAACGTCAAACGCTGGCTGGAGACCTCGCCCTGAAGACTCAGACCAACGTCCAGTTCCACGTCCTGGTCGCGGAGCTTACTGGCAACCCCATCCTCATCATGATGATGAAGTCATTGATGAGCATCCTCAGCGACTTTATCGCCGAATTCGGCTCCGTCATGGGCGTCGATGTCATCCGATCGCGCAGGCGCTTCATGAAGCACATGCGCGCCGGCGATGCGGAGCGCGCGGTGAGCGAGATGGAGCGCCACCTCAAGATCCTGCATCAACATTATCTCGATGCCGCGAAAAAGGCGCAGAAAAGAAGAGGAAAGCTCAATGGCTGACGCGGAGACATTGCGATCCATGGTCGATCAGACGCGGCGCTTCGTCCGCGAAGAGCTCATCGCCGCAGAGGAATGGGTCGAAGAACACGACGAAATTCCCGACCACATCGTCGCTCGTCTCAAACAATTCGGCTATTTCGGCATGACAATCCCCGAGCAGTATGGGGGGCTTGGTTTGTCCATGTACGAGGAAGTCGCCGTCGTCTGCGAAATCGGCTACGCCTCGCCTGTATTCCGCTCCTATTTCGGCACCAGTAACGGTGTCGGTACGCTCGGCATCATCATCGATGGTACGGAGGAGCAGCGGGGAAAATATCTCCCGCGCATAGCAACGGGCGACCTTGTAGCCTCCTTCTGCCTCACTGAGCCCGGCGCGGGATCGGATGCAGCCTCGCTGACGACGCGCGCCGTGAGAGATGGCGATAGCTATATCATCAACGGCACGAAGCGATTCACAACCAATTCGCCTCATGCGGGCATCTTCACGGTGTTCGCGCGTACCGGCTCGAAGGAGCAGCGGGCGCCAGGCATTTCGGCGTTCCTGGTCGAGAGAGACACGCCCGGCATCACCATCGGGCCACGCAACAAGAAGATGGGATTTCGCGGGGCGCACACTGCCGATGTCATCTTCGAGGACTGCCGCGTTCCGGCGAGCGCTCTTCTGGGCGGCCGGGAAGGCGTTGGCTTCAAGACGGCCATGAAGTCTTTGGATCATGCGCGGCTTCACATGTCCGCCGTGGCCACGGGCATGAGCGAACGCATCATAGATGAGGGGGTGCGTTACGCCTCTCAGCGCGTGCAATTCGGGACCGCAATCGCGCAGTTCCAGCTGATCCAAGGCATGCTCGCCGATTGCCAGGCAGAGGCGTTGGCATCACGAGCGATGGTGGAGCGCGTCGCGCACATGCGTGACGAAGGGAGGGTGGTCACCAAGGAAACCGCCTGCTGCAAATACTTCACGACAGAAGCGCTCGGCCGGATTGCCGATCGCGTGATGCAGATCCATGGCGGGTACGGTTACATCAAGGAATACCCGATCGAGCGACTGTACCGCGACGCCCGCCTGTTGCGCATCTATGAAGGGACTAGCCAGATCCAGCAACTCGTTATCGCGCGCGAAATGCTAAAAGAGAGTGCGGCATAGGATGGCCGGTCCGCTCCAGGGCATTCGCGTTCTCGATCTGACCACAGTCGTGATGGGGCCTTATGCCTGTCAGTTGATGGGCGACTACGGCGCCGACGTCATCAAGGTCGAGCCGCCCGACGGCGACGTGATGCGGCTCTCCGGTCCCATGAAGAACCCCGGCATGGGCCACCTCTTCATGTCAACAAACCGCAGCAAGCGGTCCGTCGTCATCGACCTGAAGACGCAGGAAGGACGCGAGCTGCTGCTTCGTCTGGCGGCGCGAGCGGACGTCCTCCTCTACAATATCCGGCCGCAGGCGATGGCGAGGCTCGGACTGGCGTACGAGGACCTTCGCGCGGTCAATCCGCGGCTGGTCTATGTCGGGGCATTTGGCTTTAGTCAGCGTGGTCCCTATGGTGCGCGCCCCGCCTATGATGATCTGATCCAGGGGATGTCCGGCATCCCATGGCTGTCGGTGAAGGCGGGATCCCCTGAGCCGCGCTACGCGCCCGTGATCCTTGCCGACCGGATTGTCGGCGTGCAGGTCGCCTTTGCTGCAATGGCCGCTCTGCGCCATCGCGACCTCAGCGGCGAAGGCCAGCGCGTCGACGTGCCGATGTTCGAGAGCCTTCTGACGATCGTGCTTGGGGAACATCTCGCCGGTGCGATGTTCGAGCCTCCAGTCGGTGAGGTCGGTTATCAGCGCAGCCTGGCCCACAACCGCCGTCCGCACCGGACGCGGGACGGGTATATCTGCACGCTCGTCTACACGGACAAGCACTGGCGCAGTTTCTTCGCGGCTATCGGGCAGCCGGGCGTTTTCGAGAACGACAAGCGGTTCTCCTCGCAGAACGAGAGGCTCGCTCATATCGATGAAGTTTATGGATATCTCGCCGGCGTGTTGGCAACCCGCACGACAGCTGAATGGATGGGCATTCTTACTGAAGCTGACATTCCCGTGGCGCGCATGAACTCTTTGGAGGATGTCTTGATTGATGAGCACCTCCTTGCCATCAACTATTTCCGAACGGTCGAGCATCCTTCGGAGGGACCGATCAGGGATATCGCAATTCCAACGGAGTGGTCTGTCTCGTCTCCGGAAGTCTCTCGGCACGCGCCGGCATTGGGCGAGCACACGATCGAGGTCCTGAAGGAGGTCGGGTTCGAGGCCGAAGGTATCGCCGAGTTGCTTGAGAAGAAAATCATCAGAGCCGCAAAGGCTCGTGCTTCCGGGAAGGAACCTCATGGCTAGACGGTTTGCTTTTATTACCACGGTGCTTTCAGCGCTCGCGTGTCTTGCCGCTTCGAGCCATGCCTCGTGGGCGCAGGATGCGAATGGCCCCGTCAAGCTCGCGGTGCTTGACGATATGAGCGGCCCCTACGCCGAAAATTCGGGGCAGGGTAATGTTCTGGCCGTCCGAATGGCGATCCAGGACTTTGGTGGTTCGGTTCTCGGTAAACCCATCGAAATGACCTCGGCCGATCTGCAGAACAAGGCCGACATCGGCATGAATATCGCGCGCAAATGGTTCGATGTGGAGGGCGTCGATGCGATCATTGGCATGGGCAGCTCCGCCGCGGCACTGGCGGTTCAAAAGCTGGCTGCCGAGAAGAACAAAATCACGCTCGCGACAACGCCTGCGACCGCTGAACTCACCGGAAAGGCCTGCTCGCCGACCGGCGTTCACTGGGTCTACGATACCTACGCTCTCGGCAAAGGTGCGGCGTCCGCAGTGGTCGCCCAAGGCGGAAAGAGCTGGTATTTCATCACGGCCGACTACGCCTTCGGACAAGCGCTCGAGGCAAGTGCCGCGAGCTTCGTCAAGGCGCTCGGCGGTACTGTGCTTGGCGCCGTCAGGCATCCGCTCAACACGTCCGACTTCAGTTCGTTCTTGCTGCAGGCCCAGAGTTCGCATGCGCAGATCGTCGGTTTGGCAAATGCAGGCAACGATACCATTACGGCCCTCAAGCAAGGTGCCGAGTTCGGCATTCAACAAAACGGCCAGAAGCTCGTCGGTCTGTTGATGCAGGTGACCGAGATTCACTCGCTGGGTCTCAAGGCCTCGAAGGACCTTCAATTCGTGGAAGCTTTTTACTGGGACCAGAACGACGAAACGCGGGAGTTCTCGAAGCGATTCTGGAAAGAGTACGGGCAGCCTCCGACCCAGGTGCAGGCTGGTACCTACAGCGCTGCCATGCATTACCTGAAGTCTGTGAAGGCGGCGGGCACGAAGGACACAAAGACCGTCATGGCGAAGATGAAGGAGCTGCCGATCAACGATTTCATGACAAAGAACGGAACAATTCGTGCTGATGGGCGCGTGATCAGGAACATGTACCTTCTTGCGACCAAAGACCCGTCCGAATCGAAGAGCGAGTGGGATCTCATGAAGGTTGTCGCGACCATACCGGGCAAGGACGCGTTCAAGCCATTGACCGACAGTGAGTGTCCGCTAGTCCAGCGAAAAGAATAGTCGGGTTCGTCGGATGCGACTTCAAAGAAGTCGCAGGCCCCGAGAATGATGAAATAAGATTGTCGTGTCAGCTGCGACCGACAGATCCATGGGACTAAGCCGCTTTCCGAGGTGACGTCGAGCTGGTAGCGGCTTCATAGAGCCAGGACAACTTCTCGCAAAAGCTTTCGACGGTCATCTTCTGCATGTGATCATTGCGCAGCATCGCATGCGGGCCGTCGGCGTGATAGACATGGTCACCAAGCAGGCGCGAGCCCAGTTGGATGCGAGTCGTTCGGAGCAGACGTGTTCCGCGATAGAGCTCTAGTCCGCGTTCGATATCACCCCGCTCGGAAGCCAACGTTTCGCCGAGGCAGACCGCATCTTCCAGTGCCATGCAGGCGCCTTGTGCAAAATATTGCGGCGTCGGATGTGCGGCGTCGCCCAGGAGACAAACCCGGCCATCGACCCAGCGTTCGATGGGGGCCCGATCGCAGGTGACCAGGCCTTCCAGTCCTTGCCGTGATGGATGATGGCTTGTGCGCGCGGATGCACGTCGCGAAAGTTTGCCAGCACATCTACGTGCGTGACGGCCTTTGCCGCGAACACGTCGCGCGGATTATTATGGCAGGTGATGGCGAGGTTGAACACCTTCCACCCCGAGAGCGGGTAGTCGACCAGATGACAGTTCGCCCCGGCCCACAAGGTCGCGGCATTCCAGCGCAAATCTTCCGGCATCTGCTCGGTCGGAATCACCGACCGATAGGTGGTATGGCCGGCAACGCGCGGCTCGCCGTCGGCGACCATCTGCTGGTTCCGCAGGCGCAATTCCTGATCAACGCAACCTCATACGGCCAGCGCCAGACCCATGATCGCGTCATGAAGATGTGGCGCGAGGAGATCGAAGGTGAGGACGTCGCAACGCAGCGATGACAACTACTTATCGATCCAACTGACCGCCTCCGCAACGGCGGCTCGTGACGTGCGAAACTGATTGGCGGGGTGGGCGGGATCCTCATAGCCGAACGATATGCCTTCGCGTCGTCGCTTCGTGCTGCACCGTTCAAAGCTATGAGACGGCCGCCTTCGTCGAGCTGTAGATGCTAAATCCCGGACTTCCTCGCGAATTTGCGATGGAGGACGTCAAGATGATGGATGCGCCATCCTTTAGTAGCGGGAGAGAGAGCTGAACTGTAAAGAATAGGCCGCGAACATTCGTGTCGAATGCATCATCAAAATCTCTTTCGGTGCACGTTGGGAATGGTACGATCTTGGCAATGCCGGCATTGGCAAACACAACATCCAGGCGCTCTACCCGACGACGGATCTCGGCATAGAGATTGTTGAGGTCGTCCATCCGAGAAACGTCAGCGCAGATCCCGATTGCGTTGCCACCAATAGTGCTAACAGCCGCATCTACGGCCTCACAGTCGCGTCCTGACAAGATGACGTGAGCGCCCTCTGCAGAGAACGCTTGAGCCGACGCCAATCCGATGCCGCTGCTGGCTCCGGTTATAAGCGCGATTTTCCCCTCGAGTCGTCCCATCAGAATGCGCTCCAATCTTTGTCGATGGTTATCTAGCGGCGCTTGCTGGACAGACAATCGGTTCTGATCGAAACAGGGTGTTTAGAAGAGCTTATCCGCAAAGTGTCCGGCGATCGCAGATACGAGCATCTCGGGATGCGAAAGCGCTTAAGTCGCACATGGGCGGACACCTACTTCTTCGGACGCCAAGCGAGCGCGCCAAATGTCCCGGCTTTGGCCCGGAGGATATGCACCGATCACGAGATAGTCGCCGCTGGCTTCTATACTGCAGTGACCGGTGCCAGCAGGTGGCACGACGACATCGCCCGCTGAAGCGTCGACTTCGATGCCGCCGGGGCCACCTATCATGACGTTGGCTGTGCCCGCAGCAAAGCCAAGAACCTCGTGCGTGGTTGAGCGATAGTGGTGGTATGAGTAGATCCCGTTTCGCCACTGCGGCGGCCAGCCGTTTTGCGTAAACACCTCTCCAAGAGAGGAAGCGCGGTCTTGACGGCCGTCTCCCGGAAGCACACCGCGATAGTGCAAACCCGGCAGCCGCGGATTGTTTAGGCACCCATCCCTTGGCCTTGAGCAGCAATCCAATGCACGAGATACACCACGCTGCTCTGTCTCGCTCTTTGATCAGAACGCCCCATAGGTGCCTATGCTACTCTCGCAACGAGCGCGCGAGGGACCTGTATGCTGACGCCTTCCTTCTGCCAGGCGAGGGAGGCGTCGCGGAGCGGATTTCTCGATGGCTACCTTCAGCTGACGGTATCGGACGGAGAGGGCGAGAGCCGGCACAAAGCGTTGCTTCCAGGCACGCGCGTTAGGTCTTTCGATAGACTTCGATAGCTGGCGAAATGCTCTTTTCTCAGAACAACGCAAATTTCCTTGTGGATTCAAGCTCGAAAAGTTCGAGCAGACATACCGTCGGGATCTAATCGTCAGCGCTGAGCGTTTGTGCCCGGAAATCAACGCGGTAGGGTCGTCCTAAATGATTGAGTGGGAGTGGGAACGGCTCCTGCCGCGCGGTTTAGCGTAAGTTTGGGTGAGGCAGTTCTCCGCTTCCTTCCATCGACGTGCACTCTTCAGAGATAACCTGATCGGGGTCAGACTTTCATCCTGCTTTCGCTAGGTGAGTATTGTGGCGCATTGCAGCGTGCAGAAAGGTTGGAGCTTGGTGGGCCCAAGCTTCAGTTGGAGGAAGGCAGCTGGCGCAAACCGGACGTTCGGCCGGTCTCGCATATCTTAGAAGGGGCAGCAGCAGTCGGGGCCAAAACGCTTTTGCGTGAAGGCTAAGGCGTTCGTTCTCGATGGTTTACTAGTCTTTGCTCAGAAAGTTGATGGGAGCGGGGTGCAATGTCGGCTCGCTTGTGCTGCGCGGCACGCTAATGATGTGCGAGGGAGCCGCGGTCCGTTGGCCCTGCTAAGTCGGAAGATCATGATCAATACCAGCCACGCTTGATGCCAGTGCCGAGCATCTCATCGTAGAGGTCGATGCGGCGGTCGCGCAGGGGCTGATTGAAGCTGTTCAGCGCGCGCTTGCTGCGGGCGTCCGACAAGTTCAGCTCTGCGTAGATGATGTCTTCGTCAGACTTGCTGGCAGGACCGGCTAACGGGAAGCCGGTGTGGCTTACGATCAGGCTCGATCCCAGAAATGGCTGGTTGCGCTCGACGCCGACACGGTCGGCGGCGGCGACATACATGCTGTTGGAGTGGGCGCCGCTCATGGCGAGGATATTCGCCATGACCATCGTGTTCGCCGGCTGGTCCGGCATCGGCACCCAGTTGGTCGGAACGCAAAGGATGTCGGCGCCCTGCAGCGCAGCGAGACGGTAGGTTTCCGGAAACCAGCCATCGTAGCAAATCGCCACGGCCATGCGGCCGAATCTGGTCTTCCAGACGGGAACGCCGAGATCGCCGGGTTCGAAGAACAGGTTTTCCGAGCCCCACAAGTGCACCTTGCGATAGGTGCCGACGAAGCCGTCGGGCCCAACGATTGCGGCACTGTTGTAGAGCGCGTCACCCGCCCGCTCGCAGATGCCGGCGACGATTACGAGGTCGTGGCGGCGAGCTGCTTCCAGCCAGGCGTTTGTCGTCGGACCATCGGGCAGAGGCTCGGCCAGCGCGAAAGCCTCATGGCGGCAGCCGAAGACATAGCCTGAATTGCAGAGCTCGGGCAGCACGACAAGCTGCGCGCCGTTGGCTGCCGCTTCAGCGATCTTCTCCAGCGAGCGTGCAACATTGGCTTGCTTTTCGCCAATCTTCGGCTCCATCTGGATGCAGGCTACCTTGATCGGGCTTTCCGCGTGCATGGCAAACACTCCGTCGGGTTTGTCGGATCTCGCGCATTCTCAGACATTGGGATGCATGTCCTTCCAGCCGTGCGCGCGCTCATACGCATCTGCTGCACGGATCAGGGTCATCTCATCGAAAGGGCGGCTTGCGAGTTGCAGTCCGATCGGCAGTCCGGCGCTATCGAAACCGCAAGGTAGCGAGATCGACGGCAGTCCGGCGAGATTCCAGGGATATGTCAACCGCCAGGAGGCCGCGAGTACGCTCTCATCGTTCGCGCCGACGCGTACAGTCCATTCGCCGATCGGCCATGCCGTCAGCGGGCAGGTGGGTCCGATAATGACGTCCACATCGGTGAAGATCCTCGCAAGATCGTCGATGAGCACGCGGCGGAGCTGCTCGGCCTTGAGGTAATCCGGTCCTGTGACCAGCCGGCCCATTTCGACCAGTGTGCGCACGTCGTCGGTAAAGCCTTTGACCAGACCGCTTGCCAGGTTACGGCTGTGATAGGCGGTGGATGACGATAGCTCGATCGCGAAGATCGCGCCCAGGCCATAAGCGAGCACCGGCAGCTCGAATTCGACCAGACGAGCGCCGGCATCGCGATAGAAACCGATTGCCACGTCGATGGCGGCACCGACGTCGGATTGGTTGCTCTCGAAGAAATGGTTACGGCAGATGCCGACGCGAAGGCCGGCAATTGGCTGATTAAGTCCTCTCGTGAAATCTGGAACGCCGGCGTGGGCGGAGCCGGGATCATCAGGGTCGTGACCGGAAATGGCGTTGAGGGCATGGACGCTGTCGGCGACCGTATAGGAGAGTGGGCCCGCATGGTCGAGTGACCAGCTATGGGGTACGATGCCGGCGCGGCTCACGCGGCCGAAGGTCGGCTTCAATCCAACGGCGCCGCATAGTGCGGCCGGGATGCGGATCGAGCCGCCGGTGTCCGACCCCATCGCGACCGGGACCATCCGGGCAGCGACGGCCGCGCCCGATCCTCCGCTCGAGCCGCCGGGGACGCGGCTCATGTCCCACGGATTCTTGGTTGGCGGCGTCACATTGCCCCAGGCGAATTCATGCATGCGTGTCTTGCCGATGATGATCGCGCCGGCCGCGCGGAGTTTGGCGACAACAGCTGAATCAGCTTTCGCGAAGTTCATGTCGGAAGTCGCGCTGCCGGCGCTAGTCGGCATGTCGGTCGTGACATAATTGTCCTTCACCGCCACCGGCACGCCATGAAGCGGGCCACGCCAGTGGCCGTCCGCGATTTCCCGATCTGCAGCTGCCGCCTGGGTCTGCGCATCGTCGGAGATAAAGACAAAGCTTTCAAGCTTGCGATCGAGCGTCTTGATGCGTTCCGACGCATTCTCGACGAGCTCGACGCTCTTTAGTTTTCCTGTCCGGAGATCGGCTGAGAGTTCGGCGACGGTGCGTGTGATAGGATTGCCTTGCATCGGGAGAGCCTCAGCCTTGTCGGTCGGCCGGCAGCGGGGAGAACACGACGGCGGGATGAATGTCCGTCAAGTCGAGGCTCCGCAGCTTGGCGATTTCCTGCGCGATGGGCTGGAAGGCGGCGAGCACCGCGGCCCTTCGTTCGGCGTCGAGTTCGATACCGAGCGCATCGACGAGGCTCTCCAGCTCATTCATCGATCTCTCCTTCACAACTGCAGTTGTTCTTGGACGCGCGCCGCGGCCGGCTCGTCGCCGGTCACGCCCTCATCTGCGATTTCACCGATCTTCAGCACCGCGTAGCGGTCGGCCATGGAAAAGGCGAACGGCACGTTCTGCTCCACAACGAAGATCGTGGTGCCGGCGCGCTTGCGCTCGGCCAGCAATATTTCCGACAAGTGCCGGATCATGGAAGGCTGCAACCCTTCCGAGATTTCGTCGATCAGCATCAGGCGCGGCGAGCCGAGCAGGGCGCGGGACACGATCAGCATCTTCTGCTCGCCGCCGCTCAAAGTACCGGCCTTTTGGTTAAGGCGCTTGCCGATGATCGGGAAATAGTCGCTGACACGAGCCAATCCTTCGGCAAAGCCATGGTCGCTGCGAAGGCCTAGCCTGAGATTTTCCTGAATCGTCAAGTCCTGGAACAGCGTCTGCTCTTGTGGCGTGTAGGCGATGGCCTTGCGCGCGATCAGATGCGTGGTCAGCGTCGTGATGTCTTCGCCGAACAGACGGATGCTGCCTTGTCTGGCCGGGACGAACCCGAGGATGGTCTTGAGCAGCGTGCTCTTGCCCATGCCGTTTTTGCCGAGCAGCGCGAAAATTTCACCAGGACGAATCCCGAGTGAGATGTTGCGCAGCACCATGGCTTCGCCGTAGCCGCTGCTCACATCGGAAATGTCCAGGACGGTTTCGCTCATGGCCGCGCCTCTGCATGGGCGCCACCCGCATATATCGTCCGTACCAACTCGGAGCCGACGACTTCCGCCACCGAGCCGTCCAGGAGCACCTTGCCTTGATGCAGCACGATGATCCGAGTCGAGATTTCACGGACGAAGTCGAGGTCATGCTCGATGATCAGCGTGCACAATCCCGTGCGCTGGACGAGATCGACCAGGATGCCGCCGATCAGCGTGCGCTCTGGCTTTGTGAGGCCTGCGGTCGGCTCGTCGAGCAGCAGCACGCTCGGCTCCAGTGCCAGCACCATCGCAAGCTCCAGCGCGCGCTTCATGCCGTGGGACAGATGCCGGCACTCGATCGCAAGCTCGCGGTCGAGCCCGGTCGCGGTGATGACGTGACGGGCGCTCTCGGGCAGCGCGAGCGTCGGCGCTTGGCTCAGCAAGTTGGCGCCGTCCAGCCGATGACGGGCAAGGCGCAGGCATTGTGCCACCGTCAGCGTCTCGAACAGGCTGGTGGCCTGGAAGCTTCGGCCGATGCCGAAGCCCACCACAGCTTGTGGCGGTGTGCGCGCAATCACCCGTCCGAACACCGCAACCGTACCATTGGTTCGCTCGAAACCATCGGAAAGACAGCGCATCAGCGTGGTCTTGCCGGCGCCATTCGGACCAATGATGCCAAGTAATTCACTGCCCAGCGCCTTGAACTTGACCCCTTCGAGCACCTTGAGGCTGCCGTAAGAGCGCGCCAGATCGGCAATGTCGAGCGCTGGCGCATCCGAGCCAGTGCCGATGCGGTGTCCTTCGCTGGCCTCAACGAGGGCAGGCACCGCAAGCATCGGTGCAACGATGCGGCGGCTGGTTGCCGACCACAGCCGCCGCAAGCCGCTCCGGATCACGGGTGCGATGCCCTGGGGCAGCGCGACGATGACCAGCACGAAGATGGAGCCAACGATCAGTTTCCAGACATACGGCAAATTGCCGGACAAATAGGCGCTCGTCACGTCGATGGCGACGGTGCCGAGCACGGGGCCGACCAGCGTACCGCGTCCGCCTAGCGCGACCCACATCACGAGCTCGGTGCCGAACACGAAACTGCCGATCTCTGGCGCAACCACCACCGTATAGCCAGCATACGCATAGCCGGCGACCGAGGCGATCATCGCCATTACCACCATCAGCAGGAGTTTGATGCGAGGCGCGTCGATGCCGAGATAGGTGCAGCGCTGCTCATTCTCGCGGATCGCTACCAGCAAGCGGCCGAAATCGCTGTTGACGAAGAACCATGCCGCCGTTGTCAGCACGACGAGGCCGACACCGCAGATCGTGAACCAGACCTCCACCGACAGGTCGAAGGTGTTATAGCCCACGAGGCCGCTAGAGGAGCCGGTGAAGGTGCCACCGGAGTAGAGCACCTGTACGAAGATGATCGGCAGCGCCAGGGTCACGATCGCGACGTAGAGCGGCGACGCGCCGTAGAAGAAGGAGACCCATCCGGTGATGGCGGCCACCACAGCCGATACCGCGATCCCCGCGAACAGCGCCAGCACCGCGGTTTGCGGCGAGAAGTCCATGTAGGTAAAGGTGATGCCGGCGGCGTAGGCGCCGATGCCGAAGAAGGCGGCCTGGCCGAAGGTAAGAATGCCGGTGTAACCCCAGAGGATATCGACTGTCAGCGCGGCTGCTGCGTACAGAAATGACCGCACCATGATGTTGACGGTATAGGAGTCGAGGAAATAGGGGCCTGCGACGGCGGCTGCGATGCAGAGCAGCGCGATGGAGCCTACGAAGCGGAGCCGGGTAGAGGCGACGCGCACGGGCAGCGTCGCCGTTGCAGTCGTGAGATCAGCCATGACCGAACCCCGCGGGACGGATGCGCAGGAGGAGAGCGGCGAGTACCACGATTGTCAGTCCGCCGATGACAGGGCTGATGTAGGTGGAAACCAGCACCTGCGCCCCGCCAAGCGTGATTGCAGCGGTCGCAAGGCTGACCAGCGAGACCGACGACACCAGCACAAGCATGAACGCGTTGACGAGCCAGGGAACGCCCATGTTCGGATCGACGCTGGAGAGCGGCGTGATCAGTGCACCGGCGAGGCTTGCAAGGCCCGCGCCGATGCAGAAGGTGACGAAGCGGACATAGCCGCTATTGATGCCGAGGCCACGCGCCAGTGGCTCGTTCATGATCACCGCGCGCGCTTCGAGGCCAAGCCGGGTCGCGTTGAACAACGCAGCGATGCCGCCCGCGACCAGCGCAGCCGCAAGGATGAGAAACAAGCGATAGAACGAATAGGTCTGGCCGAGCAAGCTGGTGGCGCCGGTGATCGGTGTCTGCACGAACTGGATCTCGCGACCGAAGATGATGGTAATGAGCTGGCCGATGATGATGCCGAGCCCCCAGGTTGCCAGAATCGCATCGAGCGGACGGTCGTACAGCGGCCGGATGATGAAGCGCTCGACGATGGCGCCCAGCACGACGCCCGCGATCGTTGCTGCCGGATAGGCGAACCAGGGATTCAAGCCAAGCTCCGTCACCACGAGGCCCGAATAGCCCCCGATCGTGAGGAAGCCGCCATGTGCAAAATTCACGATCTTGAGTACGCCCAGAATGATGAGAAGCCCGGCTGAGACGGCAAACAGGATCGCGGCGGTGGTGATGATGTCGAGGATCAGGGCGGTCATGCCGGTCTCCGCTCGGCTTAGATGCCGCCGAAGAGCGCGATGAGCCACTTCGGTGCGTTAGAGGAATGGGCGAGTCTGGCACCGCTCATTAGTACGCGCAATCGTCTGGAGCGAAGTGTCGTGGCAAAACTGAGCAAGAGCGACGCGCAGAACTAGACCCGCATGTCGCTCCGCTCATACGTGCTACATTTATGAACCCAATCACGCTCCCGGATCAGAGCTTCGGGCACTGCTCGCCCGGGCTGACGTTGGGGAAGCTCTTCACGATCTTCACCGAGCCGTCGGACTGCACCTGACCCAGATACATCGTGAGCGGCGCGTGGCGCTGCGCGTTCATCTGCACCTTGCCCCGGGGACCGTCGAACGACACTTCGGCCAGCGCCGCTACCACCGGTTCCACCGCAGTGCTCTTCGCCTTTTCGACGGCCGCCTTGTAGAGATAGACGGCGTCATATTGTGGCACTGACAGGTCGTTGGGCGTCAGCAGCTTGCCGCCGAACTTCGCCTTCATGGCCGCCATGAACTTCTGGTTGGCAGGTGTGTCGATGTTAGTCAGGAAAGAAGCGGAGATGAACACACCGTCGGCGTCGGCCGCCATCGTCTTCGCCGTCCCCTCGTCGACACTGAGATTGCCGACCACGGCCTTCATGCCGGCTGCCTTGTACTGCTTCTGCAAGGTGACGTTGGGAGCGCCGCCAGCGGTGGAGAAGATCACCGCATCCGGATTGGCGCTGCGCATCTTGGAGATGATCGCGGTCCAGTCGGTGGCGTCCATCGGTTGATATTCGTCGCCGACGACCTTACCGCCCTTCTTTTCGATGTAGGCCTTGGTAAAGGCCAGCATGCCGCGTCCGAATGCGTAGTCGCTTCCGACCAGGAAGAAGGTCTTGGCCTTGAACGCGTCCATGAAGTGGTCAACGATCGGGCCGACCATCTGTTCGGGGACGGCACCGTCTGCGTAGAGATATTTGTTGCACGAGCGCCCCTCATAGAGCGAGGTGTAGATGTATGGGACCTTGCCGCGGGTCACGACGGGGAGCATGCCGTTGCGGGCCGCGCTCGTCTGCATCGAGATCAGCGCATTGACCTTTTTCTGGAAGATCAGCGAGTCGGCAGCCTTCTGCGCGCCGGCTGCGCCCGAGCCGTCATCGGCGACCTCAAGTTCGACCTTTTTGCCGAGAATGCCGCCGGTCGCGTTGATCTCATCGACGGCGAGTTCCGCCGACTGCACAACCGACGGCGCCACCACGCTGTTTGCCCCGGAAAGGCCTGTAGGGATTCCGATCTTGATTGTGTCCTGCGCGTTCGCAGCCACGCTCGACGTCAACACCAGTGTAAAGATAACCGCGCCCGTTCCCAATCTCGACAACATCCGCATTGAACGCACATGACTGACCATGGCCGTGAAACTCCCCGCTTGAGCCGAAACGCCAATCAAAAGCCTACTGCGGCTCAAAAAAGCGGCAAGGAGAAATAAACGACGGAATTGCGCGAATTTTGGTCGGACTTAGTCTTTATGTCGCTCGCAGTGACATAAAGTCAGGTTGCCTCGCGCATCGCTCGCGAATTTGCTCTGGAAACAAGCGCTTCGTGCGATCGCGCCGGTACCATGCGAAGATTCAAGCTATCGATGCATCGCACAAAAATATTGCAGCGAGCCGAATGAGGAAGCAAGGATACCGAACCGGGCGCGCATGATCGCGATGTCTCACAACTCCGCGGGGCATGCGTCAGCGATTGCCGCGAACTGCAGCGAAGTGGCCGGTGAGTGCGCCACCGCATTTCGCTGCGGCGATGCGGCTGGCGCGCGTTTGATCGCGCGCCTTCTCTTCGGCAGTCCGATGGACTGTAATTGTGGACGCAGGCTTGGCTCCCGCAGCGTGGTCGTCAGGTCTCCGCAACTGTTCAAACAAATTGCTGACTAAGCCGCGGAGCCGCAGGTTCTCCGAAGCCAGCTCTTTCATCTGCCTTGCCGCCGGAACGTCGAGCCCGCCGAATTGGCGGCGCCAGCGATAGAAGGTGCGCGGGGTAATGCCCGACGTGCTGCAGATCTCGGCCACGGGAACACCTGCGCTAGCTTCCCCAAGCAGCTGGAGTATCTCGTTATTTGTGAATCGGGAACGCCTCATGGGATGCTCCGTCTCGTCGATGCGCAGGCGACTATATCCTAGCGCCGGAAAACGTCTCGCCCATTGTGCGAAGAGGGGCCGGATGTGACGATTGGCCGTTGTCTTATGCAATCCGCCGGAGCCAGTTAATGCCGCGTCGCCACGAGATCTCAAGCGCCCACGAAAATATGGTATGGGGATACCTAGATAGCGACACGCCGCCGGTTCTGGAAATCAGCTCCGGCGACACTGTGACGCTTCACAGCTTTCCATCAGGAGGAAAGGAGACCCTGCCGGATGATCTAAGTCTTGTAGCACCTGACTATCTCGCAGCGCTCGAAGCGCTGCCACCCGGGCCGGGAGCGCATTTCATAACCGGCCCAGTCTTTGTCCGAGGCGCCGCTGTCGGCGACGCCTTGCAGATCGACATTCTCGACGTGAAGGTCCGCCAGGACTGGGGCTTTGTATCGATCCTGCCGCTGCTCGGGACCTTGCCCGAGGAGTTCACGGAATACGAGACCATTCATCCGCGGATCGATCGGCAGCGCAATGTCTGCATCATGCCCTGGGGAAGCGAAATTCCACTTGAGCCATTCTTCGGGATCATCGCCACCGCGCCTCCGCCGAGCTGGGGCCGCTGCGGCTCGCCGGTGCCGCGCGCGTTTGGCGGCAACATGGACAACAAGGAATTGCGTGCGGGTACGACGCTCTATCTGCCCATATTCAACGAAGGTGCTCTGTTCTTCGCCGGTGATGGTCATGCGGTGCAGGGCGATGGCGAAGTCTGCATCACCGCTCTTGAGACCGGCGTGACTGGAACGTTCCGCCTCACGGTGCGCAAGGACATGGAGATACGCTGGCCGTTCGCGGAAAGCGCGACCCATCTGATGTCGATCGGTCTTGACGAGGATCTGGATGACGCCGCCAAGCAGGCAGTAAGGGAAATGGTCCGGCACGTTTGCGCGCGCACCAATTTGACTCGCAACGAGGCCTAGATGCTGTGCTCGCTGGCTGGCAATCTGCGCGTGACCCAGCTCGTCGATGGCAACAAGGGCATCCACATGTTGTTGCCAAAAGCGCTTTTGTAGCGATTTACTTACGCGATCGTAGCGCGCCATTCCTTACGCTTGGCCGGCCCACATGTGGCACTGGTTCTGTGTCGCGCGTTGTTGCTGAACACAGGCGAGCATCGAAAGGGTTTCAATGCTTGGCTCGACTAAGTTAACCGCCAAAGGAACAGAATTTTAACGAGCGCGAATTGTTTCCGCCAAAGCGATCCATCGCTCGCTGAGCGAAACATGCCGGGGCCGCACCCGAACCGGCATAGTGACTTGGGGCGCCGAGGATCAAGAGCGGACGGTTGCCCTCCGCGCACGCGAGATCAGCTCAGGCGGGGGTTCCTGAAGTTCGATCACGTCCGAAATCAGGTCGGCAGTGACCTTTAAGCTATTTCGTATTTCGACAAGCGTTTGATTGGAGAGCACCGCAGGGCGCCGCGATAGCCGCAAGACAAGCTCGAAGACGCGATCCGAACTTCGCATCAGCTGCAACAAGTGCTCGCCGCTAGGACCATTCGCTCCTGACAACCAGTTCTTCGCAGTACGCTCGTTCGCTCCCGTCCATTTCATCAAGGTCTTATGAGCTTGATGACTGTTGCCGAGCTCTGCCCTGAGAATCTGTGCGACAAGCGACGCATAAGTCGGATTGGAGAACTCAGCTTCGCTTGGAAACTTCTTGCCCGTTTTCGGAAACATGTTTCCCCCCGAGCTACGCTATAGTTTGTCACCGCATCATTCATTCGTGACGTTAGTGGGGCGGCAATGTTGTTAGTAGCGTCCGATTCAAAATCACAAACACGATCAGATGATCCGCCAAGGGCTGCCGCAGAATTTGTGCGGATGTCGACCGATCATCAGCAGTACTCGACCGCCAACCAATCGCAAGCAATTCGCGAATATGCTGCTCGCCACGGCTTTCGGATCGAGAAGACCTACGAAGACAGCGGCAAGAGCGGCCTCAACCTGGATGACCGCGATGCGCTCAAGCGGCTCATCGAGGAAGTCCAAAATGGCACGGCTGAGTTTTCGACGATCCTTGTGTATGATGTCAGTCGCTGGGGTCGATTCCAAGACGCAGACGAAAGCGCTTATTACGAATATATCTGCAAGCGAGCCGGCATTTCGGTGCGCTACTGCGCCGAGCAGTTCGAGAACGACGGCAGCCCAGTCTCAACCATCGTCAAAGGCGTCAAGCGCGCGATGGCCGGCGAATACAGCCGGGAACTTTCAGTCAAGGTCTTTGCCGGGCAGCGGCGGCTGATCGAGCTCGGCTATCGTCAGGGCGGACCGGCCGGTTATGGGTTGCGCCGCCAATTAATCGACGTAAACGGCAGCGTCAAAGCCGAGCTGATCCGCGGTGAGCACAAGAGCATCCAGACCGACCGTATAGTGCTCGTTCCCGGTCCCGATGAAGAGATCGATACGATCCGCTTCATTTATGACGCCTTCGTCGGCCAAGGCAAAAGCGAGACCGAGATTGCGGAGCGCCTCAATGGCAAGGGCATTGTGACCGACCTCGGTCGACCCTGGAGCCGCGCGCTCGTGCACCAAATTTTGATCAACGAGAAGTACATTGGCAATAATGTATGGAACAAATGCTCGTGCAAACTGAAGGGACGCAGGATCTACAATCCACCCGAACGATGGGTACGACACGATCAAGCGTTCGAGCCGATAGTCAATGAAGACCGCTTTAGGGCCGCCCAACGCATCATTTGCGAGCGCTGTAAACGCTATTCCGACGAGGAGTTATTGGACGTGCTCCGCGGCCTTCTCGAACAGCACGGCTATCTGTCGGGGATGATTATCGACGAGCTCGAATGCGGGCCCTCGAGCAGCGCCTACCGAACCCGCTTCGGCAGCTTGATTCGCGCCTATGAATTGATCGGCTTCACCCCGGATCGCGACTTCCGTTATATCGAGATCAATCGCGCTCTACGCCGGATGTATCCCGATCTCATCATGATTGCGATCCGCGGCATACAGGACATCGGTGGCTCGGTCCGCCAAGACCTCGTTACCGACCTTTTGACGGTCAACGATGAGTTCACCGCCTCGCTCTGCCTAGTTCGCGCCCAGGAGACAATGGCAGGCTCCTTTCGCTGGACGGTGCGTTTCGACGCTGGCCTGCGCCCTGACATCACGGTTGCGATCCGGATGAATCAGATGAACAGCGCGATCCTGGACTACTACCTGCTTCCGCGCTTCGAAATGGAATCCGCAAGGGTCGCCCTGGCAGAAAACAATGGCATTGCGCTCGATGCCTACCGTTTCGACAGCCTCGATATGCTGTTTGAGCTTGCGGCGCGTTCACAATTGATGGAGGTCAGCCATGAGCTCGGTTCAATCCATTGAGATCATCCCTATCGGCGCCATTGATGTCGTCAACCCTCGGGCACGCAACCGCCGCATCTTCAAGGACATCGTCACCAGTGTTGCTGAACTTGGGCTGAAGCGTCCGATCACAGTCAGGCGCAAGCCGGGCGAGGGCGAACTCCGCTACGACCTAGTCTGCGGACAAGGACGACTCGAAGCTTACCAGGCGCTCGGGCGGCGCGAAATTCCCGCCATCATTGTCGATGCCAGCACTGAAGACAGCGCGATCATGAGCCTGGTTGAGAATTGCGCGCGCCGCCAGCACCGCTCGATCGACCTGTTGCATGACATTGAGGGCATGCGGCTGCGCGGTTATGAGTTTGACGAGATCGGCCGCAAGACGGGGCTGACGGTGGAGTATGTCAGGGGCGTTAGCAGCCTCTTGGAAGGCGGCGAGCAGCGGCTCTTGCGCGCCGTCGAGGCCGGCCAGATGCCTGTCAGCGTTGCCGTCCTGATCTCCCAGGCCGAGGACAATGAGGTCCAGTACGTGCTGCAACAGGCCTATGAGGAAAAGCTGCTGCGCGGGCAACGACTGCTTGCCGCCAAAAAGCTGATCGAGCAGCGCCGGCGCCGCGGCAAGGGTTATAAGACCGGGCCTCGCCGGGTCGAGGGGGCGCCCTTGAGCTCGAATGCCCTGCTGCGCGCCTATCGCCAGGATATCGACCGCAAGAAGGTTTTGATCCGCAAGTCAAACGGCACCAAAGCTCGCCTCATCTTCATCCTTGAGGCCTTACGAAAACTCCTGACCGAGCCTGATTTCCTGGCTATTCTGGAGGCCGAGAAGCTCGATACTTTGCCAAAAAACCTAGCGGTCCGGCTACAGGGACAGGGGTGAGCCATCGTGCGCCGGCCTCATATTGCGGTCCGGATGGGCTTCGAGCAGCGCACCCTCCAGGTCAAGCTTGCCGACATTCAGCCGCTCAAGCTGGTGACTGAGGAAGTTAAGCGGTCGGCCAAGTATCGGCAGATTGCGGCCTCCGTCGCCGAAATCGGCTTGGTCGAGCCGCCGGTCGTGACCCGCAGCCGCGACAATAGCGCAAAATTTCTGCTGCTCGACGGCCATCTGCGGCTGGAGATCTTGAGAGATCGCGGGATCTCCGAGATCGAGTGCCTCATCTCCACGGAAGACGAGGCGTTTACCTACAACAAGCGCGTGAACCGCATCGCCATCATCCAGGAGCACCGGATGATCCTCAAAGCTGTCGAGAACGGCGTTTCCGAGGCTCGGATTGCCAAAGCGCTCAACGTCGACGTCGCCAGCATCCGCCGGCGCCGCAAGCTGCTGGACGGCATCTGTGCGGAAGCAGTGGAATTGCTCAAGGAAAAGCATCTGACCCTTCACACCTTCTCCGAGCTGCGCAAATTGGGGCCGATTCGCCAGATCGAGGCCGCCGAGCTGATGATAGCGATGAACAATTTTTCCAATAGCTACGTGCGCTCGCTGGTTGCCGCGACCCCGCGCAATCAGCTGGCCGCCGGCTTTACGCCAAGACAGCATAAGGGGTTGTCGGACGAGCAACTCGCGCTGATGGAGCGGGAATCAGCCTCTTTGGCTCGCGAATTCAAAGTTGCCGAGCAGACCTATGGCGTCGATCATCTCGACCTGGTGCTAGCGGTTGGTTACCTCTCAAAGCTGCTGCGCAATGGCAAAGTGGTCGGCTATCTCGCCAAGCAGTATCAGGAGCTGTTGTTTGAATTCCAGAAGATCACAGAAGCCGAGGCAACGGCAGCCTAGTCTTTTCCGCTCGCAATCGATATCTGGCTCCGCTCGCAATCGATATGCGGCGTTACGGAATGGAGCCTTGGGCTAAGTGGTAGAGCGCACCGTCCCGTCTTCATCTCTTTGGAAGCGACGCCCGAGGCAGCTCTTTGGGTCAAAATGCGGCCTATCGGAGAGGGCCACTTCTGGCGCAAAGCGAACCCCATAGCTGGCGCGCAGTGGCGACGCGAGGGCATCGACCGACAGGAACGGCGCGTTCCCGATTTCAGACGGTATTTGAGTCTACCCAGCACCCGTGCCGGCATGGTGGTCTTGGCCACGCAGGTAGCGGTGATCAGTCGATCGACTCCGATAGGTGGCGGAATCGCCAGCATTCCGAGCGACCCAAATTTTCCTGTGAATTCAAGACCGAAAGATCGCGGCGGGTATACCGTCGGGATTTGTCCGTCAGACTTGAAAATTTGTGCTTGCAAATCAACGACGAAAGCTCGTCCAAAATGATTGAGTGGGAGTAGGGTCGTCGGCCGCCGAACGGCAGTGAACCTAGTCGACGTTCCCTACCTGAGGTCCGCATATTCTGCCATGAGACCTTATCAACACGCTATCAGCAGTGCTCGGGCGCTCGGAGGGCGATGGCAAGACTATTTGGCTGTTCACGAGTTTCTGGACAGCACGAAGGCCGCGTGTGCAGACATGCGGCATCGCATGATCCTGCACAGTGTCGACTTCGGTACGGCGATTGCAAGGACCGCCTTTCCAGATCGCGACGACGTCGACCAGCTCGTGCGCCAGCATGTTGTTGAAGACCTCGGCGAAAGCCGGACGCTTTCCGATTGGTTGAGATATTGCCGGCGACCACATTTGCCGCGATTTTATCCCGAGGCACTTCCAATCGATAACGAGCGCATCATCGCCGACGAGACTTCGCGTAGCGGCATCTCCCACGACGCGCCTGTTCGACAGGTCTGTGCGTTGCTTTTGATGCCGTTGACCTTCGCCTCCGATTTCGGAGCAGACGCACTCTGCGTTCTCGGGAATTCGTTCGGTCCAGGTCTCGTTCGCCGCTTGATCGGACCGCCGATTGACGTCGATGGAAAAGTTTTCGATCCCGCGCTCAGCGCCGAGCGGATAATCTTCGGCTGGTATCGCGCCGTGCCGCCTATGGTCGCCGTCGTTCACACATTGCGATCGCGGCAACAACTCGAGGTCGAGCAATGAAGCTTGGAACAGTGTTGCCAGACGGGGTTTTGCGACTTGGTCCGTGGGAGGTCAAAGATCACCCGGCGTTCCTGCGTCTCGATGGGTTGGTGCGGGAAGCCGCTTCCCAGCTTGTCGGGCTGAGGCAGGATCCGATTGCTGTTGCTTCATCGCCTAATCGCTTTGATGATGCACACACCTATGATTGGCGAGCAGTTCGATGCGGTGATTTCATCAGCGAGAATGGCTCATACTATCCTGGCGTTGATCTAGATCGGGACATCGCAACAGCTTCGCGCCAAGCCAAGACTGCGTATGCCGTCCTTCGTGCGCTCGACGCGGCAGGATGGCGCGACCTATTCGCGAAGGCATTCGACATCAGGATGCCCGATCAAACATTGTCAATTGTCGTGCAAAACGGGCTCACTTGGCTCGTCCTCAGCGCCAACAACGTGACTGAAGACGAGTGCGATCCCGTCTTCGCAATCTGGGAGGATGCGGAGATGAGCTATTTCGCCGAAGCGAAAGAGCGGTTCGACTGGGCTATCCGCAATCCAGTTCCCCTGGAGTTTCTTGGCGAAAACGACAAGCCAAGTTGGCGCCAAGCGATGGATTGGAAGGACTAGCGCGCCGCTTCCCGCCGGACTGCGCCGCACGACAGAACTGCCTCGCCGCAAATCAAATCTCGCCTCGCAATCTGCGACAAATCACCCCGACGGGCAACTCACCAAAACCTGTCAATCCCGAGATAAGAAAATATTCCGCTTGGCGTTTGACCCAACTCAGATGTTCAATATGCGCATCCCACCCGACACGAGGGGCGGATCGCGGTCGTCACGAACGTGGTGTGGGATGCGGTGGACGCTGAGTGCGCGACTGACGAGTGCGCATGAAGTGGACGGCGAAGTCGTGTGGTCCTGACGCCCTAGTGGTAGGTGTCTTCCGCGAGATGCGAAGCATCTTCGCGAAACGGTGACAAAAAAGCCAAGTCTCGCCGGGGAGAGCACGAAGTAAGCCGCACAACCATCGCGCAGGGAAGGCCGGATGTTTCCGGTTACACCTGTGGTCCTACCCCCGAGCTTCCTACCCATTGCTCGGGGCCCATGGGTGCGATCGGCACCCGGTCTTCCCTGCGCCCTCTGATCGAAGAGGGTGAAACCAACAGCAAAGCTCGGACGATTGTCGTCGCGAGAACGCGTTGTCATATCTGACGCTGTTTGAAACCGTTGAACCGAACTGCGCGCTGCCCATCCGGCGCGGCCAGGGCGTCTCCCCGCTGTTCGAACGGCGCACATCTGCCGATCACTGCTCCTTCTTGAACAAATCCTGGAGGATGAGCGGGTCCCAAACGCGGCCGCGTGCGTGCACCAGCGAGCGTAGCCCGGATGAGCCAACGGTTCGCGCGAACGCGCGCCCGATGACCGGCTCCGCGACACCCGGGGCACTTCCTGTCAGCGTGTCGCGTGGTGTCCCGCATATCGCTTCGCTCATGCGGGCTACTTGCTACCATGGCTTGGAACGATCGAGTGGGAGCAGGGCGTCGCCGCCTCATCTCGATCTGACATTCGGGCCATCTATGCCGGCAGAAGACCCGCGGCGCGATAGCTGTCGATCATCGAGTCGTAGAGCGAAATATCGGAGCGGCTTCGGGCGATGAGCTGCGCGCCGGCGACGGCGGCGAAGATGGCGCGGGCCCGCTGTTCACTCTTTCTCGAACTGACCAGGCCCGCAGCCACCAACAACTTGCTCAGCCACGCCACGTTGACGTCGGCAAAGGTCTGGACCTCCTTCTTCACTGCGTCCGGCAGGTCGTCGACTTCCGCGGACATGAAGCTGCAGAGGCACATGCGGTTGTTGCTCTCGAGCGCTTTGCGAAACACGTCGGGATATCGACGCAGGCAGCGGACAGGATCGGCTGTTTCTGCCAGCATCGCCTCGAGTTGGACGGCAGTGTCCTCCCAGTAGCGCCGCGCGACGGCCACGCCGAGATCGGCCTTGCTCGGGAAATGGTGATAGATGCTGGCGGCTTTGATCCCGACTTCGTCCGCCAGATCGCGGAAATTCAAGCCGCCATAGCCGCGCGCCTGCGCGGTCCGCTTTGCTGCCGCAAGGATGGCCTCCCGAGAGCTTGAACTCACTTCGTCGCCTCACTGCTTCGTTATCTACCAAGTGACAGATAGGCGTTGACCGGCCGGATTTGAAGGCTAGTTTGAACCTACCAAGTGACAGGTAGACAGGAGTCGTGATGAAGATTTACGATTGGCCAACTGGCCCATATCCGGCCCGCGTTCGCATCGCTTTGGCCGAGAAGAACCTGCGGTCGCAAGTGGAGTTCGTATTGGTCGATCTCTACAAGGGCGAGCACAAGAAACCCGAATTCCTCGCCAAGAACTACTCCGGCACCCTGCCGGTGCTCGAACTCGACGACGGGACCTTCATTGGCGAGTGCACGGCCATCACCGAGTACCTTGACGCGCTCGATGGCGCGCCGACGCTGACCGGCAGGACGCCTCGCGAAAAGGGCGTGATCCACATGATGAGCAAGCGCGCCGAACTGGAACTGCTCGATGCCATCAGTGTCTATTTCCACCACGCCACGCCGGGTCTTGGGCCTCATGTCGAGATCTATCAGAACCCCGAATGGGGATTCCGTCAGCGCGACAAGGCCCTCAGGGGGATGCACTACTTTGACGGCATTCTGAAAGGACAGCCGTTCGTCGCCGGCGACGCATTCACGATGGCCGATATCACCCTCATAGGCGGCTTGATCTTCGCGGGGCTCGTGAAGGTGCCGGTGCCGATGGAGTGCGAGGCTCTTTTGGCATGGTATGCAGCGATGCAGGAGCGTCCCAGCGTCAAGAACCGGATAACGATGTCCGAGCCGATCAAGGCATCTTGATCGAGATCGTCGTTTGCGAACACCGCTCTCGTGCGACTTGCGCGAGAGCGGATCGGCAAGATCGCAAGCGTAGCCCGGATGAGCACAGCGACATCCGGGGTTTTCCGATCGGCGCTCCGCGTCTTGTCCCGCATGTCGCTCCGCTCATGCGGGCTACGGATCGGAAATCCGTTACTGCTCCTTCTTGAACAAATCCTGGAAGATGAGCGGGCCCCAAATGCGGCCGCGTGCGTGCACCAGCGCGCCACCCTCGTTGAGCTTTCCCAGCCTGACGGGTGCGAACCCGAGTTGCTTCGCCAAGGCGGCCACAGGCGCGATCGCGTCCTCGTCGTCACCAGCCAGAAAGACCACCCGGTGGCCGCCCTCGACGATCGGATCGGCAGCCAGCTTGGCCGCAACCAGGTGATTGAACCCTTTGACGAGGTTGGCGCCGGTGAACGCCTTCGCGACGAAGGCGGAGGACGGGAGGCCGTCCAGCTCTTCAGGGACTGGAAACGCATTCATCGCGTCGATGACCGTCTTGCCTTTCCAGCTCGGCAGGGCCTTCGCAACCTCGCGATGCTCCCCGAACGGGACCGCCAGGATGATTGTGTCGGCCTCGAGTGCTTCCCGCAACGACTTGGCGACGACCGTGGGTCCAATCGCCCGAGCCTGCGGCGCCAACGCCTCGGGCGGCCGGCGGCTCGCGACGGTCACGTCGATGTTCTTACGGGCGAAGGCGTGGGCGAGGGCCTGGCCCACCTTACCGAATCCTACAATTGCATAGCTCATGATACTTCTCCGATCCGTGTTGATATTGATTCCCCGGCCTTTCAGATCGCCGAGAAGCCGCCGTCGACAGACAACTCCACCCCGTTCACGAAGCTCGAATCGTCTGAAGCAAGAAACAGCGCGGCCGCCGCAATTTCCTCGGGACGACCCATCTTTCCCCGCGGGATCAGGGATTCGAACATCCGCTTCGCCTCCCCGGTGAGGACCTGGTCCTGCATCGGTGTGGCGATCGGCCCCGGGCTCAGCACGTTCACCCGGATATTCCTGCCCTTCAGTTCGTTGAGCCACGTGCGTGCGAATGAGCGCAACGCCGCCTTGCTCGCCGCATACACGCCGTAACCAGGAAAGCCTTTCACCGACGCAACCGACCCGGTCATGAAGATCGATCCGCCATCGCTGAACAGCGGCAACGCCTTCTGAACCGTAAACAGCGTGCCGCGCGTATTCAGGTCGAAGGCCGCATCGAAATGCTGCTCGGTAATCTCGCCGAGTGGGACGGCTTCGCCGATGCCGGCGCTTGCGTACAGGACGTCGATCTTGCCCTTTTGCCGCTTGACCGTATCGAACAGGCGGTCGAGGTCGTCGAGATTGGCCGCGTCGCCGCGCACGCCGGTCACGTTGCGGCCGATCAGCCTGACGGCGTCGTCGAGCGCCTCCTGCCTTCGGCCCGTGATGAAAACATAGGCGCCTTCTTCAACGAACCGCCGGGCGCTCGCCAGCGCCATGCCGCTCGATCCACCCGTGATGACTGCAACCTTACCCTCAAGCTTTCCCATGACTTCTCCTTTCGTCGTGTCGGACAGCGTCTCTGGTCCCATTTGCGAGATGGCCCCGAGAACCTCGACGTAGCTCCGCCGGCGTCAGGCGTTGAGTGTGGAAGCGTGCACATCGGTGGTGCGAAATCGATCCGGCTGGACGACGGACGTCAGCCACGACGATCGGTGTCCGCCGTTCGGAATTAGGCCGCGCTTGTCGGCGTGGCTATTCGGCTTGGGCTATGATGATCGCCCGTGCTACCCACACACGAGATGCTGTCCGACGTATCGGACACGGGCTTTGGAAGGCGCACCCCAGCGGTGCTGGATTGCACCATGATCGACTGGGATGACGTTCGCTACTTTCTCGCCGTCGCGCGCGGAGGCTCGGTGCGGGCTGCCGCCGAGCGCCTCGGGGTGAACCACTCGACCGTGCTGCGACGGGTCGCCCAATTGGAGGAACGGCTCGGGGCGCAGATGTTCGAAAAGCTGCCTTCGGGCTACCGCCTGACGGCTGCGGGGGAGGAGGTCCTCGAGCTCGCGGAACAGATGGAAGCGTCGTCGCACCAGCTGGAGACGCGCGTCTTCGGCCGCGACCAGGGCGTGCGCGGGCGTCTGCGGGTGACGCTGGCACCGCCCCTCGCGACACACCTGCTGATGCCGGACTTCGCCGATTTCGCGCGTCTGCATCCGGACATCGAAATGGAAATCTTGTCATCCGGCGAGCTGGCAAATCTGACCAACCGGGAGGCCGACGTCGCGATCCGCGTCGTCTACGACCGCAAAACCCTGCCGCTCAATCTTCACGGCCTGAAGGGACCGGAGCTGTTCGGAGGCATCTACATATCCCGCGATCGACTGGCCGCGTGGCGTGCGGGCGCGCCTGATCCCGTCAGGTGGATCGTCATCAGCATTCACGGAATCCCGGACTGGGCCCACGAGGGCGAGGTTCGCGCCGCCGAGGTTCCGTTCAGGGCCACAGATGCCGAGGCACAGATCGTCGCGGTGCGGCAGGGGCTCGGGATGACGACGCTGCCGTGCTTCGTCGGAGATGCCGACCCCCTGCTGGTGAGGGTGCCGGGCACCGACCTGCACATGTACGGGACGCTCTGGCTTCTCACACAGGGGGAGACACGCAAGACGAAGCGGGTGCGGCTCTTCACCGAGTTCGTATCCCGCAGGCTCGCCGCGTACGCGCCGCTTCTCGCGGGACTGTCCGCATCGCGCGACTGACGCGCGGCGGGAGTCAAGACGAAGAAACGTTCTGCAACGACAAATCAACTCATTGGGCGCAATGAGAACGATCGAGCAAGCGTAGCCCGGATGAGCGAAGCGATATCCGGGGCATTGCCTATCCGCGTGTCGCGCGGTGTCCCGCATATCGCTGCGCTCATGCGGGCTACTCCCTGTTTCGCTGGATGTCGCGACGGCGCAGCGCGTCGGTCAAGCGGCTAGGGGGCAGCCCGACCGATCGATGCGCGCGGCGCGATCAATATGGACCGGGCTCGCAGGGGACGTTGTTGCCGGTCCAGGGCGCAGTGGCGAATGAGCCGACGCGCGGCGCCGGAATGCAGGCGCGACCGTCGACATAGACGGGCTCGGTCGGCGCGGCGGCGCTCGCCTCCGCGACGTGGCGGGACACGGCGTGGGTCTCACGCGCCATTGCCGGCGACGCGATCATGGCGACCGCGATCAAGGAAGCCGACAGGAGTTTGACGTTCGTCATGGAGTTTCTCCGTTTTGTTTATGGGGCCAAGGAGTCTGGCCTCGTCAGATATTTGTGCGCAGCAACGGCGGACTTAAATGCAATCATCACTCACGCCGGCTCAACGCTGCGTGAGCAATGAGATCCTCGCCGTTGTGTCGCGCGATGCGGGCCATCACCGACAGGCCGGATGAACGAAGCGTAATCCATCACGTCTTCGCGTGATGATCGTGAGGGCGCGTTACGTCCGCGTTGGCACTCCGACGGGTTCAGCAAGCGTAGCCCGGATGAGCGAAGCGATATCCGGGGGCGTGTCGTGGTGTCCCGCACATCGCTGCGCTCATGCGGGCTACCCGCCGGCGAACCCGTCCTGCGTGCCTAGGAACTTTCGGACGCAAACGCCGCACAAAACTCCGTCACGGCGCGAGCTCGGGTCTGACCTCGCCGAGCAGCGCCATGCCGCCGAGCCGGCCGAGTTCGTCCGAACATTTTGCGCTCTTGCCGTAGCAGCAGAAGGCGACCGTGACGCGCTCCGAAAGCGGTCCGATGCAGGGCAGTCCGCTGTCGCCGAAGGTGGTCATGCACGGCATGACGCGACGTTCCTCGAAAGCGAGGTCGCGAATGCGGTCAAGGATCTGTCCTTGAAGCCGATCGGCGACTTCAATCGATCCGCCCGAGCGGAACCAGTCCTTGATATCGGCCTCGCTGTCGAGCGGAAGATCGACCGGATCGCCGCCGAGCTTCAGCCAGGTCTGGCCGTCCGGATAGGGGATCGGCGGCAGGATGTAGGGATTGTCGCCCTTGGGCCCGAGACAACGCATCGACGGCATTCCGGCCAGGCGTTGAACCTCCGCCGCACCAAGTCGGAACAGCGCCGCGGTCCGCCCATAGACCGTGAAGCCCAGCGAGCGGCCGAGCAGCGATTGGGTGTGCCCGCCCGCCGCAACCAGAACGCGCTCGGCCTCGACGCTGCCCGATCGCGTCCGGATCGTGACGCCGGAGCCGCTTTCCGAAATCCCCAGCGCGGGTTCGTCGATGATCCGGGCGCCGGCGCGCTCCGCCGCGATCGTCTGCGCGCGGACCAGGCGGCGCGGGCTGATGTATCCGGCATTGCGCGGCTCGAAGTAACCCTGCATTCCCGCCGTCGATTTCAGAAACGGAAAGCGCTCCGCGAGCTCCGCATCATGATAGGCTTCACACCGGATCCCGTCTTCGGCGCAGATCCTGCCGATCGAAGCAACATCGGTGGTTTCGCTGTGGCCAATGTGAAGCCCACCGGCTTCCCTATAGAACTCCACGCCGCTCTCCGCTGAAATCTCGCCGTAGCGCGAAATCGCAGCACGGTTCGCTTGCCGCCAGAACGGCCCCGGATCGTAACTCCGCGTGATGCGGCCCTCGTCATAGTGGCTGCCGAACACGCCGCCATGGCGCGAAAAATCCGCCGGCTCATCGGGCCCGATCAGCGCAACATCGTGGCCCATCTTGCTCAGATGCCGCGCAGCCGCCGACCCGATCAGGCCGCGTCCGATCACTGCAAGTTTGATCGCTTGATTGGTGCTCACGAATAAGTCCTGCGCTCTGCCTGCATCAGCGGTGTGAAATCGACCATGTCATTTCCGATGCTCTGGCAGCAAGCATAATCCAGCCGAGCGCGCAGCAGGACTGGCGAAGCGTGATCCGCCGCATCTTGAAGCCAAGCGCGAGGCGGCGGGTTGCGCGTCGCTAACCGCCCTGCGATATCAGCCAGACTTTTCGCGACTGCCGGAACGCCGGCGCAAGCCCGTGCCTGATGACGCTGCTTTCCGCACGAACGTTCCACCGCCCCAACTTGAAACAAACAGTCACGGTGATTTCACTCGCGCTGAACGGAGTTGTATGAGATGATGCAACCAAAGGTCAACATCGTGCATCTTCATCGGCAGGAGGGCGAAATGAGCGACCAGATGATCGACGCGACGACAAGTCCGGCACAGATCATTCAGCAGGCGGCCAAAAAATATCTGGGCATCAGCAATGCCCCTGGCTGCTGCATCGCGGTCTATGACGAAAAGTCGTTCGGCACCAAGGGCTACGTCTATCCCAAGGGACTGTCAGGCGTGGCCGGCTCTTCGCCCGCGCCATTCAGTGTCACGACCGACACGGTGTTCGAGATCGGATCGGTGACCAAGGTGTTCACCAGCACATTGCTGGCGGTGGCGGTCAAGGCGGGTGGGCCTTCTCTTGACGACACCATCGGCCCTTATCTGAACCTCTTCAGCGCGAAGGCGGTGGGAACGCCGGTGCTGGACGCCATCCAGCTCGTGCAATTCGCCACCCATACCTCCGGCATGCCGGAGCAGCCAGGGGACGGCTTGACCGGCTACAGCGAGCAGCTGTTTGCGGACGAGCCGCCCTCCAGTGAACTCATCAACTGGTGGAATCAATATGATACGCCGCCGCAGGGCTGCTGGCAGTATTCCAATATCGGTTTCGTGACCCTGGGCTTTGCGGTCACGCAGATGTTTGCGAAAGACAAGGGCCATAACTACAACGAGATCCTGGCCGAATACGTCACCGGTCCGCTCGGCATGAAGCAAACGGGAGCCGTCGTCAATTCATCATGGAAGATCGCGCAGGGATGTATCGGGCATTGGAGCAAGAGCTCTGAGCCGCCATACCAGATCGTTTTCGACCGCAACACGCAGACCGGCGGCACAGCCTTTGATCTGAAAACCACCGGCGACGATATGATCAGGTTTCTCGCGGCGCAGATCGCGGCCCCGAACGGGCCGCTCGGGTCGCAGATCGCGCTCACGCAGCAGAACCAGGGGACATTCCCCGTTTGCGGGGAGAAGACCAGCGTCACCATGGGCCTCGCCTGGCAGATCACCACGGACACGCAGGGCCATACCGTTTTCACAAAGAACGGCGCGACGAGCAGGGGCGGATTCGAAGCGATCGTGATCGTCGTGCCGGAACTGCAATGCGGTGTCGCGGTGCTGAGCAACCAGTATTTCGATGCGTCGGGCGTGCACCCTGCGGGGATCGGACCCGGCCGCACCGCACTAGAGATTATTTCGCAGCTCCATCCAGGATTCGAGCTGACCGAACCGTTGCCAGAGCACGATCCATTCGACTAGCAAACTGGCTCGGACTGGCGCAGCGATGTCCGGCGGCTTTGCCGTCTGCGCGAAGGCCTGTCCCTGATGTCGCCAACCTCAGCCGGTCGGTCGCTTACCCGTGTTGACCGCCAGCTGAGCCTCGAAAGCGCGCTGGTAAGCCGGCCGGGCTTCGCCGCGGGCGACATAGGCGGACAGGCTCGGATATTCGTCGAGAATGCCGGATGCTCTCAGCCTGAGCAGCACCGACACCATCATCAGGTCGCCCGCACTGAACGCGCCGTCGAGCCAGTCGGCGTCGCCGAGGCGGGGGGAGAGTTGTTTCAGCCGCTCGCGGATGCGATCCATGACCAGAGGCAGCCGCTCTTTGGTCCAGGGCTTGTCGCTCTCCAGAATCCTGGCGGTCATGAGTTCGAGGATCGGCGGTTCCACCGTGTTGACCGCGGCAAACATCCAGGTGATTGCGCGGGCGCGGGCATTGGCATCGCCCGGCAGCAAGCTCGCATGACGCTCGGCGATATGCAGCACGATTGAGCCTGTCTCGAACAGCGCGAGATCACCTTCCTCATAGGTCGGAATCTGGCCGAAGGGATGCAGCGCCAGATGCGCCGGCTCCTTCATCGCCTGGAACGAAACAAGGCGGACCTCGTAAGGTTGGCCGACTTCCTCGAGCGCCCAGCGAACGCGGGTATCCCGCGCCAGTCCCTTGCCGCCATCGGGCGACCGTTCGAAGGCGGTAATGATGGGGGGCATCGTTTCTCTCCATGTCCTTGCGTCCCGAGGACGAGCGGGCGGCGCGCGCCCCGACAGCCGATTCCGGAATCTTTTGGCCAAGCATAGCCCGGATGGAGCGCAGCGAAATCCGGGACCGGTCCTGCCAAAGGCGAGAACCCCGGATTTCGCTGCGCTCCATCCGGGCTACAGGCTCGCGCATGCGTGTCACGCAGTCGAGTTTCCCCGACGCAATTCAATTCCTCTCGCGCTGCCTGCGACGGGCAAATCAGCGGCTCGCGCAACACACTCAGTGTCGTCCCTGCGAAAGCAGGGACCCATAACCACCGATGGTCATTGTTGAGCGATGCCAGAACGACGAGTCCTGTTCCCAACCCCGGCCGCGGCGTATGGGTCCCTGCTTTCGCAGGGACGACAGCGTGCTTGCGGAACGGTTGCGGCCACCGCATCGCGCGGCCGGACCGGACAGGAATCTTCATCGTGATGGCGGTGTGCGGTTTCGCCAACCACCCTATGCAAAAAAAGGAAGACTGCCGTGACCGGGCTCGTGAGATGCCTGTGGTTCGACCAGCGCCAGGCGCGCGGCTGCGGAGTGTACGCCGCAGCCGCTCCTGGTAGCGGTGTCCGCGGAGCATGTCTTCGCTGACCCGCGCCACGAGTTGCAGAACAAAGTCGGGTGAATGATGGGTGATCAAGGCCGCGGGTTGCGAAGAATGCGATTGCTTCGTCAGATGAAGCAAAGCCACCTCGCTGAATTGATGGGTGTGGATCAGGCGACCGTGTCGCGCTGGGAGCGCGGCATTCTCGATCTGTCCGAAAGCCAGTGGATCTCGGCGCGCCGATTGCTCATGGGTCCGTGCGAGCCGGCCCAGGATGCCGCCCTGAAGCGTCTCGTCGAATCCTCGACGCGCAAGGTCCATCTGGTGTGCGACCTGACGCACCGGCTGCTTGCCGCATCGGCGCCCAGGCAGGCCGAATGGCGAACCGGCTTGTCCGAATTCCTGGGCAAATCGCTACGTGTCTATGCCTCTCCGGAAATCCTCGCGGCCGACACCGCGCTCAATGATCTCGGCTGGTATGATGGGCAGCTCGGCTCGCTCGAGGTCAATACGGGTCCGAACTCCGATGCGGACCTCGTGATCCTTCCGGGGCGCATGCTGTGGGAGCGCATCATGCTCGCCGACGGTGCCCCCGCACGGCTGGTCACCACCATTGCCTGAAGCAGGGGGAGGCTGCCTGAGCCGGATAACGTTCGCATATTTTATGCGTGGCGACCTTTCGACAAAGGCTGCTAGGTCGGGCTCGTACGGCAGATGAGCTTTGGCCCGCGCATCCGTTTGGATGCGCCGGAATAAGCCCTGAAGCGGAACACGCCCGAGGCCAGAAATCGCGTTCAATGAATTCCGTTCCGTTGTTTGACATCAAGGCCGTTCCGAAGGCCGAGCTTCACGTGCATGTCGAGGGAACACTGGAGCCGGGCATGCTGCTCGATTTTGCCCGCCGGAACGATGTGGCGATCCCGTACCGCTCGATGACCGATATCCTCTCGGCGTACCGCTTCTCCGGTCTCCAGTCATTTCTGGAAATCTACTGGGCCGGCCTGACCATGCTTCGGACGGAGCGCGACTTCTATGAGCTGACGCGCGCGTACCTGACCCGCGCGCGGGAAGACAATGTCGTTCATGCGGAAATCTACGTCACCCCGGCCGACCATACCGAGCGCGGCGTGCCGTTCGATGCTGTCATGGACGGCATCAGCGCCGCTTATGCAGACGAGCGACGCGATATCACTGGAGGCATGATCCTGTGCGTTCGCCGGCATAAGCCTGTTGAAGAGGCTTTCGCCGCGATCGAGGCGGCACGCCGCCGGCGCGACGGCGTGCTGGCCCTCGGACTCGGTGGACCGGAAAAAGGCTACCCGCCCGGACCCTTCGACGAGGTCTTCGCCCACGCTCGCGCGCTTGGCTGGAAGACGACCGCGCATGCCGGTGAGGAAGGGCCGCCGCACTATGTGACCGAAGCGATCGACAGGCTGCGCGTCGACCGCATCGATCACGGCGTCCAATGCGAGGCCGATCCGGCACTGATGCGGCGCCTTGCCGACGAGGGGACGCCGCTCACGGTATGCCCGCTGTCGAATGTGGCGCTGCGGATCTTCCCCGATCTCCAACGTCACAATCTGCGCCGGCTGCTCCACGCCGGCCTCTGCGTCACGGTCAACTCCGACGACCCGGCGTATTTCGGAGGTCACGTCAACGAGAACTTCGTCCGCGCGGCAGCGGCGTTAGGCCTGACTGCCGAGGAACAATTGAGCCTCGCCGACAACAGCCTCAAGGCTGCGTTCATGGATGAAGCGCGGCGTCAGGCCTATCGGCGCGTCATCAGGGACATCAGGCCGCCCCGTCCAGACCGGTCACCTGCATGACGACTGACAGTCCCGGGCTCCGCGTCTGGCTCGCCGTCATCGTGCTCGGCGTTGCTTCGTTCACGATGGTCACGACCGAGTTCGCGCCGGTCGGGCTGTTGTCCCAGATCGCCCTCGATCTTGGTCGAGACCAGGCCGCGGTCGGGCTCACGGTCACGCTCTATGCCTGGATCGGCGCTGCCAGCGGCCTGTTGTCCGCGGTTCTGCTGCAGCGTTTTCCCCGCAAGCCGCTGCTCGTTGTTCTGATGCTGGTGCTGTCCGCGAGCAATCTTGCGGCGATGCTCTCCGACAGTTTCGCTGGGTTGTTGCTGGCGCGGGCGGTCGGTGCCGTCGTTCACGGCTTCTTCTGGGCGATGGCGGCCGCGATCGCAACGCAGATTGCGCCGTCTCATCGCATGGGTGTTGCGACAGCGATCGTGTTCGGCGGAATCTCGATGGCAACCGTCATCGGCGTGCCGCTGGTCAACCTCATCGGACAGAACAGCGGATGGCGCGCGGCATTCGGCGTGATCGGCGGCGTCGGATTGTGCACGTCCGTCCTGATGGTCGGGGTTCTTCCGCGGCTCCGGGCCGGATCGCCGGCAGGATGGCAAGCGCTGGCAGCGGTGGTTCGCCGACAGGACCTGCGCAGAATCTATGCCGTAACGGCGTTCATGGCGGCGGCGAATTTCGCAGCCTACACCTTCATCGAACCTTTCCTCGGCGAGATCGCGGATGTGCCGTCCTTCATGATCGGCGTGATGCTGTTCGGTTTTGGCGGAGCAGGATTTGTCGGCAACATCCTGACCGGTGTTCTGATCGATCGCTTCATGACATCCGTCATCACGTGGGGACTGCTTGCCCTCGCGGGCGCGCTCGTCGGGCTTGGATGGTTTGGCCCGCAACTGGGGACCGGCACGGCCGTTACCTTGCTCGTCGTCTGGGGCGCCGCCGTCGCGGCGCTGTTCGCGGGCCTTCAGACCTGGATCTTGCGTGCGGCCGGTTCCATGGCAATGTCCGCGGCCGCGATCCACTCGGCCGTCATCAATTCGGCGATCGGCGTCGGAGCCATTCTTGGTGCCCGGATGCTGAATCTCTCGGATCTATCCGGAGTGATGCTGATGGCGGGAGTGATCGTCATCGTGCCGCTCCTGATCATGCGCGTGGGCCGAAGTGGCGAAACATGATCCGCAATGGCGAAACACGTTGTGGAACGATAACCTGCGCCGCGTCGAACCAGGACCATAATCACGCATTATGATCGCTCCATCCCGCTCGATCATCCCTGCAAGGAGACTGCCATGACCGATCTCGTCACATGCCTCTGGTTCGATCAGGGCCGGGCGCGCGAGGCGGCGGAGTTTTACGCCGCGACGTTTCCCGACAGCCATGTCGGCGCAGGCCATCAATCTCCGATACCGGGCATCGGGCAGGGCGAGGAGCTGACGGTCGAGTTCACCGTGCTCGGCCGGCGCTTCGTGGGGCTGAACGGAGGCTCCAACTACACGCCGAACGAGGCGGTCAGTTTCATGGTGCTCACCGACAGCCAGGAGGAGACCGACCGCTACTGGAATGCGGTCACGTCCAATGGCGGCAAGGAATTGCCGTGCGGCTGGTGCCGGGATCGCTGGGGTTTTGCCTGGCAGATCACGCCGCGGCGGCTGCTCGAGCTCGTCAACAGCGCCGACCGCGCCGCCGGCAAGCGCGCGATGGAGGCGATGATGACGATGAAGAACATCGACATCGCCGCGATCGAGCGCGCGGCGGCGGGGTAATCCGCGTGCCGGAATGATCTGGCCCGGGCTCGATAGTCAAGTGTCCGATCGAGCTGGTATCTGCGGCGCGCGGCCATTCGCGTTGCGGCGTGCGCTCGCCGCGACGGTCACCCCGGCGCAAACGCGGGATGTGCCTGGTGCTGTCGCGTGATACGAAATTCGCATTCGCAGCTCTGGAGACAGCCCTGATGTCCGTCGCAGCCGCCGCCGCCAATCAACAGCAAAATCTCACCGCCGCCGAATCCGATCCGCAAACGCTTGGCTGGATGCAGGGCTTTCCGCCGCCGCAGGACAGGACCATCACCTTCCAGAACGGCTCGTTCCGCAGCTTCCCCGAATTGCGCTGGGCCTGGAGCAACATCCGCCAGCTGGTGCCGACCGTGAATGTCTGGCGCGGGGCAGGGCCGGCGTCGGTGCTGCCGCGCGAAGACCATGATATCGGCGCGTCGGCATCGGTGACGATGGACGGCCGCCCGATGACCTTCGCGCGCATGCTCGAGGAGACCTATGCCGACGGCATCGCCGTGCTGCACCGGGGCAAGCTGATCTACGAGCGCTATTTCGGCGCGTTGAAGCCGCACAAGCCGCACATCGCGATGTCGGTGACCAAATCGTTCACCGGCACGCTCGCCGGCATCCTGATCGCCGAGGGCAAGATCGATCCGCAGGCGCCGATCACCGATTACGTGCCGGAGTTGAGGGCAAGCGCATTCGGCGATGCCCGCGTGCACGAGGCGATGGATATGACCACCGGCCTCAAATACACCGAGGTCTATACCGACAAGAATTCCGACGTGTGGGGGCTGCGACGGGCCAACGGCATGGCGCCGATCGAGCCGGGCTATGAGGGCGCGACCAATATCTTTGATTTCCTCTGCGCGCAGCAGAAGCAGGGCGAGCACGGCAAGGCATTCGCCTACAAGACCGTCAACACCGACGTGCTGGCCTGGATCTGCCGCCGTGCCAGCAGCATGACGCTGTCGGACCTGCTCTCCGAGCGGATATGGGCCCCGATGGGCGCCGAGGAGGATGCGCATTATCACGTCGATCGCATCGGCACCGAAAGCGGCGGCGGCGGATTGTCGACGACGCTGCGCGATCTTGCCCGGTTCGGCGAGACGATCCGCAACCACGGCCGCTTCAACGGCCGCCAGATCGTACCGTCTCAAGTGGTCGAGGATATCGCGCGCGGCGGCGATCCCGAGAAATTCAAGCCGGCCGGCTACACCACGCTGCCAGGGGCGTCCTACCGCAATCAATGGTGGGTGACGCACAATGCGCACGGCGCCTTCATGGCGCGCGGTGTTTATGGCCAGGGCCTCTATATCGATCCGAAGGCCGACATGGTGATCGCGCGCTACGCCTCGCACCCGGCCGCCGGGAATGCCGCGAACGATCCCGTGACGCTGCCGGCCTACATGGCGCTGGCCAAGGATCTGATGGCGGGAGGGTAGGACGAAGGCAGGTTGGTTCGCTCGCGCAAGACGCGTAGCCCGGATGAGCGCAGCGATATCCGGGGCTTTTCCGTCTGCTGATCGCGGCTTTGTCCCGCATGTCGCTTCGCTCATGCGGGCTACGATCACGTCCGCGAGATTTTGTCGTATCGCTTGATCAGGCGCTCCCGCTTCAGGCGGGACAGCCGCCTGATCCAGAACACGCCGTCGAGCTGATCGATCTCGTGCTGATGGCACACCGCGCGCAGGCCATCGGATTCCTCCGTCTGCATGTTGCCGTCGAGATCCTGATAGCGGATGCGGACGCGGGCGTGGCGCTCGACCTCGTCATTGACCCCGGGCATCGAGACGCTGCCCTCCTTGTGCAGGATCATCTCCGGCGAGGTCCGGATGATCTCCGGATTGACATAGGTCAGGGGCCCCTCGCGGGCATCGAGCTCGAGCACCACGACGCGCAGGGACACGCCGATATGCGGCGCGGTGATGCCGATGCCCGGCGCCGCGCGCATGGTCTCGAGCAGGTCCTGCGCCAGTTCGCGCAGCGCCTCGTCGAACATGGTCACCGGCTCGGCCGGCAATGCAAGGCACGGATCGGGATAGCGCACGATGGGGCGAATGGTCATGCCCGTGTCTTAGGCCAGCGCATCGCGCCGGACAACATGCTGATGCCAGGCACCGCGCGCGGCGCGCCGTTCAGAGATGCTTTTCGAAGAACAGATCGGGGTAGGGGTCGTCATTGAAGCGCGGGATCTCGGTCCAGCCCGTCCTGCGATAGAGCTGGCCGGCTTCCGGCAGCGCGCTGTTGGTGTCGAGCCGCAACACCGCGATGCCGAGCTCGCGTGCGGCCTGCTCGGCGGCGTCCATCAGGCGGCGGCCAAGGCCGAGGCCGCGCGCGCCAGGTGCGACCCAGAGCCGCTTGATCTCCGCGAACTCGCCGCTGCTGCCCTTCAGCCCGACGCAGCCGATCGGCAGCCCGTCCGACATCGCCACGATGAAGCTGCCGCGCGGGCGCACCATGTCCTTGGCCTCGGGGTCGCGCGACAGCCTGACGTCAAAGCCTCTCTCGAAGCGCCGCGCGAGCTCGGCGTAATATTCGCCCAGGCAGTAGCGCGCCTCGTCGCTGCGCGGATCCATCTCATCGAGGGCGGTGCCGTCGCGGCCAAGCGCCGAGGCGATCAGGTCCATCGCCGCCAGCAGCGCCTCGCGTTGGCTGTGGTGGGCGAGAAAGTCCTTGGCCTGCCGGTTGGAGATCGCCTCATAGGCGCTGAACTCGCGCTTACCCGCCGCCGTCAGCCGTGCGATGCGGCGGCGCGCATCGTCGCTATGCGCCGTGGTCTCGATCAGTTCCTCGTCCTCGAGGCTGCGCAGCAGGCGGCTCATCAGGCCGGAATCGAGGCCGAGATAATCCCTGATCTCGCCGACATCGGCGCGGCCATGCCCGATCGCGTTCAGCACGCGCGCCGCGCCGAGCGGCCGGCCGCGCCCGAGGAACGAGGTGTCGAGCGCGCCGACGGCGGAGGTCACGGCACGGTTGAAGCGGCGGACGCGGGAAACGGGGTCGAGCATATATCTGACTTTAGTCAGATATCGTCGCCACGTCAATTGGCCGGCGATCCGGACCGAATGAAGCCTTAGCGCCTAAGTGCTGCGATAGCCTACGCGCATTAGCCTGGGACGCAGCGGAACGAAGTCGCCGCTGCGTCGTCTCGTGTCGTTTCGGCGGTCACGCCGCGGCCATCTTGGCCTTGATCACTTGCGGATCGACGAAGCCGCCAAAGCCGACCGCGATCCGGTTCCAGCCGTTGATGATGTTGATCAGCAAGGTCACCTTAACCTGCTCCTCCGGCGTGAAATGCGCCTTCAGCGTCTCGTAGGCCGCGACATGGGTATGCTGCTCGCAGATCCGCGTCAGGGCTTCGGTCCAGCCGAGCGCGGCGCGCTCGCGGTCGGTGTAGCAGGGCGCTTCGCGCCAGGCCGACAGCAGGTAGATGCGCTGCTCGGTCTCACCCTCATCGCGGGCGAACGTCGTGTGCAAATTGATGCAATTGGCGCAGCCGTTGATCTCTGACGCGCGGATCTTCACGAGCTCGGCGAGCTTCGGCTCGAGGGTGGAGGTGATCGCAAGTGACGCGTCGAACCAGATCTTCATGATCTTGGGGGCGGCGGCGAGCGGATCAAGTCTGACAGTCATGGTCGGTTTCCCTGGTTTGGTTGACGACATCATGACGAACGAGGAACGGCGAATGTGACATGCCGGCGCGATATTTTTATCTGCCGCGGCAGCGGCGGCTCTTACAGGAAGCCGGCGATCGGGCGGATGGTCTCGTCGGCCAGCGTTTTGACCGCCTTGGCCGGAAGGCCGGCAGGCACGCGCGGTCATCCTGCGCACTGTTGCGATTGGAATGACGCGATGATCGCGATCATCAGCGGCGCTACTGGGGCGCGAGATCGCTCGCCGCTTGCCGGAGTTCTTGCAGCAGCTCTGTTTCCCATTGCGAAGGATCCGTCAGGAACCGCGCGAGATTGTCGAAACAATAATATCCGAACTCCGACTTCGATCGGGCGGCGGACGTCGCGGCTGCACGCGCCAGCAATCGCGCGGCATACTGCTGCGCCGTCATCAGGCTCGCCGCGTGCTCGGCCATCTTCGCCATGCGCCAGAGACCCGAGTGGTCGATGGCATTGCCGAGATCGCCGAAATAGAACCCTTCCGCGAGCTCCAGGCGAGCGCTCGCGCTGCCAGCGTTCTCCAGCATTAACGGGGCGATCTTCTCGAAGAAGAAGTTCTCGTGATCGGTATCGACCAGTCCGTAGTAGCGTAGTAGGACGTCGTTGCTCGACTTGTCGAGACGCGCGAGACACCACGCGGCGTAGCCGAACAGTGCGGTCGGAATCTCGTCTCCGTAGGGGTCGTACCAGGCGTTGGTGTGCGGTCCGATGTGCGTGCATGCCGCGTCGATCAGCCTTCGGATCGCAGGCGCGGCGCCGGGGCAATGCCTGGTGACATGGGTGAAGAACTTCTTCTCGTTGAGCCACTTGCCGTCGCAACGGAACACCGCCTGCAGGTGGTTGTCGTGCGGCCGCTCGTTGATATCGGGACCGATCTGCGCCGTCAGCGCATCGATGGCCGCGATACAGTCGGGCTCGCTCATCGAGGCGAGATCGACGGTGTAGGTGCTGAACCGCTTGGCGAGCGTCTCGGCCTTCTTGGCCAGCGCGGCATCCTTGTCCTCTTCTTGCGACTCGGGTGCAGCGGGCCTGAAATGATCCTCCGTTACGGGCACGACCCGGACGCGGTGTGTCGGATTGTGCGGCGCGCCGGAGACTGTCACCATCCCCTCCGCGAACCGCATATCGAGGCGCCGGTCGGGCAGGGGTGTCGCCTTCGACCAGCCGCGGGCGCGCGCCAGCCAAGGACGGTCGTCCATCCCGAACCGCTCCAGCATGATCTTGGGCGAAACCGTCCCGTCCACACCGACGCAGGCGACGAACTCATGCCGCTTCAACCAGAAAGCCTGACTATCGGGTTGCCAGCCGATCACGTCGCGCTCGGAGAGTTCGAAGTCGCGGAGATTGCTGCTGACATTGGCGTAGTGGCTGTTCAGATCCGGCCACAGATCGGGGTGCGATTTCGCGTTGATCTCGTTGGTCGTCAGCGTGGCCTCGCGATCGAGCAACCGCGACACCTTGCGGTAGATCTCGCCGCGTCGTGGCGGCAATCCCTGGTTCCGCCTGTCGAGGTCGAGCTGGGTCGTGTCGGGCAACCCTTCGGCCTGCATCCACATCGGCGCGACGGAGTGCAGCCGCCGCAGCGGAAAGGCCTGCCAGATCTCGACGGCAAAGCTGAAATACTCCCGCTGCGCCGCGGTGTCTCTGCTGAGCAATCGCGAGAGAATGGAAGCCTCCTCGGTGATCATGGGAAGCCGGGAATTGTCTCCGCGCAGCCAATAGCGGCCGCACGGGCTCGAGCGGATCAGAAACGACCTCGCCCGCGATCCCTCGCAGCTCGACACCTCGTGATGGCCCGTCTGCGGATCGATGCGCAGCAGCAGTGCAACGATTCCGTTGTCGTGCCGGAACGCCGAAACCAGGATTCGGCCATCCTGGTCCAGAACCGGCGGGCACAGCGAGTTGCCGCTCGGCATGCCCTGAACCGAGCGGATGCTCGCCCTGCGCTCGAGGTCGATGACATGCAGGTCGGTCGTGTGCACGGCGTGATAAAGCAGCAGATAGACGAACCGGCCATCCTTGCTCTCGAGAAATCCGTAGCTCAGATAGTCGTCGCGCGCGTCCTTTCCGTCGTGTCCGCGCGCCCAGGGCGTTTGCAGCCGATCGACGAGTTGGCGACGCGCGAGATCATGGAAGACGAATCCCGCGTCGGTGTTGAAGAACCACGCGATGCCGTCCGGCAGCAGCCCGGCATTCCGCGCGGGCCGCTTGCCGAGGGCAGGACGCATGATCCAGTCATCCTGGCCGTCGACCTGGATTGCGAAGTACTCGGTGTTGCCGATTTTGCGGATGGAATTCACGATCGGGTAACCCTGCGAAGCCGCCCCGTGTCCCGAGGTGCTTCATTATGCGCGAGCCGGACAACATCCGATTAATGCGACCGGGAAACATGAGGTTGACCGGCCGGCGACCGCCGGCGCGGACAACTTGCCGCATGCCTCTTGCTGTACGCTGACGAGCCGGTCAGGCGCGCGCCAGCACCAGCACTCAGATATCGTCGCGGCGTCAATTGGCCGGCGCGATCGCGGTCATGGCTTGCCGATCGGCTCGAACACCGTATCGGGCAATTGCTGCCTGATGAAGTCGACGAAGGCGCGCTGCGCCAGCGACCGGTACCGGTTGCTCGGCCAGGCGATCCACACGCTGCCGCGCGACACCATGTAGTCGGTCAGCACGGCAACCAGATCGCCGCGCGCGATACAGGAACGCGCAAGGATCACCGGCAGTTGTCCGATCCCGATGCCTGAGCGGATCGCTGCGAGCACGCCATCGGAGTTGTTGAAGGTCACGGAGTCCGTCGCCATTGCGCCGGCGAACTCGCCGCAGAAGCTCCACGGGTAGATCTGGCCCGTCGTCGGTACGCGGAAGCTGACACCGCGATGGACCGCCAGATCGTTCGGCGTCTCGGGCTGCGGCATCCGCCGGAAATAATCCGGCGTGCCGCAGATCACGAAATGCTGCGGTCCGATCCGGCTCGCGATCAGCGACGAATCGGTAAGCTCGCCGGTTCGTAGGGCGACATCGATGGCTTCACCGACCATGTCGACGAGGCGGTCCTCGAGTTGGACATCGAGCGCGACGTCGGGAAAGCGCCGCGCGAATTCGGCGAGCCGCGGGACCAGCAACTGGCCGATGTTGTGCGGCAACGAGACCTTGAGCCGTCCGCGCGGCGCGCCCCCTTGCTCTGCGAGCACCTGTTCGGCCTCGTCGAGCTCGGCCAGGATGTTGCGGGCGCGCCGGAAGAATTCGGCGCCGGGGCCGGTCAGCGTCACCTTGCGCGTGGTGCGGTTGAGCAGGCGCACGCCAAGCCGCGCTTCGAGACGGCCGACGGCCTTGCCGACGGCGGAGCCGGAGAGGCCGAGAATCCGGCCCGCGGCGGCAAATCCGCCTTGCTCGGCGGCGTGAACGAACGCCGCGACGCCGGCCAGGGTCTCGTAATTGCGGAAATTTTGTCCGTTCTGAAGTGCCATGGCGGCGCATTCTAATGCTAGAAGCGTCAATGTCTATTCCGCGGCTCCTTGTTCACTTCGAGCCGAGCCATGCAGCAATACCTCCATCATCCATCCGTCGACCGCACTCCACCGACCAGCCTCAGGCGCGCCGTGCTCCTGCCGGGACTGGTTGCGATGTTCGGCTTGGCCAGTCTCGGTGCGCCGCTCGCGGTGCTGCCGGTGCGCGTCGATGCCGATCTCGGCTTCGGTCCGCTCGTTGCCGGCGCCGTGCTGGCTGCCGAGGGTCTCGCGACCTTGTTGACGCGCCCGCTGGTCGGCCGCTTTGCCGACCGCCGGGGCGCACGCGACGCGACGATGCTCGGGCTTTTCGGCGCGGTTGCCTCGGGTGCGTTCTACCTGCTCGCAGGGCTGCTGCCAGTGTCGGCGTTCGCGGCGCTTGGGCTGATGGTGACAGGCCGCGTCGCGATGGGCATCGGCCAGGGCTTCTTGTTTTCGGGCGGCACCGCCTGGGCGGTGATCCTTGCTGGACCGGCGCATCAGGGCAGGGCGATGTCATGGGTCGGGCTGTTGTTCTTCGCCGGCATTTCGGCCGGTGCGCTGCTAGGAGGGCTTGCGGGAGACATCGCGCATCTCCTCACCGCGCTGTTGCCGCCGCAGCTTGCTCCGGACAGCTTCCTGGTCGCGGCCGCCATCACGATGCTCGTGCCGCTCGGCGGTCTTCCGCTCGTGCTGATCGCGCAACGGAGTGCGCCATCGCCGCATGGTGCGGTGGCCGTGCCGCTGACGGCAATCCTCAGGGCGATCTGGCGGCCGACGCTGGGCTTCGGCCTCGCCGTGATGAGCTACATCGGCACGACCAGCTTTGTCGTACTCGCGTTCCTGCATCGCGGCTGGCACGGAGGCTCGACCGCGCTGTTCGTTTTCCTGGCGGCGTTTGCGCTGGCCCGGCCCGTGTTCAGCGGCGTGTGCGATCGCGCCACGGGTCCGCGTCCGGTCCTGTTTGCGCTCGCGGCGCTGGCCGGCGGCATGCTGATCCTGGGGCTTGCGCCCGACGAGCAGACCGCCATTGCGGGTGCGATCGTCGCGGGCTGCGGCATGTCGATGACGTATCCGCTGCTGGCGCTTCCGGTGGTGCGCGCCGTTCCCGCAACGCAGATTGCGTCCGGCATCGGGCTGTTCGATGCCGCCTACGATGTTGCGACGCTGATCACGCCGCCGCTGGCAGGCTTGATCGCTGCGACCGTCGGCTACGCCGCGATCTTTCTCGTCCTCGCGGGCATCAGCCTGCTCGCGATGATCCCGGCGGCTGCGGCATGGCGCCGTCGGCCAGCCGTTTGAACCCGCAAGCTGCGCGCCGACCGCGGAATATTCTAGGCCCGCGCCAGCACCAGCACGTTGCCGGCAAGGATCGCGGCGGCGCCGGCGAGCACCGGCCAGCCGAGCGCAAGGTGCTCGAACAGCGCCGACAGCACGAGCGCGACGAGCGGCACCAGCGCGAGCGTATAGGCCGCGCGCCCGGGACCGAGCCGGCGCACCAGCTCGAAATAGAGCATGAAGGTGATGCAGGAGGCGGCAATCCCAAGATAGAGGAAGCTCGCCACGTAGGAGAGCGAGATGTCGGCGGCAAACGGCGTGCCGGTCGCGACGGCCCACAGCGCGCTTGCTGCGGCTCCGACGAACGCGCCCCAGCCGAGCACGGAGACGACGGGCAGTCCGGCGCGCTGGTTGCGCGCACCGACCGTTGTCCCGGCGCCGGTTGCGATCGCCGCGGTGAGCGCCCAGGCGAAACCCGCAAGCGGCGTGGCTCCGTGCGCGGCCGCGCCGGGCAGGAAGATGATCGCCAGTCCAAGAATGCCGCACAGCGCGCCCGATACGAAGCCGGAGGAGATCGGCACGCCGAGCGCGGCGCGCGCGATCACGGCCGCGAACAGCGACGATGTCGACAGGACGAGTGCCGCAAGCCCGCTCGGCATCCGTGCCGTCGCCTCATAAAAGGCGATGAAAGCAATGGCGAAGAACAGCAGGCCCTGCAATGCGACCGCCGGTCGATCCCTTCGCGGGATCGTGAGCGGCACGCCGCGCAGCCGGCCGTAGCCGAGCAGGATGACGCCCGCGAGCACCATGCGCAGTGCGACCGACCACGGCGCGGGCGTCACGCCGGCCTGCATCGCCGTTGCCAGCGCGCCGCCGCCCCAGAGCAGCGCGGTCAGCGCGAACAGCAGGGCCGTCATGGCGCGTCGGCGTCATCGCGCAGTGCGCGCCAGCCCTCGGCATCGATCCGCGCGCTTTCTCCCTCAAGCCGGGTGAGGGCGGAATCCAGTGTCGTTCGCTCGCTCTCCGAGAGCCGCGCCAGCAGCCGCGTCTCGATCGCGCTGCCGAGTGCGGCGATCCGGTTGAACGCGGCCCGGCCGCTGCGGGTAATGCTGACGGCGGCGAAGCGCCGGTCGGTCTTGCCGGGCCGCCGCACCGCGAAGCCGAGCTCGACGAGTTGGCCAATGCCGCGGCTGACCGCAAACGGGTCGAGGGCGCAGGCGCGGCCGATCTCGGAGGCGTTGGCGGCGTCGCGCTCGGCGATGACGGCGAGGATACGCCAGCCGGCCTGGCTTAATCCGAACGTCTCGCCGTAGAAACGCTCGAGCGGTCGGGCGACCTGCGCCGCGACCAGGAACAGGCGGTAGGGCAGCCAGGCACTGAGCTTCAGCCCATCGTCGGACGCAGGCGCAGTCTGTTTCATGGGGTGAGAGGCTCGCACAGATAGTTGCAAAGTGCAAGCATATCGCAAAGACAGGTTGCGACCCGGATCGCATGCGTGAAAATCCCGACACACTTGTCACTCCCACTCACCGCTGCCGCGGCGTCAGATTGGGGCATGACCAACGGCGAACGGCGGGCGGCGATGGAACCGCGCTGAGGTCCCGGAGTTCGTCCAAATCGGAGATGGAGAGACCATCATGAATAAATCAGCTGAAAACGATCGCGGCGAACTGGCGGCGATGCAGACACCGCCGGTGGTGTCGCGGGAGGCGTGGGAGGCGGCGCGCCTGGAGATGCTGGTGAAGGAGAAGGCCCAGCTGCGGGCACGCGACGCGCTTGCGGCGGAGCGGCGGCGAATGCCCTGGATGGCGGTCGAGAAGCCGTATGTCTTCGAAGGACCGAACGGCAAGGCGAGCCTGCTCGACCTGTTCGAGGGCCGCCGGCAGCTGATCATCTACCGCGCCTTCTTCGAGCCCGGCGTGTTCGGCTGGCCGGACCACGGCTGCCGCGGCTGTTCGCTCGGCGCCGACCAGGTCAGTCATCTCTCCCATCTGAACCAGCGCGACACCACGCTCGCTTACGCCTCGCGCGCGCCGCAGGCCGACATCGCGCGGCTGAAGGCGCGGATGGAGTGGGACATGCCGTGGTACACGATCACCGACAGTTTTGACGCCGACTTCGGCGTCGCCGAGTGGCACGGCCACAACGTGTTCATCCGCGACGGCGAGCGGATCTTCCGGACCTATTTCGTCAACAGCCGCGGTGACGAAGCGATGGGTACGGTGTGGAGCTATCTCGACATCACGCCGCTCGGCCGCCAGGAACTCTGGGAGGACTCGCCGAAGGGTTATCCGCAAGGCCCGACCTACAAATGGTGGAACTGGCACGACAATTACGACGCCGAGGCCACGCCGAACGCAAAATGGGCGGCGGTGACCGATGCCGGCGAGGCCGCGTTCCGGAAGATCGCGGAGCAGGAGCGCAAGGCGACGTAAGGGGTAGAGCAGGGAGGACGCACGGCGTCCTCCCTAGCGGCCCTCGTTCTTTGCGGCCGAGAGTGCCTTCAGCGCCGACAAGGTCTGCCGCAGCCCGCGATCGAGGCGCTTGTCGCGGCGGATCACCACCGCGAGCCGGCGGTAGAGCTTTGGTGACAGCGATCGGACGATCAGGTCGCGCTGCTTGGTGCTGGCGGGAACGGCCATGCCGGGCAGCACCGCGCAGCCTAGCCCGGCGCGCACCATCTCCTTGATCGCCTCGACGCTGCCGAGCGACATCAACGGTTTCAACGACACGCCGCCGCGCGCCAGCCACTCGTCCGCGGTGCGCCGGGTGTTGCCGCCCGGCTCGAACAGCAGCACCGGCCTGGTCGCCAACACCTCCGGCGTGATCCGCGCCGGCAGTATCATGTCGCGGGGCGCGATCAGCACGAACTCGTCGTTCACGACCGGCGTGATCTCGAAGCTGCGTCCCGACACCGGCAGTGTGACAAGCGCGATGTCGATGGTGTTGTCCTCGACCGCTCTTGCGATCTCTGCGGTGTTGCCGGTCGTGACCGTGATCTCCAGCGAGGGCAGCGCGGCGCGCAGCTCCTTCAGGATCGGCGGCAGCAGGAAGATACAGGCGGTCGCGCCGGTACCGAGCCGCACGCGGCCTGCCGTTCCGGTCGTCTGCTGTACAACGGCGTCGACCGCCGATGCCACCGCCGCATTGATCTGCTGTGCGTGCGAGAGCAGCGCGACGCCAGCGGCCGTCGGTCTCGCCCGTCGTCCGACCCGCTCGATCAAGGTCGCATTGAGGCTGCGCTCGAGCTGGCGCACCTGCAGGCTCACCGCGGGCTGCGTGAGTTGCAGCCGCTCGGCCGCCGCCGAGAAGCTGCCGCAGTCGATCACGACAGCGAAGCTTTCGAGATAATCGAGGTTGAGGTTCTTCATCAAAGTATCTCTTATGCCGCGCATAAGCTGTCAAAGCTTCACTTATATAACGCCGCGGCGCATAGTCCGGCAAGCGACGGCTTCGGCAGACCGGGAGCAGGCATTGTCCGGCCTCAAGTCCATTGGCGGTGTCATCGTCGAGCTGGGGCGCTATCTTGCGGTCTCTTCGCATTCGCGCATCCGCCGCCGGCAGGCGCTGCGTGAGCTCGACGATCGCCTGCTGGCGGATGTCGGACTGTCGCGCAGCGATGTGGAGATGAGCCCGTGGTGCCTGCAGCATGCGCCGACGCGCCGTCGAAGCACAGGGATGATGCCGCAACACGAGGCAAGGATGAGCGACAACGAAGACACCGTGATCCGCGACGCCACAGAGGTCGACATGGCGGAGGTGCAGCGCATCTACGCGCAGCACGTGCTCAACGGGCTGGCGACCTTCGAGGAAGTGCCGCCGACACTCGACGAGATGCTCGGGCGCCGCGCCGCCGTGCTGGCCGCGGGGCTGCCGTATCTCGTGGCCGATATTGACGGACGGGTGGCCGGCTACTCCTACGCGACGGCGTACCGGCCACGGCCGGCCTATCGCAACACCATTGAAGACTCGGTCTACGTGTCGGAAGCCCTGCGTGGCCGCCGCGTCGGCGCGGCGCTGCTGCGGGCGCTGATCGAACGGTCGGAGGCGGGACCCTGGCGGCAAATGATCGCCGTGATCGGCAACAGCGGCAACGCCGGATCGATCGCGCTGCACCGACGCATGGGCTTCGAGATGGTCGGGACGCTGAGGTCGGTGGGCTTCAAGCTCGGGCAATGGGTCGACACCGTGCTGATGCAGCGGCCGCTGGGGCCGGGCGCTGCCACGCTGCCGTCAGACAGGGAAACGGCCCGGTGATCGCACGCCGGGTCGTGATTGCCCTCGGGCTGGCTCAACTGATCTCGTGGGGCGCGACCTACTATCTGATCGGCGGATTCGGCGAGCAGATCGCCGCGGATCTGGGCTGGAGCCGCGACATCGTCTACGGCGGATTTGCCGCGGCGCTGTTGGTGATGGGGGTGACGTCTCCCCTTGCCGGGAGGTGGGTGGACAGAAGCGGTGGCCGGCAGGTCATGGTCGCGGGCGCCGTGATCAATGCGCTCGGCTGCGCCGGTCTCGCGGTCTCGCACCAGATCGGTAGCCATTTCGCATCCTGGATCGTTCTTGGCCTCGGCATGCGGCTGACGCTGTACGATGCCGCCTTCGCTGCGCTGGCCCGGATCGGCGGGCCGGAGGCGCGCCGCGCGATGTCCGGGATCACCTTGCTTGGTGGCTTGGCCGCCACCGTGTTCTGGCCGCTCGGCCATACGCTCTCGGACCATTTCGGCTGGCGCATCGCGGTGCTGGCCTATGCCGGCATTGCGCTATTGACGATCCCGCTGCATCTGCTGATTCCGAACCAGCGATTTGCCGGCGTGCCGGGCTCCGCGGTGGCATCGAGGCAACCGCGCGCGGTGGGGCGGCGGCAGCTTGCAGCGGCGAGCGGGCTCTATGCCGTGATCATGACCGGCGCGAACTTCCTGAACGCCGGCATGTCCGCACACATGATCGCGGTGCTCACCGGCCTCGGACTCACCGTCACCATTGCGGTGTGGATCGCTACGCTGCGGGGGATCGGGCAATCCGCCGCGCGTCTCTGCGAAGTCCTGTTCGGCGGACGGATCGATCCACTCGGGCTCAACCTGATGGCCTGCCTGATCATGCCGCTCTCCTTCATCGCCGGCCTGTTCAGCGGATCAGCGCGGGAGATGGGGATCGCGTTCGCGCTGCTCTACGGCGCCTGCAACGGCATTCTGACCATCACCAAGGGAACGCTGCCGCTCATCCTGTTCGATCATCGCAGCTATGGCACGCTGGTCGGCCGGCTCATTGTCCCGAGCTTCATCCTGCCGGCGGCGGCGCCGCTGATCTATGCAATCGTGATCGACCGGTTCGGCGATGCGAGCGCGCTCTATCTCTCCACCGGTCTCGCCCTGGTGACGCTGCTTGCCGCCATCCTGCTCAGGCTGCTGTTTCCGCCACCGCTCGCGGCCGCGAAGCAATAGCCGTGTCGGCGGTGTCGATCTCAACCCGCTGCCGGCTCGCGCGGCAGCCACAGCGACAGCCAGCCGCCGAGCGCCAGCAGCGCGACATTGCAGCCGAGCGCGATCGTGAAGGCGTGCGCGTAATCGTCGGCCCGCGGATGCGGCCCGAGCAGGCTATAGAAGACACCACCGATCACCGCGACGCCGAGTGCGGCGCCGATCTGGAAGGTCGAGATCATCATCCCCGATGCCAACCCGGCATGGCGCGGATCGATGCTGCCGATCACGGCCTTGATCACCGACGGCATCACGGTGCCGAAGCCGAGCCCGCCGCAGATCAGGCCGAATTCCAGGCTTTGCGGAAGCACGCCGCCGACCGACAGCATCACGACACTGAAGCCGATGACCTGGAGCGCAAAGCCCAGCGTCAGCGTGCGCGGGCCGAGCCATTGCATCACCAGCGACGACACCAGCGAGCTGACGAAGAAACCGGCGGCAAAGGGCAGGGTGGCGAGGCCTGCTTCCAGCGGAGATTGGTGCAGGCCACTTTGCAGGTAGACCGCGAAAGTCAAATAGAACGAGGACAGCATGTAGAAGGCCAGCGCCATCAGCAGCCCGATCACGAAATCGCTGTTGCGCAGCAGATGCAGCGCGACCAGCGGGTCGCCGCCACGGGCTTCGAGCCGCGCCTCGAAGCGGACGAAGCCGGCGAGCATCAGCGGCGAGACCAGCAACATCGCGACGATCCAGACAGGCCAGCCGGATTCCCGGCCCTCGATCAGCGGGTAAACCAGGAGGCCGAGCGTGAGCGACAGCAGGATGACGCCGCCGACGTCGAGCCGCTGCGCGTGCGCGGCGCGCGAGTCGGCGAGGTACAGCAGGCCGCCGACGAAGGCGGCGAGGCCAATCGGCACGTTGATCAGGAAGATGGCCTGCCAGGCCAGTCCGAACGGATGCGCCGACACGAGCACGCCGCCCAGCAGCTGGCCGCAGATATTGGCAAGTCCGAAGGTCGCGCCATAGAAGCCGAGCGCGCGGCCCTGTTCGGCCGCCGGAAACAGCACGCGGATCGAGGCGAGCACCTGCGGGGCCATCACGGTGGCGGTGAGGCCCTGCAGGATCCGTCCGGCGACCAGCATGGCCGGTGACCACGCGATGCCGCACAGCACGGATGCGATCGTGAAGCCAGCGACGCCGGTCAGGAACATCTGCCGCCGCCCCAAGAGGTCGCCGAGCCGGCCGCCGGTGATCAGGAACACGGCGTAGGTCGCGGCATAGGCCGAGATCACGAACTGCACCTCGCTCGAGGTGGCGCCGAGATTGTCGCGAATGGCCGGCAGCGCGAGGTTGACGACATTGAAATCGAGGATCGGCAGGAAGGCGCCGGTGAGCAGCACCGGCAGCGCCAGCCATCGCCGCGGGTCGACCGTCGCCGGCCGCGCGGCGTGCAATTGCAACGTCTCGGTGGTCTCGCTTGTCACTGCCAGCTCCTCTCGGCAATCGCCGGCGCCCTCACGAGGGGTGTCCGTCGGCTGAACTTTTCGGGAAGATGGCCTGTTTGTCCGTGATAAGGTATTCGTCAACTCTGCTAATTGAGTTTGCAAAAATGAACAGCCCGCTTGACTGGAATGACCTTCGCCTTGTCCTCGCGGTCGCGCGGGAAGGCAGCCTCTCGGGGGCGGCGCGCCGGCTCGGCGTCACGCATTCCACCGTGTTTCGCCGCCTCGGCACGATCGAGGATGCGATCGGAACGCGGCTGTTCGAGCGCTTCCGCGACGGCTACGCGCCGACACCGGCCGGCGAGATCGCGGCGGCGTCGGCAGCCCGGCTCGAGGACGAGGTGCTTGCGCTCGAGCGCAAGCTGGCGGGACGAGACCTCAGGCCGTCGGGGCCGGTGCGGATCACGACGACGGACACGCTCGGCGCGGTGCTGATGCGGCATCTGCCGGCGATGCGCGCCGCGCATCCGGAGATCCAGCCGGAGATCATCATCTCGAATGCGATGGCGAACCTGACGCGCCGCGAGGCCGAGATCGCGATCCGCCCGACACCGGCGCCTTCCGAACTGCTGGTCGGACGGCGCATTGCCGATATTGCCCATGCGGTCTACGGATCGCGCGCCTATCTCGCCCGCCGCGGTGACAGGGATCTGTCGCTGCACGACTGGATCGGGCTCGACGATGCGCTGGCGGGGACCGTCATCGCTGGCTGGATGCGCGAGAACCTGCGTTCGGCGCGGACCACATGCCGGGTCGACGCGCTTCCGGCGCTGCGCGATGCCGCGGCAGCGGGGCTGGGGCTTGCCCTGCTGCCCTGCTATGTCGGCGATCTCGCGCCCGCGCTGCGCCGCCTGACGCCGAAAGCACTCGCGGAGCCGCGCTCGGCGCTGTGGCTATTGACCCATGACGATCTCAAGCGCACCGCGCGCATCCGCGCGACGCTCGATTTTCTCGCCAGCGCGCTCACCTCGGAGCGCGCGCTGTTCGAGGGAAAGCGCGCCGCTAGTCGGCCGGCGCGCAGATCGCTCAGGAGCCGACAACTTCCGTGACAGTATGGATTTCCTCTGCCGCGCGGTTCGCAGGCATCCGATGGTGCTCGCGAAAGGCACCAACGATCGTCTTCAGGACCGCCCGTGATTTTGCGTCTGACAGCGCCGACAGCAGCATGATCTCGGACGGCGGAAGGGCAGGCAGGCCGAGCCGCCGGCTGACCTCGATCGTCCCGGCCGGGGCGAGCCGGCTGGAGAACACCGAAGTCGCGAGGCCTGCGGCGACCGCGTCGGCGACGGCAAAGGATCCGCAGCCAAGGAAGCTTTCCGTCCACGGGATGCCCGCCGCCGCCAGCGCGCGCGTCGCGATGTTGAGCACGCCGCAGGACGGCGAGGAGGCGGCGAGCCGCAGCGGCTCGCCCGCGCGATGGACGAAGTCCAGCGTGGCGAACCAGCCATAGTGATCCGTCGCCAGCATCTCGCCGTCGCGGCGGTCGTCCTCGCGGCGGATGATGGCGGCGTCGATCTCGCCGCGATCGAAGGCATCGAGCAGGTCGCGGGAGTCCTCGAGCCGGACCTCGATGGTGAGCGCCGGATCGTGCGCGTGCAGCCGCGCCAGCAAGGTCGGAACCTCCGCGCCTCCGACATGGGTGGCGATGCCGAGCGAGAAGCGACGCGGGCGCACGGGCGACAGCGCCGCGACGGCGCGATCATGCGCGGCGAGCAATTCCTGCGCGGGGGCGAGGAAAGCCGCGCCCTGCGCCGACAGGCGTACCAGGCGCGGTGTCCGTTCGATCAGCCTGTGGCCGAGCTGGCTTTCCAGCCGCTTCAACTTGACACTGATCGCGCCCTGCGTGGTGCCGAGCGTTTCGGCGGCGCGCGTAAAGCTCTTGAGATCGGCGATGGTCACGAATGTCTTCACGGCGTCGACGTCGAGCGTGGTCATGTCAGTCATCCGGATTTGTTGTCTCTGAAATATCTAGTCATCCAATTCACCAATGCTCAAGCCGTGACTAGCTTTGCGCTGTGAAGCGCTGCGGCCACCCGATTCCTGCCGTTGCTGCCTCAATACATCGTGAGTCGATCGACCGACGCTGCTGCCAGCACCCTGGCAACAGCGTGCGGTATGCCGTTGGCTTGCCACAACAAAAGGCCTGATCATGTCTACTGAACTGAGCCGCCGCGGCGCTGTTGTGCTGTCCGCCGTATGCCTTGCCTGCCTGATGTTCGGATTGGAGATTTCCAGCATCCCCGCGATCCTGCCGACGCTGGAGCGGGTGCTGCATGCCGACTTCAAGGCGCTGCAATGGATCATGAACGCCTACACGATCGCGGTCACCACGGTGCTGATGGCGATCGGGACGGTGGCGGACCGCTACGGACGCAAGCGCATCTTCCTGGTCGCGATCGCGGCGTTCGGCATCACCTCGCTGATCTGCGGCATCGCCTCGAGCGTCGAAATGCTGATCCTCGCCCGGTTCTTGCAGGGCCTCAGCGGCGGCGCGCTCTTGATCTGCCAGATCGCCGTGCTCTCGCACGAATTCCAGGGCGGCCGGGTGCGCGCCGTGGCCTGGGGCTGGTGGGGCGTCATCTTCGGCATCGGCCTCGGCTTCGGCCCGATCATCGGCGGCGCCGTCGTCGCGGTGCTGAGCTGGGAGTGGGTATTCCTCGTCCACGTGCTGTTCGCGGCCGTTGCGTTCGTGCTCACGATCGGCGGCGTGCATGAATCGAAGGATCCTAAGGCGAGCAGCCTGGACGTCGCTGGTATCGTGACGATGTCGCTCGCCGTGTTCTGTCTCGCCTTCTACATCACGCAGGGGCAGGATCTCGGCTTTGCCAGCTCGAAGGGGCTTGCGATTCTCGGCGTCTCCGCCGTGAGCTTCATCGCATTCCTGGTTGCCGAGAAGATCAGCCGGCGGCCGATGTTCGACTTTTCAGTGTTTCGGATTCCAGCTTTCTCCGGCTCGATCGTCGGCTCGGCGGCGATGAACCTCAGCTACTGGCCGTTCATGATCTACCTGCCGATCTGGTTCCACGCCGGCCTCGGCTATGACAGCGTGTCCGCGGGTCTTGCGCTGCTTGCCTATACGCTGCCGACTCTGGTGATGCCGCCCTTCGCCGAGCGACTGTCGCTGCGCTATCAGCCCGGCCTGATCATCCCGGTGGGGCTGTTCACGATCGGCGCCGGATTCATGCTGATGAAATTCGGCAGCGCCGCCGCGCAGCCGGACTGGTTGACGATGCTGCCGGGCTGCCTGCTCGCCGGCATCGGTCTCGGCATCACCAACACGCCGGTCACCAACACGACGACCGGCTCGGTCTCGAGCGACCGCGCCGGCATGGCCTCGGGCATCGACATGAGCGCGCGAATGGTTTCGCTTTCAGTCAACATCGCGCTGATGGGCTTTATCCTGGCGAGCGGCGTGCTGGCGCATCTGAAGGCGGTGCTGCCGGCGCTGGACGGCGCGCAACTTCGGGCAATCGCCGAGCGGATCGCGGCCGGCGACATCGCATCCGCGCCGGAGCTGACCGGCCCGGTCGTGCATCAGGCGCTCGCGAGCGGCTTCGGCTGGGTGATGCTCTATGGTGGCATCGGGGTGTGGATCATGGCCGCGCTCAGCTTCCTGATCTTCAACGCGCGGCCGGTGCGGCAGGCCGAGGCTCACGGCACGAAGTGAACACGATGTCGCGCCGTGCCTGCCCAGACGCAGGGGCGGGCAGGCGGTATCGGTCACTTCACGAGGGTCAGCAGCGGCTTGTCCTTCTCGACAATATAGGTCGCAAGCTCGCTGGCGGTGACGTCGCCGACATTCCTCGCGGCATGGACCGTGCCGGTGGGAATGAACAGCACGTCGCCGGCCTTCAGCCTCGCCGGCGGCCTGCCGTCGACGTCGTATTCGAGCGTGCCGGCGAGCACATAGATGATTTCTTCGCCCGGATGCGTATGGCGGCCGAATGCCTCGCCCGGCGCGATGTCGACACGCACCTGCACGGCTTCACGCCCGCCGGCGCTGAGGTCGTGGCGCTGCAGGTCGGTTCGCGTGAATCCCGCCGCTTGCTGCGCCTGTGCGCTCGGTATGGTCAGGAGGCTGGCGGTGAACAAGGCCGTCCTCGCGAGGAGGCGCGTTGCCTTCATCAGCTTGCTGGTCATCTTGAACTCCAGGATTGGCTTGCGTCCCTGTCCGATCGCGAGCCGGCAAGCGGCCGGCCCGCATCGGAGATCGTCATGTGCTCGTTTCAGACGAGGGTGGTCGTGACATCGATGTTGCCGTGAACCGCCTTGGAGTAGGGGCAGATGCCGTGCGCGGCTTCGATCAGCTCCTGCGCAACCTCGCGCTCGACGCCGGGGACGTGGACGTTGAGGCGTGCGCTCAGGAAGAAGGCGCTGCCGGCCTGGTTCAGATCGATCTCGGCGTCGACCTCGGGCTCGCTCGCGAGCTTGACCTTGCGCTGACCGGCGGCAAGCTGGATCGCGCCGATGTAGCAGGCCGACCAGGCGGCCGCGAACAGGTTTTCCGCGGCGGGGTGCGGCTGCGGCAGCTTGACGTCGAGGAAGCCGTCGCGCGAGCGGGCGGCGCCGTTCGGGCCGGCGGTGACGTGGGTCTTTCCGGTGAGGAGAACCTTTGCATTGGCGGTCATGGCGAGCTCCTTTGGGATGAATATAGATCGTATCCGATCTAATCGTGTACGCGTTGAAATAGGCCACGGGCTTGATCGTGTCAAGCACTTCCGATTTAATCGGATGCGATTTATATTGACCGCGACATCACAACCTCCGGAGACGTCCGTGACCCGCTCCTCCAAGGCCGAGACCAAGGGCCGAAAACTCTCGAATTTTCTGTGCTTTGCGGTCTATTCGGCCAATCTGGCCTTCGGCCGCGCCTACAAGCCGATCCTGGACGCGGTCGGCCTGACCTACACCCAATACATCGCCATGGTGGCGCTGTCGGAGGCGGACGAGCAGACCGTCAGCGCGCTCGGCGAGAAGCTGTTTCTGGAATCCAACACGCTGACGCCGATCCTCAAGAAGCTCGAGCAGAGCGGCTATATCAGCCGCGCCCGCGATCCCGCCGATGAGCGGCAGGTTCGCGTGAGCCTGACGCCGGCCGGCCGACGCCTGCTCGACAAGGACATCAATGTGTCCCTGGTCGAAGCCACCGGGCTCGGCGACGAATTTCCCGTCGTGCAGAAGACCGTTGCGAGGCTGCGCGACAATCTGCTGCGCAACACGCGCGCCGATCCGAAGAAGGGCTGATCCTGCGGGCCAAATTGTAACGCGCTGTATCCGCGCGGCGCCCTTCCGCATTTTCGCCACGGCGCGACCGACAACTCCGCGCCGCTTCGGGATGACGCGGGGGAGAGATCGACTTGCGCAGACAGTTGCTGTCCATCTGCGGGATGATTGCCATGATGAGCGGGCTTTCCGCGCCATTTCCATTCGCAGCGGCGCAGCCGGCTCCATCAGATCAAGGGCCGCCGCGTCCGCAATCCGGCGGAGACCGCTCACCGGCGAGCGCGGCCGAGATCTGGGACGACAATCACGACGGCGTCTACACCTGCGACGAATGGAAGGCCTATCTCGGCCGGCTGTTCGATCGCGCCGACCGCAATCACGACGGGCGACTCACGCCCGCCGAGTTCGAAGCGGTTCGCCGCGCCGGCAGCGCGCTCGCCGATGCGGATTTCGGCTATTTCGACGAGGACCGGGACGGCAAGGTCACGCACGGGGAGTTCGTCGACAAGCCGAACGAGTTCATCCTGCAATTCGACAAGAACGGCGACTGCCGCGTCACGCCGGACGAACTGAAGCAATCCGGGTCCGATCAAAAGCGGCCGGGCGGCAGGGGCAAGCGATTCTGAACCTGATCCTGAACCTTCCCTAGCCAACGAGCTCAGGAACTGGGGGGCGAGACGCGCTCGCCCCGCTCCGATCCGATCCAGGGTGCACGGGCCCCGGCAATTTGATGCGGACAAGAAGGCCGTGCGGCGCGTTGTCGTGCAGGGACAGCTCGCCGCCATGCCCGCACACCATGGCCTGAGCGATCGAAAGGCCAAGTCCGAACCCGCTTTTCTCGTCCATGGTGCGGGCCTCGTCGCCCCGGACGAATGGCTTCAGCATTTCGGCCCGGCGATGCTCCGGAATCCCCGGACCGTCGTCCGAGACGTCGATGATGGCCTGATCGGCTGACGCGGTCAGCTTGATCTCGACTTCGCTACCGAAGCGCAGGGCGTTCTCCACCAAATTGGTCACGGTGCGGCTGATCTCGCTCGGGCGGATCAGGAGCGAAGCCCTGGTCGGGCCTTGGTAGCGCACGACGTGACCGCAATCGGAGAATTGCTCGCAGATCGTCTGCAGCAGGGCAGCGACGTTCACAAGCGTCGGCTTCGCCGCGCTGCCGCCGCTCAGGAATGACAGCACGGACTCCAGCATGGCCTGCATCTGGTCGAGGTCGTGCAGGGTCTCCGCGCGCTGGGCGTCGTTCTCGATGTATTCGGACCTGAGCCTTAGCCGGGTGATCGGCGTGCGCAGGTCGTGACTGATGGCGGCGAGCATGCGCGTGCGGTCATTCATCAGCGTGGTGATGCGTTCGCGCATGCGATTGAGCGCAACCGCTGCGGCGCGGATTTCCTCCGGGCCGGTCTCCGGAAGCGGCGCGGCGGCCTGGCTGATGCTGAAATTCTCGGCGGCGCGGGCGAACGCGGAGAGCGGCGCGCTGAGCGCGCGGCCGGCCCACACGCCGAGCAGCGTGACGCTGACGAACAGGAACAGGAATGTGCTGACCCAGAACCCGCCGAAGAAGGGCGGCATTTTCGTCGGGCCGATCGTCGCTTCGAACAGGGCTCCGTCCGGCAACCGAACCGCCGCCGGCGCGGTCTTCGAGGAAAACTCATCGACGTCGTCGACGCCAGGTGCCTCGGACGAAGCCTCATCGGACGAGCCCGGACCTGCGTCGCGCAGAGTAAGGTGCAGCCGGGGAAAGGCGCGATCGGCAGCGCGCAACAGCGTTGCGCGATCGGCCGCAGGGGCCTCGGCCAGAAGCCTGGCAACCAGCCGGAACTGATGGACCGGCCTGTCCGCGAACGATCTCGGCTTCTGGCTGACGAAATAGACCCCGATCAGCGCATGGATAAGCACCAGCGAAAGCAGGATCAGCGCGGCGATCTGGCCACTGATCCGGTGGAAGCTGAAAAGCGCGGCAATCCTGCGGGTCCAGCTCATGCGTCCTCCACATGCGGCGTGAAGATGTAGCCGCCGGTGCGCACCGTCCGGATCACCGACGATCCTTCGCTCGTATCGAGCTTGCGGCGAAGCCGGCTGACCAGCACGTCGATGCTGCGCCCGAACGGACTGGCCGGCCGGCTGCGCGTCATGGTCAAGAGGCCATCCCGCGTCAGGATCCGGCCGGGCCGCTCGCAGAACACCTGCAGCAGGTCGAACTCCGCGCTCGTCAACGGGACCTGGGCGCCGTCGGGATCGCGCAGTTCGCGCAGGCGCAGATCGATGGTCCAGTCCTGGAAGCGCAGGCGCGCGGCGCTCTGACCCGAGCGCCCGGCAAGGCCGGCCTGCGCCTGGCGGCGCAGCACGGCGTTGATCCGCGCCAGCAGCTCGCGCGGATTGAACGGCTTGGCGAGATAATCATCCGCGCCCATCTCGAGCCCGAGGATCCGGTCGAGGTCCTCGCCCTTTGCCGTGAGCATGATGATCGGGATCGTCGAATCGCCGCGCAGGCGCCGACACAGGGTTAGTCCATCCTCTCCGGGCAGCATCAGATCGAGGACGACGAGATCGAGCGAATGCCCGGCAAGGTAACGATCCATTTCCCTGCCGTTCGAGGCGGTGGCCACCAGGCAGGATTGGTCGCGCAGGTAGCGGGCAATCAAATCTCTGGTCTGCAGATCGTCCTCGACGATCAGGATCTTTGGAGTGTTTGCAAGCATGATCCGCGACTGGGTCCTCATCATAACGTCATTGGCGCGCGTTCCAGCGCGCTCAGCCACCAATTGACCAGCATACGCGTCGCTTGTGGGCGGCATTGCGCCTTTTCGTAAGCATAGTGTTTCTGAACTGTAAGCGTCGCTCGCAGCCCGAAACCTTCGGCGATCCCGGCGGCGTCGCGTCGCGCTAACAGTCCCAAACCACTGGAAATAATCCCGCAATCCTGCAGCCACACCGCAGCCATCACCATCCCGTCACAACGGGCTCGTTGTTCGCGAGGTGTGGAATGAAGACGTGGCGGGGCTTTGTCGCGGCGATCGTGCTGTCGGGCTTTTCGATCCCGGGGACACCGGTGACATGGCCATTGTTGGCTCCGGTGGCGGCCCAATCGGTTGATGCGATCACGGTCGAAGGCAACCGGAGGGTAGAGGCGGAGACCATCCGCTCCTATTTCAGGCCCGGGCCCGGTGGCCGTCTCGATCAGGCTGCCGTCGACGACGGCCTCAAGGAGCTGGTCGGGACCGGGTTGTTCCAGGACGTCAAGATCAATCAGGCGGGCGGCCGGATTCTCGTTTTGGTGATCGAGAATCCGGTGATCGACCGTGTCGCGTTCGAGGGCAACAAGAAGATCAAGGACGAGCAGCTCTCGGCCGAAATGCAGTCCAAGCCGCGGGGTACCCTGTCGCGGCCGATGGTGCAGTCGGATGCACTGCGGATCGCTGAGATTTATCGGCGCTCAGGCCGCTACGACGTGCACGTCACGCCGGAAATCATCGAACGCTCGAATAATCGCGTCGATCTCGTCTTCACCGTCGACGAGGGAGCGAAGACCGGCATCAAGACCATCGAGTTCATGGGCAATAACAGTTTCTCGGCCGCGCGCCTGAAGGACGTGATCAAGACCCACGAGACGAACCTCCTGAGCTTTCTCGGCAATGCCGACATCTACGACCCGGATCGGGTCGAGGCCGATCGTGACCTGATCCGCCGCTTCTACCTGAAGCACGGCTACGCGGACGTCCAGGTCGTGGCTGCACTCGCCGAGTATGATCCGGAGCGCAAGGGCTTTCAGGTGACGTTCAAGATCGATGAGGGGCAGCAGTACCGCGTCGCGACGGTCAGTTTCCGCTCGAACATAGCGGGCTTCGATCCGACGACGCTGCGTTCATTGTCGCGCGTCGGCGAAGGCTCGCTCTACAATGTCGAGGCGGTCGAGAAATCGGTCGAGGACATGCAGATCGAAGCGTCGCGCCGCGGCTATGCCTTCGCGGTGGTCCGTCCGGACGGCACCCGGAATTTCGAGGCCCACACGGTGGGCATCGTGTTTCGCGTGGAGGAGGGGCCGCGCACTATATCGAGCGGATCGACATTCGCGGCAACGGCCGCACCCGAGACTACGTGATCCGGCGCGAGTTCGATCTCTCCGAGGGCGATGCGTATAACCGGGCGCTGGTCGATCGCGCCGAGCGGCGGCTGAAGAATCTCGACTACTTCAAGACCGTCAAGATCACCACCGAGCCCGGCTCGACGAGCGATCGCGTTGTGTTGGTCGTCGACCTGGAGGAAAAGTCGACCGGCGACTTCTCCGTGTCGGGCGGTTATTCCACGACGGACGGCGCGCTTGCCGAAGTGAGTATCTCTGAGCGAAATCTGCTCGGCCGTGGCCTGTTCGCCAAGGCAACGGTCAGCTACGGCCAGTACTCGCGCGGCCTGTCGCTGTCCTTTGTCGAGCCGTATTTGCTCGACTATCGCGTGGCGCTCGGGCTCGATGCGTATTACAAGGAGCAGCTGCCGACGGACTACACGACCTATGGCGTGAAGACGATCGGGTTCTCGCCGCGGCTCGGCCTGGCCTTGCGCGAAGACCTGACCCTCCAGCTGCGCTATTCGCTCTATCAGCAGGAAATCTCGCTCGATAGCGCCTACGCGAACTGCAACAACAATCCGTCCAACCCATCGCTCGCGTTCAATCCGACACCCGCCTACATCCAGAGTGTGCTCGGCGGCGTCGATCCCACGAACTCGGTCTCGTCAGGGCTTTATGGATATGGCTGCTATGGCGACGGAGAATCCACCTTGCCGGTGCGCAAGGAGCTGGCCGCAGGGGCGACCTGGACCTCGCAGATCGGCTACACGCTGAGCTACAACACCCTCGACAACAACAAGAACCCGACCGACGGCCTGCTGATCGACTTCAAGCAGGATTTTGCCGGCGTCGGCGGCGACGTGACATATTTGAAGAGCGCGGTCGACGCGAAATACTATACGCCGCTGGTGTCCGACCTGATCGGGCTGATCCACCTGCAGGGCGGCCTGCTCACCAAGGTCGGCGACAACGATCTGCGCATGCTGGACCATTTCCAGATGGGGCCGAATCTCGTGCGCGGCTTTGCCACCAACGGCATCGGCCCGCGCGACATCACCTATGCGAGCTTAGGTGCGGTCGGGGATGCGCTCGGCGGCACCAAATATTGGGGCGCGTCGATGGAGCTGCAGATGCCGTTCTGGTTCCTGCCCTCCGAGGTTGGGCTGAAGGGGGCTGTCTATGCGGACGCCGGCTCGCTCTGGGGTTATGAAGGCCCGACGTCGTGGGCCGCAACCGGCGAGGTGAATACGGCTGCTTGCAAATGCGGCCTCCAATACGACGATGGGAACGTGGTGCGAACCTCGGTCGGTGTCGGCCTGATCTGGGCATCGCCGTTCGGCCCGCTGCGCTTCGATTACGCCGTGCCGATCACGAAGGGCAAATACGATATCGTGCAGGAGTTCCGGTTCGGAGGCGGGACGTCGTTCTGAGGTGACAATCGTCGTGCCTGCGGCGCGCGTCCTCGCCGGCGCCGACCTGGCGCGATATTTGCCATGCCGTCCTGCCGCTTGCGGTATCAGGCGAAGCGGGGCAGGCTGCATTGGTTCAATTTCGATCCGAGGCAATCCATGTCACGCGTGTCAATCAAGACCAAGGACGACCTGCCGGGCGAGCTCAAGCCGCTGTGGGACAAGATGACCACCTATGGCGCGTTCGAGAACCAGGCCGGCGTCATGGCGCAGCGCCCGCCGATCTTCAAGCACATGTGGTCGCTGCTGGTGGATCTCGCCGACGAGGCGGTGGTCTCGAAGCGGCATCTCGAGCTCGCGCTGGTGACGGTCTCGCTGCTCAACAAGTGCGACTATTGCGTGTCGCACCATGCGCCGAAGCTCGCGATCCAGGGGGTGTCGGAGGCGGGTGCCGAACGGCTGCTCGACTATCAGGATCATCCCGAGCTCGATGTGCTCGACAAGCTCGTGGTCGAATATGCGATCGCCGTCACCAACAACTGGAACAAGACCCGCGACGAGATCTTCGCACGCCTGCGCGAACATTTCTCGGAAGCGCAGATCGTCGAGCTGACCTGGCGGATCGCGCTGTGCGGCGCCTTCAACCGCTTCAACGACATCTTGCAGCTCGACGTGGAGCAGGGCGTTCCGCATCGCGAGGCCGCGGAGTGACGGTTTGATCAGGCCGTCGGTGTGACGCAGCCGCCGAGCGTCGTGAGCACGAAATCGGCGCGCTCTGCGGGCGATGTCTTCGGCAGGCCGATGACGTCGTAGCCGAGCGTCGGCAGCGTCTCCATCAGCCGCCGATGCTCCGCCACCGCCATCTCGAAGCCGTGCCGACGCTCGGAATCGGTGACGTAGATCTCGGGCCACGGCGGCGTCATGAACACGCGCCGGTGGTAGCGATGTGCGGCGCAGATCGGGTGCAGCACCGGCTCGCCTGTCAATGCCTGTAGCGCCGACGCCGCGTCGACGACGCCGCGATCGAAGAACACCCATCCGGAATGGGCCTTGGCCATCTCGACATCTTGCAGTGCGACGTCAACGGCGCGACGCAGGAAGGCCGTTGCATCGACCCACGGCAGGGCCTTGCCGCCGGACGCAAGCTCATCGGCGATGATGCGGCGGCCGGGCTCCGCGACGACCGGATAGCCGCGGGCGCGCAGTTCGGTGAGCAAGGTCGATTTTCCGCCGCCGGAGCAGCCGGAGATCAGGACGAAGCGGTTTTGCAAAGGGCGTCCTTTCGTCGATCGTCACACCGCATGATCGAGCACGCCGCGAACGCGGGTCGCTCGATAGACCAGAAATCTTGAGGAGGAAGGAGCGCGGAAATATCTCGACGCGCGGAGTGAGCATAGCCTCGAATGTGACGCAAATGGGGGCGCGCTTGACGAATTCTTCAGTGCCACGCCGATAAGATCGATCAAACTGGATGCTTCCTGTCTGAAGGAAAGACGCACATGGCATCACGCTCGATCACCTGCATGACGCTCGCGCTTCTGCTCTGCGGTGCGGCGCTTCAGTCGGCGCGCGCCGCTGAACCCGGCGAAGCGATCCGGGTCGGCGCGGTGCTGCCGTTTTCCGGCGGGGTCGAGCTTTATGGCCAGCAGGCGAAACTTGGGCTCGATCTCGCCGCCAGGGACATCAACGCGGCGGGCGGCATTCTGGGCCGGCCGGTCGAGGTTATCTATGTCGACGACAAGACACGGCCGGGTTCGGCCGCTGAGGCGATGCGCTCGCTGGTCGAAAAGCAGAACGTGCTGGCGACGGTCGGTCCGATCACGTCGCAAAACCTGAATGCGCTGGTGCCGATTGCCGAGAGCTCGAAGACGCCGCTGCTCTACGCCACCAATTACGAGGGCGGCAAATGCAGCCGCTATCTGTTTTCGTTCGGCGCGGTGCCGAACCAGGAGCTCGGCCAGCTGCTGCCCTACATGACCCGGACGTTCGGCAACACCTACTTCCTGCTCGGCGCCGACCGGGTTTGGCCGCATCAGATGTTCGGCATCGCGCAGCCCCTGATCGAGAAGCTCGGCGGCAAGGTTGTCGCGACGAAATACACGCTGGGGACCGAGACCGACTTTTCGCCGCTGATCAAGGAGATCGCGGCGAGCAAGGCCAAGGTGCTGTTGTTCGCGCTGAAGGGCGACGGGATGGATTTCATCCGGCAGGCCGACGAAGCCGGATTGCTAAAGGAAATCACCGTCGCTTTCCTCGGACTGTCCGAGGTCGATCTCGGCATCTTCCGCGGCAAGGGACAGAACATGGTGACGGTGGTGCCGGCGGTCGCGGCGAGCGAGGATCCTGCCGTCAAGGCGTTCGTCGCGAAGGCCCGCGCCGCCGCAGAGCCGGGTGTCGCGGTGTCGAACTATGTGATCACGCATTACAACACGCTGATTGCGCTGAAGGCGGCGGCCGAGAAGGCCGGCAAGCTCGACAAGGGGGCGATCATCGACGCGATGGCGGGCCTCGCCGTTCCGTCGCCGACCGGCCCTGTCACGCTCGGTCAGGATCATCACGCGGCGATGAACATGTTCATCGCCAAGACGCAAGGTTCCGAGCTTGTGCAGGTCCGTGCGCTCGGCGAGATCGCGCCGGAGCCGGGGTGCAGTCTGGCTGGCCGCTGACCAATATCTCGGTAGCCACGCTAGACGCCATGCTCGCAAAAAAGTGAGCTGGCGCGCTCGTCAGCTGTCGGTTTCGCGTCGTCCCGCTCGTCTTCCAGACAGAATGAGCTGCATGGGAGTTCCGGAATGAGCAATTTGACCTATCGCTGGGTGATCGTCGCGGCCGGTGGCCTGCTCGGCTGCGTCGCGATCGGCGGCATGTTTTCGCTGCCGGTGTTCCTCCAGCCCATGGCGCGCGAGACCGGCTGGTCGGTGACCGGCATCTCCAGCGCGATGACGATCGGCTTCCTCGCGATGGCCTTCACCAGCATGATCTGGGGCACGCTGTCCGACCGGTTCGGGCCGCTCCCGGTGGTGCTGACCGGATCGGTCGTGCTGGCGGCAAGCCTCGCGCTGGCCAGCCAGGCGACATCGCTGCTGGCCTTTCAGTTCGTGTTCGGCGCGCTGGTCGGCGCGGCCACGGCGGCGATCTTCGCCCCGATGATGGCCTGCGTCACCGGCTGGTTCGACACCCATCGCAGCCTCGCCGTCTCGCTGGTGTCGGCCGGCATGGGCATGGCGCCGATGACGATGTCGCCGCTCGCGGCCTGGCTGATCTCCCACCACGACTGGCGCACCGCGATGCTGATCGTCTCGGGCGTGGTCGGCGCGATCATGATCCCGGTCTCGTTCCTGGTGCGCCGTCCGCCGGCGCTGCAGGGCGACCACGTTGAAGCGGTCACCGAGAACGGCGAACCGCCGATGTCGCTGGCGCAGGCGCTGCGCTCGCCGCAATTCATCATCCTGATCGCGACCAATTTCTTCTGCTGCGCCACCCATTCGGGCCCGATCATCCATACCGTGAGTTACGCGGTCACTTGCGGCATTCCGATGGTTGCTGCGGTGACGATCTACAGCGTCGAAGGGCTCGCCGGGATGGGCGGCCGCATCGCCTTCGGCCTGCTCGGCGACCGCTTCGGCGCCAAGCGCGTGCTGGTGCTCGGCCTGCTGGCGCAGGCGTTCGGCGCGCTCGGCTACGTCTTCGTGCGCGAGCTCGCCGCATTCTACGCGGTCGCGGCGATCTTCGGCTTCATCTATGCCGGCACCATGCCGCTGTATTCCGTGCTGATCCGCGAGAATTTTCCGCTGCGGATGATGGGCACGGTAATTGGCGGCACCGCGATGGCCGGCAGCCTCGGCATGGCGACCGGTCCGTTGGCCGGCGGCCTGATCTACGACACCTTTGCGGGCTACACGTGGCTCTATGTCGGCTCCTGGGCGGTCGGCATCGGCGCGTTCCTGATCATGATGACCTTCCGCCCGATGCCGGCGGCGCGGCCCGTGGCGGTGCCGGCGCCGGCATGAGGTTTGACCTAGGTCATGCAGCGCGCCGCTCGGACAGACGCATTGTTCTTGCCGAGCGGCGGGCAAAGGGGCAACGTTGTGGCGTCATGCATCGGTCGGGCGTCCACGGCTGAATGCCATGATTGTTGGCACCACGCCAGACGCATGAGAGCCCACTATGTACCGTGATCTCCAATGGTCCCCGGCCGAAAAGAAGATTGCGCGCAAGGCCTATGATTCTGCGGTGGAGTGTGCACTCGCCAAGGTGATGGTCGAATTCAAGAGCAGGGCCGTTGCGGCAGCGACGCCGTCGGAGATGTGGGAAGTTGGCGCCTATCTGCACCAGCAAAGGAGGGAGCTCGATGAGATGTTCGACTATCGATACTCGCAGCTTCCGCTTGTCTTCGCGCGGCTCATCCGAGAACAGCATCTCGACGAGGCGCTGCTCGCGGGTTTGTCGGACGAGAAGCGCCAGATGATCCGCTCTATTCTTTCTCTGGCCGGAAGGTGATCGCAAATCGCTTCACGCGCGGCTGCGCTTCGGCCGCCGGATGGCACGCACCTTGTTGTTGGCGGAGCCGCTTCCGCAGAAGAAGCGGTCGCCGCCGTCGGACTCCAGCCCGGAGATGAACGTGCCCTGCGGCATCTCCAGCTTTTCCATGACTTCACCGGTCTGCGGGTCGATGCGTCGCACGTCGCTTTCATCGCCTTCCCAGGTGCCGTGCCAGAGTTCGCCATCGACCCAGGAGACGCCGGTGACGAACCGGTTGCTTTCGATGGTGCGCAGAACCTTGCCGGTCTCCGGATCGATCTGAACGATGGTGCGATCGCGATACTGGCCGACCCACAGCGAGCCCTCGGCCCAGGCGAGACCCGAGTCGCGGCCGCCGCCGGGCGAGGGGATGGTGGACACTACGCGCCCGCTGTTCGGCTCGATCTTCAGAATGCGGTCCTCGGCGATCTGATAGAGGTGCTTGCCGTCGAAGGCAGTGCCGGCATGGGCCGCGATATCGAGGGTGCGCGTGGTATTGCCGCTGTCGGGATCGAAGGCCACCAGGCGATCGCCGGCCGCGAACCAGACCTGCTCGCCGTCGAAGCTGACGCCGCCGACGTTCTCGACGCCGTCGAAGGGACCGTATTCCCGGATGATCTCGGCCGTGGCCTTTTTCATGCTGCGCTCCTGTCGCCTCGAGCTTCGGTTCTGATTGAATCAGAATCGAGGCTCCGGATTTCCTGTTTTGACGCGTTTTCTTCACGCGAACCGGCATCCGCTTCGCTCGAAAACGCTCTGATGTCGCCCTGATGCTAGCCATTCGGCAGCGGGGCAGGGAGTAACAACGTCGTCGTGAATCCCGGTACCGGCGGGGTCATCCAGCGCCGGGCGCGGGCACGGCCGACCGACTGCACCTTGCCGGTAGCGGCCAATGTGTCGAGCGCACGCTGCACGGTGCGCTGGCTCGCCCCCAGCGCGACCGACAGCGCCGAGCTCGACCAGGCCTCGCCGTCAGCGAGAAAGGCCAGCACCGCCGCATGCTCCTCCTCGACCGGCAGCGCCAAAACGCTCACCTCGCGCCGGCCATGCGGCTGGAGCACAAAGCCGTCCGGCGTCGCGCTGAGATCGGCCAGCGGCCGCAGCGCTCGGCGCAGCCGTCCGATCTCGACCCGCAGCCGCGCCCGGTGTGATTCATCGGCGTGCTTGCCGCGAAACGCCCGCGCGATCAGCGTGCCGCGGGACACGTCCTGCGGCCACGCTTCGCCCAGCGCGCGGGCGAGCGCGAACAGCACCGGCCGTCGGGTCAGCGAGACCGTCGTGCCGATATCGCGCACTACATAGCGGCAGGCATCGACGACGAGCGCCTTCGACGCCATCAGGGCTTCGACCTCCTCGAGCAGCAGCGGCCGCTCGCTGCCGCGCGCGATCAGGCGCGCCGCGGGCGTGGCGAGCATGCGCGCGGTGCTCTCGACCTCGGCCGCGAGCTCGGCGATGCCGGCGCGGCGCGCGGCGTCCCTTGCGCGGGCCAGCGCTTCGCGTGCCGGCTTGGTCCGCAGCCGCCGCATCGCGATTCCGGCGACGACCAGTTCATGGCCGACCCGCAGCGCCGGCGGGAACGGCGCCGGGTCGAGGCCAGCAAGCATGCGCTCGGCGGCATCGAGGCTCCCGATCAGCAGCAGGCGGCGGATTTCGAGATAGCCGGCATGGGCGGCGTTGAGTGCATCGCCGCGTGTCGCGAGCGTTGCGCGCGCCGCGGCGAGGCTCTTGCCGGGAAAGGAAAGGTCGCGCGACACCAGCGCGATCTCGGCCTCCACCACCACGCAGCGCGCCCGCGCGACGGCTTCGCGCGGGCCGAATGCGCGGCCGGCGCGCCGCAACAGCTCCTTGGCGCGGGCGAAATCGCCGAGCCGGGCCATCGCGATGCCGCGCAGCGCCAGCGCCGGCGCATCGTCGCGCAGGGCCACCCGTTTCAGTGCGCCGAGGGGATCACCCGCCGCGAGCGCGCGCGCCGCAGCCGTTATCAGCGAGTCCATTCGAATCCCGACACACTTGTCACTCTCACCCTCCGAGGCCCGGTCCTAACCTAGCACATGACGACATGGATCATCTCCAGAGAGATCGAACGATGACCGGTATTGAAACACGCGAAGATTGGGTGAGGAGGCGGCTCAGCGGACGCGGGCCCATCGTGGCGCGCTTTCTGTCGCTGGCGGCGGCGCCGACCTTCGCCGTGATGGCGCTGATTGCCGCGATGGCGCCGGCCGACATGATCTGCAGCGCGATGCAGAGGCCGCTGTCATTGCAGGGCATGGTCCCGATGTACGCGCTGATGAGCGCATTTCATCTGGCGCCATGGCTGCGCCTGTTCAGATGACCGGCTCACCCTTCCGGCAAAGTGAAGACCGCGCATGGCCGCGCGATGCCGCGCAATTCATGACTGCCGAGCGCGACCAGTGGCGTCTCGGTCTCGGCGGCGAGGGCGCCCGAAACCAGCACGGGCTGCTCCAGCGGCTTGCACAGCCCTTCGAGCCGGCTCACCAGATTGACCGCGGCACCGATCGCGGTGAAGTCGAGGCGGTCGGCGGCGCCGATATTGCCCCAGTGCACCTCGCCGAGATGCAGCGCCGCGCCGAATGGCAACGGCGGCAAGCCCTGCTTGCGTCGCTCTACGTCGAGATGGGCCATGCCGACGCGCGCCGCCGACACCGCGCGCAATGCCGCCTCGGATGCGCTGCGCGCGCTGGTCGTGACCGGAAAGATCGCAAGCAGGCCGTCGCCGATGAATTTCAGCACCTCGCCGCCGAAGGCGTGGATGGCGCCGGCGATGCGGTCGAACCAGGCATCGAGCGCCGCGATCACCTCGGCAGGCGGATGGCTTTCCGACAGCGCGGTGAAGCCGCGGAGGTCGGCGAACAGCAGTGCTGCCCGGATAGTTTCGCCGGTGTTGCGCCGCAATGGCGATGCCAGCACGCGCGCCGCGCTGCGCCGGCCGAGATAGGCCTCCAGCGCCGCCGTCAGTGTCGCGCGCGCCGCGAGCGCGGCGAGCGGCGCGGCCATGAACCGCGCCGCCTCGCGCAATTGGTCCGCCTCGGCAGGTGTGAACGCGCGTGTCCCGATCCAGCCGAGGGTCGGGCCATCCGGCCGCGTTCCGATCGTGCCCTCGTGGATCGGGCCGGGCGCGAGAGTTCCGAGCCAGCGCCGGCCGGCGTTGCCGGATCCCACCATATCGGGCATCGCAAAAGGTTGTTCCGGCGCGAATCCGAGCGCTTCGATGACCTCGCCATTGTCGGCACGCCACAGCCAGGTTCGTCTTGCAATCAGGGGGTGCGGAACCTCGAGCGTCAGAGCGCCGCCGGCAAGCGGCAGGCCATCCGTGATAAGATGGCTACCGAGGTCCGCCAACAACCGGTTGGCGCCCGCGGTCTCGGCGGCGGCGTCGACCAGCCAGCTCAACGTCGAGGACAATTGCATCACGCCATCATGGGGTTGACGCACCACTCTTGTCACGAATTATCCCTGAGCACCGACCGTCAATGGAGCATGGATCGATGACTGAAGCCTTCATCGTTCAACGCGAGATCCAGATCGCAGCCCCGGCTGCAACCGTGTTCGCCTTCCTGACCGATCCGCAGAAGATCGTGAGCTGGATGGGGCTGGAAGCTGCGACCGAGACGCATCCCGGGGGCCTCTACTTCCTCAAGGGGCTCGGCAGCGATCGCAGCCGCGCCGCGCGCGGCGCGTTCCGCGAGGTCGTGCCGGTGCATCGTCTGGCCTACAGCTTCGGCTGGGAGGGCAGCGAGGAAGTGCCGCCGGGATCGAGCCTGATCGAGATCGACCTGATGGAGCAGGACAACGGCACGCTGCTCCGCATGACTCATAGCGGCCTGCCGAACGCCGCGCAGTGCGAGAGCCACGACAAGGGTTGGGCACACTATATGAGCCGGCTCTCGCACGCGGCCGCCGGTCGGGATCCCGGCCCCGACCACGGTCCCGCCAATCGCCATTGACGTCGCGTCATGTCGGCCATTTCGAGCCGAGGATGATCGAGCAGAAGTTCATCCTGGTGTAGTTCATGTCCTTCAGCGCCAGCACGTCGGCCTTGACGTTGCCGAATGTCGTCAGCGGCTTCTTGATGGTGCTGGCGGCGAAATGATCGATGATGTTCTCCTTGAAGTTCGCCTCGCGCGGATGGTGCGCGCAGACGTGGTCGCGGTGCTCGTGCGAGAAATCGTCGTAGGCGATGCCGAGCACGTCCATCTCGACGCCGGCGGTGACCAGCGCAATGGTCGGACGCATATGCTCGGGGACACCGGGCGTGGTGTGCAGGGCGATTGAGGTCCAGACGTCCTCGACGTCGCGCTCCGGAACGCCATAGCTCTTGAGGAAGTCGCGCGCGGCGTTGGCGCCGTCGACCTCGAAGCGCAGATTGGGGCTCGCATGAGCGGCGGTGAGGCCCATGTCGTGAAACATGGCGCCGATATAGAGCAGCTCGGGATCGAATTTCAGCCTGTGGCGGTTGCCGGTCAGCGCGCCCCAGAAAAACACGCGGCGGCTGTGATTGTAGAGCAGGTCGTCCTCGGTATCGCGCACCAGCTGGGTGGCGGCGCGGGCCATCGCGCTGTCGGGTACGCGGATGCCGGCGATGATCTCGGTCATTTCAAGACGCTCCTTGATGTGGCAAGACGATGCTGTGGCGTGCGAACACGCGAGCCCGGCGCTCGTCTCTGCGGTGTGTGCGGATCGCCGGGTGGCGCGATCCGTGGTGTGTTTGTCGCCGGTTTTGGCCCGATCCCGCAACGATCGCGCGCCGCCGGATCGGGCCAACCAGACGTCGTTTCGCGCCAGCGGGCAGGGAGAAGGTATGGCGGTTCAGAGGGTCGCGATCGCGATTCACGAAGGGGTTCAGGCGCTCGACGTCGCGGGTCCCGTCGACGTGTTCGCGGAGACGAACGGCTTTGTGCCGGCGGGCGATGGCTATGAGACCGTGCTGGTCGGGGCCGGCTGCGAACCGCTGCGCGCGTCGAACGGCATGAAGATATCGGCCGACCTCAGCTTCGCCGAGGCACAGGAGAAGGTCGATATCCTGCTCGTCGCCGGCGGGCCGGCATTGCCCGACGCCGCGCCGGACCCCGAACTGACGCGGTGGCTGCGCGGGGCGCCCGCGCGCGCCGCGCTCTACGGTTCGATCTGCACCGGCGCCTTCGCGCTCGGCCATGCCGGGCTGCTCGACGGCCACAAGGTGACGACGCATTGGCAGAATGCGCAGCGGCTGGCGGCGCGCTTTCCAGCGGCCGAGGTGATCTTCGACCGCATCTACATTCGCGACGGACATCTGATGACCTCGGCCGGCGTGACCGCGGGGATCGATCTCGGGCTCGCGCTGGTCGCCGAGCGGCACGGGCCGCAGGTTGCGGTCGCGGTGGCCAAGCGGCTGGTCGTGGTGGCGCAGCGCCAGGGCGGGCAGTCGCAATTCAGTCCCTATCTCACCGCGCCGGTCGATGAGGATTCGCCGATTGCGCGCGCGCAGGCGCATGTCATGCAGCATGTCGGCGAGCGTCACACGCTGCTGTCGCTGGCGGAGGCCGTCGGCATGAGCGTGCGGAATTTCGGCCGCGCCTTTGCGCAGGAGACCGGCATCACGCCGCACGAATTCGTCGAGCGGGCGCGGGTCGACGCCGCGCGCCGGCTGCTCGAGGGCTCAGACCGGCCGCTGAAGGCGGTTGCTTTCGACTGCGGCTTCGGCTCGGCCGACCGGATGCGGATCGTGTTCAGCGAGCGGCTCGGCGTGTCCCCCGCGCAGTACCGCGCGAGTTTTCGCAAATTGTGACGCCGTTCATGACGCCGGCGCTTCATTAGGGATAGGATCGACGGCGCCGCCGTTTCCCGCCGCACATGTTCTCCCGCGAGGCCGCCATGGACGCGCTCACGCTCTTCATCATCCGTCACGCCGAAAAGCCTGATGATGGCTGGCCGGGGCCCGGCTTCGCCGCGGACGGTGTGTCCGATACCGAGTCGCTTGTCCTCCGCGGCTGGCAGCGCGCCGGCGCTTGGGCTGCATTGTTTGGCACCGACCTCGCCAAGGGCGACTATGCCAAGCCTGACGCGATCTATGCCGCGACGCCCGGCACCACGCCCAACCGGGGCCCGAGCAGCCGTCCCGCCGAGACGATCTCGGCGCTGGCGGCGCGTCTTGGCGCGACGCCCAACGAAGATTTCGGCAAAGGTCATGAACCGGCGCTGATCAAGGCGCTGCTGGCGCTCAATGGCGTCGTGCTGCTGTGCTGGGAGCACAAGGCTATCATCGCCGACGTCCTTCCGTTGATACCAGTCAGCAGGGGCAAGCCGCCCACCAAATGGGACGCCAGCCGGTTCGACGTCGTGCTGCGCTTCCATCGCGCCAAGGGCGAAGACAAGTTCACCTTCAAGGAGCTGTTTCCGAAATTGCTGTCGGGCGATTCCGACAAGCCGCTGGACGGCTAAATAGCGTCGCAGCTTGGCCGATCAGCCGAGCCCGAGCGCCTTGCGCGACTTCCGCGTCAGCTTTTCGACGATGAGCGCATGCGCTTGGTCGAGATAGGCCTTGAGCTCCGCATCGGGCAGGGCGTCGTTCCTCACCAGTTGCACCCATGTGGCGCGCGCCAGATACGGCGCGGGCCGCGCCAGGCTCTGCTCGATCAGCAGTTGGTAGGCCATGTTCGAGGTCTTGAACATGAAGCCGCCGGTGCTCTCGATGTAGCCGCCGGCCAGCGCGAACATCTTGCCGCCGACCTTGAACACCGACGTGCCTTCCCATTGCACCACCTTGGTGGCGGCGGGCAGGCGCAGGCAATGGGCTTCGAAGGTCTTGGGACGCATGAGTCGCAGGGCTGGAAGGCGTTCAAAGCCATAGGCCAGCCGCATGAAGGTCGGCAAGCCCCGGACTGAGCCCGGCCAGCCCTCGGCCAGCACCAGCCGCCGCTTCGTCCCCGACGTCTCACGAAAACGTGGGTTGCCCCGTTGCATCTGTAGATATATCGTAAGATATGTTTTCAGTAAGGAGCGCACAAATGAGACGATCGATGTTTCGCGACCGGGACGACGACGGATTCCGGTTTGGGTTTTTCGCCATGGGCCGGCACGGCAGGGGCGGCCACCGCTTTGGCCGCGGCGGCCATGGCTTTTTCGGGCGAGGTGGCGGCGGTGACTTTCCGGGATCGCGGCGGCTTTCGTCGCAGGATCTGCAACTGGTCATCCTCGCGCTGCTCGGCGAGCAGCCGGCACACGGCTACGAGCTGATCAAGCGGATCGAAGAGCGGTCGGACGGCTTCTACAGCCCGAGCCCGGGCGTGATCTATCCGGCGCTGACATTCCTCGAGGAGATCGGCCATGCCAGCGTCACCCAGGACGCGGCGCGCAAGCTCTACAGCATCACCGAGCAGGGCAGGGCGTATCTCGCCGAGAACCGCGCGACCGCAGACACCATTCTCGAGGCGCTGTCGCGGATCGGCCGCCGCATGGAGGAAGTGCGCGAAGCCTTCGCCGGCGTGAGCGATCTCGATGGCGAGGCGTCCGACGAGGTGCACCGCGCCCGTCACGCGCTGAAGAGCGCGCTGCGCCAGAAGCGCGGCTGCGATGCCGCCGAGGCGCGGCGGATCGCAAAGATCCTCGACCGCGCGGCCGCCGAGATCCTGCAGCAATGACGCCGTCGCAGCAAAGGAGACCCTTCATGTACAACGCCGAACCGCACAGCGCGATCCGTGATGCGCGCGTCACGGCCGTCATCGAGCGCCTGCAGACCACCCGCCGGGCGCCGGTGCGCGGCAACCCGATGCAGAGCGGCAGCCGCGACCCGCACGACTATGTCGAGCAGGGATTCTCGATCCACCCGGAGCAGGGCGAGCTGATCTATCTGTTGTGCCGCGGCTTGCGCGCCAAACGCGTCGCCGAGTTCGCGACCTCGGTCGGAATGTCGACGCTCTATTTCGCCGCCGCGATGCGCGACAATGGCGGCGGCACCGTGATCGGGTCGGAGATCGTGCCGGCCAAGGTCGCAGCGGCGAAGCGCAATCTCGCAGACGCCGGCCTTGCCGATTACGCCGACATCCGCGAGGGCGATGCGCGCAAGACGCTGCGCGATCTCGGCGGTCCCGTCGACTTCATCCTGATCGACGGCTGGCCGGGCGACAAGGGGCCGACGCTGGCGCGTCAGGTGATCGAGATCGTCGCGCCGCAGCTGCGCGTCGGCGGCTATGTCATGAACGACAATGCCGAGGCGGATTTCCTGGAGTTCGTGCGCGATCCCGACAATGGCTTCGTGTCGATCACGCTGCCGCTCAAGGGTGGCACCGAGCTCTCCCTGAAGGTGGCGTAGCGGGGGTTCGCCTGCTGGCGTGATTGTGAGCCGCAACCACAACACGCCATGCTGGATTTTGCCGGCGCTTCTTGCTCTGCTCCAAAAAAAATCAGGAGCGAAGCGCCGCATGTCCGAAGCCCCGCCGATTCATCCGCTCGATCGCCCAATCTGGAGCGCGCTGACCACGAGACAACGCGAGCTGGCGGAAGGCGGCGCTGACGCGCGCCGCTTTCCTCTCGCGATCGCACCCTTCGCCGACATGGTCGACATGTCGCCAAAGAGCTTTGCCGCGCTCGGTGCGCTGCTGGCGGGACCTGAGATCGCGGTGCTGTTCACGCCCGATCCTGTCCCGGTGCCGCCGGAGTTCAAGGTGCTGCTGGCCGAGACCGGCGAGCAGATGATCGGCGCGCCCCCTGACCATTCTGTGCCCGGCGTCGAGATCGTCACGCTCGGCGCTGCCGACGTTCCCGCGATGATGGCGTTGACGGAGCTGACAAAGCCCGGACCGTTCAGTGCGCGGACGCATGAGCTCGGCAACTTTTTCGGCATCCGCATCAATGGCGAACTGGTCGCGATGACCGGCGAACGGATGAAGCCGGGGAACTACACCGAGATGACCGCCGTCTGCGTGCATCCGGAGCATCGCGGCCGCGGCTACGCGCAGGCGCTGCTGTCGGCGGTCGCCCGCCAGATCGTGGCGCGCGACGAAATTCCATTCCTGCACGTCTTCACCAGCAACGTCTCGGCGATCGCGCTCTATCGCCGCCAGGGCATGGAGATCCGCCGCCGCCTGCACATCACGGTGTTGCAGAAACAGGGATAGGGATGCTCGGCAAACTGGGTTGAGGGAAATCCCTCATTCCTCATCGCCGATCTCGTGCTTACCTTTGCCGGATCGCAACACGATGAGAGAGGATATCTCGATGTCCGAGCAATCCCAGGACAAGCGTCCCGTAGCCGATCCGGCGGAGAACAACGCTTTCTTTCCGTCGCCTTTCTCGCTTGGGCAATTCACCTCGGCCAAGTCGGATCTCTCCGGCGCGGACTATCCCAACGCCTACAGGGGTGGCCGCTGGAAAATTCTGATGATCGCCGCGGACGAGCGCTATCTGCTGTTGCAGAACGGAACGATGTTCTCGACCGGCAACCATCCCGTCGAGACCTTGTTGCCGATGTATCACCTCGACAAGGCGGGCTTCGAATTCGACATCGCGACCGTGTCGGGCAATCCCGTCAAATTCGAGCTCTGGGCGTTTCCGAAGGAGGACGACGCGGTCAAGAGCATCTACCAGAAATATCTCGCCAGGCTGAAGCAGCCACTGAAGCTCTCCGACGTGATCGAAAAAAAGCTCGGCAAGGATTCCGACTATATCGCGGTGTTCATTCCCGGCGGCCATGGTGCGCTGATCGGCTTGCCCGAAAGCACCGACGTGAAGGCCACCCTGAAATGGGCGCTCGACAACGACAAGCACATCATCTCGCTTTGCCATGGCCCGGCGGCGCTGCTGGCGTCCGCGGTCGGCGAAGCCAAGGGCAACTATCCCTTCAAGGGCTACAAGATCTGTGCATTTCCCGACGCCATCGATCGGACGACGCCTGATATCGGCTACATGCCGGGCGCGCTGACCTGGGCCTTCGGCGAACAGTTGCAGGCGCTCGGCGTCGAGATCCTGAACAAGGACATCACCGGCAAGACCCATCAGGATCGCAAGCTGATCACCGGTGACAGCCCGTTCGCCGCCAACAATGTCGGCAAGGCGGCCGCAAAGGCTCTGCTCGATACGCTCGGCGGGCGCTGAGCGGTCGGCGGCTCGACCTCCGGGCGGCGCGAACCTCGCCGCGCCTCCGGCGGCGGGCCAATGTCGCGCGCCTTGCAGGCCGACCTCGCTTGAGGGAAAATCCTCAACGCGCTGGGCCGCGCCTCCGGCCTCCCGCAAGACACGATGGCACCGCATGGACCGCTACATCGAAGCCGTGGTTGCGATCGAGGGTAGCGGAAGTTTGCCCGCGATCCAGGCGGCGGTGCGGTCTGCGAGCGTTCCGCTCGGCTACGACCGGTTCGTGATGTTCTCGGCGTCGCCGGCACGTGATGACCTGGTTGACCGGATCTACTGGGTCGAAGGCGACTGGTTCGGAAGGGGCGTGACGGTCGATGCCGAAACCTATGTCCGGCATTGCCCGGTGACGCGCAATTTTCTCAATGTGGACGAGGCGTTTTTCTGGACCAAGGTGATGTCGGCGCGCGGAGAGAAGTACCGTGTGGTGCGCACGCCGCGCGGGCCCGGTTTCCACGGACTGCAGGTTCCGGTGTTCGGGCGCACCGGCCTTGAAGGCGCGATGAGCTTCGCCGGGACGCGGATCGATGCGTCACCGCGGACGCGTGCGGCGCAGCGGCCTTCCGCGCCGCCCGCGGGCTGATGGAAGCGCACGAGCCGAACGGTGCGTCGAGCCTGTCGCCGCGCGAGCGCGAGGTGCTGCGCTGGATCTCCGCCGGACGGCGCCAGGCCGACATCGCGGCATCGCTCGGCCTGTCGGAACGCACGGTCGAGAACCATTTGCGGCGCGCGCGGCTTCGGCTCGGTGTCGCCACGACCGCGCAAGCCATCCGGCTCGCGATCCGCAGCGGCGAGATCGAGGACTGAGACGCTTGCGGTCGGCCGCCACAGAGCCCGGCGAGCGATCGCTGCGGCTCAATGTCTCTTCGCCGTCTTCGCCCTGACCTTCGGCGTATGCGTTCCCGCAGCGATCCGCGTCAACGCGTCCGCGAACGCGCGTGCGGCGGGACCGAGCGGTTCATCGAGCCGGTGGGCGAGATAGGCCTCCATTGCAAGCGCGGCGTTGCGGCCGAGCGCGCCGGTTTCGACCCGCACAAGGCGGCGCTCCTTCAGGTCGCGCGCCACCTGCCAGAGCGGCAGCCGGCCCCAGCCGAGCCCGGCCAGGATCATGGCGTGCTTGGTGTCCTGATTGCTCACTCTGCAAATCTGCGGCGAGAGCACGCCGAAGCTGCGGCCTTCCGACAGCGGGGTTGGATCCGACAGCACGATCTGCAGATGATCGGCGAGATCCGCCACGCTCTTGCGGCCGCGGCGCGCGAGCGGATGGCTTGCGGAGGCGACGGCGACGATCTGCACCGCGCAGATCGCATCGAGCGCGAGGCGGGGATCGCGAAAATCCTCACCGACCGTGACCGCGAGCGCGCTGCGCCGTTCGGTCAAGCCGGTGATCGGACCGCCCATCGGTTCGACCGCGAGCCGCACGCTGACGGACGGATAGGCCGCCCGCATTTCCGTCAGCGCCGCGCCGACCGCGGCGATCGGAAACAGCGTGTCGACGACGAGCGAGAGTTCCGATTCCACCCCGTCGCCCAGGCCGCGCGCCCGGGCCCGCATCGCGTCGACACGGAGCAGCAGATCGCGCGCGTTGCCCAGCAGTGCCGTGCCCTCGGCCGTCAGCGCCGGGCGATGGCTGGAGCGGTCGAACAGCGTGAGGCCGAGCTCGGCCTCGAGGTTGGCGATGGCATGGCTGACCGCGGATTGCACCCGCGCCAGCTTGGCCGCGGCGGCGCGAAAGCTGCCGCTCTCGGCGATGGCGACAAAGGTGCGGATCTGATCGAGCGTGAGGTTATCGAGCATGATCTATGAAATCGATCAATTGGATGCAAAACTATCACTCCTGTCGATGGTCGGGAAACGCTATCTCTATGCCCTGAGCCAGGGGCGGAGTGGACGCATGACGATCGAGACGGCCGTGATGCAGCCGAGCGAGGCGAAGCGATGGGCCACGGTCGCCATCGTGATCGGTTGCGGTATCGGCGCGGCGCTGCAGGTCGGCAAGGTTCCGATTGCCGCCTCGATGCTGCAACAGAGCCTCGGCATCGACCTTGCCACGGTCGGAACGATCGCCGGCATCTTTGCGGTCCTGGGGCTTGTCGGCAGCGTGCCGGCGGGCGTGGTGATCGCCGCGGTTGGCGCGCGCAGGGTGCTGCTGTGCGGCCTTGCGGCCATCACGCTGGGGGCGGCCTCGGGCGCGCTCGCGCCACAGCTCGCGGTGCTATTGGCATCGCGCCTGCTGGAAGGGCTCGGCTTCCTGCTGGTGATGGTCGCGGCTCCTGCGTTGCTCGATCGTGTCGTCGATGTCAGCGCGCGTGACGTCACCATGGCGGTGTGGAGCTGCGTGATGCCGTTCGGGATCGCGCTGGCGCTGGTCGCCGGCCCGATCTTCGATGGCTGGCGCGCGATCTGGTGGGCCAGCGCTGCCTTTGTCGCTGTGCTGTTGATCCTTGCGAGCCTCATCGCGCCTGAAGTGGCATCGCGGACCGGTGCGGCGCGGAGTGGTCTGATGCAGGAAGCCACCGCGCTGGCGCGGCGCCGCACCCCGGCGCTTCTGATGGTGCTGTTTGCGCTCTACAGCCTGATGTTCTTTGCGTTGTTCAGCTTCCTGCCGATCCTGTTGTCCGAGCGGCTCGGCGTGTCCAGCCAAGGCGCCGGCGCGCTCAGTGCATTGGCCGCGGCCGGCAACGTCGTCGGCAATCTCGCCGCCGGTCATCTGCTGGCGCGCGGCGTCAGCCGCAACCTGCTGATCGCCGTGGCGGCATTCGTGATGGGCGCGTCCGCGCTCGGAATTTTCCTGCCGGCGCTCGGCGGGTGGGGAGCATTCTGGCTGTGCCTGCTGTTCTCCGCGATCGGCGGCCTGATCCCGGCGACGTTGCTTGCAACCGCACCCGCCGCAGCGCGTTCGGCGGCGATGGTGCCGGTCATGATGGGCCTGTTGATGACGGGCAGCAATTTCGGCCAGGTCACCGGTCCGATCGCGGTCGGCGCTGTGGTCTCGGCATGGGGCTGGGGCGCGGCTTGCGCGATGGTGGTGGCCGCGGCGATCCTTGCCAGTCTCGCTGCGTGGATGTTGGCGCGCGGCGATCACAAGCGCGTAAGCGAGGCGACGGACCCGGCTTGACGCCGCGCGCGCAGGGGCCGAAGGAGTGAAGGTCTCTCACGCCAACGACAACAGGAACCTTCATGACACGCGTGCGCTGTATCACCGAAATGGGCATGGGCGTCGACGTCCACGGCCGCGACGCCACCAAGGCCGCCAAGCGGGCCGTCTCGGATGCCATCCGCCATTCCAGCCTCGGCTTCTTCCGCATGCTCGGCAAGACCGCCAACGACATGTTCGTCGACGTCACGATCGCCGTGCCGAATCCCGAAGATGTCGATACCGCAGCGGTCGCGAAGGAATTGCCCTATGGCACCAAGACCGTGAAGGCGATCGCGGGCGGGCTTGAGATTGCGTCCGATCTCGGCAACGACCCGATCCTGATCGCGAACGCCGCCGTCATCGTCAGCTTCGACGACGGCAAGTGACGGAAGCGCGTCAGGCGATCGGCATGCATACGCTATTCGCCGCCTCTGAAATAGTCGGGCTTGCCGGTCGTCCACGTCTCGCCCCAATGCTGGCCGCCGCCGTCGACGGTCAGCGTTTCGCCGGTGATGAACTTGCCGGAGGGCGCGGCGAGGTAGACGGCGGCCTCCGCAATGTCCCAGGGCGTGCCCGGGCGCATCATCGGATTGGAGCGCGGATAGGCGGCGCGTGCCGCTTCGCTGTAGACGTTCCAGCCCTCGGTCTCGATCGCGCCCGGCGCGATGCAGTTGATGCGGATGTTCAGCGGCGCCCATTCGACCGCGAGCGCGCGCGACAGGCCGATCACACCGGAGCGTGCCGCGATCGAGTGCGCAATCCCGTAGAGGCCGTGCGTCGTGACCACGACGATGTTGACGATGCTGCCGGGATGCTTGCGGTCGCGCCAGCGCTGCGCCGCGGCCTGCATCATGTACCAGGTACCGTTGAGGTTGGTGTTGATGACCGCATTCCAGCCCTTGATCGAGACGTCGATCGCGGGTTGCGGGAACTGGCCGCCGGCGCTGTTGACGAGATGATCGACACGGCCGTGCTCGGTCCACAGCGCCTCGAACATCGCATTGACCGCGTCGGGATCCTTGATGTCGGCGACATGCGCGGACGCCTTGAGCCCGCGATGGCCGAGACGATCGACCAGTGCGTCGAGCCTGTCGGCATTGCGGCCGGCGACCACGATATGCGCGCCGAGCCGGGCGAACAGCCACGCGATGGCGCGGCCGATACCGCCTGCGCCGCCGGACACCACGACCACCTGACCGGCGAGCGCATCGGCCGCGAACACGGTCGGGTGCGTTGCGAGTTCGTCGTCGGAGAGGCCAAGCGTTGCGCTCGTTGTTGCGCCTGTCTGTTGATCGTTCATGGCCGGTTGCAGACCTTGCGGCTTTCACTGAGCTCCGTACATTAGCCGTCCAACAACAACCCTGCAAAGAATGTCTGATATGACCGACTTGTCTGCCTTTCCCATCACAAAACGCTGGCCCGCCCAGCATCCGGACCGCCTGCAGCTCTATTCGTTGCCGACGCCGAACGGCGTGAAGGTCTCGATCATGCTGGAGGAGATCGGGCTGCCCTACGAGGTCCATCTCGTCGACTTCAACAGGGATGACCAGAAGACGCCGGAGTTCCTGTCGCTGAACCCGAACGGCAAGATCCCGGCGATCCTCGATCCCAACGGTCCGGGCGGCAAGCCGCTGCCATTGTTCGAATCCGGCGCCATCCTGCAATATCTCGCCGACAAGACCGGCAAGCTGTTGCCGGTGGACGTCGCGCGCCGCTATCAGGCCATCCAGTGGGTGCATTTCCAGATGGGCGGCATCGGGCCGATGTTCGGCCAGGTCGGGTTCTTCCACAAATTCGCCGGCAAGGATTACGAGGACAAGCGGCCGTTGCAGCGCTACATCGCCGAGTCCAAGCGCCTGCTCGGCGTGATGGAGACGCATCTCGCCGGACGGCAGTGGTTCATGGACGATGAATACAGCATCGCCGACATCTCGATGCTCGGCTGGGTGCGCAACCTGATCGGCTTCTACGGCGCGCGCGAGCTCGTCGAATTCGACCAGTTCACGCAGGTCGCGGCCTGGCTGGAGCGCGGTCTCAAGCGGCCGGCGGTGGAGCGCGGCTTGAATATTCCGAAGCGCCCCTAACGCGCCGACGTCAGCAGCTCATAGACGACGGGATTGTCGGCACAGGCGGCAAAGCCGCACTCGAGCAGGGTGGATAGCACATTCAGCGCCGTCAGCCCGATCACCAGCCACACCGCACCTTGCGCGAACCTGCCGGGCGAGTTGCCCGGCGCCGCGCGGTGCTCGAACTGGCGGTCGAACAGCAGCATCGCCGCGAGCAGCACGATCGCGGCGACGAAGCCGATCAGCGCCCACGTATAATAGTGATAGCCGAGCAGCGCCGAGCCGTAACCGGCATCGCCGGGGAGGATGTGCAGCAACACCTGCCGGGTCGAGACCGTGGCGCCGAGAACGGCCGTCAGCAGCGACAACGCATAATGACTTGGCCGTGGCCCGAAGCGGATATTGAGGATCGGCCCGATCGCCAGCAGGGCGAACAGGATGCGCTGCAACAGACAGAGCGGGCAGGGCACCTCGTGGAGCAGCAGCTGCGCGGCAAAGGCGGCGGCCAGCACCAGCGCCAGCCCATAGAGCGCGACGGCATTGAGGGTGACGGCCTGCGTGTCGTTCATGGCCGGCCTCAGAACGACAAGGTGAGACGGTCGGTGGCGTGGTGCAGCAAGGTCGCGGCGCAGGCGATCAGGATCACCGCGAACAGGCCGATCGCGACGGGGCGTGGGCCACGCCAGGCCACCAGCATGGCGATGGTGATGGCGAGAAACAATGCAGTGAATTCCATTCCCAGCCTCCCGATGCGAGCCGGCCGCAGTCTATGACAGATTCGTGTGCACTCGCGACGCCACGAATGGGCATTGTCGCTTGCGCGCGGCTCCGCCAAGATGGCATCACCAGTTGAGTTCATCCTAGCCGGGGCATCTCATGACCACAGCCGCGATCAAGCCCGTTGCCCGTCCCCATCATCAGCCCTGGTACAAGATCCTCTACGTCCAGGTGCTGATCGCAATCGTGGCAGGTGTCCTGATCGGATATTTCTATCCGAATCTCGGCAAGGAATTGAAGCCGCTGGGCGACGGCTTCATCGCACTGATCAAGATGATGATCGCGCCGGTCATCTTCTGCACCGTGGTGCACGGCATCTCCTCGATGGGCGATCTCAAGCGCGTCGGCCGGGTCGGGTTGAAGACGCTGATCTATTTCGAGGCGGTGTCGACGGTGGCGCTTGCGGTCGGTCTTCTGGTCGGCGAGCTGCTGCAGCCCGGCCACGGCTTCAACATCGATCCTTCCACGATCGATCCGAAATCGGTCTCCAACTACGTCACGCAGGCCAAAGAGCAGGGCATCGTCGCCCATCTGATGGCGATCATTCCGGACAGCTATCTCGGCGCGGTCGCGCGCGGCGACCTGTTGCAGGTGCTGCTGATCTCGATCCTCTCGGGCTTCGCCATCGCTCTCATGGGCAAGGTCGGCGAGCCGATTGCGTCCGCGATCGACACGGCCGCCAAGATGTTCTTCGGCATCATCCGGATCATCGTCCGCGTCGCGCCGCTCGGCGCATTCGGCGCGATGGCCTTCACGGTCGGCGCCTACGGTCTCGGCTCGCTGTTGAATCTGGCGGCGCTGATCGCGACCTTCTATCTCACCAGCATCCTGTTCGTGCTGATCGTGCTGGGCGCCATCGCACGGCTCGCCGGCTTCTCGATCATCCGCTTCATCGCCTACATCAAGGACGAGCTCCTGATCGTGCTCGGCACATCGTCGTCGGAGACGGTGCTGCCGCAGATGATCCAGAAGATGGAGCATCTCGGCGCCTCGCGCTCGGTGGTCGGCCTCGTGGTGCCGACCGGCTACAGCTTCAATCTCGACGGCACCAACATCTACATGACGTTGGCGACGCTGTTCCTGGCGCAGGCCACCAACACGCATCTGACGATCTGGCAGGAGCTCGGCATTCTGGGCATTGCCATGATCACCTCGAAGGGCGCTTCCGGCGTCACCGGCGCGGGCTTCATCACGCTCGCCGCGACGCTGTCGATCGTGCCCGACATTCCGATCCAGTCGATCGCGATCCTGGTCGGCATCGACAAGTTCATGAGCGAGTGCCGCGCGCTCACCAACCTGATCGGCAACGGCGTCGCCTGCGTCGTGATCAGCCTGTCGGAGGGCGAGCTCGACAAGCAGGCGCTGCACGAGACGATGGCGCATCCGCTCGAGCTCGGCGAGGCGCTGGAGCCGGGCGGCTCCGGATAGAGCAATATGAAGTGGTGGGGCCGTCGCAGGGGACGCTGCCAAAATATCGAAAACAACCCCATGCAAAGTAGCCGGCGGCGGCCGGCGTTCGAGCAGGCAACTTGACACGTCGGGCAACTCAGGGGTATTCTTCTAATATTCCGAAATTGCGCAAGTGTCGCTTCGTCCCAAGGCTGTCGCATATGGCATTTGCGGGCTTCTGCAACTGACGCTTCCACGTCGCGGGCGGGAGAGGGAACGCGTCTTGTTCGCGGCCGCAGCCTGGGTCGTGAACCCATAAAGTCGGAAGCGTGCGCACGGTAGGATGACGACTATGCGCCAAGCCTTGAGCAAATGATGCGCCATCGATCGTCCGTTGCGCGACCGGCTTACCTCTGCGAGTTCGTACATCCAGCCCAATCCAGGAACGCTTAACTATGCTCACCGTCTATGGCGAAGGTCGTGGCTTCCGTGTTGTCTGGCTGCTCGAGGAATTGGGATTGGCTTATCGGCTGCGCCCGGTCGATCTGCTCGCAGCCGGCGGGGTTGATCGCGATTTCCTCGCGATCAACCCCGCCGGCTTCATTCCTGCACTGCAGGACGGCGAGACGATCATGGTCGAATCGATCGCGATTCTTGAGTACCTGCTCGCCCGCCACGGCTCAGGTTCGGTTGCCGTCGCCCCGGACGATCCCGCCTTCGCTTCCTATCTGCAATTTCTCCACTTGGGCGAGGCCGGGCTCGCCGGGCCGATGAACGCCGTCATTGTCGGTCGCCAACTGGCGCCCGAAGCCGAGCGAGATGCCCGGGTTACCTGCTGGGCTCTCGAGACCTTCGAGAGCCGGCTGGGGTTGGTTATCCGCCGTCTCGCGGATTGCCCCTATCTCGCCGGTGACCGATTCACGACTGCCGATATCTCGGTGAGCTACGCCCTCCTGCTCGGCATGCGAACCGGCAACTACGTCCCCGGTCCGACCGAGCGGGACTATCTCGCTCGCACGACGGCACGCCCCGCCTATGTCCGAGCGATGGAAAGCTGCGAGGCCACCAAGGCTTGGGCGGCGAGATCGCCGGGATTGTAGTGCTCGCTTCAATCCGGCTGTGGCTCCGCCCTTGCGAGTCTACTGCCTGGGCCGTGTATTCATTAGGCAGCTGGCGCCTGATGTCCGCTTGCCCCCCCAACAGCGGCGGAAAAGCGGACATCTCCCGAGATCGCCGAAGGGCCGCAACCGGACTTGGGACCATTTAGCGGAGTGCACGAGGTCTCTGCAGGTTGAAACGCGATCACCGTGTCCGGCGGCCCCGCGACGGGAGGGGTTCCTCTTTGCTCGCCGCCGGTGTTTCCTCTGCACGGCGGAGAACGGGCATGCGGGGATCGCTGGGAGAGAAGATCGGCCAAGGCGTCTTCGCTGATGTCCACGCCTGGGCACCCGGTCAGGTCGTCAAGTTGTCCAAGCCAGGTATCCCGCAGTGGGTTGTCCGGCATGAGACGCAAATGACCCGGGCGGTCTTCGCCGCCGGCGGCCCAGCGCCGGAGGTGCTCGGCGAAGTCACCCTGGACGGCCGCTTTGGCATCGTGCTGCCGCGGTTCGATGGGCCGACCCTGACGCAGGCTACGCGCACCGGCGCCATCACGCGTGAACAAGCGGGCGCAATCCTTGCGACGCTCTGCCTTGCCGTTCACAAGACGCGACCGCCGCCGGATGCACTCTCGCTGCGCGAGGCGATGGACGCCAGATTGCGGTTCGGCGGCAGCGTGCTTCCGGAGCGCATCACCACCGGCGTCCTCGCGCTGATCGAGCACCTCGCGCCCGATGACGTGCTGTGCCATTCCGATCTTCACCCCGGCAACGTGATTATGACGGCGCAGGGTCCGAGACTGATCGACTGGCTCGGCGCGGCTCGTGCGCCCGCCGCCTACGAGATTGCACAGTGCCATGTCCTGATTGCCGAGCTTGACCCGGAACACGCCGACGATCCGGAGCGGGCCACGGTCAATTCGGTTCTGCAGGCGGAGTATGCGCGGCTGGCCGGGATAGCTCCTGCGGCGCTAACGGCGGCGATGCAGCCCTATTTGCCGATCGTCCGCGTCTTCCTCCTGCTCGGCGGGGCCATGCCTGACATGCGGGAGCGGCTGATCCAGCGCGTCGAGGCGGCCCTGCGCTCGGCGGGGTGATTACTCTCGGTTATCCCGTCTACGCGCTGCGCCGGGCCAACATACGCGCTCGGCCGCCGAAGCTTCAGCGAAGGCGGCATGTCCGGCCATAGCCGTTCGAAGAACGGCGTCGCTTCGCACCGCCCATGACGAATGACCATAGGGTGAGGGTCACAGCAACACGGGGGCTAAAGATGCAGGGATCGCTGGGGGAAAAGATCGGTGAAGGCGCCTACTCCGAAGCCTACGCCTGGGCGCCGGGGCAAGTCGTCAAACTGTTCAAGCCCGGCTTGCCGCGGCGGATGCCCTGGTTCGAGGTGCGCATGATCCGCGCCGTCCACGCCGTCGGCGCGCCGGTGCCGGAGGTGTTCGGCGAGGTGACCCTGGACGGACGGTTCGGCATCGTGCTGCGTCGCCTCGACGGACCGACCCTGCTGCAGCTAACGCGAACCGGCGTGGTGACGTTCGAACAGGCCGGCGCGATCATCGCGGCTCTTGCCATGTCCATTCACAAGACGCCCCTGCCGCCGGAGGTCCTCTCCATGCGCGAGTATATGGAGGCTCAGTTGGGGCACGACGACGGCAAGCTCCCGAAGCACATCGCTACTGAAATCCTCGCGCTGATCGATCGCTTGCCGCCGGGCGACGGGCTTTGCCATACCGACCTGAGCCCCGGTAACGTGATCATGACAGCGGAAGGCCCAAAGCTGGTCGACTGGGTCAGCGCGATGTGCGGGCCCGCCGTCCTCGAGCTTGGGTTCTTGCGCGTGATCCTGTCCGAGCTCGGGCCGGAAGTCGCCGACAATCCGGAGCGGCCGCGCGCGACCAATGCGGCGGCGCAATCCGAATATGCTCGGCTGGCCGGCATGTCTCTCGCGGAGCTAACGGCGGCAATGGAGCCGTATTTACCCATCGTCCGCACCTTCGCCGTTCTCGGCAACGCGGTGCCTTCGCTGCGGGAGCGGCTGATCCAGCGTATCGAAGCGGCTCTGCGCTCGGAAGACTGAATTGTTTTGGTCGCCCGCGCGAGCGCTACGAACTCTCCGATGAGGAATGGACTGCCATCACGCCGATGTTGCCAACCAAGCCGCGCCGTATCACGGGTGAATGGTCGTCGCGTCCTCCGCGCGGCGTCAGTCGGGGACGCCGGCCGCCTTCAGCGTCTCGCGGTAGGTCGCGGACATCGATTCCACGGGAAACGGGATCCGCGACAGGAAGCCGGAGATCGTGAACTCCGGGTCGATCTTGAGCAGCTCGCGCGCGATCTGGGCCGCGCGCGCGGTGTCGCCGGTCTTGACCAGCGCCACGATCAGGACGCGCAGCGCCACCGCGAAGCGGCGGTTCTGCGCCAGCGCCTTGTCGGCCCACATCACCGCCTCAGTGAAATTCTGGTCGAGCACCGCGCAGATCGCCAGCGCCGCGGCGGCGAACCAGCCGCGCGGGTCGCGCGGGTTCAGCCGTTGCGCACGCTCGATCATGGCGCGGCCGGCTTTCTGATTGCCGCGCATCGCCTCGATCCAGCCGCCGAGCACCAGCGCCATCGCCGAGTTCGGATTGATCGCAAGCGAGCGCTCGAACAGGTCGCGCGCGGGCTCGATCTCGTCGGCCATGTTCCAGATCGCGAACGCAGCCATCCACAGCACCTGCGGGTCACCGGGCGCGAGCTCGACCGCGCGCCAGGCCTGCGCGACTGCGCGTTCGCGGTAGGCATCGTTCGGCTTCAGCCAGCCCTGGACATGGCGCATCGCATGACAATAGGCCGAGGCCGCCAGCGCGGGCGCGTAGGTGGGGTCGAGCGCCAGCGCCTGATCGAGGCAATCGAGTGCCGCTGCCATGCTCTCGGGCGTGAACTCGTATCGCAGGCTATAGGCGCGCAGCAGCAGATCGTAGGCGTCGAGCCTGTCGGGCGGCGCTGCCCGCACCCGCTCGGCTTCCGCGACGAGCAGGGTCGGCTCGATCGCGCCGACCACGTTCTCGGTGATGCGGTCCTGCAGGTCGAACACGTCGGTGGCGGCGCCATCGAAGCGGTCGGCCCACAGATGTGCGCCGGAGACGGCGTCGATCAGCTGCCCGGTGATGCGCAGCCGATCGCCGCCGCGGCGGACGCTGCCCTCGAGCACATAGCCGACGCCGAGATCGCGGCCGACCTGGCGGATATCGACCGCCTTGCCCTTGTAGGTGAAGGCGGAGTTACGCGCGATCACGGTGAGGCGGCTGCAACGCGCGAGCGCGGTGGTGATGTCCTCGGCGATTCCGTCGGCGAAATAATCCTGTTCGGGATCGCCGCTCATATTGGTGAAGGGCAGCACCGCGATCGACGGGCCCTCGCTCGGCCGCGGCGGGCTGGCATTGTCTGCAACCGGACGATCGGGCGCGGTGTCCTCCCTGACATCGCCGACAAAGCGGAGACCCTTGCGGGGCAGGGTGCGGATCAGCCGCTGCTCCTCGCCATTGTCGCCGATCGCGGTCCGCGCGGCATTGATCCGGCTCGACAGCGTCGCTTCCGAGACGATCCGGCCGTGCCAGACCGCGGCCAGCACCTCGTCGCGGCTGACCACCCGATCGCGGGCGCGGATCAGGAACTCGATGAGGTCGAAGACCTGCGGCTCGACGGCCACCAGGGCGTCGCCACGGCGCAGCTCACGGCGCTCGGAATCGAGGGTCAAGTCGTTGAAATGGTAGGTCAAATCGAAAAGTCCAGCGGCCGGCGGCTGAATCGGTGGCGGAACCTAGCACAGGCGGCCCGGAGCCAAAATCACGACGGTCTGAAGGACAAATCCACGTCCTCTGAAAGCGGACAGGGGCGGTCTCTGCAATATTCCATCCCGACACCAGACGCAGGAGATCGCCATGTCGCAGTCCATAAATCAGCAACGCCGCCGCTTCCTTGGCATCGCCGGCGGGATCCTTGCCGCTTCCAGGCTCGGCTTCATCGGTTCGGCTCAGGCCCAGTCCAAGCCAGCGCTGCCTGCGATCAAGGCCGGCGCCCACACCTCGATCGGTCCCGTCAAGCAGATCAATGCCGGCGTGCTTGATACCGGTTATGTCGAGATGGGTCCTGCGTCCGGTCCCGCGGTGATCCTGCTGCACGGCTGGCCCTACGACATCCACAGCTATGCCGACGTCGCGCCGGCGCTGGCCGAGGCCGGCTACCGCGTGATCGTGCCGCATCTGCGCGGCTATGGCACGACGCGCTTCCTCTCCAGCGACACGATGCGCAGCGGCCAGCCGGTCGCGGTCGCCGCCGACATCATCGCGCTGATGGACGCGTTGAAGATCGAGAAGGCTGTGCTCGGCGGCTATGATTGGGGCGCGCGCACCGCCAATATCATGGCGGCGCTCTGGCCCGAGCGCTGCAAGGCCATGGTGTCGGTGAGCGGCTATCTGATCGGCAGCCAGGCGGCCGGCAAGATGCCGCTGCCGCCGAAGGCCGAGCTGCAATGGTGGTACCAGTTCTATTTCGCGACCGAGCGCGGCCGCGAGGGCTATGCCAAGAACCGGCACGATTTTAACAAGCTGATCTGGCAGCTGGCGTCGCCGCAGTGGAAGTTCGATGACGCCACCTACGACCGCAGCGCGGCGGCCTTCGAGAATCCTGATCACGTCGATATCGTGATCCATAATTACCGCTGGCGGCTTGGTCTCGCCGAGGGCGAGGCGAAGTACGACGCGTTCGAGAAGACGCTCGCCCAGGCGCCTGTCATCGCGATCCCGACCATTACGATGGAGGGCGATGCCAACGGTGCGCCGCATCCGGAGCCCGCGGCCTATGCCAAGAAATTCTCCGGCCACTATGAGCATCGGCTCCTGACCGGCGGCATCGGTCACAATCTGCCGCAGGAAGCGCCGCAGGCCTTCACCCAGGCCATCATCGACGTCAGCAAGGTCTGAGACAGAGCGGATCACGGATCATGAGACAGGTCTTGAAATGGGCAGCTGCCGCGATCGCGGCAGCCTGCATCAGCGCGGCATTGCCGTTTGCCGTCGGGCATGCCGACGATGCGGCACTGGCGTCGCCGATCTTCGGCGTGAAGATTCCTGACGGCTATCGCGACTGGAAGCTGATCGCGGTCGGCGAGGAGACCGGACTCGACGAGCTTCGCAGCGTGCTCGGCAACGCGACCGCCGTGAAGGCCTATCAGGACGGCGCCGCGCGTTTCCCCGACGGCACCGTGCTGGTCAAGCTGGCCTGGAAGCGCAAGCCGGTTGCAGGCCTCGACGGCGCCTTCATCACGGGGCCCGCGACCACGGTCCAGGTGATGGTCAAGGACGCCGCCAAATATGCCGCGACCGGAGGCTGGGGTTTTGGCCGCTTCATCGCCGGCAAGCCGGTCGACACCGCGCAGCACGAGACGTGTTTCGCCTGTCATGAGGCACACGCGAGCGATCACGATTTCGTCTTTACACACTACGCGCACTGAGTGCGATCAACCGCCCTCATCGTCGTCCTGGCGAAAGCCAGGACCCATTACCCCAAATCTCAGTCATTGCGCGACGCTGGGGCCGCGATCCCATTCACAATCAACTGCGGTGGTTATGGGTCCTGGCTTTCGCCAGGACGACGGCGGTGTTTCTGGCGAGCGCCATGCACTGATCACGGAGATGCCGCGGCGTACTGGGTCCCCCGGTCGAGCCGGGGGACGACACCGAGTATGGCACTACGCCTTCTTCACGTCCTCGCGGCGCGGTCTGATCTGGCGTTGCCGTTGCAGTGAGGCTAGTTTCCCCGCCGCAATCGCATGCGAGGAACGGCTTTGACCATCACCATCTACGGTATCAAGAACTGCGACACCATGAAGAAGGCGCGCAGCTGGCTCGACGATCACGGTGTCGCCTACGACTTCCACGACTACAAGACGGCCGGGATCGCCAAGGACAAGCTCAAGCAGTGGAGCGACGAGGTCGGCTGGGAGACGCTGCTCAACCGCGCCGGCACGACCTTCAAGAAGCTGCCCGATGCCGACAAGGAAGGCTTGAACGAGCGCAAGGCCCTGGCACTGATGGCCGAGCAACCCTCGATGATCAAGCGTCCGGTGCTCGATCTCGGACCGAAGCGCGTCGTCGGCTTCAAGCCGGATATCTATGCCAAGGAAGTGCCGGCGAAGGCGCGCAAGAAGGGCTGACGCGTTCGGCGCGAACCCCGGTTTGGGAATTTGAATCACAGGGGTGGGGCAATCGCAACGCTTCCAACCCGGCTTCCCGGCGCTTACTCGCAGAAGCGGACATCAACTTGCCAATAGTCCCCGCCGAGACCGTCGAAAATGACCCACTCCGACATCACCCCGTCGGTACCCCGGCCAAGTGAAACCCTTTTACCGCGCGCTTGGCACCTGCGAGAAACACCGGATTGTCGCTCACTGAAAAGCTCTTGAAGCGTTTGATAGTAAACGTCGGATTCAGCGCAAGCCCCACTTGCACGGCAGCCCACGCCTCTTCCTGCTTACCGAGAAGCGCGAGCGCAGCAGCCAGCCCAAAATGCGAGGTGGGATGATTACGGTTAGCCTCGATGCTGCGGCGGAACCAGCCGAGTGCTTCGGCGTCCGCGCTAACCTGCAACTTGGCGAAGCCGACCATCATCGACCACTGGAAGCTGAGTATATCGCGAGGAGAGAGACGAAATGCTTCACTGACATGAGTCTCGGTCTCTGCTCCGCGCCCTATAAAATACTTGGCCCAGCCGATCAGCGCGTGCGCCTCAGCTATATTTCGATCCAGCGCCAATGCTCGTTCGCACTCAGCAACGCCCTGAGCGGCTCGGCAACTACACATGAGCACGCCGCCCAACGCTAAGTGGGCAAGGGCGTGATTCGGAGCGAGTGACAGCACTTTTCCCAGCGCGGCCTCGGCCGCAACAAGATGCGCGGTTCGTTGGTCGGTAAAGAAGCTACTTCCAACGACAAGATCGACAAAAGCAATGCCGACCATCGCCTCTATATTTCCAGGATCGAGGAATAGCGCCCTTTCAAAAAAAGTCCGCGCTTGTTCCATATGTTCAGGCGTCCACCCCTTGTTCCACGAAGCTTTACCTTGGAAGCACAGATCCATGGAACCGCGATGCACAGAGCGTTCTGACCGCTGGGCCTCGAATTCCGTCAGGTGAGCATTTAGCGCATTGGCGAGATGGGACACGATCTCGTCCTGCATATCGAAAAAATCGGTGATCGGTTTGTCAAAACGATCGGCCCAAAGATGTGCCCCGGTCTCTGCGTCCACGAGCTGTACGTTCACCCGAAGTCGCTTGCCGCTTCGCTGTACCGAGCCTTCAAGCGCATAGCGAACGTTCAACTCACGACCGATCTGCCTGAGATCGATCACCTTACCTTTGTAGGTGAATGCAGTGTGTCGGCCGATAACAAATGAGCCACTGATACGTGACAAATCCGTAGTCAGGCTCTCGGTCACACCATCGACGAAGTAGTCCTGCTCTGGATCGCCACTGAGGTTGGCGAAAGGCAACACAACGATAGAAAGATGTGGTCGTGCAAGTGCGATTGATACCGCGCGCGGAGAGCTCGTTGCTCGGCTGGAGTCATCCAGCGCCACGGCATAGGCCCGAACCGGACGGCCGATGTTTTTGAGGCTCTGCTCGCCCAAATCGGTGAACCTATCCCGGATCTTGCCTTGGACTTGATCGTAGACAGCCGAGGAGATGCAGATGCCGCCGGGTGTTGCGATGCTCTCGAGCCGTGCCGCTATATTGACTCCATCGCCAAAGATGTCGTGGGGTTCGACGATTACATCACCAATGTTGACGCCCACCCGAAAAGCGATACGTCTGTCCTCCGGGTCGCCGCTGGTCAATTCGCGCACGTGCGCTTGGAATTGCATCGCTGCCCGAACCGCATCGACGGCGCTTGGAAACTCTGCCAAGAGCCCGTCGCCGGTGTTCTTCACGATGCGACCACCGTATTCTGCGATTGCTGGCTCGACGCCGTCGGCGAGAAGCGTCATCAGTTTGGCGTGCGTAGCCTCTTCGTCTTCGTGCATTAGTCGCGAATAGCCGGACACGTCGAGCGCCAGTATTGCCGATAACCTGCGCTCGATCCGAACTGGCCGCTGTGGTGCCATGGTCAACAACTCCTGTCCGGCACATTTGTACGCTTGGTCTTCTGCAGTACCAACGCGCAATACCCCCGAGAGGATGATTTCGCCCGTCGCTCCATCGAAACGACAGCTGGGCTGACCTTGTTTGCGGAGAGTATTCCGAGAGACGTTGGGGATTTCGCCTTATGGCCCATCGCGTCATTTGCTGTGGCTGCGCAAAGGCGGCCGGTATCGGCGCAAAGCCAACATCGTGCACGGTTTATAAGTACACGGTCTAAATCAGCTCGACCGAATCCTGGCTTGCTGGACGATCTGCGGGCACGAACCTGCGGTCGATCACGGCCCGGATCGTGACGACAGGCACGGCATTCGCCGTCACGCCCATCAGATTGTGCAGCCGAAATCCGCCCTCGATGCTGATTGCCTTGTACGAGCCGATGATGTGCTCGACGGCGTCGCCGCGGCCGAACGGCAGCAGCAAGCGTTCATAGGAGACGTCCTTGCCGTCGGCGTCGGCGACCTCCGCGACCGTATAGGTCGGACGCTTGTGCGCCAGGCAGGCGCGATAGGACAGGATGACGCCGGCATAGCGCTCCGGGCCGATCGCATCGTCAAGATAGCGGTTGGTTCGCAGCCGCGGTTCGACGTGCTCGTTGCCATAGACCGTCGTCAGCCGCGCGCCTTGCTGCGTGATCAGGAAGCGGGCGGCCTCGCCACTGCCGACCACGTCAAAGCTCATCATGTCGGCGCGCTCGTCGGCGCTGCCCTCGGTATGGAAGTCGCACAACAGGGGAAGCGCGTCCGGCAGGCGCAGCGCGCGCAGCCAGGCATTCAGCAGCACCCGCTGCGTGATCGACTTGACTACCGATGGATCGGCACTTCTGAATTGCATCCGCTAGCCGAATTCAAGCACATCCCCGAACGGGATGCGGCCAAGGACAAGTTCATCGATGTGCGGGATGGTTTGGCTGCGGGCATAAAGTCGCAGCCACGTGCAGTGGACATCACGTTGCGGGATCGATTTGACGACCGAAGAACTGGCGCGCTCGAAATGCAAGGCTCTAGCCATTCATCATGCAATGGCCGGAGCTTCGTCGAGGCGCGGAAATATTCTATGAAAGTGGGAGTCCGGAGCAAAACACCGTTAACGACCGCTTTCCCGAGGCGCAAAGCGCGCCGAAATGCCATTCGACTAAGGATCAACCGGAACCGGTCACGCGGATGCCGCACTGCACAGCTTTCCACCTTGCGTAACCGCCGCAGATGACGGCATATTCCGGCCCGGAGGCGACAGGCCCCGGACGGTTTCCAAGACGGATCGGACGCCTGTCGGACACGAAAAAAGCTGGCCACGCGGGCGAGGGGCTTCGCAGCGATGGCGTATGGGGGAATCTATTTGGCCGATGAGTTCATCCTCGAAACCAGCGGATTGACCAAGGAATTCGCGGGTTTCTTCGCCGTTCGCGACGTCGCGTTGAAAGTGCGTCGGGGCAGTATCCATGCGTTGATCGGGCCGAACGGCGCCGGCAAGACGACCTGTTTCAATCTGCTGACCAAATTCCTGAAGCCGTCGGCAGGCCAGATTCGCTACAAGGGCCACGACATCACCGCGATGCCGCCGGCCGACGTTGCGCGCCTCGGGCTGGTCCGTTCGTTTCAGATTTCGGCGGTATTTCCGCATCTGACCGCGCTCGAGAACGTTCGCGTGGCGCTGCAGCGGCAACACGGTTCGTCGTTCGATTTCTGGCGTTCGAAAAGCGTGCTCGACCGCTTCAATCCGCGCGCCCACGAGCTCCTGAACGACGTCGGCTTGAGCGAATTCGCCAACACGCCGGCGGTCGAGATGCCGTACGGCCGCAAGCGCGCACTTGAAATTGCAACGACGCTCGCGCTCGACCCCGAGATGATGCTGCTCGACGAGCCGATGGCCGGCATGGGCCACGAGGACATCGACAAGATCGCGGCGCTGATCAAGCGGATCTCCGCGAAATACACCATCCTGATGGTCGAACATAACCTCTCGGTGGTGGCCAACCTCTCTGACATCATCACCGTGCTGACGCGCGGGCAGGTGCTGGCGGAGGGCAACTACGCCGACCTCTCCAAGGACGAGCGCGTGAAGGAAGCCTATCTGGGAGCGGGTCATGGCTGAGGCAAAACTGGCGGAGAAGCCCGTGGCTGCGGCCGGCGCCGACGTGCTGACGGTCAAGGATCTGCAGGCCTGGTACGGCGAATCCCACATCCTGCACGGCATCAATTTCAACGTGAAGGCCGGCGAGGTGGTGACGCTGCTCGGCCGCAACGGCGCCGGCAAGACCACCACGTTGAAGTCGGTGATGGGCGTCATCGGCAAGCGCTCCGGCTCGATCCGCTTCGACAATCAGGAAATCATCCGCGCCACCTCGGACCGGATTGCGCGGCTCGGCATCGCATTCTGTCCCGAGGAGCGCGGCATTTTCGCCAGCCTCGACGTGCGCGAGAACCTGCTGCTGCCGCCGGTGGTGCGCCCGGGCGGCCTGCCGCTCGACCAGATCTTCACGCTGTTTCCCAACCTGAAGGAGCGCCTCACCAGCCAGGGCACCAAGCTCTCGGGCGGCGAGCAGCAGATGCTGGCGATTGCGCGCATCCTGCGGACCGGCGCGCGCTTCCTGATGCTGGACGAGCCGACCGAAGGCTTGGCGCCGGTCATCATTCAGCAGATCGGGCACACCATTGCGCGCCTGAAGTCGCAGGGATTCACCATCCTGTTGGTCGAACAGAATTTCCGTTTCGCCTCGACCGTTGCGGACCGCTACTACATTGTCGAGCACGGCAAGGTGATCGACGGCTTCGCCAATTCCGAGCTGTCGGCCAACATGGACAAGCTCCATACCTATCTCGGCGTCTGATATCGCCAGAACCAGAAAATTTAAGACGAGGGAATACGACATGAAGAACAAGATTTCGGCGCTCCTGCTCGGCACCGCGATGGTGCTCTCGGCTGCAAGCGTCGCCTCCGCTCAGGAAAAGCTCGACAAGACGGTCAAGATCGGCGTGCTGTCGGATCAGTCCGGTCTCTACGCCGACCTCGCCGGTCCCGGCTCGGTGCTGGCGGCGCAGATGGCGGCCGAGGATTCCGGCCTCAAGGCGAAGGGCTGGACCATCGACGTGATCTCCGGCGACCACCAGAACAAGCCCGATATCGGCACCACCATCGCGCGCCAGTGGTTCGACGTCGACAAGGTCGACACCATCGCCGACGTGCCGAATTCCGGCGTCGCGCTCGCGGTCAACAACGTCGTGAAGGAAAAGAACGGCGTCTACATCAATTCGGGCGCCGCCACTTCGGATCTCACCAACGCGCAGTGCTCGCCGAATACGGTGCACTGGACCTACGACACCTACATGCTCGCCCACGCCACCGGCCAGGCGCTGGTGAAGGCGGGCGGGGACACCTGGTTCTTCCTCACCGCGGATTACGCGTTCGGCGCGGCGCTCGAGCGCGACACCACGGCCGTCGTCACCGCCAATGGCGGCAAGGTGGTCGGCGGCGTCAAGCATCCGCTCAACACCGCTGACTTCTCCTCCTTCCTGCTGCAGGCGCAGGCCTCCAAGGCCAAGATCATCGGCCTCGCCAATGCCGGCGGCGACACCACCAACTCGATCAAGCAGGCGGCGGAGTTCGGCATCGTCAAGGGCGGCCAGAAGCTCGCGGCGCTGCTGCTGTTCCTCACCGACGTCAAGGCGATCGGGCTCGAGACCGCGCAGGGCCTCAACTTCACCGAGACGTTCTACTGGGACCTCAACGACAAGACCCGCGCCTTCTCCAAGCGCTTCTCGGAGCGGATGAAGAACAGCGCGCCCCCGACCATGGTGCAGGCCGGCGTCTATGCGGGCCTCATCCATTACTTCAAGGCGCTGGAAGCGCTCGGCGGCAATCCGCATGACGGCGCCAAGGTGGTCGCGAAGATGAAGACGATCCCGACCGACGATCCGCTGTTCGGCAAGGGCGAGGTCGAGGCCAACGGCCGCGTCACCCACGACGCCTATCTGTTCGAGGTGAAGAAGCCCTCGGAGTCCAAGGGACCGTGGGACTTCTACAAGCTGGTCGGCACCGTGCCGGGCAACCAGGCCTTCACGCCGCTCGACAAGAGCACCTGCGCGCTTCTGAAGAAGTGACGATCATGCCCGCCGGCCATGCGCGTGGCCGGCGGGCTTCATCTATCTAGCGAAAGCTCATTCGATGCAGGCTCTCTACGCACAGCTTCTGGTGGGACTGATCAACGGCTCGTTCTACGCGCTGCTCAGTCTGGGGCTCGCCGTCATCTTCGGCATGCTCAACATCATCAATTTCGCGCATGGCGCGCTCTACATGATGGGCGCCTTCGTGGCGTATTTCCTGCTCAACCTGGGCGGCATCAATTACTGGTGGGCGCTGATCATCGCACCCGTCGTGGTCGGCATCTTCGGCATGATCCTCGAGCGGACCATGCTGCAATGGCTGACCGGCCTCGATCATCTCTACGGACTGCTGCTGACCTTCGGCATCGCGCTGATCGTGCAGGGCGTGTTCCAGAACTATTTCGGCTCCTCGGGCCTGCCTTACTCGATCCCGGATCAGCTCAAGGGCGGCGTCAATCTCGGCTTCATGTTCCTGCCGATCTATCGCGGCTGGGTCGTCATCTTCTCGCTCGTGGTGTGCCTTGCGACCTGGTTCCTGATCGAGAAGACGCAGCTCGGCGCCTACCTGCGCGCCGCGACCGAGAACCCGACGCTGGTGCGCGCATTCGGCATCAACGTGCCGCGCATGATCACGCTGACCTACGGGCTCGGCGTCGGTCTCGCCGCACTCGCCGGCGTGCTGTCGGCGCCGATCAACCAGGTCCGCCCGCTGATGGGCGCCGATCTCATCATCGTGGTGTTCGCGGTGGTCGTGATCGGCGGCATGGGCTCGATCATGGGCTCGATCATCACCGGCTTCGCGCTCGGCGTGATCGAGGGACTGACCAAGTATTTTTATCCCGAGGCCTCCAACACCGTGGTGTTTGTCCTGATGGTGGTGGTGTTGCTGGTGAAGCCAACGGGACTGACGGGACGGGCGGCTTGATATGTCAGCATTGACCGACGATACACTTCCGATCACGCCGCGCGCGATGCGCGACGAGATGATCGTATTCGCCGCGATGGCGCTGCTGCTGGCGATCGTGCCGTGGACGGGGATCTACCCGTTCTTCGTCATGCAGGCGCTGTGCTTCGCGCTGCTCGCCTGCGCTTTCAACCTCCTGATCGGCTATGGCGGCCTGCTGTCGTTCGGCCACGCGATGTTCCTCGGCACCGCCGGCTACGTCTCGGCGCATGCGCTGAAGGTGTGGGGGCTGTCGCCCGAGCTCGGCATCCTGGTCGGCACCGCGGCCGCGGCCTTGCTCGGCCTGGTCACCGGCTTCATCTCGATCCGCCGCCAGGGCATCTATTTCTCGATGATCACGCTGGCGCTGTCGCAGCTGCTCTACTTCATCTACCTGCAGGCGCCGTTCACCCATGGTGAGGACGGCATCCAGGGCATCCCGCAGGGCCACCTGCTCGGGATCTTCGACCTGTCGAAGCCGCTGGTGCTCTATTACGTCGTGCTGGTCGGCTTCCTCGCCGGCTTCCTGCTGATCTACCGCACCATCAACTCGCCGTTCGGCGAGGTGCTGAAGTCGATCCGCGAGAACGAGCCGCGCGCGATCTCGCTCGGCTACAAGACCGACCAGTACAAGATGCTGGCCTACATCCTGTCGGGCACGCTGGCGGGCTTTGCCGGCTCGCTGAAGGTGTTCGTGGCGCAGAACGCCTCGCTCACCGACGTGCACTGGTCGATGTCCGGTGAAATCGTGCTGATGACGCTGGTCGGCGGTCTCGGTACCATCTTCGGCCCGGTGGTCGGCGCCTTCGTGATCATCGCCATGCAGCAATATCTCGCCGGTTTCGGCCAGTGGGTAACGGTGATCCAGGGCGTGATCTTCGTGGCCTGCGTGCTGCTGTTCCGGCGCGGCTTGGTCGGTGAGCTGGCCCATTTGTTGCGGCGGTCGCTGTAGGGCAGGTCTCGGCGATTTTCGGCCGACATAGCGGTGGACGACCGTCCGTTTGGGCGGTCGATCCCGGTGCTTTCCCCGCCAGATGCTCTATGACAGTTCTGTGACAGCCGCTAAAAGGGCTGTCCCGGAATGATGGAACTGAGACATGCTGCGGTGGTTTCGCGCTTTCCTGCCCAAGGAAGAGCGCTTTTTCGACCTGTTCGCCCGCCACGCCCAGACCTCCGTGCAGTGCGCATTGGCGTTGCAGGACATGCTGAAGGGCGGGGAGGAGACGCCCGTCTTTTGCCAGCGCGTCAATCAATTCGAGAACGACGCCGATAGCGTCACCCGCGAGGTCCTGACCGCGGTTCGCCGCACCTTCATCACCCCGTTCGATCGCGGCGATATCAAAAACCTGATCACCTCGATGGACGACGCCGTCGACCAGATGCAGGCGACCGCAAAGGCGGTCATGCTGTTCGAGGTGCGCGAGTTCGAGCCGCCGATGCGCGAGATCGGCACGCTTATCGTGGAATGCGCCAATCTGGTGGTCCGCGCGCTGCCCTTGCTGCAGGCGATCGGCCAGAACGTCTCGATGCTGACCCAGATCACCGAGGAACTGACCAAGCTCGAGGGCCGGGTCGACGATCTCCATGATATCGGGCTCAAGGAGCTGTTCCTGAAGCACCGCAACGCCAACACGATGGACTTCATCGTCGGCGCGGAGATCTACGACCATCTCGAGAAGGTGGCTGACCGTTTCGACGACGTCGCCAACGAGATCAACTCGATCGTGATCGAGCAAGTGTAGAGCGGGGCATCACGTGGACGCCACGCTGGGTCTTCCAATTCTGACCATCCTGATCGCGGTCGCGCTGCTGTTCGACTTCCTGAACGGCCTGCACGATGCCGCGAACTCGATCGCGACCATCGTCTCGACCCGCGTGCTGCGGCCGCAATACGCGGTGTTCTGGGCCGCGTTCTTCAACTTCGTCGCGTTCCTGGTATTCGGCCTGCACGTTGCCAATACCATCGGCACCGGGATCATCGAGCCGTCGGTGGTGGATGCGACCGTGATCTTCGCAGCATTGGTCGGCGCGATCGTCTGGAACGTGATCACCTGGGCGCTGGGCATTCCGTCATCGAGCTCGCACGCGCTGATCGGCGGCCTGGTCGGCGCCGGCATGGCGAAGGCGGGCATTTCGGCGGCGGTGTGGAGCGGGCTCTCCAAGACCTTGCTCGCGATCGTGCTGTCGCCGCTGGTCGGCTTCCTGCTGGCGCTGGTGCTGGTCGCGGTCGTGTCCTGGCTCTCGGTGCGCTCGACGCCGTTCGCGGTCGATCGCGCCTTCCGCATCCTGCAGTTCGCTTCGGCGTCGCTCTATTCGCTCGGCCATGGCGGCAACGACGCGCAGAAGACCATGGGCATCATTGCCGTGCTGCTCTATTCACAGGGCCATCTCGGCGACACCTTCGAGATTCCGTTCTGGGTGGTGCTGGCCTGCCAGAGCGCGATGGCGCTGGGCACGCTGATGGGCGGCTGGCGGATCGTCCGCACCATGGGGCTGCGGATCACCAAGCTGACGCCGATGCAGGGTTTTTGCGCCGAAACCGGCGGCGCCGCGACGCTGTTCATGGCGACCTATCTCGGGGTTCCCGTATCGACCACGCACACCATCACCGGCGCCATTGTCGGCGTCGGCGCCGCACGGCGGCTCTCCGCCGTGCGCTGGAATGTGGCGAGCTCGATCGTTTACGCCTGGGTGATCACGATCCCGGCGTCGGCTGCGGTCGCAGCCGCGAGCTATTGGGCGGTGCAGATTCTGAAGTAGCGTTTTCGAGCGAAGTGGAAGCCGGTTCGCGTTAGGAAAACGCGACCCAAGGAAGTCATCAGCCGACCAGCTTCAGCCCGACGATGCCGGCAACGATCAGCCCGATGCTGGCCAGCCGCATCGCGGTCGCGGGTTCACCGAGCAGGATGATGCCGAGCGCCGCGGTGCCGACCGCGCCGATCCCGGTCCAGACCGCGTAGGCGGTTCCAATCGGCAGCGTCTTGAGCGCGAGGCCGAGCAGGATCACGCTGCCGGCCATCGCCGCCAGCGTCAGCACCGACGGCACCAGCCGCGAGAAACCTTCGGTATATTTCAGCCCGATCGCCCAGCCGATCTCGAGCAGGCCAGCGGTGAACAGAATGGTCCAAGCCATCACGAACCCTCCAGATAAGGCAGGGTCGTCCCCGCGAATGGTATGGTGAGGAGAAGGTCGTCCTTCCGGTGCCTATATGGGGAAGGTGCGGCCGTTCCGCATTGCGACAAAACGCCCTTGATTGCGCCCGTTTTCCCTGCCAAATGCCCCGCCATGTCCGACATTTCAGTTTCAGCCGAATCGCCGTCCCGCTCGCCGCTTTCAGAGGAAGTGGCGCGACGGCGCACCTTTGCGATCATCTCGCACCCGGACGCCGGCAAGACCACGCTGACGGAAAAGCTGCTGCTGTTCGGCGGCGCCATCAATCTCGCGGGCCAGGTCAAGGCCAAGGGCGAGCGGCGCAACACGCGCTCGGACTGGATGAAGATCGAGCGCGAGCGCGGCATTTCGGTCGTCACCTCGGTGATGACCTTCGAGTTCAACGACCTCGTGTTCAACCTCTTGGACACGCCGGGCCACGAGGACTTTTCGGAAGATACCTATCGCACGCTGACCGCGGTCGATTCCGCGGTCATGGTGATCGACGCCGCGAAGGGCATCGAGGCGCGCACGCGAAAACTGTTCGAGGTGTGCCGGCTGCGCGACATCCCGATCATCACCTTCATCAACAAGATGGACCGCGAGAGCCGCGACACGTTCGAGCTCCTGGACGAGATCGAGAAGACGCTGGCGCTCGACACCACGCCGATGACCTGGCCGGTCGGCCGCGGCCGCGACTTCCTCGGCACCTATGACGTCGTCAACGGCGGCGTGCGGCTGCTCGAGGGCGGCGGCGCCAAGACCGGCGCCACCGAGCAGATCGACATCGCCGATCTCGGCAAGCGCAATCCCAATCTCGACGTCGCCGAGGTCAAGGACGAGCTCGCGCTGGCGTCGGAGGCCTGCAAGCCGTTCGAGCTCGCGGCGTTCCGCGAAGGCCATCTGACGCCGGTCTATTTCGGCAGCGCGCTGCGCAATTTCGGCGTCGGCGATTTGCTGGAAGGCCTCGGCAAGTTCGCTCCGGCGCCGCGCGCGCAGGATTCGGATCTGCGCAAGGTCGAAGCCGCCGAGCCGCGCATGAGCGCCTTCGTGTTCAAGATCCAGGCCAACATGGATCCGAACCACCGCGACCGCATCGCCTTCGCCCGGCTGTGCTCGGGCAAGCTCAGCCGCGGCATGAAGGCCAAGCTGGTGCGCACCGGCAAGAACATGAGCCTGTCGAGCCCGCAGTTCTTCTTCGCGCAGGACCGCTCGGTCGCCGACGAGGCCTTTGCCGGCGACGTCGTCGGCATTCCGAACCACGGCACGCTGCGGATCGGTGACACCCTGACCGAGGGCGAGGATCTGACCTTCGTCGGCGTGCCGAGCTTCGCGCCGGAAATCGTCCGCCGCGTCCGGCTCACCGATGCGATGAAGGCCAAGAAGCTGAAGGAAGCCTTGCAGCAGATGTCGGAGGAGGGCGTCGTGCAGGTGTTCCGCCCGCGCGACGGCGCGCCGGCGCTGGTCGGGGTGGTCGGCCCGCTGCAGCTCGACGTGCTGAAGGCGCGGCTCGATGCCGAATATTCGCTGCCGGTCGAGTTCGAGATCTCTGAATTCTCGCTGGCGCGCTGGATCTCGTCCGACGACCGCAAGCAGCTCGACGCGTTCATCGCCGCCAACAATTCCGGCATCGCCGACGACGTCGACGGCGATCCCGTGTTCATGGCCAAGAACGAGTTCTATCTCGGCTACACCCGCGAGCGCGCCGAGGGCATCACCTTCTCCAACGTCAAGGACGTGAAGAAGAAGGCGTAGCGCGGCATACGCATCGCGCCGCATCTTCGGTGTCGTCCCCCGGCTCGACCGGGGGACCCAGTACGCCGCGGCCTGTCCGTTACCCGCTGCCGCCTCTGGAATACTGGATCGCCCGGTCGAGCCGGGCGATGACAGCGAGGTTGTGGCGCGAAAAGCGCGAGGACGTGAACCGGCCCCCGCTTGATGCCCTCCGGCTGCGGCACCATTTTCCCCGGAAGCGCAATCCGGGTCCATCTGCATGCTCCGACGCGTCGCCATCTGCCTCGCTTTTGCCGTGCTGGCCTTTGCCCTCGCGGGCTTGGCCTCTGCGCGGCAGCGGCATCAGACCAACCCGGTGCCGTTCGCCCACACACCCTGCAGCGTGCTCGACAGCGGACCCTGCATCCCATCCTATTGCAGCGTGTTCAACCACGGGCCGTGCCTGCCCGAGATCGATTATCCGTACGGCGAAAATCTCCAGCTCACGATCCTCACGGTGCCGCCGCAGGACCAGGCCGAGAAGTACCGCAAGCCGGATCATGATCTCGATACCATCGGCGATCTCTTCGCTGCGCTGCGCGCCTGCTGGGCGCCGCCGCCGCCGGACGACGCGCGCGAGGGCATGCAGATGTCGGTGCGCTTCAGCTTCAAGCGGACCGGCGAGATGATCGGCACGCCGCGCCTGACATTTTCGACGCGGGGCATCCCGTCCGACACCCGCACCACCTACCTCAACGCGATCAATTCCTCACTGGATGCCTGCCTGCCGCTGAAATTCACCGGCGGATTGGGCGGGGCGCTGGCCGGCCGTCCGATCATGATCCGCTATGTCGACAACCGCGAGCTGGCCAAATCGGCCGACAAGCCTTGATGGCACCGTCATTCCGGGGCGATGCGAAGCATCGAACCCGGAATCTGGAGGTTGGCTTGCGCGCCCGATTACCTCGAGATTCCGGGTTCGCGCTTTCAGCGCGCCCCGGAATGACGGTGTAGAGTGCAGCGCATTGCTTTTCGCGGCCCGAAGGTGATACGCGAAGGCATTGATCGATCAGGGGAGGAACATCGTGGGACTGCTCGTCATGATCCTGGGTCTCGTGCTGTTCCTCGGCGTCCATGTGCTGACGAGCCTGCGCGAGATGCGTGCCGGCCTGATCAAGGCGATGGGCGAGGGCGTCTACAAGATCGCCTATTCGCTCGCCTCCGCGGCCGGGCTCGTGCTGATCATCTGGGGCTTTGCGCATTATCGCGCGACCGGATGGATCGACGTCTGGACGCCGCCGACCGCGTTCAAGCACATCGCCGTGGCGCTGATGCTGCCCGCCGTCATCCTCGTCGTCGCCTCCTATGTCCGCGGCCGCATCTACACGACGCTGAAGCATCCGATGCTCGCCGGCGTGAAGCTGTGGGCGTTCGCGCATCTGCTCGCCAATGGCGACCTCGGCTCGATCATCCTGTTCGGCTCGTTTCTCGGCTGGGCGGTCTATGACCGCATCTCGCTGAAGCGCCGTGCGGATGCCGGCGCGCCGCCGATTCCGGTGGGCGGCCCAACCAACGACCTGATCGCGATCGCGGTCGGTGTCATCGTCTATCTGGCGCTGGCGTTTGCGTTCCACCCGGTCGTGATCGGCGTGCCTGTCATGGGAGCCTGACTATGTCTGTTCAATCCGCCATCAAGCGCAAGACCGCGCCCGATCTGCGCGCCCGCAAGAACGGCGAGCCGATCGTGATGCTGACGTCCTATCATGCGCACACCGCGGCGCTGGTCGACCGTCATTGCGACGCCATCCTGGTCGGCGATTCCCTCGGCAACGTCATGCACGGCTTCGAGACGACGGTGCCGGTGACCCTCGACATGATGATCCTGCAGGGCCGCGCGGTGATGCGCGGCTCGCAAGCCGCGCTCGTCGTGGTGGATATGCCGTTCGGCTCCTATGAGGGTTCGAAGGAGCAGGCGTTCCAGTCCGCGGTGCGGATCATGAAGGAGACGCTATGCGGCGCGGTCAAGCTCGAGGGCGGCGCGCGGATGGCGGAGACGGTGGCGTTCCTGTCCGACCGCGGCATTCCGGTGATGGGCCATATCGGTCTGACGCCGCAGTCGATCAACACGCTCGGCTCGTTCCGCGCGCAGGGCCGCGAGGAGGAGAACTGGGCACCGATCGAGAACGACGCCAGGGCGATCGCGGAGGCGGGCGCGTTCTCGATCGTCGTCGAGGCGGTCGCCGAACCGCTGGCGCGCAAGATCACGCAGTCGATCGCCGTGCCCACCATCGGCATCGGCGCCAGCGCGGCCTGCGACGGCCAGGTGCTGGTGCTGGAGGACATGCTCGGCCTGTCGCCGCGGGCGCCGAAATTCGTGCGCCGCTATGGCAATCTCGGTCCGATGATCGAGGAGGCGATCGCCGGCTATGCGCGCGACGTGAAGAGCCGCGCATTCCCTGGGCCGGAGCACGTCTACGGCATGAAGAAGAGCTGACGGGGCAGACATGGACTGGTCGCAGCACGCAATTCCGCCGATGCGGCTCGAGCCGCGCTTCGGCGACCGCGTCGTGCCGGCTTTCCCGGAGCGGCCCGGCAGCCTGTGGGCGATGATCGCGGACGCCGTTGCGCAGAACGGCGACGGCGAGGCGCTGGTCTGCGGCGCGACGCGCCTGAGCTGGCGCGAGGTCGCGGAGAAATCGGCCAAGGTCGCGGCGGGCTTTGCCAAACTCGGCCTTGCGCCCGGCGACCGCGTCGCGATCCTGCTCGGCAACCGTATCGAATTCGTGCTGACGATGTTCGCCGCGGCGCATGCCGGGCTGGTCACGGTGCTGCTCTCGACGCGCCAGCAGAAGCCCGAGATCGCCTATGTGCTGAACGATTGCGGCGCCACTCTTCTGGTCCATGAGGCCAGGCTTGCCGACCGCGTCCCCGATGCGGCCGACATTCCCGGCCTCAAGCATCGCATCTCCGTCAGCGACGACGGCGCATCGCAATTCGCTGGCCTCGCCGACAACGCGCAGGCCCAGGCGCCGGCACAGGTGCGGGAAGAGGACACCGCGATGATCCTCTACACCTCGGGCACCACCGGCCGGCCGAAGGGCGCCATGCTCGCTCATTGCAACATCATCCACTCCTCGATGGTGTTCGCCTCGTGCCTCAAGCTGACCAGGGCTGATCGCTCGATCGCGGCGGTCCCGCTCGCGCATGTCACCGGCGCGGTCGCCAACATCACCACGATGGCACGCTGCGCCGGCGCGCTGATCGTTATGCCGGAGTTCAAGGCCTCGGAATATCTGAAGGTCGCGGCGCGCGAGCGCGTCACCTACACGGTGATGGTGCCGGCGATGTACAATCTCTGCCTGATGCAGCCGGATTTCGACAGCTACGACCTGTCGAGCTGGCGGATCGGCGGCTTCGGCGGCGCGCCGATGCCGGTCGCAACCATCGAAAAACTCGACGCCAAGATTCCCGGGCTGAAGCTTGCGAATTGCTACGGCGCGACCGAGACCACGTCGCCCTCGACGCTGATGCCGGGCGAACTGACCGCCGCCCATATCGACAGCGTCGGCCTGCCGTGCCCCGGCGCCGAGATCATCGTGATGGGCGCCGACGGCCGCGAACTGCCGCGCGGCGAGATCGGCGAGCTCTGGATCCGCAGCGCCTCGGTCATCAAGGGCTACTGGAACAATCCGAAGGCGACCGCGGAGAGTTTCACGGCCGGCTTCTGGCATTCCGGCGATCTCGGTTCGATCGATACGAAGAACTTCATCCGCGTGTTCGACCGCCAGAAGGACATGATCAACCGCGGCGGCCTGAAGATCTATTCCGCCGAGGTCGAGTCCGTCCTGGCCGGCCATCCCGCCGTGGTCGAGAGCGCGATCATCGCAAAACCGTGCCCGGTGCTCGGCGAGCGCGTGCACGCCGTGATCGTGACCCGCACGGACGTGAATACGGAGAACCTGCGCGCCTGGTGCGCCGAGCGGCTCTCGGACTACAAGGTGCCGGAGACCATGGCGCTGACATCAGACCCGCTGCCGCGCAACGCCAACGGCAAGGTGATCAAGCGCCAGATCAGGGAGAGCTTGTCGGCGGGGGCGCCGTAGTGCGACGCCAACGTGCCCTCCGCTAACTCGGTGCACCTCTCCCGCTTGCGGGGGGAGGTCGGCGCGCGCAGCGCGGCGGGTGGGGGCTCTCGCGCCAATGGGACTCTATCTCTGCTCCGACTCGCGGAGACCCCCCCACCCCAACCCTCCCCCGCTTGCGAGGGCTTTGCGCAATTGGGCGTGCGCGGGTGCAGGCCAGTGTCAGGCATTTTTTTGCGTGGCTTCTGGGGGCGCGCGGGAGTGGACAGCTTCGTTTGGGCGGCCGATTGACGGCATTGCGGA